>Ga0070741_10000229_pt1 | contig 212747 bp, 200 predicted proteins | sample Coa_R1_4_FD_66440 | JGI IMG/M metagenome (GOLD analysis project Ga0070741, IMG submission 66440) | Surface soil microbial communities from Centralia Pennsylvania, which are recovering from an underground coalmine fire - Coalmine... | ecosystem: Environmental > Terrestrial > Soil >...
CCGGCGCAGTCGAAGCATCCCTACCTGACCCGTGCGCTCCGGGCGAGTATCGCCTCCCACTTTTTTCGCCGGCGCTGCACATCTTCATACCACTCCCGGCTCAGGTCTTTCCAGCTCGGATTCATGCTCTCGATGAGCGCAATCTTCTTTTTGCGCGTCCAGCCCTTCAGCTGCTTCTCGCGGTGAATGCCGTTCAGGGGATCATCGAAGGATTCGTAGTAGAGAAGACGGTCAACTTCATAGCGGCTCGTGAAGCCCTCGAAGACGCCGTCTTTGTGCTCAAGAACGCGGGCCTGTAATCGCCCGGTGAACCCGACGTAGAACGTTCCTGAAAGGCTGCCCAGGATGTACGTGTACCAGATGCCGTGGTTGTATAAGCGGGCCATGCTTTCCTGACGCACGTCGTCGTGCTCACCCCAAGAGCGCGGGTCAAGTAGGGATGCTTCGACTACGGCCCGCTGCGCGGGCCTTCGCTCAGCATGACGCCGTCGAAAAAAAGCAGCACTCGAATATCGGTGCGCAACCGACTACGCCGTCATGCTGAGCGGAGGCGGCTCGCGCCTGCGCGATCCGGCGCAGTCGAAGCATCCCTACCTGACCCGTGCGCTCTGGGCGCCCAGCATTTGCCGCCTTTCTCGCCGCCGCTGCACATCCTCATACCATTCCCAGCTCAGGTCTTGCCAGCTCGGATTCATGGTCTCGATGAGCGCGACCATCTTCTTGCGCGTCCAGCCCTTCAGCTGCTTCTCGCGAGCGATGCCGCTCAGAGGATCGTCGAATGACTCGTAGTACAGCAGCCTGCGATCGACCCCGGCGCGGCCCGTGAAGCCCGTGAAGATGCCTTCCCTGCGCTGAAGCACGTGTCTTTCGAATTGGCCGGTGAAGCCGATATAGAGCGGCTCGGCGAGGCTGCCGAGAACGTAGGTGTACCAGATGCCGTGGTCGTAGAAGGGGCTCAAGGGCGCCTCGCGTCGAACTGTGCTGCCCGTCCGCGGCACGCTATCGTGCCTCCCGCAGGGGCAGGCGTCAAGCCTGGACGTGCTCCCTCGCTCACGCTCGGCCTTCACTCAGCACGACAGCGAGAAACTTTACCAGCCCTGCCTCGCGCGCAGCGCGGTGATGTGCGCCACGTGGTGGCGCGAGTGCCAGTCGTAGAGCGCCAGCAGGTCGTCGAGCGACATGGGCCCGCGCTCGGGATGGTTGAGCTTGCGGGCGAAGTCGGCGCCCGACATGCCGCGCCACAGCGCCGCCCAGCGCTGATGCAGCCCGTCGATCAGTTGCAGCGCGGCCTCAGGAGCGATGGCGTACTCGGGCGTGATGGCCCAGCGGGCTTCGTCGTAGGCCATGATCGTCGGCGTGTCCTGGGTGAGCGCGAACTTGAGCCGGATGAACGCGTTCATGTGGCTGTCGGCCACGTGATGCACCACCTGCCGCACCGTCCAGCCGCCGGGACGATAAGGTGTTTCGAGCTGCTGGGCGTTGAGTCCCGCCACGGCGGCGCGCATCTTTGCCGGCATCTCGGCAATGGTCGCGATGGCGGCGCGGCGGAAGCTGTCGGTGTACTGCGCAGGCTTGCTGAACTGTCCGACGGGATAGCGGAGATCGGGCGCGGCGGTTTGCGTGCTCATGAAAACCTCAATGCGCTCTTGGCTCTTCGCAATTGGCTAAAAGCCAAGGCCACAAGCCAAAAGCGCCTTTCTAGTAAATGTTCGATTCGCGCTTCTTGCCCGTGTAGTCCACGTACACCGACTTCAGCTCGGTGAAGAAGTCGATGGCCACCGTGCCCTGCTCGCGCAGTCCGACGCCGGTGCCCTTCATGCCGCCGAAGGGCACGTGCGCTTCTCCGCCGGTTGTAGGTGAATTCACGTGCGTAATGCCGGTTTCGATGCGATCAATGAACTCGAAGATTCGGGAAACATCCTGCGTGTAGATGGACGAGCTGAGCCCGAAGATGACGCCGTTGGCCACTTCGAGCGCTTCTTCGAAATTCTTTACCCGGATGATGGAAAGCACTGGCCCGAAAATCTCTTCCTGGGCGATGCGCATGTTGGGACGGACGTGGTCAAAGATGGTGGGCGCGACGAAGAAGCCCTTGTCGTACGCGCCGCCGGTCAGGCGCGAGCCGCCGCACACCAGCCTGGCGCCTTCCTTCTTGCCGATCTCCAGGTATTCGAGCACGGTCCTGAACTGGCCGTCGTCCACCGATGGGCCCATGTTGACGACGGGCTTGGAGCCGTCGCCGACCACCAGCTTTTCGGTTTGCGCTTTGAGGCGCGCGACAAACTCGTCGGCGATGGATTCTTCAACCACCACGCGGCTGGTCGCCGTGCAGCGCTGGCCGGTGGAGCCGAACGCGCCCTGGAGCGCGCTGGCCACGGCCAGGTCCATGTCGGCGTCGGCCAGCACGACGAGCGGGTTTTTGCCGCCCATCTCGCATTGGACCTTCATCATGCGCCTGGCGCCCTGCGCGTAAAGCGCGCTGCCCACTTCGTTGGAGCCGGTGAAGCTGACCGCCTTGACGGCAGCGTTTGACATCAATTCGTCGCCCACTTCCGAGCCGCTGCCGATCACCAGGTTCAGCACGCCGGCAGGCACGCCCGCGGCGGCGAAGATTTCGACGACCTTCATCGCGGTGAACGCCGTGATGGTCGCCGGCTTGAAGACGACGGTGTTGCCGGCCACGAGCGCGGGCGCAATCTTCCACACCGGAATGGCGACGGGGAAGTTCCACGGCGTGATGATCGCGACCACGCCCAGGGGCTGTTTGATGGTGTAAGCAAAGTTTTTGGGCAGCTCGGAGGGGAGCGTCTCTCCGCCCAGCAGGCGCGCCTGTCCGGCCATGAACTCGAGCACGTTGATGGAGCGCAGGATTTCGCCTTTCGATTCGTTGATCGTCTTGCCTTCCTCGCGCGTGAGGATGCGGGCCAGGTCGTCGATCTGCTCGCTCATGATCTGCGCGGCGCGGGCGATGATCTTGCCGCGCACCGGGGCTGGCGTGTTGCGCCAACCGGGGAAAGCGGCGAGGGCGACGCCAACCGCCGCGCGCGCCTCTTCGCGCGATGAAAACGGCACGACGCCAACCACATCGTCGAAGTTGGCGGGATTGCGCCGCTCGGGGGCCTTCTTGCCGGCCGGATCGGTCCATTGGCCGTTTACGTAGTTCTTCGCACGCGCAATGGCGGCTTCTGTAACGGTAGCCATGGAAACCTCACAAATGCAAAATTCAAAATTAAAAATGCAAAATTAGAAACGATGGATTCAAGCTTTTTTCGCTGACACGACAATGGCAGCAAGGATGCCAGATATCTCTTGCGCCTCTTTGTGCCAATCGGACACACCGTCTGACACTGAGATTTCGGCGGCACGAATCAAGCGCAGTCAAGAGCAAGCCTCGCCGGCTTCCTTGAGGGCGATGGCGGCCTTGCAGACAAAGTCGGCCCGGCTTTGTCCCGCTTGCGCTTCTTCGAGGTCCGCGCCAATCGAAGTCGCAGACCGAAGCAATTGGCCAGCGAGCACTCGGGGCGTCCCAGGCGAGGCATCGAGACGCTGACAAACGCGCGCCATGCGAACAGCAAACTTGAATGTTCGCTCACGTATTGCCGCGCCTCCGGCCGTCATCATGGCTTCACTCGGGTTTCATTTTGCATTTTTCATTTTTCATTTTGCATTCAATGCCATCGCCGGCTGGCTCACCTTCGCAAACGCCGCATCCAGCTTTTTGATCGCTTCGTCCACGTCGCTCTTGGCAATGTTCAGCGGCGGCGACATGCGGACCACGTTGCCATAGAGGCCGCCTTTGCCGATCAGCAGGCCGGCGCGGCGCGCTTCTTCGAGCACCTGCGACGTCTCCTGCGGCGCGGGTTCTTTCGTGGTGCGGTCTTTCACCAGCTCCATCGCCTGCATCAGGCCCATGCCGCGCACGTCGCCGATGAGCGGGTACTTGCGCTGCAAGTCTTCCAGGCCGGCGCGGAAGTAGCGGCCCACGGTATCGGCATTGTCCATGAGGCGGTCCTGCTCGATGAGCTCGATGGTGGCGCGGGCCGCAATGGAAGTGACCGGATTGCCGCCGAAGGTGGAAATCTGCAGTCCACGAAAGCTCTCGGCGATTTCCGGACGCGTGAACGTGCCGCCGATGGGCGCGCCGTTGGCCATGCCCTTGGCGGCGGTGATGATGTCGGGCGTGACCTCCCACTGCTCGATGCCGAACCACTTCTTGCCGGTGCGCCCCCAGCCGGTCTGCACTTCGTCGGCGATGAACAGGCCGCCATAGTCCTTCACGATCTTGAAGACGAGCTTGAAGTACTCCTTGGGCGGCGTGATGAAGCCGCCCAGGCCCTGAATGGGCTCGGCGATGAACGCCGCGATCTGGCCGCTGGTCGTTGTCTGAATGACGGCTTCGACGTCCTGCGCGCAGGCCACGCCGCAATCGGGATACGTCTTGCCGAGCGGGCAGCGATAGCAATACGGATTGATGGCGTGCGTCACGCCCCATCCGCCGGGCAGCGACTTGCGCCAGGTGTTCTGGCCGGTGAGCGCCTGCGCCAGCTGCGAGCGCCCGCTGTAGGCGTGCCGCAGCGCCACGATCTCGAAATTCCCGGTGTGGATGCGCGCCAGCTGGATGGCGGTTTCGTTCGCCTCGGTGCCGCTGTTGGAGAAAAAGCTCTTGGTGATCTCGCCGGGCGTGATCTGCGCGATCTTTTCCGCCAGCGCCACGATCTGCTCGTTGGGAAAGAGCGTGGAGGCGTGCTGGAGCTTGTCCACCTGCGCCTTCACTTTTTCGGTGACGCGCGGGTTGGTGTGGCCGACCGAGATGGTGACGATGCCGCCGAAAAAGTCCAGATACTGCTTGCCGTCGGCGTCCCACAAGTACTGCATGCGCGCGTGGTCGGTCACCAGCGGATCGGCGAAGTAGGTGGTGACGCTGGGGAACAGGTACTGCTTGTACTTGCGAATGATTTCGTCTTTGGTCATGAACTGGACCTCACTCCGCGAATGAACGCGGATTCAAAAACCTAAAGTCGCTCCTGGCTCTTAGCTATCGGCTCTTGGCGCAAAGCCCAAACCTGATGAAGCCAGAATCTTGATCCGCGTCGCGATCCGCGTGAATGAATTGCTGTCCTCTGCGATCTCTGCGATGAAGAGCTAGTCCGCCGCCGCCGCGCCCTTGCCGCTCTGCGCCGTGAGCGGGCCGTAGCTGTCGGGCCGGCGGTCGCGGAAGAACTGCCAGGTGCGCCGCACCTCCTGGATCATGTCCAGATCGAGGTCGGCGACCACCAGCTCGTCTTTGTGGCGGCTGGCCTGGGCCACGATCTTGCCGCGCGGATTGCAGAAATAGCTCTTGCCGTAGAACTCGCCGATCGCCCACGGCTTTTCCACGCCCACGCGATTGATGGCGCCGACAAAGTATCCGTTGGCGACGGCGTGCGCCGGCTGCTCCAGTTCCCACAAATACTCCGACAGGCCGGCCACGGTGGCCGACGGATTGAACACGATCTCGGCGCCGTTCAGGCCGAGAATGCGCGCGCCCTCGGGAAAATGGCGGTCGTAGCAGATGTACACGCCCACGCGCGCGTACTTCGTCGCGAAGACCGGATATCCGGTGTCGCCCGGCGTGAAGTAGAACTTTTCCCAGAATCCCGGATGCACGTGCGGGATGTGGTGCTTGCGATACTTGCCCAGGTACGCGCCGTCGGCGTCGATGACGGCGGCGGTGTTGTAGTACAGCCCCGTCATTTCTTCTTCGTAAATCGGCGCGACAATCACCATGCGGTGCTTGGCGGCGATCTTCTGCATGAGCTTGGTCGTAGGGCCGTCGGGGACGCGCTCGGTCAGGTCGTACCAGCGGGCGTTCTGCTCGGCGCAGAAATACGGGCCGTAAAACAGCTCCTGCAGCGAGAGGATTTGCACTTTTTTCTTCGCGGCCTGCTCGATCATCTTCAGGTGCTTGTCGAGCATCGCCTTCTTGATGGCGGCCAGCGGGCGGTCGCCGGTGACGGGCGTGCTGGCCTGGATAAGGCCGCAGCGGACAGTGCGGGCCATAATTCCTCCCGGGAAAAAGGTCAGTTTACATCGAAATTGAGGCGTTTTCATCGCAGAGGCGCGGGGCCCCTGCCTCTATCGTCGCCCTCAATCACTTTCCGCAGCAATCCTTTTCAAAATCAATCCATGCTTTCGCTAACCTCGCGCGTAACTGCTGCTTCGTGGTGTCGTCGGCAAAGCTGTACTCGATGGCGTTGCCGGCGATCTGCTTGAGCTGCGGATACGTCAGCCCGTGCTCCTCGACGGCTCTCTGATACTCGTTGGTGATGGTGGAGCGCGCCACGCCTTCGTCGTCGGTGGCAATCGTCACGGGCACGCCGTGCGACAGGTAGATGTTCAGCGGGTGGCGCGGGCCGCGCACGCCGAGGATCATGTCGTTCGACGTCAGACAGATCTCGACGGCGATCTTTTTGTCGCGCAGCTCGCGCAACAGCGATGCCGGATCGTCTTCCCACATCACGTCCACGCCGTGGCCGATGCGCTGCGCGCCCGCTTTTTGCGCGGTGTCGCGAATGTGGTTGCGCAGCCCGTCGGGCGGCACGAGCCCGAACGAGAGTTCGCCGGCGTGCATGGTCAGCTTTACCTGCGGATAACGTTGGTGAAAATACTGAAACATGCGCATGTGCAGGTCGAAGTCGTGCATCTCGGTATAGCCGTCTTCGGGCATGACGGGATTCACCGACACGATGCGCGGATCGGCCGCCGCCATGGCGAAGCCAATCTGGGTTTGCGCGAAGACCATCGCCTTGGGCAGGCCGCGATAGACCTCGAAGATGTAACGGACGGTCACGTCACACCCCGGGTCGCGCTGCGGGCCGCTCGCGTCGCAGCGCAGCGTCTTGCGCATGCCGGCCTCGAGCTGGTCGAGATACTTGCGGCCGCTGGCGACGATCTCCGCCGCGCCGTTCTGGTCAATGCGCTGGCGGAAGCTTTCGAAGCTCTCACTGCGGTCGTCCCAGCCGAGGTTTGCGCCGAGCGCGAGGCCCTTGCCCTGGTCGAGGTCGTCCACCATCAACTCCATGTACTGCACGTTGTTCTGCCCGGCGCGCGAAACGGTCTCGGCGATCATGTCGGCGACGTGCGTGGAATGGCTCACGGCACTGACTTTGCCGAACATGTCGAAGAAGTGGTCGTGGCCGGACGGAAGCGCGCCGGAAAAATGTCGCATGGAGTAGGCGTCCACCATCTCGCGGTAGAGCACCGGATCGGCGAGCGCCCGGGCGGCGGGCGGGCGCCCGGCGGCCTCGTCGCACGGAGGCTTCTCCAGCACCAGCGTCGTGCGCCGGACGCACAGGCCGTCGCCGGCGGCCCACTGAATGTAAGTCTCCGCGTACACCGCGCCGGTCACGTGGTTATGCAGGTCGCCGCCCTTGGGCATGCGATGCAGGAAGTCATAGAGCAGCAGCGGCTGCTTGCGGATGGATTCAAGGTAGCGCGCGGCGCCCCGTTCGTTGGCGTTCGTCGTGGGCTCTGCTTTCTGAGACGTCTGCGCGTGCGCCAATGCCGCGAGCAGAAGAAGGCTGAGGACTATTCGCTTCATGCGCCGAGGATTGTAGCGGAAGCGTCCTTCGCGTTTGTCATCCTGAGCCAAGCCTGAGTCCGCCAAGCGGACGAAGGCGAGTCGAAGGGTCCCTGCTCGATTTCGGGCGTGTGGCAGCGGTAGCGGTGGCTCGACTCGGCCCCTCGCGTTGCTCGGGACCTCGCCCAGGATGACAAGAACTACTGCGGCGCCGAGCCCTGCACCACCAGCGCGAACGTCACCTCGCCCGAGCTGGTCTTCATCCTGGCAACCAACGCGGTGCGGCCTTCCTCGTCGTCGAAGACAGAAGGCGCGGTTTTTCCGGTTGCGGCGGGCATATTGAGCGGCGCCGGGTGGCGTCCGCCGGGAATCCGCCGGCTCAAAGCAACGAGTTCCTCGAACTTGTAGGCCTTCTCCGGATCGGTGTCGCTGGCCGGCGGGACCAGCAGCAGGAAGTCGCGCGTGGGCGAGGTCCCGAGGTGGTCGCCGTCGGAAGGCTGAAGCTCGTAGCGCAGGTTGTAGTAGCCCGCGGGGAGCGCCTGGCCACGGTAGTCCTGCGCGGCCTTGCTGAAGTGGATCACGCCAACCAGCGCGCTTTCGGCGAGATTGTAGATGCCGTCGCCCTTCGCGCTGGGCGCCTGCTTGCGCAGCCACAGCTCCACGGTGCTGCCGTCGGCGAGGGTCACGCGGTATCCGGCAGGCTCGAGCGCGCCGCGGATTGTCTCCGGGACCGAGGCTTCGGTGAGCGCGCCGATGCTTTCAACTTTGCCGGCTGCGAAGGCAAGCGGGCTGAACGCGAGCGTAGCGGCGAGCAGAACAATGCGGCGGAATTTTGTCATCGAGGTCCGGTCGCGAAAACCAAACTCAAGAGCTTAAACACAAAGGACACGAAGCAACACAAAGGGCACGAAGCAAAGCAAAGGCACGAAGCACGCGATCAATTCTTCGTGACTTCGTGCCGTCGTGCTGAAGCCTTACTGACCGAAGCTGCCCACGAAGGCGCTGCGCTTGTCGTGCAGCGTCCAGCTCACGCCCAGCCCCGGGCCCGCGTACTTGTCGGTGACCGCGACCGCGGGCATGGCATGGCTGGTCGGCGTCAGCGGCTGATAGTAGGTCTCCTCGTTGCCGCAGACGTGGTCCTTGTCGCTCATGCCGCGCGTCTCCACATTCACGAAGGCGCCGGCGCGGAGCACGGCGCGAGCGCTGTGCCCGGCAACGACCTGCATGTCAATGGGCGCGGCCTCGACCTTCACCACGTCGGCCAGCAGCTTGCCGCCCTGGTTCCTGGCGAAGCTCACCAGCGCGGCCCGCTCGGCGGGCGAGGCCTGATCATCAACCACGATCACCGCCTTGGCGGGATAGGGATTGCCGTAGGGATCGCCCAGCGTGGCGCTCGCCTTCACGGCGGCGACCACGTTGAGGCCGTCGAGCTTCACGCCGTTCCACGTGCCCTGACGGACGTGCCAGGCCAGGATGGCCTGGTCGCCCACCAGGCCGGACTCGCCGTTGGCGAAGCACTGCCCGGTGTAAACGTCGGCGCTCCGCGTTTCGATGTAGTCGCCCACAATCTTGGCGCGCGCCGCGGCGCTCAGCAGCGCGGCCGCCAGCATGACGGAAAGAATTCTTGTGCGCATGGTGCTGCTCCAGAGTTCTATTGTAACGCTTATTTTCTTACGTCCCGAGCGAAGCGAGGGAGCCATACTTGGCCCGCGGACATTGGGTAGGTAGAGCTCCCTCGTCACTGCGTTCCTCGGGATGTAAACAAAAACCTAGTGCGATCCGCACTTCCCGCTGCCATGGCACTGGCGCAGCTTCGACGAGCAATTGCCCGGCTCGGCCAGGCGATTGTCGGGCCCGATGCAGTTCTGGGTGTACACGCACCAGAACAGGCCTTCGCCCGATGCGGGCGTTTCCGGGTCCTCTTCCACACCGATGAATTGGCGCTTCCAGCGCAGACCGTGGCACAGGTCCGGGTGATTGACGTTGAAGCGCACAGCCGGGTCGTTGAGCAGGTTGAGGAGGCTCATGCCGGCGCTTCTCCCTTCGCTGCGGCCAGCAGCGCGCGCTTCACCGCCACCCGCGCCAGCTTCACCTTGTACGCGTTGTGGCTCAGGGGACGCGCGCCGGCAACAGCGGCTGCGCCGGCCGCGTCGGCCGTCTGCTCATTGATCTCTTTGCCGACAATCGCGTCGGCGGCTTCCTGCGAGAGCCACGGCACCGGCGCCACCTGGCTGAGGACGATGCGTGCCGCTTGCACTTTTCCGCCCTGCATCTGCACCACGGCGGCGGCGGTGGCGTAGGGCCAGTCAAACGCCGCTTTCTGGCGGACCTCGTAGTGGGCGGCCCTGGTTCCGGGCGGGGGCGGCGGCACGATGATCTCGGTGACGATCTCGTCGGGCTTCAGGTCGTGCTCGCGGTCGCCCATCATGGGCGGCACGCGGAAGAATTTCTCCAGCGGCAGTTCGCGCGCTCCGGCGCCGCCGAACAGGCGGATTTGCGCGCCGTAGCCGATCAGCACCGGCGCGATCGTGGAGGGCGAGACGAACTGCGCCTGCTCGTTGCCCAGGATGGCGTGATAGCGGTTGTCGCCCTCGATCGCGGCCGCCTTGCCGTCCGCCGTCTTCATGGCGATGTTGTTGCGGAAGTACCAGCAGCGCGGGCGCTGGCACATGTTTCCGCCGATGGTCGCCAGGTTGCGGATCTGCGGGCTGGCGGCCTCGTAGGCGGCGTCGGCCAGCACGGGATAGCGCGCGCGCACGGTGGCGTTGTCGGCGATTTCGGCGAGCGTGGTCAGCGCGCCCAGCCGCAGCCCGCGCGCGGCCACGTAGCTGACGCCGCGCAGCTCGGCCACGTCCTTGATGTTCACCAGGCGCTTGGGCGTGACCACGTCATCTTTCATCAGCGCCAGCAGGTCGGTGCCGCCCGCCAGTACCTCGGCGTCGCCCCACTGCTTGCCGAGCAATCCCACAACCTGCTGCTTGCCTTTCGGACTGGCGTATTCGAAGGCCCTCATGCCGAGGCTCCTTTCTGGCCCTGCTCCAGCGCGGCGAGCACGCGGTCGGGCGTGAGCGGGATGACCGGCACGCGCACGCCGATGGCGTTCGCGACCGCGTTGCTGATGGCTGCGCCCGGCGAAACCACCGGCGGCTCGCCCAGGCCGATGACGCCGCGCTCGTCGTAGATGCCGCCCGTCATCATGTGCACTTCCAGCGGCGGAATGTCGCCGATGCCCGCCAGCCGGTAGAACTCCATGTTGGGATTCAGCATGCGCCCGCTCAGCGGGTCCATGATCTTCTCCTCGTAGAGCGCGTAGCTGATGCCCATGATGAGCGCCCCGTACACCTGGCTCTCGGCCAGCTTCAGGTCAACCACCAGCCCGCAATCCTGCACCGCCACCATCTTGTTCACCTTGACGATGCCGGTTTCCACGTCGACGGAAACGTCGGCCATCTGCACGCCGCCCACGTTGGAGTTGGTCAGGTCGGGCGTCAGGCCGGCCTTGTTCACGCCGCGCGCCGTGATCGGCATGGCGCCGATCTTCGAGCACGCCTCCTTCCACGTGAGCGAACGCTTGGGATCGGCAGCGACGCGGACCATGCCATCCACCGCTTCCAGTTCTTCCGGCTTGGCGTTGAGCGCGGGCGCCACCTTGGCGAAGAGCGCGTCGCGCGCGTCCACCGTGCCGCGCCGCGTGGAGGAGGTGACGCCGCCAATCGTGCTCGAGCCGCCCGACCCGCCCGACTGCGGATACTGGTTGTCGCCGATGTCGAGCTTGATCTGGCTGAACGGGATGCCGAGCGTGTCGGCCGCGACCGCCAGGATGCAGGTGCGCGTGCCCGTGCCCAGGTCCTGCGTGGCCATCTTGATGTTGACCGTGCCGTCGGGATGGATGGCCACGTCGCAGTAGCTCTCGTGTCCGCGCCCGCCCCAGGTGTGGAGCGAGACGCCCAGGCCCTGCTTGATCGGACCGGCGGTCTTGTCGCCGCGCGGGTGCCAGCGCTTGGACCAGTTCATCATCCGGTCGGCGATGGGGAACTCGTCGCGGTAGTAGCGCGAACGCGGCCCGGTGAGCTCGATGTTCTTCAGCCAGAACTGCACCGGGTCCATGTTGAGCCTGGCGGCCAGATCGTCGAAGGCGCAGATCGTGATGACCGCCGCCTGCGGATGCGCCGGCGCGCGCCACGCGCGTGCCGGGCCAATGTTGTTCACCACGCCCGTCCACTGCTTGCGCTGGTTGGGGACCGAGTCCGCCATCAGGTAGGGCAGCGGCGGAGAGCCGCCTCCGCCCGGTCCGCCCGAGCCCCAGCCGAACGAATCCCACGCGGTAATTCTGCCGTCTTTGTCGGCCGCAACTTTCACCTTGGCGTAGGCCGACGGGCGGCAGCCGGCGAACTCCAGCTCCTGGGCGCGGGTGAGCATGATCTTGACCGGCGCGCCGCCCGCTTTCTTGGAGAGCTGCGCCGCGGCCACGTCCCAGCGGTCGGCGCTGAACTTGCTGCCGAATCCGCCGCCCACGTGGTCCTGGTGCACGTGGATCTTGGAAGCTTCCATGTTGAGCGGCGCCGACATCTGCCCGGCGATGCCGTACACGCTCTGGGTGGAAATGTGAACGAACAGGTCCTTATCGTCGGTCCACTCCGCGGCCGAGCCGTGCGACTCCAGGCAGCAGTGCGCGATCACCGAGCTGCCGTAGAAACCTTCGCTCACCGCTGCGGCCTCGGCGAAGGCCTTCTCGACGTCGCCCTTGGTCGATGCCGCTGCCGGCTTGTACCACGAGGGCGCTTTTTTCTCCGCCGGCTTCTGCGGCGCGGCCTTCAGCGCGTCGATCACGCGCGCGTTCACGCCCGCCTTCTGCAACGTGGAGAGGAAAGCTTCGGCCGGCTGGAAGCTGATGCCGCGCTGCGTTACCTGGGCAACGATCTGCCCGTCGGGCACCTGGTTCTGCAGCATGTCAATCACTTCACTCTGCGCGAAGGGGCTGGTGTCGGGCGCGATCTCGTGCGGCGGCTCCTGCGTGTCGATGACCAGCGCCGGCAGGACCTCGTATTCCACCTTGATCAGCGGGAGCGCGTCGTGCGCCGCGCCTTCGCTGGTGGCGGCGACGGCCACCACCGGATCGCCGGCCCAGTTGATTTCGCGGCCCACCGGCGAGAGCACCTGCACTGCCTTCACCCCCGGCGCTTTCTCGGCCGCCGACGTATCGATCGCGGTCACCTTTGCGTGCGCATGCGGACATCCCAGCATCGCCCCGTAGAGCAGGCCCTTGGGGTTGTAGTCGTAGGTGTACTTCGCCCGCCCGGTGGACTTCACCGGCCCATCCACGCGCGAAATCCGCGTCCCGATGTACTTCCGCTTACTTGCAGGAGGCCATTGATAGTCGGGCATGAATTGCTCCTTAAGAACTTGAGGCCGTTTGTGATCGGCTATTTGTTATCGGCCATTTGTGATTTGCTATGGAGGACCGCAGTTTTGACTTCGAAGAACAAATAACAAATCACAAACAGCAAATCCCTAGTCTGCCGCGCTCGCCCTTCGCGTTGCGCCGGCCGTCACTACTTCCTGAATGCCGTGATAGGTGCCGCAGCGGCAGAAATTGCCGCCCAGCCCGCGCGCCACCTGGTCGGGCGTGGCGCTGGGATGCGTGTCCAGGAACGCCTTGGTCGCCACCACGAATCCGGGCGTGCAGAAGCCGCACTGCTGCGCGTCGTGGTCAACGAATGCGGCCTGCACGGCGTGCAGCTGGCCGCCCACCATGAGGCCCTCGGCGGTCACGATGTTCTTCCCTTGCGCCTCGATGGCGAGCACGCTGCACGAGTACACCGGCTTGCCGTCCATCAACACGGTGCACGCCCCGCAGGCGCCGCGGTCGCACACGCGCTTGGGCCCGGTCACGTCAAACTGCTGGCGCATGGCGTCGAGCAGCGTGGTGCGCGTCTCCACCTGGCCGGTGAGCTTCTTGCCGTTCACGGTGAGCGCGATGGGAACGGCGCCCGGGCCGTGCAGCTCCACTTCCTGGCCGGCAACTTCCACCACCGTGGGCCCAACCACCATGGGCACCGAGACGGTGATGCCGGAAATTTTCAGGAATTCGCGGCGCGATACGCCGGCGGGTTCGTCGACAGGCTTGCGGGGCATGAGATCGCCTCCCAGGAAAGCCCGCCAGTATAACTCTCGCCCGCGAGTGGCATGCAACGCGGTTCCGCAGGATGAAACTGCGACGTTCAGCGAGCGGCACTCAGCATTCAGCGTGCAGCGCCCGCAAGGCTTCAGCGAAATCGCGCACTTTTAGTCACGGACGTGCGGGGGCTGAATGCTGAGTGCTGCGTGCTAAAACGGGGCCAACTGCCCCGTGGTGGGCTCGGCTCAGCAGTACCAGGGCTCGTTGAGATAAGGAATGGTGGCGCGCGCGGGCAGATGGAACGAGGGAAGTTGCGCCGCGGCGCCGGCCTTCTCCCCCGCGCGCCAGACTCGCTCCCAGACTTTTTCGAAAATGGCGGCGCGCGAGTCGCCCGCCCGCGAGCGCTCTTCCACGAGCCGTTCGATTTGGCGTTGCAGCGCGTCCACGCGCGCGTCGGGATTCGCCCACCGATAACACAGCGCCTGCTGGTCAAATTCGCCGATGATGCTCTGGACCTCCGCCAATTCCAGCAGGCGCGATCCAGCCGGGATCAGCAGGCGAATCGTCCACTGCACCGGCGCGACGCTTTCCACCAGGCCGAGTTCGGCGATGGCGCGCAGCATCTCGCCATAGCTATCCAGCGTGGTCCAGGGCGTGAAGGCGACGACCGTGGGCGCGAGCGGCAGGCCGGCAGATCGCATGGTTTCCACCAGCCGATAGAAGTCGGCCCGCGTGTGCCCCTTGTCGAGCAGCGTGAGCACGCGGTCGTCCACCGACTCGATGGCCGATGTCACGAATGCGCATCCGGTGCGGCGCAGCGTGGCAAGCAGGTCGGCGTGTTTGAGCAGGTGCTCGGCCTTGATCGTCACGTCGTAGCTGAGCGCGGGAAACTCACGGTGCAGCGCCTCGACCAGCTCGATCGAGTGCGTGGGCCCGTTGAAGAAGTCGGGGTCTCCGAAGGTGATGTGCTCGGCGCCGGCGGCCACCTGCTGGCGAATGTCGGCCAGCACCACGTCGCGCTGCACCACGCGAAACGCGCCTTCATACACCGGCACGATCGGGCAATGCCGGCACAGGTGCTTGCAGCCGCGCGTGGCCTCGGTGTATCCGGTCACGCGCTCGGCGCCGTCAGGCATGAGCAGGCGCGCGTACTTGCGCAGCGGCGGAAGCCCGGCGCGATCAGGAACAACAAACTGCTGCTTCACGAGCGAGAGCCGCGGGACGCGGGGCTGCGGCGGGATTTGCCCCGCCAGGCGCCGCGCCAGCATCCGCAGGCCCGTCTCGAACTCGCCGCCGATCACGTTCTTCACGCCCAGGCCGCGCAGCAGGTCCCAGTTCAGCGGCGCATAAAGCCCATAGGCGCACAGGTGCGCCGCCGGATTCAGCTCGCGGACCTTCCTGATGGCGCGCACGGCGATGCGCGTGGCCGTGTGCATGGGAAGGTAGAAAGCGATCAGATCGGCGGCGCGGACTGCGTCTTCATCGAGGGGTGACTGCGAGAGGTCAAGGAGCGCAACCTGGAACCCTGCGCCGCGCAGCCATGCCGCCGGCGACGCCAATCCGAACGGCTGGCGGCCCATTTCGTAGGCGGAGATAAGCAGGACGTTCACGATTGCCGAATTGCCGAAGTGCGGAACTGCCGAATTGCAAATCGTGCGGAGGGAGTTGCCAGTTCGGCAGTTCGGCAAGGTCGCAGTTCGGCAAAACTATTGTTTCGTCTGCGGCGGCACGTATCCGGGCGGCAGTTGCGCGCCTTCGCCGAAAAAGTACTGCTCCATCTGCTGCAGAATGATCTCCTGGGCCTCTCGCGTCGCCGGGTTCAGGCGGTATTCGTTCATGATCATCTTCAGGTGCTCCAGCCACATCTTCCACGCGTCGGCGGAGACGTTCTCGTAGACCCGCTGGCCGAGTTCGCTGTCGAACGGCGGCTCGTCCAGCCCCGGCATCTCCTTGCCGAACTTCACGCATTGCACCATGCGCTGCGACATAATCCTCCCCACCTTTATGGTACTACCTCGCGAGATTGCCCGGCTCCGGCGAAGGAAAAGCTAAAAGGAAAGAGGAAAACCGGCTCGCGCTCTTTTTTGCCTTTTTTCCTTTTGCCTTCTTCCTTTTGCCTTTCTTCTACGCCTCGTGCTTCGACGGCTCCGGCTTCTTCCTCGGCACGTCGAGGCCGGTGATGCGCAGCCCGGCGAAGTGCGACTTGTGCCGCACATTGAGCGTGATGAGCAGCGCCGTAATCTGCTCCACGATGCGCGCGTTCTCCAGTTTGCCGCCGTCGAGAGCGCGCACCCCGGGAATCAGCGCCGCCAGCTCGGACGCGACCCGGCGGGCCGCATCGTCGTCGGAGCACACGATCACGTCGCACTCCACATCACCTTCGCCCGAGAGCAGCTCCGCGCCCACGTTCTGGAACGCCGCCGCTACGTGCACGCCCTTGGGCGCGAGCTCGGCAGCCTGCTGCGCCGCCGATCCCTGCCATACGCCCAGCACGCGCGAGGCGCGCCCGCCCACGGTCGAGGCCAGCGGAACCGTGGCGTCGATGAGCACCGCGCCCGCGCGGAAGTGCGGCTTGAGCTGCTTGAGCGTGTCGGCCTGCGCGGTGAACGGCACCGCGAGCACCACCACGTCGGCCGCGGCGACGGCCGCGTCATTGGCCATGCCGCGGACGGGCCTGCCTGCGCGTTCCGAGATTGTTTTCGCCGCCTGCTCGGCGCGGCTCGCGTCGCGCGAGCCGATGATCACGTCCTGACCGGCGCGCGCCCAGCGCAGCGCCAGCCCGGAGCCTTCAGGGCCGGTCCCGCCCACCACCGCGATGATGCGGCTCAACGGGAGGCCTCCGCGATGGTGACCAGCGGGCCCGCATGCGCGGAGGCCGTACCCGCGACCGCAGGACGCGCGAGCGCGCCGCTGCAGGCCTCGGGCCGAAGCTCGAAATTCATTTTCGTATAGGTGGTGTTGCGTTCAGCCGGCACCCGTCCCAGTTCGCGGATGCGCTGGTGAAATTCCTCCGCGCCGAGATACTGTCCCGAGGTCGCGCCCGCCAGGCGCGAGATGTTTTCGTCCATCAGCGTCCCGCCATAATCGTTCGCGCCGGCCTGGAGGCACATCTGCGACACCTCCCGGCTCAGCTTCACCCACGATACTTGCACATTGTTGATGCTGCCCGCCAGCAGGACGCGCGCCAGCGCATGGATCTTCAAATGCTCGTCGAGCGTCGGCCCGGGCCGCGCCAGTCCCTTCAGGTAGAGGTCGGTGTGCTGGTGGACGAACCCGAGCGGCACAAACTCGGTGAAGCCACCGGTCTCCGACTGCATTGCGCGGAAGAGCAGCAACTGGTCCACCCAGTGCTCCGGCTCCTCGACGTGGCCGTACATCAGCGTGGACGTGGTGCGAATGCCGCAGCGGTGCGCGGTGGTAATCACCTCGCGCCAGCGCGCCGAAGAGAGCTTGTTGCGCGAGAGGATGGCGCGCACGCCGTCGTCCAGGATCTCGGCCGCGGTGCCGGGCATGGTGTCGAGGCCGGCCTCGCGCAGCATGCGCAGGTAATCGGCCAGCGGCATGCCGGTGAGCTCCACGCCGTACACCGTTTCCATGGGAGAGAAGGCGTGGGTGTGCATGTCGGGCACGGCCTGCTTCACCGCCCGCAAAATATCGCGATAGTAATAAGGATGCAGGCCGCGCGGCAGCCCGCCCTGGATGCAGACCTCGGTGGCGCCGCGCTCGCGGGCTTCGACGGTGCGGCGCGCGACCTCGTCGAGCGGCATGAAATAGCGGTCGTCATCGTGCGGCCCGCGGCTGAAGGCGCAGAAGCGGCAGCCAACGAAGCAGACGTTCGTGAAATTGATGTTGCGGTTCACCACGTAGGTGACCACGTCGCCGGCCAGCTCGCGGCGCAGTTCGTTGCCGGCGACCAGCAGGCCCGCCAGATCGTCCGATTCCGAGTTCGCCAGCAGCAGGCACTCATCGCGCGTGAGGGCGGCCCCGTCGCGGCGCTCGAGGGCTGTCTCCAGGGCGCGCCGGACGCGAGGCGAGACGCGCGGCGCAGCGTCCGCCCAGCTCATGTGCGGAAACTCGGCGATGTGCTGGGACGTGAGTGTGCTGATGTGCGCTTTCATCGAAAAAGCAAATCGTTCACCGCAAAGTCGCCGGGACCGCGGAGACTCTTTCTTGATTTTCCTCTGCGTCCTCTGCGGCTCTGCGGTGGAGCTTTTTTGCGTTACCGGAACAAGTCCCGCTCCCGCTTCCGCAGCAGCCGGCGCGCGGTGTCGCTCCCGCGCTCGTACCGGAAACCTCGAATGATACACGCCGGCGCGCGCTCCAGCTTGCCGCAGGCGAGCCCCGCCAGCGCCGCCAGCTCATCCGCCACGGCCTCGGCGGTGGCGTGCAGGGTGTAGCCGTGCGGATCGCGGCGTCCGCGATAGTCGGCCAGCACGCGCATCCCCGCCGAACCGAGCGCGGCTTCGGCCAGGCCTTCGCGCCAGGGCCGGCCAAAGCTGTCGGCAATGATGACCGGCACGTGCACGCCCAGCCTCTGCTTCAGACTCAGATGCAGCCGCCGCGCCGAGCGGTCCGGATCAACGGGCAGCAGCACCGCCGTGTGGCCGCCATCGACGTTGGAGAGGTCCACGCCGCTGTTGGCGCACACAAATCCGTGGCGCGTCTCGGTAATCAGCACGCCCTTCTTCATCCGCACCACGCGGCGCGCCTCGCGCAGCGCCAGTTCCGCCAGGCGCGCGTCGCGCTGCCAGCGATTGGCCCAGCGCCGCGCGCGCGCTGATGGCGTGACCGAATCCAGGCGAACCGTGCGGCCCTCCGCTTTGGCCACGATCTTGTGCTTCACCACGAGAATGTCGCCCGCGCGCAGCGGGTGCTTACGCGTGGCGCCGAGGATCAGGTCGGCGAGCGAATCGCCGGCGCGGACCTCAGGAATCCCGGTCAGGGCCCAGCAGGTGATGGACGACTTCATGCGGCAACAGGATACGTGAATTGCTGCGGCGTCCGCCCGCGGCGCATGTGAAAGCGATCCCCGGCGCGAGGAACTCTCAAATGGCCCGCTGGGCGGGCGATTGGGATGAACGGCGCCCGGTCGCCGGCACGCCTTTTGAGCAAACACCTGCGCAGGCGTTGACATCGGAATACACACAGGGACCATCCCGTGTCTTACAGAATTTGCGCGCGCCTCGACAACCGCCGGGGCTTCCTGGTTCTCCTGGCTGCCTTCATGCTTGGGATGCAAGGCTGCGGCAGCGGAGACGGGGCAGGCGATGCGCCCGCGGCGATCACGCTGACCTCCGACTCCAGTCCCATCCAGAGCTTCGGACTTCACGTTCACAGCCCGCTGCGGAACTGGCCCTCCGTGCCGTTCAGGTACTGGCGCGTCTGGGACTCTGGCGTTGACTGGTCGCGAATCGAGACGGCGCGTGGACAGTTCAACTTCAGCCTCCTTGACCAGTACGTGTCACTGGCCGGGCAGCATAACGTCAGGTTGATCTACGTGCTCGGCAACACCCCGCGCTGGGCGTCGCAAGACCCGTCGCACATCGGCACCCAGGGTGTGGCGGGCGCCACTGCGCCCCCGGCCGACATCGCGATCTGGCAGGAATTCGTGAGCGCCGTGGCCGGCCGCTATAAGGGCCGCATCTACGCCTACGAGGTGTGGAACGAGGCCAACCTGGACGGCTACTGGACCGGCAGCCAGGACGACATGGTCGCCATGGTCCGCGTGGCGCACGACACCATCAAGAGAATTGACCCCGCGGCCTTCGTGCTGGCGCCGTCCATTGTCGGCGGCGGCGGCATGGATTACCTGTCAGAGTTTCTCTCCAAGGCGGCCGGCTCGCTCGACGCCGTGCCTTTCCACCTCTACTACACCAACAAAATGCCCGAGAAAGCGGTGAAGTTCTATCGGCAGGCGCTTTCCATCGCGGCGCAGGCGGGCAAAGACATTTGGGACACCGAAGACGGCTGGGGGCCGTGGGGATCTTTTGACAATGAACAGGACGCGGCTGCGTACCTGGCCCGCAATCTCATCCTGCAGTCGGCGGCGGGTGTGAAGGTGATCGTCTGGTTCGCCTGGGACGATCGCGGACCGTGGGTCCACCTCTACCTGGTCGAATCGGACTTCCAGACGCCAGCGCCGGCGGCCCAGGCGTTCGAGCAGGTGCAGTCGTGGCTCGCGGGCAAGACCCTGACCTGCTCCAGCGATTCGACCGGGACGTGGCAATGCGCCGTCTCCACCGCCACGGGGGCGCACACGTACATCGTGTGGAACTCGCAGGGCAGCGCCACTTTCCAGGTTCCCGCCGAATGGAAGGCGCGAAGCCTGACCAGGCTCGACGGTTCGCAGACGTCCGTCGGCGCTTCGGTCTCAATCTCTACTTCGCCGGTGTTGCTGGGCCCGTGACAGCGGTGCTTGTCGGCCGAATCGTCCTCTTCGTATTAGGAAACCGGCGCCGCGGCCTGGGCCACGCCCCACGCGCGCGCCAGGAGCTGGGAGCGCGTCTCGCCCGGTGCGTTGGCCAGCATGGCGAGCTCGTCGGGACGATCAACATCGAGCGCGATGCCCGGCAGTTGCAGCAGCACCACCGACCGCCCGGTGGCGGAGGCCGCCTGCACGTGCGGCGCGAAGCTGTCGTCGCCGAAGCGCAGCGGAAACAGCGCCGCCGGACGCCGCAGCACGGCGTTGCTGCCGCGTCCCCGATGATCGGGCGCCAGCACCGCGCCCGCCTCGGGCGCGGCGTACAGGATGGATTCCAGCTCGCCGGCGGTCACCAGCGGCGCATCGGCGGGAATCACCAGCGTCCACTCGGCCCCGTGCTCCACGGCCACGTGCGTCGCCATCTCGATCGCGGCCGTCTCGCCGCGGTTGTCCTCGTCGGCGATCACGCGAAAGTCCAGCGCGTGCGCCAGGCCCACGGCAAACGGATCGCTGGTGACCAGCGCAACCTCCGGACGCGCGCTAAGCCCCGCCACCGCCTGCAGCACGTCAGCCAGCATGGCCTCCGCTAGCGCCTGCCGCTGCTCCTGCGTGAGCACCTCGGCCAGCCGCTGCTTGGCGTTCTGCTGGTTCTTGACGGGAATGAGGATCATGAGCTCGACTGCCGAATTGCCGAAGTGCCGAATTGCGGAATTGACTCTCGGAAGCCGGCGCGGTTTTCAATTCGGCAATTCCGCAGTTCGGCAATTCCGCAATGAAACTCCGCAGCTCCACCGCGGCCGCTGGCCTACGACTTCTTCTTCACCGCCGGCTTCGATGCGCTGGCGGCCGGCTGCGCTTCCTTCTTCATCTGGTCAATGAGCTGGAACAACTGCGAGCGGTCCACCACTTCCACGAACGGCTCGCCCGTCTTGCGATTGCTCACCACGTAGATGGTCGGCGTGTGCTCCAGGCCCACCCGGTTGCCCAGCGCGCGGTCGGCCTGCACCTTGGCCGCCAGCTCGCCCCGCGGATCAATGGCGAACGGCATCTGCACGTTGTGCTCGGCGCCAAATTTCTCCGCGAACGAGCGCAGGTTCTCCTTGGTGATCTGCGGCTGGTTCTTGAACACCGTCTCGCGGAACTCGTCGCCCAGTTTCTTCGACTGCGTGTCGAAGAAGCGCGCCAGCACCGCCGCGTCGAACGCCCACGGATGCTGGTTCAGGGGGAAGTCGTGGCGGACGAGCGGAATCTTGTAAACCCGCGCCGCCTCGGCCAGCAGCGGCGCCGCACGCGCGCAGTCGGGACACTGCAGGTCTTCAAACACGATGATCGCGACGCTCGAGCCCGGCGGCGGCTTCAGCGACGACTTGTCGGCTGCCGAGACGCCCGCCGCGAGCAGAATCACGATTCCGGGTAGCAGGGCGAGGGAGCTGAGACGTTTCATGGCTGTCATTAATGGTAAATGATGCCGCCCCGTAGGAGCGCGCGTTCGAGAGATTGAGAAATCGGGTGGGCGGGCGATTGAGAAAGTCGGGAGCAGCCTCAATTGCGGCCACTTACCCGATTTCTCAATTCCATTTTTCCGGTGGAAGCACCGGGCTTTAGCCCGGTGAAACGGCGCCCGCCCCACTCTTCTTGCGGGGCCCCATCCTCTGCGGACCGAAGGTGGGCGCTCGCGCGTTTCTTGATTTTTCCGGTGGAAGCACCGGGCTTTAGCCCGGTGAAACGGCGCACGCCCCACTCTTCTTGCGGGGCCCCATCCTTGGGCAGCGCTCTGCGGACCGAAGGTGGGCGCTCGCGCGTTTCTTGTTTTTTCCGGTGGAAGCACCGGGCTTTAGCCCGGTGAAACGGCGCCGCAGAAGTGGGGCTTCAGCCCCGGCTGGGCGGGGTGCCCCATCCTTTGCCGAGCGCAGTTTGCCATGCGCTGTCAAGCCCTCTGGGGGCCCCAAACTGCTTCAACCTCAACCAAACACTCGCAATAAATACTCTGCCGCCCTTCCCATTCTCCCCGCGTGATTTCCTATCCTGAAAGTAGAAGCCCCGCTGCGGAGATCGATCTCCGCCGCGGGGCTTGTTCTTTGACAAAGGCGGCGGCGCCGGCTTGCGCGCGCCCGCCGCGCCGTGCAGAGGCATCCCGCGAGGCTTCCTGCAGCGAAAACGCCCAGCGGGTTTGAACAAGTGAAAGATTCCGCAAGGGTTTAAGACCTCGGTCTTAAACCCTTGTGCTGCATTGTTTTGCCGGGAAACACCCGCGCAACCCATTGCAAACACGTAGGCGCCCCCGGGGGGAGGGGTACCACGGATTACCACACCCGGCACTGCTTCTCGGGCTGCATGGGCGTGCCCTTCTTGCAGTTGAAGGCCGCGCCGAACTCGGGCATGTTGCGCAGCACGCCGGTGGCGCGGAAGCGTCCCGGCGAGTGCGGATCGATCTGCGCCAGCACGCGCGCGCGCTCCGGACGCACCGCCTCGCACCACTCCTGGCCGAAGCCGAGGAAGAAGCGCTGCTCGGGCGTGAAGCCGTAGCGCGTGTCCTTTTTCTTGCCGGCATAGAGCTTCTGCATGGCCATGTAGGCCAGGCGGAGGCCGCCGTTGTCGGCGGTGTTTTCGCCCAGCGTCAGCTTGCCGTTCAGGTTCACGCCCTCGACCGGGCTGAACGAGCCGTACTCATCCACGATGCAGGCGGCGCGCTTTTCGAATTCCTTGCCGTCAGACTCGGTCCACCAGTCGCGCAGGTTGCCGTCGGCGTCGAACTTGCGGCCCTGGTCGTCGAAGCCGTGGCTCAGCTCGTGGCCCACCACGGTGCCGGCGGCGCCCAGGTTCAGCGCGTCGTCATCGTTGTTGTAGAAGAACGGCGGCTGAAGGATGCCGGCCGGGAAGTTGATGTTGTTCTCCAGCGGATTGTAGTAAGCGTTGACGGTCGGCGGCGACATGCCCCACTCGGTCTTGTCGAGCGCCTTGCCGATCTTGTTCAGGTCGCGCCGGAAGGCGAAGGCCGAGGCGCGCTGGCGGTTGCCCATGCCGTCGCCGCGCACGATCGTCAGCGTGCTGTAGTCGCGCCACTTGTCGGGATAGCCGATCTTGTTGGCCACCGCCTGCAGCTTCGCCAGTGCCGCTTTCTTCGTTGCTTCGCTCATCCAGGGCAGCGACTGGATGTCGTCGCGCATCGCCGCCTCGATGGCCTGCACCATGCGCAGGGTGCGCTCCTTGCCCGCCTTGCCGAACGTCTGCTCAACGTAGGGCTGTCCCAGCAGTTCGCCCATGGCGCGGTCGGTGCGCTGCACGCAGCGCTTCCAGCGCGGCAGCTGCTGCGGCGTGCCGTTCAGCGTCTTCTCGCTGAAGTTGAAGTCCTCGTCCACGAAGGCCGTGGGCATCCACGCGGCGGAGTCGTCCAGGACATGCCAGCGCAGGTAAGCCTTGATGGCCTCGAGGTCGGTCGAAGCGACCACCGCTTCCACCCCCTTGACGAAGTCGGGCACGGCAACGTTCAGGCTGGAAATCGGCGGCGAGGCGACGCCGGTCAGATAGCGGTTCCAGGCGAAGCCGGGCGCGAGCTGCTCCAGCTCCTGGTTCGACATCTTGTGGTAAATGTTGGTGGGTTCGCGGCGGTCCACTCGCTTCATCGAAGCCTTGGCGAGCGCGGTTTCGATGTCCATCACGGACTTGGCGTCGGCCGCGGCCTGCGCGTCGCTTTCGCCCGCCAGCTTGAGCATGGCCGCCACGTGCTGCACGTACTTGTCGCGTATTTCCACCGACTTGGGATCGGTCTTGAAGTAGTAGTCGCGCTCGGGAAGGCCGAGGCCGCCCTGGTCCACTTCCGCGATCATTTGGCTGGCGTTCTTGAAGTCGGGCGTGGAGGAGTAACGGAAGAAGGCGCGGATGCCGTTGCTGTGCAGCAACGCCACCGTGTCCGCCAGGTCGGACTTCGACTTCATCCCCTCAATGCGATCCAGAACGGGCTTGAGCGGCGCCAGGCCCTTCTGGTTGATGGCGGCCTCGTCCATGCAGGAGGCGTAGTAGTCGCCGATCTTGGCCTGGAGCGGGGTGCGGCCCGGCCTGTCGGCCGAGGCCTTCTCCAGGATGTCGTGCAGGATGTCGAAGTTGCGCTGCTGCAGCTCGTCGAACCGCGACCAGCGTGAGCGGTCGTCGGGAATGGGATGCTGCTTCAGCCATCCGCCGCAGGCGTACTGATAGAAGTCGGTGCACGGGTCGGCCGTCTTGTCCATCGCCGCTTCGTCGAAGCCGGGCGCCTGGGTCGGCGCATCCGGCGTGGCTTGCGCGGCCTTGGCGCCGGCGGCCTTCTGCCGGCCCGAGGCCTGCAACATCAGCGTACAAGCAAACACCACCAGCAGGGCCGGGAGCAGCAATTTCACTGCGCGCATACGGAACCTCACAAATGGAGTCTGAGACGGAATAGTGTAACGGAGCTGCCGAAAGAGCGCGACCCCTGTCTGCGGGTGTGCCCGCGGGCAACCGCGGCTTAAGCCGGCGGTTCGTCGCGCCCAGAAAAATCCTCCATCACAGAAAAAAGGGCACCGCCGCAGCCGTGCCCGGTCGCTCATCAGGAGATCAGAGGATGCTCAGGCGCAGCCGCCGCGCTTCGCGCTCCTGGCGCTGCTGTTCCTGGCGCAGTTCGCGCTCAAGCTTCGAAGCCTGCAGCCGCGCGTCGCGTTCCAGCTTGCGCTCTTCCAGTTGCAGCTTCATCTGCTCCTTGCGCAGCTTCTCCTGCTCTTTGCGCTGCTCTTCGAATTCCTTCCTCCATTCCTCGCTCTTCTCGCGCCATTCGCGATTGAACCCGGAACTGCGGTCCTGGAACTCGCGGCGCGCCTTTTCCAAGGCGCGCTGGATCTCAGGACCCAGGTTCTGCAGGCTGGCGCGAATCTCCTCGGAGTTCCACTCATCGCCGTTGAAGTAAATCGCCCCGCGCTTGCGCTCGGGGACTTTGACGGTCACCGACTGCTCGTGCTTGTCGCGGATCAGCCCGATGTTCACGTTGCCCGATTGCCCGCGAATGGCCATGCGCCAGTCGCCCAGGTCGGCTACCTTGCTGTCGTTCAGCTTCACGATGACGTCGCCGGCCTTCAGCCCCGCCGTTTCGGCCGCGCTGCCCTTCTCCACCGAGAAGACCAGCAGGCCGCGGCCGCCGGGAACGCCGAAGTATTCACCCAGTTGCGCCGTCAACGGCTCGAGGAGCACGCCGATCTTGGGCGACGACGACTGCACGCTGAAGCTCATCTCCGGAATCTGCACGTCGATGGGCGGAATAGGCGGGATGACGATAGCGCTGCCCTCTTTCCAAACCTTCTTGCCCAGTTCGCCACGGTCGGCCAGCTGCGCGGTGAGCGACATGGGCTTGCCGTCGCGGCTGATGCCGATGGTGACCTTGCGGCCCGGCGGTATCTCGTGGATCATGCGCCGCAGCTGCTCCACGCTCTGCACGTCCTGCCCGTTGAAGCTGAGGATGACGTCATGCTCTTTCAGCCCGGCCTTGCCGGCGGGCGATTCGGCGTCAACCATGGTGACTTCCACGCCGCGCTCCTCCTTCAGCTTGAGCGCCGCCAGTTGGTCGCTGGTCACGTCACGCGTGTCAACGCCCAGATAGGAGCCTCTGCCGAACACCTGGACCACGCGAGTGGACGCGCGGGCCTTCGGCGCCGGTGCTGCTGCCGGCGGCGTCGGTGGCGGCGTTTGCTGCTCTGCCGATGCCAGGCTCAGCGCCAGCGCGCACATGGCGCCCATGGCCCAGGCCCGGCGCCACGGCCCCCGGACTATTGTTGCGATTCCCCTGGTGTTTGCTTCCCTAGGATTCACACCTGCCTCCATCTCTCTTCCCTGATGTTTCCGCCTCGCGCTGTGGATGCCGTTGCCTGGCCGAGCAGCATGACGCCGCTATTTCTGGGCCTTGAGAATCTCGATGTCGCCGATGCCGGTGCGGACCTTGATCGTGGGACCGCCGCCGTTCAGCGAGCCCTGCGCGTAAACCTCGCGCGGGCCGTACGACTCGCCCTCGGTCACGACTTTGACTTCGGGGAAGTCGGAGCGAATGCGATGCCCCGAAGCCATGTCAATGGCCGCCTTCACGCTGCATGCGATGCTGGCCGGCAGGTAGAGCGTGATGTCGCCGGCGCTGGTTTGCAGCGACGATTCGGTGATGCCTTTGCTGCCGGTGAAACCCACGGTAATGCCGCCGGCGGCCGTCTCCGCCATCACGCCCTTCTCCAGGCGGAACAGGGTGATACCGCCGCCGGCCGTGGAAGCGCGCACCAAACCCTTGGCCGAGCCCAGGCGGATGCTGCCGCCCGCCGTCTTGAGGACAGCGGTGCCGCCGATTTCGCCGGCCTCGATGTTGCCGCCGGCGGTTGACGCGCGCAGATCACCGGCCGTCTGCCGGACCTTGATGCTGCCGCCCATGCTCTCCAGGGTGGCGCTCTGACCGGCCGTGCCCAGCGACATGCTGCCGCCGTAGGTGGTGGCGGTGAGCGGGCCGGAGATGCTCTCCACCGTAATGCCGCCACCCGCAGTCTTCAGAATCGCGTCGGCCGAACCGTTGCCCAGTTGAATGCTGCCGCCCAGCGTGTTGGCGACGATAGTGCCGCCGATGCCGTCGAGTTGAATGCCGCCGCCGGCGGTCTCGGTCTCAACGCGCCCGGCGATGTTGTTTACGTTAATGCCGCCGCCACGCGTCTCAATGGTGAGCAGCCGCGTGTCGCGCGGCGCCTGTATCTGAAAATCGGCCGAGAGCTTGTGCTGGCCGCGCTGCACGAACTCGCCTTCGAGTATGGTGGCGTCGCTGCGCTGTGCTCCGCTGATGCGGAACGCGTCGAACTCCCGGCGTGCTGCCGACTCGGAGCTGACGAACGCCTTCTTCTTGACGACATAGGTGACCGCGCCCGAGGCGCCGCCGTTCACGCGGACCGTGCCGACTTCGGTGCTCACGCGCAGGGTGCGCGACGCCGGCAGCGTGCCGGTGGTCTCTTCCACCCAGGCGTTGCCCTCGCGATACAGGCGCGCGTTGTTGTCGGTGCGCTCGGCGCCCGGATCGGGCTGGGCCATGCCGCTCAGGGCCAGGCCCATCACCAGCGCCAGCATCACCGCATTGTTCTTCAACTTGCCCACTTCAGATCCCCTTCCAATCCGTGTTCGTCCGCCGGGGCCCCGGCGCGCCCGTCTTTGGCCCGACGGGGGTGATTCGTCGCGTTTTGGCGGCCCCACATTCCGGCCGGCATGTTGTCGAACGCGGCCTTACTCAATGTCTCCCGTGGTGTTCAGCACTTCCTGCGCTTTGCGCCGGATGTACTGGTTGTGGTCATTCCTGGCCAGGTCCGCCATCACGCGGCGAACGCTGCCGTCAGCCCGCGCCGGCTCCAGCGCATGGATGGCCAGCGTGCGCACGCCCGGCGATGAGTCGTTCATCAGCGCCTCCAGCACCGCGTCGCGCACCCGGGCGTCGTCCTTAACGTAGTTCTGCAACGCCTCCAGCGCCTTCAACCGCACGCCGGGATTGGAGTCGTAACGGAGCGAGTACATCAGCGACTCGCGCACGCGCTCGTCGCCGGCCTTCTGCGCCAGCAGGTCTTGCGAATCCAGGCGCACGCCCGAGTTCACGTTGTTGTGCGCGGCAAACAGCAGCAGCTGCTGGATGCGCGGATCGTCAAGCGAGCCCTGCGTTTCCTGGTGGACCAGCGTGTCGTACTTGATCTCGACTTTGTTCGTGTTCGGGACCGGATTGATGGCGCTGATGGCGGCGACGGATGCGTTGTCGGTCGGCCGGCCGTTGCCGCCGCCGGGCTGAACCGGGCCATTGCCGCCGCCGCGGTTCTGCGCGATCTGATAAGTGGTGCCCACGCCCGCCGCGAAGCCCATGATCAGCAGCGCCATGGAAAGCGCCGGCGCCAGCTTGATCTGGCTGAACCACCTACCCAGGTCGAAGGTGAAGCGCCGCCAGCCGGCGTTCTGCTCGGCCGTCTCCAGCGCTTCCTGCAGGCGCATGCGCGAGGCCGCCAGCAGGTTGGGCGAGGGCTCGGGCAGCACGATGGCCGACATGGCCGTGCGCAGCCGCCGCAGCGACTCGACTTCCCCGGCGCAGCCCGCGCAACCCTGCAGGTGATGCTCGAGTTCGAACTTGGCGTCGTCGGCCAGCTCGTCGTAAACCAGCAGCGCCGCGTTTGCCTTTGCGTATTCGCAGTTCATAACGTCTTCCCTTACCTTGCCGTGGCCAGCGCGCCGCGCAGCTTCTGCGTGGCGCGGAACAGCGTGTTCTTGGCCGTTTCTTCCGTGGTGTTCAAGATCTCGCCAATCGTCCGCAGCTTCAGTCCCTGGTAGTGCTTCAGCTCGAAGACCATGCGCTCGCGCGGCGTCAGTTTTTCCAGCGCGCGTCCGATCATGGCGCCGAGTTCGCGCCGCATCAGGTCGCGCTCCGGATTCGCGCCCGGACGCCCGTCGGCCACCTGGTCGAGCAGGTCGTACGTTTCGCCGTCCTGGTCCACGACGGTCGGTGAATCTTCCTTGCGGACGTTTTTCTTGCGCAGGTGATCGAGGCAGAGGTTGGTAACGATGCGGTAAATCCACGTGTAGAAGGAGCACTCGAAGCGGAAGCTGCCGATGTTGCGATAGGCCTTGAGGAACGCGTCCTGGTAAACGTCCTGCGCTTCGTGCTCGGAGCCGGTGAGGTGCATGGCCAGGCGGAGCACGGCCTGGTCGTAGTGGCGCACCAGCTCCTCGAAAGCGGCGCGGTTGCCGCGCTGCGCTTCGCGGATGAGGCTGGCATCATCCAGGCGGGTTATGCCCTGGCCGGCCATCTTCCCCCGAACCCACGCGCTCGATCCGGCAATGCTGATCGCTCCCATACTGTCCGCTGACCCGCTTCCGCCGCCCGCCGCAGCCTTCGCCGCTCTGGGAGCCGCCGCACCGGGTTTACCGGACCGGTCGTCGGGGGCCCCAGCGGATTGGAGTCCTTGGGCCGGCATCAACTGCTTGCGCTCCCGAAGCCCTGCCTCGTTTACGCACTGATATGGACGTGACCGAAATCGAACGGTGAGCAGAGATTATAGGGTTTTCAGGGGTTTGGCGATGCACTGGAGGTGGTGCAGGAAGGGCGCCGGCGCATCTGGCGCACCTTCGCTCCTGCCGAACCATTCCCCTGAACGGGTCATCCTGAGTCCGCGCTCTTTGCCGACTCAGGACCTATGTAGTTTTCTTGTGCCCAGGAGAATATCGATGCGGCACGGAGCTGCCCAAACGAGGCTCGGGCGTTCCCGGGTCGTAGCGATGAGGCTCATACCACCCTTCGCCCAAGTCCCGCCAGTGCGGATTCATCGCGACGGTTACTACTCGCCTTCCGCTTCCTTCACAATCTCCACCTGCACGGTCGCGGTAACGTCGCGATGCAGCTTGACCGGCACGGTGAACTCGCCCAGCGACTTCAGCGGTTCGGAGAGATGGATCTTGCGGCGATCAACGGTCTTGAAGCCGCGGTGCTCGAGTTCAGCGGCGATGTCGGCCGACGTGACCGAGCCGAACAGGTGCTCTTCGGCGCCGGCGCGGCGCGCGAACGTGAGCTTCACGCCCTCGAACTGCTTGGCCAACTGCTCGGCTCCGGATTTCTCTTTCGCCGAGCGGCGAACGGCCGACGCCTTCATCTGCTCGATCACGGCCTTGTTGCCGGGCGTGGCCTCAATCGCCAGCTTGCGCGGCAGCAGGTAGTTGCGGCCGTAGCCCTCGGCGACCTTGACCACGTCGCCACGCGAGCCCAGCTTGGCTACATCTTCTTTCAGGATGACTTCCATTTTCGTCTCCACGGCCCGGGCGCCGCATGGCGGCAACGCTGCGGGCAGAAATTTCGTCGTTGGCCTTTGCTGGTCGGCTGCCGGCCAGGCGGTCGCGGTCAGGCCGACGACCGAGGACCGACGACCGACAGCGTTCTTATCTCCGTGCCGCGAACGGCAGCAGGGCGATGTTGCGGGCCTGCTTGATGGCCGTGGTGAGGCGGCGCTGGTGCGGCGTGCAGACGCCGGTCAGGCGCCGCGGCACGATTTTGCCGCTCTCCTGCGAGACGAACTGTCCGAGCAGGCGCACGTCCTTGTAGTTGATGGCGTCGATTTTTTCGACGCAGAACTTGCACACTTTCTTGCGGCGGAAATACTTCCGGCCGGCATCGCGGCCGCCGGGGCCGCCGCGCGCGGGGCGCGGCCCGCGGTCTCCGCCCGGGCCTCCGCCCGTGCGCGGACGCTCCGCCGGTGCGCTGGGTGTTGCTGCTGCCGTTGCCACTGTTTCCTCTGCCATGGTGCTCCCTTCAAATCGTTGTCGGTCGTTGGTCGTTAGTCGTCGGCAAAACCTCAGCCAACGAGCCAACGCGGGTTTCCGGAAATTTGGACGGGTCTGGCCGACGACCCTAGGCCGACGACCGACGACCCGTTACGCCGTCGCCGGCGCCTGCTCGCCGCCCTCGCTGGCCGGCGGCGCCGCCGCCGCTTCGGCCGAGCGCTTCGGACGCGAGGCGCGAATCGCCTTGATCTTGGCCAGCCGCTTCTGCTCCTCGTCAATGCGGACGGTGAGGAACTTCAGCACCTGCTCGGTCACGCGCAGGCGGCGCTCCAGTTCGTGGATCACCGGGCCCGGGCCTTCGACCGTCAGCAGGACGTAAATTCCGTCGATGAACTTGCGCACCAGGTATGCCAGGCGGCGCTTGCCCATGCGCTCCACGTGCGTCACCGCCCCGCCGGCGCCGGTCACGTGGCCTTCCAGGTTCGAAATCAGCCGGTCCACGTCTTCTTCGGTCTGGTCGGGCCTGACAATAAACATCACTTCATAGCTGCGTTGCATTTCGTTGCTCTCCTAAAACCGACGTCGGCTCTCGGCCGTCGGCCGTCGGGCGTTGACCCGATGACCCGATTTCTCAATTGCCCGGTGCCTGTTCCTTACTCTTCCTTCTCGTCCTTGCGGTTGAAGCGATTCATCGCGGCCGCGCGGCCCTCGTTGATGATCGTTTCCACCGCGTCGGCGGCGCGATCCAGTTGCTCATCGACCGCCGCGTACTGCGACTTCCTGAACTGGCTCAGCACGTAGCGCGAGCCGTCTTTCACATCGTGCTCGGGCGCGATCCCCAGGCGCAGGCGCAGCAGCTCCTGCGTGCCCATCGCCCCAATGATCGACTCCATGCCCTTGTGCCCCGCCGAACTGCCGCGCTCGCGGATGCGAATGCGGCCCATGGGCAGGTCGAGCTCGTCGTACACCACCAGCAGGTCGCGCTCGGGCTCCAGTTCCAGTTCCTCGACCAGCGCCCGCACCGACATGCCGCTCAGGTTCATGAACGTCTCGGGCTTGGCCAGGACAACTTCCTCCGGCCCGATCCTCACCCGCGCCGTCAGCGCCTTGCACCGCCGGTTATTGACTTCGGCGCCGTGCCGCTCGGCAATCCTGTCCACCGCCAGAAAGCCGATGTTGTGCGGCGTGAACTGGTACTCGATGCCCGGATTGCCCAGCCCGACAATTAGCTTCAACGCTGACGTCCCGATGTTTCACGTTTCGCGTTTCACGTTTCAGGAAATGCCGTGCGGGCGGCAACGTGAAACGTGAGACCTCGAAACATCGAAACCTTACTTCTTCTCCTTCTTCTCGGCCTTCGCCGCAGGCGCGGCTTCGGCGGCAGCTTCGCCTTCCTCGGCCGTCTCCTGCTTGCCCTTCTTGATGACCTCGGGCTCGGCCGGCGCGGCGGCTTCCGCGCCCACCACGCCTTCGGCCGCCGGGGCCGCCACTTCCTCTTCCTTCACGGTGGTGATGTGCGCCACCGTCTGGTTCTCGTCGGTGATGAAATGGAGCTTGCCGCCGTGCGGCAGGTCGGCCACGCGCAGCACCTTGCCGAAGACGAGATCGGTCACGTCCACGCTGATGTGCGGCGGGATATCGGCCGGCAGGCACTCGATTTCCACCTCGCGCAGCACCTGATCGAGAATGCCGCCCTGCGTCTTCACGCCTTCGGCTTCGCCGGTCAGGTGGATGGGGATGCGGACACGGATCTTCTCGTCCATGGCGATGCGCTTCAGGTCCAGATGCAGCACGGCGCCGCGCACCGGCTCGAACTGCATGTCCACGATCATCGCCTTGGTGCGCTCGCCGCCCACGGAGAGATCAAAAATCGTGTTGTGTCCGCTCTCCGAGCGCAGGATGCGCGAAATCTGCTTGGGGTCAACGCTGATCGCGACCGCCTCCTTGCGCGCGCCGTAGAGCACGCCCGGCACCGAGCCGGAGCGGCGCGTGCGCCGCGCTTCATTCTTGCCGCGCGAATCGCGGACCTTCGCTTCCACCGTTGTCGCTTCTGCTGTAGCCATGACTGCTTCTTCTCCTCAAAACCTCGGACTCTTCAGCCTGGTGCTCCCGCGTTCCGCGCCCTGCTTTTCGGCGCTAACGTGGGAAGCAAACTCCTAAACGAACAGTGTGCTGACCGACGTCTCCTCGTGAATGGACTGGATTGCGCGCGCGATCAGCCCCGCGATGGACAGCACCTTGATCTTGGGCTCGTTCTCGCCGGGCTGCGGCACGGCGAGCGGCTTGGCGTGCTCGGCCAGCGGCACCGTGTTGGTGACAATCACCTGCTTCAGCTGCGAGCCGCTGATTTTCTCGATTGCCTTGCCCGAGAGCACGGCGTGCGTCGCGCAGGCGTAGACCTCGCGCGCGCCCGCTTTGAGCAGCGCGTCGCCGGTCTTCACCAGCGTTCCGGCGGTGTCGATGATGTCGTCGAGCACCACGCAGGTGCGCCCGGCCACGTCGCCGATGACGTGCATCACTTCGGTGACGTCCATGTCGACGCGGCGCTTGTCGACAATGGCGAGGGCCGCGTCCATCTTTTTCGCAAAGAAGCGCGCGCGCTCCACGCCGCCGGCATCGGGCGAAACGATGGTCAGGTCGGGCAGCTGCATTTTCTGCACGTGGCCCACGAGCACGGGCGACGCGAACAGGTGGTCCACCGGGATGTTGAAGAAGCCCTGAATCTGCGGCGCGTGCAGGTCAACCGTGAGCACGCGATGCGCGCCCGCCGTGGTGATCAGGTCGGCGATGAGCTTGGCGCTGATGGGCGCCCGCGGACGGTCTTTGCGGTCCTGGCGCGCGTAACCAAAGTACGGAATCACCGGCGTGATGCGCCGCGCCGAGGCGCGCTTGAGCGCGTCGATCATGAGCAGCAGCTCGATGATGTGCTCGTCGACGGGGAAGCAGGTGGGCTGCAGGATGAAGACGTCGGCGCCGCGCACGTTCTCCTGCACCTGCACGTAAACTTCGCCGTCGGAGAAGCGCGTGACCTGCGCCTGGCCCAAGGGCAGTCCAAGGTCGTCGCAGATCTCCTGGCACAGTTGCCGGTTCGCCGAACCGCAGAAGATCTTGAATTTGTCATCGTGGCGCGCCCGCTTGGGCGGACGCTCAGGACGCGGCTGCGTGGAATGCTGCTTCTTTTCAGGAACTTTCTCCGTCACCGTCGCTGTCGTGGCCATGGTCTGCCTCGCGAGAGGAGCTTCGCCTTCGCGCACCTCGTGCGACGACGGCGCCTCGGGAAAAGTTTTCGTTTTGTCCTGAATGACGCTCAAGCTTCCGACCTACGCCCTGGGTTTGCCGTTCCCTCTGCCTTCGCGGTCGCTCTTACTGTCCGCTATTGACTATCCGCCGCAGTTGGCTGGGCGGCCAGGATTCGAACCTGGACAAAGTGCTCCAAAGGCACTTGACCTACCATTAGTCGACCGCCCAACACGCCAGTACCGCGTTGCGAGTACCGAGTTAGTCTCGCGTCCCGGGAAACTGAATATTGATGCTTTGAACTAATCCGCTGTATCGACTCGAAAGTCTCCCGACGACGCTTCGGAGGAACTGCCACTCCGCACCCTCGCGGCGGCTGTGAATCTCGCAGTGCAGAACGCCGCCGCCGCTCCGCCAATTCATCCAGCCCTTGTACTTCTTGTGTTTCACCCTGCTGCCGCCGCGGCCTTCCAGCATCAGCGTCTTCAGACTGCCGCTTCGCATGTCCTCTTTGAGGACGCTCATCAAATGCGCGTCCCCACGCTCGACAACTTGGAGTCTGATCATTCGTCGCCTCCAAACTATCGCCGCTCCGACAACTCCGTACTCGGCGCTAAAGTCCGGCCCAATACTCTGCCCTGCTCAGCGTCCGCGTGGCCACCGCCGGCACGCCCGCGGCCGCGACCTTGCGCGCGGCCTTGTGCGCCGCGTCGCGGCTGGCAAAGATCCCGTACAGCGCCGACCCGGAACCAGACAGCGAGGCGTATTTGGCCCCGTGGCGCTCCAGCACACGCTTCACCTGACACAATTCGGGATGCTCGGAAAAGACGACGCGTTCGAAGTCGTTTTCGATCCCGGTTCGGACAAGGTCGAGAAGCAGTGCCTCGGCCCGGTCCCTGCGGCCTTTGCCGCCTGGGACACCGGAGTTGCGGCCCCCAGCCCCTGTTCCCGGCCGGGTCAAACTGTCACCCAGCCACTCAAAAACCGAGCGGCTGAACACCACAATTCTATCGGAGCCGCCCCGAGCGGTCAATTTTGCCAACGACCCTGCGGGTGCCCCATCCTTTGCGGAGCGGGTTGTGCTCCGCAAAGGGTGGGACGGCATGGCGTCCCAGGCCGCAAACGCCGCCGGCGTCGAGATCCCCACCTTCGGCGTCGCCACCACCAGCTCAAGCGGGGGTAAATCCGGCAGCGGCAGGACTTCCTCGCCTCTCCCGGCGCCGAAGACCGTGCCGCCGACCACAAATAAAGGAAGGTCGGAGCCCACCTCGGCCGCCAGGCGAAGCTTGTCCGCCCAGCCGATACGTCCCTTGGCCGCGCGCTCGAGGGCCAGCAGAGTCGCAACCGCGTTGGACGAAGCCGCCCCCAGCCCGCCCTGCACCGGCAGCCGCTTCTCGATGGTGACCACCACGCGCCCCTGGCGCCCCAGCAGCCGCAGCGCGCGCTCGGCCATGCGATGGCAGGTGTTGGACTCGTCACAGGGCACCTGCGGATGCGAGCAGCGAATCTCGATGCCGGTGCCCCGCGCCAGCTCGACCTTCACCACGTCGTGCAGCGCGATCGTCTGGTAAACGGTGCGCAGGTCGTGGAAGCCATCGTCCCGCCGCGCGCCGATCACCAGCCCGATGTTGATCTTCGCAAACGACCGCACCGCAACGGCCATAGGGCGGGAATTCTAAATCAAACATCTCAGCGCCATCTGCCTGCGCGATGAAAGCTTTCCGTTGTGTTAGCTTAAAAGGTCTTTTGAGGCGCACCGGATGACCCAGAGAGTCCGCAAGGCCGTTTTCCCCGCCGCCGGCCTGGGGACGCGGTTCCTGCCCGCCACCAAGGCGCAGCCCAAGGAAATGCTGCCGCTGGTGGACAAGCCCATCATTCAATATGGCGTCGAGGAAGCGCTCGCCTCGGGTTGCGACCAGATCATCATCATCACCGGCCGCGGCAAGAGCGCCATCGAAGACCATTTCGACGTCAGCTACGAGCTGGAAAAGATGCTGGAGGAGCGCGGCAAGACCGATCTGCTCTCCGTTGTCCGCCAGATTTCCGACATGATCCACGTGGCCTACGTGCGCCAGAAAGAAGCCATGGGACTGGGCCACGCCGTGCTGATGGCGCGCGAGCTGGTCGGCAACGAGCCCTTCGCCGTGCTGCTCGCCGACGACGTGATCGACGCCAATCCGCCCTGCCTGAAGCAGATGATCGACGTGTTCAACGACACCGGCTCTTCGGTCATCGCGGCGCAGGTGGTGGAGGGTCCCGCGATTTCTTCCTACGGCGTGATTGACGGCGCTCCCGTCGACGGCAAGTTCGGCGGCCGGCTGATGGACGTGCGCAGCGTAGTGGAGAAACCCCGCATGGAAGAAGCGCCATCGAACCTGGCCGTGATCGGCCGCTACGTGCTCACGCCGGAAATTTTCGACGCGCTCGAGCACATCCCGCTCGGGGCGGGTGGCGAACTCCAGCTCACCGACGGACTGAAGGCGCTGATCGCCACGCAAAAGCTCTACGGCTACCGCTTCGAAGGCAAGCGCCACGACGCCGGCGACAAGCTCGGCTTCCTGAAAGCAACGGTCGAGTTCGCGCTGCAGCGGCCGGGGCTGGGGGAGAAGTTCAGGCAGTATTTGAAGGAACTAAAACTCTGATTGAACCGCGGAGGCGCCGAGACGCGAAGAAATCAATGCACAACAGGAATGCAAAACGAAAAATCAAGGCCGGCCCGGCCGCAGATTTCAATTTTGCATTTTTACGTTTGCATGTGGCATTGTTTTTCTCCGCGCCTGCGAGTCTCCGCGGTTAGGAACTTATGGCCAATCCACTCGTCTCCATCGTCATGGGCTCCGACTCCGACCTGGAAATCATGCGCGAGGCGGCGCGCGCGCTCGATGACTTCGGCATCGCCCACGAAATCGACATCGCCAGCGCCCACCGCTCGCCGGCACGCACCGCCAAGTTCGCCCGCGAGGCCGCCGCTCGCGGCATTCGCGTGATCATCGCCGGCGCGGGCGGCGCCGCGCACCTGGCCGGCGTCATCGCGGCCGAGAGCACGCTTCCGGTGATCGGGGTGCCCATTCCTTCAACGTCGCTCCAGGGCCTCGACTCACTGCTTTCCATCGTGCAGATGCCGGCCGGCATTCCGGTCGCGACCGTCGCTATCGGCAAGGCCGGCGCCTACAACGCCGGCGTGCTCGCCGCCCAGATGCTGGCACTCTCCGACGCCGCCCTCGCGAAAAAGCTCGACGCCCACAAGCAGAAGCTGGCCGCGGGCGTGGAGGAGAAGTCCAAGAAGCTGAAGCAACAGTAAGTCGCTTCGGCTGTCAGCTCTTGGCCCTCAGCTGGCCCTACGGGCGAGCCGATGTCCGAATGCCGGCAGCGTTGTTCCGCGTGCTAGCATTCCGGCGCCATGAAACCTGCGGCCGTCATCCTTCTCCTCGCCGTTTCCGCTGCCGCTGAAAACCCCACCAACGCTCCCACATCCAACAGCGCCTTCGACGCGCGCGCCTCGGAGCGCTTCGTCAACCTGGCGCTGGCCTGCGTCCACAAGGAGTACCCGAACAAGCTCTCGCACTCGCTGAACTCCGACGCCGACGTGGCGCCGCCACGCAGGCTCACGCCCGCCTTTTACGGCTGCTACGACTGGCACTCGTCGGTGCACGGCCACTGGATGCTGGCGCGCATCGCGCGCACTTTTCCCGAAGCGAAGTTCACGCCGCGCATCCGCGAGGCGCTGGCCCAGAGCCTGACCGCGGAAAACGCCGCCGCCGAAGCCGCCTATCTGCGCGGCGAAGGACGCGCCAGCTTCGAGCGTCCGTATGGGCTGGCGTGGCTGCTGCAGCTCGCGTCGGAGTTGCGCGAGTGGGACGACCCGCAGGCGAAAGAGCTCTCGGCCAATCTGGCGCCGCTCGAGCAGGCCGCGACCGAGCGGCTGAAAGCGTGGCTGCCGAAGCTTTCGCATCCGGTGCGCTCCGGCGAGCATAGCCAGACGGCGTTTGCACTTGGCCTCATGCTCGACTCAGCGCGCAGGTCGGGCGAAAAACCCTTCGGAGAGCTGATTGCCGCCAAGATCCGCGAATTCTATGCGTCCGACAAGAACTGCCCGCTCGCCTACGAGCCCAGCGGCGAAGATTTTCTCTCGCCCTGCCTCGCCGAGGCCGACGCCGTGCGGCGCGTGATGGAGCCGGCCGAATTTGCCGCGTGGCTCACAGCCTTCCTGCCGCAGATTCCGAAGAATGCGAACGACGCGGCCTGGCTCAAGCCGGCTGTCGTTACCGACCCCAGCGATCCACGCCTGGCGCACCTGGACGGTCTGAACCTCTCGCGCGCGTGGATGCTGGAGGGAATCGCCTCCGCCCTTCCGCCGGCCGACAAGCGACTGGCCGCGCTGAACGCCGCCGCGCAGGCGCACCGCGCCGCCGGACTCGCCTCAGTCACCGGCGCGCACTACGAGGGCGGACACTGGCTGGGCAGCTTCGCCGTTTACCTGGTCACGGAACGCGGACTGAGTCACAGCGTCTTCCAGGTCCCCACCTACGATGGCAAACAAGGCGCGCACGGCGAACACAACGGCGCCTCGCCGTGGCCACGCTTGCCGCGCTAGGTATCGCACGTTCTTCGGGAATTGTCGTGCCGGGCGCGCTGTTCGCGCGAGGGCTGTGCATTTGCCGCCGGCAGCGCCACACAGGTTGCGTACGCCACACTGCCGAAGCCTTGGTTCCTCCGCGTCCTCTGCGTACTCCGCGGCTAAAGATTTTGAATTGCCTTGGCGGCAATGTCCCGCCGGAACTGCATTCCGTCGAAACTGATCTCACCCACCGCCGCGTAGGCGCACTCCACCGCGGCCTTCAAACCGGCGCCGCGCGCGGTGACGCCGAGCACGCGGCCACCGGACGTGTAGATTCCATCCGCCTTGCGCACTGTGCCTGCGTGGAAAACCTCCACGCCTTCGATTGCGGCTGCGCGTTCGAGTCCGGAAATCTTCTGCCCTGTTTCCGGCTTTCCCGGATAGCCGCGCGCCGCCATGACCACGCACACAGCCGGATCGGCGGACCAGCGAAAGTCGCCCTCGCTCGTTCTGCCTTCGACCGCGGCTTCGATGGCCTCGAACAGGTCGCTCTCCAGGCGCATCAGGATGGGCTGCGTCTCCGGATCGCCGAAGCGGCAGTTGAACTCCAGGACCATGGGCCCGCGCGGCGTGATCATCAGGCCGCAATAAAGGATGCCGCGATACTCGGCGTCTTCCGCCTTCATGCCGGCCACGACCGGGCGCGCAATGTGCGTGAGCAGCCACTCGCGCAGCACCGGATCGACCATGGACTCGGTGGAGTACGCGCCCATGCCGCCGGTATTGGGGCCGGTATCGCCCTCGCCGATGCGCTTGTGGTCGCGCGCGGCCGCCAGCGGCGCCACGCGTTCGCCGTCGCTCATCACCAGGAAAGAGAGTTCGTCGCCTTGCAGGAATTCTTCCAGCACCACCGTGCGTCCGGCTTCGCCCAGCATTTCACCGCTGAGCATCCCGGCCGCCACGCGCGCGGCTTCTTCTTTCGTCTGCGCGATGACGACGCCCTTCCCGGCCGCGAGGCCGTCGGCCTTCACCACTACCGGCGCGTGCAGGCGGGCCAGCGCTTCCTTCACATCTTTCTCGGACGCGCAGATGGCGAAGTGGGCCGTGGGAATCCGGTGCCGCAGCATGAATTCCTTGGCGAACCCCTTGCTCGACTCAAGGCGCGCCGCCTGTTGCCGCGGCCCGAAAATCTTCCAGCCGCGGCGCTCGAATTCGTCCACCACGCCTACGGTCAGCGGCAGCTCCGGCCCGACGACGGTCAAGTCCGGCTTGAGGCGCGCCGCCAGTTGCGCCATCGCCTGCACGTCGCCCAAATCAACGGGAAGGCATTCGGCGACTTCGGCAATGCCGCCGTTGCCCGGCGCGCACCAGATCTTTTCCAGGCGCGGCGATTGCTTGAGCTTCCACGCGAGCGCGTGCTCGCGTCCGCCGCCGCCGAGGATGAGGACGTTCATGGCGGAAGACTACAGCACTCAGCGCTCAGCAGTCAGCACTCAGCTCGAACCAGCAGTCGGCGCTTGGCCGTTAGCCTTTGGCCGTTGAGGATCGAAATGCGCCGGGGCCAAACGCCAACTGCCAAGCGCCGTTAACAGCAGTTAACCGCAGCGTATAATTCGGACAGTGAGAATCACCGTCTCCAAAGAGGACTACCTCAAGGCCATCCTCGAAGCCGAGTGCGAGGGCGAGCAGGTCATCTCGGCGACGCTGGCCAGCTGGCTCTCGGTCTCCCCGCCGGCGGTGAGCATGGCGCTGCGACGGCTGAAGAAAGACGGGCTGGTCCGCGTCGAAGGCGACGGCCGTGTTCGCCTCACCTCCGCCGGGCGCGCCATCGCGCGGCGCACCGCCACGCGGCACCACCTGATCGAGCGCATGCTGTCGGAAATTTTCGGCATGGAGTGGTACAAGGTGCACGAGGAGGCGGAGCGGCTGGAGCATGCCGTCTCTGCCGAGTTCGAGGCCAAGCTGGCGCGCCGCCTGGGAAGCAGCCGCGCCTGCCCGCACGGCAACACGGTGATGCCTGAGAGCCCGGCCAGCCGGCGCCGCCGCGGCCTCACGCTGCTTTCCGAAGGCGAAGCCGGCAAGCAATACGTGGTGCGCAGCATCTACGAGCGCGACCGCAAGCTGCTGGAGTTTCTCGAACACCGCGGTGTCCGCCCCGGGGCCAAGCTGCGTATGCTGGCGCGCAATTACGACCAGACCCTGACCTTGAATACCGACTCCGGCCGCGTCGCCATCGGCAAGCCCGCCGCCGACCGGGTTTGGGTCGCCGGCGATCGCGGATGAAGTGGTTGTCATCCTGAGCGAAGCGGGCGATTCCGCACAGCGGAAGCACCCGCGAAGTCGAAGGGGGCCTGCCTGGACCATGAATGCGCGCCGACGGCCCGCGAATCGCGCGAGTCATCCGAGCGAAGCCCCAGTCCCGCAACGCGGGACCAGGCGGGTCGCAGAAACCCAACGCCCAGCGCCCGCCGGAGTTAACCACGGTTTAACTTTCTTCATCTACTGCGGCTAATGTACAATGCTGCGTAGATGAACACCACCGAACGAGCCTGGCGCCTCGACCGCACCCACCCAAGTCTTCCCGAGGTGCACGCCAGCCTCCTCGTTCCGCGCACGGACAACTTCCTGCGCAAGATGCTCGCCTTCGCCGGCCCGGGATTCCTGGTGGCGGTGGGTTACATGGACCCGGGTAACTGGGCGACTGACCTGGCGGCCGGCTCGCGCTACAACTACACCCTGCTGTCGGTGGTGATGCTCTCGAACCTGATGGCGATCCTGCTGCAGGGACTCGCGGTGAAGCTCGGCGTCGCCACCGGGCGCGACCTGGCGCAGGCCTGCCGCGACCACTTCCGTCCCGTGACCAGCTTCATTCTGTGGATACTGGCCGAGGTCGCCATCGCCGCCTGCGACCTGGCCGAGGTGATCGGCTCGGCCATCGCTCTGCAGCTGCTGTTTCACATCCCGCTGGTGTGGGGCGTGTGCCTCACCGCTGCCGATGTGCTGCTCATCCTGGCGCTCCAGAACCGCGGCTTCCGCTACATCGAGGCGCTGGTCATCTCGCTGATTGCCGTGATCAGCGCGTGCTTTGGGCTGGAAATCCTGTTCTCGCGGCCGGAACTGAGCGGCATCGCGCGCGGTTTCATCATCCCCTCCGTCCAGATCGTGCGCGATCCGAGCATGCTGTACATCGCCATGGGCATCCTGGGCGCGACGGTCATGCCGCACAACCTCTACCTGCACTCGGCGATCGTTCAGACGCGGAAGATTCAGGTCACGCCCGAGGGCAAGCGCGAAGCCATCCGCTACGGACAGATTGATTCGGCGGTGGCGCTCATGCTGGCGCTGTTCGTCAACGCCGCCATCCTGATCGTCTCGGCCGCGGTCTTCCACCGCAGCGGCAATCACAACGTGGCCGAAATCCAGGACGCCTACAAGCTGCTCTCACCGCTCCTCGGCGTGGGCGGCGCCAGCTTCCTGTTTGCTGTTGCGCTGCTCGCTTCCGGGCAGAACTCCACCCTCACCGGCACGCTCGCCGGCCAGATCGTGATGGAAGGATTTTTGAACATCCGGCTCAAGCCGTGGCTGCGCCGGCTGATCACGCGGCTCATCGCCATCGTGCCCGCCGTCATCGTCACGGCTGCCTACGGCGAGAGCGGCACCGCCAGGCTGCTCATCCTCAGTCAGGTGGTGCTCAGCATGCAACTCAGCTTCGCCGTGTTTCCTCTGGTCATGTTTACCGGCGACCGCAGGAAGATGGGCGAGTTTACGAATCCGCGCTGGCTGAAATCGCTGGCGTGGACGACGGCCATCTTCATCGCCGCGTTGAACGGGTGGTTGCTGGTGCAGAGCTTTCGCGGAGCTTAGCGCAACAGTCTGTCGTATTCCGCGTGCGTTCCGATCCAGAACCAAGCCAATTGCGCTTCGAACTCGATGGCTAACGCGCGGTCATGAAGACCGATTCTGACCAACCAGAATCGGCCGACCTTCTTGGAAGCGTTCTCTTTCTCGCCAATCCGAGGCAACGATCAGATTCCCAAACAAAAACGGATGAGCACTTGATCCGTGCTCACCCGTGTATATCCGTGGCAAGTTGAATTTCGGCTTACGCCGTGCCTGGCGCTGGCTGGATGCCCGGCGTGCGGCCCGGCTCCGGCTTGAGCACCTTCTGCACATCGTCGCCGGGAGAGCCGCCCACGGGCTTGGCGGGAAGCTCGCGGCCTTCGATGACGGCCTTGATCTCGACCGCGTCGAGCACCTCCCGCTCCAGCAGCGCCTGCGCCAGCCGCTCCAGCGCCTCGCGATTGCCGCTCAGGATGCTGACCGCCGACTGGTAGCCTTGGTCGACGAAGCGCTTCACTTCCTCATCGATGAGCATGGCCGTCTGCTCGCTGAAGTCGCGATGCTGCGCGATCTCGCGCCCGAGGAAGATCTGCTCTTCCTTCTTGCCGAACGTGAGCGGGCCGAGTTTCGACATGCCAAACTCGCACACCATCTTGCGCGCCAGCTCGGTGGCGCGCTCAATGTCGTTGCCCGCGCCCGTGGTCATGCTCTTGAGGAAGAGCTCTTCGGCCACGCGCCCACCCATCAGGATCGCGAGCTGCGTTTCCAGATAGTCGCGCGTGTACGTGTGCTTGTCGTCGATGGGCAGCTGCATGGTCACGCCCAGCGCCATGCCGCGCGGGATGATGGTCACCTTGTGCAGCGGGTCGGCGTGCTCGCGCATCGCCGCCACCAGCGCATGCCCGGCTTCGTGGTAAGCGGTGTTCCGCTTCTCCTCTTCGCTCAGCAGCATGCTTTTACGCTCGGCGCCCATCAGGACCTTGTCCTTGGCCAGCTCGAAATCGAGCATGAGGACGGTCTTGCGGTTGTAGCGCGCCGCGTTCAGCGCAGCCTCGTTGACCATGTTGGCTAGGTCGGCGCCGCTGAAGCCCGGTGTGCCGCGCGCCAGGACCGACAAGTCAACGTCGTCGGCCACAGGAATCTTGCGCGTGTGCACGCGGAGAATCTCTTCGCGTCCGCGCACGTCAGGCCGCGACACCACGACGCGCCGGTCGAAGCGGCCGGGGCGCAGCAGCGCCGGATCGAGCACGTCAGGCCGGTTGGTGGCCGCGATCAGGATGACGCCTTCGTTGGACTCGAAGCCGTCCATCTCGACGAGCAGCTGGTTGAGCGTCTGCTCGCGCTCGTCGTGACCGCCGCCCAGGCCGGCGCCGCGATGGCGGCCGACCGCGTCAATTTCGTCGATAAAGATGATGCAGGGCGCGTTCTTCTTGCCCTGCTCGAACAGGTCGCGGACGCGGCTGGCGCCCACGCCAACGAACATCTCCACGAAGTCGGAGCCGGAGATCGAGAAGAACGGCACGTTGGCTTCGCCCGCCACGGCGCGCGCCAGCAGCGTCTTGCCGGTTCCCGGAGGCCCGACCAGCAGCACGCCCTTGGGGATGCGTCCGCCGAGCTTCTGGAACTTCTGCGCTTCGCGCAGGAACTCGATGATCTCGCGCAGCTCTTCCTTGGCCTCATCCACGCCGGCCACGTCCTTGAACGTGACCTTCTTCTGCTGCATGGAGAGCAGGCGAGCGCGGCTCTTGCCGAAACTCAGCGCCTTGTTTCCGCCCGTCTGCATCTGGCGGATCATGAAGAACCACAGCGCGGCCAGCAGGATGATGGGGGCTAAGTTGAACAGCCACGCCGGCCAGTTCCCGCCCGAACCGTCTTTCACGGTGATGTTGACGTTGCGGTCGCGCAGCACCTTGATCATGTCCGGATAGTTCGCCGGAACGGTGGTGTGGAAGGGGGTCTTCTCGTTGCGGTAAGTTCCCTGCACGTCGCTGTTCAGCAGGGTCACGGACTGCACGTTGCCCTGGTCCACCTGCGACATGAACTCGGTGAAGTTGATCTCTTTTGTCTTGGAGCCGGCCCCGCCCGTCTTCACCACCTGCCAGAGCAGCACGCCCGACACGACGATCACCAGCCAGAACACGATCGTCTTTACGGTTGAATTCACTTCTGGACTCCTCACCCTGCTGCCAGCTTCCGATACACCGCTGAGGCGAGCAACACTGCCCCACGTCGATTAGATGCCTTGGCCCGGCGCCGGATGTGACTTCTTTGGAATTCTAAACCCTTTTGGCGCCCTTGTGCCGGCGCCTTTCCGTTGCCCGGGCGATTTTTGCGCCTTGCGCGGCGTGGAGCTGGCGCTGGCGGTCCCCGCTATTTATTAGACGCCGCAGCCGTGCCTTCGGCGCCTTTCAGCACTCCTACATACGGCAGATTTCGCCCCAGATGCGGCGCGCCCAGGCCGTATCCCACCACGAACCCTTCTTCGACCTGGAAGCCGAAGAAGTCGGGCTGGAGCGAGACGCGGCGGGAAACCTGCTTATCAAGCAGCGTGCACAGCTTGACGGTGGCGGCTCCGCGGCCGACCAAGTTGCGCATCAGGAACTCGGCGGTGATGCCGCTCATCACCACCACTTCGACCAGGAGCACGTGCTGGCCGCGCACGTCAATCTCGGGACTGAAGAAGATCTCGCGGTGGATGCCGCTGTCCTTGCTCTTCTCGGTGAGCTTCGGCTTCACGAACTGGCACACCACCGGCACGTCGAGGGCGCGCACCAGGTCGGCCATGAACACGAAGGCGTCGTCGAGCACGCACACGGCGTGCAGCGTCTTGCCGCGATAGGTCTCGGAAATCTGGCGCGCGAGCTCCTGCACGCGCTTCTGGATCTGCTCGGCGGAGAGCAGCACGGTTACGTCGCCGGCCTGGGTCATGCGGCGTTCTCCATCCCGCTTGAGCGGGACGCATTCCGTATCATGCCGCCGATTTGCTTCCCGGAACGGGCTTTTCCGCCTGCGGGGGAACCTATTCGATTACCAGCGGGCGAGTACGGCGGTGCGGGATTATAGCCCGGTGGACCGCGGCCGGCGTCAGCGGCGCGCCAGCGCGTTGGCGCGCTTCTCAGGCAGACTGCGCTTGTCGAGCTCGAAGCGCAGCTCGGCGGCACCGGCGACGACCACCAGTCCGCCGCGCAGCTCCACTTTGCGCTCGCGTTTGCCCGACTGCGACTCGGCCAGCGACAGCACCTGCTCGACGTGCTCGAAGTCGAGCCTGAGGCCCACTCGTTCGGCCAGGGCGCGGACCACGCGGCGCTGAAGCGCCGGCGGGAGCCGGCGGAACGACTCCAGCCGGACCACCGGCGCGCGGGCAGCGGCCCGTTCGGGGGCGGCCGGGCTGCACGATTCGGTGAGCGCGCGCTCAACCTGCTCGCTCCAGTACTCTTCCTCGCCGCGGGCGGCCTCGGCCATCTCGCCCAGCACACGCACCACGCTGGGGTTGAACTCGCGCTCCAGCAGCGGCAGCAGTTCGTGCCTCACGCGGTTGCGCAGGAAGCGGCGGTCGCGGTTGCTGGCGTCCTCGTGCCAAGGCTGGCCGATCTGCCGCAGATAGCGCTCCAGGTCGGCGCGACGAACGGCCAACAGCGGACGAACAATGTGATTCGCCGACTTAGGACACCCAACACGATTTCGTAAGGGTGCGGCTTCAGCCGCGCCGTGACTCGGGCCAACCTGCTGCTGCTTCAGCCGCTGAGGTGCTGCTCCGCGTGCGGGCAGAATCCCCGCAAGACCGCGCGTCCCGGCGCCGCGGATGAGCCGCAGCAGGACCGTCTCGGCCTGATCGTCGAGCGTGTGTGCGGTCGCGATGCGGTCGAGCTTGCCTTCGGCGACGAGCCGCGCGAAGAAACCATAGCGCAGCTCGCGTCCCGCAGCCTCGAGGCTCAGGCGACGCGAGGCGGCGAAGCCGGTTGCGTCGGCCGTTTCGGCGAAAAGTTCGAGGTCGTGTTCGCGCGCCAGGGCCGCGACGAAGGCGGCATCGGCCGCGGCCTCGGCGCGAATGCCGTGGTTCATGTGCACAACCGCGGGGACGATGCCCAGCTCGGTGCGCAGCTCCAGCAGCAGGCGCAACAGGGCTACCGAGTCGGCGCCGCCGGAAACGGCCACGCCAACGCGCTCGCCGGCGCGCAGCAGGCGCCCAGTGCGGACCGCGTTGAGCACGCCGACGGTGAGCGCCGAGTGCCATCTTGTCGGGCGGGGGTTCACCCCTCAATCGTAAACCCGAGGGGGAGCAAAGGCAGAGTTGGTGAGGGCTGCTTTCAGCCGGACACGAACTCACGCCATGTGGTGGTGGTCGCAAGGCCCGACACCTGCGCCACGCCCGCGCAGACATGGGCAGCGGACCTGAGTAAGGGCCCTGGGGCAACAAGGCGGGCGCGGCCAACTCCGGTTGTACTCACCTATGGTTGTTAGCGTTGGAAATAGCCGATGCTGTGGACGCCCCGGCCATGACCAGAGGCACGAGACGCTCTATGCGATGATGGCCAGTGCGATGAAACATGTAGCGCAATAACTGGTCTGTACCAAAAACTATTCCTTCATATGCAATCTGTCCTGGCCATCCGTGCTCGACGAAAGGCCTAGCGATAGGGTTGCGTTCAGCGGAAGGGATAACTCCGCAAACGCCAGTGGCCGGATCGCAAATCCTTATGCGACGCACAGGCCCCGCTTGGGTTGTTATCGCGTCTGCCAACTGCGCAGCAACATTGACGCCGGTGAGAATGTTGTTGGTACGATCGAAGAATCGATGCGTCGGAACAGGGCCACGCTTTTCTCGATTCTGCACGGTTCTTTCGCTGGAGGGGGTATTTGGTAGCTCCACTCGGCTAGGCGCAGCCGGTTGCTGAGGTGGTGACTGCTCTTGGGCGTGCAGGACCACATTCATCGCAAAGGATATCGCTAGATAAGCTGCAATCTGACCGCTTCGCATGTCTCTCTCCGAAAGTAAGCTGGAGCGAGGGATTCCCCGCCCCAGCTTAGCTCGACCTCATTCAAGGCAGATCAGGGCAATGGCCGCCGGAACAGGATTCACCGCCACCGCCTCCGGAGTCGGGCGGCGGTGGATCATTTCCGGTGATTTGCAAAATGACGCCACCCATTGGGTCATAGTTACCGCCGCCAGTCGCATTTGAAATCAGAATTTGATATTCGCCGGATACAAGTGGTGGCGAAATGGCGGGCGTGTTAAAGGTCAAGGTGGTGCCATCGGCAGATACCCAGGTTGCATAGGCGGATGTGTATACAACACCGTCGTAGCTGTAGAAGTCAATTCGGGGCATTCCATAGACAGCTGAGAAACCTTGTCCGCTTACGGTGTAGGAACTCGGAAGCGAAAAAGCATCGCTAGACCCGGGACTAATTGAGAACTGCCCTACCGTCGTACACGTCAAGGGAACAACGCTGCCATTGTTCACAAAAACGCTGGTGAACACGTCGTGATTGCAATGGGGCGATTGAAAACGGTGAAAGCTCCACGAGGACGGCACGCATACCTCGCTCAATCGCTTCTGCCCTGAACTGTCCGTGTGTTGAATCCCCAATTGAATTCCGATGTTCGTGACCAGGCCTTGGCTGTCACACTGTGAATTGAGGGTGAGCCCGTCGAAGTTCACGTTAGCTTCACCTTGCGGCTGCATCAGGCCAACTTGCACCACGGGTGTTGTGATTGTCATGACTGCACTGGATCCTCCACCGCCAAGCAAGCCGCAGCTTGCACAGAGGACGACGCCACTCGCTATGATGGAGATGGAAATCAGTCTCTTTTTCATGGCTAGCGCTCCATTCCCATCAGGTCGAGGCAACGGTCGCTCGCCTGCTGCAAGTCGTTTGTGCTCATCTGACGCCCGCGGGTCGTGATTACGTCGATCATTTCTTGTACTCTTGGTGGAGTGCCGTTTTCGTAGCTGAGCCGGTCTTGCCAGCGCCGCGAACGCGTCTCCTTGAATTTCGTGCGACGCTCGTCGGGCGTGAGTTGAAAATCGGGGTTGTACACCTTCTGCGCGGCCAAGCTCGCGAATACGTAGGCGGCTTCGCTGGGCGACATTTCGTCATCGATCGAGCCTTTGTCCCGCCGTCCCGAGGCGGCGGAGTGCGACCCAATCAAGTGCGGGACCACCAGCAGCGCCCGCCTTCTGACGCCGCGCACCTCCCACTTGTTCGTCCTTGCGTACCCCGGCGCGTCAAAAACGGTGGCCAGGTGGTTCACGGCCTGGGCCACGTCTTGTTCATTCACTCCTCTGCGCTGGCCGCGTTGAAACGCCAGTTCCGTTCTTGTTATCCGATCAATCGTGGGCTGGGTAATGACATCGAGCGCGGGCGTTTCTCCCGCGACATTCTGGACGATTGAAGCTGCCAGCGCTCGCGCTAAAGCCTCATCATCCCCGTGAAGGGCAGCGGCCCGTTGATCCACGGACGTCCATCCAAGCTGGTCGTCCGGGTTGTTTGGTGGAGTAGCTCTCGACACGATGGCTCCAATGACTGCCAAAACCATCGCCGCCGACGCAATTGCGAAAATCTTGCTGCGTGACGACACGATTCCACCTCGACTGCGCTTGATTTCCGGCACGGACAGCCACCAATACAAAAAGTACCGAATGGCGCGACAGTGCGGAGGCTCGTCAGACTAGGGCGATTGCCCGCTGGTTCGCCTTCAGCGACAGAGGTGTTTCAGATTCGGAAATAACTTCCGGTTTCGAGCCACTTGGGGGGGGGGGGATTCTCGGGTTTTCGATGCATGCATTCCGCCGGCGGCTGTTCTGAATTCAGAACGGGCCAAAGAGCTTCGCGCTCGGAAACGGGCCGGGAAATGATGTATCGTCAACCTTTATGTCCTTTTTCCTTTTTCCTTTTGCCTTCAGTATCCTTCCGCCATGCGCAACGCCCTTATCGCCCTGCTCATCCTTGCCGCCACCGCTCTCGCCCAGCCCGCGCCCGCCGCATCTTCTGTTGTCGGGGCCGGCAAGCGCCTGCACGCCATCTTCGACCGCGAGTGGGAGTACACCATGCAGCAGAACCCCACCTGGGCGTCGTCGCTGGGCGATCGCCGATGGAACAACAAGTGGCCCGACGCGAGCCTTGCGGCCATCGAAGCGCGGCAGCGGCATCGGGTGGCGCTGCTCGACGAGTTGAAGAAGTTTCCGCGCGCCCAGCTTTCAGCCGCCGACCAGCTCAACTACGACCTGTTTCGCAAGCAGACCGAAGAAGCCATCGAAGAGCACGGCTTCCACTGGTACCTGGCGCCGCTCTACCAGCGCGAGGGCCCGCAACTGGCCGATGAACTCGGCGACCAGCTCCGCTTCACCACGGTGAAGGACTACGAAGACTGGATCGCGCGGCTGCGCGCGCTGCCCGCGCACCTGGAGCAGGTGACCGAACTGATGCGCGAGGGGGTGAAGGAGCACATCGTCCACCCCAAGGTGATCATGCAGCGCATTCCGGCGCAGATCGAGAAGCAGATCGTCGCCGACCCGGAGCAGAGCGGCTTCTACCGGCCGTTCAAGCGCTTCCCCGCCGACCTGAGCGCCGCCGACCGCGAGCGCCTGTCGGCCGCCGCGCGCGAGGCCATCAGCAACGCCGTCGTCCCGGCCTACCGCAAGTTCCACGACTTCTTCGTGCGCGACTACCTGCCCGCCTGCTTCGACCAGGTGGGCGCCTGGCAGTTGCCGCGCGGCGACGCCATGTACGCCTTCTTCGTCCGCCGGTACACGACGACCAGCCTCACGCCCGGCCAGGTGCACGAAATCGGACTGAAGGAAGTGGCCCGCATCCGCGCCGAGATGGAAGCGATCAAGGACAAGACCGGCTTCCACGGCTCGATGAAGGAATTCTTCACCTACCTGCGCACCGATCCGCGCTTCTTCTACAAATCGCCCGACGACCTGCTGGAGGCCTACAAAGCGCTGGCGAAAACGGTTGATCCGAACCTGGTGAAAGTTTTCCGCACGCTGCCGCGCATGCCGTACGGCGTGAAGGTGATCCCGGCCGCGTCGGCGCCCGACACCACCGCCGCCTACTACCAGGAGGGCGCGCCCGACGGCTCGCGCGCCGGCGCCTACTACGTGAACCTCTACAAGCCCGAGAGCCGCCCCAAGTGGGAGATGACCGCGCTCACGCTGCACGAATCGGTGCCCGGACATCACCTGCAGATCGCGCTGGCGCAGGAGCTGGGCGAGATTCCCAAGTTCCGCCGCTTCGGCTACTACGTGGCGTTCGGCGAAGGCTGGGGACTCTACGCCGAGTCGCTCGGCGAAGACATGGGCCTGTACTCCGACCCGTATGACAAGTTCGGCGAGCTGACCTACGACATGTGGCGCGCCGTGCGCCTGGTGGTGGACACCGGCATGCATGCCAAGCACTGGACGCGCCAGCAGGCGATTGACTACTTCATGGAAAACGCGCCCAAGGCCGAACTCGACATCGTGAACGAAATCGACCGCTACATCGCCTGGCCCGGGCAGGCGCTCGGCTACAAGATCGGCCAGCTCAAGTTCAAGGAACTCCGCGAGCGCGCGCGGCAGAAGCTCGGGGCGCAATTCGACGTCCGCGAGTACCACGAGGTTGCGTTGGGATCGGGGGCGGTGCCGCTGGATATTTTGGAGCGGAATGTGGACGCGTGGATTGCGCGGAAGTCAAAGGCCACCGCGGAGACGCAGAGGCGCGGAGAAAAGTCAGGAAAATGAATAGGTCATGCCGAGGCCGCGTGGGTTGCGGCCGAAGCATCTGCGGGACTTCGGTTTTTGTCGATATCGTTCCGGGCGCCCTCGCGCTGGGCCGGGTGGCGTTCAGCAAACTCACACCAGCACGACCCTTCGTGCTTTCGTGGCTTCGTGGTGAAATGAAACCGACGTGCCACGAGACATAAAAAGCGCCGCGTCTCCGCGCCTCCGCGTTGAACCGAGCGTTGTTCCCCGCGCCTTCTACGACCGCGACACGCGCCGGGTTGCCCGCGCGCTGCTCGGCAAAGTTCTGGTCAGGCGCGCAGGACGCCGCCTGCTCACCGGACGCATCGTGGAAACCGAAGCCTACCTCGGCGCCGAAGACGCGGCAGCACACTCCGCTCCCGGCCCGACCGCGCGCAACCGCGTGATCTTCGGTCCGCCGGGACACGCCTACGTCTACTTCATCTACGGCAACCACTACTGCCTGAACGTGAACTGCCTGCCGGAGGGCGAGGCGGGATGCGTTTTGATCCGCGCGCTCGAGCCGCTCGCGGGCCTGGAGCACATGGCGCGCAACCGCGGCCTCGCGCTTGATCGCCGCAGGCTCGAACGCAAAGCGCTCGAAACCGGCGCGCCCCGCCTGCTTCGCCAGCTCACCACCGGCCCGGGACGCCTGTGCGAAGCCTTCGCCATCACCCGCCAGCGCGACAACGGCAAAGACGTGACCAGCCCCCGCTCGGACCTGACCATCGCCGACGACGGCGTCCGGCCGCGGCGCATCCTGACAACGCCGCGCATCGGCATCACGAAATCCGCGGATGAGATGCTGCGGTACGTGATCGAGGGGAATCCGTTCGTCTCCGGTCCCGTTTTCAGGACAAAAAAATAAGAAGACGCTGACGCGTTCTCTTCGGCTCACCTTCGTGCCGCTACTTCCCTATCGCGTACGTCCCGGTGCAGTCCCATGTGGCCGTGCCATCGGGATTGCCCGTTCCTTTGCAGCCGCCGCTTCCCTGGATGCCTTCGGCCTTGCCCGTTCCGCCCCGGTGAGTCGAGGCGGGCCGACGATACGCCCCGCGGCACGCGAGGCAAGCGCTTAGGCGAGCAACAAATTGTCGATCAGCCGTGTCTCGCCCACCCACGCCGCCACCGCGATGAGCGCGCCGCGCGCGTGGTCGAGCGGCTCGAGCGTTTCGGGATGCACGATCTCGACGTAATCAATTTTGACCAGCGGCTCCTCGGCGAGCACTGACTTCGCCGCCGCGAGCAGCGCGGCCGAGTTCTGCTCGCCCAGGTCGCGCGCGCGCTGCACGCGGGCGAGCGCGCGGTACAGCGCCGTGGCCGCCTTGCGCTGTTCCGGATTCAGGTAGGCATTGCGCGAGCTCATCGCCACGCCGTCGGCCTCGCGCACGATGGGACACACGCGGATCTCCACGTCGAAGTTCAGGTCGCGCGCCATGCGGCGAATGATTGCCACCTGGGCGGCGTCCTTTTGCCCGAAGTACGCGCGATCGGCGGGAATGATGTGGAACAGCTTCGCCACCACCGTGGTCACGCCACGAAAGTGGCCGGGGCGCGAGCGGCCATCCAGCCGCTCGCTCATGTCGCGCACCTCCACATAAGCCGCTTCGTTGCCGGGATACATCTCCTCGGCCGAGGGCGCGAAGAGCGCGTCAATCTGTTCCGCTTCGAGCAATTCGCGGTCGCGCTCAAACGGCCGCGGGTAGCGCGCCAAATCTTCCGTGGGCCCGAACTGAAGCGGATTGACGAAGATGCTCGCCGCCACCCAGTCGCACTCCGCCCGCGCGGCGCGCACCAGGGAAAGATGTCCGCCGTGCAGCGCCCCCATGGTCGGCACCAGCCCCAGCCGATGCCGCCCCGCGCCGCGCGCCGCCTTCACCGCCGCGCGCATCTCGTCAATCGTGCGATAGATGTTCATTCGCTGCCGGCTGCTCGCCGCCGGCCAAGGCCGGACCGAAAGATTTGCGCTACTGCAGCGGCACAAACTCCGACCTCACGTCCCCCTCCGGCGTGATCGTGTGCATCGCGAAACCAAGCGGCCCCGCCACGGCCCAGCTCGTGGCCGGCGCGACGTGATAGTGAATGCCGCCCGCGTCAAACAGAACTTGCTTGTGCCAATGCCCGGCGATCTCGTGCTGCACGCCGAGCCGCTTCATGATCTCCAGTTCACGCCCGCGATACGGCTCCTGCGTCGTCCAATAGGGCTTGGGATCCGGCGCCTGATTGCCGCCGCGGTCCGACGGAATGTGCTGCACCACGATGACGGCGTCCCCCGCCGGCGCCTTCTGGTTCTTGAGCCACTCCAGCATCTCGTCGCCCGCCGCCGCCGCTTCCGGCGACATCGGCTCGGGCGAGTGCGCCTCAAAGCGGTCGTAGTTGCCGAGCAACTGCGAATCGAGCATGAAGAAGGTCACGTTGCGCATGCGGAACGCATAGTAGTTCGCCCCGAAGACCTGGACGTATCGCGCCTCGTTCCGCCCGTTCACGTCATGGTTGCCGGGGATGTATTTGACCGGCGCTTGCAGCCTGCCGAGAATCTCCCGCGCCTGGCGCCACGCATCCGGCCGCTCGCCAATGTCGCCGGTCACCAGCACCACGTCCGGACGCCGCTGGTTCACCATCTCGACCACGCGGCGCAGTTGCTCGGGCGCGTTGGGCGCCTTCGCCAGGCCGATGTGCGTGTCGCTGATCTGCGCCACCACCAGGGCACGGCCATCGCCGGCGCCGCGCCGTCCGCGGTCTTTGTCCCTGTCTTTGTTTTCATGTTGCGCCCACGCGCCGCCCAGCAACAGCACGGCGCAAATCAGCATGAGTAAGAATGCGAGCTTTCGGAGCATGCAGGTGGGATGCACCCGCTCTGCTGCCGTTTGCTCTCGAACCTCTGCACGGTTGTGGCGACGCGCGCCATCGCCCGCCGGCACGCCATCGGTGCGCTTCGGGAATTGCCATCCCGAGCGCGGTTTCTGGCGCGAGCCTATCGCACCGCCCGATGCCGCACTCGATGCTTCCTCTCGGCGATCACGGCAAGCGCTTCGCGCGTCTCGGCCGGCAGGTGATACGACTCTTCCTCGCTGGGATAAGCCCCGCTCAACACGTCGTCACGGAAACCGGCGACGGCGTTGCGCACCAGCGTGGCGGCGTCGCCGTACTGGCGGACGAACTTTGCCGGCGTGGTGAAGGTGAGCCCGAGAATGTCGTTGATCACCAGCACCTGTCCATCGCACTCGGGCCCGGCGCCGATGCCGATCGTCGGAACAGAGACTTCCGCCGTGATCATGGCCGCCACCTCGCGCGGAATCCCTTCCAGCACGATGGCGAAGACGCCGGCGCGCTCCAGCGCGGCGGCATCGCGCATCAGGCTTTCGACCGCGGCCAGCGTCTTGCCCTGCACCTTGTAGCCGCCCATGCGATGCACCGATTGCGGCGTCAGACCGATGTGTCCCATGACGGGAATTTCGGCGCCGCCCAGACGCTCGATCAGGTCCGCGCGCTTTTCACCGCCCTCGATCTTCACCGCCTCGGCGCCGCCTTCCTTCATGAAGCGCGCGGCGTTGTGCAGCGCCTCGCGTCCGCCCACGTGGTACGAGGCGTAAGGCATGTCGGCGATGAGCAAAGCGCGCTTCACCGCCCGCCGGACGGCGCGGGTGTGGTGCAGCATCTCGTCCATCGTGACCGGCAGCGTGTTGTCGTAGCCGAGCACCACCTGGGCGAGCGAATCGCCCACCAGCACCATGTCGATGCCGGCTTCGTCCACGATGCGCGCCGTGGCGTAGTCGTACGCGGTCAGGCACGTGATGCGCTCGCGCCGCTGCTTCTTTTCCTGAATGCTGGCAACTGTGGTTTTGGAGCGGAAATCGCCCGAAGTGTGGCTCACGTTTCCTCCAGTGCAGTTCCACGCCCGAGGACCGGGTTGGCGGATACCGCCTGCCAGGCCGTTGAATGCGGCCAGGGACATTCTAGACGCGCTATTTCACGAAATCCAGAAGGTCCGGGCTTCAGGGCTGCTGGGGCGCGGAACTGAGCAGCGCGAGGGAAGGCGCGCCCGGGAGCGTCCGCCTCTACAATGCGCACGTGGAGCTGCCACGCATCGCCGCGCTGCTTGCGCCCTTCGGCGTCGAGCTGAACCGAGCGCAACTTGCGCAGGTGGCGACCTACCTCGATCTTCTCCTTCGCTGGAACGCGCGCATAAATCTCACCGCCGTGCGCGATCCCGAGCAGATCGTACAGCGCCACTTCGGCGAGTCGTTCTTCGCGGCCGATCGCTTGAAAGCCGCGCTGGCCAAGGAGTTTCAGCCCACGGCGCTCGACCTTGGATCAGGCGCTGGCTTCCCCGGTTTGCCGTTGAAGATCGCCGCGCCTAACCTGCGCGTGACCCTGATCGAGTCGCACGCGCGCAAAGGGACGTTCCTGAACGAGGTCATACGCGCGCTGGGAGTGGCCGACGCATCCGTCTACCGCGGGCGCGCCGAATCGTTCGCAGCACAGGCCCGGTTGGTGACCCTGCGCGCGGTCGAGGAGTTCGATCGCGTGCTGCCCACCGCAGCGTCCCTGGTTGCGCCCGGCGGACGCCTCGCCTTGATGATCGGTGCTGTGCAGGTCGCCAAGGCCCGCGGCGGCGCGCCCGGGCTGAAGTGGGAAGAGCCCATCCATGTTCCACTTTCCAAGGCGCGGACCCTGCTCGTCGGCATGAACCCGCCGAAGCACGAATCCAATCCGTAAAAAGTGGGAAATGGGGTTAGGTTTCTGGCCCGTTGCCGCGGGAAGTAGAAGGCAGGGAACAGCCTTTGCCAAATTCAGTGGAACAGGACGCGATCAGCGCCGCAGTAGTCAGTCTGTCCGCCGGCCCTGCGGTGCGCCACCGAACATACGAATCAGGATGGTAAACGGTGGGACGGCCCCAGCTTCCGATCCTGCCAGGCTGCCGTTTCGATATTGAGGGGCGAGTGCTGCCAAGCATCAAGTTAGTAAATGGGTGGAAATTCTAGCCAGAATTTTGGCTTTTGCGAGGGGCAAAAGTGGGAGAAAACCACAAAACCTGGAGCTTTGATGGGTCAGGGCGATATTGATTTACTACATAGTTAATACATTAGATGGTTCCTCCCTGGAATTGTTCCACGTGGAACATTTCCGGCGGAACCTTGCCGGCCCTGTCAAAATTGTTCCACGTGGAACAATTTCGCTGCGATTTACACAGCAATTCACCTTGCTGCCAATTCGCGACTGACGTACTCTCATATCGCATCTGCCGAGAATGCTCCGCGGACATCAATGGCTCGCATCATTGCGGTAGCCAACCAAAAGGGCGGCGTCGGCAAGACCACCACCTCCGTCAACCTGGCGGCCTCGTTTGCCGCCGCCGAAGTTCCCACGCTTCTGGTTGACTGCGATCCCCAGTCCAATGCCACCAGCGGCCTCGGTTTGCCGCGGGACCCCGGGCGAATCAGCACCTACAACGTGATCATGGAATTGGCGCCGGCCGCCGACGCTCTCCAGGCCACGGCCCTGGAAAACCTGACCATCCTGCCGGCGCACAAGAACCTGATCGGCGCCAATGTCGAGCTGGTGGGTGCCGAGCGCAGGGAATTCCGCCTGCGGCACGCGCTGGAGCCGCTGCGTGCGCGCTTTGAGTACATCGTGCTCGATTGTCCGCCGGCGCTGGACCTGCTCACCCTGAATGCGCTGGTAGCGGCCGATTCGGTGCTCATTCCCATGCAGGCGGAATACTTCGCGCTGGAGGGAGTGAGCGAATTGCTCGACACGATTGCGCGCGTGCGCTCCAGCTTCAATCCCGCGCTGGAAGTCGAGGGCGTGGTGCTGGCCATGTACGACGACCGCACCAACCTGGCGCAGCAGGTGACCAGCGAGCTGCGGAATTTCTTCGGACCGAAGCTGTGCTCGACCACGATTCCGCGGAACGTGCGACTGGCTGAGGCGCCCAGTTTCGGCAAGCCGGCGCTGCTTTACGATGTGCGGTCGCGCGGAGCCGAAAGCTACATAAGGCTAGCTAAAGAATTGATTACACAACACTTAGAGAGACAAGCCGCGCCTGATCCAGTGGCGGTTGCAAGCGCTCCGGCGCAAGGAGAAGCGCAATGATCACGGAGAAACGCAAGGCGCTGGGACGCGGACTGGAGTCGCTGCTGCCGTCGTCACAACCTGTCGCGGCGGTTGGGGTGGCGGCACCGGAACAGCAGGGTGACGGCGTGCGCGAAATTCCGCTGGAGCAGATCGAGCGCAATCCTTACCAGACCCGCAACCACACGCGTGAGGCGGCGCTCGACGAGCTGGCCGCGTCGATTGCGGCGTCGGGCGTGGTGCAGCCGATCGTGGTGCGGCGCGTGGAGGGCGGACGTTTTCAGATCATCGCCGGCGAGCGCCGCTGGCTGGCATCGGCGCGCGCAGGGAAGACGGCGATTCCGGCGATCGTGAAGCAGGTCTCGAACGAGCAGGCGCTGGAGATGACGATCATCGAAAACCTGCAACGCGAGGACCTGAACCCGATGGAGCACGCTCGCGCCTTCGAGCGGCTGAGCAACGAATTCGGCCTGACGCAGGAGGAGATGGCGCGGCGCACGGGCAAAGACCGGGCGTCGATCGGGAATTACATGCGGCTGCTGAAGCTGCCCGTTACCGTGCAGGTGGAGGTGGAGAGCGGCGCGCTCAGCTTCGGACACGCCAAGGTCCTGATGTCGGCGCCTGACGCTGAAACCATGGAGCGCCTGGCGGCGAAGGTGATCGTGGAAGGGCTTTCGGTGCGCGCGCTCGAAGAGCTGGTGTTCCGCATCGAGCATCCGGTGGAGAAGCAGAAGAAAGAACGCGCGGTGGATCCCAATGTCCGGCAGGCGGAGCGCGACATGCAGGCGTCGCTGGGGATGAAGGTGCGGATTGTTGATCGCAAAGGCCGCGGAAAGATCGTGATCGAGTACGGGTCGCTGGACGATTTCGATCGGGTGGTAACGGCGCTGGCAGGGAAGTAAGCAGGATTCACCGCAGAAACCCGTAGGCAAGGAATTCGTAAGCGGCGCATCAGCGCCGCCTTTTTATGCGGGACCCACCTCATCCCTGATAGGGGAAGGGTGACTTTTTCGGCGCGCTCGGTGGCTTCGCCGGGCAAGAGCCTTCTTGAAATTGAAATTCATTTTCAATTAAAAACCGGGCCGGCGCACGGTCCACGGGCTGGACGGCTGGTTTTTTGCATTGGCCTGTGATTTCCCGGCCGCGACCGGCACGGGCAGGAATTACTTTTTCTTCCCCAGGAGCCTAATTCTGGCGGTCACGCGGCGGCGCTCGAAGCCGCTGAAGGTGAGGAATTCCGGCGAGTCAACGTCATTGTTGACCACGCTCGGATTGGAGTGCGCCGTCACGTTCTCGATGACGCCGCGCAGCGCGAGCTGGTAGTCGCCAAAGCGGAACCGCCACTCCAGCCCGGGATTGATGGAAAGGAAATCGGGAAAGCGCGCCGCGTTGGGGGTACCCACGATCCGTTGGTCCTGGTTCAGGATGGAAAAAGGCAGGCCGTCTCTCCACTCCATGGAGTAAACGAAATCGAGGCGCTTCAGCTTAGGCAGCGGCAGCCATCCCCAGGTGATGAAGCGGTTGGGTGTGTCCCAGGGCAGCGGGCCGCCTGCCTGCGGGCTGAAGACCGGGTTGGTCAGGGTGTAGTCCACTACCGCGTTGGAGCGCGCCGAAGAGCGCGTGTACGCGCCAAACAGCGCGTAGTTTCCCGTAAAAACCTTGCGCGCCGAGATTGTGACCGCATCGTAGTGGTCGCGGCGGTCGTTGGTGAGCGCGTAGTTTCCCGCCAGCACCGTGGCGGGGTTCGTGTTGAGGAACGTGAAGCCGTCTTTGCCGCGCTTCCGGATGAACTCGACGCTGGCATAGACCTTCGCCGGCAGCTTTCGCTCCACGCCGATGCTCCAGTTCAGGAAACGCGGCGCCTGCAGCGCAGCCTGGTCAACGCTGAACGTCGTTTTCAGCGGCGGCCCGAGGGGCGTTGTGCCGTCGGCCGCGAAGTACGTGTCGAGGCGCGGGCCGGTAAGCGCGCGGGCGAGGAAGTCGAGGTGGGTGCGGTCGTAATAGAGCCCGACGCCGGCTGAGATTTTGGTGTCGCTGTTGAGCAGATACGTGCTGGCAAGGCGCGGGGAGAAGAGCGAGCGGCGGACGATCTGGTCCCAGTCAAATCGCAGGCCGAGTTCCAGCAGCAGATGTTCGGCGGGCGACCAGCGGTCCTGAGCGTACGCGCCGGTTTCGAAATTGTTTCTCTCGAATGCGGCGGTTGGCAGGAACTGGCTCGTTCGCGACAGCGTGCCGTCCTCCCGGAAGACAAAGATGGGCCGGCGCGCGAACTCCTGGTCGAACTTGATGTGATCGGCGCTGAGGCCGAAGACGAAGTCGTGCCGGCCCGCCGCGTGGAATGACGGGAGGTAGAGCTTGCCGAAGGCCTCCACGCGGCGCGAGTGTCCGCTGGAGCGCTCGAAGTAGTTCCCCGAGTTGCCGTTCGGATGGACCTCGTAGGGCTTGTCGCCGAAGGGAATGAAGCTGTCGCGAAAGCGGACGGCGGCGACGCCGGCTTCAAGCAGCATGCCGTTGGAGAAGTACTGCTGGTCCTTGATGCCGGCCAGATACGCGGTCTGATTGCGGATCAGCGTCGTTTCGAGTGGATTGAAGACGGAGAGGCCCTCACCTTCGGAGTGGTAGCCGTTCAGCAGCAGGCTGGAGGTGAGGATGTTTCCCGGCCTTAGATTGATCTGCGCTTTTGCCAGATTGCTTCCGCGCCAGACCGGCGCGCGGTCAGCCCCGTCGGGCAATTCGCGAACGATGTTGCTGTCGTACTCGGCGTCGAGCGCGTCGAAGAACCACGCCCGGCCCTTCCTGATCGGGCCTGAGAACGTGAAGCGCGGCACCCACTTGTCGAAATTGATGCCCTTCTTGCTGGTCCAGGAAGGCGGGAAGTTGGTGGCGGTGAAGCGGAAGTTGTCGGCGCCCATGCCGGTGTTCAGCGCGACGACGCCGCCGCTGGCCTTGCCGTACTCGGCGGAGTAGCGGCTCGACTGCACATTGACTTCGCGGACGCCGTCGGCGCTGACGCGCATGGCGAGCAGCCCGCTCACCGGCGAGCGGATGTCAAAACCATCCAGCAGATCGAGCGTCTGGTAGCTCTCGGCGCCGGCCACGTGCACCTGCCCGGTCGGGTCCTGGACCACGCCGGGGACAAAGGGGAGCAGGTTGCGGATGTCGCGCGAGCTGGGATACGGAATGTTGACGATCTCGGGCGTGCCAAGGTTCGTTTCCTGCCCGGTCTGCTCCGCATCGATGGCGGGCGGCGACTCCACCACGTTCACCACTTCGCGCGCTTCCATCTGGTGCGCCAGCACGAGGTCCACATCGCGCGTGCCCTGGGCGCGCAGCTCGCCGGCATCCAGTTCGTAGAAGCCGGTCTTCTGCACGTGGATCTGGTAGTCGCCGGGCGGCAGGGCGTAGAACAGGCAGCGACCGGAGTGGTCGGTGTGGGCCGCCAGGCGTAAGGAATTCGCCGCGGGGTTTGCCGCGGCCTTCGCCGCGGTCAGGGTAACGATGGCGTCGGGCACCGCCCTGCCGTTCTCATCGGCAATCGTTACGCGAAATGAACTCTGCGGCAGCCGTGGCGGTTCGTTGTTGCGCGGCCGGGCCTGGGCGATGGCAGTGCCGGGCAGCAACATCACGGCGAGAACGATCCTCAGGTTTGCGCACTGCATGTGTACTCGGCGCCTCGGATGAGGCGCGGTCTGTAAGATGCTAAAGCGAATCGGGCGTGCAGCCACGCCGGGAAGATGCGGCGGTGGAGCGCGGTGATATCCTCACGCGCCATGGAAGCCAAAGGCCTGACGCCCATTCTCAACGTCTCCGATATCGCCGCCAGCTTCGCCTGGTTCGAAAAATGGGGCTGGAAAAGGTGCTGGGACTGGGGCACACCGCCAAGTTTTGGCGCGGTCGGCTCCGGCAAGTGCGAGATTTTTCTGTGCCAGGGCGCGCAGGGCGGCCGCGGCCGCGGGGCCAACACCACCACGTTCCAAACGGAAGACGACGAACGCGGCGACAAGGGGGTGTGGATGTCGGTCTGGGTGGACGACGTGGATGCGGCGTACCGTGAGTGCACTGCCGCGGGAATTGAGGTTACCTTCCCGCCCCGCGACATGCCCTGGAACGTGCGCGAAATGCACGTGCGGCATCCCGACGGGCACGTGTTCCGCGTGAGCAAGGGGCTCGAGGAGGAGTAGGCCGGGCCGCGTGTTCACTGCCTGGTTAACGTGCTACCGAGCATGTCCCGGAGTAATCGCGGCGGAATGTTCACGGCCCAGCTCTGGCAATGGAAATTCTGCGCGAGTCCCCGGTCGGGCGACCTTGGGCATCTGTTGGGCGGGAGGGCGCTGACGGAAAATCTTGCTCATGGCGCGACGAGTCCATGAGCGAGTTCGTCCCGTGTGCCTGGCGCTGATGCTGGTGGCAGCTTCGGCCGCGTGGGCCGCCGAAGCCGCGCTGGAGACGCTGCCGGCTGCGCCGGAGATAGCCTCCGTGCGCTGGACGGCGGAGCGGTCAAGCGCGCTGATACCGGCGCCGGCGCAGAGTTCGGCGTCTGTGCGCTTCAACCTGGTTTCTTCGCCGATGCGCGACAGCTCAGGTTCGGCAGCCACTATGTATGCGCCGGCCGCGACGGTGCTTTCGGCGCGCGTTGGCCCCGGGCAGCGTCCGCCTTCCGGAATGGATCCGCTGGTTGAGCTGCACTGGCGGCTGGGCGAGCGGCGCAGCGCCGTTCCCGTGCTGGAAGTGGGCGGGTGCGACCTGGTGTCGCCCGAGCAGGTGCGGGCGTTGCGTGCGGGAGCCGCGGACGCGCGAGGCGTGGGCACTCGCTCGCGGCGCGCAGTTGCGGCCGCCATCGTGGGATTCCTCAAGACCGGCTGCCAATAGCGGCGGCGTGCCATACTGGAGGCATGCGTCCGCCATCACCGGCAGCTCCGGCGCCCACGTCCGTGAAGGTCCACATGACGGCCGGTACAGGAGTGGACATCGTTTGGAGCGACGGCCACACCAGCCATTACAGCTTCCAGTTTTTGCGTGATGCGTGTCCCTGCGCGCTCTGCGACGAGGAGCGCGCCACCCAGGGGCGCCAGCCGGGACAGCCGCCGGCGACGCCGGCGGGCGCTCTGCCCATGTTTCGGCAGCCGGCGAAACCCACGCAGGCCGAGCAGGTCGGCAAGTACGCGCTCCGCTTCACCTGGAGCGACGGGCACCTGCACGGGATCTACTCGTGGGATTTTCTGCGGGATGTGTGCCCGTGCGAGGAGTGCAAGGGAAAAAGGGCGGAAGGTTTGCGGACGCAGAGTTAACGCCGGTTTGCCTGCAGGGCATTCTCAAGCAGCAGGCGAATTCGATCCGCGTCGGCTTGGTTGATTTACTTTCAGCGACATGTTGTCTCGTTACCCGCCGGGAAACGTTTGTATGCCCGCGCGAATCGTTTTCAAAACGCCGTCCTGCGTCAACACTGGGAAGAATTAGAATGAGGGGTAGTGCCCCTTCTTGACCAACTCAATCCTCAACAGCGTGAAGCGGTGGAGCACGTTTCCGGGCCGGTGCTCATCCTGGCGGGGGCGGGCAGCGGGAAGACGCGCGTCATTACGTATCGGATCGCGTACCTGATCGAGGAGATGGGCGTTTCGCCCGACGCGATCCTGGCCGTCACCTTCACCAACAAGGCCGCCGCCGAGATGGGCGAGCGGGTGCAGCAGATCACCGGCGCGCGGACGGTGGCGCAGCCGTGGATTTCGACGTTCCATTCATTCTGCGTGCGCGTGCTGCGGCGCGACATCGAAGCCCTGAATCCGCCGGGGCTCAAGGGCGCGGGCTACCAGAAAGACTTCGCCATCTACGACGAGGGCGATCAGCAAAGCGTGGTGAAGGCCGCCATCCGGCGGCTGGGGCTCGACGACAAGCAGCTCACGCCGCGCGCGGTGCTCTCGAAGATTTCTTGGGCGAAGAACCACATGCTCGATCCGCAGGAGCTCTACCTGCAGTCGGCCGATCCGAAGAACGAGCAGGTGGCGCACGTCTACGAGATTTATCGCCAGGAATTGCGCAAGGCCAACGCGCTCGATTTCGACGACCTGCTGCTGGAGACGGTGCGGCTGCTGAAGACGGCGGCCGATGTCCGCGAGAAATATGCGCGGCGGTTCGAGCACATCCTGGTGGACGAATACCAGGACACGAACCGGCCGCAGTACGAGCTGATGCGGCAGCTCGCCTCGGTGCACCACAACGTGTGCGCGGTGGGCGACGAGGACCAGAGCATCTACTCGTGGCGCGGGGCGGACATTCGCAACATTCTGGAGTTCGAGCGCGACTTCCCCAACGCGCGCATCGTGCGCCTGGAGCAGAACTATCGCTCGACGCAGAACATTCTCCAGGCGGCGAGCGCGGTGGTGAGCAACAACCTGAAGCGCAAAGGCAAGAACCTGTGGACGTCGCGCAAGGGCGGCGCGCGCGTGGGTTTTTACGAAGCGCCCGACGGCGAGAACGAGGCGCTGTTCATCGCCGACATGGTGAATGCCTACGTGCAAAAAAGCGCCGCCGAGCGCGACTCCAAGCATGCGCCGCGCGCGGCGGTGCTCTATCGCACGAACTCGCAGTCGCGATTGTTCGAAGAGGCGATGCGGCGTTACCAGCTCAAGTATCACGTCGTTGGCGGTTTCTCGTTTTACGAGCGCGCCGAGATCAAGGACATGACCAGCTATCTGAAGCTGGCGCTAAACCCGCGCGACGACATTGCCTACAAGCGCGTGGTGAACACGCCGCCGCGCGGCCTCGGCAAGGGCACGCTGGAGACGCTGGAGCGCCTGGCGCTGGAGACGGGCATCTCGCTGTGGCAGGCGATGGAAGAGGCAATCGAGCGCAAGCTGCTGCCGCCGCGCGCGCTGGCCGCGCTGGTGAGCTTTCGCGATTTGGTCCTCGACGCGCGGGCGATGCTGGGCGGTGAGTATGCGCAGCGGCTGGTGTTGAACGCTGCGGAACCATTGCGCGGAAACGCGGAGGCGCGGAGCGAACCGGAGTTAGAAACCGCAGCGGATGAGGAAATTCAGTTTCCGTTCGGGGCGATGGTGAAGGAGACAGATTCGGGTGATGCGGAGGCGCTGCCAACAACGTCTCCACCAGAGAGCGAGGCCGGCGACCAACGACCGCAGACCGACGCCGGCCCAGCGGCGTCTACAGCTGAAATTCTGAAGTTCCTGCTCGATCGCACGGCTTACATCAAGACGCTCGAAGAAGAGGACACGCCGGAAGCGTGGGCGCGCATCGAGAACCTGCGCGAGTTGGTGAACGCGGCGATGGATTCGCGCGACCGCGGCGAAACGCTGGCCGAGTTTCTCGATCATGCGGCGCTGGTGAGCGAGGCCGACCAGTACGACGCGCGCGCCGGAATCACCCTGATGACGCTGCACGCCGCCAAGGGGCTGGAGTTTCCGCTGGTGTTTCTCGCCGGCATGGAGGAGGGCCTGTTCCCGCACTCGCGAACGCTGAATTCGCCCGACGACATTGAAGAAGAGCGGCGGCTGGCATACGTCGGCATGACGCGGGCGATGGACACGCTCATCCTCACGCGCGCGCGCTTCCGGCGGCGCTACGGATCCGATCTGCCAGAGGCGAGCGTGCCGTCGCGATTCCTGGAGGAAGTTCCGCAGCAGTTGCTGGAAGACCTGGGCTCGCCGCGAGGACGCGGCGCGCCGGCGATCCCGGCGGATTACCGGCAGCGCTATGGGCGGCCGGGTTACGGATCGGCGACGGCGCCGGACTTTGGCGACACGCACTACGACTACGAGAACGAAGACCAGAGCCGCCCGGCCGGGGGCGGCCGGGCTCCATCGAACCGGGGAAGGGTCGCGGCCAAGAAGCATGCCGGCCCCGCCTACAACTCGATCGAGAACATCGCCGAGTTCTTTGCCTCGCGCGGCAAGAAGTTCAAGTTGCCCAGCGTGCCCGTGGCCGAGCCGAGCGGCAAACGCGGTTTCAGGCCGGGGCAGAAGGTGCGGCATCCCAAGTACGGCGAGGGCACGGTGTACAAGCGCGAAGGCGAAGGCGAAGAGGCGAAGATCACGGTGCAGTTCCCGCGGTTTGGGTTGAAGAAGCTGGTGGAGAAGTACGCGCAGTTGGAGCGGGTGTAGGAGCCGAGGCAGTCAACGCAGAGGACGCAGAGATGGCGGAGGACCAAGTTCTTGTTTCTCCGCGCTCTGCGACCTCTGCGGTGAAGTTTTTATTGCGCCGTCACCACCGGCAGCTCCACGAAACTTGCCTGCCCGGGCGCGTGGTAGATGCGTTGCGTCGCCTTCTTGTAGTCCTCCGGCCTGGCCCAGAAGATGCTCGGCACGAATGTTTGCGGGTTGCGGTCGTAGAGCGGAAACCAACTGGACTGCACCTGGACCATGATGCGATGTCCGGGCAGGAAGACGTGGTTCGCCGTGGGCAGGATGAATTTGTAGAGCAGCGGCTCGCCGGCGGCGATGGGCTTGGCGGTCTGGAAGCTTTCGCGGTAGCGTCCGCGGAAGGCGTCGGCTGAGATCATGAGCTGGTAGCCGCCCATTTGCGGGTCGCCGGCGACCTCGTCAGGATAGACGTCGATCACCTTGACGATCCAATCGGAGTCGGTGCCGCTGGTGGAGGCGACCAGGTTCACGGTCGGCATGCCGCTGATCTTCAGCGGCGACGTGAGCACGTCGGATGTGAACACGGCAACGTCGGTGCGGCCGGAGAACTCGCGCTGATCGTCGGCGAGCCAGAGCTTCCATCCCTTGCCATTGCTGGCGTAAGTGGAATCGATTGGCCGCGAGCGGAAGGGAACGGGCTTGGCGGGATCGGAGACGTATTCGGTGAACGCCGCGCCGCCCTGCGTGGGAGCGGCGAACCCGGCCTTGCCGCCGGCGCCCAGGTAGAACGGCGTCGGCTTCACCGTACAGGCAGTCGCACATCCGGCGGGCCAGGCGGGCAGGCGGAGCCAGGTGTTCGTTCCAGTTTCAAACGCGGTGACGGGCGCAATGTCCATGCGGGGCGCGCCGTCTTGCAGGAAGTGATCGAGGAACGGGCGCAGGACTTCGCGGCGGAACCAGAGCGCGGTGTCGCTCTCAAATTTGACGGCGCCGAGCGAGCTGCCTTCCAGGATTTCCTGCCCGTGGTGCCACGGACCCATGACGAGAAAAACCTTGTCGTTGGCGGTATCTTTGGGCTTGATGGCGCGATAGACGGCGGGGGCGCCGTAGATGTCTTCCTGGTCCCACAGGCTGTGGACGAGCAGGACGGGCACTTTCAGCGGCTGCGCGGCGAGGATTTTGTCCACCGCCTGGTCGCGCCAGAAGGCGTCGTAGCTGGGATGCTCGAGGATCTTGCGCCAGAAGCCCACCTGCTCGAGGCCGTGGCGGCGGCCGAGTTCGCCGGCGGAGCCTGCGGCGAGGAACTCGTCGTACATGTCGTAATGGCTGGTCCACCACTTGGCTTCGTTGTCGCGCGTGGCCTGCTGCTCGTAGATGTAAGCCATGCCCTGCTCGCGGAAGGCGCCGTTGTGGAACCAGTCGTCGCCCATCCAGCCGTCGACCATCGGGTTCATTGGCACCGACACCTTGAGCGCGGGATGCGGATTCACCAGCGCCATGAGCGGCAGGAAGCCGTCGTAGGAAATGCCGAGCACGCCGACGTTGCCATTGGTTTCCGGGACGTTCTTCACCAGCCAGTCGATGGTGTCGTAGGTGTCGGTGGCGTGGTCCACGGGCGTGGGGTTCTGCGGGCCGTGGAGCGGGCGGTTCATCACGTAGTCGCCTTCCGAGCCGTACTTGCCGCGAATGTCCTGCACCACGCGGATGTATCCGCCGCCGACGATCACGTCGGTGGCGTTGTCGTAGCCGTAGAGCGCGGGGCCCAGGTGCGCGCTTTCGAGGTGCGAGGTGAGTTCGCGCGCGTTGTAGGGCGTGCGCGTGAGCAGGATGGGCGCGCGCCTGGCGCCCTTGGGGACGAGGATCACCGTGCGCAGCTTCACGCCGTCGCGCATGGGGATCATGGCCTCACGGCGCTCGTAGTCGAAGTAGTCATACTTCCGCACCAGGTTGGCGGGCGTCTCGCTGGGGTAGTTGGGATACTGCGGCGCCGGCGCCGGCTCCTGCGCCAGAGACGCGGTTGTGATAAGGAAGAGCGTACAAATCCGAAGGCACAGCTTCGTGTGGGAGAACATGGGCGGGGATTTTAACGCAGCCGCGGATGTGTCGAGCATGACAGCGGCGCCCGCCGCCCGATTTCGCAATCTCGATGGGTTGCGCGGGATCGCCGTGCTGCTGGTGGTCCTGTACCACGCGCCGGCCAGGCCATGGCTGTTCGAGTACGGCGGCTGGACAGGGGTTGACCTGTTCTTCGTCCTCAGCGGCTTTCTGGTTTCAGGGCTGCTCTTCCGCGAGCACCTACGCTACGGCAGCATCCATCCGGGGCGGTTTCTCATCCGGCGCGGATTGAAGATCTATCCGGCTTTTTACTTTTTCCTCGCAGCGTTCGTGTTCGAGCAGGTGTGGCTGGCGCACCGTCGCTTGCCAACCGCGGGAATGGTGGGTGAGGCGCTGTTCGTGCAAAGCTACGGCCACAGCCTGTGGGCGCATACGTGGTCGCTCGCCGTAGAGGAGCACTTTTACTTCACGCTGGCGCTGGGGCTCTTCCTGGCGTCGCGGGCCGGGCGCGCGCAGGGCTTTGCGCCGGTGGCCTGGGTGTGTGTGGCGATCATCGTGATTTCGCCGGCGCTGCGCCTGCTCGGCACACTTGGCCTGTTCCCCGGCAAAGATGTGGGGCACATGACCCACTACCGGCTCGACGCGCTCTCGTGCGGTGTCCTGGTTTCCTACATGTATCACTTCCGGCGCGAGTGGCTGGAATGCAGGGTTGCCCGCGCTGCCCCGGCGCTGCCGTTGGTTGCGGTGGCGCTTGTCGGACTTGGGCTGCCGTATGGCTTGCGGAACACAGCCGGACTTTCGTTGATCAGCTTTGGATACGCCACATTGCTGGTTGCAACCCTGTTTCCCGCGGCGGCGCCCGCGGGAATGGCGCGCCTGGCCGGCGCGCTGTCGTCGCCGCTGGCCTGGATCGGACCGTATACGTATTCCATCTACTTGTGGCACTTGCCGGCGACCCGGCTGGTTGGACGCCTGGTTCCCGGCGCGCACGGCTGGATGCAGACGGTGGCCGCGATCGCCGCCAGTGTGGCCGTGGGATGCGCCGCGGCGGCGCTGATCGAGTACCCCGTGCTGCGGCTGCGCGACCGCCTCTTCCCAAGCCGTTCCGGGCGCCTGGCGGTCAGACCGGTCCAGCGTGGCGTGACAGCGGCGGGACACTAGTCCGCCGCTCGCGGGCCTGCACGCCGATTACGGTACAATTCTGAAGTTCCAGCACTGCACTCATACATATAAGGAGAGAGGCCCTTCGGGGCTGACTGAGGAGCTTGATGGCGAACACATCTGCAATGAACCGGGAAGACCGCAAGAAGGCCAAGCGCGCCGCGCGTAAGAAGCGCAAGGCGGAGAATCCGTTGAAGCCGCGCGAGTACGCGCGCGGTTCGCAGAAGCGCAAAGTGAAGAAGATGGTCCGGGGCCAGAGCAAGCGAACGTAATGACATCCACCACAGAGGCACAGAGACCCAGAGAGATGCGGCAAGTCCTCTGTGACTCCGCGCCTCTGTGGTAGGTTTTGGAGAATCATCTGCCCAGCCAGATCTTCGCCCGCAAATCCATTGACAAACTGATCTCCGACTCCGAGGAGCCGGAGCACAAGCTGCGCAAGACGCTCGGGCCGTGGTCGCTGACGGCGCTGGGCATTGGCGCGGTGATCGGTTCGGGCATCTTCACCGTGATCGGCACGGCGATTGCCGGGCAGAAGTTTGAAGCCGAGAGCGTGCTGCACGCGCCGCTGCTCGAGTACCTGATCCACCACTCGCCGACATTTGGACGTCCGGGCGCCGGGCCGGCCATTGCGCTCTCGTTCGTGCTGGTTGCGATTGTCTGCGCGTTCGCGGCGCTGTGCTACGCGGAACTGGCGTCCATGATTCCGATCGCCGGCTCGGCGTACACCTACACCTACGCGACGATGGGCGAGCTGATCGCGTGGGTGATCGGATGGGACCTCATCCTGGAATACGCCGTCAGCAACATGGCGGTGAGCGTGGGCTTCTCCGAGCACCTGGTGAACCTGCTCGACTTCTTCGGTATTCACCTGCCCAACGCGTGGATGTTCCCCGCGTATCTCCCGTCGGGCAGCATGGTGTTTCCGCCGGGCTGGCACTTCGGATTCAACGTGCCGGCCTTCATCGTGGTGATGATTCTCACGGTGGTGCTGGTGCGCGGCATCCGCGAGTCGGCCGAGACGAACAACGTGATGGTGCTGCTGAAGATCGCCGCCATCATGGTGTTCGTCGGCTTCACCGCCTACCTCATCAATCCGGAGAACTATCACCCCTTCATGCCGAACGGATGGGGCGGCGTGCTCACCGGCGGCGCGATCATCTTCTTCACCTATATCGGGTTCGATTCGGTCTCCACCGCCGCCGAAGAAGCGAAGAACCCGCAGCGCGACGTGCCGTTCGGCATCATCGCCACGCTGCTCATCTGCACCGCGCTCTACGTCGCGGTGGTGGTGGTCTATTGCGGCGTGGAGCTGTGGAACAGCGACATCACCAACAGCGCGGCGCCGGTGGTGAACCTGCTGCGCAAGCTGGGCAAGCCGTGGGTGCGCATCACCGTGCTGGCGGGCGCGATGCTGGGCATGATTTCGTCGCTGCTGGTGTTCCAGCTCGGGCAGGCGCGCGTGTGGTTTGCCATGTCGCGCGATGGCCTGCTGCCGCGGCTGTTCAGCCACGTGCATCCCAGGTTTCGCACGCCGGATACGGCGACGTGGATCGCCGGCTTCGTGGTCGGGATTCCCGCCGGGCTGTTCGACATCGGCACGTTCGCCGACCTTTCGAACATTGGGACGCTGTTTGCGTTTGCGCTGGTGGCGGGCGGAGTATTGATTCTGCGTTATCGCGAGCCGGAGCGGAAGCGCGGCTTCCGCGCGCCCGGCGGGCCGATTGCGCCCGTCATGACCATCCTGTTCTGCCTGCTGCTCATGGCCGGGCTGCCGATCATGAACTGGCTGCGCTTCTTCGGATGGCTGGCCATCGGCCTGGTGATCTACTTCACGTTCAGCCGGCACCGGAGTGAATTCGCGCCGGGACGACAGTCGCGGTGACGCAGCAGGGCCTGACCGTGGATACGCTTTCGCCCGATCACCCGAGCTTCCAGCCGGCCGACGTCAAGATTTCGCCGTTCATTCTCTCCCTGCCCAAAGCTGAACTTCACATTCATCTCGAAGGCGCGATCGCGCCCGACACGCTGGCCGAACTCAGCCGCAAGTACGACGGCGATGCGGCGCTCACGGCGGAGTCCGCGGCTGCGCTGTACAGCTATCCCGATTTCCACGGCTTCCTCATGGCGTTCAAGGCCACGACCGAGAGGCTGCGCGCGCCGGAAGATTACGAGCTGATCACCTACCGCATGATGGAGCGGTTGGCGGCGGAAAACGTGCTGCACGCCGAGGTGATTTTCTCCGCGGGCGTGGCGATGCGGCGCGGCTACGACGTGCACGCCATCTACGCCGGGTGCGAGCGCGGACGCGAGCGCGGCGAGCGCGACCTCGGCGTCTCCGTCATGTGGATCTGGGACGCGGTGCGGCACTTCGGGCCGGAGGCGGCACAGCGCGTGGCCGAAGCCGCCGCGCGGCACGTCGGGGAAAACACGGTCGCGTTCGGCATTGGCGGCGATGAGCGGCGGGCCGGGCCGGAACTATTTCGCGACGTCTTTGCCTGGGCGCGCGGCCACGGGCTGCGCCTGACGGCGCATGCCGGCGAGAGCGCGGGGCCGGAGTCCGTTTGGGGCGCGCTCAACCTGGGCGCCGAGCGGCTGGGTCACGCGCTGCACGCGTGGCAGGACCCGGAGTTGATGGCGGTGCTGGTGGAGCGCCAGGCGCCGATCGAAGCGTGCATCACCAGCAACCTGCGCACGGGATGTTGCGCCGCGATCGGGCAGCATCCGGTGAAGAACTTCTTCGACCTGGGCGCCATGGTCACGCTCAACAGCGACGATCCCGCGATGTTCGGCACTTCGCTCGCCCGCGAGTACGCGCTCGGGCAGCAGCAGTTCGGATTCACCGATGAGCACCTGCGCGAGCTGGCTCGGAATTCGTTCGAGGCGTCGTTCCTGCCGGCGGAGAAGAAGATTGCATTCCTGGACCGGGTGGATGCGGTGGGAGGGTGAAGATGCAGGTTTCAGGTTTCGCGTTTCAGGTGTCGCGTTGCCTAGCGATGATTCTGCTTGTCGCCAGCTGGTGTATGGCGCAGACGGCGGCGCCGGCCGCGCAGCCCGCGCCCGATTCTCTCGAGGCGATGAAGGCGGCGCTCGATCGCGCCAACACGCGCTTGCAGGACTGGGCGCAGCTGGCGCGCTATCGTGACGCCAATCATCAACTGGGCGCGCCCAAGCCGGGTGAGAAGCGCGTGGTCTTTTTGGGCGACTCGATCACCGATGGCTGGAAGCTCGATGAATACTTTCCCGGCAAGGGATACATCAACCGCGGCATCAGCGGGCAAACCACGCCGCAGATGCTGGTGCGCCTGCGTCCCGATGTGATCGACCTTCATCCTCGCGTGGTGCTGATCCTGGCGGGCACGAACGACATTGCCGGCAACACTGGCGCGATGACCACCGAAGCGATCGAGCGCAACTACGCCTCCATGGCCGAACTGCTGCGGCTGCACGGCGCGCAGGTCATCTTCGCCTCGGTCATGCCGGTGCACGACTCCGGCACACGCAAGCAAACCGATCGCCGCGATCCGGCGAAGATCCGCGAGCTGAACGCGTGGCTGCGGCAGTACACGCGCGAACACAAGCTCGGCTACGTGGATTATTTTTCCGCCATGGTCGGGCCCGACGGGCTGATGAAACCGGAACTCGCCAACGACGGGCTCCATCCGAACGCCGAAGGCTACCAGCTGATCGCGCCGCTGGCGGCCAGGGCAGTGGAAGCGGCGCTGCGGAAAACCAAGTAAGGCCGGGTTTTATTCCTACATCCCGAGCGCAGCGAGGGAGCCCTACTCGACCGGGGACCCTCTGGTCAGGGCAGGGATCCCTCGCTTCGCTTCGGGACTTACAAAACACGACGCGTGTGAAACGGGTCGTAGGTTTCTGCTACAACTACTCTCCATGCGCAAAACGCTCGTTCTCATCCTTTGCTTGGCCGGCACGCTGGCGGCGCAGCAGGCGCCCGATTTCAGCCAGTTCATCAAGGTGAACGCGGCGGTGGTTGCGCTCACGCACGTTCGCGTGATCGACGGGACCGGCGCCGCCGCGCGCGACGACCAGACGCTGGTCATCAGCGGCGGGAAGATCCAGTCCATCGGGCCGGCGTCGGCCGCGGTCCCGGCGGGCGCGAAGACGCTCGACCTGGCCGGCTACAGCGTGATGCCCGGCATGGTCGGCATGCACGAGCACCTGTTTTATCCCGCGGGCGGGCCGCCGCCGCTCTTCAGCGAGATGGGCTTCAGTTTTCCGCGCATGTACCTGGCCGGCGGCGTGACCACGGCGCGCACCGGCGGCAGCATCGAGCCGTACACCGACCTGGCCATCAAGCGCAACATCGACACCGGCCAGATGATCGGCCCCAAGCTCCGCATTACCGGGCCGTACCTGGAAGGCGCGGGCAGCTTTACGCCCGATCTGTACGAACTGAAAGACGCCGACGACGCGCGCCGCACGGTGGCCTACTGGTCGCAGGAGGGCGCGACGTCGTTTAAGGCGTACATGAACATCACGCGCGCCGAGCTGGGCGCGGCGATTGACGAAGCGCACAAGCATGGCTTCAAACTGACCGGACATTTGTGCTCGGTCACGTTCTCCGAGGCCGCCGACCTCGGCATCGACAACCTGGAGCACGGCATCACGGAAGACACCGAGTTCGTGGCCGGCAAGAAGCCCGACGAGTGTCCATCGGGGCGGAAGGCGTTGCAGGCGCTGCTGAAGCTCGACATCCAGAGCGCGCCGGTGCAGGCGATGGTCCGCAAGCTGGTGGAGAAGAAAGTCGCCGTGACGTCAACACTCGCCGTGCTGGAAGCATTCGTGCCGAACAGCGCCAGCGAGCCGGCGCGGCGAAAGTCGCTGCTGCAAAAGCGCGTGCTCGACGCCATGTCGGCCGACGCGCGCGCGCGTTACCTGCAGTCGCGCGCCAACATCGGGCCGGAATCGCCCTGGGCCACCGGCATGAAAAAAGAGATGGAGTTCGAACGCAGCTTCGTTGCCGCCGGCGGCCTGCTCATGATGGGCGTGGACCCGACCGGCAACGGCGGGGCGCTGCCCGGCTACGGCGACCAGCGCCAGCTCGAATTGCTGGTCGAGGCCGGCTTCACGCCGCTGGAAGCGATCAGGATCGCCACGCTGAATGCGGCGCAATTCCTGGGCGAAGCCGAGCACATCGGCTCACTCGCGCCCGGCAAGCAGGCCGACGTGCTCGTCATCAAGGGCGACCCGAGCAGGGACATCGGCGACATCGAGAAGCTCGAGATCGTTTTCAAAGACGGTGTCGGCTGGGACTCGGCCGCGCTGTTCGATTCGGTGCGCGGCCTGGTGGGGATTCGTTGAGACAAACTTCATCTGCCACGGACCAACCGGGACCTTCACGGATCATTTTTCACCTCTGCCGTGAAGATCGGTGACGGTCCGTGACGATCCGTGGCAAGCCCTGTTGTGCGGCGGCGCTCGCCCCGCGTTCAGCCTGCATCTAATGTGAGATGGCGGCCCCGTTTCACGTCGGCCGTAGCCGGCGCTCGCTCACGTTTCTATTTGCGGTCGTGCTGGCCGCCCTGCTGCTGCTCAGCGCGATTCTGTGGGTGCAGCGGGAGCCCGCGATCCCGGGTCCGCCGCCTCCGGTCACGGGACAGCCGCAGCGCTAGTCCGCGCGCAGCTCCGGCGTCGCGTTCAACAACGATTGCGTGTAAGGATGCCGCGGCGACGAGGTGATCTCTTCGGCCGTGCCGGTCTCCACGATTTTCCCGCGGTGCATCACCGCGATGCGCGTGGCGAGATACCGCACCAGCGGCATGGAGTGCGAGATGAACAGGTACGTGAGCCCGAACTCCCGCTGAAGCCTGGCCAGCAGGTTCACGATCTGCGCGCCCACGCTGACGTCGAGCGCGGAGACGGGCTCGTCGGCCACGATGAACTTGGGCCGCAACGCCAGCGCCCGCGCAATGCCGATGCGCTGGCGCTGTCCGCCGGAGAATTCGTGGGGATAGCGCTCGAGGGCGGAAGCGTCGAGGCCGACGGCGCGGAGAAGTTCGGCTGCCCGCTGCCCGCTGCGGCGCACTCCCCGCCGGATTTGCGTGGCGCGGACGCCCTCGTCCGCGTTGGAGGGCGGCGACGGCGACGGCGTTTCACCTGAATCGCCGCCGTGAATCACGAACGGCTCCTCCACGATGTCGCGCACGCGCATGCGCGGGTCGAGGGAAGCGAACGGGTCCTGGAAGATGATCTGCATGTCGCGGCGCAGGCGGCGCATGTCGCTGCCGGAAGCGCGCAGCACGTCGCGGTCTTCAAAGCGAATGCTTCCGGAGGTGGGTTCCAGCAGCCTCAAAACCAGCCGCCCAAGCGTGCTCTTGCCCGAGCCCGATTCCCCGACCAGGCCCAGCGTTTCGCCGGCGGCAATGTCGAGCGATACGCCGTCCACGGCGCGCACTTCGCCCTTGGCGGGCGCGCCGAAGAGGGACTCGCCCAGCGGGTAGACCTTCACCAGGTCGCGGACTTCAACCAGGGGCATGGGTCAAAGACTAACCGCAGAGGACGCGGAGGGCGCAGAGAAAAAACAAGGCCGCAGAAGAACTTTTCTGCGCCATTCGCCGTCCGGCGGCAGGCTTCGTCTACGTGGGCTGCGGACGGCGGCCTACCCCTGACGACGGCGGCCTACCCCTGACGAAGAGGTGAAATAAGAACAAGGCCGCAGATTCTCTCCGCGGCCCCTGCGTCTCTGCGGTGAAACCCTTGCTTAGATGTCCAGGTTCTTCACGTCCAGCGCGTTTTCTTCGATGAACTTGCGGCGTGATTCCACGTCTTCGCCCATGAGCGTGGTGAAGATGGTTTCGCAGGCCTCGATGTCTTCGGCTTTTACCGAGAGCAGGGTGCGCTTTTCCGGGTCCATGGTGGTTTCCCAGAGTTGCGGCGCGGTCATCTCGCCCAGGCCTTTGTAGCGCTGCACGGTGTATTCCTTGCGCCCTTCGTTCAGGACGTAGTCGAACAGCTCGCGGACGTTGGTCTTCTCGACCGTTTCGATGGCGGCCCTGGTGCGGCGCGGCGCCGCCCTGGCGGACTTCTTCTCCGCCTTCTCCAGTTCGGCCTTTTCGGCGTCGCTGAGCTCTTCGCCGTCGCCGTTGGTTGCGGTAGTGGCCGGCCGGAAGGCTGCTTCGATGACGAACGGAGGCTGCATGAAGGCCTCGATCTGCTTGAACTTGCTCATCATCTGGCGGTACTCGGGCGTGGCGGCCAGGGCCCAGTTGATTTTGCGCACCGCGCCCTGCGCGTCGGTGAACACGGCCTCCCACAGGCTGTGCTCGGACTCGAACTCGAGCTTCACGTCTTTGAACTCGCGCTCTTTCTGCAGAGCTTTCAGTTTCTTCTCGAGCTTCTGAAGCTTCGCCGGAGGATTTTTCGGATCGCTCTCGAAGTCGGCGCGCTTGGCCAGGTCCAGGCGAGGCAGCAGATCGGTGACTTTTTCGTCGCGCAGGCGCTTGTCAACTTTTTCGAAGAAGCCCAGATACTCGTTCAGCGTGGTCATGAACTTGGCGAGCTGCGCGCCTTCCAGCTTGGCGGCGCCTTCGCCGTAGCGCACGATCAGCCCCTCGGCGGCGCGCTTCACCATCACGCGCACGAACTCGCGGTCGTCCTTGATGTACTGCACGCTCTTGCCCTTCTTGATGGAGTACAGCGGCGGCTGCGCGATGAACACGTTGCCGTGTTTGATGAGTTCGCCCATGTGGCGGAAAAAGAACGTGAGCAACAGCGTGCGGATGTGCGAGCCGTCCACGTCGGCGTCGGTCATGAGAATGACCTTGCCGTAGCGGAGCTTGGCGAGATCGAAGTCGTCTTTGCCGATGCCGGTGCCCAGCGCCGTGATCATGGCGCGGATTTCCTCGTGGCCGAGCATCTTGTCGTAGCGCGCTTTTTCGACGTTGAGGATCTTGCCCTTCAGCGGCAGGATGGCCTGGAAGCGGCGGTCGCGTCCCTGCTTGGCGGTGCCGCCGGCGCTCTCGCCCTCGACGAGAAACAGCTCGCAGCGATTGGGATCGCGCTCGGAGCAGTCGGCGAGTTTGCCGGGGAGTCCGCCGCCATCGAGCGCGCCTTTGCGGCGCGTGAGGTCGCGGGCCTTGCGCGCGGCCTCGCGCGCGCGGGCGGCTTCGATCGCCTTGTTGATGATCTTGCGCGCCACCGGCGGGTTCTGCTCAAAGTAGGCGCCCAGGCGCTCGTTCACGAATGCCTGCACCACGCCGGCGATATCGGAGTTCAGCTTGCCCTTGGTCTGGCCTTCGAACTGCGGCTGCGGCAGCTTCACGCTGACCACCGCTACCAGGCCCTCGCGCACGTCGTCGCCGGTGAGCGTTTCTTTTTCGTCTTTGAACGACCCGAGCTGCTTGCCGGCGTAGTTGATGGTGCGGGTGAGCGCGGTACGGAAGCCGGAGAGGTGCGTGCCGCCGTCCACCGTGTTGATGTTGTTGGCGAAGCTGAACACGTTTTCCGAGTAGCCGTCGTTGTACTGCAGCGCGATCTCCATGGCGACCTGGTCGCGCTCGGCTTCCATGTAGATGGGCTTTTCGTGCAGCACGTTCTTGCCGCGGTTCAGGTGCTTGATGAACTCGGCGATGCCGCCCGTGTACTTGAACTCGACTTTTTTCGCTTCCCCGGTCTTGGCGTCGGTGGTGCGCTCGTCGGTGAGCGTGATGAGCAGGCCCTTGTTGAGGAAGGCCAGCTCGCGCAGGCGCTGCGAGAGCGTGTCGAAGTTGTACTCGACGGTGGTGAAGATTTCCTTGTCGGGCACGAAGTGGACCTTGGTGCCGCGCTTCTTGGTGGTGCCGGCTTTCTTCAGCTTGGTGGCGGGCTCGCCCTTGGAGTACTCCTGCACCCAGGTGTGTCCGTCGCGCCAGATCTCCAGGTCGAGCTGGTAGCTGAGCGCGTTGACCACCGAGACGCCCACGCCGTGCAGTCCGCCGGAAACTTTGTAGGTGGAGGTGTCGAATTTTCCGCCGGCGTGCAGCTTGGTCATCACGACCTGGGCGGCGGGAAGCTTTTCGCCGTCCACGTCCATCGTGTCCACCGGGATGCCGCGGCCGTTGTCGATCACGGTGATGGAGTTGTCGATGTGGATGGTGACTTCGATTTTGTCGGCGTAGCCGGCCAGCGCTTCGTCAACCGAGTTGTCCACGACTTCGTACACCAGGTGGTGCAGACCCATCTCGCCGGTCGAGCCGATGTACATGGCCGGGCGCTTGCGCACCGCTTCCATGCCGCCCAGGACCTTGATGGAGTCGGCGGTGTAGTCGCCGTTGCCACCGTTATTGACGGCTGCTTTCTTGGATTTTTCCGGCTTGGCTTCCGCCACGGCTGCGCCTGCTTCCAGATTCTTGGTCGCCATTGGGCTCCACTTCTGCTCGGCCTGGCTGGGAGACACTTCGCGCCGCACCGCTGCCTGCTTGAGAGCTGGACGGCGGCGGGTTAGATGTGCTTCAAAGCATTGATATATAAGTCACTTAGGCCGTACCCGATTACTGCTTATTGTAGCACATTCGGGGCCGAAGTGGGGCGGTGACAGCTTCACCGCGGAGGCACGGAGACGCGGAGACGCGGAGAAAATCAGTGCCTTGGCCTGTACGAAACGTCGACGGAAATTACGGGACCGCAGAGGCTCACTCCTGGGCCGTCGAACCCGAACGTCACATGCGCGACGAAAGAAGTTGCGTTTTCGTCCAGCAACCATGGCGGCCATCTCCATTTTGCGCGCCCCTTCGAAAACCCGGAATCTGAGGCGGTCCTCCGCGCCTCAGCGTCTCCGCGGTTTGATTACGGCTACGCCGCGACCGGCTGGGCGCAGTGCGAGCAGCGCCTGGCGGCGATGGGAATTTCGCTCAGGCACTCGGCACACTTTTTCGTGGTCGGGTCGGGCGGCGCGTCGCCGCGGTTCATGCGAGCGGTGAGCGCGTTCAGCGGCGTCACGATGAAGAAGTACACCGCGATGGCGATGAGCAGGAACGAGATCACCGCGTTGAGGAACGCGCCGTAGAGGAACGTGGCGTTGTTCACGGTCAACGTGAGTGATTCGAAGTTCGGTTTGCCGAAGATGGCCGAGATGAGCGGCGTGAGCAGGTCTTTCACGAAGGCGTCAACCACCGCGCCGAAGGCCGCGCCCATCACCACCGCCACCGCCAGGTCCACTACGTTACCGCGCAGGATGAACTGCTTGAAGCCTTTGAACATGGCGCCCTCCGTTGCCAACCTCGACGGGCGACACTCTACGCCTGTGCCTCGGAGTCGGCAACTTGCGCCGGCGGCGGGTAGTGGGTCAGTTCCAGGCGGTTTGAAAGGGCACGGCTTCAGCCGTTCCGTAAAACGACTCCTTTCATTGGGATCGCGCCGAGGGAGCTGCGCGACTGAGGCGCGGACCCACGACCGGCAGCGGCACTCGCCACACAGCCTTCAGCCCCTGCGGCCTCACAGCCGAGGGGCTGAGTTGATAGGCGGCAGTGCTGCTCGTCAGTTTCCTTTAGCGGGAAGCGGGAAGCCGCTTACGCAACGCGGCTGAGCGCACCGGACCCGTGCTGCTTCACTACTTTGTTGTACACGCCCATGATGAGAAACGCGGGCGCCCACTGGCCCACGAACAAGGCCCAGTCGTCGCGTCCCATCATTTTGAGCACGGCGGAAGCGCCCATGGAGGCAAGCGCGGCCCCAAGGTAGCCGCTGGAGGGAATTTTTGCGGTTTGTGACTCGATGGCGCCGGTGAAGGGGTCTTCTTTCTCACCCCGGCTGCGAATGCGGCGTTCGATTGCCATGCTGCTTCTCCTCAATGAGCTTCGGCCGCCAGATCGAGCACGACGAGCCGCGTTTGTGGGATCAGATGCGAGGGCGAGGGTAACGGAAACCGCCGCCCCGAGCTGACCAGCCCTCGCGGCACCGGGCACAGGCTCTCGCCGGGCGGCAGAGGCCGCGATCGTCCCCGGCGGCCCGGCGGGGCAGGGCGGCGCAATTGACAAGGCGGCGCGGCGGCGCTAACGTGCGCGGGCGCGCGACAGCACCCTGGCCGCGCCAATCTTCCCAGGGGGTGAAAGCATGCGTTGTCGAGCCATCGTGATCGGTTTTCTTCCTGCATTCCTGCTTCTCACCGCGGCTGCTCAAACGCGCAGTCCCCGCCGTCCGGCGGGAACGCGCGCGCCGTCCGCTGCGGCGGAAAAGCCGAAGTACAAGGGCATCTTCGAACCGGTGAACTACGACCAGGACGTGAAGCTGATGAGCGTGTACTGCTCCGGTCCGCAGAGCTGCTGGGCGGCGGGCGGCGCCAGCGAGATCCGGGGCGGCGTGATTCTGCACACCGCCGACCAGGGCAAGACGTGGACGGTGGAGGCGGGCGATCCGCAGTCGGCCGACCGCGCCTTCGTGCAACTGCGCTTCCTCGACGGGCATACCGGGTTCGCCGTGCAGCACACCGGCCAAGCGTCGAACCTGTATCGCACCGACGACGGAGAGCATTGGCTGCCGGTGGGCAAGATCGCCGAGCATATTGCCGACTATCACTTCAGTTCGCCGACCACCGGGGTGGCCGTGGGCGGCGAGAGCATTGACTACACCCAGGATGCAGGCAAGACCTGGAATCCGGTGGCGCACTGCCGGGCGAACGCGCAGGTCAACGGCCTGGCGCGCAGCGTGAAGTGTAATTTCCTCTCCCTGAGTTTCCCCACCGGCAGCACGGGGTACGCCGCCGCCAAGTCGGATGAGACTGACCAGAACCTGTTCCTGGCCAAGACGACCGACGGCGGTGCGAGCTGGACGATGATGACCCTCGACATCGTGGGCGAACATCCCGGGCCGAAGGACGTTTACTTCGTCAACGCCGACACCGGCTTCCTGCGGGTGGGAGGGGCCGACACCGGCAAGCTCTACAAGACGACCAACGGCGGGCAGACATGGACGGCGATTGCGACGTCGCCCGGGGAGCGCATGTCGTTTTCCTCCGACAAGGCCGCAGCCTGGGCATTCCACTACAGCCGCATGGGATTCAGCGCCGACGGAGGCGAGCACTGGTCAACCCGGCAAGAGCGCTTCCCGGCGACGCCGTGGGACGCCAGCCTGCCGCGCGCGAACTTTGGCATGGTGGTGGGTGAGCACGGCATGGCCTACCGGTATCGCATCGTGCCGGCAGCCTACACTGCCAAGGGAATGCTCGACGCCCCCGCGCTCAGCAGCACCCCGACGCCGTAATCGGCGTCGGGTTTGCTACGAGTCAGTTTTTCTTCGGGGCGGAGCGGACCGGACCGGCAGGCAGGGCAGAAAACTTCACCGAGTCGAGCGTCTCCAGCGCCTCTTCCAGTTGCGCCTCGCTCACGCCCACGCAATCGAAGCTGAGGGCGTGGTGGTTGACCACGGTGACGGTGAGGGCGTGGAAGACGAATCCGTCTCCCACCTTCTGCCTGGTGCGCTGGCGCCAGAATCCGCGGCCGGCCAGGGCCACCTGCTGCACGTCGCCCAGCGGCTCGAAGGCCTCGCCCATGTTGTCCAGCATGTTGGCCAGGTAGTCGGCGCCCGTTTTAACCTCCGGATACTGCGTGAGCGATTCGGCGCTCACCAGCACGCTCTCGCCCGCCGGCGTGGAGGTAGCCAGCGCCAGGAAGTGCGAGCCGCTCACGGCCGCGCGGCCCTGCTCGGCGCCGAGGAGTTGCTCGGTTTGGCGGCGGGTTGACTCGCGCATCGCCGTCATCTCCTCGTTGCCCGCCCACACCCAGTTCTGCGGCGTCGTGTAGCTGAATCCGAAGTAGCGGTTCGTGTACGTGTGCCCGGTCGTGGTGGCGCCCGCTTCGGGAGATACGGTGCGGACACGCGGGCGAGCGGCGGGAGGCGCAGCCTTCTGCGCGGGCGTAGTCGCTATTTGGGCGAGAGCTAGGGCTGCGATGAGAGATGAGAGCACAGGTGGCCGCACGGTTACTCGCCGATCTTTGCAGTCATGCCGCAGCTACGATGAGCAGGAGTTCTTGAGCTAGGCGCCCCGGCGTCCGCTTGATTTCCCGAGGGTCAAAGAGAAATCCAGCCTGCTAGGCCTTACGCCTGTAACGCTGAACGCCACTCGGTTGTCGCCGACCGCTTCAATCCTAAGCGGGAGTGACAGTTGCTGTGCCGATTCCCGACGGCTCGGCCGACGCGGGAGAACTCGCCGCAAGTCGGTAACATCATAAGGTATTGCAATACCATGATGTTCAAGTGCCATCGCGACTGTTCGAATACTTGGCACCTGCGGCCTTCGCCTGTATTGGTAAAGACTTGATCGGTCAATACCGACAGAGCGCGCAAAAGTTTCATCGGTGTGGGTGCCGTCACGCCTGCTCTGGTCCCACTTGCGCATTAGCGCGGCGGTGAACGCCTTTGCAAAAGTGACATCCTCGCGAGTTCGCTTTTTGGCCATGGAACCAGTTGTTGTAATAACAAATTGTTATTATATCAACACCAACCAAGGTTATAATCCCCGGCGGCGGGAGTGGACCTCATGGCAAATCAGGGGGTATTCCAGACGGAACTGAAAGTGTTCAGTGCGCACCGGGCTGCGTGGGCGCTAGCCCATCCTCAGGAATACGTTGTCATCCGACGAACTGAAGTTGTCGGCTTCTACCCCACCTTCGACAAGGCGCTGGAAGCCGCCCTGTCGAAGTACGCAATCGGGGAGTGTCTAGTCAAGCAGATCTTCGACCGAGATCCGGTTTACGCCATCTTCTGAAGCCCGATGCGCCGTTATGTCGTTGCCCAGCTTCGGGGACGCCTCATGGAGATCGGACCCGAGTTGCCCATCAGAATAGGGCCATCCGTCCCGGAGCGGCGCGCGGCAGAACGCCAGGGTAGAACTGATTGACCCACAACCCGTGAAAGCACTGATCGACACGGGTGCACGACGAACAGTGATCGCTCCCGCTGCAGCGGCTCGATGCAAGCTTGTCGCGATAAACACGGATCGGATTTTTGTGGTTGGAGGCGGAGAGGTAAAGGGTCCAGTCTACAGCGCCCAAATCTTGTTCGATCCGAGTCCACTCGCGAGCTGGCCAGCGATGGAAATCATCCAAGCTGACCTGCATCACCCCGCTATCGAATGCCTGATCGGCCGGGACTTGTTGCGTCGATGGATCCTCGAATATGACGGTCCATCGGGTGAGTTGGCCATCAGCGAATACGAGTAGGTCCAGTCCTCAGATGCGCATCGGCATGACGATGTAGCGGTACTTGTAGTCGCCGGCGGCGTCTTCGGGGCGCATCTGGCCGGCGGACTGCGGGTCTTTGAACTCGAAGCGCACCTCGCCGGAGCTCGACGCCTTCAGGAAGTCGAGCAGATAGGCGGAGTTGAATCCGATCACCAGCGGGTCGGCCTTGTACACGGTCTCGATCGAGTCTTCCGATTCGCCGGTTTCGGTGCTTGAAGAGGAAATCTTGATCTCGTCTTTGTCGAGCTTGAGGCGAATGGCGCCGGAGCGCTCGTCGGCGAACTGGGCCACGCGCTGGATGGCGCCGGCAATGTCTTCACAACGCACGGTGACGGATTTGGTGTTATCGCGCGGCAGCACGGCTTCGTAATTGGGGAACTGGCCGGTGAGCTGGCGCGAGGTCAGGAGGCGTCCGCCGGCGCGGAAGAAGAGCGTGGACTCGTCCTTGGCAAACTCAACGATTTCCAGTCCGTCGGCCTGGAGCAGCGAATTCAGCTCCGCCATGGCTTTCTTGGGGACGAGCGTCTTCATCTCGCCCGAGACGCCTTCGAACTTCGCCGTGCCCTCGATGTGCGCCAGGCGGTGGCCGTCGGTCGCGACCATGGTGATGGACTCGGGCTTGAGCACCATCAGCGCGCCGTTCAGCGTGTAGCGCGACTCTTCGTTCGATATCGCGAAGATGGTCTTGGCGATCATAGTGCGCAGCACGCCGGCGGGAATCTTCACCACATCGGCGGCCGGGAAGTTTGGCAGGCTGGGGAAATTGGCACGCGCCATTCCGACCATCTTGGTGTTCGACCGGCCGCTGCGGATCTGCACCCAGTGGTTCTCCAGCAGCTTGATGGAGATTTCACCCTCGGGCAGCAGTTTGACGTAGTCGTACAGCTTGCGCGCCGGGATGGTGCAGGAGCCTTCCTTCTTCACCCTGGCGGGGCAGGACGTGCGCAGGCTGAGGTCGAGGTCGGTGGCGGTGATGGCGAGCTTGTCGCCCGCGGCCTCGAACAGGAAATTTGACAGGATGGGGATGGTGGTCTTGCGCTCCACCACGCCCTGCGTCGCCGTGAGTTCCCTGAGCAGATCGGCTTTGCTTACGGAAATCTCCATGACCTACCCCCGAGCGATTGCTATGGCCTACGCCTGGCTGGTTGCGAACGCTTTAACTTATATCAAATTCAAATGCAGATAAATACCAACAGAAGCAGTAGGCGCTGAGGAGATGTGGAAATCAGGGACAGCACACGCACCAGCGCCGCCGGATGCGCCAACAAACGACTTCGGGGAAAGCGTCTGAAACTTCCGTCCGCGGGAAAAACGTGGATGCGGTTTCCCGGTTGCGGTCCAGAGTTCCGCAGCCTCCACACGCGGGACGCGATTTGCAATTACCCACAAGCGCGATTTGGTGGAAATGCGGTCCCAAACCGCTGCTCCGGCGGCGCGAACCGAGCGTGCGCTTGCGGAAAACTGGAGCCCGATCCGCACAGGGCTTGACAGTGTATGCTCCGCAAGCGCCGGCGTGAGTTGAATTTAAACGCTGCCATCCGCAGCCTGGCCAGCAGCTTCTAAGTCAGTATCCCGGCGGAAGGCATGGAACTTACGCTCAACTTGGTATGGGTTTGCATCGCCGCGGCCGCGTTGTGGCTTTGGCCGCGGACCGAGAGGTTGAAGGGAACGAGCCTCTGGTCCGGCCTGCTGACGCTGGCCTGCGCGCTGTTGGTGTTGTTCCCCGCTGTTTCCATCAGCGACGACCTGCAGGCTGCCTCAACGGCAATGGAAGACCGCTCCGATTCGCTTCGCAACTGGACCCCCGGAGCGCAACACTCCGTTCCGGCGGTGGCAACCGCGCCTGCCATTTCCCACACACCACGCGGCAGTACGGCCCCCATTTTGGCGCCGATCGTCCCTGCCCACGGGCATCGCGCGGCCGTCCGCGCCACGCGCGGGCCACCGCTCTCCTAAGCCGGCCGGATCGATTGGTCTGCGCCGCGGTTCCGCGGCGCAACATGGTCAACCAGATTGCAGCAGGGGAGGCGTTATGCAGCGCACGATTGATCTGGAGAAAGACGAAATCATTTTGCTGAGGAGTTTCATCGAAGCACACCTCTCGCAGGCGGCCCAGGACTGGCTGGACATTTCCTATGTGCCGCGGCGAAGGCTGCCGGCCGCCGTCAAGCTGGCCACCATGGGCCAGCGCTTCCGCCTGGAGCGCGATGACGACGGTACCTGGTGCCTGGCGACCGACGAAGAAAATCCCAAGCTGCTGGACCGCTCCGAGAGGGAGGAGCAATTTCAGGAGTGGCTGCTGGAGGCGCTGGCGCGGCAGGAGCCGTGAAAGGGCGGCGACGCGCCGATCACTTTTTCAGGAGCCGGCGGTGGCAAGGACTTCGTAGCGGCCGAGTCTGGAGCCGGCGGCAAGCACGGCGTCAGAAGGAAATCATACGCGCGCAGAAACAGAAAGAGCGCAGATTCGTTTGCGCTCCCTGGGTCTCCGCGGTGGGTACGCCTTCAGCCGGTCAGCGTCTCGGTCAGCTTGTTCAGAAGGCGGTTCAGGTCCTTGTCGCCCTTGCGCTGCTCTTCGATCTTCTCCACCGAGTGGAGCACGGTAGTGTGGTGTTTGCCGCCGAACTGGCGCCCGATCTCAGGCAGCGAGTGGTCGGTGAGGTGCTTCGACAGGTACATGGCGATCTGGCGCGGGAAGACGATGGGCCGCGAGTTGTTCTTCGCCTTGATCTCCACCACGCGCAGGCCGAACTGCTCGGCCACCGTCTTCTGAATGTTCTCGATGGTCACGCGGCGCGTCTGCGCGTCGATAAAGTTCTTCAGCACCTGCTGCGCCGTCATTAAGTTGATGGTGGCGCCGGTGAGCGAAGCGTAGGCGACCAGGCGGATCAGCGCGCCCTCCAGTTCGCGCACGTTCGAGCGAATGTTCGACGCGATGTAGAGCGCCACGTCGGTGGGCAGCGCCACGCGCTCCGAGTCCGCCTTCTTCTGCAGGATCGCGACCTTGGTCTCCAGGTCGGGCGGCTGGATGTCGGCGATCAGCCCCCACTCAAAGCGCGAGCGCAGGCGGTCTTCGATCTCGGCCAGCTCCTTGGGCGGGCGGTCGCTGGCGATCACGATCTGCTTCATGCTCTCGTGCAGGGCGTTGAAGGTGTGGAAGAACTCTTCCTGGGTGCGCTCCTTGTGGGCGAGGAACTGGATGTCGTCAACCAGCAGCAGGTCCACGTTGCGGAAGCGGTCGCGGAAGCTGGTCATCTTGTCGTAGCGCAGCGAGTTGATCATCTCATTGGTGAACTTCTCGCTCGATACGTAGCAGATGCTGGCCTGCGGCAGCCGGCGCTTCACTTCGTGCCCGATGGCCTGCATGAGGTGCGTCTTGCCCATGCCCACACCGCCGTACAGGAAGAGCGGGTTGTAGGCCTTCGACGGCTGCTCGGCCACGGCCCGCGCCGCCGCGTGCGCAAACTGGTTGCCGGCGCCGATCACGAACGCGTCGAAGGTGTAGCGCGGGTTAAGTTGCGCCGCCGTCTCCCAGTCGAAGCGCGCCTGCGAGCCGGGAGCGAAGCCGCCATCGTGGCGCAGCGGCGTCTCGCCGGGCGCCAGTCGCGACGCAGCCGGCTGCGGCTCCTCGTCGGGCGTGACGAACTCCACGTCATTGAATTCCAGCGCCAGGTTTTCGATCGCTTCCTGGATCAGGTCGGCGTATTTCTCCCCGATGTGGCGGAACTCAGCCGTGGGGACGCGGATGTACAGGATGCCGCCCTTGCTGTGGCTGTAGCGCGTGGGCTTCAGCCAGGTCTCGTAGGAGTGGCGGTTGATTTTCTTTTCCAGCGCGTCGAGGATGCGGACCCACGGGTTCGGCGCGGAGGCGGCGCTTGAGGAAAATGACATAGCCAATTCTTCGGCCGCCTCGTCCAGTGCCCGGGCAGCTCGTAGCAAATAAAAAAAAATACGACCGGGCGCTTCCACCCGGATTGTGCGAATCCCCTGCTTCCTCGATTGAACCTGCGCCGAACGGCGCAGAACCTTAGATTTCCAGACTACGCTTGCGACCGAACTGTACGGAAACCGTAACTCCAATCAACTCTGGCGATACTAGCACGAAATTTTCTCCGCCGGGAAAATCTCGCAATGCATTTGCTGCGAAGCGGCGGACAGTTGAACGCCGCCGGACGCTAGATGTCAAGTAGCAGAGTTGTAACGACGCAAAGATGGTGCAGGCGTGTAACGAAAAGAAACGTCCACCACAGAGACACCAAGAAACCGTATTCACCGCGCGCCGCAAGAGACGAAGTCGGCCAAGAAAACTGTTTTCTCTGCGCCTCTGGGGTGGAAGCGCAACTTACCGCAGCTTGGCGATGCGCGCGTCCAGGTCGGCGAGCGTCTTGTTCAGCAGCTCGGTATAGCGGGGATCGCGCGAGGCCTCGATCTGCTGGAGGGTGTTGCTGCGGGCCAGTTCCAGGTTCTGCCGCTGGCGGGCGCGCTGCTGCTCTTCGGGTGTGAGCTGGCGCTGGCCGTCGACGGCGGGCTTCTGCTGCGCCTCGTCCTGCTGCGACTCGACCGACTTGCTCTCCCAACCGCGGGCCATGCGGCGATTATAAAACGGATGCACCGTTTCTGGTGCAGCCGGCCGGGGGCGCACCGTTTCTATTTCAGGTTCGTCTCGCGATGGCGGTCGGACCACCATGACCGCTGAGCGGTCCACGCCGCCCCTGTTTGCTATACTTAAACTCTTGTCCCGGCATTCTTGTGGATTTCTGATACGAGGAGCGCAGTTTTCGCATGCCCAAGCGCACGTTCCAGCCTAACCGGCGTCGCCGCTCGAAGACGCACGGATTTCGCAGTCGCATGAAGACCAAGAGCGGCCGCGCGGTGCTGTCGCGCCGCCGCGCCAAGGGACGCAAGCGCGTCTCGGTAAAGCCCGGCTTCCGCGAGTAAGCAGCGCTTTGGGCGCCCCAGCCTTCGCCGTGTTTTGGCGAAGGGTGGGAGTTCCGCACGAAAGACCGCTCGATGGAAATTCTCACCGTGGAAGCTCCCCCGTTTCACATCCTTCCGCCCGACTCCGGCCCGGCGCCGGAGCCCGAGCAGGACTTTGGCCTGAGGTTTCCCCGCAGGGCGCGCCTGCTGCGCCGGGCGGACTTCGACGCGGTGTACCGGAAGGGCCGCCGGCATTTTTCCGCGAACCTTACGCTGTTCTGGCTGCCGCGCGCGGCGGACCCATGCGCGCCTGCGGGCGCGCGCTTCGGATTCACCGTGGGCCGCGTGCTCGGCGGCGCCGTGGCGCGCAACCGCATCCGGCGGCGTCTGCGCGAAGCGGTGCGGCTGAACCGCTCGCTGCTGCGCGCGCCGGTGGACGTGGTCATCAACCCGAAAAAGTCAGCGCTCAACGCGCCCTTCGCCGAGCTTTCGCGCGAAGTGGCCGACGCGCTGCGCGCCGTCGCCAGCGGAAAATCCAGCAAATTGCCGAGGCCGCGCGCATGAAGCATGCCCTCGCCCGCCTGTTGCGGATCTACAAGCGGATGGTGTCGCCGCTGCTTCCACCCGCCTGCCGCTACGTGCCCACGTGCTCCGAATATGCCGCTGAAGCGCTCGAGCGCCACGGTGTGTTGCGCGGCGGAGCGCTGGCGCTATGGCGCCTGTTGCGCTGCCATCCGTTCGTGCGCGGCGGCCATGACCCAGTACCCCGGTTCTCAGTTCTCCGTTCGCCGTTCTCAGCAAACCGGCACGGCATCGGGCTGAGAACCGAGGACCGCGAACTGAGAACTATCCTGAGAACCGACAACCGAGAACTGAGAACTTAATTGCACCAGCCCGGTCCACCTCCCGATCCCGGCACCGAGAAGCGCGTTCTGCTCGCGTTTGCGCTGACGTTTGTTTTTCTGGCGCTGATGCAGCCGCTCATCTCGCGCTACGCCAGGCAGCAGCAGGGCGCAGCGCCGGAAAAGTCCGCTGCCACGGAAACCGCGGCTGCCCCTGCGCCGGCGCCGGAAGCCGGCGCCATCACCGCGCCGGGTCCGGTGCGCGCCTCCGCGGAGAGGAAACCTGCGGCGCCGCCGCCGGTTGCCGTGAAGCAGGCCGCGACGGAATCGGAAACCGTCATCGAGAACGACCTGTACCGCATCGTCTTCACCAATCGCGGCGCGCAGGTGAAGTCGTGGGTGCTGAAGAAATACGAGGATGACCAGGGCAAACCGCTCGACCTGGTCCACCCGCTCGCCGCGCCGCAGTACGGCTGTCCGCTCTCGCTCTGGACGTATGACGAAGGGCTGCGCGGCCGGTTGAACACGGCGCTCTACGTCGCCAGCGAAAGCGGCACGAAAACCGCCCCAGCCGCCATCAGCTTCGAGTACGCCGACGGCGCGCTCCAGGCGCGCAAGACCTTCAGCTTCGACCACACCTACGTGGTTCGCGCGGAGGTATCGGTCACGCAGAATGGCGCTGCCGTGCAGGCGTACCCGGCGTGGCCGGCGGGCTTCGGCGACCAGACCTCGCCGACGGCCTATGGCCTTGCGGCGATCGTTTACCAGAACGCCGACCGCGAAGAGCGCGTGCCGCTGAAGAAGGTTTCCGGCGGGAACACGATCCCGGGCCCGTTCCACTGGGCCGGCGCCACCGACCAGTACTTTGCCGCCGTGTTCCTTCCCGACGCGCCCGATTCCGCCGCGCTCGTAACCTTGCGCCGCACCATCACCCTTCCCAAGGACCCGAAGAACCCCGGCGCGGGCACGGTGAAGGAAGAAGTGGCCGGCATGGCGGCCGGCGATCGCCGCGGCGTGACCGCCGGACGCTTCTTCGTCGGGCCGAAGTCGGTGGACGTGCTCAAGTCGGTGCGCTCCACCGGCCCGGCGGGTCCGAACAGCGGCCCCGACCTGGAGCGCCTGGTTGACTTCGGCAAGTGGTTCGGATGGCTGGCGCGGCCGCTCTTCCTGTGGCTGAAGTGGACGCAACAGCACTTCGTTCCCAACTGGGGATGGGCGATCGTGCTGCTCACCATCATCATCAACGTCGCGCTCATGCCGCTGCGCATCACCAGCATGAAGTCGGCGCTGAAGATGCAGAAGATCCAGCCGCAGATCAAGGCCATCCAGGAGAAGTACAAGAAGTACTCGGTGCGCGATCCGCGCCGCGCGGAGATGAACAAAGAGGTGGCCGACCTCTACAAGCAGCACGGGGTGAATCCCGCCGGCGGCTGCCTGCCGCTGCTGCTGCAGATGCCGTTCCTCATCGCCTTCTACAGCATGCTGGGCGTGGCGATCGAGCTGCGGCACGCCAGCTGGATATGGGTGCGCGACCTGTCGTCGCCCGATCCGTGGCACATTCTGCCGATCGGCATCATCCTCACCATGTTCTTCGTGCAGAAGCTGACGCCGCAGGCCGGCATGGACCCGGTGCAGCAGAAGATGATGAACCTGATGATGCCGGTCATGATCGGCGCCATCAGCTGGAACCTGGCCGCCGGACTCGGCCTCTACTGGACGATCGGCAATCTGCTGGCCATCGCGCAGCAATACGGCATCAACAAGACCGCCTTTGGCCGCGAAATGCGCGAAGAGATGGAGAAGAGGGCGGCGAAGAAGAAGAAGTGAAGTTGCCAGTCGCCGGTTGCCAGTTCCCAGTTCCGCTTCTAACAACTGGCAACTGAGTACTGGCAACTCGCTATAATCCCAAGCTTATGCCCATGGCCGACAAAGTCGCCGCCGCCCGCAAGATCGAAGAGCTGCTGAAGAGCGCCATACGGCACGGGGGCTTCAAGCTGAAGTACCGCATCACGGTGGATCCGCCCTTGCCCGAGGACCGCGACTGGGAGCGTCCGGCGATCGTGGTTGAGCTGGCCGGGCCCGACAGCCCGCTCATGCTGGAACGCGGCGCCGAGCTTCTGCGTTCGCTCGAGCACCTGGCCCAGCAGATGCTGCACCTTCCCCAGGACGAGCACGACAAGGTCAGTTTCGATTGCATGAACTTCCGCGCGCAGCGGCTGGAAGAGTTGCGCACCGCCGCCGGCGTGGCCGCCGAACGCGTCCGCAAGACCGGCATGCCCTATGAATTCGGTCCCATGACCTCGCGCGAGCGCCGCGTGGTCCATCTGGCGCTGCGCGACTTTCCCGAGCTGAAGACCGAGAGCACGGGCGAAGGCGGCGACCGCCACGTGGTCGTCCTGCCCAAGGACTACAAGCCGCGCCAGCAGTCGGCCATCATGAGCCGGCCACGGGGACGGCGCTGAACCCAAGTCAAGATTGAGAATGCAAAATTAAGGCCTTGGAGGGGCCGTCGCCCGCCAGGCCCCATTTGGCATTTTTCATTTTTGATTTTGCAATGCCGTCGGTCCCGCCCATAATCTCAGGCGCACTGTTGCCTCCCGCGGAGGTCTGATTTGTCAACCGACATCGCCATTCTTGCCGAAGTGCCGATTTTTTCCCTGATCGACAATGATGAGCGCGCCACCCTGGCCGAACTGCTGGAGACGACCAAGTTCACCCAGGGCGAAACCATCTTCGACTTCGGCGACCCGGGCGACACCATCTATATGGTGCGCAGCGGCCGCGTGCAGGTGTTCGTCACCAGCACCACCGGCGAGAAAGTCATCCTCGGGGAAAACGAGCGCGGCGATGTCTTTGGCGAGATCTCCCTGCTCGACGGCGGCCCCAGGACCGCCAGCGCCGTGGCCATCGAAGACACCGAGTGCCTCACCCTCGACCGCGACCGCCTGCTCGAGCTGGTGCAGAAGCATCCGCACGTGGCGCTTGACCTGCTCACCATCATGGGACGCCGCCTGCGCTCCACCGACGAGCTGCTGCGCACGCGCGTCTCGCGCAACCCCAACGTGGAAGAAGAAGAGATGCTCACCTTCGGCCAGCGCGTGGCCGACAAGGTGGCCGCCTTCGGCGGCTCATGGACGTTCATCATTTCGTTCGCCGTCCTACTCGTAGCCTGGACCGGCGTGAACACGTTCATCCTTCTGGAAAAGGCCTTCGATCCCTATCCCTATATCCTGCTGAACCTGTTTCTCTCCATGCTGGCCGCGCTGCAGGCGCCGGTCATCATGATGAGCCAGAACCGCCAGTCGGCCAAGGACCGCCTGAAGGCCGACCTGGACTATGAAGTCAACCTGAAGGCCGAGCTCGAGGTTGCGCAACTCCACAACAAGCTCGACCGCATTTATGAGGAAGTGCGGCTGGCCATCTACAAGGACAAGCGCGGCGGCAGCAGCGGGAACTGAACCGCTGTCCGCTTCCCGCCGGGCATCCGAGCCGCGCCAGGGAGCGGCCCCGGCGATACAATTTCTGCATGTCCGAAAAAATCACCAAGCCCGACGCCGACTGGCGGGCGCAGCTCACCCCCGAGCAGTACCGCGTCACCCGGAAGAAAGGCACTGAGGCGCCTTTCACCGGCGAGTACTGCGACAACGAAGACGCGGGAACGTACCTGTGCGTGTGCTGCGGCCAGCCGCTTTTCAGCTCCGACACCAAGTTCCACTCCGGCAGCGGATGGCCCAGCTTCTATCAGCCGCTGAGCGAGGAGAGCGTGGCCACCGAGAGCGACTCCAGCTTCGGCATGCGCCGCACGGAAGTGTTGTGCAGCCGCTGCGACGCGCACCTGGGGCACGTCTTCCCCGACGGCCCGCGCCCCACCGGCATGCGCTACTGCGTCAACTCGGCGGCGCTAAGACTCGAGCCGAAGGACGACAAGAGATAGCCGCAAGGACGCGGAGGAGCCGTTCGACATTCACCGAGAGAGCTGTCCCAAAAATCAAATTCAGAGAGATGGGTTGTTCCAAAATCAAATGAGGGGCCATGCTGAGCCCGCGTTCTTTGCGGGCCCAGGATCTATGGAGTCCGCCCCGCACCACCCACGGACCGTGGGCAGGGCACACCGCGGCCTGGAGCCCGTAATTATTTAGAATCCTCTGCGCCCTCAGCGTCCCCCCGGCGGCTGGCCGTTCGCATGCATACCGACGACACCATAGTCGCCATCTCCACGCCCGCCGGCCGCGGCGGCATCGGCGTGGTGCGCCTCTCCGGTCCGGAAGCGCGCGCGATTGCCGCGCCCATGCTGCGCCTGCCACGCGAGCTGGAGCCGGGGCGAGCGGTCGTCGGGGAATTGATAGAGCCGGCCGTTAATCTGCGCCCTTCGGTCGTCGGCCAGAACGCATCCACGAATGCTTTGCCGGCGACCGACGACCAGGGACCGACGGCCGCCTTCCGGCCCGGCGAGCGCCTTGACGACGTGGTCGTCACCTTCTTCCAGGCGCCGCACTCCTATACCGCCGATGACGTGGTCGAAATCTCCGCGCACGGCTCGCCCGTCGTCCTGCGGCACATCGTGGAGCTGGCCCTGGAGCGCGGCGCGCGGCTGGCCGAGCCGGGCGAATTCACCATGCGCGCCTTCCTCAACGGCCGCATGGACCTGACGCAGGCCGAGGCGGTGCGCGACCTGATCGAGTCGCAAACGCTTTACCAGGCCAAGGTGGCGGCCCAACAACTGGAGGGCGCGCTGGCGCACCGCATCGCGCCGGTCAAGCAAAGGCTGGTGGACCTGATCGCGGCGCTCGAAGCCGGCGTGGACTTCGCCGAAGACGACGTTGCCGTCCTGCCGGCGCACGAAATCAGCTCGCGCATCGCCTCCGTGCGCGCGCCGCTGGAGGAGCTGGCGGCGTCGTTCACTTATGGAAAAGTCGTGCACGAAGGGCTGACGCTGGCCATTGTGGGCCGCCCCAATGTCGGCAAGAGCAGCCTGTTCAACCGCCTGGTGGAGCGCGAGCGCGCCATCGTGACCGCCACGCCCGGCACCACGCGCGACCTGGTGACCGAAACCGTGTCGCTGGGCGGCATCCCCGTGCGCCTGGTGGACACGGCCGGCCTGCGCGAGTCGGCGGATGAGGTCGAAAGCATCGGCATTCGCAAGTCGCTCGAGGCGCTGGCCGATGCGGACCTGGTGCTGGTGGTGATGGACTGGTTCGGCATGATCGCGGAGATGGCGCAGGATGCCAGTCACGATCCGTTGCGGCCGCCGGTCCCGATCGAAGAAAACAATAGACTCTTGCAGCGCACCGAGGGCCGGCCGCGCATCCTGGTATTCAACAAGTCCGATCTACAGTACAAGCTGCCCGAGATTCCGTCGGAGCTTCTTGCCTCGATGGCCACCGGTGACCGAGCCGTGGGACTGGGCGCGATTGGCATCGACCGGGCGATGCTCACCGACTTCGAGCGCCAACCTGACCGTTCCAGGACAGACCTGCTTCAGATGGCCGTCTCTGCGATCAACCAGGAGGCTGGCGGTCCCGCCGTGGTGCGCACTTCCGCCCTCACCGGCGAAGGCATCGCCGAACTGCGCGCCGCTATTCTTGAGGCGATCGGCGGCCCCAACGGCGCGCAAAGCGAGTCCGGGTTCCTCACCAGCGCGCGCCACCAAGGGTTGGTGCGCGATTCGCTCAAAGCACTCGACGCCGCCTCTGCCGCAGTCAGCAACGCCACGCCCCACGAGATGCTGCTGATCGATCTCTACGCCGCGCTGCGCCCGCTCGACGCCCTCACCGGCGCCACCACGGCGGACGACATCCTGAACCTGATCTTCAGCAGCTTCTGCATCGGTAAGTAAGAACGTTTCACCGCACCGGCGCAGAGAACGCAGAGAAGAACCTTTTCCGAAAATCTCTGCCACCTCCGCGCCCTGCCGTGAATGTTCTTCAAGAAAAAAGGGCGGCTTGCGCCGCCCTGGGGTACCACGTCAGCCGAAGTTAGACCGCCTGCACGTTCTCCGCCTGCCAGCCCTTGGGGCCTTTGATCAGGTTGAACTGCACCGCCTGGCCTTCCTTCAGGCTGCGGAAACCTTCAGTCTGAATCGCCGAGTAGTGCACGAAGACGTCTTCGCCGTTGCTGCGGCTGATAAACCCGTAGCCCTTGGCATCGTTAAACCACTTCACGGTTCCTTGTTCCATGTGAGTCAGGCTTTCCTTCCAGGTGAATTGCCGAGGGATCGGAGTGACTGCAGGCAGGTAACGCTGGTAAGCGGGTACCGCTACAAATGCTTCGATCGAACTCGAGCCGCGCAGGATAAAGCAGAGCAGCCCCTCAAAGCAAGGACAATGCGGGCCCCAGGGCCGGGAATCCGCGCCAAGCGCCATCTTCGGCCAAAACCTTCGTTGTCTTGACACGCCCTCGGGCCCGGGGCCTAATACTGCCCGCGGGTCACTCCGCGTTGGAGACACAATGAACAAAGCAGACCTCATTGACCGGATCTCCTCCGCTTCGGGCATCACCAAGACGCAGGCATCTGCCGCCGTCGAGTCCTTGGTGGGCAGCATTACCGGAGCGCTCAAGAAAGGCGAGCGGGTGGCGCTGGTTGGATTTGGGACCTTCTCGGTTTCGCAACGAAGGGCCCGCAACGGGCGCAATCCTCAGACCGGGTCGGTGATCAAGATCGCCGCCCGCAAGGTGGCAAAGTTCACTCCCGGTGTCGAGCTGAAGAAGGCGGTGAACCGGAAATAGTCCGACCAAGGTTCGTTCAGGCATCCATAGGTTGGTTGCAGTAACCCCCGAAAAGAATTGAGCGGCAGGCTGCGCGCCTGCCGCTGTTGTCTTCTGGCAGCGGCGATGCGCTGCCTGTCCGCTATCCACTCTTCCCTATTCAGTGGTTCAACTCTCCGCCGCCGTGTTTCGCGCGGCAAATCTTGCAGTAGGCGACCGGCTCGGTGTTGTCCACGCGGTGCTGAATCGGCTTCACCGTCTTCAGATAAGCGTAAATGCTCTTCAGGTCCTGGTCGGTCATCCCCTTGAAGAGCCCCCACGGCATGATTGTGCTCAGCCTGCGCGCGCCCACATGGCCGGTGCGCAGCGCGGTCACGAACGTCTTTTCGGTGTAGTAGGAAATCCCGGAAGCATCGGGCGTGATGTTGGCGCTGGCCACCTCGCCCCAGGGACCCTTGAACCACTGTCCGCCGCTGAAGTCGAGCCCGGGCAGGGGAACGCCTTGTTCGTCCACCGGCGTGTGGCAGCCCACGCAATCGGCCAGCGTCGCCAGGTACTCGCCGCGTTTCACGGGATTCGAGAGGTCCGGAACGGGAACATGCTCGACGCGCGGCGGCGCTTTTAGCGATGCCGCCACCGGCGGCGGCAACTGCGATTTGCCGGGATCGTTCTTCACCGCGGGCAGCGAGCGTACGTAGGCGATCACCGCCGCCAGGTCGGCGTCAGACATGCTGCGGTACTGCATGAATGGCATCACGGGAAACAGCACGCGCCCGTCGTGTCCGATGCCGTTGCGGATGGCGTTGGCCAGTTGCGCATCGCTCCAGGCGCCCGCCCCGGTTGTTTTGTCCGCCGAAACATTGGGCGCGACCAGCGGAAACGGAAAATTCTCCAGCGGAAAACGGTTGCCGCCCAAGTTCGTGCCCGCAATCGGGAGCCCGCCCTCGGGCGAATGCCAGTCCACCTTTGAGTGGCAGTAGTGGCAGACCAGCACGTTCTCCACCAGATATCGTCCGCGTGTCAGCTTCGCGGACTTCGGCCCGGCGGCCGCTTGAGTCTTTTGCGCCGCAAGCGGCATCGAAAGGCAGGCAGTCAGCAGGGCAAGAACGGCAGTTTTTGGTCCTTGGGTCCGGAACCGCATCCGCAAGCCTCCAGGAAAGCAGTTTTTCTTTCGATGCTTGCCGGCGGCGGTGTTGTCGTCCGCCGGCGCGCACGCTGGAACGCGGCGCGGCCCGCAGTTTGCCAACGTTCACCCCTGCTTGTAAAATAAACATTTTGCGAAAGGTGCGTTGAAGCTTTATGAAGGCAGCCATCCATCCCGCATACAACGAAGTGCGCGTGCACTGCGCCTGCGGCAACTCGTTCATGACCCGCTCGACCCACAAGGGCGACATCCACGTGGAAATCTGCTCCAACTGCCACCCGTTTTTCACCGGTAAGCAGAAACTGCTGGACACCGCCGGCCGCATCGAGCGCTTCCGCCGCAAGTACGCCAAAAACGAGCCTGCCAAGGCCGGCGAGACGGCGAAGAAGTAGGCTTGGCGACTTCGAAGTTCTGAAAAGCCTCCGGCGACGGAGGCTTTTGTTTTTCTAGGTTTGTCCCGAGGAGTGCAGCGACGAGGGAACCCTACCCTCACCTGAGCATTCCAGGTCAGGCAGGGCTCCCTCACCTCGTTCGGGATGTCCTAATCAAGGCCATCGCTCGGTACCACACGCTAGAATAAAAGCCCGATGCGCAAGTTCTGGGACACTCCGGCTGACCGCAGCGCGCCTGAATTCCCGGCGCCGATGCCCTCGTCCGTCCAGATCGGCGCGGTGCGCATTGCGCCTCCGACCGTTCTCGCGCCCATGGCCGGCGTTACCGACACCGTCTTCCGCCGCTTCATCCGCAACACCAGCCTGCGCCCGGGCGCGGACCGCCTGGTCAGCGCGGCCGACTCCGGTTGCGGCCTGATCATGACCGAGTTCACCTCGGCCGACGGCGTACTGCGCGCGCGCGACCACCGCAACCAGCGCATGCTCGACCGCTACCTGCACTTTTACGAGGACGAGCATCCCATTTCGGCGCAGTTGTTCGGCTCCGATCCACAGGTGCTTGCCGACGCCGCCCGCTTGGTGCAGGACCTGGGCTTCGACCTGGTGGACCTGAACCTGGGCTGCCCGGCGAAGAAGGTGGTGAAGTGCAACGGCGGCTCGGGCCTGCTGCGCGACCTGCCGCTCATTCGCGCGATTTTCGAAAAGGTCCGCGCCGCGGTGACGATTCCCTTCACCGTGAAGTTCCGCGCCGGCTGGAGCGAGAAGGAAATTGTTTGCGTGGAGCTGGCGCGCATCGCCGAAGACTGCGGCCTGGCCGCGGTCGCGCTGCACGCCCGCACGCGCGAGCAGGGCTACAGCGGCAACGCGCGCTGGGAGTGGATTGCCGCGGTCAAGGACGCGGTGAAGATTCCCGTGATCGGCAACGGCGACATCCGCTCGCCCGAAGACGCCGCTTCGATGTTCGCTTCGACCGGCTGCGACGCCGTCATGATCGGCCGCACCGCCGCGTCGAACCCATGGATCTTTCGACAAATCGCGGACTACCGCGAGCGCCGGATCGCGCAGCACGCCGATGGCGCCAGTACCGCTTCACACGATGCAGCGACGGGCGCCCTCGCCCGCCGGCACGCCAGCGGCGCGCTGTACGACAAGCCCACCGACGCCGACCGCTACCAGATGATCCGCACGTACTTCTCGATGCTGATCGAAGAGGGGATGCCCGGCGCCGCCGGCAAGATGAAGCAGTTCGCGTCGTGGTTCACGCACGGCGTGGCCAACGGCAGCGCCCTGCGCAAGGCCGTGTACGAGGCCAAGACCGAGCGCGAAATCCTCCACCGCGTGGAGCAGTTCTTCGAGAGGGAACTGCAATTGCAGGACTCACCACGGATGCACGCGGATGAACACCGGCCAGGCACGCCTGAATCCGTGTTGTCCGCGTGAATCCGTGGTCAAGATCCACTCTACTTTTCCGCCGAGGTAGGGTCCACGATGCTGACCACGCGGCTCACCTTGTTCGCCGGGAAGCCCGACTCGGCCGCGTGCTGCCGGATCTCGCTTTCGTTGGCGGCAATATAGATGCAGTACAGCTTGTCGGCCGTGCGGTAACTGTGCACCCACTGAATGCTGGGGCCGAGCTTGCGCAGCACGCTGCACGATTTCTGTGCCGCCGCAACTACCTCCTCCGGACAAAGATTGCCGACGCCGGGAATATCGCGCTCAATCACAAATTTGGGCATTGCTGACTCCTTGCAGGGAATAGTGACTACTTCAGGATGAAGACGCGGGCGAGAAGATGCGGCCAGCGCCATCCCGGGCGTGAATCGGTTGACGAACGTTCCAGTTTTCTTAGCCGCGCGTCCAACGCTCAGCCACAGCTGAAAGTTGCCGGCGCCCCACTCAAGATGGGGTGGGGATTCTTGCGGCGCTACCCCAGCCGCGCCTCATATTTCCCCTTGTCGCCCGTCTCGACGAACGCCCACGGTGTTTTGGGATCGTGGGTAAACACCACCAGCCATTTCTCCGGCACGGCGTGTTCGTAAAAGCGCTTGCGGCTCTCGATCGTCTCCAGCGGAAACAGGTCGAAGGCCATCACCCAGGTAGGATCAAGGTGCGCGGTGGTCGGAATCAGGTCGGAGATATAACAGGCGCGCTGGTTGTTGCTGCGTATCACCACCGCCTGAAGATTGCGCGTGTGTCCGGGGAAGACCTTCACCGAGACGCCGGGCACAATGTCGCTGTCGCCGTGCAGCAGGTGCATCTGCCCGGATTCGACCAGCGGGTCGTAGTTGTCGGTGAGATAGCTCACCCGATCACGCACGTGCTGCAGCCGCGCGTGCCGCAGCTCGCCTTCCTGCACGTAGTACTTCGCCCTGGGAAACGCCGGCACAATGCGGTCGCCCCTGCGCAGCGTGTTCCAGCCGGAGTGGTCGAAGTGCAGGTGCGTGTTGATAACGACGTCAATGTCGCCTGGATCGATCTTTGCGCGCTCCAGGCTCGACATGAGGCGCGCTTCGGTTTCCCAGATGGCGCGCTGCTTGTCATTGAGCTTGTCGCCCGCGCCGGTTTCGATCAGCACGTTGTGCTTGCCGGTGCGGACCAGCAGCGAGTTCATCCCGACGGCAACGCGGTTGCGCGCGTCGGCGCCCATGCGCCGCTCCCACAGCGGCTTGGGCACCACGCCAAACAGACCGCCGCCATCGAGGTAGTAGTTGCCGTCGGAGAGAACGGTCAGCTCAAAGTCGCCCAGCGAACGCGTGGTGGGCTGTATGAAGTCCGACTTGGGATGCGGCGCGGGCAGCGTGGTCACTGAATCAGCCATAAAAACCTTACCGCGGACTCATGCGGATGAACGCGGATCAGCTCAACCCAAGTTTCTTACCCTCGTGACGTCATCCCGAAGCGCGCGTTCTTGCGCGCCAGGGACCTGAGGCAGCGCCGGCACGGCCAACGGCGGTCGCGCAAACGGCAGTGGCCCGCACCACCGCTTGCCGCGTTGCAATCCGCCGCTCAGCTCCCTTGCTGCGCTCGGGATGGCAATTTCAAAACAAACCGGCAACTGACAACTACTTCAACCCCTTCTCAAAGTGCTCCTGGATCTTGGTAAACAAATTCGTGCGCGCGGTCGAGCCGGCGATGCCGTGCGTCTTGCGCGGGTAGAGCATCAGGTCGAACTGCTTGCCGGCGTTGATGAGCTCATTGGTCATCTGGATGGTGTTCTGGGTGTGCACGTTGTCGTCGCTGGTGCCGTGCACGATCAGCACGCGGCCGCTGAGCTGGCCGGCAGAATGGATGGGCGAACCTTTCTTGTAGCCCTGCGCGTTGTCTTTCGGCAGGCCCATGTAACGCTCGGTGTAGATGGAATCGTAGTTGCGCCAGTCGGTGACCGGCGCCACCGAGACGCCCGCCTTGAAGCGGTCCGAGTGCGTCATCATCATCAGCGTCAAGTAACCGCCGTAGCTCCATCCCCAGAGGCCCAGGCGGTCGCGGTCGAGCTGCGGAAATTTTTCCAGCGCCTGGTCCAGCGCGGTGAGCTGGTCTTTCACTTCCACCTCGCCGAAGTTGTGGCGCAGGGCGGCGGCGAACGCCTGCCCGCGCCCGGCCATGCCGCGATTGTCCACCTGCAGGATGGCAAAGCCGCGCCGCGCCATGAGCTGGTGGAACAGGAACGTGCTCCCGCCCCACTGGTCGCGCACCGTCTGCGCGCCCGGGCCGCCGTAGGGCGCCAGGATGAGAGGAACCTTGGCGGCGCCGGCCGCTGCGCCCTCGGGCAGCAGCAGGGAGCCGTGCAGCACCGTGCCGTCGTCAGCCTTGAAGTCCACAAAGTGCGGCGGCGTGAGGCGGAATTCGTCAACCGCGCGCGATTGCCAGAACACCGAGCAGGCGCCGGTTTCTCGGGTGCTGCACAGCGAGAGCCGAGGCGGGTCCATCACGGCCGAGTAGTTGTCCACGTAATACCCGGCGCCGTTGTCGGGGAAGGTGGCGGCATGCGTCCCATGCTCGCGTGAGATGCGTACCGCGTCGCCGCCGCTCAGCTTCACGGCCCAGAGCTGGCGTTGGCGCGCGTCGCCCTGGTTTGACGTGAAGTACACCAATCCGCCGGTATTTTCGCCGCCTTTCTGGAATCCATCCACGCTGAAGACTTCAAAGTCTCCCCCCGTGAGCGGCATTTCCAGCTTGGCTTCGGCGGAGAGGGGATCGGCGTCGCTGTAGCTGTACCGATAAATGTGCGTGTATCCCGAGCGCCAGCTCAGCCACAGGAATTGTCCCGGCAGCACGAAATGCGGTTCTTCCACATTCACCCAGTTCTTGCTCGTGTCGCTGAGCACCTTGCGCACGGCGCCGCTCGAGGCATCGGCGAAGTACAGGTCGATCCGGTCCTGCGCGCGGTTGAGCACCATGATGTAGAGCAGCCCGGGCCGCACCCAGCCGAAGCGCGGGATGTAGTAGTCGGCCGGCGATTCGTCATCGCCGCTGCGCTGCGGCACGTTGATCCAGCGCGTTTTGCCGCCGCCCGCGCCGACCACGCCCACCCGCACCGCAGGATTGGAATCGCCCGGCTGCGGATAGCGCTGCTTGTCCACCGTCGCATGCGTCGGGATGAAATCCGTAATCGGATACTGCGGCACCTTGCTCTCGTCCATCTGCAGATACGCGATCTGCTTCCCGTCCGGCGACCAGAAGTAGTTCGAGCGCACGTCGAGCTCTTCGGCATACACCCAGTCCACTTCGCCGTTCAGCAGCGAGTCGTCTTCTTCGCCGGCTTTTTCGTCGCCGCGGTCGCGCGCGGTCAGCGACTTCTCCGGCTCGCCTCCCTTCAGCGACCGCACGTACAGGTTGTGCGCGCGCACGTAGGCCACATGTTTGCCGTCAGGCGAAAACTTGGGATCGCTGGCCGGATCGTTGTTCGTCGTGACCTGCACCGCCGTGCCGGTGTCGAGCGAATACAGCCAGAGCTGGCCGTTCGAGTCGAACAGGATGTGCTTTGAGTCGGGCGCCCAGAAGTAACCCGCCACCGAGTAGCGCGAGCGCCGCTCGCGTTCACGCTCGTCTTTCAGCGAGGAAGCCGGTGGCGCCAGCGTGGCCAGCTTCTCCTGCGCCACCAGCACCGCCGGCTTGCCGCTGGCCACGTCCACGTAGTAGAGCTGCCCGCGCACGCCGGCGTCGTCGCGCAGCACGTAGGAAACCTTGGTTCCGTCGGGACTCCACTTGATCGTCTCCGGCGCCCGCCCCGTCAGCCCGCCCTCGGCGAAGATGGCGGGAATCGTCAGCTCGCGCGGACCCGCCGCCGGTGGCGCCGGGGCGGTTTGGGCCGGGGCCTGGCCGCCCGCCAGCGCGGCAATGATGGCAATAATAAGGAGAGTGGAAAAGCGGGCTGAACGCTTCAAGCTGGACTCCTCCGAGATGAGCACGAAACAGAAGAGTGTACAAGAACCTCTGCGTACTCCGCGTCCCCGGCGTTGCAGCTTTTCGGCCTGTGATAGATTCATCTCCAGAGATGCCCGCTGCGATGAACTCCCCTGCGCCCGAATGCCCTCTCTGCTCCGGCACGGGGTGGAAGCCGGTCGCCGACGCCGCCGCGCCGGGCGAAAGAGCCAGGCCGCGCCGCGTCACTCGCTGCGACTGCGTGCTTCGCGGACGCGCCGAACGCCTGCTCGCCCGGGCGCGCATCCCGGCGCGCTACGAGCACTGCGAGCTGGGCAACTTCGACGTCGCCTTTCCCGGCGCGCACGCGTCGCTCGCCAGGGCGCGCCTCACCGCCGAAGGCTTCGTGGAGAAGTATCCCGTCGAATCGAGCGGCCTCCTGCTGGTGGGCAGCGTGGGCGTGGGGAAAACGCATCTCGCGGTCGCCGTCATGCGCGAGCTCATGGTGAGCAAGGGCATCGCCTGCCTGTTCTGGGACTACCGCGAGCTGCTCAAAGAGATCCAGAACTCTTATGACCCCTCGGTTCAGACCACCGAACTCGGCGTCCTGCGCCCGGTGTTCGAGGCCGAGGTGCTGGTGCTCGACGAACTCGGCGCCGTTCGTCCCACCGAGTGGGTGTGGGACACGGTCAGCCTCATCCTGAACACGCGCTACAACGACAAGCGCACCACCATCATCACCACCAATTTTCCCGACGAACCCGAGGCCCCCGTGGGCCGCCTCTCTTCCGCCCGTGAGCAGGCGCAGCGCGCCGCGCGCAAAGAGACGCTGGGCGACCGCATCGGCGAGCGAATGCGCTCCCGCTTGCACGAGATGTGCCGCAAAGTCGAGATGGCCGGGAACGACTTCCGCCAGCGCGTCTCCAGCGCCAGCTTCCGCTAGCGCCCCTCGCCGCGGTTGCCCGGGAATCGAATTCCTCAATCACTGACGTAACTTGACCGATTGCTTTTCCGCGATATCGTGAGATGACTCGTCCTGCATGACCTACATCGACCACGACCGCGCGGCCGCGCCTGATCCGCTCAAGCGCGGTGTACGCATCGCCGTTCTGCTGGCGCTGCTCGGCGCGGCGATATATCTGTCGCTGCCCGCGCATTTCAGCGGCCAGCCCTTTCCCGATCTGGCCGCCAATCTCGACCCGCTGGCTGCCGAGTTCAACCGCAACGCGGGCAAGGTCCGCGTGGTGCTCATCACCGATCCGACTTGAGGCACCTGCCTCCTCGGAGTTTCCGAGGTGCAGCGCAAGGTTTTTGACCGCCTGCCCGGCGATCGCGTGAGCGTGACCGCCATCTGGGTGCCGGTGAACCGCGAGCAGAGCTGGGACGAGCTGCAAACCAACGCGCATCGCGAGCAGCCGCGCTGGCTGACCGACCCGCGCGCCGTCAACTTTACCGACTCGACGCGCCGCGCCGCCATGGCGTGGGCGCCGGTGCTCGACATCAAGCCGCTCTACGGCGTGCAGCTTCCGGCCTGGGACGTCTACCTGGTCTTCGGCCCCGACGCGCGCTGGGGCCCGCCCGGCGCTCCGCCGCCCGCGCCCGCCTTCTGGATGCACCAGCTCTCCACCGGCGCGCCCGCCAACAGCATCCGGCTCAACCCCGACCAGCTCCGCGCGCGCATCGAAGCGATGCTGCCGAAATAGAGCAAGAGCGTTTCACACAAACGACACAACGACACAAGAAGGCTCGTGGCCGAAGCCCTTGGTGTGGCCTTCGTGTCCTGCGTGTGAAACGGTCTTGATCTCTGTTCATCCGCGCAAAACCCGCGGTGAGTCTTCGGCCTACAATAAAACCATGCTCTCCACCCGCCTCGAGTTCGCGCCCGAGCGCGATGCCGGGATCTTTCGCTCGCTGCCCGCGGCGCCCGCCGTCTTTCTGCTGCGCGGCAAGGGCGAAGCTGGCGGCGAACCCTACGTGAGCAAGACGGCGAACCTGCGCCGACGCCTGGCGCGTCTGCTCGGCGCCGGCGAAGAGCGCACGCGGAAGCTCAACCTGCGCGACCGCGTCTCGACGATCGACTACCAGACGACCGGTTCGGATTTCGAATCAGGATTCGTTCTCTACCAGGTCCTGCGCCGCGAATTCCCGCGCAGCTATCGCGACCGCCTGCGGCTGCGTCCCGCGCCGCTGGTGAAGCTGAACCTGGAGAACCCGTACCCGCGCGCGCACGTCACGCGGCGCATCGGTCGCATGGCTTCGCGCTCCCGCTATTACGGCCCGTTCGCCTCGCGCGCGGCGGCGGAGAAGTTCCTCAACGATTCGCTCGACCTGTTCAGGCACCGCCGCTGCGCCGACGACCTGAACCCCGACCCCGCTTTCCCCGGCTGCATTTATTCGGAAATGAAGATGTGCCTGGCGCCCTGCTTCAAGGGCTGCACCGACGAGGAGTACGCGCGCGAAACCGAGCGCGTGCGGCAGTTTCTGGAGAGCGGCGGCGAGTCGCTGCGCCGCGAGCTCTCCGCCGAGCGCGACCGCGCCTCCGCCGCGCTCCAGTTCGAGCAGGCGGCCGCGGTGCATGCGCGCATCGAAAAAGCCGCGTCGGCGATGGCATTGCGACCGGACGTGGCCCGGCCGCTCGATCGTCTGCACGGCCTGATGGTGCAGCCTTCGGCCGCGCCCGATGCGGTTTCCCTGTTCCGCATCGACGGCGGATTCATCTCCGGGCCCATCGTGTTTTCCGTAGGCGCAACCACCGAAGCAGCAATCAATCCGCGGGGAGACGCTGCTGGCAACATCTCCCCTCCTCAGGCCGAAGCCGCCCAGAAGCCTTCGTCATCCATCGCGAAGCCCAAACCTTCTCAGCCAAAATCAATGGAGTCGCGCGTGGCCGATGCGCTCGCCGCCGCTCCAGCCGGCGCGCCTTCATCAGCGCTGGAGCTCATGGAACACCTCGCCATCCTGCGCCGCTGGTACTTCCGCACCTCGAAGACGGGCGAGCTGTTTCTTGCCGAGCCGAACGGCGAGCTGCCCATGCGCCGCATCGTGCGCGGCGTTTCGCGCGTCTTCCGCGGCGAAAAGCCCGCGCCCGACCTGAACGAATCGGCGCGCGACTATTGGATCAACCGCGGCAAGGAAGCCGAGATACGTGGCAGCGAGTAGTGCACGCAAATGGAAAACGCATTCACCGCAGGGCCGCCGGGGACGCGGAGACGTCTTTGGGCTCGGCGATCTCTGCCAGCGCTGCGGTCAATGCCCTAGGCCATGGCGTTTCATGATCGCCGCTTCCTGAACACCACCTGCACGCCCTCGCGCCAGCGCTCGTCCACCGCGATCAGCACGACTTCCACCTCGGGCGCGAAGTAGCGCAGCAGGGCGTCCGTCGCCGGATGCACGCGCAGCGCCGGCGCGACCAAGTAAAGGAGCGGAGGCTCGGCCGACAGCTCCACGCCGGGGAAGTATCCGAAGCGCTGGAACTCGCCGCGCTCCTGGTGCCAGCGGACGCGCGCCCAGTAATCGAGCCCTTGCAGCGGCAGCTGCAAATCTTCATCCGCCTTCAGCTCGATGACCACCAGCCGCCCGCGCCGGTTGATGGTGAGCACGTCGATCATGGCGCGGTCCGCCGCCGAAAACGCCGGCACCTGGGAATAGACGTGCTCGGAGTCCAGGTCGCCGTCGAGCGCGCGCACGTTGCGCAGCACCATGGCCTCGAGCCAGCGTTCGGGCAGCGCGCGCCACAGCGGATGCGAGCGGTCGGCGTGCGGCTGGCGCGCCTCGATCACGCGCGCCGCCAGTCCGGCGAACCGCGGCGCATTTTCATCGGTCAGGGGCATCTCCCCCGCGCCCAGGCCGAAGACGACCTGCTGCTCCAGCGCGAAGCCGCGCTCACCCGGCGCCAGGCGCGCGCGCCCAAACTCCAGCCCGTTGCAGCTGAACCCGATCTCCGAAGACGAGAGCACCGTCGTCTCCGCTTGCGGCGCCAGCGCCAGCACGCGCGCCACCGCTTCGGCCAGCCGCTCGCGAAGCCCCGCCTCGTTGGGACGCTGCACCAGCCGCGTGGCGATGTTGCCGCGGTCGCCGGTTTCGATTGCGTCGAGCGTGCCTTCACGCTGGTCGTGTTCGTAAAGCTCGAAGGCCGCGGCGCTCCGGTCCAGGTGCGCCATGCGCTCGCGGACAAGCTCGGTGCGCCCCACCGGCAGCAGCAGCTTCACGCCGCCCACGTGCCCGCGCGCCGCAAATTGCTCGCGCGAGCGATCGAGCCACAGCAGCGCGGTGGTCAGCGACGCGTCCACCGTGGCCTGCGTCTCACCGGCGTTCACGCCGACGGCGGCGAACGCCGCTGTGCCATGCCGCACGACCGCCCGCACGTAAGCCGGACCGAAAGAACGTTCCAGGTCCATTGCCGAGCTCAGGCGCTCGATGGCGTGTCCGGGGAAGCGCTGCTCCAGCGCCCGGCGGAAGCGCTGCTGATAGGCGCGCCGCGCCGCGCGCCGCGCCCGCGGATCGCCGCGTTCGCGACGCAGGCAAATTTCCATGCGCGACGGCTTCGCCTGCCCGAAGCGCTGCGCGGAAATCCGCAGCACGCCGTTCTTCTGCTCAGCGCTGACGACGCGGCGCACCACATTGTGCTCGGCCGACCACAGGTGCAGCAGGCAGCGTCCGCGATCGCGCGTCACCGAGTAGCGCGCCGAGGCGAGATCGAACAGCGGCAGCCCGTCCTCCAGCACCACGGCTTCGCGCGAGGCGCCGAGGAAATCTTCCAGCAGGCGCGGGAGCTGCTCCGCCGACATTTCTGGCGCCGCTTTGGCCAAAACGCGCGGATTATAAGCAAGACGCACCCGGCGAGGGTGCGACAGGAAGCGTCAGCACGACTCTTGCCGCCGGGCAGCCCCCTGCCCATCACCGTGGTAACGGGCGGCTGCGTCCCCGGCGCCCGCAACTTCATCCAATCGGTTAGCATGAACTGTCCGGCCCCTATGACCCAGTCTGAAAAGACCCGCTTCTTCTTCGAACGCTACGGCCTCACGCCCGCGGACCTGGAGCGCTACCTGGGCGCGGCGCTCTCGGCCGGCGGCGAGTACGCCGACCTGTACTTCGAGCACCTGACCTCGACCGGGCTCACCATTGACGAAAGCATGGTGAAGTCGGCCACGCAGGGGATTTCCGCCGGATGCGGCGTGCGCGTGATCGCCGGCGAGCGCACCGGATACGCCTACACCGACGACCTCGCCCCCGAGAAGATCATTCACGCCGCCCGCACCGCCGCGCTCATCGCCAGCGGCCCGGCCAGGTCGCCGGTGGTTTCCGTCAACGAGCGCCGGCACGCCAGCCTGTATCCCGCCGCGGTTTCGCCGGCCGACGCCGGCATTCAACCCAAATTGGAAATTGTCCAGCGCGCCGACCGCGCCGCGCGCGCCTATGACCCGCGCATCGTGCAGGTGCGCGCCAGCTACGCTGACGAAGTGCGCCGCATTCTTGTCATCGGCTCGGACGGGACCTTCGCCGAAGACATACAGCCGCTGGCCCGCGTGAGCGTCTTCTGCATCGCCAACGACGGTGAGAATTCTTCCCGCGGCACCGCCGGCGGCGGCGGCCGCGTGCTGCTCGATTACTTCAATACCGAAAAAACGCCGGAGCACTTTGCCCACGAAGCCGCGCGGCAGGCCATCATCCAGCTCGACGCGCGACAGGCGCCGGCAGGCGAAATGGAAGTCGTGCTCGGCCCCGGTTGGCCGGGCATCCTGCTGCACGAAGCCATCGGGCACGGCCTGGAGGCCGACTTCAACCGCAAGAAGACGTCCGCCTTCGCCGGCCTGCTCGGCAAGCGCGTCGCTTCTGAAAAGTGCACCGTGGTGGACAACGGCACGCTGCCCTCGCGCCGCGGGTCCATCAACGTGGATGACGAAGGCTCGCCCACGCAGAACACCGTGCTCATCGAAAAGGGAATCCTGAAGGGCTACCTGAGCGACAAGCTGTCGTCCAGGCTCATGTCCATGCCCGACACCGGCAACGGGCGCCGCGAGAGCTACGAGCACATCCCCATGCCGCGCATGACCAACACCTACATGCTCGCCGGCCAGGACTCGCCCGAGGACATCATCAGGTCGGTCAAGTACGGCGTCTACGCGGTGAACTTCGGCGGCGGCCAGGTGGACATCACCAGCGGCAAGTTCGTCTTCTCCGCGTCCGAGGCCTACCTGATCGAAGACGGCGTGGTCACCAGCCCGCTGAAAAACGCGAGCCTGATCGGCAACGGCCCTGACGTGCTCACCCGCGTTTCCATGGTCGGCAACGACCTGGCGCTCGACGAAGGCGTCGGCACCTGCGGCAAAGACGGCCAGTCGGTCCCGGTCGGCGTCGGGATTCCCACGCTGAAGGTGGACCGGATCACGGTGGGCGGAACGGGAAGTTAACGCAGTAGAATGGGTATATGACGGAAGCGCTCAAGAAGGTCTTCGACGAGATCACCAAACTGCCGCCAGAGGAACAGGACGAGATTGCATCCGTACTCGCGCAAGAGCTTGCTTCTGAGCGAAAGTGGGATGATCTGTTCGCGAAATCGCAGGGTTCGCTCGCCAAACTCGCCGACGACGCGTGGGCGGAGCATCAACGCGGCGAAACGATTCCCTTGGATAAGTTCTTGAAAGCAGAAGATTAGTCGTTTGTTTCAGCTTAAGCACAGGGCCCCCTGTTGACAGCTTTTTCGAGACTGCTGTAACAGCCAGGTATGGCTCTGGACTCACACGTAACAAACGCGTTCAAGACGCAATTCCAGCAATTGCCCAAGCCCGTCCGCCAGTTGGCGAGGAAGGCATTTCGGGTATGGGCTGCCAATCCATCCAGCAGCGGATTGCGTTTCAAGAGAGTTTACTCGCGGTTGCCGGTTTTCTCCGTGCGAATTGGCCAGAATTGGCGGGCACTTGCGATTGTTAAGGACAACACAGCTGTATGGTTTTGGATCGGATCACATGCCGAGTACGACAAGGTCCTCAAGACGATTTGAGCGAGAAAATGGCATCTGCAAGGGCGCTAAACCTAAGGAGACCTCAATTCCTGCCCGTCCTGCGTCCTCTCTAGTGTGAAGTTGATCTGTATGACTACTGATCTCCAACAACTTGCCGCCTCCACCGTCGCCCGCGCCATGCGCTCCGGCGCCACGGCCGCCGAGGCCATGATTCACGAGGGCAACGAGTTCTCCACCGTCGTTCGCATGAACGAAGTCGAGACGCTGAAGGAAGCCGGCTCGCGCGCCATGGGCGTGCGCGTCTTCTTCGGACAGCGCGTGGGCTCCACCTACAGCACCGATTTTTCGCCCCAAGGACTCGAGCAGATGCTCGAGGGCGCGCTCGCTCTGGCGCGCGTCACCTCGGAAGACCCGCACGCCGGCCTGCCCGCCGCCGAAGAACTCGGCATGCTCTCGGCCGACCTCGACCTCTACCACGAAGATGTCTATTCGCTGCCCACAGCGGACCGGATTGAGTACGCCCGCCGTGCGGAAAAGGCCGCATTCAGCGCCGACCCACGGATCACGAACTCCGAGGGCGCCGGCTTCGACGCCTCTTCGGGACGTACGGTCCTGGCCAATTCGCTCGGCTTCGTCGGAGAGTATCAGCGAACGTACTGCTCGGTGATGGCCGCACCGGTTGCCGCCGGCGCCGACGGCGCCATGCAGCGCGACTACTGGTGGTCGCCCGCGCGCTCGCTGGCGAGGCTCGATACGCCCGAACACGTCGGCCGCATCGCCGCCGAGCGCACCGTGCGCCGCCTGGGCGCCCGCAAAGTGAAGACCGCGCGCGTGCCCGTCATCTTCGATCCCCTTACCGCCCGCGCGCTGCTCGAGCACGTCTTCGAAGCGGTAAACGGCGACGCCATCTACCGCCACGCGTCGTTCCTCACCGGCAAGCTCGGCGAAAAAATTGCCGGCGGCAACGTCACCGTCATTGACGATGGCACAATGCGCGGCGGTTTCGGCTCCTCGCCCTTCGACAGCGAAGGCGTCCCCTCGCGCCGGACCGTGGTCATCGAGCGTGGCGTGCTCAAGTCCTATTTGCTGAACTCCTACACCGCCCGCAAACTGGGGCTGAAAACGACCGGCAACGCCTCCCGCGGCATCACCGGCAATCCCGGCATCGGCGCCGGCAACTTCTACCTGGAGCCCGGCACGCGCGCCGCGCGCGACATCATCGCCGGCGTCAAAGACGGCCTCTACGTCACCGACTTCCTCGGCTTCGGTGTGAACCTGGTGACCGGCGACTTCTCCCGCGGCGCTTCCGGCCTGTGGATCTCCGGCGGCGAGCTGGCCTACCCGGTGGAAGAGATCACCGTGGCCGGCAACCTCAAGGACATGCTCAACTCCATCGCCGAGATCGGCAGCGACCTGGAGTTTCGCGGCTCAATCGCGTCGCCCACGATTCGCATCGAAGGTCTGACGGTTGCAGGCGAGTAACAAACTTCTCTGCCGCGGATCAACGCGGACTTTCGCCCGATCAGTTGGATCTCCTAAAGAAGACATCGGTTCAGTTTTCATCCGCGTTCATCCGCGGTGAAGAAGTTCTCTCTTGAGGCAAACTTCATGAGTGGCCCGCCATCCCACTTTTTCGAGGTGGAGCATGGCCCGGCATCCCGACCCGAGATTTGAACCGCGCGGTTCGAAGCTGAAGAGCATGGCGCCGTGGCCGCTGATCGCCATCGTCGTGGCGGCGCTGCTGCTCATCGTCGTGCTCTACCAGGCGCCGCGCTCGCCGAAGAAGGCCGAAGGGCCCGCCGCCGGGCAGGTCCCCGACCAGCCCAACGCCGGTGAACTCCAGATGAGCGAGGTGAAAATCACGCCCTCGCCCGCCGACGGCGGCGCCGTGGTCGTCTCCGGACGCCTCACCAACACCGGCCAGCGGCCGGTCGGCGGCGTGATGATCGACGCCATCTTCAACGACGCCCAGGGCAATGACGTCTTCCGCGACACGCAGCCCGCCAGCGCCGTCACGGCGCAGCGCGGAGCCGGCGCAAGGCCGGTTGACATGCAGTCGCGGCCTATCGCGCCCGGCCAGGCGCAGGATTTCCGCGTGCAATTCGCCGGCGTGCCCGAGACGTGGGACAGGCAGGCGCCGGAAATGCGCATCGTGCACGTCACGCTGCTCGACGGCGGACCCGGCAGCGGGGCGCTCTCGCAAGGCGCCGGCGGCAAATCGCCGCAGACCCCGGCAAGCGACGTGAACGCCAATTCCAGCGGCAAGCCATCTCCGGGCAAACTGGCGCCTTCCAGGAAAAAGCGCTAGTCACGGAGAGATGGAGGCACGGAGTCGCGGAGAAAGACCAAGTCATTTCGAAACGATGACCGCGCGATCCCGACCGATGCAGTCTTGCGTGAGCGAAAATACCCGCCGAAAGGCTGAATGCGGGCTGCCGACTGCTGCTCTTGCTAGTCCATCCCTGAGATCATCACCGGCGCCTGCCGCGGTCCCACCCGCAGGTACTTGTGCGGGTTGACCGGGACGTCGTTGATGCGCACTTCGTAGTGCAGGTGCGGGCCGGTGCTGCGTCCGCTCAGGCCGACATAGCCCAGCGTGTCGCCGCGGCGCACCTGCTGCCCGGGGATGACGGCGAATCCGGCCAGGTGGCCGAAGCGCGTCGAGATGCCGTGCGCGTGCTGCACCATCACCACGCGGCCGTAGCCCGACATCTGGTCGGCGAAGGTCACCAAGCCGTCGGCCGGCGCCAGCACGGCGTGGCCGTAGGTGGTGGAGATATCGATGCCGCTGTGGAACGCCCCTTCACCGTTGAACGGGTCCACGCGCTCGCCGAACGAGCCGGTCACGGTGCCTTCAACCGGCCAAAGGGTGGGGGAGGAAGCCAGGTGCAGCCAATCTGCCGTGGTGGCGTTGCGCTGCGGCCCGAAGGAAATGCCCAGGGTCGCGGCGCCGGTCATGGCGGTAGTGCGCAGCGCGTAGAAGCGGTCGAATGAGGCGGTGTACTGCGGGTCGTCTTCGTCGGAAGTCTTGGCCAGGATCGGCTCCGACTTCAGCCCGTAGAGCGCCGATACCTCGTCGGCCAGCGAGCTGAGCGAGGCCGCCTGAAGTTCTTTCTCTTTGGCGACTGCCTCTAGTTTTGTGTACCGCTTGCTGAGCGCCTCTTTCTCCGAGCGCAGCTGGTTGAAGCGCGACACCTTCATCAGCATGCGGGTGTAGGAGCCGGCCATCCCGGTCAGCGAAAACAGCCCGAACAGCGCCCCCGCCACAAAAACGTACATGTAATGCATGGGAATGGGGATCTTGCGCAGTTCCCCTTCACCATCGCGGGCTACGAAAAGGATGTAGTAGCGTTTTCGCAAGCGCTCGTTTACGTCGAATTCCCAGATTTTGCCGACCCTTGGTCACAAACGGCAGTCGCGGATGCCGCGGCGATGCAATCCTAGAACTGCCCATGGACGGCGGTTACCGTCCCAATTCGGGCCCGGCCAGAGAGACTTTCGTGAACGACCCGAAAAGCTATCAGTGCAGGTAAGACGCTGTCAACCTTTCCGTAGGATGCCATTCGGGTTAATACCACCGGCGGGCGGAGGTTGATATCAGTGTTAATCCCTACGCGCCGGCACACCTGCCACCGAGGCCCAGCGACGCTGAGGAGTTCGAATTGCCTTTTTTCGCTTCCCATTGGATTTCTCTGTGCCTCTGTGTCTCGGTGGCAGGTGGTAACGTACTGGGCGTGCCGCTCCCCGAACACCAGCTCATCGCCCGCATCCGCCGCGCCGCCGGCAAGTCGCGCGCGGTAATCGCGGGCGTCGGCGACGACGCCGCCATCCTGCGCCCGCCCGCCGGACACGAGCTGCTCGTCACCACCGACCTATCGCTCGAGGGCGTGCACTTTCGCCGCGAATGGCATCCGCCCGAGTCGGTGGGACACCGCGTGCTCGCCCGCGGCCTGAGCGACATCGCCGCCATGGGCGGCGAGCCGATCGCCGCCTTCCTCTCGCTGGCCGTACCGGCTGAAACGCCGCAGAAATGGATGGACGGCTTTCTTGCCGGCTTCACGCGTCTCGCCCGCCGCTTCCGCGTGCCGCTGGCCGGCGGCGATACCGGCGAAAACCCCGAAGGCATCGTCGCCGACATCGTGGTCGTGGGCAGCGTCCCGCGCGGAAAGGCCCTGCTGCGCTCCGGCGCGCGCGCGGGAGATGGGATCTACGTGACCGGCGAGTTGGGACGCGCCGCCGCCGTGCTGCACCGGCTCGAAGGTGGAGGGTTCGTCGTAAAAGCCGACGGGCGAGGGCGCCCGTCGCTACCTCGTGCGAAAGACCTTGCCCCCCACTTCTTCCCCGAACCGCGCCTCCAGACCGGGCGCCGGCTGCGCGGCCTCGCGTCTTCCGCAATCGATGTGAGCGACGGCCTCTCCACCGACCTGGCGCACATTTGCGAAGAGAGCGGTGTGGCCGCCGTGATCCACGAGCACAGCATCCCGCGCGGCGTCAGCTTTACCGGCAGCTCGCTGCACTTTGCCCTGCACGGCGGCGAGGACTATGAACTGCTGTTCACCGCGCCGCCACGGGCACGCGTTCCGGCGCGGCTGGGCGGCGTCCGCGTGACGCGCATCGGCCAAGTCTTGCCGCCCGGACGAGCCAAGTCCCCCCTCCTCTACCTCGCCGACAGCCACGGCCAGCGCAAGCCGCTCGTGCCGGCAGGCTGGCAGCACTTCGGAAAGTAGTCGCCCGCGCCGTCACAACTCTCGTGGCGCGGACGCCCTCGTCCGCGCGCAATTCCCAAAACGGGGAAAACTTTTCAAATATTTCCGTTTGCTGATTGACGCCAACGACGCCATCTTCAACTCGCTGCGCCTCTGGATCGACGCCAACCACAACGGCGTCTCCGAGCCGGAGGAGTTGTTCACGCTGCCCTCGCAGGGCGCATCTTGGACGGTGTGTCTCGTCCACGGCTGAACCTTTCTCGTCATTGGTATCGCTATATGACTACGCGGAGGTAAAATTTTGGTTTGGCATCGTCGGTGGATGCCTGGGGCCGAAAAACAATTCTAGTGAAAGCGTTGCTCCCGCAAACACTTGCACAGCTGTGCCTCCGCATCTTCCTGTTCCATGATGTCGAGAGAATTTGGACCCATGAAGTCCGACTCGCGTGAGCTCAACGCCGACGAGAGATCCTTGGCAGAAGCCAACAATGCCGTACTGATCATCCGCCTGTTCCTTCTCGGAGTCTGTGCGGTGTTCCTCGGCGTCCCACTCTTGTACGTCTCGGGAGTAGTTTCGAAGCGTACGGGAGTCATTCTGCTTGGCGCCGGCATTCTATTAGCGTCGCTTTTGGTGGCATTCGGTCTAGCAACGAAACGACTTGCTTTCTATTATGTATCGCGAAAGTCGTTCCATATTCTCGGCGGCACACGCAAGTGATCCAGACCTTGCCGGGTGCCGGGTGTCCCATCCTTTGCGGAGTGTTTTGCCGCGGACCAAAGGTGCGGGCGCACTCTTGTCAACTCCCCGCCGCGTTGGATTTCAGCCCAACTCGCTCCAAACACTCGCAATAAAAACTTCCCCCGCCTTCCCATTCACCCTTTCCAATTTGCTAATGTAGAACTAGGGGGTCATGCTGAGGCTGCGCTGTTTGCGGCCGAAGTGTCTACCAGCTCCGCCGCAAACTTTGCGATGCTGATTGTGCTTTGAAGGGGCACGGCTTCAGCCGTGCCATTCGCCTGCTTGCTTGAAGTCGCGGCGCGGGAGGGCGCAGCGCGACTAAGCCGCGCAATCAGAACACTAAAACTGAAAACAAACAGCTTAAGACCTCGGTCCTAACCCACGGCCCTGCATCAACTTGCCCGAAACCCGCTCCGCAACTGACTGAAATCATTACCACCAGAGGGGGGTGCCCTACGAAACGGCATCGCACACTCGCGAGCCGCTGCGGCTACGTCCACATTGACGGTCGCCCTTGCGGCTCGCCGCCCGTCCGCCAAGGACGCTTCTGTTACTTCCACTACCAGGTGAACCGTCCTCGTGCCACCGTTCCGCCGCTCGAGGACGCCGATGCGATCCAGCTCGCGCTCACCGACCTCGCCCGCGCGGTCCTCGCCGAGACCGTTGACCTCAAGCGCGCCAGCGTCCTCGCCTACATCCTCCAGACCGCCGTCTCCAACCTCAAGCGCGTCGAACTCGGCCTCCACACCGAGGAGATGACCACCGAGCCGCCATCGCTCATCCCCGAAACCGACGCCATCGACGCCGCCTACAACACCTGGACGCCGCGCGCCCGCGACAACGCCGCCAACACCGAAGCCACCGACGTCATGCTCACCCGCCATGACATAACCTGATCGCGCAATCCGCGGCCAATAAGCTCCACACGAAAGGCCGCTGTGCTTCTCGCTCTAAGCCAGCAGCCAGAAGCGGGTTTTGAAGCAGCCTTCAGCAGCTCTGCTTGCATCACAGCACCGGGATTCCCGTACACTGTGCAGGCCACTTCAGGAGCTTACGAGGAGGAAGACTATGGTTCGCAATCTGCGATGGATTGGGCTGGCGCTGGTGGTGACGCTGGCCGTGACGGCGGCGAGCGCTGCGGCCATTCCCGCCGGGACGCGGCTGGAAGTCCGCATGGGCAGCAGCTTGAGTTCGGGCAGCGCGCACATCGGCGACACGTTCGAGGGCACGCTCGCCCGCGACTTGGTGGTGAATGGCAAGACGATCGCGCGCTCGGGCGCGACCGTGCATGGCAAGGTGACCAATGCCAAGTCGAGCGGACGGCTGCACGCGCCCGGCATCCTGACCGTGCGGCTCACCTCGGTTGACACCGACAGCGGCACGCAGTCGATCCACACCTCGGCGGTGAGCCGCCAGGGCAAGAGCCACACCAAGAGCAACGCCACCAAGATTGGCGGCGGCGCGGCGGCGGGCGCCATCATCGGCGCGATTGCCGGCGGCGGCAAGGGCGCGGCGATCGGCACGCTGGCGGGCGGCGCGGCCGGCACCGGCGTGGCCGCGGCCACGGGCAAGCAGGAAGCCGAAATCCCGGCCGAGTCTGTGCTGAGCTTTACGGTGACCAGCGGGACGACCGCAGCGCGGTAGGCCTGCGGTTTCGTCACCCTGAGCGAATCCCAGAACGAAAATAGGGGAGAGTCGAAGGGGCCCTGCTCGACCTGAAACGTCGGGTAGCGGTAGGGATCCTTCGACTCGCGCCGGTCGCGACGCAAAAGCTGCGTCGCGGGTGCTCGCTCAGGATGACAATAAAAGAATCTACTTCAGCGCCGCCAGCACCTCTTCCGCGTGGCCTTCGGGCTTCACCTTGGGGAAGACGCGCGCGATCTTGCCGTCGGGGCCGATGAGGAACGTGGTCCGCTCGATCCCCATCACCTTCTTCCCGTACATGTTCTTCTCTTTCAGCACGCCGAACTGCTTGGCGACCTTCTTGTCGGAGTCGGCGAGCAGGGTGAAGGGGAAGTTGTACTTCTCTTTGAAGCTCTTCTGGGCTTTGGGCGTGTCGCCGGAGATGCCGAGCACGACCGCGCCGGCCTTTTCGATCTTCTTGTATGCGTCGCGGAACCCGCACGCCTCGATGGTTCAGCCCGGCGTGTTGGCCTTGGGGAAGAAGAAGAGCACGACGTTGCGGCCGCGGAAGTCTTTCAGCGAAACGTTGCGGCCTTCCTCGTCGGGGACAGTGAAGTCGGGTGCTTTATCATTGATGTTCATGAGGTCTCGCTCGGCCGAGGAGGGCATTGTACATCGGGCGCGAGGGGCGGTTGCGGCGGCACTGTCGCTCCTCATGCTGACGCTGATGGCGCCAGCGCAGCGCTACGCCAAGGTCCCGGAAGGACCGCGCGCGGTCGCTGTCCTGGTGTGGCGAAGCGACGGGACCACGGCAAGCGGGAAGCCAAAGCCGGTAGCGCCGTTCCTGGTGCCGGTGACGTTCTACTATCAGAAGCGCTTTTTCGACGCCGGGCTGTACAAGGCCACGCCGCGTCCGATGGCGATCGAGCCCGAAACGGTTTACGAAGCGCAGCGCACCGGCGAGCCGGTGGGACTGTTCACGGTAAACGAGGCGGTGCGCACCGACGGCACGTGGATGGCGAACGGCCGCTACCGGGACACCACCATCCCCGAGGCGCCGAAGAAGAAAAGCTACGACGCGGGCAAGGACACCGACGAAGGTCCGCCCAAGCTGCGCTATCCGAAGTCAGGCGACGCGAAGCCGGGCGCGGAGCAGAAGCCGGCGGCCGACAGTGATTCGCCCACCACACCGAGCGCTTCTCCGAGTTCGGATTCGGGTTCCTCGGCGTCGTCCCGTTCCGGCGACGACAGCGGTCCACCGCGGCTGAAGCGGGCCGACAGCACAGCCGCGAAGGGAGACGGGGCCGCTGCGTCCCGTCCCTCGCCAAAGGAAAGCGAGAAGCGCGCGATGGCAGCTGCCGCGCCCTCGGCGAAAGGCGCAGGAGAGTTCCTGGTTGCCGTGTCGGACGCGAAGACGCCGCTGCCGCGCTCTTTCGGGTTCAGTTGGTCGCCGGAGGAGCAGCAGCGCCTGACCCGTGAAGTCCGCGCCATGGCGGCGGAAGAGATCAATCGCTACGCGGCGCAGCGTTACGGTTACAAACCGCAGCCGGCCACGCCAACCACGCCCGCGCGCGGTGCGCGCAGCGCGTCTGCGCCTGCGGCAGCGACGGGGACGGACGGGCTGGATGAGTTCAGCGTGCGCGCGTTCGATCTCGACACCGACAATTATCCCGAGTTGATCGTTTCGGCCAGCCGCAAGCTGCCGATCGCGATTGCGGCGGGCGTGCCCGCGGCGATCCAGTCCTTCTATGTAGTGCTGGCGGTGCGCGTGGAGCTGAACCCGAACGGGACCGACAAGTTCACGCGCATGCTGACCTACAACACTGACGACCGGCATCTGGACCAGTTTCCGCGCATGGAGCTGCTCGACGCGGTAGACGCCGACGGCGGTGGAGTGGGCGACGTGCTGTTCCGCACAACCGGCCCGCGCTGGAACCCGCAGGAGCCTTCAACCTGGGGATTCCGGCTGTATCGTCCCGGACCGGACAAGCTGGAGAAAGTGTTCGACAGCGCAGGAATGGAAAACTGATTCACCGCAGAGCCGCAGAGGACGCAGAGAGACAATTCTTACCGCGGATGACGCGGATTACATATTCTTCCGCGGCACGGGACGCTCTTCGCCGGCGTGCACGGGTCAAGTAGGGATGCTTCGACTACGGCCCTCGCTCACCGCTCAGGCCTTCGCTCAGCATGACGGTGAAGAAATCATTCTTGAGAATGTGCGTTATCCGCGTGAATCCGCGGTAGAGGTTTTCTCGTTCACGCGCTTGAGGAAGCGGCCGACGCTGACGACGGCGCGGGAGACGGTGCCGCGTCCGATTTCGTGGTGCTCGTCCCAGGCGCGGACGCGGAAGACGTAGAACTTGCCGTCCATTTGTTCGAAGACCGCTTCGGCGCGGACGAGCTGGCCGATGCCGGTTGCGGCCAGGTGCTCGACGTGAATGGCGGTGCCGACGGTGATCTCGCCGTCTTCGCAATAGGGCTGCTGGGCGACGAAGCAGGCCCACTCCATCATGCCGATCATGTCCGGCGTGGAGAGGACCGGCGGAAGTTCCGGATGGTGCTTCGCCAGCGTGTTTTCGAAGTCCACGCGGCGCTCCACCTGCGCGCGCGCGCCGACCGGGACGGGCTTGGGCATGGGGTGAAGTTAGCAGCGCGGAAAAGAAACTTCCACCACAGAGACACAGAGGCACAGAAAAGACATTGATAGAATTGAATGATCCGCGTTCATCCGCGTGAATCGGCGGTAAGCGTTTGCTTCCGATGAAGTTTGACGAACAATTCGACGTGGTCGTGGTCGGCGCCGGGCATGCCGGGTGCGAGGCGGCGATGGCGGCGGCGCGCATGGGGCTGAAGACGGCGCTGTACACGCTGAACGTGGACCTGATCGCGCAGATGTCGTGCAATCCGGCGGTCGGCGGGATTGCCAAGGGGCATCTGGTCCGCGAGATTGACGCGCTGGGCGGGATCATGGGCGAGGTGACCGACGCGGTCGGCATTCAGTTCCGGCTGCTGAACACGTCGCGCGGACCGGCGGTGTGGTCGCCGCGCGCGCAGTGCGACAAGCAGCAGTACCGGCTGAAGATGCGCCAGGTGCTGGAGTCGCAGCCGAACCTGAAGATCAAGCAGGCGGAGGTGGCGGACCTGCTGCTCTCGCCGAACCAACCCCAAACCACAGAGGACACGGAGGTCGCAAAGGAAGGAGTTTCAAAACCCTCTGAGTCCCCGGCGTCCTCTTCGCCTGGGGTTCACCGCCGCGCCATCGGCATCAAGTTGCGCGACGGGCGCCGCGTGGGCGCGCGCGCTGTAGTGATCACGACCGGAACGTTTCTCAACGGGCTGATTCATTGCGGCCAGCAGACGTATCCGGCGGGGAGAAGCGGTGAGCCGCCGTCACAACTGCTGGGCGAAGCGCTGAAGCTGCTCGGGTTGCGCGGCACGCGGCTGAAGACGGGAACGCCGCCCCGCCTGGATGGGCGGACGATTGACTGGTCGCGCTTTGCGGTGCAGCCGGGCGACAAGGAGCCGACGCCGTTCAGCTTTCGCACGCGCGAGATCCGGCAGCCGCAGGTGCCGTGCTACATCGCGTTCACGACGGAGGAGACGCACCGCATCATCCGCGAGAACGTGCATCGCTCGCCGATGTACAGCGGGCAGATCAAGAGTATTGGTCCGCGGTATTGCCCGAGCATCGAAGACAAGATCGTCAAGTTCCCCGACAAGGCCACGCACCAGATTTTTCTCGAGCCCGAAGGACTGGACACGCACGAGATCTACGTGAACGGCATGAGCACGTCGATGCCGATCGACGTGCAGACGGCGATGGTGCACTCGATTCCGGGCCTGGAGAACGCCGAACTGCTGCGCCCGGGATACGCGATTGAGTACGACGCGATTGATCCCACCGAACTGGAGCGCACGCTGGAGACAAAGAAGATTGCCGGGCTGTTCCTGGCGGGGCAGATCAACGGAACGTCGGGCTACGAAGAAGCGGGTTGCCAGGGACTGATGGCGGGCATCAACGCCGCACTGGCGATCAAGGGCGAGGCGCCGCTGGTGCTGGATCGGACCGAGGCGTACATCGGAATCCTGATTGACGACCTGATCTCAAAGGGAACGAACGAGCCGTATCGCATGTTCACGTCGCGCGCCGAGTTCCGGCTGCATCTGCGGATTGACAATGCCGACCGGCGGCTGACGCCGCATGGGCGGCGCGTGGGGCTGATCAGCGACGCGGCGTGGGCGGAGCATCTGGCGAAGCAGGAGCGACTGGCGAAGCTGGCGGCGATATTGGAGACGACGAGGGTGACGGCGGAGATGGCGGAGCGGATCGAGCAGTCAGCGCTGAGCACTCGGCATTCAGCCAGCGAACAGACGAATGGCTCCGACGAAAACCGCGCGGGCGAGGCCTCACCCCACCGCGCCAACACCGGGCGCGGCGGCGACCCCGAGGTCGCCCGCGTCCACACGGGTGTCGTCGGTTCCACACTGGCGCAGGTGCTAAAACGACCGGAGGTAACAATCGAGCAAATGGCGCCGGTGCTGTGCGAGGTGATGCCCGAGTTCTTTGATCGGTTGTCGCCCGCCGTCTCTGCGAGCTCTGCGGTGAACACGGCCTTGGTTCGCAATGAGCTGAAGTCGGTGGAGACCGAGATCAAGTACGCCGGCTATCTCGACCAGCAGCGCAAGTCGATCGAGCGGCTGAAGCGGGCGGAGCAGCGCGCGATTCCGGAGTGGTTCGACTATCGCGCGGTGAGCGGCCTTTCGCGCGAGATGAAGGAAAAGTTCGAGCGCGTGCGTCCGAGGACGCTAGGGCAAGCGCTGGGGATTCCGGGGGTGACGCCCGCGGCGGTATCGCTGGTGAATGTGTATATCGAGCTGCAGGGCAGGGCCCTGAATGCAAAATGAAAAATGCCAGAGGAAAAGTGTAATCGGGAACGGATTTTGCATTCTTAATTTTTCATTCTGAATTCGACTTACGCTCTCTCGTAGGCGTGCTTGGCTTCCAGGGCCTTCAGCGCCGCGTCCTTCTCACCTTCAATTTCAGCTTTCATCTCGAGCAGGCTTGGCATCGCGGCGGCGCGGTCGCCGCCGGAGAGCGTGACCAGTCCCTCATCGGCGAGGCGGCGGGCGGCCTGCTGAAACTGGTCGCGGCTCGCGTTCAGATACTCCAGGTCAATCGGATCGAGCAGAATTGCCGGCGCATTGTCGCGCATGGCGGTCCAGTAGGTCTTGCGGCGGAGGAAGGCGTAAATGTCGTCGGGTGAAGCCTGGGCGAAGATCAGTTTCTTGTTCCTGAAGTCGTAGTGGCGGCTGGAGACGGGGACGGGCTGGCGCTTGCCGCTCTTGAGCAGCTCGAGCTGCTTGGTGTCGAGTTCTTTGCGGAGCGCGTTGACGACGGCGGAGAGCGCGTGCTCGGGAGCGAGCGAGGGCAGCGCTTCCTTAATGATCTGGGTGAGGTTCACGGCGACGTCGGCGTGCAGGCCCGAGCCGTCGTCGAGCGTGAGGCGTCCGTGGAGCGAAAACCAGTCGGCGCCGCTGGTGGAGGGGTGGAACGGCCATTCGAGCGCGATGCGGACGGGGAAGCCGGAGAGGGTGACGTAGAGTGGATTGGCGGATAACATCGCGCCGATATTTTAGCAATCAGCACTCAGCGGTCAGCATTCAGCCCTCGCGCATCCCGGCAAAAACCGTTCGCACTTTCGCCGAAAGCCGTTCGGGGGCTGAATGCTGAGTGCCGAACGCTGCTCTTAGGCGCTCGCTGCCTTGTCGTCCGACCCCAACGGCAGGAAGTACTGCGTGCCTTTGATGGGCTCGGTGAGGCGGCGGAGAAGTTCCTGCAAATCTTCGTGGCGGTCAACGAAATCGATGTCGGTGGTGTTGACCACGAGCAGGTCCGAAGCCGTGTAATGGAAGAAGAAGTGCTCGTAGGCGCGCGCGACCTCTTCTATGTAATCGTCGGAAATGGCGGCTTCGCCGGGCGCGCCTTTCTTGCGCAGGCGCTTCTTGAGGACTTCTGGAGTGGCCTGCAAATAGATGACCAGGTCGGGCGTGCGGAGTTGAGTTCGAAACAGGCTGTAGTAGCGGTTGTAAATCTCCAGTTCCGCGTCGCTGAGGTTGATGCATGCGAAGAGCTTGTCTTTTTCGAAGATGTAGTCGGCAACAATGGTCTTGGGCGAGCGCAGATCGAGGGCGCTGAGCTGCTCGTAGCGCTGGATGAGGAACGAAAACTGCGCCTGGAAACCGGCGCCAGGCTCGCCGTCGTAAAAGGCGCGGAGGAACGGATTGCGGTCGGGTTCGGCGACGCGCTGTCCATGAAGGCGCTCGGCGATGATTTGCGCCAGCGTGCTCTTGCCGACGCGCAACGGGCCTTCAATTGCGATGTAGTGGGGAAGCTCGAAGAGGTTCGCCATGGATTACGGGTCGCCCGACGTGGTGGAGCATAGTACGGAGTGCGGCGCGGGACAATTGCTTCATTGGTTATCGGGTCATCGGCTCATTGAGTTATTGAGCCGACAATTTCTCGACGTCATTCCTGGGCTCGAGGGCCAGATGACCCGATGGCCCGATGTTCAATTTAGAATCTCCGCATGCTAGGAGCCGCACTGGGCGCGCTGGGCGGAGTGGCGGCGGCGTCGGCGCTGGGATGGGCGTCGATGGATGCACGCTCGCAACTGTTTGGGCGGACGTTCATCGGGCGCGACGATGTGGCCGGGCGCAAATTCATTGCGCTGACCTACGATGACGGCCCGAATGACCGTTGCACCCTCCCGCTGCTGGACGTGCTGGCGAAGCACGGCGCGCGAGTGACGTTCTTCATGATAGGCAGCTACGTGGCGGCGCGTCCGGAGATTGCGCGGCGGGTGGCGGAAGCGGGACACGAGATTGGGAACCACACCTTCCGTCATCCGAACCTGATCGGGTGCTCGCCGGCGCGGGTGCGCTCGGAGCTGGAGCAGTGTCGCGCGGCGCTGCGCGATGCGGTGGGCGAGCACTCGCGATGGTTCCGTCCGCCGTTTGGCGGGCGGCGTCCGGATGTTCTGGCGGTGGTGCGCGCCCTGGGTATGGAGCCGGTGCTTTGGCGCGTGAGCTCGCGCGATTGGGTGCTGGACGCGCGCGCGATCGAGGAGAAAGTGTCGCGGGGCTTGCGTGGGGGCGACGTCATCCTGATGCACGATGGCAGCCACCGCGGGATGGAATGGGACCGGGGGAACACGGTGAAGGCGACCGATGCGCTGATTCCGCGGCTGCGGGATGGCGGGTATGAGTTTGTTAGCGTTGGGGAAATGAAAGCAACGTCCACCACAGAGACACAGAGGCACAGAGCAGGCCACGAGTAATCACTCTGGAGCTGTTAGCAGCCAACCTGTTTCGGTTTCCCTGTGTCTCTGTGCCTCGGCGGTAGGTGTCACAACGTTTGCAGGGCCTCGCGGGCGGCGGCGAGAGTTTCTGCGATGTCTTTTTCCGTGTGCGCGCCGCTGAGGAATGCGGCTTCGAACTGCGACGGCGGCAAGTAGATGCCGGCGTGCATCATCGCCTGGTGGAACCTGGCGAAGCGGGCGGTGTCGGAGCGTGCGGCTGAAGCCCAGTCGGTCACGGGCGAGCCGGTGAAGAACCAGGTGAACATGGAGCCGGCGCGGTTGGCGACGAGCGGAACGCCGGCGGTGCGCGCGGCGTCGAGTACGCCCTCCAGGAGAGTGGCGGCGAGCGCGTCCATGCGGCCGTAGATCTGCGGATCGTCGGCGAGGCCGCGCAGCGTGGCGAGGCCGGCGGCCATGGCGAGCGGGTTGCCGCTCAGCGTGCCGGCCTGGTAGACGGGCCCGAGGGGCGCCACCTGATCCATGAATCTGGCTGGCCCTCCGTAGGCGCCGACGGGCAGTCCGCCGCCAATGATTTTTCCCAGCGTCGTGAGGTCCGGGCGGATGCCGAACAACTGCTGCGCGCCGCCCAGGGCGAGGCGGAAGCCGGTCATTACTTCATCGAAGATGAGCAAGGCGCCGTCATGCGCGGTGATCTCGCGCAGGAATTGCAGGTAGCCGGGCCTGGGCGGCACGCATCCCATGTTGCCGACAACCGGCTCGACGATCACGCAGGCGATCTGCCTGGGAAATCTGGCGAAGGCCCGCTCGACCGCGGCGCGGTCGTTGTAGGGCAGGGCGAGCGTGTACTGCACCACTTCTTCCGGCACGCCGGCGGAGCCAGGAATGCCGAGCGTGGCCACGCCCGAGCCGGCTTTGACGAGCAGCGAATCGCCGTGTCCGTGGTAACAGCCTTCGAACTTCACGATGAACTTGCGATTGGTCGCGGCGCGCGCCAGGCGGATGGCCGACATGGTCGCTTCGGTGCCGCTGGAGACGAAGCGGACCTTCTCCATGCTCGGATAAGCGGCCAGCACCGACTCGGCGAGTTCGACTTCGAGCTGGGTCGACGCGCCGAAGCTGGCGCCGTTGCGCGCGGCGGCGATGATCTGCTCGACGACGCCCGGGGCGGCGTGGCCAAGAATGAGCGGGCCCCAGGAGCCAAGGTAGTCGATGTAGGAGTTACCGTCGGCGTCCCACACGCGGGAGCCCTCGCCGCGGGCGATGAAGACGGGTTCGCCGCCGACAGCGCGGAAAGCGCGCACCGGCGAATCCACGCCGCCGGGCAGGACGCGCTCGGCGCGGCGCTGGAGCGCACGGGACCTTTGGCGCTGACGAGACATCAACGTAAAACCTTACCGCGGATGAACGCGGATGAACACGGATTTCAGCATCGATCGCTTGCTGAGTGCTGATTGCTTGCGTCCCGTATTCAGCATTTACAATCGAAGAGAAGACATGGTCCTGCCGTTCGTCCGCGAATTGTTCGCGGACGTGGAAAAACTGCCGGCCTTTGCGCGTGCCACCTCCCACCTGAAGAGCGGCGCGGGGCGGATCATTCTGTCTGGACTCACACCCAGCGCAAAAACTCTGTTGCTGCCAATGCTGCGGCATGCTGCGGGGAAGCCGCTGATCGTTGTGGTGGCTGACAACCGCGCGGCCGACGAGATGTTGCCGACGGTGCAGGCGTTCGCCGACCTCAGCGGCGGCTGCGATCCGTCGGCGGTCGTGGCGCTGCCGGCGCACGACGTCCTGCCCTACGAAAACCTCTCGCCGCATCCGGAGATCCAGGAAAAACAGGCGATCACACTGTGGAAGATGGCCATGGGCCAGGCGCAGATCGTGCTTGTGCCGGCGCGGGCGGCGGCAATGCGCTTCCGCGCGCCGGAGTTCTACGGCGGCCTGGCGCGCGTGGTAAGGCGCGGCGAGTCGGTGGACGCCGAGCAGATGCTGGGCCAACTGGCGATGGCGGGGTACACACGCACCGACGTGGTCGAGATGCCGGGCGAGTTCGCGCAGCGCGGCGGGATTGTGGACGTGTATCCGCCCGAGGCGGAGCGTCCAGTGCGCCTGGAGCTTTTCGGCGACGAAGTAGAGAGCATTCGGAGGTTCGATCCCGGAACGCAGCGCTCGCTTCCGGCGCCATTGGACGAAACTGCGCTGCTGCCGCTGACGCCCACGCCGGTGGAGGAAGCCACGCTGGGCGCGATACACGCGCGCTTGTCGGGGCGGCGCATCGCCGGAACGGAAGAGATTGTGGAGCAGTCGGTGCGCGAAGCCGGCGTCAGCATTTTTCCCGGATGGGAGCTGTATGCGCCGCTGGCCTACCTGGGCGATTCGCGCACTGTCTTCGAGATGCTGCCGAACGCGCTGGCGCTGGTGGATGAGCCCGACGACGTGCAGCGTGAACTCGACGGCTGGTGGGAGCGGCTGGAGCAAACGCACGAGCGCAGCGGCGTGGGCGCGCTGGCTCGACCAGAGGAACTGTATCTGCAGCCGGAAACGCTGCGCCACGAGATTGCGCGACGCGGCGGAGTGGAGTTGGAGCAGCTGGGGCTGGTGCGGTCTGCCGAAACTTCCTTCCCGCGGATGGACACGGACGAAGGCGCATCGGGCGCGGGCGGTCAAGATCCCCACCCTTCGACAACGGATGGCGAAGGGGTGGGGCACCCTCGGTTGTTGACCGGGGCTGAAGCCCCAATCCAAAGTGGCGGCCATGACGGCGCGGTTGAAGCCGCGCCCCTTCAAGGCAACAGCATCCAGTTTACTTCGCAGACCACGCCGCGGTTTCACGGCTCGGTGGCGGCGATGGCCGAGGAAGTGAAGAAGCTGTCGGCGGCGGGCACGCGCGTGGTGATCGCGGCGGCGAACATGGGCGAAGTGGAGCGGCTGGCCGACATCTTCGCCGAATACGGCGTGCCGTTCCGGCTGGGGACGCGCGCGCCGCGTCCTGGCGAAACATACGTCGAAGAAACCTCATACTTCGCGGGGAATTATGCGGCGGCGACGATTGTGCGCGCTTACGTGCCGGACGGCGTGGCGCTGCCCGACGCGGCGCTGGCGGTGTTCGGCTCGCGCGACCTGTTCGACGAGTCGGAGGCGGTGGCGCAGAGGCCGCAGCGAAGCAAGTCGAAGACTTCGGCGTTTCTCTCCGACTTCCGCGATCTCGCGGTCGGCGATTACGTGGTGCACGTGGAGCACGGAATCGGGCAGTACCAGGGGCTGAAGGAGATCGCGCAGCCGGAGGGGGCGAACGTCGAGTTCATGGTGCTGGAGTATGCCGAAGGCGCGCGGTTGTACGTGCCGTTGACGCGTCTCGATCTTGTGCAGAAGTATCGCTCGGCGGAGGGCGCCAAGCCCGTGTTGAACCGGCTGGGCACCGGGCAGTGGGCCAAGACGAAGGCGCGCGTGAAGAAGGCCATGAAGGACATGGCCGACGAGCTGCTCAAGCTCTACGCCGCACGCAAAACGGCCGAGGGGCACGCGTTTCCGCCGGACACGGAGTGGCAGCGCGAGTTCGAAGACCAGTTCGAGTTCAACGAAACGGAAGACCAGCTCACCGCGATCGTGGATGTGAAGCACGACATGGAGTCGCCGCAGCCGATGGACCGTCTGCTGTGCGGCGATGTTGGCTATGGCAAGACGGAAGTCGCGATGCGCGCCGCGTTCAAAGCGGTGAGCGACAACCGGCAGGTGGCGGTGCTGGCGCCCACGACGGTGCTCGCCTTCCAGCACTTCGAGACGTTCAAGCAGCGGATGGCGGCGTTTCCCATCAAGATCGAGATGCTCTCGCGCTTCCGCTCGGCGAAGCAGCAAAGGGAAATCGTGGAGAAGGTCGAGGCCGGGCAGGTGGACGTTCTGATCGGCACGCATCGGCTGCTCTCGAAGGACATCAAGTTTCACGATCTCGGGCTCGTGGTGGTGGATGAAGAGCAGCGCTTCGGTGTGCGGCACAAGGAGCGGCTGAAGCAGCTGAAGAAGGAAGTGGACGTGCTCACCATGTCGGCCACGCCGATTCCGCGGACGCTGCACATGAGCATGGTGGGGCTGCGCGACATGAGCGTGATCGAGACGCCGCCGAAAGACCGCATTGCAATCCAGACGGTGGTCGCGGCGTGGGACGAGGCGCTGGTCCGCTCGGCGCTCGAGCACGAGCTGGAGCGCGGCGGGCAGGTGTACTTCGTCCACAACCGCGTGGAGAGCATTTACGAGATCGCGGCCAAGCTCCAGGAACTCGTTCCGCGCGCGCGCATTCTGGTCGGCCACGGCCAGATGAGCGAGGGCGAACTGGAAAAAGTGATGCTCAGCTTCATTCGCCACGAAGCCGACATCCTCGTGGCCACCACCATCATCGAGAACGGCCTCGACATTCCGCTATGCAACACCATGATCGTGAATCGCGCCGACCGGCACGGGTTGAGCGAGCTCTACCAGTTGCGCGGGCGCGTGGGACGCTCGAACCGGCGCGCGTATGCGTATCTGCTGGTGCCGGCGGAGGTGGAACTCACGCCGATCGCGCGGCGGCGGCTGGCGGCGCTGAAGGAGTTCAGCGACCTGGGCGCGGGATTCAAGATCGCGGCGCTCGACCTGGAGCTGCGCGGCGCTGGCAATCTTCTCGGCGGCGAGCAGAGCGGGCACATTGATGCCGTCGGCTTCGAGATGTACACGGCGATGCTCGATCGCACCATCCGCGAGCTGAAGGGCGAAGAAGTTGCCATCGAGGCGGAGACGCAGCTCAACCTCGGGCTGAACATCCGCATCCCGGGCGAGTACATCGCAGAGGAAAACCAGCGGCTGCGCATGTACAAGCGCGTGGCCGGCGTCGAGAACGAGCTGCAACTCGCCGATGTGATCGCCGAAATGCAGGACCGGTATGGGGAGCCACCGCGCCCGGTGGGGAACCTGTTTGAGTATGCGCGGCTGCGGCTGCTGGCGCAGCGCGTGGGCGTGGCCGCGATTGATCGCAAGCGCGACCAGGTTTCCATCAAGTTCAGCGGGAAAGCGGCGGTGGATCTGGAGCGGCTGGCCAGGTTCGTCGCGGGCGAGCGCGGAGCACAGTTTACGCCGCAGGGTGTGCTCACGTTCGCCCTGAAGACCACGCGGGCGGACCAGGTGCTGGCGCGGCTGCGCGAGTTGCTGAACGAGTTGGCCGGCGTGGCGGTGGCGGTGTAGGTCCCCTCGAGGATGGGCGTCTCCACGCCGCCGTTCCAAGGTTTGCCACCCCAAGTGGAACCGGCCCTGCTCGGGAGCTAGACTTTAGTCAGGGGCGGGAGGTCAGCCGTGCAACTGGAGCTTTCTTCCGAAGAACAAGCGCTGCTTCTGAGGATTCTGAAAGATTACCGGGGCACTTTGCGGCAGGAGATCTACCGAACCGAGGCTGGTCCCTTCAAACACGATTTGAAACTTGAGGAGGAGTTGCTGGAGCGGCTGGTGGCACGGCTCGGCGCAGGGCAGCCATTATCGGCCGGCTAAACCAGCGTCTGGCGATTGCGGCTTGCGGGACGGTCATGTTTTCCGTTGATGGAGTGTTTCCCGGGCGGGCCTGAGCCCGCCCTTTCTGCTGGCCGAGGTGGCAGAAGGCATCTCACCCTGCGTCGGTCCGACAACGATCTGCACGAGTATTCTGAAGCGCGGACGCGGCCCAGGAATCCAACGCACATCACTGAAGTGTGGAAAGCCATGGCCAAAACCCTCGGCATCGTTGGCGGTATCGGGCCCGAGTCCACGGTCGATTACTACCGGCAGGTCCTCGCCGGCTTTCGTGAGCGGGTGACCGACGGGAGCGACCCGCACATCCTGATTGACAGCTTGAACCTGAAGGAGCTGCGCGACCTGGCCGAGGCCGGACGCTTCGAGGAAATGGGCGGACATCTGGTGCGTTCGCTGCACAGACTGGCGGTCGCAGGCGCGGACTTTGGGGTGCTGTCGGCCAACACGGCGCACGTTGTCTTTGACCAGGTGCGGGCGCAGTCGCCGATTCCGCTGATCAGCATTGTGGAGGCGACGCGCGCGGAGGCGAAGGCGCTGGCGTTGAAGCGGCTGGGGCTGCTGGGCACGCGATTCACGATGCAGGAGAAGTTCTATCCCGAGGTGTTCGCGCGCGAAGGCATGGCGATTGTGCCGCCGCTGGGCGATGAGGTGGCATGGATCCATCAGAAGTATTTCGACGAACTCGTGCCGGGGAAATTCCTGCCGGAAACGCGCGATCGTTTCGTGGAGATCGCATTGAGAATGCGTGGGCGCGACCGGCTTGACGGCCTGATCTTCGGGGGGACGGAATTGCCACTGCTGTTGCGCGGCGTTGACCTGGGCATGCCCGCGCTGGACACGACGAAGATCCACGTGGCGAGCATCGTGGCGGAGCTGGTTTCGTAACGATTGATCATCGGGCCATCGGGTCATCGGGCCATTCAGTCGCTATCGCAATGACCCGATGGCCCGATGACCCGACAATCAATAAGCGGAGCGACGGATGAAACACGCGATGCTTGGCGCAGGTGGGGTTGGCGGACTGATTGGCGGGTTGCTTGCCGCGGCCGGCGATGAAGTGGTGCTGGTGCTGCGGCCGGAGACACTGGCTGGGTATCCGGCTGAGTTGCGCCTGGAGCGGCCGACGGGAGCGGTGACGGCGCCGGTGCGCGGCGTTTCGACCCTGGAGGAGCCGGTTGACGTGCTGTGGATTGCGACGAAAGCGCCTCAGTTGAACGACGCGCTGCGGCGTGTCCGCACACCGGCGGAGCGGATCGGCGCCGTGGTTCCGCTGCTGAACGGGATTGATCATGTGGCGTTGCTGCGCGAGAGGTTCGGGAAACAGCGCGTGGTGGCAGCGACAATCGCCGTCGAGACCGAACGCACGGCGGCGGGCCAGATTGTGCAGCGCTCGCCGTGGGTGCGGCTGAACATAACAGCTTCCGGCGCCTCGCGGCTGGAACCGGCGCGGGCAAAGCTGGCGGCGGCAGGCGTGGAGGCGCAGTTCGTCGCGGACGAAACGACGCTTTTGTGGTCGAAGCTCTGTTTCCTGGCGCCGATCGCGCTGGCAACGACGGCGTCGGGCAAGACCGTCGGCGAGGTGCGCGGTGACGCGCAGTGGTCGGCGCGGCTGTACATGGCAATCCAGGAAGCGTGCGCGGTGGCCGCAGCCGAAGGCGCGAAGGTCGATGCGGCGAAGATCACGGCGACGGCGGAATCCCTGCCTGCTGGTATGCGCAGCTCGATGCAGAAGGATGTTGGCGCCGGGCGAGCGCCGGAGCTGGACGCCATCGCGGGGCCGATCCTGCGCGGCGGAAAGAAGCACGGTGTGGAGACGCCGTCGTGCGAGCAGATGGTGCGCGCAATTCAGGAAAAATCTCACCGCGGATGAACGCGGATTGGCGCGGATCAAAACCTTTCACACGAAGGACATGGAGGAAACACAAAGGGCCCGGTCCGCCATCCCTTTGTGCGACTCTTGTGTCCTTGGAGTGAAACGCCGTTTGGCTACGTCACGATGCTGCCCGTGCCTGGGTCCGCGACGGTGGAGATGCCGCCGGCGGCGATAGGTTGAGGTTTGCGTCCGGCGAGGAGCTGGCGCAGGACGTAGTGCAGGATGCCGCCGTGCTTGTAGTAAAGCACTTCCTGCGGCGTGTCGATCCGCACGATGGCCTGGAACTCGACACAGGCGCCGTCCTTGTTGGTGGCGCGAACTCGCACGCGCCGCTCCTGCGTGAAGTCGGTCAAAAGCTTTTCGATACCGAGGATCTCGTAGGTTTCTTCGCCGGTGAGGCCGAGCGATTCCGAGTCTTCCTCCGGCAGGAATTGAAGCGGAAGAATGCCCATGCCCACCAGGTTCGAGCGATGGATGCGCTCGTAGCTCTCGGCGATAACGGCGCGCACCCCGAGCAGCAGCGGGCCTTTGGCGGCCCAGTCGCGCGACGAACCTGATCCGTATTCTTTCCCGGCCAGAATGATGAGCGGCACGCCTTCGCCGCGATAAATCTCGGAGGCATCGAAGATGGTCATCTCTTTGCCGTCGGGCAGGTGCTTGGTCATACCGCCTTCGAGGCTCGGCACGAGCTTGTTGCGCAGGCGGACGTTGGCGAAGGTGCCGCGCACCATGACCTCATGGTTGCCGCGGCGCGAGCCGTAGGAGTTGAAGTCTTTGACCTCGACGCCGTGCGCGATCAGGTATTGGCCGGCGGGGCTCTTCGGCTTGATGGAGCCGGCAGGCGAGATGTGGTCGGTGGTGATGGAGTCGCCCAGCCTGGCGAGCACGCGGGCGCCGCGAATGTCGCGCACCGGCGCGGGCTCGGGCTTCATGTCGTCGAAATACGGCGGGCGCTTGATGTAGGTGGAGCCGCCTTCCCAGGCGTAGGTTTCGCCCTGAGGCACTTTCAGCCTCTGCCACTGCTCGTCGCCGGCGAAGATGGTTTGGTAGTTCTTCTGGAACATGTCGGAGGCGATGCACTGCTGCACGGTGTCGGCCACTTCGCGCTGCGAAGGCCAGATGTCGCGCAGGAAGACCGGCTTGCCGTCTTTGCCGGCGCCGAGCGGCTCGCGGGTGAGGTCGGTGTTGATGTCGCCGGCCAGCGCGTAGGCGATGACGAGGGGTGGCGACATCAGGTAGTTGGCGCGGACTTCGGCGTTGATGCGGCCTTCGAAGTTGCGATTGCCGCTCAGCACGGAGACAACAACCAGGTCGCGTTGTTCGACGGCCTTTGAAACCACGGAGGGCAGCGGGCCGGAGTTGCCGATGCAGGTGGTGCAGCCGTATCCGACCACGCCAAAGCCGAGCGCGTCGAGATAGGGCATGAGGCCGGCGCGCTTGTAGTACTCGGTGACCACGCGCGAGCCGGGCGCGAGCGACGTTTTTACCCAGCTGGGCGGCTTGAGTCCGCGCTCGACTGCTTTCTTGGCGAGAAGGCCGGCGGCGATCATGACCGACGGGTTCGAGGTGTTGGTGCAGCTGGTGATGGCGGCGATGACGACGCTGCCGTTGCGCAGATCGTGCAGCTCGCCGATCGGCTTGGGCGGCTCGGGAGCCTCTGCCACGGCGACCGACGAGGCCGGTCCGCCCTCGCCCTCCATGCGTCCCACGATGCGCAACGCGTTCTTCTGCGGCGCGGCGGGCTTGACCAGCGAGGGCAGGGCTATCTCAAACGACTGTTTTGCGGCGGAGAGCGCCACGCGGTCCTGCGGGCGCTTGGGGCCGGCGACGCTGGGCTCGACGGTGTCGAGGTCGAGCTCGAGCGTTTCCGAGTAGTCGGCGGCGGGCGTGTTCTCGTCGTGGAAGAGGCCCTGCTCTTTCGCGTAGGCCTCGACGAGCGCGACCTGCTCCGGGCTGCGTCCGGTCATGCGCAGGTAGCGCAGCGTTTCATTGTCGATAGGGAAGATGCCGCAGGTGGCGCCGTACTCGGGCGACATGTTGCCGATGGTGGCGCGATCGGCGAGCGGCAGCTTAGCCAGTCCTGGTCCGAAGAATTCCACGAACTTGCCGACAACGCCGTGCTTGCGCAGCATCTCGGTGACGGTGAGGACGAGATCGGTCGCGGTCGAGCCTTCACGCAGCGTGCCGGTGAGGCGGAAGCCGACCACGTGCGGCAGCAGCATGCTGACGGGCTGCCCGAGCATGGCGGCCTCGGCCTCGATGCCGCCCACACCCCAACCGAGCACGCCGAGTCCGTTGATCATGGTGGTATGCGAGTCGGTGCCGACCAGCGTGTCGGGATAGGCGAGCGGGCGCGAGCCGTTCTCCGGCGGCCGGGTGAAGACCACGCGCGCCAGGTACTCGAGGTTGACCTGATGGACGATGCCCATGTCGGGCGGGACAGCTTTGAAGTTGCGGAAGGCGGTCTGGCCCCAGCGCAGGAAGGCGTAACGCTCCTGATTGCGCTGAAATTCGAGTTCGGCGTTGACGCGGAAGGCGTCGGGCGTGCCGAAGGCGTCCACCTGGACGCTGTGGTCAATCACGAGCTCAACGGGCTGGATGGGATTGATGAGCCTGGGGTCGCCTTTGAGCGCGACCATGGCGTCGCGCATGGCGGCCAGGTCAACGATGGCGGGGACACCGGTGAAGTCCTGCAACAGAACGCGGCTGGGGCTGAAGGCAATTTCGCGCGAGGGCGGCGCCTTGGGGTCCCAGCAGGCGAGGAATTCGAGGTCTTCGCGCTTGACGGAGCGGCCGTCTTCGTTGCGCAGCAGGTTCTCGAGCAGGATGCGCATGGAGAACGGCAGGCGGCGGGTGGAGAGGCCCTGCTTGTCGAGGGCGTCGAGGCGGAAGATGTCGTATTCGCGGCTGCCGACGCGCAACGTGGCGCGACTGTTGAAGCTGTTCATCGCGGCGGTCTCCTGGGAAACTTCGTATTGTAACGCCGCGCTTCGAACAGTTCACCGCAGAGGCGCGGAGGACGCAGAGCATTGCAGGTCATTTTTCGAAGACTGGCTTAGGGCTGAGTGAGCCGCAGGGAAAAAGCAACAACGCGCAGTCAACTTCGTACTCCTGCCGCCGGACGCCGTGCAGACCACGCAGTGAGGCTACCGGCGCACGCCACAGCGGCCTGCTGCAACGGTGCTACAATCAGCAGATAGCTCTTTCCTCACAGGCGTCCCCATGAACCCCGACCTGGCCCGGGCCATCGAACTGGAGCGCACCGACCGCGAGATTGCGCGGTTGCGGCAAGAGGTGGCGGCGCTGCCGGCGCGGGTGGCGGCGATCGAGCAGAAACTGGCCGCGTCGAAGGCGCACCTGGAAGCGGCGCGGGCGGCCATCAAGAACGGCGAGGCGCAGCGGCGCAAGCACGAGGCCGACATCCAGGGGCAGCAGCAGAAGATCTCCAAGTATCGCGACCAGTCGCTCGAGGTGAAGACCAACGAGCAGTACAGGGCGCTGCTACACGAGATCCAGTTTGCCGAGCGGGCCATCCGCGAGGCCGAAGACAGGATCCTGGAGCTGATGGTCGGCGCCGAAGAGCAGGACAAACTGGCCCGGGCCGCCGAGGCCGAACTGAAGGCCGAGACCGCCGAGATCGAAAAGGAAAAGGCCGCCGCGCGGGCGATTACCGCCGAGGACGAAAAGCAGCTGGCGGTGTGGAATGCCAAGCGCGATGAGCTGCGTAAAGGGATGGACCCGGGCGTGCTGGCGCACTACGACCGTGTTTTGAAGCTGCGCGGGTCAGCGGTGGCGCAGGCGCGCGACCACAAGTGCATGGCGTGCAACGTGATGCTGCGTCCGCAGACGTACAACGACGTTACCAGCAACGAGCAGGTGATCATGTGCGACTCCTGCGGGCGCATTCTGTGGTACGAAGCGGCCGCCGAGCCGGCGCCGCCGGAGGCCGCCGCCAGCGCCTCCTCCAGCAGCGCCGAGGCGCCGGTCGCGTCGTAATTTCGACCACTCGAAACATTTCTTGAATTTTCGTCCCACCTGAGATACGTTCCGCCCCTCCCCCTTTCCTTTGGCCCATCTGGAGGTTCGAATGCTTCGGCGCACGCTCGTCGCCGGCGTTCTCGCCGCAGTCAGCCCCCTGTTTGCCCTGGCGCAGCGCTGTCCCAACGGCGGCGTGCTGAACGTGCGAATACAGCTCGAGGGCGTTTACCACGGCAGCGGGCAACAGTTGCGCGTGCAACTGCTGCGGTCGGGTGGGAGCGTGCAGGCGGAAGCGATGACCAGCGTGATGGGCGAAGCACAGTTCACGCGCGTGCCGTCGGGAACGTATCGGCTGCGGGTCACCGGTCCGGGCGTGCAGCCCACCGAAGGGCTTCCCCTCAGTGTGACCTGCATGGGCGCCGACCAGATGGAAGTGATCCGCGTGCGAACGGAAGAAAGCGACGCGCCCTCCGGGCCCGGAGGCGTGGTATCGGCGTCGCAGCTCAACATTCCCGACAAAGCGCGCCGCGAGCTCGACAAGGGCAACCAGGCAGCCACGCACCAGAAGATCGAGGAGGCGATTCGCCACTTCGAAAAGGCGATTGAACTGTTCCCCAGGTATGCGCTCGCGCACAACAACCTCGGTGTGCTGTACATGAAGGTGGCGCGGCCCAGGGACGGCCGCGCGGCGTTCGAGAAGGCGCTGGCGCTGGATCCGCGCTGCTCGCAGGCGCATACCAACATGGGCAAGCTGCTGATGAGTGAAAAGCAATATGCGCAGGCCGAAGAAGAGCTGGCGCAGGCGGTGGCGATCGATGTCCGCGGGCCGGAGGGGTACACGTTGCTGGCGATGTCACAGTTGATGGAGGGGAAATACACCGAGGCGGCCGACAATGCGCATCGCGTCCACACGCTCGGCGACCAGGGCTACAGCGTGGCGCATTTCATCGCGGGGCAGGCGCTTCGGGCGCAGCGGCGCGTGCAGGAAGCGATGGTCGAGTACGAGTGGTATCTGCGCGAGACCCCGCAAGGTCCGAACGCCGAGAACGCGCGCAAGGCGCTGGCCGAACTTCAGCCGGCGGACGTCAACGTGGCGCAGCAGTCGCATTGAGCGGCTGGCCGCGGCGCGGCACAATCTGCAACAATCCCAACTGAAGCGAGAAGAGCTCTCACCGCAGAGATCGCAGAGAAAAACAGGACCCGGGGTCTTCCTGTGCGACGTGTTTCTCTCTGTGCGGGACGGCGCAGGCTCGCGAATACCAGTCCAAAGGCAGGGCCCTGTGGCCAAAACCGGCCAAGTTTCGACGGCGAAGGTGGACTGGCGTGCGGCCGCGCGCCTGCGTAAAGGACACGTGTGGGTGTACCGGTCGGACCTGCTCAAGGCGCCGCCGGCGGACCCGGGATCGCTGGTCCTGCTGGAGGACGAGCGCGGGAAACGGCTTGGCACGGCGCTGTACAGCAGCGCGTCGGTGATCGCCCTGCGGCTCATCTCGAGCGACGCGGTGACCGAGGAAAAGCTACCCGCGTTGGTGCGAGCGCGGCTGGAAGCGGCGCGGGCGTATCGGGAGCAGGTCGTCCGGGAGAGCGACGCGTTTCGGGTGGTGTTCAGCGAAGCCGACGCGCTGCCGGGGCTGATCATTGATCGATACAACGACGTGGTCGCGTTCCAGGTGCTGACGCAGGCGTGGGACAGGGCCGGGCTCCGTGGCGTGGTGCTGGACTGGATGGCGGACGCGCTCAAGCCGCGCGCGATTGTTGAGCGGGTGGACGCGCGCATACGGCAACTGGAGAAGCTGCCGCCGCGAGAAGGCGGCGTAGTGTGGCCGAATTCACCAGCGGCAGCAGCCGGGGCGCCCCCGCGCACGGTGTTTCACATGAACAATCTCGCATTTGAGTACGTGGCCGGCGAGGGGCAGAAGACCGGGGCGTTTCTCGATCAGCGGGAGAACTACGCGGCGGCGGAGCGACATTCGCGCGGCGAGGCGCTCGACGTTTTCTGCTACCAGGGCGGGTTTGCGCTGCACCTGGGGAGGCGCTGCGAGCACGTGACCGCGGTGGACAGCTCGCGTCCGGCGCTGGAGGCGGCGGAGCGCAACGAGAAGCTGAATGCGGGAGCGCTGCGGGTGAAGGAAATGGAGTGGATCGAGGCGAACGCGTTTGATCTGCTCAAGGACTATGCGCGCGCGGGCAAGAGCTACGACACGATCGTGCTCGACCCGCCGGCCTTCGCGCGCAATCTGAAGTCGGTGCCTCGGGCGCTGCGCGGCTACAAGGAAATCAACCTGCGCGCGCTCAAGATGCTGCGGCCCGGCGGAGTTCTGGTGACGTGCAGTTGCTCGCACCACGTCAGCGAATCCGACTTCCTGCACATGCTGACTTCGGCCGCCGAAGACGCCCGGCGGAGGGTCTGCCTGCTGGAGCATCGCGGCGCCGCGCCGGACCATCCCAGTATCCTGCAAGTCCCGGAGACGAGCTACCTGAAGTGCGTGGTTGTCGCCGTAAGTAGATGAAAAACAATCAACTAAATACATTGACAACAATACACTCATATTTTATGCTTCTAGTGCGCTCATTACTGCATCCAAGGCAGTGAAGCGCTGCGCGAGACTTCATTCGAGCGGTTGTGCAAAGCAAAACTTCATTTTGAGAATTGGAGGAGGTAGAAAGATGGCTATCACTCGCTGGGACCCATTCCGTGAGCTGACATCGCTGCAGAGCCAGATGAACCGGTTGTTCCAGGAGACGTCGCGCGGAACTGCGCAGCAGGCCGGCGACGAGTTTCTGACGACGGGGACATTCGTTCCACCGGTGGACATCTATGAGACCGAGAACAACATCGTTCTCAAACTGGAGGTCCCCGGAATTCAGGAGAAGGACATTGACGTGCGTGTGCAGGACCACACGCTGGTGGTGCGGGGCGAGCGCAAGTTCGAGGAGGAAGAGAAGCAGGAGAACTTCCATCGCATCGAACGCAGCTACGGGGCGTTCTCACGCTCCTTCACGCTGCCTAACACGGTGGACACCGAGAACGTTTCGGCCACCTACGAGAACGGCGTGCTGAACATCACGCTGGCCAAGCGCGCCGAGGCCAAGCCGAAGCAGATCAAAGTGAACGCGGGCCCGGGACCGCAGAAGACGATCGAGTCCAAGGGCGGCGCCGGCAAGGCGGCATAACAGCGCGCCTGCTGCGAATGGACGGGAGGCGCCAGTCGCGCCTCCCTTTTTTTCTGAATCAGGAGACGTTGGCAAGGTACGTTCTACAAAAAACGAGAGTCGAGAAATCCAATGGCAATTCGCTGGGACAAATTGACGGTGAAGGCGCAGGAAGCGGTGCAGGCGGCCAATGAGCTGGCGTCGGAGCACGGCAATCCGGAGCTGATGCCGGTGCACCTGCTGGCGGCGCTGGCGTCGGATGCGGAAGGAATTGTGGCGCCGGTGCTGGAGCGCGTGGGCGCGAACGCAGCCACGATTGCAAACGAGGCGCGAAGCGCGGTCGAGCGGCTGCCCAAAGTGTCGGGCGGGGCTCAAGCCACGCTTTCACGGGCGGCGCAGAAGCTGCTCGATTCGGCCTTTCAGGAAGCGGAGAACTTCAAGGACCAGTATGTCTCGACCGAGCACATCCTGCTGGCGGCGGCGCAGCTGAAGGGAGACGATGCGCAGCAGATCCTGGCGCGCTATGGCGCCACCCACGACGCCATTTTGAAGGCGCTCACGACCGTGCGCGGGTCGCAGAAGGTGACCGATCAGAATCCCGAGGCCAAGTACCAGGCGCTGGAGCGCTACGCGCGCGACCTGACCGAGGCGGCGCGGCGCGGGAAGCTCGATCCAGTGATCGGGCGCGACGAGGAGATTCGCCGCGTCGTCCAGGTGCTGTCGCGGCGCACGAAGAACAATCCCGTGCTCATCGGCGAGCCGGGCGTGGGCAAAACGGCCATTGTGGAAGGCCTGGCGCAGCGCATCGTTTCCGGCGACGTGCCGGAGGTCCTGCGCACCAAGCGCCTGGTTGCGCTCGACCTGGGTGCGATGCTCGCCGGTGCGAAGTATCGCGGTGAGTTCGAGGACCGGCTGAAGGCCGTGCTGAAGGAAATTGAGGACTCGCAGGGGAAGATCATCCTGTTCATCGACGAGCTGCACACGCTGGTGGGCGCGGGCGCGGCCGAAGGGGCGATTGACGCCAGCAACATGCTCAAGCCGGCGCTGGCGCGGGGCGAGCTGCGCTGCATTGGCGCCACGACGCTGAACGAGTACCGCAAGTACATCGAGAAGGACGCGGCGCTGGAGCGGCGCTTCCAGATCGTGATGGTCAGCGAGCCCACGGTGGAGGACACCATCGCCATCCTGCGCGGGCTGAAAGAGAAGTACGAGGTTCACCACGGAGTGCGCATCAAGGATTCGGCGATCGTGGCGGCGGCGACGCTCTCGCACCGCTACATCACCGACCGCTTCCTGCCCGACAAGGCGATTGACCTGATCGATGAGGCGGCGGCCTCGCTGCGCATCCAGATTGATTCCATGCCGACCGAGATCGATCAGCTGGAGCGGCGCGCGACGCAACTGGAGATCGAGCGGCAGGCGCTGAAGAAAGAAAACGATCCCAACTCGCGCGAGCGACTCACCGCCGTGGAACAAGAGCTGGCCGGCATTCGCGAGCAGTCGAATGCGCTGAAGGCGCGCTGGAAGGCGGAGAAGGAGAAGATTACGCGCATCCGGCAGCTGAAGGAGCGCATTGAGCAGCTCAAGCTGGAAGAGCAGACGGCCGAGCGGCAGGCCAACTACGAGCGCGCGGCGCAGATCCGTTATGGCGATTTGCGGCAGGTGGAGACTGAGCTGGCGAAGCTGCAGGCGGAGATGGACGCCTCGGGCTCGCGCATGCTGAAAGAAGAAGTGGACGAAGAGGACGTGGCGAGAATCGTCAGCAAGTGGACCGGCATTCCCGTCTCGAAGATGCTCGAGGGCGAGGTGCAGAAGCTGGTCACGATGGAAGACCGGCTGCGGCAGCGCGTGATCGGGCAGGACGAAGCCCTGCAGCGCGTGGCCAACGCCATCCGGCGCTCGCGCGCGGGGTTGGCCGATCCCCGCAAGCCGATCGGGTCGTTTATCTTCCTGGGGCCGACGGGGGTGGGGAAAACGGAGCTGGCGCGCGCGCTGGCCGAATTCCTGTTCGACGACGAGCACGCCATGGTCCGGATCGACATGTCGGAGTACATGGAGAAGCACGCCGTGTCGCGGCTGATCGGCGCGCCTCCGGGCTACGTGGGCTACGAAGAGGGCGGGCAACTGACCGAGGCTGTTCGCCGGCGTCCGTACTCGGTGGTGCTGCTGGATGAAATCGAAAAGGCGCATCCGGACGTGTTCAACGTGCTGCTGCAGATCATGGACGACGGCCGCCTGACCGACGGCAAGGGCCGCACGGTGGACTTCAAGAACGTAGTGCTGATCATGACGTCGAACCTGGGGGCCGCGTACCTGACGGCCGAAGCCCTGCGCACGCCGGAGGGCTATCGCGAGGCGTCGCAGCAGGTGATGACTACGCTCCAGGCGCATTTCAAGCCCGAGTTCCTCAACCGCGTGGACGACATCATCATCTTCAACCCGCTGGGGAAGGAGCAACTGGCGCGGATTGTCGAGCTGCGGCTGGAAGACCTGCGGCGGCAGCTGGCCGACCGCAAGATCAGCCTGGAGCTGACCGAAGCGGCCAAGGAACTGATCTTCACCGAGGGCCACGATCCGGTGTACGGCGCGCGTCCGCTGAAGCGCGCCATCCAGCGGCTGATCCAGGACCCGCTGGCGCTGAAGATCCTGGATGGCGAGGTCCGGCACGGCGACCACGTGATCGCCGACGCCGACCAGCGTGAAGGCAAGATCGTCTTCCGGGTCAGCGAGCGGGTTGGCGAAAAGCAGCCGGCGGCGTAAGGCAGTGAATAGGGATAGTGTATAGCGAAAAACCGCGATGGACTGCGGCGGCCAAGCGTTACTATTCACTGTCCACTATTCACTTTCCACTGGCGTAATCGCATGCGACTGCTGCTGCATTGGCTCCTGAGCGCGCTGACGCTGCTGCTGGTGGCGCGCTTCGTTCCCGGATTCTATGTGAGCGGGCTGGGTTCGGCGCTGATCGCAGCGGTCGTGATCGGCCTGGTGAACGCTACCCTCGGTCTTCTGCTCAAGATCATCACCTTTCCCCTGAGTGTGATGACGCTGGGCATCTTCATCTTCGTGATTAACGCGCTGATGCTGAAGATGGCGTCGGCCGTGGCGCCCGGGTTCGAAGTGCGCGGCTTCGGGCCGGCGTTCGTGGGCGCGATCCTGATTTTCATCCTCAATACGCTCTGGCACTGGCTGCTGGGAAAGCCGGAGCGGGAATAAATCTTTCCGGCCTGGCGCTACGAGGATCGAGATAGGGGTGGCGCTCGAGTTGCTTTCGCGCCGTCATCTGCTAGGCTGTCGCGTTCGCATGTCCTCTAAGAAACTCAGCGGGATTTGCTCGCTGTGCGCGGCGTTGCTGGCGCTCGCCTGCGCGGCGGGGTGCGGGCTGCCGGGAGCGCCGCAGCCGCCGTCGCTGGAATTGCCGAAGACGGTGGGCGACCTGCGCGCCGCGCGCAAGGGTGCGCGCGTGATCCTGACCTGGACGCCGCCTCGCCAGACGACGGATCGGAGGAGCGTGCGCGCGCTAGGGCCGACGCGCATCTGCAGTGTTCCGGGGACGTCGCCAATGACCACCTGCCAGACGATTGGTGAGGCGCCAGGCGGAGCGCCGCCGGGGCGCAACGAGCAGACACAATCCGAGTTCGTGGATACGTTGCCGGCCGATCTGATGGCGAGCCAGCCTACCGGGTTCGTGACTTACGCGGTCGAGGTGCTGAACACGCGCGGGCGCGGCGCGGGGCTCTCAAACCAGGTGCAGGCGCCGACCGCGCCCACGGCGCCGCCGCCGGAGAGAGTTTCATCCGCGGTTATTCCCGAAGGCGTTCAAATTAGCGCCAGCGGAGGCGAAGGGTTGCCTCGGCCATCGCCGGGGCTGACGATCGAGTATCACGTGTTCCGAAAACCAGAGGGCGGAAACGTGACTGTTGATTTGGGCGCGGCGATCGTCAACGCGGAATTAGGCCGCGCGTACAGCCTGATATTCCTGGATCGCAACATCGAATGGGAGAAGACCTACACGTACCACGTCGCCGCGGTGACCACCCTGACCCGGGATGGCACGAAGATCGTCGTCGAAGGCGATGACTCGCCACCGGTCAAAGTCTTCGCGCACGACACGTTCCCGCCGGCGGCGCCCTCAGGCGTGCAAGCTGTATTTGCCTCGGCGGGCGCACAACGCTTTATCGATCTGACGTGGACGCCGAATACCGATGCCGACCTGGCCGGGTACAACGTCTACCGGCGCGAGGAGGGCGGCGCCGCGGTGCGAACCAACAGCGAGTTGCTGAAGGCGCCCGCGTTCCGCGACACGAACGTCGTGGCCAGGGGGCGATATCTGTATTCGGTTACCGCCGTCGACGTGCGCGGCAACGAGAGCGAGAAATCCGCGGAGGCCACGGAGAGCGTACCGCAGCAGTAGTCTTTCCCCACGTTAGCGCCGAAAAGCAGGGCGCGAACGTGGGGGTCCTTTTTCGTTCGCATGGCTGCAAAAACTGTTTTCGTCGCCGGCGGCAGCGGGTACATGGGCCGCCGGATGATCGCGCGGCTGTTGGAGCGCGGGCATACCGTGCGGGCGATGGCGCGGCGCGGATCGGAGTCGCGGCTGCCGGTGGGATGTGACGCGGTGATCGGCGACGCGCTGCGCGGCGAGTCATACGATGGCGTACTGCGCGCGGGCGAAACCTTCGTCCACCTGGTGGGCGTGGCGCACCCCGGTCCGGCGAAGGCGGCTGAGTTCAAGACGATTGACCTGGCTTCCATACAGGCGTCGGCGCCGGCGGCGGCGCGCGCCGGGATCACGCATTTCGTTTACGTGAGCGTGGGACAGCCAGCGCCGGTGATGAAGGCGTACCAGGCGGTGCGGGCGGAAGGCGAGCGGCTGCTGCGCGAGTCGGGGATGAACTGCACCGTGCTGCGGCCGTGGTACGTGCTTGGACCAGGGCATCGCTGGCCTTACGCGCTGCTGCCGTTCTACTGGATCTGCGAGCGGCTCCCGGCAACGCGCGAGGGCGCGCGGCGGCTCGGGCTGGTCACGCTGGACGAGATGGTGGGGGCGCTGGTGCATGCGGTGGAGAATCCGGCGCGCGGCTTCGAAGTCTTTCCTGTGCCCGCGATCCGGGCCAACGGCAGAAAAATGCTTCCCGCGGATTCACGCCGATGAACGCGGATGGCGAAAGAGCCGAGTAGCGCACACTGGTAATTGCGTAAGGTTTGTGCGAAGGTTTTCACTGGCATGAAATATTGCCGTTTCCAAACAGACGAGGCCATTCAGTACGGAGTGGTGGAAGTGGCCGGCGGGCGCGAGATGATTACGCGAACGCTGCAGCCGCTGCCGGTGGCGAACGCGCGCGTTACCGCGCCCAACGGGGGTTTCCAGCCGGTGCCGCTGGCCGAAGCGAAGCTGCTGGCGCCGGTGGCGCCATCGAAGATCGTGTGCGTGGGGCGCAACTATCGCGAGCACGCAGCGGAACTGGGCAACGAGGTGCCGGTGGAGCTGCTCATCTTCCTGAAGCCGCCGTCGTCGATCATCGGGCCGGCGCAGCCGATACGGCGTCCGAAAATTTCACAGCGGGTGGACCACGAGGGCGAGCTGGGGGCGATCATCGGAAAGACGTGCAGCCGCCTCAGCGACGACGAGCCGGTGCGTCCGTATATCCATGGCTACACCTGCGTGAACGACGTTACGGCGCGCGATCTCCAGAAAAAAGACGGCCAGTGGACGCGCGGCAAAGGCTTTGACACGTTCTGCCCGGTCGGCCCGGTGGTTTCCACCGAGCCGGACCCGTGGGCGGGCGTGAACGTGGAAACGCGCGTGAACGGCCAGGTGCGGCAAAGCGGCAACACGCGCGACTTCATCTTCACGCTCGACCACGTGGTGCGCTACATCTCGCGGGTGATGACGCTGTTTCCCGGAGACCTGATCTCGACCGGCACGCCGGCAGGTGTGGGTCCGCTGGCGGCCGGAGACCTGGTGGAGGTCACGGTGGAAGGCGTGGGCACCCTGAGCAACGTGGTGGTGGACGAATGAATCGACTGCAGAATGGCCGAAGGGCGGAATTGCCGAATTGAAAACCTGCGGAGGGACGCGGATGGGCTTCGGCAGCTCAGTCCCAAGGGTTTCAATTCGGCACGACGGCAGTTCGGCAATTCCGCAGCCGGTTTAGGGTTTCCGCCGTATCCCCGGCGTCGGACTTCCTGGTGTAAGCTCGAAGCACTTCGCCACGCGGTATGACTTCACTTCGTCTTTACAGTCTGGTCCTGGCCGGCGGCGCGGGCACTGCCTACGCCGCGTGGTGGTGGATGCGCCGCAACCGCAAATCGCCGGAGGACCGCGAGCGCGAGCGGCGCGTGTGGATCAGCACGGTGGGACGCATTACCGACGGCACCGTGACCGACGTGCACGAGATGACGCCCAACGGCCACGGCACCATCCAACTCATCCTCTACAAGTACGACGTGGCGGGCGTTTCCTACGAAGCCTCTCAGGACATCACGCACCTGCGGCAGTTTCTCGACCTGCACTCCTGCCGGCTGGGTCTGCCCACGTCGGTGAAGTACGATCCGCACAATCCGGGGAATTCGATCGTGATCGCGGAAGGCTGGATTGGACTGCGGCGGTGAGACTACACCGCAGAGGGGCAGAGAAAACAAGGCTCACCGCGGATAAACACCGATGACACGGATTCTCCCGTAGTGCGTGGCGCGTGTTTCTTCGCCTACTGGAAGGCGGCGAGGGCGGCGGCGTCGGTGGGGCGGACGTCGAAGATCTTGTAGATCTGCGTGACCTGGACCAGTTCCTGGACCTTGCGGGTGAGCGAGGAAAGCTTGATGTCGCCGCCTTCGCGGCGGACGGCGGTGAGCGCGCGGGCCATTTCGCCGAGGCCGGAGCTGTCGATGTAGCTGACGCCGCCCAGGCTCAGCACTACCTTGTTTTCGCCGCGCTTGAGGTGTTCGACCACGCGGTCGTAAAGACCGCTGCCGCTTTCGCCGAGGATGAGGCGGCCGGTCACTTCCAGCACGATGACGCCATTCTCCTGGCGCGTGTTGAACTGGACGCTCATCCGCTTGTTGATTTCGCCAGCATTGGCGCGGGTTCGATGCTAGTCCCAGGTTGCGGGAGTGTCAATCAATTGGCCTGTTCGTCCCAGCGGGCCGAACTTTCCGCAACTTTGGCGGCGCGCGGCGAATCCAGATGGTGGCGACGCGGAAGCCCATGCACCCTCGCGGGGAACACGGGAGGGAGGGCGGCGCCAGCGTTGCTACAATAGAACATCACGATGACATCACTGCCGCTGCCCATTGCCGCGTTCGTCGCCGGACTGCTGTCGTTTCTCTCGCCGTGCGTGCTGCCGCTGGTGCCGGGGTATGTTTCGCTGATCTCAGGCACGGGCGTGGACGAATTGCGCGCCGCCGAGCAGCAGCACCTGTTCCGGCGGGTGATGCTGAACTCCATTACGTTCATCCTGGGCTTCAGCATCGTGTTCATCTCGCTGGGCGCGGTGGCAACCGGGATTGGGCAGGCGACGCGCTCGTACTATCCCCTGCTGACGCGGCTGGCGGGCGTGGTCATCATCATTTTCGGCCTGCACCTGACGGGTCTGCTGAAGATCAAGGCGCTGTACGCGGACAAGCGCCTGCACGAGGTGAAGGGCGGCAGCACCGCCTTCGGGGCGTTCGTGGTGGGATTTGCGTTCGCCTTTGGGTGGACCCCGTGCATTGGGCCGATCCTGGCGACCATCCTGGCGTTCGCGGCATCGCAGGAGCACGTCAGCCGCGGCGTCCTGTTGCTGGCGGTGTATTCGGCCGGCCTGGCGGTGCCGTTTCTGCTGACGTCGCTGGGCATTGATCGTTTCCTGGCGTTCTATGGACGGTTTCGGCGGCACCTGCACACGGTGGAGGTTGCCAGCGGCGTGCTGCTGATCGTGATTGGCGCACTCGTGCTGACGCGGCACTTCACGGTGCTGAGCGGATACTTGTCATTCCTGAACCGGTTCGCACTTTAAGAAGCCGTTGTCGGCTTTCGGCCGCCGGCTGCCGGCCAACAAAGGAAAACGTGAAAGGGAAACACGGTAATCATGCGTAAGGACCTGGTTGTGCTGATCGTCGTGGTACTGGCGGTGGGAATCATGATCACGGCGGCGGTGCGGATGGCGCGCAAGGATACTGCGCAGTTCAATGCCGGGGGCGGCAGCACGAGTCCCGCTGATCTGCGCGGCGCCATGGCGCCGGACTTCGAGCTGAAGTCGCTCGATGGGCAGCCGGTGAAGCTTTCGAGCCTGCGCGGTAAGGCGGTGCTGCTGAACTTCTGGGCCACGTGGTGCCAGCCCTGCAAGCTGGAGATGCCGTGGTTTGAAGAGCTGCACAAGCAGTACGCCGGGCAGGGCCTCGAGGTGGTGGGTGTGGCGATGGACGACGCCTCGGTGGCGGACATCCGCAAGTTCGCGCGCGATGACGTGAAGGTGAGCTACACCATCCTGATCGGCAAAGAAGCGGTGGGCCAGGCCTACGGCGGCGTACAGTTCCTGCCGACCACGTTCTATATCGACCGCAACGGCAAAGTGCTCGACCGCGTGTTCGGCATCGTGAGCCGCAAGGAAATCGAAGACAACATCAAGAAGGCGCTGGCCGTCGGGCCGGGCAACCAGGCGGCGAGCGCGGCCCCCACCGCACAGCCGGCCGCGGCGACGAGATGAAACGGCTGTCCATCGAGCCCGGGCGTGCAAAGGCATGGGGTTTGGCCGTGTCGCTCGTGCTGGTGTGCGTGATCGGGCGCCTGGCCGCGGGCGCGCAGGGCGACGACAAGGCCATAAGGTCGTTTTCGGCGCCGGACAATGTTCAGTTCGTTACCGCACTTCCGGTCGCGCCGATTCGCGTGGTGTCTGGAAAGCCGGCGAAGATCACGTTCCGTTTCAAGGTGGAGCCGGGGAAGCACATCAATTCCAACATGCCGCGCGGCGAATACCTGATCGCCACCAAGCTGCGGCTGAATCCGCCGACCGACGTAGGCATTGGGCAGATCGCCTATCCGGCCGGGCGCGACATGAGCTTTCAGTTCGCGCCGAAAGAGATCCTCAGCGTATACACCGGCGAATTCTCCATCGGTGCGGTGGTGAGCTCCACGCGCAGGGCGGCGCCCGGCACGTTCCGCGTGCACGGTGACCTGGTTTACCAGGCGTGCGACGATCGCGCCTGCTTCCCTCCCAAGAAACTTCCCATCGCGTTCGATGTCCGGGTGGACCGCGCGCCGCGCCAGGCTGCGCCGCAGAGAAATCCGGCGCAGAGCCCGCACGTACATCGGTAAGGCCAAGTGTGATCTGTTATTTGTGATCGGCGATGTGCGCGAGCTGAGAGGAAATCACAAATGACCAATCACAAATCACAAATAGCTCATTCCTGCTTCATCTGCATCGTTTCGTCCACGCTGATGCTGCGCGGCACCCCTTCGGCGGCGCCGGTCAGGGTGGCGATCACGCGGAAGCCGGTGTCGCTGGTCTCGACCGAGTAGGTGTAGGGGCCGCGGCCGCTGCCCTGCATGCTGATGTCACCGTTGGAGCGCAGGTCGTCGAGCGAAACGTACTTGCCATCGCTGGCATAGTGGCGGCGCTCGGCCTGCGCGATGGCGTTGAGGTCGTTTTTCACGCCGACAAGGTCAATCGTGGCGCGTGGACTGGCGGCGGCATTGCCGCCTGGTGACGCGCTGCTCCCCTGTTTGGTGTAGATCCAGAAGCCGATTGCGGCGACGATGATGATGCTGATGAAGCCGATGGCGCGTCCCATGCAAACCCTCCCTGTTTGGGCTGCATTGTAGGACGGCAGTTGGCGCTTAGCACTCGGCATTTGGCCCGTGAAGTCAATGCGGACTCACGGAAGCAAATACCACCGAGCTGGACGGCCAAGTGTTGACCGCCAAGTGCCATCGGCCAACCGGTGACGGCGGCGGTCTTCATTGAGTTGGAAGTGAAGTTGCGGCGCGCAGGCGCGTGACGGTGCGCTCTCGGCCGAGCGCGGCCATGACGGCGAACAGGCTGGGCGCGACGGCTTGTCCGGTGAGCGCGACGCGGGCGCCGTTGATGAGCGCGCCGGCCTTGACGTTTTTCTCCGCGGCGAAATCGCGCAGCGTCTTCTCGGCCTGCTCTTCGGTGAAACCATCGGTGGTGGCGCCGTAGCGGGCCGCGAGTTCGGCAAGCATCTGCCGGACGGAGTCTTCCTTCAAGAACTTTGCTATGGCGGCAGTGTCGGGCTCGAACTGATCGTAGAAATAGGCGCGGAACGAGCCGGCGAAGTCTTTCAGGCTGCGGGCGCGCGGCTTCAGCAGGTCAATGGTGCGCAGGATCCATTCGCGATCGCGCTCAGGGGCGGGCAGACCCGCGTTGCGCCACTCGTCTTCTATCAGTGGAAGCAGTTTTTCCGCGGGATGAGCGCGGATGTACTCGGCGTTGAACCAGTCGAGCTTGGCGCGATCGAAGACGGCGTTGGCGCGCGAGATGCCGTCGAGCGCGAAGAGCGCGATGAGTTCGTCGTCGCGCAGGATTTCGCGCGAGGCGTCGGGCGGAGTCCAGCCCAACAGCGCCAGGAAGTTGCGGAACGCCTGGGGCACGATTCCCTCGTCGCGATAGGCCATCACGCTGGTCGCTCCGTGGCGCTTGCTGAGGCGCGTTTTATCAGGGCCGAGAATGAGCGGCACGTGCGCGAACCCGGGCAGCGGCGCGCCCAGGGCCTGGTACAGCAGCACCTGCTTGGGCGTGTTGGAAAGGTGGTCGGCGCCGCGGATGATGTGCGTCATGCGCATGTCGAGGTCGTCGGTGACGACGCTCAGGTGGTAGGTCGGGACGCCGTCGGAGCGCAGGAGCACGAAGTCCTCCAGTTCCGTGTTGGCGAACTCGACGCGGCCGAAAACGGCGTCGTCGAAAGCGGTGGAGCCGGATGGCGGCACCGCGAAACGAATTGCCGCGGGTTCGCCGGCCGCGAGGCGGCGCTCGGCTTCCTCGGGCGCAATCCTGCGGCACACGCCTTCGTATTTCGGGGGACGTCCTTCGGCCTGCGCGGCGGCGCGGCGCGTTTCGATCTGCTCCCTGGTGCAGAAGCAGTAGTAGGCGTGGCCGGAGGCGACCAGACGGCGCGCGGCTTCCTGATATTTCTCCAGGCGCTGCGACTGGAAAAACGGTCCTTCGTCCCAGTCGAGGCCGAGCCAGCGCATGCCGACCAGGATTCCCTCCACCATCTCCTGCGTGGAGCGCTCCCTGTCGGTGTCTTCGATGCGCAGGATGAAGGTGCCGCCGGCGTGCCGGGCGAACAGCCAGTTGAACAGCGCGGTGCGCGCGCCGCCCACGTGGAGGTATCCGGTGGGCGATGGCGCGAAGCGGACGCGAACGGGGCTGCTGCCGGTTGATTGCGAGGACATAAACCGAAACTTTGATGGTAACGGGCGCGGGAAAATGCGGCAACCTCGCCCGCCCGCGTGTCACCGGGCGGCGCGCGGCGTACTCTCATGACTGTGCAGACCCTCGGCATCGCGCGCGACGCCGGCCGTGAGCCCCCGCCAATGGGAATCAGGCTGATTGCGTTGCTGAGTGCGGCGCTGGCGCTGTATCTCGCCGCGACGGGCGCGCTGTTGTGGGCCGGCAGGATTTGGTTCTCCTGGGGCGCGCCGCTGCTGTTCACCATGGAGGTCGCCGGGCCGGGAGCGTTCTTTGCCGGCGGCGCGATGTACGGCGTGAATGCTTATGGACTGTTCAGGCGGCGGAACTGGGCCCGGCGCCTGACCTTTGTGCTGGCCCTGGCGGGCGCGGTGATGGCGATTCCCGACGTTTCGGCCGCAGTGGCGTATGTGCAGCTGTGGCGAATCGTGCGCACCGGCGGAGCGCTGATCGCACGCGTGGTGGTGATCTGGTATCTGTCGCAGGAGGGCACGCGGGACGCGTTTGGTCCGGCTCAGGGCGAGCAGGCCACGCGGAACCCATAATCCGCGTAGTGAAAGTCTGGCGGGATACTCGAACGCGCGGCGCAGCGTGAAATCTTCACGTGATGTCGCCAGGAACCGCCGCGGGATGAGCGGCGTTCGCCGCTCGCAGGTCCCTGCGGGTTTCGTTCGGGGGAGTCGGCGTAGTAGTCCGGCGCGAACCAGTCCTTGCACCATTCGTGCACGTTCTCGCACATGTCAAACAGGGCGTAGGCATTGGGCGGCGCGGTCGCCACCTGCTCAGGGCCATGCAGCCAGCGAGCGGAATAGTTGGGGCGCGATTGCGCCGGTTCGTTGCCCCAGGGAAACAGCTTCGACTCGCTGCCTCCGCGTGCAGCGCGCTCCCACTCTGCTTCCGTGGGCAGGCGGAAGTTGCGTCCGGTTTGCGCGCTCAGCCAATCGCAGTAAGCGACGGCTTCGAACCACGACACGGCGACGACGGGCTGGCGCGGATTGCTGAAGTCAGGCTCGCCCCAGTGCGGCGGCGGCGGCGCGCAGGTTGCTGCCAGGAACCGCGCATACTCGCCGTTCGTGACCTGAGTGGCGGCGAGATGGAACGCGTCGACGAAGACACGGTGCGCCGGGCGTTCATTGTCGCTGACTGGGACGGCGGCACGCGCGGCTTCGGCGCCGCTGGTCCCCATCAGGAACGAGCCGGCTGGGATGGCGATGAGCTGGGGGAGAAGGGCTTCGTGGATTGTTCCGGTGGCCGTCATGGCAGCACGCGGACGAGGGCGTCCGAGCCACGCAGGGGAATGCCACCCGGGCGAGGCCGCCCGGCTCCGCACACGCGCACTTGGCTCACGCCAAACAGTGTGCCGGCGGCAGGGATGCTTCGGCTCCGGATTACCGGCGCAACGCCGGCAATCCTCCGCTCAGCATGACGGAAACTGATGCTCACGACCCTGATTACAGGATGTACCGCGACAAATCCTGGTCCTTCACGATCTCGGCCAGCGTCTTGCGCACGTAGTCGGCATCCACGGTGACGTTTTTCTCGGTAACCTCGGGCGCGCTGAAGCTGATCTCGTCGAGCACGCGCTCCATGATGGTGTGCAGGCGGCGGGCGCCAATGTTCTCCGTGCCCTCGTTCACCTTGAAGGCGAAATTGGCGATCTCGTCGAGCGCTTCGCGGGTGAATTCCAGCTTGAGGCCTTCGGTCTCGAGCAGCGCGGTGTACTGCTTCACCAGCGACGACTTCGGTTCGGTCAGGATGCGGATGAAGTCTTCGATGGTGAGCGACTGCAACTCCACGCGGATGGGGAAGCGGCCCTGGAGCTCGGGGATCAGGTCCGAGGGCTTGGAGACGTGGAACGCGCCGGCGGCGATGAACAGGATGTGGTCGGTGCGCACCATGCCGTAGCGCGTGTTCACGGTGGTGCCTTCGACGACGGGCAGGATGTCGCGCTGCACACCTTCGCGGGAAACGTCGGGCCCGTGGCCGCTTTCGCGGCCGGCGATCTTGTCGAGCTCGTCGAGGAAGATGATGCCGGCGTTCTCCACGCGCTCCACCGCGATGCGCGTGACCTGGTCCATGTCGATCAGGCGCTGCTCTTCTTCCTGCACCAGATAGTCGAGCGCCTCGCTGACCTTCATGCGGCGCTTCTTGGTGCGCTGCCCGAAAATGTTGGGCAGCATGTCTTTCACGTTGATGTCCATCTCCTCCACGCCCTGGTTGGAGATGACTTCGAACGCGGGGAAACTCTTTTCGCGGACTTCGAGCTCGACCATGCGCTCGTCGAGCTTGCCCTCCCGCAGCTGCTGGCGAAGTTTTTCGCGGGTGCGGGAGTGCGAGTCGCCCGGCGCGGAGTGTTCGAAGCCGACAATGGCGGTGGATCCTTCGGCGCGCGGCTTGTCGCCCGGCAGGAGCAAGTCGAGCAGGCGCTCCTCGGCGTTGAGCTCGGCCTTGTCGGCGACGTCTTCCAGTTTTTCTTCGCGCACCATGTCGATGCCGATCTCGACCAGGTCGCGGATCATCGACTCCACGTCGCGGCCCACGTAGCCGACCTCGGTGAACTTGGAGGCCTCGACCTTCAAGAAGGGCGAGTTGGTGAGCTTGGCAAGGCGGCGCGCGATCTCGGTTTTGCCCACGCCGGTCGGGCCGATCATGATGATGTTCTTCGGCATGATCTCTTCGGCGAGATCGGGCGCGAGCTTCTGGCGGCGCATGCGGTTGCGCAGCGCGATCGCGACGGCGCGCTTGGCGGCGTGCTGGCCCACAACGTACTTATCGAGCTCGCTGACGATTTCGCGCGGCGTGAGGTCGTCGAGTGCGAGCTGTTCTTCTTCGGCGGTGACTGGCAAATAAATGGCCATAACTTCAGTCGCTGGCCGTCGGTCGTGGTCGCCGGCCAAGATCGGCCCGCGGCCTAAAACCGACAACGGGTTCTTACAGTTCCTCGATCGTTACCCTGTCATTCGTAAAGATGCACGTCCTGGCGGCGATCTTCATGGCTTCTTCGGCGATGCGGCGCGCCGGCAGGTCGGTGTGCTCCAGCAGCGAGCGCGCCGACGAGAGCGCGTAAGGCCCGCCCGATCCGATGGCCGCCACGCCTTCATCGGGTTCGATGACGTCGCCCTGTCCGCTGATGAGAAACGTTTGCTGCTTGTCGGTGACGAGCAGCAGCGCCTCCAGGTGCCGCAGCGCCTTGTCGGTGCGCCAGTCTTTGGCCAGCTCGACGCAGGCGCGGCCCAGGTTGCCGTGAAATTGCTCAAGCTTGGTTTCGAAGCGGCTGAAGAGCGAAAAGGCGTCGGCGGTGGAGCCGGCAAAGCCGGCCAGGACCTTGTCCTGGTAGAGGCGGCGAATCTTGCGCGCGGTGTGCTTGATCACGCTCTCGCCCAGCGTGACCTGCCCGTCGCCGGCCATGACGACCGCGCCGTCGCGGCGGACGCAAAGCACGGTGGTGGAGCGAATGCGGCGCCGAGCGCGCCCTGATTGCGCTGTTTTCATGCGTGTAACTGCCGATTATAGCAGTTGAAAACCGCTCACCGCGGAGGCGCGGAGGCACGGAGAGACTCTCCTATAGAATCGCTTTTTCCATGCAGAGAACCCGCACGCTGGCGTTACTCGCCACCGCCGAACTGCTGGCCATGTCGCTTTGGTTTACCGGTACGGCGGTGTTGCCCGAGCTGGCGCGGCGATGGAATGCGGGGTTGGGACTGGCGTCCTGGCTGACGACGGCCGTGCAGATCGGGTTTGTGGCGGGCGCGCTGTTCTCGGCGGCGTTCAACCTGGCCGACGTGTTTCGGCCGTCGAGAGTCCTTGTGATCTGCGCGTTGGCCGGAGCGGGGGCGAACGCGGCATTCGCTGCGGTGGCGGAAGACAACATCGCGCTCGCACTGTCCCTGCGATTTCTGACCGGAGCGTTCCTGGCGGGAGTGTATCCCACTGGTATGAAGTTGCTAGCCGGGTGGTATCGCGAAGGGCGGGGCCTCGCGATGGGCGTCCTGATTGGCGCGCTTACGGTGGGCTCAGCGCTGCCGCACGGCGCTCTCGCGCTGGGTGGACTGATGACGTCCCGCACCGGTGACTGGCGGTTGCCGGTCCTTGCCGCTAGCGGCCTCGCCGTAGTCGCGGCGGCCATCGTTGCGGTTGGCGTGCACGACGGGCCGTATGCGGCGCCTTCGCCGAGTTTCGATCCCGGGCAAATCGGCGAAGCGTTCCGGAATCGCCGGTTGCGCCTCGCCAACTTCGGCTACCTCGGCCACATGTGGGAGCTGTACTCGATGTGGGGCTGGGTCGCGGTGATGCTGGCGGCAGCCTCGAGCGCCGGCGTGCGAAACCAGGCAATCGCGTTTGTGGCGATCGCGATCGGCACGCTCGGATGCGTGTGGGCAGGTGTGGTCAGCGACCGGGTAAGGGCGACGAGCGCAAACGAGGGCGTCCGCGCCACACAAGTCGCACAACGCTCCCGCGTCACCATCTGGGCCATGGCGGTGAGCGGTGCGTGTTGCATCGCCGTCGCCCTGCTGTTCGATCATTTCTGGCTTGTCGTGCTGATTTCGCTCGTCTGGGGCATTGCTGTCATCGCCGACTCCGCGCAGTTTTCCACGATCATCAGCGAAGTCGCCGACCCGCGGTACGTCGGAACGGCGCTGACTATGCAGGTGGCGATGGGATTTCTGCTGACAGCAGTTTCGCTGCGCGTGGTGGCATTCATCGCAGCGCACTGGGGATGGCGATGGGCGACGGCGAGCCTGGCGATCGGGCCGGCGCTGGGGATTTGGGCCATGGTGGCGTTGATGCGGGCGGAACGCGAACCGCAGGGTCGCGGAGGCGCGCAGGAAGAGATTCTTATCGCGGATCCACGCGGATGACGCAGATGAAACCAACCACACAGGTCCTGGGCCCGCGAACCGCGCGGGCCCAGGATGAAGCTTCTGGAGGGTGTTGTTTTCCCCTCGTCCCTGCGCCTCCGCGGTGAAAAGGCTCATCCGCCCGGCGAATCGTTCGCGTACTGGTCCTGGGCATCGAGCTGGTGGGTGAGTTCGTCAATGCGCGCCTGGAGCAGGTTGCGGATGGAGAGCATGCCGAGCAGGCGGCCGTCCTTGTCGACAATGGGCAGGTGGCGATAGTGCGAGTCCACCATGGCGGCCAGGGCCTCGCCGGCGCCGGTTTCGGGCGTGCCGAGCTCGACGGCGCGGGTCATGACCTCGTCGACGCTGACGCCGCGCGGGTCGCGTCCGCTGAGGGAGATTTTGCGCAGCACGTCGCGCTCGGTGAAGATGCCGGCCACGCGCCGCTCGGCGTCGAGCACGGCGACGGCGCCGACGCGGCGGTCGAGCATGAGCTGGATTGCGTCGGCTACGCTGGTTTCGGGGGTGACGGTGGCGGAAACCTCGTCACACATTTGCAGCAGATTCATGGCGCACCTCGCTGCCAGGGCCCCGGCTTCTGATCGCGAAATTATGAACCTGGGGATGGGGAAGTCAAGCGCCCACACCTCACACAGACGCGGAGTCACAGAGACTGAGGAAGTTAAGAGAACGGGATTCCCTGTGTGTCTCTGTGCCCCTGTGGTGGAAGCTATTTCACGTCATTCCTGAACACCTTGCCATCCTTCATCACGAATCCCACGCTGCTCATGGCCTTGATGTCGCGTAGCGGATCGCCCTGCACGGCGATAATGTCGGCGAAGGCGCCGGGGGCGATGACGCCGATCTGGCCGTCCATGCCGAGCATGACGGCGGGGACGGAGGTGGCGGACTTGATCGCGGCCATGGGCGACATGCCGAGTTCGACCATGCGCGGAAATTCCTGCGCGATGGGCGACTTGGGGTCGGTCCACTCGAAGCTGCCCACGTCGGTGCCGAAAACGATCTTCACGCCGGCCTTGAGCGCGCGCTGGAACGACGGATTGTGCACGGCGGCGCGTGCCCGATCGCGCTTGCCTTCAGGCGTGTTCTCCGGCGCCCACCAGTAGAGATACGGCGAGAGCGTTGGGCAGTACCACGTCCCCTGCTTCACCATCTGCGCCACGTCCTGGTCGGTGAGGTCGAGGCCGTGCTCGATGGAGTCGCATCCGCCGTCGAGCGCGCGGCGCATGCCGACGCCGCCGTAGGCGTGGCACGCCACCTTCCTGCCCCAGCCGTGCGCTTCGTCAACCACGGCGCGGATTTCGTCGAGCGTGAGCGTCGGCTGCGATTGCAGGTGGCCGGCGTCGTCCACCCAGGAGCGATGGGTCATGTACACCTTCAGCCAGTCCGCGCCGTGGTCAAGTTGCTCACGCGCGGCCTTGCGGAAGCCGACCGGGCCATCGGCCAGCTGCGCCCCCTTGGGCATGTCAAGTTCGGGCGCGTAACCCTCGAGCGGATAGCCGCCGGTGGTCGACAGAGCGCGCGTGACCACGAACATGCGCGGGCCGGGAATGTGTCCTTCATTGATGGCGCGCTTGATGCCTACGTCGCCGTAGCCGGCGCCCTCGGTCTCCAGGTCGCGAATCGTGGTGAAGCCCTGCTCGAGCGCGCGGCGCGCGGCCACCGCGGCGCGCGCAGCACGGTAGGCCAGCGGGTACTCGAGGATGTTGGCGTCGTATCCGCCCTTGGCCGGGTCTTCGCCCTGCAAAAAGATGTGCGTGTGCGACTCGATCAGGCCCGGCATGACCGTGACCGAGGGCGCAAGGTTGATCACCGTCTCCGCCTGGCGCATCTCAGGCGAGTTGCCTTCCACCACGGCAACGATCTTGTTGCCGCGGATGATGATGCCTTTGTCGTGCAGGACGGCGTCGCTCTTGCCATCGATCAGGTTGACGGCGCGAATCGCGATGGTCGGCGGTGCGGCTTGGGCGAAGGCGGCGGCCGAGAGCAGGATGAAAGCCAGTGCAAGCTTGCGCATGAATCGGACCTCGAGGCTGAGTTTCAGCGAGCGCGGAACTGTAAACGCTTCCACCAACAAACTCAATCCCAAGCAGTCATTCGATGATGGCTTCGGCCTCGATCTCCACCAGCATCTCGGGCAGGATGAGCGCGCGCACCTCGACCATGCTTGTCGCGGGGCGGATGGCGCCGAAGAACTCGCCGTGGGCGCGGCCAACGGCTTCCCAGTCGCGCGCGATGTTGACCACGTACATGCGGGTGCGAACGACATCTTTCAAAGACGCCCCGGCGCGGGTCAGCGCGCTCTCGATGTTGCGCAGCGTCTGGATGGCCTGCGCGTGCGCATCGCCGATGCCGACAATGCTGCCGTCAGGCGCCGTCGCCGTTGTGCCTGAGACGTGCACCACGTTGCCCAGGCGCACCGCGCGCGAATAGCCGACCACCGGTTCCCATTGTGTACCGCTTGCGATGTTGGTGCGTGCCATGGCGTGCTCCTGTGAGAAACGCAAGGTAAGAGGAAAAAGGTACAAGGTAAAAGGAAAAACGTGCCGCCGTTAGCAATGTAACGTGCCTGCTGCCAGGGTAGAAGTTGCCAGCATTCGTAGCGATTTTGCTGAGAACGGGAAGCGGAAAGCGGACAGCGCTCCTTGACTTTCTGCAACCAAAGTCGCCGGAGCGGGTTCGAATAGACATAGAGGCGTCTGCGGTAAAGTCGCTCTGGGAGCGGCTTTGGGCGGGGGCCGGTTTCCATGGTCACCGCCGGCGTATGACGCCTGTAACCGCGGACGTCACCGAAGAGTTCTTGCGTCAGCGCGGCAAACTGCGTTAAAGAATGGGCAGATGTTGAGCGTCCGTCGCGGGGAACGGACTCGGGGGTAAGTGGATGATCTCTGAATCGCATCCGCTGCAACAGCTTTTCCGCGAGCTGGTGGGCCGCAATTTCAACGACGGAGTCGGCCTGCACGACGAGGAAGTGGGCGCGTACGTGGCCAACATGCTCACCGAGTTCTGCGAAACCGAGCAGCTCCACCGGATCCGGAACGCGGCCAACCGTCCGCTCAGCGATGTGGGCGAGATGCTGCTCGAGTCAGATCCTGTGTACGGCGACGCGCCCTCGTTCGACCGCGAGCGCCAGGTGCGAAAGCACATTGGCGACTACACGCTCTTCTTCACCGGCATGTTTCCCGAGAGCATCAACCAGTTCCGCCTGCGCCGTGCGCGGCTGGAAAACTTTATCGACTTCATGAAGGCCGGCAAAGAGAGCTACTACATCGTCAGCAAGTTCGAGCACTTCGAGTACGCGCGCGTGGCGCCGCTGTTCGGCAAGCTGGCGCGCGAGTTCGAGCGCTGCGTCTACGGACTCAACCTGGTGAAGAACGACCTGGCCGAGATGCAACATCCCATCGCGCGGCGGGCGGACGAAATACTGATGTAAGCGAAGCGATCGCGCCAGGTCGTCAGCTCCCGCGTATGATTGAGTCGTGGCTGACCGCTATTCCGCCGTATTTCACATCTTTGGCTCGGGACCTGTGTCTGTTTCCAACCGCTGGCTTGCCGCCCTGCTGCACTTCGCCCTCTTGCTGGCGGTTTCGACCGGACTTTCCTTGTTGACCTTCTGTCTCACCCTGTTAGCGTCCATCATGATCCTTGTCATCCGAGGATTTGTGATAGGCTCAAGGCCAGACATGACGATTGCCTACCGCAACATCGCCTTGCCGGCCGCGCTGGTCGCGCTGCCGCTGGCGTTCGCCGGGTTGCTCATCTGGGAGCGGATGGCGGTGCGGCGCGGCCTTGAGCCCAACAGGTCGCAAGTTTCTCCTCGAACATAACCGCTTCGCCCTCTGCGCGGGCCGCGGCTGAATCTGCCGTTTGACCCCTCCGAAATTGCTCCGCTACACTCGAAAATTCACGATTGACGCAGGTTTTTCTATGGCTGAAAGCATTCGCATCAAGCTCCCCGACGGCTCGGAAAAAGAAATGCCGCGCGGCACAACCGCGCTCGACGTGGCTCGCTCTATCTCGCCCCGACTCGCCGACGCCGCGCTCGCGGCAAAGATTCGTCCGCTGAGCAACGGCCACGAGTCCGCGCTGGTAGACCTGACTCGTCCACTGGAAAAGGACGCTGAGGTCCGCATCCTGACCGAGCGCGACCCCGAGGCGCTGGAGGTTTATCGGCACTCGTCGGCGCATCTTCTCGCCGCGGCGGTGCTCGAACTTTTTCCGGAGACGAAGCTGGGACACGGACCTGCGACCGAGAGCGGCTTCTTCTACGATTTCTACCGGCCGACGCCGTTCACTGCCGAAGACCTGGAGCGGATCGAGAAGAAGATGCAAGAACTGGTGCAGCAGGACCTGCCCTACGCGCGCGAGTTCCTGCCGCGCCAGGAAGGGCTGGAGCGCTTCAGGAACGAAGGCGACTTCATGAAGTGCCACTTCATCGAGCAGTTCACGGCGCCCGATGAAAAAATCTCGATCTATAAGACCGGCAAGTTTCTCGATTTCTGCCGCGGGCCGCACATTCCCTCGACGGGCAAGATCAAGGCCTTCAAGCTGCTCAACATCGCCGGCGCCTACTGGCTGGGGAACGAGAAGAACCCGCAACTGCAGCGCATCTACGGAACGTCGTTCTTCTCAAAGAAGGACCTCGACGCATTCCTGAAGCAGCAGGAAGAAGCCAAGAAGCGCGATCATCGCGTGCTCGGGCAGCAGCTCGATCTGTTCTCGATCCAGGAGCTGGCCGGGCCGGGGCTCATCTTCTGGCACCCCAAGGGCGGGCTGATCCGTAAGCTGATGGAAGACTGGATGCGCGACGAGTATCTGCGGCGGGGCTACTCGCTCGTATTCACGCCGCACGTGGCGCGCCGCCAGCTCTGGCGGACCAGCGGCCACGAAGGCTATTACGCGCAGAACATGTTCACGCCCATGGAGCTTGACGATGCGGAATACCGCATGAAGCCCATGAACTGTCCGTTCCACATTCTTATTTACAAAGACAAACTGCGCTCGTATCGCGACCTGCCCGTGCGGCTCGGCGAGCTGGGGACGGTGTATCGCTACGAGCGCTCCGGCGTAATGCATGGCTTACTGCGTGTGCGCGGCTTCACCCAGGACGATGCGCACATCTTCTGCACGCCCGAGCAGATCGAGGCCGAAATCGCCGGCTGCATCGAGTTCGCCCAAGCGGTGCTCAAGACCTACGGCTTCGACCAGTTCCAGGTGGAGCTGAGCACCTGGGACCCGAACGACCGCACGAACTTCGTGGGCAGCGAAGATCAGTGGAACATGGCCACCGGGTCGCTCGAAAAAGTGCTGAAGCGGATGGGGATCGCTTACAAGACGATTCCCGGCGAGGCGGCTTTCTACGGGCCGAAGATTGATGTGAAGCTGGTGGACGCGATCGGCCGGCTCTGGCAGCTCTCCACCGTGCAGTTCGACTTCAACCTGCCCAAACGCTTCGACCTGGAGTACGTGGGCGAAGACGGCCAGCGGCACCAGCCGTTGATGGTGCACCGCGCGCTTTATGGGTCGGTGGAGCGCTTCTTCGGCGTGCTGCTGGAGCACTACGCGGGCGCGTTTCCGGTGTGGCTGTCGCCGGTGCAGGCCGCGCTGATCCCGATCAGCGAGCGGCACGCTGAGTACGCGAACAAGATTGCGGGGGAGTTGCGTGCCGCCGGTGTCCGCGTGGAAGTGGACGCGCGCAACGAGAAGATGAACGCCAAGATCCGCGAGCACGCGCTGCAGAAAGTGCCGTTCCTGCTTGTCGTCGGCGACAAGGAGGCCGAAGCCGGCCGCGTCAATGTCCGGACGCGCGGAAAAGAGAAGACGGACGACCTGGCCGCGGACGAGTTCAAGGCGCGAATCGTGAAGCTGATCGCGGAAAAGGCGCCGAGCGTCTAGCTGCTTTCAAGACCGCGGAGACGCGGAGGCGCGGAGCGAAACAGCGTAGGTTTCCGCTTCGTTATCCCCACCTCGCTCGAATTGGGGCTACACTCTGCTCATGTTCTCGCGTTGGTTCGGTCCAGTTTTGCTGCTTTCGGTTGCCGCCGTCGCATTCGAACAAGCGCCCACGCCGCTGAATCAGAACGACACCGGCGATCTCGGCGCGTATCTGAAGAAGCAGTTCGGGCCGGGTTTTGCGCCGGCGCCGCTGGTTCCGCGCGGAGCGGGCGGCGTCCCCATCAAGGGAGCGCCGACGACGGTGCTGCTCACCGGCGATCTCGACGGCGACGGCGCTGAAGACGCCGTGATCCTGGTGAGCGCGAAAAACCCGCTGGCCGGGCAGCAGGACTACAAGTACAAGGTCATCGATCCCTACGACGCCTATTACGGCTGGGGCAATCCGAAAGAAACGCAGCAGTTTGCCTCCTCCGATCCGGACCGGGCGCGAACGCTGGTGGTGATCCACAACTGGCGCGCCGCCGAGGCCAAGGCGAAATTCGTCATCATCAATCTACCGTTCGACCGGCTGACGCTGGCGCAGGTCGTGATCAAGAAAAAGCCCCGGGTCGTGATCAATGCCGATGAGGCGGGGCTGATGATCTCGTCGGTGTACTGGGATGGAAAGAAATACAAGTACGAGCCCGGCACGGCGGAGAGCGAAAAGTAGCCGGCGCCCAACTCGAAGATCAGCTCTTCGCGAAGGTACGAAGCGAAACCGAGCAAGGCTTCGTGTCTTCGCGCCCTACTAGTGGTGAGCCCTCAGATGGCGCGCTGCGCGCGCCGTAGCGCAGGTCGTGCGCGAGCGACTCGGCCCAACCGGCGATCCAGATTCGCCGGCTGTCTTCGGCGGCGATGGCGGCGTTGCCCGAGCGGCGGCGACCAGACCAGGCTACGCCCGCGGATTGGCAGGTCTCCCGCTGCGCTCGGGATGAGGCTTCGAGAGAAGAGTTCTGTCTCCAGTCGCTATAATCCCCAGCAACATGGACCTGGAGCACAAATTAGCCGAACTGAAGAAGCGCGACGGCCTGGCGGCGGAGGGCGGCGGGGCAGCGCGGCGCGAGCGCCAGCACAAGGAAGGCAAGATGAGCGCCCGCGAGCGGATCGAGTTCCTGCTCGACGAGGGCACGTTCGAGGAAACCGACCGCCTGGTGACGCATCGCTGCACCGACTTCGGCATGCAGGACCAGGTGTACTACGGCGATGGCTTCGTCACCGGCTATGGGCGGATCGAGGGGCGGCTGGTTTTCTGTTTCGCGCAGGACTTCACCGTGTTCGGTGGGTCGCTCTCGGAGGCCAACGCCGGCAAGATCGTGAAGATCATGGACCTGGCGATGAAGACCGGCGCGCCAGTGATCGGACTGAACGACTCGGGCGGCGCGCGCATCCAGGAAGGCGTGATGTCGCTGGCTGGCTACGCCGACATCTTCCTGCGCAACACGCTGTCGTCGGGCGTGATTCCGCAGATCTCGGCCATCATGGGGCCGTGCGCCGGCGGCGCGGTGTACTCGCCGGCGATCACCGACTTCATCTTCATGGTGGACAAGACCTCGTACATGTTCGTGACCGGGCCCGACGTGATCAAGACGGTGACGCACGAGGAGGTCACCAAAGACCAGCTCGGCGGCGCCATAACGCACAACGAAACGTCGGGCGTGGCGCACTTTCTGGCGCACGACGACGCCGAGTGCCTGGCGATGATCCGCGAGCTGATGAGCTTTATTCCGTCGAACAATTTGGACGATGCGCCGCGCAAGGCGCCGACCGATCCGGCCGAGCGGGCTGACGCCGCGCTCGACTCGATTGTGCCGGCGGAGTCGAACCAGCCCTACGACATCAAAGACGTGATCCACGCGGTGGTAGACGACGGCTACTTCTTCGAAGTGCACGAGCACTACGCGAAGAATCTCGTCGTCGGCTTCGCGCGCATGAATGGGCGCCCGGTGGGCATCGTGGCGAACCAGCCGGCGTACCTGGCGGGCGTGCTCGACATCAACGCGTCCCTGAAGGGCGCGCGCTTCGTGCGCTTCTGCGACGCTTTCAACATCCCGCTGCTGACCTTCGAAGACGTGCCCGGCTTCCTGCCCGGGACGAACCAGGAGCACGGCGGGATCATCAAGCACGGCGCGAAGCTGCTGTACGCCTTCGCCGAGGCGACCGTGCCGAAGATCACGGTGATCACGCGCAAGGCGTACGGCGGCGCGTACTGCGTCATGTCGTCGAAGCACATCCGCACCGACGTGAACTACGCCTGGCCGACGGCGGAGATCGCGGTGATGGGCCCGGAAGGCGCGGCCAACATCGTTTATCGGCGCGAACTGGACAAGGCGCGGAAAGAAGGCGTGTCCAGAGGCGCGGCGAAGCTGCACGGCGACGAAGCCGTCGCAGCGGTCTTAAAAGAGAAGACGGAAGAGTTCCGCGACCGCTTCGCCAACCCCTACGTCGCCGCGGAGCGCGGGTACTTGGACGCCGTCATTCAGCCGCGCGAAACCCGCGCCCGCGTGATCCGCGCGCTGGAGATGCTCGACGGCAAGCGCGAGAGCATGCCGAAGAAGAAGCACGGAAATATTCCGCTGTGATGCTCAGCTAAGTACCTGGCATATGTTGACGTTTGCCATGTGTGAGCTGTTGTAGTATGAAGGCGAACAAATGGCGAATACAACCCACACAGTCGAGGCCGACGGTTTGGTGTGCAACGACGCTGGACCATGGGCAAACGACAAGTATCGTCTAGTCGCGATGTACACCCAGATGTTCGCAACTGCCATGAAGGACAAGTGGCCAGCCCGGCATTATTTCGAGTTGTACGCCGGAGCGGGGTACAGCAAGATCAGGGGAGCCGATTCTATTATTGCGGCTTCGCCTGTGCGGGCCGTTACCGTTCCGGACACTTTTTCCAAATACGTATTCTGTGAAGAGGACGACGAAAAACGCGAGGCACTGCGGAAACGAATACAAAGGCACGCACCACATACGAACTGTGCATTTATTCCCGGAGATTGCAATGCGCGAATCGAAGACATTGTCAGTGAAGCGCGATCGCCGTCGGCGGGGAACAGCCTCAATCTCTGTTTCTTAGATCCTTACGATATCGGGATTAAGTTTTCGACCGTTAGGAAACTCGCCGAAATGCGAATGGATTTCTTGGTTCTGCTCGCAGTTTTCATGGATGCGCAACGTAATTACGACAACTACACAGCTGAAGACTCCCAGAAGCTCGATCAGTTTCTTGGGGATCGTGAATGGAGGAAAGAATGGAGGAGCAAGGATCGCCTACTCGAGGAGTTTCCGCAGTTCCTCGCTGAAGAGTTCTCAAAGCGAATGGCAATGATCGGTTACATTGGGCAACCCTTGCATCGAATGAAAAAGGTCCGCACATACGACCGTAGGGCGCCCCTCTATTATCTGGCCCTGTTTTCACGAAGCGAACGCGCATACGCGTTTTGGGACGCCGTTCTAAACTATGCAACCGATCAACCGAAACTCGGAGCTGATTGGTGAGTCTGAATTCTGAAATCGAGTGGACGGACGCAACCTGGAACCCCGTTCGCGGCTGCACCAAGATCAGCCCCGGATGTAAGCACTGCTACGCGGAGCGCTTCGCAGAGCGCTTCCGGGGCGTCGAGGGCCACCCGTACGAACAGGGGTTCGATCTTCGCCTGGTGCCGGAAAAATTGACGGAACCCTTGGAGTGGCGTGAACCAAAGATGGTCTTCGTCAATTCAATGAGCGATTTGTTTCATGACGGTGTTTCGGACTCATACATCGAGGCAGTTGCTCGCGTGATGTGCGCGGCTCCATGGCACACGTTTCAAGTCCTCACGAAGCGGTCCGAACGGCTTAAGACACTGCTGAACTCCAAGCTCAGATTTGCCGCTGGCCAGCGTCACATCTGGTGGGGAGTTAGCGTCGAGGACCGTAATTATGGTGTGCCGAGAATTGAACACCTTCGCCAAAGCGGTGCGTGTGTGAAATTCCTCTCAATAGAGCCCTTGCTTGAGGATGTTGGACGAATCAATCTGTCATCCATCGATTGGGTGATCGTGGGTGGCGAGAGTGGTCCCGGTGCCCGCGAGATGAAGGCGCAGTGGGTCCTCTCATTACGCGATCAGTGTGCCGCAGTCGATGTGCCATTCTTCTTCAAACAATGGGGCGGCGTCCGCAAACACAAAACGGGCAGGCTGCTGGAAGGGCGCACTTACGATGAGTATCCTCGCAGGCCTGTAGCACACCCGCCTACGGAGAATGATCGCGTCGCGATCTCGCGACGGCTGAAGCTACGGTTTCGGTCATTCGAACTCTTGCAACTGGCTCCCGCCTAGGTCGGAAGTTTAGCCATTTCAGTCCGCGGTCATCCCTGCTTGACGTCGCTTCGTCCCGGCGTTACCGTTGCGCGGTTTTTCGACAGAGGCCATGCAACTCACCCCCCAAAAAGATCTCACACTCAGGAGAGACTTCATGCGTTTGCCGACGCGAGTTCTCACCATCTTTGCCTTGTGCTGTTGTATGGCGCTGATTGCCAGCTTCGCGCCAAGCCGCGGCCCGGTAAGCGCCGCGCCGCCCCAACCCGCTCCGCCAAGCAGTCCAGCCCAGGGATATGACATCCACGTAGTCGCGCCACACCTGGTGGATGGACACGAAATGGGCCCCTACCATCACTATTGCAAAGTGCACGACCCCGATCCGCAGATCGTGTGCCTGATCTACGATTCCACCGATCCCAACGCCAAGCTTTCGCAGGTGGAGTGGATTTACGCCAAGAAGCTGGTGCGCAACCAGGTGTCGCTGCGCGACTGGAACAAGAACTGGCACGACCACGCCATCGAGATCGCCGGCGGGCGCGTGAAGGTGCTCGACCTGCCCGACGACAAGGCCACCGAAGTTGCCAAGACCGTGGCCACCACCGACGGGCTGATCTATCACTTCTACAAGAATGGCAATCTGCCCAACGGCAAGATGTCCGTGGCGCAGGCGGTCGGCCACAAGCCGATGAAGCAGGACGAGTGGAAGAAGGGAGCGCAGTAGGCCTGTCCACCGCCGAGGCGGAGAGTCCGCCGAGATTCTTGTTCTCTGCGTCCTCCGCGTCTCTGCGGTGATGCGTTAGGTCCTGGGCGGCGCTGGCGGCGGCAGGAATGCCGGCGTCGGATCGGTGCCCAGCTTCGGGTGCTTGAGGTGGAAGTCGGTCGCGTCCTGATAGGCCTTTGCCACGGCCAACAGGTTTGCCTCGCCGAACAGGTTGCCCAGGAACGTAATGCTCATGGGAGTGCCGTCGCTCGGGCGGAAGCCGTGCGGCAGGATGACGGCCGGGTGTCCGGTCAGGTTCGTGATCAACAGTTGCGGGCTGAAGGTGGGCGCGACGATCACGTCCAAGTTCTTGAAGAGGTCGGCCACCTTTTCCATGAGCAGCGTGCGGGCACGGTTCTGGTTGATGTACTCCACCGCGGGAATCAGGCGCGCTTCGCGGAAGGTGTTGGGCCAGTCGTTGGGGCCTTGCGCGGTGAGCAGCTTGTCGCGGCCGCTGCGCGTGAGTTCGTCAAACGCCGCCGCCCCTTCGGCAACCAGCAGTGGACGCAGGGCACCGGCGGCGGGCCTGGTGGGCAGCTCGACCGGGATGAGGTTGATGCCGAGTTTCTTTTGGAGGACGTAGATCGCGTCGGCGTCGGCCTTAGTGGCTTCCAGGCGCCGTTCTTTCTGCGTGGGCGTTTCGCGCTTCAGTTCATCCGCGGTCGGCTGGCGCTCGAACTCGCTGCGCAGGTAGCCGATGCGCAACTTCTTCGGGTCGATCGTCGCGTCCCAGTTGAAGGGGTAGTCGTGCACGGTGCGATCGTGGCCATCGGGGCCGCAGATGGCGCTGAGCACCACGGCGCAATCCTCTACGGCACGGCAGAGCGGCCCGAGCTTGTCCATGCTCCAGGAGAGTGCCATGGCGCCGGTGCGCGGTACGCGTCCGAACGTGGGACGCAGCCCGGTGACGCCGTTGCGGGTGGAGGGTGACGAGATCGAGCCGAGGGTCTCCGAGCCGATGGCGAACCCAACGCATCCCGCCGACGTCGCCGAGCCCGAGCCGGCCGATGAACCGCTCGAGCCCTGGTCGGTTTTCCACGGGTTACGCGTGACGGCGCCGAACCACACGTCGCCCTGCGCCAGCGCGCCCAGCGTCAGCTTGGCGACGAGCACGGCGCCGGCGTCGTCGAGGCGCTTGACCACGGTCGCGTCAGATTCGAACCTTTGATCCTCATAGCCCTTCGCGCCCCAGGTGGTGGGCGCGCCGCTCACCGCGAGCAGGTCCTTCGCGCCGTACGGAATGCCGTGCAGCGGACCGCGGTACCTGCCGGCGGCCATCTCTGCGTCTGCTTTCTTCGCGGCGGCCAGGGCGCGCTCGGGAAGCAGCGTGACCACGAAGTGCAGCACCGGATCGTAGCGCCTGAGGCGGTCCAGGTACATCTGGGTGAGCGCGACCGAGGTGACCTTGCGGGTGCGCAGCAGTTCGCCCAGCTGGCGGACGTTGTAGAAGGCAACGTCTTCGATCTGTGCCGGCGCGGCGACGGCGGGCACCCGGCTCATGCGCATGGGGCGGCGCTGGGTTTCAAACGTCATGCCCGGCAGCACGGGGTTGAAGAGCAGCGCCGGAGCGACGTCGTTGGGTATGTGGAGCTCCCACACCTGCTCGAACTGCTTCAACCGGTCGTTGATGTCGCGCAACATCATCTCGACCTGGGCGTCGTCGTAACTGAGCCCGGCGACTGACGCCGCGGCGCGAATCATTTCCTTGGAGAGCGGAAGCTTGGCCACATCACCACCCACGCCCGCCGCCTGCACCGGCGCGGGCGTCGCGGTGGGTGCTGGCGCGGGCGTTGATGCGGCCTGGGGGTGCATCATGCCCCAGAGGGTTTCGGGGAACACGGTGGAAGAAACGCCAAGCGATGAAAACAGCGCAACAAAAGCGCGGCGATTAAGCGCGGGACGTGAGTTCATGGCGCGGGATTATAGAACGACAGGCGCTGGCTATTCGCTCTTGGCTTTTGGCCAAACACGCAGGAACGGCGGCACGTTGCGACTTGGCGGTGGGAGGAAGGAGGCCAAGAGCCAAGGAGCCAATGGCCAAGAGCGCAGTCAGGCAAGAAAAACAAATTCGCCGCTCGGCTCATCGCCGGCGGCGCATTGTGCGTGCAAATAAGAATCCCGAGGTCCCGTTACCCCGCTTGCCTCGACCAGCAGCTCGCTTTAGTCCTTCGCCGACCTGCACCCTCACTGCGCTTTCGCGCCGCTCGGGACCCCCTTTCGGGAGCTAGCCTCTTATGTCGCTCATCGCCTCTCGCCTCGCGGCGGGCTGTGGTGCTCGACCAAGACTTCGTGCGATCCAAGCTCAGGTTCCGGGCTTGCCACCAACCGGACCTACCGGATAACGCCTCGGGATCCTATCTTGCCTCCGACTCATTCACTGTTCGTCTCGACCAGCCACACGCTAAAGACCCTCACCTGCCCTCCAACCGTCGCCTTGCGGCGCAGCCGGTGACCTCGGCTCGAGTCCCGGATTTAGCTGCCAACCGGGCGACCCAGTGAACTGTCAAAGAACGAGTGTGGTTTTACGCTTTCTATTTTTTTAGTCAAACAGTTTTTGCGATTTGTATCTGGTTTGTTTTCAATCGGGTGCAGCCTGTTCACAGACGCCTGCCAGAAAATTGTGCAATCCCATCGCACCAAACCCGCCAACGACAAGGATTTGCCAGTATTGACGCGCAAGAAAATTGCGTGAACACGGCGCGCAGCACGGGTTTTCGGCTTCTATGAATTGTGGGAAACGGGCTGCAAACCGCACTGGACGCGGGTTCTGAAAAAACCTTGGTAACTTTGAGGCGCCCGAAAAACGGCAGAAGCAGGTTCTGTTTCCAGCGTTCGACGACGGTGAAATCCAGCAATTCTGCACAATTTCTAGTGCGAAGTGCGGCGAAAAGCTTGAAATTTTGTTTTTCGGAGCGCTGCTAGGATAGGCGCGTGACCGCTCCCCTGCTTGAAGTCAGCCGTCTGGACGTGAGTTTTTCCGCCACAGCACCACCGGCGGTGCGCAACGTCAGCTTTTCCATAGCTCCGGGCGAGGTTTTGGGGCTGGTGGGCGAATCGGGCTCGGGGAAGTCGGCCACGGCGCTGGCGATCTTGCGGCTCCTGCCGCCTCAAGCCCGCGTGAACGGGGAGATTCGCTTCGGTGGGCAAGACTTGGGTCCGCTGGGAGCGGAAGCCATGCGCTCGATCCGCGGGCGGCGCATCGCCATGATCTTCCAGGAGCCGATGACCGCGCTGAATCCGGTGATGCGCGTTGGTGACCAGGTGGCGGAGGCGGTGCTGGTGCATGGAGGACCGTCGTCGGTCGTTGGCCGTTGGTCGTCGGCCAAGGCCCGAGCCTGGAATCGCGCCGTGGAGATGCTCGACCTGGTTCGAATCCCGGACGCAGCGCGGCGTGCGCGCGCCTATCCGCACCAGCACTCCGGCGGGCAGCGCCAGCGCGTGATGATTGCCATGGCGCTGATGAACCGGCCCGAGCTGCTGATCGCCGACGAGCCCACCACCGCGCTCGACGTCACCATTCAGGCAGAAATCTTGGCTTTGCTCGCCGAGCTCCGCGAGAAATTCGGGCTGGCGATGCTGTTCATCTCGCACGACCTCGCCGTCGTCTCGCAGGTCGCGCACCGGGTGGCGGTGATGTACGCCGGCAGCATCGTGGAGATGGCCGCGACGGCGGAACTCTTCCGCGGGCCGATGCATCCCTACACGCGCGGCCTGCTGGCCAGCGTGCCCACACTGCGCACCGACCGCGCAAAGCCGCTGCCGGCGATCGAAGGCACCGTGCCCACCGTAGTCAACATGCCGCCGGGATGCGCTTTCGAGCCGCGCTGCGGACTACGCGTAGATGATTGCGCGAGGGAGTTGCCGGGATTGGTGGAGGTCGCCCCGGGGCATTTGGCAAGGTGTCCGGTGACCATCCGGACACCCTAATCCGAGAGCGCCAGGTTCTTTTTGCACGCCCCACTCATGCGCCATCCGGAAGACGACCTGTTCTGACGGATATTGACGCTTGCTCATCCCCTTCGGGGGGGAGAATCGGTGCCTCGTTTTGGCTGCATGAACGGGGAACAATGAGGAGGTCGCTACATGAGAAGACTTCTGTGGTTTTCAGTCATGGCGGTTGCGGTCCTTGCACTCTGTGAAGCCGCGAGCGCGAACGTTTGCTCCTGCCCGACAGTGCAATTGGTTGAGCGCCGAACGTGTTCGCCTGGCAACGGATGCTTCGCAGAATATGGGGTGTACGGTTGTAACTCCGAAGAGGCGAAAGGTTGTGAGAAGTGCGTCACAACCCAAAACAAATGCTGCAACGTCACCCCTTATCAGTCTGCGACTGAGGGGGAACAGTGCACCGGAGGACCCGGCGGGGGCGGCGCGGCCATGGATATTCGCTTGCTGCTGCGCGAGCGTTCTGTGCAGGAAGCCGAGGTGCTCGTTCCGACGTGCAAGGGCGGCTATGCGTCCCTCAATGACGCTGCAGGGTTCACTCACGACAGTCACGGGAGTGGCGGAAAATGACCGGGCTGCGCCTACTTCTCAGCGTTGCCTTTCTTTGCGGCGCATCGTTGGCTCAAAATGCGCCGCTTCCTTTAGCAATCAAAACAAGACTGCCTGTACAGAGTGAGAAGGCGCAGGGGTTTGTCCTGCCCATCAAGAGCGATGCTGACGGGAACATCTATCTCCGCGTAAATGAACGCGAGGTGGTTCGTGGCGGGCCCGTTTTGAAAATCGCCGCCGACGGATCTAAGGTGATTCGGTATGACTTGGCAAAATCGAGAGAATTGTCCAGCGCGCAGATCGTTGATTTTGCGCCGACTTCTGGCGGCGGCCTTATTCTCGCGGTACGTCGGACGAGGGACCAATTCTATTTGGTACGCTTTGACGCCGACGGTACGATTCGAAGCGAAGTCAGATTGGAGGGTGATATTGCTCCGTTGCAGTTAGCGGAGTTTGGGACGGGTGAGTTGCTGATTGCGGGTACGAAGGCGGGCGGCGACTCCGCTGAGATTGACTCGATTCCTACGGTCGCGCTGTATACCCATCGCGGCCAACTGATCCGTACGCTGCTGCTGAAAGAAGACCTCGCGCCCGCGGAAAAGTCTGGTCGCGCGACTCCTTCGGGCAGTATCCGTCAAGACCGGACGTTTGAAGATGCGCTTGTGCTCTCCAGCTTGCATTCATCAGACGATGGCAACATCTACCTGATGCGCCCAGGAAACTCTGGTCCGATTTTTGTTGTGTCGCCTGGCGGCAGAATTGTTCGACGCATAACTCTCGAGCCACCGCGCCGCGCTTCCTACCTCGGCGCGATGGCAGTTTCCAGGCGCAGGATCGCGGCCAAGTATGTAATCAATCGCGACGAAGGGGGGCCTCAGATCGCGTCCATAGTCTTGCGAGTGTTTGATAGCGACTCCGGCAAACTGCTGGGAGAGTACGAACATTCGGACCCGTCGATCGGTTCAGCTTTTGCCGCCTATGACGGAGCAGAGTTTGTGTTCCTGGCTGCAGACGATCAAGGACGATTGAATCTTCTTCACGTGGCACCGAATTGACAGGGGTTACTTGGTCGCTCCCGGGCACCTGGCGCGGTGTCCGGTCGTGCAGGATAAGAATTTTTAACCGCAGAGCGCGCAAAGGCCGCCGAGAAGACCAAATCCCTCACGGCGGTCACCCTGAGCGAGCGCGACAGCGCAAGTCGAAGGGTCCCTACTCAACCCGCACACTACCGCGGGAATAGGGATCCTTCGACTCGCCCTCGCCTGCTACGCGCACTCGGTCTTCGCTCAGGATGACCTGAATTTGGATTTCTCTGCGATCTCTGCGTGCTGCGGTGAAGGCCTACGTGTTCTCCGCTACGGCGCCCTTGGGGCCGGCCGCCTGCGCTGAAGCTGCCGCCGGAGGTCGCGTCACCACCACGCCGCGCTCGTCGAACTTGCCGAAGATCATCTTGCCGGCGGTGGTCTGCAGCACCGAAGTCACGGCAATGTCGATGGTCTTGCCGATCATCTTGCGCGCGTTGTCGACCACCACCATGGTCCCGTCGTCGAGATAAGCCACGCCCTGGTTGTATTCCTTGCCTTCCTTGAGGATGAAGACCTTCATGATCTCGCCGGGCAGCACGATGGGCTTCAGCGAGTTGGCCAGCTCGTTGATGTTCAGCACCTCCACGCCCTGGAGCTGCGCGACCTTATTCAGGTTGAAGTCGTTGGTGATGATCTTGGCCTCGTAGAGCTTGGCCAGCTCGATCAGCTTCATGTCCACCTCGCGGACGGCGGGGAAGTCGTCTTCCACGATCTGGACCGAGAGCGAGGCGATTTTCTGGATGCGCTGCAAAATGTCGAGCCCGCGGCGGCCGCGGTTGCGCTTGAGCGAGTCGGCCGAGTCGGCCACGAGCTGCAATTCGCGCAGCACGAATTGCGGGATGACGATGATCCCGTCGAGGAAGCCGGTTTCGGCGATGTCGGCGATGCGGCCGTCGATGATGACGCTGGTGTCGAGGATCTTGTAGCTCTTCTTGGCCTGCTTCTCGCCGCCGAAGATACCGCCCAGGGCGGAGAGGTTCAGCAGGTCGCCCTTGTTCGCCCCCACGATCAGTCCAACGTAGGCCATGAGCAGCATGACGAACATCTGCAGGAAGCTCTGCGTGTTTCCCGGCTGGACGCTGTTCTTGATGACCAGGCTGAACAGGTAGGCGCCGAAGATGCCGGTAATGCTGCCGATCACCGCGCCAATCAGCCGCTTGAGGCTGACCTCGAGCAGGCGGATCTCAAACAGCACGACGACCACGCCGATGGCGGCGCCGGCAGCGGCGTCGGTCAGGGGATCAAAGCCAAAGGGGTGAAAGATGTAGGCGGCGGTGGTGAGAATGGCAATGAAAACAAGACGAATGAACAGCAGTTCCATAAGGCGGGGACCTCCCCTTTCCGGTCCACGCCGCGCTTCGCCCGCCGCATTATGAACACATTGGCCCAGCGGTGCGCACTTCGCGGTGCTGACCTGCACGTCGGCGGCCCCAAGCCCCGCTTTACCTCGTCAAATCGGGCCACCGCAGTTAATCGCGGAGCGAATAGATGAATGAATAAAGGTTTGCTCCGCAGTTCCCGCCGCCGGGCCGAGCCCGTCCGCAGGAACGTTTCCCAGCGCCGTCAACCCCGGCGTCTGGCAGAGCGCGAGTATATAACGCGCGGCGCGGGGTGTGGCGTGAAGAAAAGTAATCGCCTGGTCACCGCAAGTTACTCCCTCAGTAAACATTTAGCCGCGGATAGATATTGACCGTGGTGTTAACAGACGGCATTGTTCAAGCGGGCCCTTTTCGTCCGCTCGGAAAAACTTTTCAGGCCTTGGGCTGAACCGAATGGGACAAGCCGAGCGGGGTTGTACGAAGCCCGGCGCGCACTATCTCGGGGGAGAAATCGCGCGCCGGGTATTTTTTGTAAATCGGCACTCGGCAATCAGCAATTGGCAGTTGGCCCGCGAACGCCCTTGCTCGCCTCAGCATTCACAGCGCCTGCGCCAGGAAAACCAGTCACGCGGCGAATGCGGATGACCATCTCGGCGTCAGCACGACCAGTCGTTCCGAGGGCCACGATTTTCGGCGGGCTGAATGCTGATGGCTGAAATGCTGAGTGCTGCTCCTGTACAATCCCGTGCTCATGAAGCAGCGGGCGTTTCTGCGGCTGGCAGTTCTGCTGGCGCTGGCGACCTCGGCCAACGCCAGGTACGTTGCCGATCCCATCGTTCGCTACAAGATTGACGCGCCCCTCGACGCCAAGAACAAGACGATCAATGGGCATGAAATCATCCAGTGGCGCAATCACAGCGCCGACTTGGTGCCCGACCTGCAGTTCCATCTTTATCTGAATGCCTTCAAGAACAACTACTCCACGTTCATGCGCGAGGGCGGCGCCACCAGCCGGCGGGTGAAGTTCCTCAACGAGGCGGAGGCGTGGGGATACGAACAGATTCGGTCGTTAAAGGTGAATGGAAACGACCTGACTTCGCAGCTTCGCTACATCCAGCCCGACGACGGCAACCCCTACGACCAGACGGTGGCGCGTGTGCCGTTGCCCGCCCCCATCGCCGGCGGGGGCACGGTGACGATCGAAATTCAGTGGACGTCGAAGCTGCCGCACATTTTTGCGCGCACCGGGTGCCGCGAAGACTTCTGCCTGGTGGCCCAGTGGTTCCCGAAGCCGTGCGTCTGGGAGGCGAAGGGCGAGCGCCATCGCGCGCAGTCAGGCTGGAACTGCCACCAGTTCCACACCTCAACCGAGTTCTACGCCGACTACGGCACGTTCGACGTGAACCTCACCGTGCCCTCCGACTTCGAGATCGCCGCCACCGGCGCCGAGCGCGGCTCACATCACAACGGGGACGGCACAACCACCTACAACTACTACCAGGAGGACGTGCACGACTTCGCCTGGACCACGCAGCCGAAGTCGCAGGCGATCAAGGTCGTCCGCTGGTTCAAGGCCGACGAGCAGGTGACGCCGTCGGAGATCGCGGAGTGGTCGAGGAAGACCGCTGCGCCGCCCGAAGACGTGAAGCTTCAGGACGTGAAGGTCACGCTGTTCGCGCAACGCGAGCACACGGGCCAGGTCGACCGCCACTTCAAAGCCGCGTTCGCCGGGCTGAAGTGGTTCGGCCTGTTCTACGGAAAGTATCCGTATGACGTGCTCACCTTCGTGGATCCGCCGCCGTTCACGGGACGCGGCGCCGGCGGCATGGAGTATCCGACGTTTTTCACCGCGGGCACCGAGTACTGGCCGGGCCAGCACAAGCTCGATCCCGAGGGCGTGATCGTGCACGAGTTCGGACACCAGTTCTGGTACGGCCTGGTAGGCAACAACGAATTCGAAGAAGCATGGCTCGACGAAGGCTTCAACTCGTACTCGACCGGCAAAGTGCTGGAGCGCGCCTACGGACCGAATTATTCCTACGCGTACATCAACGGGATTCCGTTTCCGGCGATCGGCTGGATTGACCTGCCGGTGCCGCGCTATCCCTGGTACAAGGTCGGTAATGTCTGGATCGGTCCGTTCTGGGAGTGGGTGGCGGAGCCACAGAAGTACGGACGCACGCGCTCCTATTGGAACAACGCCCGCACCGACGCCATGGAGCGCTACGCCTGGCTAACCCTCGACCGCGGCAGTTACCAGGACCAGGCGTACTCCAAGCCGGAACTCACGCTGCGCACGCTGGAGGCGCTGCTTGGCGACGCGTGGCCGCGCGTCATCCGCGCCTACCACCAGCGCTGGCGCTTCAAGCATCCCGACGCCATCGACTTCATGGACACAGTGCGCGAGGTCAGCGGCCAGGACATGAAGTGGTTCTTCGACCAGACGGTGTACGGCGCCGAGATCGTGAACTACTCAGTCTCGTTTACCGACGGACATGAGCCGGAGATGAAGGGCTACTTCGATCGCGACGGGAAGCCGGCCATGCAGACATCCGCTGGCGACGACAAAGACGACAGCGGCGGCGACCCGAATCGTCCCCGCGAAGCCGAAGTCCTTGTGCGGCGTCTCGGCAGGATGCGCTTCCCGGTGCAGGTGGTTGTGAAGTTCGAGGACGGCAGCGAGGACCGGAAAGTGTGGGACCTGCACTCGGGAAGTACCGCGATGGTTCCGCCTCCGCCGCCGGGAGCAGTGGCGCCCTCGGTGATCAGCGATGAGCAGTACCGCTGGATCAAGTACAAGTACTTCGGCCGGCCACGGATCGTCTCGGCGGAAGTGGATCCCGACTTTCAGATCAAGCTGGAAGTTGCGCGCACCGATAACTCGGCGCTGCGCGAACCGGTGCGGCTGGCGGCGGACAAGTGGTATCTGCGCTGGGTGGTGTGGTTGCAGAACGTGCTGATGTCGTTTTCCTACTTTGGGTGACGCGCTCTTGGCGGTTGGTGCCTGGCTTGAACAGAAATGACAGCGTCGGTCAATAGAATGCAAAGCCTCACACGAAGGACACGAAGGCAGGCAAAGGGTTTCGGCCAGAGTCCTTCGTGTGACCTTTGTGTGATTCGTGTGCAACGGTTCTCTTGATGGCGGCAGACAACAAACCCGGCGCCCTCTCAGCCGTCCGCAGCGGCCTCTCCGCTTCGGCGCGCCGTCCGTGGCTGGCGCTGCTGTTCTTCGCGGTGAACCTGCTCGTCGCGGCCGCTGTCGCGGCGCCCATGTATTCGGCACTGCGCGAACACATCGGCGCGAGCATCGTCGGTCGCGATTTGGCGCGCGGGTTCAGCGCGGCTTGGCTCACTGAATTCCAGATCGCGCGCGCCGACTTCCTCAGCGGCTTCGCTACGGCGATCGCCTGGGCGGGCGTCGTGTTCCTGGCGCTCAACACCATCCTGTCCGCCGGGGCGTTCGAAGTGTTTGCGCAGGGTGAGGGTGCGGGCATGCACGCCTTTGGGCGCGGCGTGGGCAAATACTTCGGCCGGTTCGCGCGGCTCGCGGTCGCCGCCTCGGTGATGTACTTCGTGGCGTTCTGGGTGTGGAACTACGCCGCCGAGAAGCTGCTCGACGCCATGTTCCGCCACGCCATGCGTGAGGCCGCGCACTTTTATTTGGAATGGGCGCGCTGGGCGCTGCTCGGGCTCTCGCTCGTGCTGATCAATGCCGTGGTTGAATTCGCCAAGGCGGAGATCGTGGTCTCGGCGCGCCGCTCGGCGCTGGGCGCGCTCGGACACGCGGCCGGCTTCGTCCTGCGCCGGCTCGGCGCCGTGCTCTCGATGGTGTTCACGCTCGGCCTGCTGAGCACGTTGGCGGTGCTGGCGTACGTGGTGTTCGCGCGCTACTTCCCGCAATCGGGCGTGATCACGGTGGCGCTGTGGTTCGCCGTGGCCCAGTTCCTGTTGTGGCTTCGCTGGATGCTGCGCCTGGCCACGTGGGGCGCGGCCGTCGCGTACTACGGCGGACACGCGCCTCGTCAACTCGCCGTCGAATAGCCCGCAGGATCGGCTGGAAGGGCGCCGCAGGGCGCCCTTCTGGTTTCTCCCTTGGTTCGGACGGCGCTCGTTACTTCGCCTCGGCGAGCACGTCGGCGTAGTAATTCAGCAGCGCGCGCTTGGGAGTTTCCTTGAGCGGCAGCGTGACGATTCTGCTCCACGGTTGCATTGCCGTTCATGGTGAAGTTGCCCACGCGAATCACGTTGCCGTTCGCCATCTCCAGGTAGAGCGGAACGAGCATGCGGAATTGATCGGTCACGCCCGACTGCGTCACCCTCAGCTTCACACCGACGCCGCCCGCCGCGGATGCGAGTCAGGGACGAAGGCCGGCGTTCAACTCTAGTCCGGGCGGAGCAGCTGTCAGGCAGTGTGACTGCTTAGAAAGCGCCATGAAACGCCACTAGTTTTCCGCAGCCCGTTCGAATTTGGCTCCGGTTGCGCGATCGGCCTGGCCCCGCCGCTGGTTGACACGCCCTTCCGGAGCAGAGCAACATTGTTGGTTTGCCGAGGCGGGCCGGTTCGACTCCGCGCGGCGCGACGACCTACCTGGGAGGTACTCCATGACTCGCATACGGACGGCACTCGTCCTGCTGGGACCGCTGTTGGCAGTGTTGGCGCTGATGGCGCAGGAGAAGAAGCCGCTGACCAACAACGACGTTGTCCAGCTGGTGAAGGCGGGATTGTCGGAGAGCACCATCCTGAGCGCGATGGAGGGAGCGCCGAGCAACTTCGACGTGTCGGCGGCTGCGCTGGTCGAGTTGAAGCAGGCGAACGTTCCGGAAAAAGTGATCCAGGCGATGATCTCGGCAGCGAAGACTAGCCGCCCCGCTGCGCCGGCGGCGCCTTCGCCCGCCAGCGATAAGGCAGCCGCGCCCTCGGCGCCGTCGCGCGTGACCACAGCAGTCGCGAGTACTGCCGATTCCGACGTGGCTGCGCCCGCCGAGGTCGGCGTATACGCCATGGTTGCCGGCAAGCTCACGCCGGTCGGAACAGAGACCGTGGGCTGGAAGACCGGCGGCTCGCTGAAGAAGGTGGCGACGGCGGGCATCGCCAAGGGCCACGTGAACGGCGTCATCCAGAACAACGCGTCGAACCTGCGCGTTCGCGTGCCGCTGGAATTCGTGGTGCGCACGCCCGAGGGCGTTTCCGCGGCCGAATACCAGCTGCTGCGCATGGACGTGAAGGACGACCGGCGCGAATTCCGCGCGCTCACCGGCGAAGTGACCAACGCCGCCGACAACCGCGAAAGAGACTCGATCACATTCCAGACAGAAAAAGTGAGCGCGCGCCTGTTCCGCATCCGGCTCGACCGGCTGGCGCGCGGCGAATACGGCTTCCTGCCGCCGGGCGCGGGCAACAACCTGGGCGCACCGGCAAAGATCTACACGTTTGCCGTGATCGAGTAGCAGCTCGACCTGAAGGTCAAGGACCCTAACACCCACCACAGAGACACAGAGGCACAGAGAAAGACAATTCGAATTCCCCTGTGCTTCTGTGGCAGGTGTTTGCAATCTTCGCAGGCCCAGCGTAGGTAGCCAAAGACGCAATTTTCAAAACAGAACGGCGGGAGGAAGGCAGGTTTTCCTTCCCACCGCCGGTTAGACCGCTCCCAGCGGCAGCATCTCTTCCTCTTCAGGGATGGAGACGCCGCGCAGCTTCACGAATCCCGCGCCATCGCCGCTCATCGACGGACGGAAGTAGTTGCACTCCGCCACCGGGAACCCGATGACGATCCATGTTGGGCTGTAGCGGCACACGGCCATGATCTCGCCGCCACGTCCGCGGATGAACTGGCCCCAGGTGCACCCGGAGCACAGGCTCTCCGGCTCGGGCGGAGGCGCCGCGGAAACTTCCGCCGGAGGCGCAGCTGGGACTACGGCCGGCGGGTTCTCCGGCTTCGGCGCGTCCGGCGTGATACTGCCAATCGTGACCGGCTTGCTGCGCACGCGGAACCAAAGCGCTCGAACCAGGTTCATGAGAATCAGGACGAAAATGTTCTCCAAGCTGCACCTCCTTTCAGGCAAAAGTTTCGAGTCTCGCGTTTCGAGTTTCGCGAAAGAGCGAGACGCCAACGCGACAGCAGAGTGAACGGGAACGGAAGGCAGCTGCGCACGCGCGCGAATGCCTCACGGGGTTGACGGTGTTGGCTGCTGTGCTGAGGCCTGGGAGCGGTTACAAGCCGATCAGGGAATCGGCAAAGCACGCCAGTCGTGACATCGCGACGCACGGTGTGGCCGTGCCGCGATCTCGCCGCCAGTTTTCGGGTTGGATATGGCGTTTCAAGCGTGCTGACCTCGTCTGAAAAGAATGCCACGAGCGCGGAAAGTTGCGCAATGACAAAGATTGTCAAAAGAAGCAAAGCTCAACGCGGATGAACGCGGACCAACGGCAAATAATTTGAGTTAGGTCAGTGAGAATCGATGTAAATCCGCGGCGTCAACGATCTGCAAGACAAGAACGTGGACAAGGTCGGCGTCCACAGGATGTGCAGTTTTCTGGCAACCGCCAACCGGCAACTGACAACTGCTTTCAGTACTTCGGCACCTTGGGATCCACCTTGTCGCTCCATGCGAGGATGCCGCCCGCCAGGTTCGCCACTTTGCGGAAGCCGGCCTGCTGGAGGAAGCCGACGGCTTTCGCGCTGCGCACGCCGGAGCGGCAGTGCACCACGATGTCGCGCGCGGTGTCGAGTTCACTGACGCGCCTGGGCAGGTCGCCGAGCGGGATGAGGTGTCCGCCGATGTTGCAGATCTGGTACTCGTGGGGCTCGCGCACGTCGAGCACGAACACGTCTTCGCCGGCGTCGAGCTTGCGCTTCAACTCTTCCGGCTGGATCTCGGGAACTCCGGTGGCCACAGGCGTCTCCTCGCCGCGAATGCCGCAGAACTGATTGTAGTCAATCAGCGCGGTGACGGTAGGATGCGTGCCACACGCCGGGCAGTCGGGGTTCTTGCGCAGCTTCAGCTCGCGGAAGCGGATGGCCAGCGCGTCAACCAGCAGCAGGCGCCCGACGAGCGGATCGCCCGATCCAAGGATCAGCTTCACCGCTTCGGTCGCCTGGATGACGCCGACCAGTCCCGGCAGAATTCCCAACACGCCGCCTTCGGCGCAGGAGGGCACCAGTCCCGGCGGTGGCGGCTCCGGATACAGGCAGCGATAGCACGGCCCTTCCTTTGTGGCGAAGATGCTCGCCTGGCCTTCAAAGCGGAAGATCGAGCCGTAGACGTTCGGCTTGCCGGTGAGGACGCAGGCGTCGTTGACGAGGTAGCGCGTGGGGAAGTTATCGGTGCCATCAATGATGATGTCGAACTGGCGGAAGAGCTCAAGCGCGTTGGAGCTGTTCAGATGTGTCTCGAACGTGCGCACTTCGACATACGGATTGATGCCCTTGATGCGGTCGCGCGCCGATTCCAGCTTGGGCCGGCCCACGTCGGCGGTGGAGTGGATGATCTGGCGCTGCAGGTTGGTGTAGTCCACCACGTCGAAATCAACGATGCCCAGCGTGCCCACGCCCGCGGCCGCCAGGTACAGCGCCACGGGCGAGCCGAGGCCGCCGGCGCCGATGCAGAGCACGCGCGCCGCCTTCAGTTTGAGCTGGCCCTCCATGCCCACCTCGGGCATGATCAGGTGGCGCGAGTAGCGAAGAATCTCTTCGTTGCTGAGGGAAACGGCGGGAGCCTCGACGACATTGGCTGGTGACGGCATAGACGACGCTCTGTGTGAAAATTCGCTATTGGTTATTTGTTATTGGATCGGCGCATCCGTCGGCCGACGGCAGGACCAGCACTCAATAGCCAATAGCAAATAGCCCGATTGCCAATACCATGATGTCTGAGAGGGCGCTTCGGTTTCAACTTCGCGCCGCAGCGTAAAATGGCGCCGGCATGATCTCGTTGAAAATGAAGGCGCGAACCGCCGTCGCGCTGCTCGCCATCATCACGGCCGCGCTCTCGACGGCAGCTCAGTCGGCCGGCAAGTCCAGGCCCAACACCATCGAAAACCTCTACGACGCCTTCGGCCCGCAGAAGAAGGGCACGGTGCTCGACTGGGGCTTTTCCGTGCTCATCGAGTACCGCGGCAAAACGATTCTCTTCGACAGCGGCAACGACGTCGACAAGTTCCGCCACAATGTCGAGGCGCTCGGCGTCGATCTGCAGAAAGTGGACGTGGCCGTGCTCTCGCACCGTCACCTGGACCACATCTCCGGCTTCCAGTACATGCTGCAGGTGAAGCCGCAGGTAGAGGCCTATCTGCCCGACGACCAGATATTGGGCGCGCCGGTGCCGTTTCGCGTGGCACCTGAGACACCGGAAGCCAGGCAACAGCTTGCCGGCATGTCGCCGGAGGAACTCTATTTCGGCGGCGCGAAGTCGGTCACGCAGGGCACTTCCGGCCCGTTTCCGCATGCCAACATTGCTTATGTGGGCAAGACGCGGCAGATCGGTCCCGGCATATGGCTCATCTACACCACGTCGCCGCTGCTGGGAGAGTTCAACGCGTATCCGCCATCCGAGCCCGGACATCCCGAGCTGATTGGCATGCCCGAAATCTCGCTGGCGCTGGAGACCGATGGTGGCATCGCGCTCATCACCGGCTGCTCACACAGCAAGGTGGAAACAATCGCGGCGGCGGCGCGCGAAGCGACCGGCAAGAAGATCACGCTGCTCGAAGGCGGGTTCCACCTGCTGCCCTACGACGCGGCAACCATCGAGAAGCTGGCGAACCAGCTCAAGAACGAACTCGGCGTGGAGCGGGTTGCGCCCGCGCACTGCACCGGGAACCTCGGCTTCAAGATCCTCAAGCAGGTCTACGGGCGCAACTACTCCTACGCCGGAGTCGAATCGGTCGTGGAGTTCTGAGCGTCTATTTTCCGGTCTGCTGCCACAGCGCGAGCACTGCGCCGGTCGGGTCTTCGAAGATGCTGAAGCTGCCCACGCCGGGAATTTCGGTGACGTCGCGCTTGATCTTCGCTCCCAGCGATTTAGCGCGCTCCGTCGCCTTGCGGATGTCGGGCACGTCGACATAGGCGAGCCACGTGGAGGGCGCACCCGGCAAGGGATGCTGCATCATGCCGCCGCCGGTGCCGTTGCCCGGCTTGATGAGCGTGTACCCCATGCCGCCGCCTATCGCGACGTCTTCCAGGTTCCACTCAAAAAGCTGTCCGTAGAATTGCTTGGCCTTGTCAATGTCGGTGCTCATCAGTTCGACGTGAACGAATGGATTGGGCATGTGCATCCTTTCTCTGGTGAAGTCGTTGGCAGGATTGATCGTAGGGCCCCGATGTTAGCCGGTGGTTAACGCTCTGACCACGATGTCTTCATCCTCGAACCGCTTATCGTCTTCCGTCGTTCCCGCGAGCGCGAACGAGTTCGTTTGTGCGGCCTTGCCCTTTTCGATGCTGGTGATCACGTAGGAGCACCCCACCCAGTGCGCCTCGGCGAAGTCGGTCGGCGACCAGCGCGCGGGATGATCGGGATGCGAGTGGTAGAAGCCAACGATGTCGAGGTGCCGCTCGCGCGCCTGGCGCTGGATGCGCACCAGCTCGGCAGGATCGATATTGTAGCGATTGTGGAGCGCATCCAGCCGCGTATTGCCCGCGCGAACGCTGGCGCGCACGCTGCGCACTCGGCCGTCGGCGCTCACCTCACCCAGCAGCACGCCGCAGCATTCGTGCGGATACGTCTCCTCGCCGTGCCGGCGGATAGCGTCGTATTCGGGTTGGGAGATCTCGAGCATGGCAGGCAATGCCGTTGTCACATCTCCCAGAACTTCTCGCTCAAGTACTTGTCGCCCGAGTCGGGAAACACGGTAACGATGATCGCCTTGGCGCGCTCGCTCGGCGGAAGTTGCTTCGCGACTTCCAAGGAGCCGACCAGCGCCGCGCCCGAGGAGATGCCGACCAGCAATCCTTCCTCGCGCGCCAGCCGTCGCACCATCACGTGTGACGCCTCGGTCGAAATGCCGAGGTCGAGGTCGGCGAGCGCTGGATCGTAAATGGCCGGCACGATCGCCGTCGCCATGTGCTTGGCGCCTTCGATGCCGTGGAATGGCGAATCCGGCTGCAAGGAGATGCAGCGGATCGCCGGATTCAATTCCTTCAGACGCCGCGCCGTTCCCATGAACGTGCCGCTGGTGCCGAGCATGGCGACGAAGTGAGTGACGCGGCCTTCGGTCTGCCGCCAGATTTCATTCGCCGTGCCGTTGTAGTGCGCACGCCAGTTGGCGGGGTTGGAGTACTGGTCGGCGTAGAAATACTTGTGCGGCTCGGCGGCGAACATTTCCTTGGCCCTTCGAATCGCTCCGTCGGAGCCTTCGCCTGGATCGGTGTAGACGATCTTGGCGCCGTAGGCGTTCAGAATGCGCTTGCGCTCCGGCGAAGCATTCGAAGGCATGCACAGCGTGACCCCGAATCCGCGCGCCGCGCCGATCATGGCGTAGGCGATGCCGGTGTTGCCGCTGGTGGAATCGAGCAGCGCGACGCCGGGGCGCAGCTTTCCGCTGCGCTCGGCTTCGGCAACGATGGCGGCCGCAGCGCGATCCTTCACCGATCCGCCGGGGTTGAACCACTCCGCCTTGGCCAGGATCTGCAGTCCGCCGGCTTGCGCTCCGCCCGGACCTGACGCGATCCGCCCCAGGTGGATGAGCGGCGTGTTGCCAATGCGCCCCAGGGCGTCTTCTCCGAGGCGCATTTCCGCCGATTTTCGGGCCGTATCCGGCAAGCCAACTTCACCTGTAACGTCTTTAGCTACCAGTGCTTCCGAGCTGCGCGCCGGGCCTCTCACGTTGGTGGGGTGACTCTGGTAAGTTGTCTGATGCGTCTAAGTGTGCGACAGTCGCACGACTTGCCGCGCTCCCGAGTCTACCCAAGGCTCACGATTTGGAGCAACGAAGCGGCGGGTTGCGGTATCGAATCGGCAAGCGCGCGAAGACGCGCTGCAGAGAAAGAGGCGCGCAAAGGCGCGCACAGACAGAAGATGGCGAAGAACGACAAACCTAATTTCGATCAGGCGCTGGCCTGGTTCCGTGATCACGGCTTCGACCTGCTCGAAGCGCCCGGCACCAAGAGCCGCGTCTTTTTGAAGAAGTACAACGTCTCGGCCGCCGTCGAGAAAGACGACAACGACGGCGTGCGACTGTTCGCGCGCCCTGGCTACCTGGTGGGCAGCGAAATTGCGCGCCTGGTGGACCGCGGATATCAGAAGTTTCTCAAGACGACCAAGGCGGAAATCCCCGCCACGGCCGACCACCTGAAAGCGCTCCACCAGTTCAGCGAAGAGTTCCACGCAGCCACCGGCATCCCGACGCTCTACAATGAGTCGCTGGGCAGCGTGAGCGACGCGTATCTGTACGATCGCGTGGAGCACCGCGACCAGCCGCCGGCGCAACGGCCGAAACGCCCCTGGGAAGACCACGCCGAAACCGGCAAGCGCACCGCGTAAACGAGCTTCAACGCAGAGGACGCAGAGGGCGCAGAGGAACTTCGAAACTTCCGCGCCTCCCGACTTCTCTACGCGCGGGTCCCCGCCGCCTGCTCCCATCCCACGCTGTAGATTCCGATGGGCTGCTTCTTGCCGCGCAGCAGCACTGGCTCCATGGCGGCGAGTTGGAAGCCGTGGTCCGGCTTCAGGTCGGCGGCGGTTGAGGCGGAGATCACCACCTGGCCACCGCGGGCGAAGGCCATCAGGCGCGCGGCCACGTTGACCGCGTCGCCGACCACGGTGTAATCAATGCGGCGCGGCGAGCCGATGTTGCCGGCGGTGACTACGCCGGTGTTGATTCCGATGCCAATCCGCAACTCGGGCCAGCCGCGCGAGACGGCGTCGCGATTGAGCTGTTGCACCAACCGCTGCATCTCGATGGCGGTGCGCACGGCATTGTCGGCATCGCCCCCCTTGGAGATGGGCGCGCCGAAGACGGCCATCACGCCGTCGCCCAGGTACTTGTCGAGCGTGCCGCCGTTGCCGAAGATCACGTCGGTGACGCGCGTGAAGTACTCGTTCAGCAGGTCTACGACTCTTTCCGGAGGCAGCGCTTCGGCGATGCCGGTGAAGCCGCGGATGTCAGCAAACATTACGCTCACTTTCTGGTTCTGGCCTCCGAGCTTCACCACCTTCTCCGGGTGTGCGGCGATCATCTCCACCAGCTGCGGCGCCAGGAACCGCTCCAGTGCGGCGCGCTGCACCTCCTGCTCGGCCAGTTCGCGGTGCGACATGAGGTTGTCGATGGCCGAAGCAGCCTGCGACGCGACCACCGCGAACACGTTCAACTCGTCGCGCGTGAACGCGGCGGCTTTCGCCATGTTGTCCACGTAGAGGATGGCGAACAGGCGCTGCGCGCCCGCGAGCGGCGCGCACATCGCCGAGCGCAGTCCGGAGATGCGCATGCTGGCGCTGGCGGCGAAGCGCTCGTCGTCGGCCGCGTCCACAACCAGAATCGGTTGCAGCTCGGCCTTGACGCGATCGAGGATGGCGCGGCTCAGGATGATCTTGGGCTGCTCGCCGGCGGGCGGATTGCGATGGCGAACTTCCGTCTGGCGCGTTGCCTGGCCCTGTTCGTCGAAGAACATCAGGAAGGCGCGCTCCACGCCGGCGATGCGAAACACCAGCGTCATCACCTGCTCGACGATGTCGTCCATGGAAAGCTTGCCGTTCAGCGCGCGGCCCGCGTCGTAGAGCATGCGCAGCAGGTAGTTTTCGCGCTCCAGGCGGCGCGCGTAGTCCAGCACCTCGGCGGCGGCCGCAGCCGGCGGCGGCTCGGCGGCTGTTATGGGCGCGGCGCCGCCTTTGGCCAGCACCTGCTTCAGCGTCTCCGGCATCTGCGGCTCGCGGATCACGAAGCCGGTCTCGTCGAGCGACTCGACGGTGATCTCGTAGATTCCCACTTCAGCCTTGTCGCCGTGATGCAGGGGCGTTTCGGCGGCGATGCGCTTGCCATTCACCTTCACGCCGTTGGTGCTGTCGCGGTCGGCGATGGAAATCTCGCCGTCGGTCGTCTGCTTCACAACAGCGTGGAAGCGCGACACGCTGCCATCGTTCAGCACCAGGTCGTTGACCATGATGCGGCCGATGGTGATGACGGGTTTGGTGATCTCCAGGATGCCGCGCTTGCCGTCGGGCGAAGTGATGACGAGGCGCGACATGCGAAGCTAGCGGCGCTCCGTCTTGTCTTTTGAAGGAGCGGCGGGCCTTGCCGGCGGATCGGCTTGCGCCGCAGCTTTCGCCGAGGGATCGGGCGCGAGCGAAGGCGCGAAATTGTAGTTCTCGCCGGCGTTCAGGTTCACGCGTGTTTCGGCCAGGTGGAATCCAGCTTTACGAAGAGCGATGGTGTGCTGCCCCGGAGCCACGCTGACCTCGGCAGGCGTTTGCTTGCCGGTGTCGGCGCCGTCCACCAGGATGCTCGCGCCTCCCGGCGAACTGCGGGCGACCACAGTTGCCGACGTGGGCGAGAGCACCGCGTTCGTCTGCGCCGTGCGTCCGGCGTCCACCATGATCCAGCGCAGCTCGGGGTTGTAACCGGGCTTCATGAAACGCACGCGGTGTGAACCGGGCTGGAGCCGGCCGATGACCGCCGGCGTCGTCCAGCGGCGGTCGGGGCGCGTGTCGAGTTCAACCATTGCGCCGGCAGGTGAGGAATCCACGCGCAAGCTGCCGGTCAAAACTTCCGCCGTGTTGGCTGCTGGGGCGGGTGTATCGGCTGCAGGCGACGGCGTTGCCGAGGTTTGCGCTGGTTTGCCCGGCAGGTCACCGGTAAGCTGATTGCCGGCGCGGGGCCACAAGAGTGCGGCCGCAATCACCCAGAGCGCGACCGTGGCGAACAACACGCCGCGTCGCCACAACGGCGTCCGCGGCAAGTCCACCACGAGCGGCGCAGGCGGAGCCGGTGGAACATCCGAGCCCGCGTTCATGATGACCGTGGTGTCTGATTCCCGGCTGTCGGCCGCAGCCGAATGCAGCGTGGCTTCGGCGGCGCGGTTCTTGTAGTTCACCAGGTCGGCAGCGAAGTCGGCGGCGCGCTGATAGCGCTGCTCCGGGGCCTTGGCGAGCGCGCGCATGATCACGTCGCTCAGTCCGGGATGGACGCTCAGGTCCACTTCGCGCGGCGGCGGCGGATCTTCCTGAACGATCTTGTAGATGATGGCGGTCACGCTGTCGCCGCGGAACGGCTTCACGCCGCAGGACGCCTCATAAAGAATGACGCCGAGGCTGAACAGGTCGGAGCGTCCGTCGACCGCGCGCGAGCTGACCTGCTCGGGCGACATGTAGCTGGGCGTGCCCATGGGCGCGCCGCCTGCGGTGGTCGCTCCGCCGCCGGCCTTGGCGATGCCGAAGTCGGTGATCTTCACCGCGCCCTGCGCCGTGATCATCACGTTGGCGGGCTTGATGTCGCGGTGCACGATGCCGTGCGCGTGCGCGTACTCCAGGCCGGCGCAGATGCGGCGGCCGATTTCGACCACCTCCTCGGCGCCGAGCATGCCGCGTTCCGCCAGCAGCGACTGCAGCGTGCGGCCCTCGATGTACTCCATGGCGATGTACACCAGGTTCTGGTGCTCGCCGGCGTCGAAGATGGTGACGATGTTGGGGTGGCTGAGCTTGCCGGCGGCGCGCGCTTCGCGGCGGAAGCGCTCGATCAGTTCCTTGTCCTCGAGCCCTTGCGCGTCTAGCCGCGTGGTCTTGAGCGCGACCGTGCGGCCGATGTTGGGATCTTCGGCGCAGTACACCACGCCCATGGCGCCGCGGCCGAGTTCGCCGACGATGCGGTAGCGGCCGATCTGCTGCGGATTGTCTTTGCTGGCGGGCAGCAACGCCCTCCCGGTTGCCGCGGACCTGAGCCAACTGGCTGCCTGCCGCCGGCACAACAAACCACTTCCCGGAGTTTCATCCTTGCGGGAGCCCGGGACGAAGGAGCCCAATTTACCGTGAGACTCTAGGTGAGAGTACGCGAGCGGTCAACGTACGTTCGTAACCGGAAGTAACCACGCGGAGAGCTACTTAAGGGCCTCGTCGAGCACCGCGGGCTCTCCTCTTTTCACCGTGATCTCGCGGGTCACCGGCTGGCGGCCTTCGATGCGCAGGGTCACCTTGTGGGTCCCAGGCTCGACGGGAAAACGTCCGGGCGTGCGCTTGGGGCGGACGAGGCCGTCAATGGTGACCTCCGCGCCGGGCGGCTTGGTGCGGATGTCGATCTCGGAGCGATCGCCGGGATCGCCGCCACCGAAGATGCGGCGGAAGCCGCGGCCGAACCCGCCTCCGCCCTGCTTGCCGGCTTCCTGCGGACGCAGCGCGGCGTTGAAGGTGTAGTTCTGCCCGGGCTTGACGTCGAAGCTGCTGTCGAGCGGGGCGAAGCCCTCCTTGTGCACCGTGACCGTATGTGCGCCCTGCTCCACGGTGAGCTCGGCCGGAGCGACTTTGCCGGTGTCTTCGCCGTCGAGCATGACGCTCGCTCCCGGTGGCGTGCTGGCCACGGTGATGATGCCGGTCGAGACCTGGAGCACGGCGGCGAGCTGGGCGCGCTTGCCGGCGCTGATGTCGAGCGCGTGCGTCTGGCGTGCGTAGCCGGCGAGCGTGAGCGCCACGCGATGCGTTCCCGGATCAACCTTGGGGAACAGGTACGGCGTCTTCCAGCGCGGATCGGTCTGGCCGTCGAGCTCGATCGACGCGCCGACGGGCGTGGAAACCACGCGCAACTCGCCGGTGGTGGCGGCAGGCGTGGCCGAAGGAGTTGCCGCGGCGGTGGTCGAAGCGTCAGTCGCGGGCGGCGCGGTTGCGGTTCCCGCCGCCGGTTTTGGCGCGCGCGGAGCGGGCGCGGGTTGCGCTCTGGCAGCGCTGCTGCTCTCCGGCGCCGCGGCAGGCGCAGGTGGCGCTTCCGCGGCGCGCTGTGCGTCGCGACGTTGCTTGATCAACCATCCCGCGCCGAGGAGCAGCACGAGCGCGACCGCGCCGATGGCAATCGGCCCGGTGCGCGATGGCTTGCTCAGCGGCGGATGCGACATGGGCCGCGGCGCGACCGTTTCCTTCGGCGGCGGCGCGATGGGCTTCACGCCGATCTTCACCGGCTCGCGCCTGGGCGGACCAAGAGTACCCTGCGGTTTGGCGGGCGCGGGCGCGGCCGGCGCTTTCCCGGTCGCGGCTTTCGCTGGAGCAGCCTGCGCAACTCCCGACGATGGCTCGATGGCCATCGAACTCTGCCATGCCTTCTCCGGCGGGCCGGTGGGCAGGTCGGGACCGAGGGCGCGCATGCCGGTGGAGGTGATGCCGGCGAGCGCGTCCATTTCCTTGCGCAGCGCGCTGGTGGGCGGCGTGGAGTATGCCAGCGTTGCGTCTGCGGCCCAGTCGATGCGCTTGTAATTCTCCAGGTCGTGCACCAGGTCGGCGCCGCGCTGGTAGCGTTTCTCCTTCGTCTTGGCCAGCGCCTTGATGACGATGGCGGCAAGACCGGGGTGCAGCTCAGGGTCGTACTCGGCGGGCGGGACCGGATCTTCGGCGACGATCTTATAGATGATGGCGGTGATGCTCTCGCCCACGAAGGGCTTCTTGCCGGTGACGGACTCGTAGAGTACGACGCCGAGGCTGAACAGGTCGGAGCGGCCGTCGAGCGCCTGGCCGCGCACCTGCTCGGGCGACATGTAGCTCGGCGTTCCCAGCACCTGGCCGGCGCTGGTCATGCCGCTGCCTGTCTTGGCGATGCCGAAGTCCATGATCTTCACCACGCCTTCGGCGGTAATCATGATGTTGGCGGGCTTGATGTCGCGGTGAACGATGCCGCGGGCGTGGGCGTAGTCGAGGCCGGCGCAGACCTGCCGGGCTACGTCAACCACCTGCTCGGCGGCGAGGCGGCGCCCGCCGGCGAGGAGGGTCTGGAGGGTGCGGCCCTCGATGTACTCCATCGCCATGTAAAACAAACCTTCGTGCTCGCCCGCGTCGTAGATGGTAACGACGTTGGGATGGTTCAGAACGCCGGCGGCGCGCGCTTCCTGGCGGAAGCGCTTGAGCAGTTCCTGCGAGTCGATGCCTTCGGCATCGATGCGCATGGTCTTGAGCGCGACCGTGCGACCGATGTTGGGATCGGTGGCGCGATAGACCACGCCCATGGCGCCGCGGCCCAGCTCGGCCACGATCTCGTAGCGTCCGATCTTTCTTGCCTGAGTCGGTTGCTGTTCGTCGCCCATCGCGGCCCAAAAACCGGCAAACCCGCAAATTGTGGACTGTAATGCAGGTTCCAACAGCGGTCAACGGTCGCGGCGCGCCACGGGCGCTCGCGATGTGCGCGGCAAGAAGAGGTGGTTTCCAGGCGACCCGCTGCACGGACAAAGTCAACCGCCACAGGAACCGAGCCGGTTACCGAGGTCAGGCCGCAAAGCTGCGCCGGACGGGCAACTCCAGCGATTCAGAACGCGTCAACATGCGCAGGGTCTGCGGTACGGGGCCCGCTCCACCTCGGACATGGATGATCCAGCAGATCGTGGCGCCAGCCACTTGCGCGGGAGAGCTTGCCCCCCGGTGCGGTATTTACCGGGTGCACCACTACGCGCACCGGCTGCCGCACATGGTGATCATCCTGAAGGGCGACATTCTGCCAGCGTGCAACCAGTGCGGAAACCGGGTGCGGTTTGCGCCGTGGGCGCCCGCCGAGCCGGTGTTCAAGGACCGCGATTTCTTGCGAGCTGCCGAAGGCAAGGCAGCTCCATGACGATGGGGACAATGGGCGCAAACGACCGTTTCTTTCACGACTACGTCCGCAACAACGGCAACCTGGTCAAATCCACTTGCTCACTGTGCGGCGCGCTGGTGGGCGCCGCCGCCGATCCGTTCATCCTGCAACTGCTGGAAGAAGCGCATTCGTGCCATGCCAATGCCCAGGCAGGGTGACCCCCCGCCCCCCACCCCGGTTCAATAATTCCAAATGGTTGGCGGGCAGGTTGTCCGCAAAATATTGAGTGGCAGAGACTTGATACCGAGGTCTTAAGTCGTTTGTTTCCGCAGGCTGTCAAAGAACCAAGCCTCGCGGGTTTTTTTAACCGGCGAGGCCTTCTATTTCCAGAGTAGCAAATTGAGCAGGGGGAATGGGAAGGTTGGAGAAGTTTTTATTGTGTGTGGTTGGTGCGGGTTGCGTGGAAATTGATGCGAAACGGGGGTTGACAGGAGAACCGCAAGAACCGACGCTGCACTCCCTCGAAAACAAGTGCCGTCCCACCGGGACGCGGTTGATGCCGGCGCCGCACTCCCAGCACTCACGTGCCGGGCCAAGGAATGCCGTCGTTCGGCGACAATCGAGAAAATGCCGTGACTCCACGGCAGGAGGAAAGCACCAGGCCGAAGGAGGAACCTTGGCTGGCGTGAAGAGTCAGAGATTGCCGGTTTCGCGCTGGAGTTCGCGATAGAGGTCGCTCTTGGAGCGGCCGGTGACTTTCGCCAGTTTCTTGAGCGCAGATTTTTCGTCGAGATGCTCGTCGCGCATGATCGCGGCGAGCTGCCGGCGCAGCGATTGGTGCGCGGGCCTGGCGGCATCGGCTTCGGCGCGGGCGATGAGTAACGTAATTTCGCCCTTCACCGGCTGGCGGCGCTTGAGTGCGGAGAGGACTTCGCCGGCGGCGCCGCGGAGCAGCTCTTCGTGGACCTTGGTGAGTTCGCGCGCGATGACCACGCGGCGATCGGGGCCGAGAGTGGCGACGACGTCTTCGAGCACGTCCACGATGCGGTGCGGCGCTTCGTAGAAGGCAAGCGTTTCCGGCCGACCGGCGAGTTGCTGGAGCAGCGTGCGTCGCGCGCCGGACCGGGCGGGCAGGAAGCCGCCGAAATGGAACGCGTCTGTGGCCAATCCGCTGGCGACCAGCGCGGCGATGAGCGCCGACGGTCCGGGGACGGCGACGACGGGAAGGCCGAGCTCGATGGCGCGCTGCACCAGGCGGTATCCAGGATCGGAGACGCCCGGCGTGCCGGCGTCGGTGACCAGGGCGATGCGCTCACCGCGCTCGAGCCGGCGGCCGAGTTCGGCGGCGCGCTCGCGCTCGTTGTGCTCGTGGTAACTGATGGTGGGCGTCGAGATGCTGTAATGCGATAGGAGCCTGGCGGTGTGACGCGTGTCCTCGCAGGCGATGAGATCGGCCGAGCGGAGGACGCGAAGCGCGCGCAAGGTGATGTCCTCCAGGTTGCCGATGGGCGTGGCGACCAGGTAGAGGCCGGGCGCGAGAAAAGCGTCTTGTGTCACGCGGGGAGTGTAGCGCAGGCGAGAGTGGCGAGTACCGAGCGCCGAGTCGTGGAGGCCTCGCCGCTTCTCTTGTTTGAAAATCGAGAGTGGCCGGTGACCTTGGGTGGCGGGGATGGCGTGGGGCGGCGCCAGGGTCCTTCGGCCGCAAAGAGCGCGGCCTCAGGATGGATCCAGGGCAGGGCCAAAACTGGGCGGTCGATGGCTCCGGTGCAGGGGGACGATGAGAATTGACGCTGGTTGTGCGCGCCCCTAGAATCAGGGTTAGAGTTCAAAGCACAAGTTCTCCCAGCGAAATCGTGCCTATCTACGAATACAAGTGTAAAAAATGTGGCCATGTTTTTGAGCGGATCCAGAAGTTTTCTGATCCGCCGTCGCGGAAGTGTCCCGAGTGTGGCGGGGCGGTGGAGCAGGTGCTGTCGGCGCCGGCGGTGCAGTTCAAGGGCAGTGGCTGGTATGTGACCGACTATGCGGGCAAGGGCGTCCCCACGAAAGATGGCGGCGACGCCGGGTCTAAGACGGAGACCAAGGCAGAAGGCGACAAGACAGCGGCGGGAGCGGAAAAGCCGAGCGAGAAGCCGAAAGATGCCAAGCCCAAGCCCCACAAGAAGTAGTTACTTTCGCCTTGTACCTGCCACAATCCAGTTGATTTAGCGGGTCTGCAGACCTACGATAGCGGCATCCGCGACGGCGCTGAATTGCCCGTCGGTCCCCACCACAGGCCCGCGAAAAGCCTTGATGGACGGCGTGTTGACAGGAATTGTGGTCATCCCAGGAGTGGTGGCACTCCTGCTGCTCGTCGTCTTTACCTTCCTCTACCGGCAAAGCCGAGACGCCTACTTTCGGCACTGGCAGCTGGCGTGGGTGGCGTACTGCCTGCACTTCATCTTCCTGGCAGTGTACTTCACGCTCGAGCCCAGCCCGTACCTGCGCTGGGGCTGGACGTTCACGCTGGGCCTGACGGCGTGGGGCATCTTCCGGTCAACGCGCGTGGTGCGCCACGATACGCGTTTTCGCTGGTCGGATGCGGCGCTGGTGGCGGCGGCGGCGGTGTGGAGCACTCTGGAAGCCTTTTTGCCGCGGCTGCTGCAGCTTCGCGCCGAGGGCGCACTGCGGGTGCGCATCGAACTGGGCATAGCGGCAGTGCTGGCGGTGGCCGCGTTCCGCTTCTACCGGCACGGGCAACGGCGGGGATCGATCGGGCACCGGCTGCTGGGGATCGCGCTGGCGTTCTGGGCGTTGCTGCTGACGTCGGTGCTGTATCACGACACGATGGAGCGCTGGCTGGGCGGCATGGGACACGTGCTCGGGCCGGTGCCGCAGACGCTGCTGGCGATCGCAATGGTGATCGTCCTGTTCGAGAACGAGCGCCGCAGCGTGCAGGACAACCTGCTGGCGTTCTCGAGCCTGGAGGCCGATAGCAGCAAGATCCTGCCGCCAGGCGAGGTGGCGCCGAACCTGGAGCGGCTGCTGGAGCGGCTGATGCGGCTGCTGGGCACGCAGCGGGCGGCGATGGTGATTGCCGAGGAGTGGCGCAGCATCCTGCCGTCGGTGCAGCGCGGCTTTTCGCCGGAATTTGTAAAACAAGTGGAGAGCGACGGCTCGGCGGAATTTCTGAGCGAGACAGCGTACCGGCGCGGGGGGCTGGCGGTGTTCCGCGACTTCGAAGAGCCGGCGCCCTCGCTGCAGGAACAGACGGCGTGCTACGAGCGCATGCGCCGGCTGATGGAGCAGGAGGGCGCGCGCGGCGTGACGGCCGTGAGCCTGCAAACCCGCGAGCGCTGCTTCGGCGCGGTGCTGTTCCCTTCGTCGGAGAGCCTGGAGTTCGGCCCGTCGCAGATCCGGCTGATGCTCGGGTTGGCGATGCAGATCGGGCTGACGCTGGAGAACTACGCTCTGATGCACGACGCGCTGCGGCGCACCAAGGAGTACGAGCTGCTGACGCAGATCGGGCAGGTGATCAGTTCGCGGCTCGATCCCGATGAAGTGCTGGTCGCGATCCAGCGGGAACTGGGACAGTTGTTCGACACCAGCAACTTCTACGTCGCTTTCCTGGAAGAACAAATCGTGCGCTTCGAACTGGAGGTGCTGGATGGCGTGGTCCAGCCCAAGCGCACGCGTCCGATAACCAACGGACTGACCGAATACGTGATCCGGACGGGGCAGCCGCTGCTGATCAAGTCGGACATGGAGAAGACGCGCGCGCGGCTGAACTGCGCGGTGACGGGGCGGCCTGCCAAATGCTTCTGCGCGGTGCCGATCGTGATGCACGGCGAGACATTAAGCGGGGCTGGGGGTGGAATTGTGGGGGTGATCGGCGCGCTGAACTATGAGCGCGAATTCGTGTACAGCGAGCGCGACCTGGAGGTGATGACGACCGCCGCCGGGCAGGTGGCGGTGGCGATGGAAAACGCGCGGCTGTTCAGCGAAGAGCAGCGGCGGGCGCGCTACCTGGCGTTTCTGAACAACGTGTCAAAGACGGCCATTTCCAGCCAGGACGCGGAACAGATGCTGGCGGAAATCGTGGGCGAGATCCAGAAGAACTTCCGCTTCGATCACATTGGAATCGGCATTCTGGACTACGCGACCAAGGACATCGAGATCAAGGCGGAGGCGGGCACGACGGCGCGGGCGCTGGGCAAGCGGGTGCCGCTGGGCGCGGGCATTTTGGGGCGCGTGGCGCGCACGAACGAGATGGCGCTGGCGCAGAACTCGGGCGACGAGCGGCTGGCGTCGCTGCTGGACGACGCCAAGAGCGTGCTCTGCATTCCCATCGGATACGGCGAGTCGCTGCTGGGCGTGCTCAACGTGGAGAGCCGGCGCGAAGACGCGTTCGGGCAGCAGGAGGTGCTGATCCTGCGCACGCTGGCGGACCTGCTGGCGACGGCGCTGCACAACGCCTTCGTCTTCCAGAAGCTGCAGCAGCAATCCATCACCGACGGGCTGACGGGCATCAAGACGCGGCGGTTTTTCCTCGAGTCGCTGCAATCGGAGTGGAAGCGCGCCTCGCGTTCCGGGCGGGCGTTCAGCGTGGTGCTGGCCGACCTGGACAAGTTCAAAGAAGTGAACGATTCGCAGGGCCACCTGGAAGGGGACCTGGTGCTGGCTCGCGTGGGCCGGCTGCTGGAGCAGAATTGCCGCCAGTCGAACGTGGTGGCGCGTTACGGCGGCGACGAGTTCGTGATCCTGATGCCGGAAACCGGTCTGGAGCAGGCGCAGGTGCTGAGCGAGCGCCTGCGGCTGTGGCTGGCGACCGATCCGATGCTGAACGAACGGCACATCACGGGCAGCTTCGGCGTGGCCAGCTTCCCGCTGCACGGGGCGACGGCGGAGGAGATCCTGCGCGTGGCCGACGCGGGCATGTACGTTTCCAAGCACGGCGGCGGCAATCGCGTCTCAACCGTGGAGCAACTGGTGGATAGCGGCGGCGGACACCGGCAACTGGTGTCGGCATTCGTGGAAGGCTTCCTGCAGCGCGAGCACACCGGACCGGAGCAGATTGACGAGCTGGTGCAGCTGCTACGGAAGCTGGCGGCCAACGCCAAGCCGGAATATGCCGACGAAGTGCTGGCCGAGGCGGTGCTGTCGCTGGCGCGGGCGAGCGAGACGCGCGAGATGTTTGCCGCCGGCCATGGCGAGGCGGTGGCGCGTTACTCCGAGCTGCTGGGCCGCGCGCTCGACCTGACGCAGGAGGAGATGAAGGACCTGGTGTTTGCGGCGCGCGTGCACGACGTGGGCAAGCTGCTGATCCCGGAGCGCATCCTGAACAAGAACGCGCCACTCACGCCGGAGGAGTACTACCTGGTGAAGATCCACTCGACGCTGGGCGCGCAGATTGTGAGCGTGATCCCCGGCAGCGCGCGCATGCAGCAGATCGTGCGTCATCATCACGAGCGCTTCGACGGGACCGGGTATCCGTCGGAGCTGCGCGGCGAGAACATTCCGCTGGGCGCGCGCATCGTGGCCGCGGCGGAGGCCTACGCGCACATGATCGCGGAGCGCTCCTACGCTCCCACGCTCGGGCACGCCGAAGCCCTGGCCGAGCTGGAAAAAGCCAGCGGCACGCAGCTCGATGGCATGCTGGTGCGCACGCTGGTGCGGGAATTGAAGTCGGAGAAGGCGGCGCGGCAGGGGTACTGAAACCCGTCGTTGGTCGCTGCCCGTTGGTCGTTGGCCAAAACCACCTGTACGGGCGGCTTTGCTAACGACCAACGGGCAGCGACTAACGACGATTTAATGTTTGCGGCGGCCGGGGCGCGACGTGTGAGGCTCGGGTTCTACGTCGCGCAGCATCTTGCGCACGACTTCATCCACGACTTCGGTGGGGGTCTCCGCTTCGGCCTCGGCGTGACGGCCCTGCGCACGCTCGGGCTTGCCCTGGAGCAGCACCACGACGTGGGCGATGGCGGTGTTCGGTGTGCCAAGGCCTTCCGGAGTTTTTGCCTTGAGACCAACCGCGTCGGCGGCGATACCGAGCAACTCGGCGACGCGCTCCTGAATTTTCCCGGCGTGGGGACCGATGCGGGGTTCGGCGAGGATGAGCGTCGAATCCACGTTGGCCACAGAGTAGCCGGCGCGGCGGACGTGCTTGAGCGCTTCGGCGACGAACAGAGCGGAATCGGCGTTCTTCCACTTCGGATCGGAGGGCGGGAAGTGCCGGCCGATGTCGCCGGCGGCCACGGCGCCAAGCAGCGCGTCGGTGAGCGCGTGGAGCAGGACGTCGCCGTCGGAGTGTCCGGCGAGGCCGCGAGAGTGCCGGATGTGCACGCCGCCGATCTTGAGCGCGACGCCGCGCTTGAACTCGTGGGAATCGAAGCCGTAACCAATTCTCATGAAGAAGAACTTCCTACCGCGGATACACGCGGATGAACGCGGATTTCTTTGTTCTTATCCGCAAATGCGGGCCGCCGAAACTGCGGTTTCGGTCCGAAGTTCAAAATCAGACCGACTTCGACCGGAGTGGCACGCAGATAGTTGAGCAATTGTGCTTCGTGAGAGCGGTCAATGGAATGGGCGGTCTTGAGCTCGAGCAGCACCTTACCTTCGACTAGGAGGTCAGCCTTGAAATCACCCACGTTCTGGCCACGAAACCACACCGCGATCGCAGCCTCCTGCTGAACATTCAGCCCGGCTTCGGTCAGCGCTATGCAAAGCGCGCGACGATAGACCGATTCCAGAAACCCGTATCCGAGTTCGTTGCAGACCGAGTAAAAGGCTTCGATGATCTTGCCAGTGAGATCGGCGTATGGAAGCGTGTTTGGATCCGCGTTCATCCGCGTTCATCCGCGGCAGAGGGTTTCTTGGTCTGCCGCAAGTAAAACTCCGCCAGGTCCAGGTCCGCGGGCGTGGTGATTTTTATGTTTCGCGGTGAGCCCATGACGACGGCGACTTCGGCGCCGGCGCGCTCGACCAGGGAAGCTTCGTCGGTGCCGGTGAAGCCGTCGGACAATGCTTCGTCGAAGGCGCTCTTGAGCAGCGCGAAGCGGAAACCCTGCGGCGTCTGCGCCAGCACCACGCGCTCGCGCGGCACGGTGGCGGTGATGATGGCGCCGTCGGCGGTGCGCTCGACCTGCTTTACGGTGTCGACGGCGGGCAGGCCGGCGATGGCGGCGCCGTGTTTGGCGGCGGCGGCGATGACGCTGGAGATGATTTCGGCGTCGACGAACGGGCGGACTGCGTCGTGCACGAGCACCACATCGTCAGGCGCGGCATGGACGGCGTTGAGCGCGTTAGCGACCGATTGCTGGCGGTTGTCGCCGCCTTCGACGATGTGGACCTTCTTGCCGAGCTTTTCCTGGTCGAGGCGCGAGCGGAAGTCGGGCGCGTCAGGGCCGCGCAGCGCCACGTAGATTTCCTCGACTTGCGGCGAGGCTGCGAAGGCGCGCAGCGTGTGCACGAGGATGGGCACTCCGTTCAGCTCGGCAAACTGCTTGGGAGTCGCCGGGGCGCGGCTGGATGCGCCGGGGCGGGCTTCGGCAGCGGCCATGCGCGTGCCCCGTCCCGCGGCTGGAATGATAACGACGACCTTCATTGCAGAAGCCGCCTCCGCGGCGGCGCGGGCGAGCAGTATAGCAGCGGGCGCGAGGGCGCTGCGGCCCTCGCCTGAGCGGTTTTTTCCCGGTCGCGCGTGTTATCTTCTACGGTCTTCGAAGACGCTTCGATCGTTCCTGTGCGCATTCTCCTGATCAGCGACGTGCATTCCAATCTGGAGGCCCTGGACGCCAGCCTGGCGGCCGCCCCGGCCTACGATCGCGTGGTCAACCTGGGCGACATCGTGGGATACGGCGCCAGCCCGAACGAAGTGACGGAGCGCTCGCGGGCGCTGGGGTCGCTGCTGGTGCGCGGCAACCACGACAAGGCGTGCACCGGGCTGAGCGACCTGGAGTACTTCAATCCTGTAGCGGCGCTGGCGGCGATATGGACGCAGCAGACGCTCTCGCCCGAGAACCTGGAGTGGCTGAAGGCCATGCCGGCGGGTCCGATCCCGCTGACGGAGGCGCAGAACGGCAAGGGCGGCGGGGAAAGCCCGGCTTCGGTCTACTGCGTGCACGGTTCGCCGCTGGACGAAGACGAGTACATCATCACGGTGCGCGACGCGGTGGAAGTGATGATGCGCAGCAGCGTGAAGCTGATCTTCTTCGGGCACACGCACCTGCAGGGCGGCTTCCTGCTCGGCGCCGAGGGCGGCAGGGCCATCCGGCCGGAGTATGCGTCGAAAGACAAGGCCGAGACGGTCGAGCTGCCGCTGGATCGCGAGACCAAGTACCTGATCAATCCCGGATCTATCGGCCAGCCGCGCGACGGCGACTGGCGGGCGGCGTTCGCCGTGTTTGACACCGACCAGTATGTGGTGACGTATCACCGGGCACCGTACAACGTGGCGGGCGCGCAGAAGCGCATCCTGGACGCGAACCTGCCGGAGCGGCTGGCGACGAGATTGAAGGACGGAAGATAAGAGCGGGTCTCGAGTTTCAAGTTTGGAGTTCCGAAAAAAATCAAGGGCGTTCACAGGAAAAACAGGAAGGGCACACGAAGGGCTCATGTCGAAGCCGCCTTGGCACGCCCTTGAAACTTGAAACGCGAGACTTGAAACTGGGTTTCCCATGCCTTCCCGCATCCGCCGGCGCATCGGTCGTTCCCGCACACACGATCTGTTTGAAGCGGCGCCCGACGAGCGGCGCACCGACTGGGTGCTGGCGCATGTGGATGGCGGAGCGCGGGGAAATCCAGGCCCCGCGGGCTACGGCGTTGTGATCGAAGACGCGGCGGGCATCCGGCTGGCCGAGCTAAGCCAGTACCTGGGGCATCAGACCAACAACTTTGCCGAGTATTCCGGATTGCTGGCGGCCCTCGACTGGGCGCTGAAGGCCGGCAAGCCGGCCCTGCGCGTGCTCAGCGATTCGGAGCTGATGGTCCGGCAGATGAATGGGCAATACAGGGTAAGGTCGCCGGGCCTGAAAGAGCTCTATGATTCCGCGCGGCAGCGGGTGCGGAAGCTGGAGGCGTTTCGCATCGAGCATGTGCGCCGCGAGCAGAACCGCGATGCCGACCGGCTGGCGAACGAGGCGATGGACCGGGGGAAGGGCCATTTGTGATTGGTTGTTTGTGATTCGCGATTTGACAACCGTGACCGGGCTGCCAACCTTCGGGAGTCGTTTAGCGGGCGTGAAGTACATCGTTCGTCCGAGCGGGTACGCGCTGCTGCGCGATCGCGACGGCAATGTGGCGGTGGTGCTCACGCCGGAGGGCAACTTTCTACCCGGCGGCGGGATTGATCCGGGTGAAACGCCGGAGCAGGCGGTCGCGCGTGAGTGCGCCGAAGAGTGCGGGTTTGCGGTGCGCGTTGGGCGGCTGGTGGGAGAGGCGGTTCAGTTCGGCTGGTCGATCAAAGAGCAGGTGTTCTTCGAGAAGCGCTGCTCATTCTTCGAGGCCGAAGTTGTGGGGGCGGCTGCGAGCACGGAAGTGGACCACGAGTTGGTGTGGCTTGCGCCCGAGCGCGCGGCCAGGATCATGTATCACGAGTCGCACGGGTGGGCGATTCGCAGGGTGTAGGCGAAAATCCGCGGGCGAGGTCGCCCGCGTCCACACGGAACCGAGCTCGCCTGAAGTTCAGGAATAACATGCCGATGGGCGCGGGCCCGCCGGTACACGGCCGCAGTAGGCAGCCTGTGGTGAGGGATGGCGCCGACAGGGACGTAGCAAGCTACGTCTCTACGAAGCGGCTACTTGCTGAGTTCGCGTTTGACGGCGTCGCTGACGGCCTTGCCGTCCACGCGGGTGCCTGAGGCGGCGAACCTTGCCATGACGTTCTTCATGACGCTGCCCATGTCTTTCATGGCGGGCGGCGCGCCGCCGGCGGCCATTTCCTCGATGGCGGCCCGGACGGTGCTGGTTATTTCTTCTTCGCCGGCGGCCTTGGGCATGTAGGCCTCGATGATGCCGACCTCGGCGGCTTCCTTGTCGGCGAGGTCTTTGCGTCCGCCCCTGGTGAACTGCTCGATGGAGTCCTTGCGCTGCTTGATGAGCGTGCTGAGAAGGGCGACGCACTCTTTGTCGTCGAGCGGGGCGCGCTTGTCGATCTCCTTATTCTTGATGGCGGAGCGGACCATGCGAAGGCAGCTGAGGCGGCGCTCGTCGCGCGCCTTCATCGCGTCGGTCATGTCCTTCTGTATTTTGTCGGAGAGGCTCATGCGGGCGATTATAGAGGGCCGGCCGCGGCCGCCGGCGGGCCGCTCCCTTCCGCAGGGAGAGACACAAGAGCGGGGCGTTTCCCCTGCATGTGGTAGCTTTTTCCAGAATGCTCAAGAAGAACCGCCTTTTTACGCCCGGGCCAACGCCGCTGCTGCCGGCGGCGCAGGCGGCCATGGCGGCCGCCGATGTGCACCATCGCACCGCCGCCTTCCGCGCGCTCTACACGCGCGTGCTCGCCGACCTGAAGACGTTCGTGGGCACCAGGAACGATGTGATCGTGCTGGCCGCGTCAGGAACGGGCGCGATGGAGGCGGCCGTCACCAACCTGACCAATGCCGGCGATCGCGTGCTGGTGCTGACTGCCGGGAAATTCGGCGAGCGCTGGCGCGACCTGGGGCGCACCTACGGCTGCGAGGTGGACGTGGTCAGCGCGCCGTACGGGGCAACGTTCACGCTCGACGCGGTACGCGCGGCGCTGCAGCCGGAGACGCGCGCGATCTTTCTGCAGGCGACGGAAAGCTCCACGGGTGCTCGGCACGATGTGCGCGGCGTGGCCGAGCTGGCGCGCGGCAGCAACGCGCTGGTGGTGGTGGACGCGATCACCGGCCTGGGCACCACAGCGCTTGACGTGGATGCGTGGGGCGTGGACGTGATCATTGGCGGATCGCAGAAGGCGCTGATGCTTCCGCCGGGGCTGGCGTATTGCGGCGTGAGCGAGCGCGCCTGGCAGCGGATGGAGCAGGTCAGCCGTCCGCGGTACTACTTCGATCTGCGCAAAGAGCGCAAGGTGGCGGCCAGGGGCGAGAGCGCGTTTACGCCGGCGATTGCGCTGATCGCGGCACTGGGGGCGGCGCTGGACTACCTGCGGTCGGCGGGAGGCGGCGACCTGGCCGCGGGACGCGTTCTGCTGGTGGAGAACGCCGAAACATGTGCGGCGATGACGCGCGCAGCAGCGGGGGCGCTTGGGCTGAAGCTGTTCGCCGCATCGGCGCCGGCGGGGGCGCTGACCGCGATGGTACCGCCCGCGGGCATGGAGGCGGGCAAGATCGTGAAGGCCGTGCGCGAGCGCTTCGGCGCGGTACTGGCCGACGGCCAGGGCGAAATGAAAGGACATCTGTTCCGCGTGGCGCACATCGGGTACTACGACTACCTGGATACGATCGGAATCATCGGGGCGCTGGAGCAGGTGCTGGCGGAATTGGGTGTGAAGGTGGAGTTTGGCGCGGGCGTGGCGGCGGCGCAGCGGGCGTACTCAGAGCAGCACTTAGCACTCAGCATGCAGCACTCGGCCAAGGCTTAATCCCGCGGAGGTTGGTCGGTCACTCCACACAAATGAAAGTAGTCATCGCAGAAAAAGTTTCGCCAGCGGCGGTCGCGATTTTTCGCGAGGAGCCGGACTGGGAGATCGTCACCGCCGAGCAGCTTGACGGCAAGCTGAGCGCGCGGCTGGGCGACGCCGACGCGCTCATCGTCCGGTCGGCGGTGGACGTGAATGCGGCGCTGCTGGAGCAGGCGCCGAGGCTGCGCGTGGTCGGGCGCGCGGGCGTGGGCGTGGACAACATCGACCTGGACGCCGCCACCAAGCGCGGCATCGCGGTGATGAACACGCCGGGCGCGAACGCGGTCGCCGTGGCGGAACACACGCTCGGGCTGATGCTCGGGCTGGCGCGGCACCTGGCGCGCGCCGATGCCTCCATGCGCGGCGGCAAGTGGGAGAAGAAATCGCTCGAGGGCACCGAGCTTCGCGGAAAGACGCTGGGCATTGTGGGGCTGGGGCGGATCGGGATCGAAGTGGCGCGGCGCGCGCGCGCCTTCCAGATGGAGGTGGTGGCGCACGATCCGTTCATCGCGGTGACGGTGGCGCGCGAGATGGGCCTCAGGCTGGCGCCGCTGGATGAAATTTTTGCCGCGGCCGACTACATCACGCTGCACGTCGGGCTTACGCAGCAGACGCAGGGCATGATCAACGCCGGGACGCTGGCGCAGATGAAGCGGGGCGTGCGGCTCATCAACTGCGCGCGCGGCGAACTGGTGGATGAGGCGGCGCTGGCGGAGGCGATCAGGTCGGGGCAGGTGGCGGGCGCGGCGCTTGACGTGTTCAACGAGGAGCCGCCGAAGAACTCGCCCCTGGTGGGGCTCGGGAACGTGATCACGACGCCGCACATTGCCGGATCGACGCACGAGGCGCAGGAGGCGGTGGCCTGCCAGATCGCGATGCAGGTGCGCGAGTACCTGAAGCGGGGCGTCATCCAGAACGCCGTCAACGTGCCCTCGGTTTCGCACGACGAGTACGTGGCCATGCAGCCGTATATCGTGCTGGCGGAGCGGCTGGGCGCGCTGCTGGCGCAGGTGGGCGAGGGACAGCCGCAGGAGATCTCGGTGCGGTTTTCCGGTGCGATCGCGGAGTGGCGCACCGAGCTGATGCGCAACGCCGCCATCATGGGCGTTCTCAACCAGGCGGCGCTCTCGGAGAGAGCGAACCTGGTGAACGCCGCGACGATTGCCGGCGAGCGCGGCGTGCTGGTGCACGAGGCGGCCAAGAGCGCCACCCCGCGCGGCGGGGCAGGGAATGTCGTCTCCGTCATGCTGAAGGCGGGCGGCGAGACGCGCCTTGCCAAAGGCGCGGTGCTGCACGGCAACTCGCCGCGGCTGCTGTCGCTGGACGACATCGACATCGAGGCGCCGCTGGCGGCAAACGTGATTTTCCTGCGCAACCGCGACGTGCCCGGCGTGATCGGGCGCGTGGGCACGGTGCTGGGCGAACTGGGCGTCAACATCGCCAGCTTCTCGCTGGGACGACGGGAGCGCGCGGCGTCGTCGAGCGCGCCGGCGGAGGCGATTGCGCTGGTGCAGGTGGACGACGCCGTGCCGAATGAAGCGCTGGAGCGGCTGCGAAGGATTGAGGCGATTACCGTGGCAAGAGCGTTAAGGTTGTAACTTCCACCACAGAGACACAGGGCACAGAGAGAAAAACAACCAAGCGAAAGAAACCGGCGCGGCTGCCTGTGGGCCTTCTGTTTTTTCCTCTGTGCCGCTGTGTCTGTGGGGGATGTTTATTTCCGGCGCGCGGCAGGAAGGACCAGCTTGAGGCGGGCCTTGCCGCGCGATTTCTTCCCGCCGTGGCGGACGGTGCAGTTGGCTTCGAGTCGCGTGTGTGAGTGTCAGTACGCGCCGGGGCCAACGCCCCGAATCTCTCTCGTGTCCGTGGGCGGCACGGCCAAAGCCGTGCCCTTCCGCAATCGAGTTGCGAGCACCAGCCCTTTTCGTCAGGGTTGTGGCGTTACGTTTTCCCCGAATTTCTTTCCGAGCGCGCGCAGGTAGGCTTCGATGGTCGCGCTGTGTCCCATGATGAAGCGCGAGACGAAGCGGAAGATCGGGTTATAGACCTCGCCGTTCTCGGTGATGCTGAGCTGGGCGCCGTCAGGCGTGCGCGTGATCTCGAAGGTCCAGGTGCCGCCGAAAGGCAGCCTGGGATCGGCGATGCGCGTGACCAGGCGCGAGGGCGCCTGGCTTTCGACGATCTCGATGGGAATGTCGCCGCTGCGGCTTTTCTCGCGCCAGGCAGGATTGCCGGAGGCGGTGGTAATGGGTTCGACCGCCCGCACATCGGTGCGCCAGGCGGCGAAATTTGCGTAGTCGGTGATCGCATGCCAGATGGTTTCGGGCGATTGACGGTAGCGGGCAGTGCGCCTGGCCACGTGCGCCTGCGGCAGCAGTGAGCCGATGACAAAAACGATAACTCCTGTCGCGATCACGCCGGCCAAGCCGAAAAGAAGAACTTTCATAACACTCCCCGGCGCGTCGCGCCGTTTTCCGAGTTTTGCTGAGTTCCTCCCGGGAACTGCTATCCCGGCATGCTGCGGCGCAGGCGGCGGGTTTCAGCGAGCAACGACATGGAGTGCATGAGATTTTGCAGGGTCACGATGCCGACGAGGCGCTGGTTTTCGACGACGGGGATCAGGGTGAGGCCGCGGCCGGTAATCTTGCGGAAGGCGGAGGCGAGCGATTCGGCCCGGTCGCCTACTTCGTAGGCGCGGGTCATGGCGCTCTGCACGTACCCGTTCCCCTCGTCGCGCAGGGCCTCGAGGATACTCTGCCGCGAGATGACGCCCACCATGTCGCTGCCGCGGACGACGGGGAAATCATCCTGCAGAGAGTGCACGGCTTTTTGCAGAGCGTCTTCGAGGGTGTCGGCGGGGGAGAGCGTGGCGAAGTCGGTGAGCATGATGTCTTCCAGGCGCACGCTTTCCAGCACGGCGTGGAACATGACGCTGCGCTCCTCCATCTGCGTGCCGACGAAGAGAAAGAAGCCGAGCATCATGAGCCATGTGTTGGCCAGACCGGCGAAGATCAGGATCATGGAGAGCGCCTGGCCGAGGATGACGGCGCGGCGGGTGGCGGCGGGGTGGTTCATGCGGCGGGCGAGCAGGGCGCGAAGGATGCGTCCGCCATCGAGCGGATAGGCGGGCAGCAGGTTGAAAGCGCCGAGGAAGAAATTGACCCACACCAGGCTGCGCAACAGAGCGCGCGAGTGCACCCACGGCCGGCTCCAGAGCTGAATTTCGGGCGAGACGGCGAGCAGCACGGCGCCGGCGACAAACGCGACCAGAAGGCTGACGAGCGGGCCGGCGAGCGCCACGCGAATCTCGCGCTGCCATCGCGGGGCGCCGGCTGGACCGGCGGTGGGAGCCTCGTCCCAGTGGTCGTCGGATGCAGGGATGCCGCCGATGGGCAGCAGCACGACGGCGCGCGCGGGCAGGCGGGCGTGCAGCGCGGTCAGCAGATGTCCAAGCTCGTGCAGCAGCACCGAGCCGAGAATGATGGCGACCAGTCCAAGGCCGCGCGCCGGGCCGGTGGGGCGCGTGGAGACGGCTTCGGTGAACCAGACGAAGATCAGCAGAAAGAAGAACGTGAGGTGCAGGCGATAGTCGATGCCGGCAACGCGAAACAGCGGGATGGACCAGCTACGCATGCTGCTGAATTGATTCTATACACTTGGATGCGGAAGAGCAGTGGATCGTGGAGAGTGGACAGTGAAAGCCACGATGCGATCTTCACTGCTCACTTTCCACTATTCACTCTCCGCTTTCGCATGCGCATCATCGCCGGAAGATTTCGCAGCCGGGCCTTGCGCGCGCCGAACAGCAGCGCGGTGCGCCCTACGTCGGACCGCCTGCGCGAGACGCTGTTTGACGTGCTCACGGCCGGAAATCCTGCGGCCCTGGAAGGAACGGTGTGGCTCGATCTTTTTGCCGGATCGGGCGCCATCGGGATCGAGGCACTGAGCCGCGGCGCGCAGCGTGTGTACTTTGTCGAGTCGTCGCGCGGGGCTGCGGCGGTGATCCGAGAGAACTTGAAGGCGCTGGGCGTGGAGGAAGGCTACGAGGTCATCGAGCGGGAGGCCGATGCGGCGCTGCGCAGGCTGGGTTTGGCGGCGGCCGGGTGCGACTATTGTTTCCTCGATCCGCCGTGGCGCGACGCGGAGAGCTACGGGCAGGTGCTCGGGCTGCTGGCGCAATTGCGGCTGCTGAAGCCCGCCAGCGTGGTGATCGCCGAACACGATAAGCGCTTCGATCCAGGCGCGAAGTTCGGCGCGCTGGAGCGGACGCGCAAGCTGGAGCAGGGAGATGCGGCGCTGAGCTTCTACCGGCTGAGGTGAACTTTTTACGGCGGATGAAGGTGAATGACGCGGATCAATCAAGAGCGCAACCAGAAACGACACAAAGGACACGAGGAAGGCGACCCTCTGCGCCTGATTGGGTGTCTGCGGCGCAGCGTTTTGGCGGCGCCGCAGGTTTGGGTACAATCAGGCCGGAGCCACGCGGAGATCGCGACCGGCGGCCCGTTCGGGAGACACGGCCAACGAACCAACCATGAAGACGATTGCGCTTTCACTGCTGCTCGCCTTCCTGCCGATTCTCGGCGTCGTATACATCATCTTTTCCGGGGACACGCGGCTCAGCGATCTCACCATGACGGTGGACGGGCTGTTCACCATCATTATTCTGCTGTCGATCTCGGCCGTGTTCGGGCTGAACGCGCTGCTTGACCTGCATTCCTCCGGCCTGGTGCGCATTCCGGGGTTGAAGGCGCCGGAGATTGTCGCATCGTACACGACGCGCGACGGGCTGAAGGTGGAAAAGGGCATGGTGCGGGAGCTGAGCTTCTACGAGTCGAGCGTAGGCCAGCAGAACAAGACAATCGTGGACTTCCTGCCGGATGGCGCCAAGGCGCCGCGGCTGATCGCGTTCCTGGGCAATGTGCGCGACCAGTTGCCGGTGGGCGCGCGGCTGGCGATTACGTATCGTGCCGATCCCGAGGGCAACGTGCTGGTGGACCGGGAAAAGCTGTTTCTGTAGCGGCGGCGCCCAGCCTGCAGCACTCAGCATTCAGCCCGCGAGCTGCCTGCCAATCCTGCGAAATCCGGATCGGCCGTTTTTAGACCTGCGCTAGAATTACTCCAGTCCACATGGCCACGACCCAGGCGATCACGCATCCGGTGAGTGAAATTGTGCGGCAGGCGCCGGTCTCTCAGGCGGCCAACGGGATCTGCTACGCCACCAGCGGGCAGATCACGCTGCCGGCGCCGGACCTGGACCGCATTGTGGCGGCGGTGCCGCGGCCGATTGCGGCGGCGCTGGAGCGCAAGGCCTACTACTTTGTTCCGCTCACGGTGAACCAGGGCGACGACACGGTGATCGCCGACCGCTACGACGTGGCGCTGAGCGACCAGGCGGTGTGCCACCGCAACATCAGCATGGGCGATTCGCAGTGCGTGTTCATCTCCACGCGGCTGATGGAAGACCGCTTCTCGGTGGCCTTCGAGTTCTACATCAACGTGGGGCACGCGTTCGTGGAGCGTGCCGGCGTGAGCGACGCGTTTGCCGACCTGGCGTGGCGGCAGGTGGAAGAACGAGTGCGCGGCGAGAGCAGCCTGGACGCCTACGAGCTGCGCAAGCTGGCGACGGCGGCCAACGGCGACACGGAGCGCGCCAAGCACGACTACCTGGAAGCGGCGTTTTCCGACGCGATCGCGATTTATCTGCTCTCCATGTGCCTGGACGTGGACTATTACGACCTGCGCGAGCGTGACTATCCGCTGCTGGCGCCGGCGGCGCTGGCCGAGCGCCTGCGCAAGGTCAACGAGCTGTTCCCGCCCAACTCCGGCTTCGAGTTCGCGATCTACAACAAGCGAAGGGGCTAGTTGCCCGTTGTTCGATTCCCGTTTCCCGAAGAATCAATATCCTTGCGACTAGCGAGTGGTGTTTGCGAAGTCATACGTGAGGTTCACGGTGTGGGCAACGTCGTCGCGCGTAAGGATCAGATTCTTTTCCGGAGTTGAGCCGCGCGGCAGCAGATCGGCGTTCTGGCGAAAGAAATATTCTGCAAGTCGATGATTGTAGACGTCGCCCGGGCGGAGGAGCAGGCGTCTCCTGAGGGTTGCAGCCAGCTCAGGCGCGATTCCCGTCAGGTCCACGTTGCGAACCGTGTATTGAGGGCCCTCATCGAGGTCAATCAGCAGGTCAATGGTCCCGCCTGCATCGTTGACCTGCGTGTCAGGCACGCTAGTGAAGTTAATGTAGCCCAACTCACCATACGCGCGCCGCAGGTTGTCCAGTCCGGCCACGATCTTGCTGCGCGCAAAGATGTCGCCAGTTTGAATCGGTATCAGGCGCCGCAGGGCCTGGACGTCGACGTGGGCTCCGCGAAATTCGAGATTGCGCAAGCGATACTGCTTTCCGGCTCGCACTTCGAAGCTGACGTCGAAGATGTGTGTGCCGCCCACGTCAGTGATCGGCTGCACCGTGGCGGGTGCCGCGACCTTGAAATAGCCATGGTCCTGCCAGAACGCCATCGCTCGTTGTTCAAGTTCGGTCTTCCAGTCCGGCCCGTAAAGGTCGGCGGACTTCAACTGCGCGGTGAGACGGCTAGTTTCCTCGGCGGGAAGCTGCACGTCCCCGGTATAGGCGACGTTCCGAATGGCAATGCCGGCCGCTGTCTGCGCCCGCGGATAGTTCGCGGTGCTAAGCAGCAAGGTGATGCAAACAGCCAATGCCATGGCGAAATTGTAGCTCTACAATCCACTTGAAACTGGAAACTAGAAACTGGAAACTGCTCTCGTGATTGCCCACCTGCGCGGACGGCTGCTTTCCAAGAATCCCAACCAGGCTGTGATCGAGACGCGCGACGGCGTGGGCTACGACCTCACCATCAGCGTGCCGACATTTGCCGAACTGCCCGACGCAGGGAGCGAGGTGGCGCTGCACGTCTACACGCATGTGCGCGACGATGCCATTGCGCTGTTCGGGTTCCTGCGCGAGCGCGAGAAGCAGCTGTTCACCAGGCTGCTGGCGGTGAGCGGCATCGGTCCGAAACTGGCGATCACCATCCTGAGCGGGATGCCGAGCGACGCGATGGTTGGGGCCATCCGCGGCGGCGACGTGGCGCGGCTGACGCGCATTCCGGGAATCGGCCGGAAGACGGCCGAGCGCATGGTGCTGGAGCTGCGCGACAAGCTGGAGGCGTTCGGAGCGGCGCCGGCCGCGGCCGCGGCTTCACCCACGGAAGAAGACGTGATCTCGGCCCTGGTCAACCTGGGATATCAGCGCGGGGCGGCGGAGCGGGCGCTGGCGGCGGCGGCGCGCAACGGCGGCGCGAAGAGCTTCGAGGCGCTGTTCCGCGATTCGCTGGCGCAGCTTTCGAAATAAGCAGTGAATAGCGGCCAGTGGACAGTGGATAGGGGACAGCAAAAACATTGCGCGTGACGAGCGGGACAGAGGAGGCGCGCATGCGTAGAACGAATGCGGTGCTGGCGGCGGTGCTCTTAATTGCGGGCAGCGGGTGGGCACAGGAGAAGAAGTCCGAGAAGCCGGCGCCGCGGGCATCGCGATTCGGTGCGAAGATGACGACCGAGGCAGCGATCAAAGATTTGTACGAGCGCTGGGCGACGGCCTTCCGCGCTCGCGACATTGAAGCGATCATGGCGATGTATGCCCGAGGCGACGACGTGGTGGCGTACGACATTGTGGCGCCGCTCGAGTACAAGGGGGCGGCTGCGTATCGCAAGGACTACGAGGAGTTCCTGGGCATGTTCACCGGGCCGATCGAGGTGGAGTTTCGCGAAATGCGCGTCGTGGCCAGCGGCGATGTCGGCTTCGTTCATGCCCTGGAACGGATCTCCGGGACGATGAAGAACGGCCAGAAGATGGACCTGTGGCTGCGCGCCACCAGCGGCGTGCGCAAGTACGACGGCAAGTGGCTGATCGTGCACGATCACATCTCTGTGCCGGCGGACATGGAAACCGGCAAGGCGATGATGGATTTAAAGCCGTGAGGAAGGTGTGAGAGCTCCCGACGTTCTTGCCGGCGTGAAGGGCAGACGTAGCAAGCTACGTCTCTACGGGTTCGTCGCGGTCCTGCTCGCCGCGCTTGCTGTGCGGGCCGCCGACAAGAAGAAGCAGGCGACCTTCGTTCGGCTGGCGGGCAAAGAAGCGACGCTGGGGGACGTGCCGGTGGTGGTGGCGCGGCAGCCGTGCGGGAACTGGAGCTGGGCGGCGGCGCTGGAGACGTCTTTGCGCATGCAGGGCGCCCCGATCGCTCAGACCTACTGGATCCTGAAGGTGAACCGCGGCGAAGTATGCGAGGCGCGCGCCGGCGACTTCGACGAACTGGCAAGAGTCCTCGAGTCCGATTACTACGTGCTCGATGACGGCAGCAAGGTGCGGCTGAAGGTCGACTACCGGCCCGGACCGCCGACCGCGCCTGAGCTGGTCATCGCCTCGGTGCTGCGCAAGGCGCCGATGATGCTGGAGTGGCGCGACCGCACGTATCTGCTTACCGGCGTGGTGTATGACGAGTACATCGCGCCCAACGGCGGGCGCTTCTATGAACTGCGCGAGTTGCGCCTGCTCGACACGACGATTGATCCAGCGGCGAAGCCCGCGGCGCCGGCCGGTCCGCCGCCTTCGCGCATCGAGCGGCGGCGCGACCAGGATGAAGACGCGCCCAGGCCGTCCGCCGATCCCCGGCTCGTGACCTTTGTGAAGGGACGCGACGATCCCGGCGAGATTGGCGGGACGTTCCAGGTCACGGTCGTGCGCTAATCGGGTCATTGAGAAATCGCGGAATCGGGTAAAGTCCACGAGATTCTCGTGCCCCTAAGACATCTTCTGATTTCTATCTGCTGACCAAGTGATCGTCACCTCGTCGTGCAAACAGGCTTTTTGACGCGCGCCTCGCTTGATCGGTCCAACGGTGAGAATCCGCGCGGGAGTTTTCGAACCTTACTTCTTCCCCTTGCCGCGAGACTGCGGCTGAGCCGGCGCTGTCGTCGGTGGCGGCGCAGTGCCGCCAACTGGTGTGGGCGGTTCGGTGACGATTTTTTCCAGCAGCTTGGGCGGGAACTCGGCCCGCAGCACGGCGCTTTCCTTCTGCTGCTCGACTTTGAGGCTGTCAAACAGCGCCTTCACGTCGGGATCGCTGCCGCGGGTTTCCGAGCCGGATTCGAGCGCGCGCAGCATGCTCAGCCAGGCGCCGGCGTTATCGGCGATCCGGCGGGCGTGCGCTTCGTCGGGCGCCAGGGCCTCGACCTTCAATTCGACCTTGCCGGTAAAGCGCAGCGAGCCGACCACCACCGAACCGGCGGCGAGATCGCCGAGCAGCGAAGAGATGCGAATGCCGCTCATGGCGGGCGTTGGCGCCGACCGGCCCGAATCGGGGGCCACACGCGCGATCAGCCACGCCAGCGCCGCGAAGGGCACGCGGCGGTAGTGGCCGGCCAGCAGCGGCGGACCGGCGAAGGGCAGGGCGACGCTGCGGTAGTGGTCAATGATCTGGTGAATGGCGTCGAAGCTTACGGTGTTGGAGGCGGTGGCCAGGTTCGGCCCGAGGATGGCGAAGCGAACCGTGCGCCCTTCGTGCGGGATGCTGAGGACTTCGATTCCGCGGTAGCGTTCGCTGCCGGAAGAGCGCGGACGAAAGTAGCGAAAGATGCGGTCGGCATCAAAGCGGCCTTCGAATACTTCGGAGTAGCGCGGATAGTCGGCGTCAGGATTGGGTGGCGCGCCCGGCGCCGGGGGCCGCGAGGCGTGAACCGCGAAGGCGGTCTGGTCGAGGTCGCGCTCGAACTGGAAGCCGGTCTGGCGGACGAAGTCCTCGTACCCAGGCTCGCGCGTGACCGCGCCCATGTGCGAGAACACGCCGCCGCGGCGCAGCGAAGCAACGTCGACGTAAAGGATGGCGTCGGCGTCGGGCAGCAGGCGGGCGGCCTCGGGCGGGCCGGCACGGCGCAGCACGAAGAAGACGGCGGCCGCCAGCAAGAGCACCACGACAACCAGGATGGGAATAGCGCGGCGGCGCATGCGAGGGAATTGTCGCATGACGGCCGGTGCGGAGGGCGAAGCCGGAATCTGCGAGGGTGAAACTGGCGAAATCCGGACGATTTGGGTAAGATTTCAAGCCGGGCGAGGGCATTTGCCGGCGCCTGTCCGCGGATTACCCGGTGTGCGGTCGGGGCCGGGGCGGGAGAGGTATTTCCAGCGGTGGTTCTCTTGCAAGCCAAGTACCGTTGTGCTAACCTTTATCCTTTATCCCGTGGAGCGGGAAGGGATTAGCTGGCGTAGCTCAGCTGGTAGAGCATCTGATTTGTAATCAGAGGGTCGGGGGTTCGAATCCCTTCGCCAGCTCCAGAAAAAAGGTGATCGGGGTTTCGCGCGCCCGCGTGGCGCGTGCGACAGAAAGCCGCGGCAGCAACGCAGTCCTTCAATCAACCAAATCCACGCCTCCTACGGAATGTGGTCAACGAAATCCTGGTGCGCCAGTATGCTCCGGCACGTTTTCGTCTTGTGATTGAAAGCAGCGTCGCGCTTGTGGAAACCCAACTACAAGGAACGGGTGGAGCCGAGGACGCGCCCTGGGATAGCGCGCGCCGCAGGCGAGGGCGCAGCAGCGAAGCGTTGCGGAGCCTTAGAGAAAAGGACAGGTGGCCGAGTGGTTAATGGCAGCAGACTGTAAATCTGCCGCTCCTTGCGAGCTACGGAGGTTCGAATCCTCCCCTGTCCACCAGGTGTGATGTGAATCGTTTTTTTTGTGGCGATGGCGGTGTACGCGGCCCTGGCGGTTTTCGAGCTGCTGGTGATTCAGGATACGAAGCTGCGGCTGGTAGCGCTGGCCATCCTGGCAATGTTCGCGGTGAAAACAATGCTGCATCGCCGCGACACGATGAATCCTGAGCGAAGCGCGGAGAACGCGCCCAGGGAGTAGCGGCGAGAAGAGTTTCAAGCCGATGTAGCTCGGCTGGTAGAGCACTCCCTTGGTAAGGGTCGCCGCAGGGACGTTGCGGCGACTAAAGAATGAAGATGTCACCAGTTCTGGTTTTGGATCCTGGTCATCGGCTCCAGAGCCCAGGGAGTGAACAGAGTTCGAGCCGATGTAGCTCAGTTGGTAGAGCACTCCCTTGGTAAGGGAGAGGTCACCAGTTCAATCCTGGTCATCGGCTCCAGAGTATTGAAGCGGCTGGAGTGCGGTAGGGCGGCAAGGGCGGGAGTAACTCAGTGGTAGAGTCACAGCCTTCCAAGCTGTTGGTCGCGGGTTCGATTCCCGTCTCCCGCTCCAGAGATTTGGTGGCATGAGCGGCACCCGGTTCGTTCAGGCGCAGATCAAGATCGAGCGGCCGCAGGAATTTGAGCAGTTGCGCGGCGCGGTGGAGAGGGTCTTCGCGTCTCGCGCGGGGCAGTTCCTGGGGGAGCTGCGCAGCCGCGGGTTGCGCGTGCGCGAGTGGGAGAAGTTGCTCGCCGCCCGGGTGCTGGAGGCGCTCGACCCGGCGCTGGCGTCGGGGCAATCGGCGCAGGCGCTGTACGCGGCGCTGACGGTGAGCGACCAGGCGCAGATGCGCGAGTTTTATTTGACGCGGCTGGAGCAGGTTGAGCCGAAGTTGCGCGAGAAGTTCGCGCGGTTGTTTGAAACGTATTAGTTCACGAGATGCGCGTCCGCAGGGACGCCTGAAGCAGAGGAAGGGCAATGGCCAAAGAAAAATTTGATCGCAGCAAGCCGCACGTGAACGTGGGGACGATCGGGCACATCGACCACGGCAAGACGACGCTCACGGCGGCGATCACCAAGGTGCTGTCGAAGC
>Ga0070741_10000230_pt1 | contig 212738 bp, 179 predicted proteins | sample Coa_R1_4_FD_66440 | JGI IMG/M metagenome (GOLD analysis project Ga0070741, IMG submission 66440) | Surface soil microbial communities from Centralia Pennsylvania, which are recovering from an underground coalmine fire - Coalmine... | ecosystem: Environmental > Terrestrial > Soil >...
TCGGGCCTTCAGGCGTCAACGTAGCGCAGTCGCTCATGCGTAGCCTGAGAAGCTGTTGCTTAAAAGCAGAACCTTCTTCTATGAAGCTGTCTGCTTGAGCTGACAGAGTGATCACCGTTTATGAAATCAGGTGGGTGACTTGGGACTGGTGTCCAGCGGCAGGGTGAAGGCGATGCACGCGCCGCTTGGCACACCCGCTTCCGCCCAGATTTTGCCGCCCTGTGCCTCGATGATGTGCTTGGCGATGGACAGGCCCAACCCGGAACCGCCAGTTTGCACGCTGCGCGCCGCGTCCACCTGGTAGAAGCGCTCGAAGACGCGGGCGCGATCTTGCGGCGGGATGCCCGGTCCGGTGTCCTTGATGCGAATGGTTGCCATCTGATCGTCGCAGGTGGCCGTGATCCGAATCTGGCCGTTCTTCGGCGTGAACTTGACAGCATTGTGCATGACGTTGGTGATGACACGCTTTGTCTGGTCGGGATCGGCCAGCACATGCAGGTTGGAGGGCGTGTCGTTAATCACCTCCAGTTTCTTCTGCTCGGCCTGAGTCGCCATGACCTCGACGGCGTCCTTCACGATGTCTGCAAAGTTGACCGGGACCATGCGAATGATGACTTTGCCGGACTCGATCATGGACAGGTCGATGAGTTCCTGGGTCATGTGCTGCAAGCTATCCGTTTCGCCTGCGATCTTGCCGAGCAGCCGCAGGTCACGTTCCGGGTTGCGCCCAAAGTTGGTGGTCAGCGTATCGACCAACAGCCGGATGCTGCTGATCGGTGTGCGCAGATCGTGCGAGAAATTGGCGACCATGTCCCGGCGTGCCCGCGCCAGCCGCAGCAGTTCGGAGACATCTTCCAGCACCAGAACAACCGGCGACGGCGTGCCGATGGCAACACAGCGCACCCGGAACGAACGCTCGTTGATCTCAAGCTGCGCTTCAAGGACCGTTTCGCCGCGCAGGGCGGCATCCACCATCTTGTCCAATTCATGGTGACGTGCGATGGTCATCAGGGATTGCCCGATGGCTTTATCGGTGGCGCCAAACAATTCACGCGCGGCCTGGTTGATGATCTGAATGTGTCGTTCTTTATCGACGACAATGACCGCGTCAAAAGCGACGTCAGCCGACGCAGCCAGTTGGCGCCGCACCGCCTTGATTTCGTCTTCGGCATGGGCCAGATCGCGCCGAAGACCAACCAGATCGAGCGCGTGTTCCTGCGCCTGGCGGCGCTGGTTCCAGAGCACCACCAGCAACGCCACGACGACTATCGCCAACACAAGGGCCAGGACGCCGGAGGCGCTCATGGCGATTGTCCTATCCTTGCCTATCCCTCAAAACGATAGCCCACGCCGCGCACGGTGATGATGCGCTGCGGATCGGACGGGTCGCGCTCGATCTTTTCCCGCAGCCAGCGAATATGCACGTCCACAGTGCGTTTGTCGCCGAAGAACTCATAACCCCAGACCTTGGTCAGGATCAGATCGCGGGACAACACAGCGCCCTGATTGCGCATCAGCTCGGCCAGCAGATCGAACTCCTTGTGGCTGAGGTGCAATTCTTCACTGCCCAGGTAAGCCCGGCGGCCCGTCAAATCCATGCGCAGATCACCCGAAATCAACTCGTCCTGCACAGCGGCCCGGCCCGGCGCACGGCGCATGACAGCCCGTACCCGCGCCAGGAATTCGCCCAGGCCAAAGGGCTTGACAATGTAATCGTCTGCGCCGCTTTCCAGCCCGACAATTTTATCGACTTCTGTGCCGCGCGCCGTGAGCATGATGATCGGGATGTGGGAGGTGGTCGGGTCTTTGCGGATGATGCGGCAGACGCTGAGACCGTCCAGGACGGGCAGCATAATATCCAGCACAATCAGGTCAGGCAAGTTGGCACGAATGAGCGCCAGGCCGCGTTCGCCGTCGGCAGCGGTGACGACTTCATATTCTTCTTCGGAGAGGTTCTCGGCGAGCGTTTCCGCCAGGGTGGGGTCATCTTCAACGATTACGATTTTCGTCATCAGTGCGCCTTACGGTGTGGGTGAGGGCATAGACTCAATCTTCAAAAAACGCGCTCACAGATACCTCAAAGCCGGGCAGTACGTCACCGCCCGTAATCTTGTCCGGCGCAGTCAAAATGCGAGACTGGCCGGAATGGCCCGCGAAGACGTGGACACGCTGCGACTCCGGGTACGCAACCCAGACCAGCCGGACACCAAAGTTGGGCCATTCTTGAATCTTTTGCTCAATTTCGCCAGCGCGATCACCGGGCGACACGACCTCGACCACCAGATCGGGCGCGATGTTGAGATAGGCGTCGGCTGGCAGCGGCCCTTCCGGGAGTTTCTCGTAAGATATGTAGGCGACATCCGGGGCACGCACTGTCTTTTTGTCGCCTCGCGTGTAGAACCCAGTTTCTGCACCAACGACTCGCCCGATCTTGCGCTGCGATGTATGAGTCTTGAGCAGGAATCCGATCTGAAGAGCGACGAGTCCGTGCTGGAAACTGGCAGGAGTCATGGTGATCAACTCTCCGTCGATGAGTTCATAGCGCTCGCCCATCCCGGATGGCATTTTAAGCAAGTCATCGCCAGTGAGCATCTCTGCTCGTATGTCCGCCATCGTCCTGCTCCAGATCAACACGGAACCCTAACGAGTATATCATTCCGGTTTGAGCGGAACATCATCGAGTCTTAACATTTCGGGCAGCGGGGATACCGCCCAGAGAGGTCGCCGCGCGCACAGCGTTCCGGATCGCTTCGGCCACCACCTCGGCGGCGAAGGCGCCGATCACGTTCACGTTGGCAGGAATCTGGCCGGCTGCCAGGGCAAACAAGGTATCGCCGTCGAACAGGCCATGCGCGGGGCGGACGGCCTGCGCCAGCCCGTCCTGGCCCATCTGCGCCACTTTATTGACAGCCTCTTTGTCGAGCTTTGCATTCGTCGCCACGACGCCGATCACGGTGCTAGTTCCGGGGGTAGCAGGCGAAACCTGCCGCATCTGGCGGAGCAGATTGAGCGTCGAGGTGAAAGCCTTGCCATCGGGCGGCGTGCGCAGTCCAGCCAGGATCGTCCCGTCCCGATCCACCACGTCGCCCACCGCATTCACGGCGATGAGCGCTGCGACGATCAGCCCGTCGCCCAGGTCCAGGCTGGCGCTGCCAATGCCGCTTTTGGTGGCGAAAGGTGTGCCCATCAAGCTGCCGACTTTGGCCCCGGTTCCGGCCCCGACACAGCCCTGGGCAACGGGGTCGGCAGAGGCGGCGACACAAGCGGCGTAGCCCATCGCGGCGTCGGGGCGGCGATCCGCCCGGCCAATATCCAGGTCGAACAGGATCGCGCCGGGGACAATCGGCACGCGCGCAAAAGGCGTCTCGAAGCCGATGCCCTGCTCTTCCAGGTAGCGCGTCACACCGTCTGCCGCAGCCAGCCCGAAGGCGCTGCCGCCCGCCAGCAAGACGGCGTTAACGTGCTGGACGAGGTGCATGGGCCGCAGCAGGTCGGTTTCGCGCGTGCCGGGCGCGCCACCACGCTGGTCAACGCCGCCCACCGTATGCGGCGGGCACAGCACCACGCTGCACCCCGTCAGGGCATCCAGGTCATGGGCGTGCCCGACGCGAATGCCCGGTACATCAGTCAGCGTCCCGTTCAACGTCCTGTTCAACGTCCCAGTCATCGCCTTCGTCGTCCTCCCCATCTTCGAGCCAGGGTATGTCTTCGTCGGGTTCGAGGGTCGCCATTGCCAGTTCGTAGTAGCGTTCGGGAACGAGTACTTTTGCCTGTGCGCCGGGGCCATCGCCGAAGATCATCAATGCGGCGGATTCACGCTGCACAAAGGTTGGAATGCCCAGGCTTTGCAGCCGACCCGCGATGATCGCCGCTTCGGTCATGCCGAAGGTCGAGGCGACGACCATCCAGTTCGGGGTATTATCGCGTGGCGCAGGGACATGGCTCATCAGCTTGTCGCACTTCACTCAATATTGTGCAGCCGGCCTTGTGCTCGAATTGGGGAGCCGATTGCCAGCTACAACGATATGATCGACAGTTTGATCTGATTGTAGCACCTGACTTCACAGGTTGAGGGCCACTTTGCTCAACTGCATCTGGGCGTCCGTCGCCGTTACAAAGTCCAGGTGCGGCCAGCGGACACGAAGCTGCGCGGCAAGGCGCGCCGCTGGCGGTACAGGCGCACCGATCTCGTCCAGCCAATCGATTTCACGGAAAATCTGGCGCGGCGTGCCATCTCTTGCCAGCCTGCCACCATGCAGTACGACGATCCGATCCGCGAAGTCCGCCACCACGTCGGCGTCATTTTCGGCCATGATCACGGTGACAGGATAGAGCCGCTTCAACTCGGCCAGCGCCGCGAGGATTTCTGCCCGCCCCGACGGGTCAAGACCACCTGAAGGCTCATCGAGCAGGAGGATGTCGGGACGCATCGCCAGAGCCGTCGCCAGCGCAACGCGCTTTTGCTGTCCGCCGGACAGCGCACCCGGCGAGCGGGTACGCAGCGCGGCCATGTCTACGGCGTCCAGCGCCCAAGCGACGCGCTCCGTGATCTCGGCGGGCGGCAGGCCCAGGTTTTCCAGGCCCCAGGCCACCTCGGCCTCGACAGTGGGGTTGAAGAGCTGGCCCTCCGTCTCCTGGAAGACCATGCCCACGCGCCCGGCGACTGTGATTTCGCCCGCCAATGCGCCGCCCGTGAAACGCGGGGCCAGCCCCGCAGCCAGCAGCAGGAGCGTCGTCTTGCCCGCGCCGTTCGGGCCGATCACGCCCAGGCACTCGCCGGGCGCGACGGTCAAATCGAGGCCGTCAAAGACCTGAATGGGGTCGCCATCTGCCAGTACAGGCGGGTAGGCGAAACGCACCCCGCGACACGACAGCGCCAGCGTCATGCGCGGCTGACGTTCCGGCTGCGGACGAGCGGCGGGTAGGCCCGCAGCACGGCCAGATAGAGCACAATGCCGAGCGCGCCCAGCGCTTCCTGCACCAGATTCCAGGGAATCTCCGCCGCCTGGACGCCGAAGGCCAATGTCCCTGCCGTTTCTGGCGCGGGCTGAATATAGCCGAAGAACAGCACCTCGCCCACGTAATAGCCGACGATAGTGATGATGCCGCCGACCACTACTGCCAGGATCAGGCGTGTGGACGATGTCGTGCCGTGCGCGATGCGGCCCGCAACGTAGCCCTGTAGGCCATGTACGACCAGGCTGATCGGCGAGAAGGAAGCGTAACCGCTCAGGATGTCCGACAGCGCCGCCCCGAGTCCGCCCGCTGCACCGCCGACCACCGGGCCAAAGGCAAAGGCCGCGAAGTAGATCAGAATGTCGCCCAGGTGGATGTAGCCACCGATGGGCGTCGGCGCAATGTGGATCAGCACGCCGAGCATGACCAGCGCCGTCATGACGGCGGTGATGGCGACACCGCGCGCATCAAAGGATGGATTGTTGTTCATCTGGTTTTCCCTCTCTCCATGCTCATAACTGAGGCCCTAAATCCACTCAGTCCTCATCCCTCAGTCCTATAAAATGGGCGCGCCAGCCGACACAGGCCGATTGAGCGCGAGTGCCCGCCAGGCTGCCCCCAGACGACGCATCCCTTCCCTGATCTGGTCGGGGGGCTGCGCAGCAAAGTTGATGCGGATGAAATACGCGCCGCTGGCATCGGTGTGAAACATCGTTCCGATGGCGAAGGCTACGCCATGCTGGATGGCGTTGACGTATAACTCGGCGGCAGTCGGCCCATCGCGGGGCAGCTCGATCCAGAGATAAACGCCGCCGGGCGGTTCTGACCAACGCGCATCGGCAGGCAAATAGCGCCGGGCAGCTTCCAAAGCCACGTCACGCCGATCCTGGCAGGCGTGCCGGACACGATCCAGGTGGCCGACCAGCGCCCCGGTTTGCAGATAATGGTGCATGGCGCGCTGGTTCAGACCCGGCGTGCAAACGTCGGCAGCCTGCTTGACCGTCAGCAGCCGTTCCCACAGGGGCCGCTCCGCGATCAGGTAGCCGATGCGCGTGCCGGGCAGCACAATCTTGGAGAAGCCGCTGGCGTGCAGCACGATTCCCTGGTCGTCCAGTGCTTTCAGCGGGGGGGGCGGCTGCCCGGCGTAGCTCAGTTCGTGGTAAACGCCGTCCTCGATGATGGGCAGTTCAGCCGCCGCCGCGATCTGCAACAACTGCCGCCGCCGATGGATGGGCATAACCGTGCCCGTCGGGTTGTGGTGGGTTGGCGCGAGATACAACAGCCGGGGATGGTGCATCTGGATGGCGTTTTCAAGCAGGTCGAGCCGCAAGCCGTCCTCGTCCATTGGGATGCCGACAGCCACGATGCGACGGATACGGGCGATGTCCAGGATGCCCAGGTAAGTTGGATTGGTGGTCAGCAGCACATCGCCTTCGCCGAGCATGGCCTGCATTGCCAGGTCAAGCGCCTGCTGGCAGCCGCCTGTGATGAGCACCTGTTCCGGCTTGCAGCGGATACCCAACGAGGCCACGTAATCGCTGACCGTCTGGCGCAGCGGCGGGTAGCCTTCGGTTTCCTCGTAGGCCATGGCTGCCGCGCCGTCTCGATCCAGCACCGCATTGATGGACTGGCGGATGGCCTGCGCTGGCAGGAATTCCTCGGCGGGCGCGCCGCCACTGAAGGCAATGATCCCCGGCTGCCCCGCCAGCCTGTGCATCGACTGGGCAATGGGGTTAGCGGCCACCGACGGCAGGACGCGAGCATCGACGCCCGGCTCCGCTTTGCCGACCACGAATGTCCCCCGTCCGGGGTGCGCGGCCAGCAAGCCCAATGCCTGCAACTCGGCATAGGCATTGACGACGCTGATGCGGCTGATGCCGAGTGCGTCGGCCAAGTCACGGCTGGCGGGCAGGCGCTCACCGGGGTGCAGCGTGCCCGCGGCGATCTGCTCACGGATGCCGCGAATAAGCTGCCGGTAGATTGGCTCGGCAGCGTCTTTATCGATTGCGACAGAGACAGCCTTCATAGTCATGAAGGATAAGCATTTCAGATAGCAACAATAGTACCAAATAAGTCCATTGCAGATCGTGTTTGGTGACAGGCCAGATCATGCGCCCACTGCCTGGCGGTGTTTGTCGCCTGTTAAATTGCGGAAGGAATTGGGGCGAGAACTACTCGAACAGTGCCCTGACCGGGACTTTGAAACCGGGGAGCAGCGGATCGCCTATCAGGATAGCGTTTTCTCGCAAGGTCGTCTGCTGATCGCTGTCTGCGTGATGAATCACGACCTTACGGCGTTGGGGATCAAGCACCCAGGCGCTCTGCACCCCTTCGGCCAGATACCGATCCACCTTATCGTTGATGTCTGTGTAGCGATCATTGGGCGACACGATTTCCACAACCAGATCGGGGACGAGGACGATGGGCTTTTCTTTCCAGTCAGGTGTGGACTTCACGTAGTCTGCCCACCGTTGGGCAGTATAGAAAGCCAGGTCGGGCGTGTAGGAACCTCTGACCCAATCGGGGTTGTCACTCAGAACGAACGGCGTCTCCCAGAGCACTTCCCCGATAGGATGTTCCTGAAGAAACCGATCAAGCAAGCGGAACAGCGTGCGCGAAACCCATTGATGCCCCGAGACGTTGGGACTCAAAGCGATAACCTCTCCGTTGACCAGTTCAAACGGCTGGCGGTGATATTGTTCAACGAAATCGGACAGTCCGATCCGAAGGTTGTGCTGAACCATAACGCCTCATGTGACCAATGTCACTAACATTCTACCACAGGTAGTATCGAAGACATTGAGCAACACAGCTACAGCGCGGTAGAATAAGCACATCCGTTCAAGCAGCAGCCACAGGGTTTATGCCGCAAGAAACCATCGAAGGCGTTGTCGAAGACATCATCTTTCGCAATCCCGACAACGGCTACACCGTCCTGAGCCTGGAGCCGCGCCAGAAATCCAGCGCGTTTGGCGACGACAGCATCATTGTGGTCGGCAAGCTGCTCGAATTGCAGCCCGGCGAGACGGTGCGCTTCACCGGGACGTGGACGACTCACCGCGAGTACGGCGAACAGTTCAAAGCCGAGACGATGCACCTGGTCACGACCACGAAGGACAGCCTGCGGCGCTACGTCGCCAGCGGGCTGATCGAGGGCATTGGTGACACCACTGCGCGCCGGATCACCGACTACTTTGGCGAAGAGGCGATGGACATTCTGGACAAAGACCCGTCCCGCATTCATGAAGTACCGGGCATCAAGCCGGATCGCGCCAAAAAGATCGAGGAGTCATGGGCGGAGCAGCGCAAATCGCGCAAGGTGATGATGTTCCTGCAAGAGCACGGCATCACAGCGGCCCTGGCCCACCAGATTTATGAAGAGTACGGCGATGACACCATCGAGGAAATCCAGGCCGACCCGTATAAGCTGGCCCTCGACATCGAGGGGGTGGGCTTTAAGGTCGCCGACCAGCTCGCCTACAGCCTGGGCCTGGGCACGGAAGAACCGTCCCGCTTGCGGGCGGGCGTGATCCACGCCCTGCACACGCTGAATACCGACGGCCACATCTTTGCGCCGCGCCCGCTGGTCATCGAGCGCACAGCGGCTCTGCTGGACGTAGCACCGGAACTGTGCGACCAGGCCATCACGCAACTGATCAAGCAGGCGGAACTGGTCGCCTTCAAGCGGATGCCCACACCCGATGGCAACGTCGAGGCGATTTACCTGCGGCAGTTCTACACCGACGAAATCAACGTGGCGCGCCATCTGGCGGCAATGGTCAAGGAGCCGGAAACAGCGCTGGAAAAGGCAAAATCGCTAGATTGGGATGCCTTTTTCGGCAAGCTGGCGCGCAGTAAAGATCACGTCAAACTGACTGAACAGCAGCAAGACGCGGTGCGTGCCGCACTGACCCACAAGGTTTCTGTGCTGACGGGCGGGCCGGGCACGGGCAAAACAACGACACTGCGGGCTGTGATACGCGCCCTGGACTCGATCAAGGCCAGCTACGCGCTTGCCAGCCCTACAGGACGCGCTGCGCGCCGCCTGGCCGACGCCACCCACCGCGAGGCGCGCACCATTCACCGCCTGCTCGGCTATAACGTCGAGGGCGAATTCACCATAGACGAGAGCGCGCCGCTCGAAGCCGACATCGTGATCATCGACGAAGCCTCGATGGTTGACCTGGAGTTGTTCAGCCATCTCCTATCAGCGATTCCGGCGCGCAGCCATCTAATGCTGGTCGGCGACGTGGATCAACTGCCAAGCGTGGGCGCGGGCGACGTGCTGCGGGACGTGATCAACAGCGGCATCGCGCATGTGACGCGGCTGGACGCGATCTTCCGGCAGGCCAACGACAGCCTGATCGTGGTCAACGCGCACAGGGTCAACCAGGGCGAAATGCCCGACCTGAGCAACAACGGCAGCGACTTCTTTCTCTTCAGCACCAACGAGGGCGAACCCGGCACGGTGGTCGATCTGCTGGTGGACGTGGTGCAGAATCGCATCCCCAAGAAGTTCGGTCTCGATCCGCTGAACGAGGTGCAAGTCCTGGCGCCGATGTACAAGGGCGACGTGGGCATCAACGTCCTCAACGAGCGCCTACAAAAAGTGTTGAACCCGGCAGGCCATGACGGCGAGCACGTGATCAATGGGCGGGCCTTCCGCACGGGCGACAAGGTGATCCAGACCCGCAACAACTACGAGAAAGATGTGTATAACGGCGATGTAGGGCGGATCGTGACGATTGACCCGGTTGAACAAACGCTCGAAATCAACTTCGACGGGCGGATCATCGATTACACCTGGAAAGAGACGTTTGACCTGACGCACGCCTTCGCCATCAGCATCCACCGCAGCCAGGGCGGGGAATACCCGGCAACGGTCATTCCCGTCGTCACGCAGCACGCCCGGATGCTGCAACGGAATCTCCTATATACGGCGATCACGCGGGCCAGGAAACTGGTGGTGCTGGTCGGTACGCGCCGCGCCATCCAGATGGCTGTCGAAAATGATCGCGTGGCACGGCGCTACAGCGGGCTAGGCTGGCAGTTGGGCAAGGTGCTGAAGGAGAAGTAGGGCTGCTATAAAGTGGGGCAGGATTCGCCTCCAATTTCCTGAAAAATGGTATGGAATCCGCACAGTACCCCAAAAATCGCAGAGTGCTCAGGCCACTTGAATCCTGGTTTCCACCTCTATTGCCAGCAGGCGGTTGTATTTTGCCAGCCGTTCGGACTGCGTGATCGAGCCGACCTTGATGTGATCGCCTGACCAGCCCACCGCGAGGTCAGCCAGCCAGTTATCCTCGGTTTCGCCGCTGCGGGCGCTGACCACAACACGCCACCCGGCGGATTTTGCCAGCGTGCAGGCTTCCATCGCCTCGGTCAGTGTGCCGATCTGATTGACTTTGAGCAGCAGCGCGTTGGCGGCGCGGCTGTCGATGGCGCGGCGAATGCGCGCGGGGTTGGTGCACAGCAGGTCGTCGCCCAGGATCAGGGTGCGGCTTCCGGCCTGCGAGAGCAGCATCGACCAGTGCGGCCAATCCTCCTCGGCAAGGCCGTCCTCAAGGCTGGCGATGGGATAGCGATCCAGCCAGGACAGGAGCCGGTTGACCATTGCGGGGCCATCCAGTATCTCAGCGCCCAGTCGGTAACAGCCAGCGTCGTGGAAGTGGCTGGCGGCCACGTCAACAGTCAATGCCACGTCCCGGCCCGGTTCCAGCCCGGCGGCGCGGATGGACTGCACGGACAGGTCGAGCATTTCCTCGGCGGATGAGAACGCTGGCGCCAACCCGCCCTCGTCGGCGGTCAGCAGGCGCATTCCGTACTGGCGGTACATGAGATCGGCGGCGGATTGGAACACGGCATAGGTCATCGCCAACAGGTCGTCAATGGTGCGCGCCGAGAGCGGCATGACCTGGACATCCTGGATGGAGACCTGTCCGCCCGCATGTTTGCCGCCGCTGAACAGGTTGATCATTGGGCGGGGCAAGGCAGTCACCGGCTGGCCGATCAGGTTGGCGAAGTGACGGTACAACGGAATGCCCTGCTCGACGGCGCAGGCGCGGGCAAAGGCCAGCGACACGGCCACAAGAGCGTTTGCACCGAGACGCGACTTGTTCGGCGTGCCGTCCAGATCAATCATGGCCGTATCCAACTCGGCCTGGTCGCGGAATGGACGGTTCGCCAGGGCACGGTTCAGTTCGCCGCGAATGTTCTGCACTGCTTTGCGGCAGCCCAGGCCGCGATAGCGCTGCGGATCGCCGTCGCGTAGTTCGTGGGCCTCGGCTGTGCCCGTCGATGCGCCGGACGGCACGGATACGGTTGCGGCTGCGCCGCTGGCAAGCTGGCAGGTGGCCTGGACGGTGGGGCGGCCCCGGCTGTCCAGGATTTCCAGCGCGCTCAAACGTTGGATGGTGGGCATCAGGCAAGTCGCTCGGTGAATTGTTCGATCAATTCAGGGATTGAGGCGGGCGTTTGATTCATCAGGGAAAGGACGGCCTCGCGCTGGCACGTTTTTTCGGCAGAATCCAGGTATTCAAGCTGCGAACGCCCGGCGACGCGGGCCAGCAGGCAGGCCAGTGTGTGCCGGACGGCGCGTGCTTCCAATCCATCCTGCCAATCTAGCGGGCCGAGCGCCTCAAGGTAGGTGCGCCAGTAGCAGTCGGCAGCGTCCGCAAAGGCGGTGCGCATTGGCGCGATGTGGTGCGCCTTGCTCAACAGGTGGGTCAGCGAGAAGCCCAGGTCGAAGGCCGGGTCGCCCCAGTGAATGACCTCGTGATCGAGCAAGATCAGGCGTGCCTGATAGACGAGAATGTTCTTTGGGCTGTAATCGCCGTGAACGAGCGTCAGGCGGGCGGCGCGGGTGTCAGCGATCAGCGTGTTCAAAAAGTCAGAGGCGGCGGGAACCTGTGCAGCCGTATAGCTGTAATAGGGTTCGAGCCGCAAGGATTCAAAAAAGGAACGATCTTCGAAGATGGGCACGAGTGCGGCGCGGCGTTCGGCGGCGCAGCGATGAATCGTGCCGAGCAGACGCCCAAACTGCTGCACGTGATCCATTTGCAGATCTCCCGTCAGCAGCAGGCTTTTCCAGTTGGCGTGGGGTTGTGGGATGGCGTGCATTGCCAGCACATGATTGGCGTGATCCTCAAAGACGAAGGCCGGGAGCGAACCGGACGGCGCGATCTGGACCAACCAGCGCAAACCTAACGCCTCGCGGTGAATGCGCTCCGGGCTGCTGAACCAATCCACAGCCACACGCAGTTTCTCAAGGGCCTGCTTCAGCACCCACTGCTCACCGGATGGTCTGCCAACCCAGACAGTGCGGTTGGAGACACCGCCTTGCAGCACGCGGACGGCTGGCTGTTCGTCTGGCGCGATGTGGCCTGTGTCTCGCAGATAGGCGATCAAGGCGTCGGGTTGTTCGATGTCCAGCGTCATCGCAAATGCGCCAGAACTTCGGCTTCGGGCGCTATCGGGGGCCAGGTGTAATCGGTCACGACGAGACTCCAAAAGAAGGGCAATTAACCTTCAACGCGAAAGGCTAACTGAGGTGCTTATTATAGCATCGAGTGGCGGTTGGGAACGAAGCGCCCCTCTCTGTGGTGCAGAGAGGGGCGAGGTTGACTTCAGCGCCGGCGAGGGCCGAAAATGCGGCTGAGTATCCAGCCGACGGCTACCGCGATCCCTACGGATTGCCAGGGATTGCGCTGGATGGTGTGGCGCACATCGCTTTCGATCTGGTCGAAAGAATGCGCCTCAAGGTAACGGCCCAACTGTTCCAGGTTGGCAGCCAGCGCCTCGGCCTGCTGCACGGGCTGGCCCTGACCCGTCCGTACTTCGCTTCGCAGCGTTTCAGCCGCCTGAAATAGCTGGCTGGCGGCCCTGGCCTTGACTTCGTTGGCGCGTTCAACCATAGCCTTCTGTGCCTGCTGAACCTGCATCGCTGCGCTGGCCGAGGTCTGTTTCAAGCTTTCTGAGGCGCGATCTACCACCTCTTTGGCCTTGTCGCTGACGTCGTCGATGGCATTGGCGACCACTTCGGGCGGCTCGGTCCTGGGGCCGGTATTTTCGGTTCTGTCTGGCATATCGCCCGGATTACCCGTACCTGTTGGCATTTTTACCTCCTCAAGACAAACCGACTCATCCGTTATGGAATGTTATACCCTGAATAGCTCAGGCGTTGATTAATGTAGGGAGAGAGTTAGCGCTGCCAGTGCCCACTGCGCCCAACGAGACGGGTCGGGTTTGGTATTTGGGATAGGGCATGGTTATAATGCGGCGCTGGCATAGCGTCAGCCTTCCGGCGGATGTATAGATGTATATCTGCCAGCGCTGGGCGGCGCTGGCGACACGACAAGGAGACTCAACAATTTGCTCAGCCCACTGGACTGGTTACTTGGCCTGTTTTCACTGGACATTGGCATCGATCTAGGCACGGCTAACACGCTGGTCAGCGTTCGTGGCAAAGGGATCGTTATCAATGAGCCTTCCTATGCTGCTATCGAAAAGAAAACGCGCCGCCCGATCACCTATGGGCAGGAAGCCAAAGAGATGGGCGGCAAAGCGCCATCGCACATTCTGGTTGTCCGCCCGCTGCGGGACGGGGTGATCTCCGAATTTGAAATCACCGAGGGAATGCTGCATTACTTCATCAGCAAGGCCCACGAACAAAGCTGGGTTCCGATTCCGCGCCCGCGCGTAGTGGTGGGCATTCCGAGCGGCGTCACCGAAGTTGAAAAGCGTGCCGTGTACGACGCGACCATGAGCGCCGGGGCACGGGAAGCGTATCTGATCGAGGAGCCGGTGGCCGCCGCTATCGGCGCAGGGCTGCCGATCCAGGAGACGCGGGGCAGCATGGTGGTGGACATCGGCGGCGGCACGACGGAGGTGGCCGTATTCTCGCTGGGCGGGATCGTGATCAGCCGCTCGATCCGGGTGGCGGGCGACGAGATGGACGAGGACATCGTCCAGTACATGCGCAACAAGCACAACCTGTTGATCGGCGAACAGACCGCCGAGAAAGCCAAGATGGAGATCGGGTCGGCCTTCCCGCTACCGCAGGAGGCCACCAAGCGATTGCGAGGGCGCGACCTGATCACGGGCTTGCCCAAAGAGGTTGAGGTCAGTTCGATTGAGTTGCGCGAAGCGCTGGCCGGGTCCGTAAACATCATTGTCGATACGATCCGTGATGCGCTGGACGAGACGCCACCGGAGCTTGTGGCGGACCTGATGGAAGGGGGTGTGTGCATGGCGGGCGGCGGCAGCCAGCTCAAGGGCCTGACGGAACGAGTCGCGGATGAGGTGAAGATTCGCGTCTGGCTGGCCGAAGACTCGATGACGTGTGTGGCGCGCGGCGCGGGCCGTATCCTTGAGGATTACGACAACCTGCGCAGCCTGCTGGCCGGGCTGGAACGCGGCAGCACGCAACACTAGGTGATTAACCTCACCCCCCAACCCCCTCTCCGCAGGCAGAGAGGGGGAGGTAACAGGCGGAGGTAACAGCGATGCGTACCGGGCCAAGTCGATTGATTGTCTTTGGAGTCGCCGTCTTTATCTGCATCGGCTTGATGGCCGTGAGCGCTGCCGGATTGCTTGGGCCGTTCGAGAGCCTGGCGTCAGTTCCGCTCAGTCTGCTGCAGGGCGCGTCAAGTGGCGTGGGCCGACGGGTGACCCGGCTCGTCAACGATGTGTCGGACGTGCAGTCCCTTCAGCAGCGCAACGCCGAGTTGGAACGCGCCCTGATCAACTTTCAATCCGAGATCGTTGAACTGCGCGAAATCAAGGCGGATTACACACGGATCGCAGCGCTGCTCAACTATCGGGGCGTGGACACCACGCGGCAGTACCAGACGGCCAACGTCATCGGGCGCGACACGACGGGCCTGCTGCGTTCGATCATCATTGATCGGGGCAGCCGTGACGGGATCAGCGTCGGGATGCCCGTCGTCACCGACCTGGGCCTGGTCGGGCGGGTGTTCCGTGTCGCGGCGACGACGGCGCAAGTGCAGCTGGTGACGGACACCAACAGCTACGTCAACGCCCGACTGCAAACGTCGCGCGGCGAGGGCAGCGTGGTCGGCACGGCCAGCGGCGACCTGCGGCTGACCTTCGTGCCGCTGAACGACGAGATCAAGGACGGCGACTCCGTCGTCACGTCCGGGATCGGCGGCAAGTTTCCGCGCGGGATCGTGATCGGGCAGGTGACGACTTCGCGTCTGGACGACTCCAAGCTGTTCCAGGAGGCTGTCGTCCGCAGTCTGGTGGATTTCAACCGGCTGGAGATCGTGCTGGTGGTGACCAGCTTCCAGCCGCTCGATCTGTCCACGTTTGCGACGCCAACCGCCGTACCGGGCGCGCCGGGGCAGTGAGAAAATGTATGAGGACTGGGTTTACCTCACCCCCCGGCCCCCTCTCCGCTTTGCAGAGAGGGGGAGGCAGATTCTAGCGAGGCGGGTAGGCTGCCGTCGATGGATGAACGAATAAGCTGTGGGCCGCTACCTCAGCCTGCCGATCCTGGTGATCGCCGCGATCTTGCAATCGACCCTTGTCCCGGAAATACGGGTGGGCGGCGGCGGCCCCGACCTGATCCTGATGTCGGTGCTGTCCTGGATGCTTCTGGCCGGGACGGAAGAGGGCCTCGTATGGGCGATGGTGGGCGGCATTGTGCAGGACTTGATCAGCGGCATCCCCACGGGAACGTCGGCGCTGGCGCTGGTGGTGGTCGCTTTTGGCGCGAACCTGGTCTTTGGAACCATTGCCCGCAACAACCTGATTTTGCCGCCGATTGTGGCCGCGATGGGGACCGTCGTGTACCATCTGATGTTGGTTGTGCTGCTCTCGATATTGGGCCGGAATGTGGCAATCGCTTACGTGCTGGTGTACGTGACCTTACCAACTATCGTGTTCAATTTCGTGTTGATGCTGCCCATCTTCCGGCTGCTGGGCGTCGCCTTCAATGCGTCCCGGCCTCGCCGGGTGACGTTGTAGGAACCTCACCCCTCTCTGTGCAGCGCAGAGAGAGGGAACAGGGTGGGGTGAAAGTGTAATGTAAGCGGAGACATGGCTGTGCGCAGTAAACTACTTCCCTTTCAAGGGCCAAGACTGGTTTTTTTCTCGGTGGTGATGGTGGCGACATTCGTGGTGCTGGTCGGTCGGCTCTATGAATGGCAGTTCGTGCGGTACAGCGAATTCCTGGCCGGAGCGCAGGAGAACGCTATCCAGAGTGTGCCGCTGCCCGCGCCGCGCGGCGTGATCTATGACCGGTACGGCATCGAACTGGCGCTGAACGCCCCCGCCTTTAACGTGGAAGTGATTCCGGCGAACCTGCCCGACGACGAGACTGCCACGCTGGACGTGTTGAACCGTCTGTCGGCGCTGATTGATGTGCCCGCGACGCGGGCCGCTGCGGACGCAGCGGGCAAACGCGGCATCCGCAGCTTGCAAGAAATGGTCAAAGAGGGCGAGGGCATTGCGCCCTATCGTCCGGTGGTGGTCAAGACCGACGTGGATCAGCGCATCGCGCAATCCATCCTTGAGGACAACCAGAATCTGCCGGGCGTCCAGGTCGAATGGGGGGCGGTGCGCCAGTACCCGAACGGCGCGCTGACCTCGCAGATCATCGGCTACCTCGGCCCCATCGGGGCGGAAGAGGCCGAGAAGCTGCGCCAACAAGGTTACAACCCGGCCTTTGAGCGGGTCGGGTATGCGGGCGTCGAGGCGTTTCTGGAAGACGACCTGGCGGGCAAACGCGGCCTGGAAACGCGCGTGGTGGACGTGGCAGGGCTGCCGGTGCGGGTGGTGAAGCGTGACGAGCCGGTGGCAGGCAAGAGCGTGCGCCTGACCATCGACACGGAACTGCAAAAACTGGCACAAGAAGCGATTGCCAACATGATTAACCACATCAACGCCAGAGAAACGCGCACCGTGACTCAGGCGGGAACGGTGATTGCGCTTAACCCCAAGACCGGGGAAATCCTGGCAATGGTAAGCTGGCCGACCTACGACAACAGCCGCTTTGCGCGCGTCATCGACGCCGATTATTACCTGCGCGTGCTGAACGACCCGGAAAAGCCATTTATCAACCATGCGATCAGTGCTCGCTACCCACCCGGTTCGGTCTGGAAGCTGATCACGGCGACGGGTGTGGCGCAGGAAAAGGTGATCGACCCGAAAGCCACGCTGTTCGACGGTGGCGATCTGTTTGTCGAGAACAGCTTCGCCAAGAACGATCCGGGCAGCCGACAACGCTTCGTATGCTGGCTGCGGAAGGGGCATGGCGAAGTGGACTTGATTCACGGCATTGCGTGGAGTTGTGACGTTTATTTTTACCAGATCGGCGGGGGCAACCCGGAAGTCCCTGCATCGAAGTTGAGGCCGGGCGGGCTGGGCATCGTCGATCTGGATCGGTATGCGACGATGTTCGGCATTGGCTCCCGGTTGGGCATTGAACTGCCCGGTGAGGAAGCGGGCCGAATGCCCGACCCGGACTGGAAACGGCGTGTGCATGGCGAAAGCTGGTCAACAGGCGACACCTACAATGCGTCGTTCGGGCAGGGCTACGTGACAGTAACGCCGCTGCAACTGATCACTGCCATCGCGGCCATTGCCAACGGGGGCACGCTCTACCAGCCGACGGTAGTCAATAGCTGGCTGGACGCCGAGGGCAACGTGCTCAAGCCACTGACGCCTGTGGTGGAGCGCACGCTGGTTCTGCCAACAGACGGCAGACCGGCCATCTTGAACCTGCGGGAAGATATGTATATCCAGGGCAAGAACAGCATAGACTGCATCTGCGATCCCCACAGCCCGTTCAACGACCCGACGGACAAGCTGTACGACCCGAACCAGCCAAAATGCACCGAAGAACTGGTGAAGAACTACAAGGCGACGGCCCACATTGACCGCGACCCGAACCCCAACGACGAAATCCACGACTGGCAGGACATCGAATACACGGTCAATGTACCGTACAGCTACAATTACAGCTTTTCGTGCAACCCACTTCTGTTCAACCCGGATTACCATCCGCCGTTTGTAGACCCGGCGAACCTGAGCCTGATCCAACAAGGAATGCGTGGGGCGGTGACTATTCCGGGCGGGACGGCGCGCATCCTGCAAACCAAGATGGGCTATGTGGAAGTGGCGGGCAAGACGGGCACGGCGGAATACTGCGACGACATCGCCAACAAGCAAGGGTTGTGCATTCCGGGCAGTTGGCCGGCCCATGCGTGGTTTGTCGGCTACGCGCCGTACAATGACCCGGAGATCATGGCGATTGCCTTCGTGTATCATGGCGGCGAAGGAGCCATCAACGCGCTGCCGGTTGTGGGCAGCGTGATGAACTGCTATTTCCGGCTAAAAGGGCAACGTTCTCAGAACGGCGGCAAGGGGCCTGTAACGCCGTGCCCCGACACACAAACGGACTTCTACACGGATACGCTGAGTTGACCTCACCCCCTGCCCCCCTCTCTACGGTGTGGAGAGGGGGAACCGGCTGGCGGGCCAGGCTACGGCGAGCGCTGAGGCGGCTGAAGGCGCGCGCAGCCGTCGAGACGCTGCCCTCCGTCGAGGCGTATGCGCTGTGGGCGGCGGCGTATCCGCCACGCGCACACAACCGCCTGATGGAAATCGAGCAGGCGGAAATGCTCAGGCTGCTGCCGAACGTAGCCGGGCGCAGCGTGCTTGACCTGGCGTGCGGCACAGGGCGCTACGGGCTGATCGCAGGGCAGCGCGGGGCCAGACGAGTTGTGGGCGCGGACAACAGCGCAGCGATGCTGCAACGCGGCGGCCTGCGCCCGGCAGCGGAGGCCAGCATGACGGCCCTGCCCTTCGCGGCGAACAGCTTCGAGGTGGTGATATGCGGGCTGGCGCTGGGCCACCTGCCGCCGGAGGCGATGCGCCGTGCCATTGCTGAGATTGCCAGGGTGCTGCGGCAAGGCGGCACGGCGCTGTTCAGCGACTTTCACCCGTATCTGTACTTGAAGGGCGGACGGCGCACCTTCTGCGCCCCGGACGGGGCAACGTATGCCGTCGAGCACTACCCGCACCTGGTGGCGGACTACTTCGCGGCGATCAGCGCAGCAGGCATGATGGTCACGGCGATCTCGGAACCGCTGCGGCAGGTAGATGGGGCGGAAGTGCCAGTGGTATTAGTGATGCAATGTCACCTGATCGCCTGTTTTTCAGGCGAATAACAGGCAGCCCCTCTTCTCAGGCCCCTCTTGATTCTCATTCTTAGCAGGCAGGTTACGCCTGATCACCTGTTTAACAGGCATCCTGATCAGGCCAGCTTCACTCCTCCGGTAGATGCTCGGGGCCAGAAGCCATGCCCGGTTGGGGTAGGGTGGGCGCTGGCTCATTGGGAGGCCCGTAGCGAATCACAATTCGATCAGGCGGGGAAGGTCTCTTGTCCGCTTCGGTAGGGACATCCTGGGTGTGGATTGAGCCATCGACGTGAAGGTTGAGCCACTTGACCAGATCGAGCCACTCTTTGGCCGTCAGCGCAAGGGTTCGCTCCCCAACGAGCGTAATCTGGCCGGTGGCGATGGCCTGCCAGACCAGGCGGGCCATGAAGGCTTTGTTGGGGAGATCGCCAAAGGAGTCGTGTTCACCCACTTCGCGCAGGGCATTGGCGAGGGCGCGCTCATTGCGCGGGCGACCTTTGGGATTGCCGGACTGACCTTTTTGCCACTGGCCCCGATTGACATGGTTGATCATGCCGATATCCTTTCCGACTGGAGAAGACGGGAAGGGAATTGTAGGGGTCTGGCGGGCGGGCGTAAATTAGAACTTACGTTCTAGTATGGTTGGAAAAGGGTTAGCAGCGCCGGGCTGGAGGCGGTCAGTCCAGGGGGCCGTAGTTGTACGTATTGCCGATGAGTCGGTAGCCCATTTCTTCGTAAAGGGAGCGGCCCATGGGGGAGGCGACCAGGACGCTATCGGTATAGCCCTCGTCGGCGGCTTCGGCCAGTGCCCGCATCAAGATGGCGGAGGCCAGGCCCTGACGGCGAAACGGGCGCAGCGTGCCAACGTTCCAGACGCCCACCATTGAATCGGTGATCAGGATAGTGGCGCACGCAGCGGCGTCCTGGCCCAGGTAGGCCAGGTAATGGCGGATGGTCGGATCACTGAAATGTTCGTCCCGGACGATGGAGCGCCCGGTTTCGGGGCCGATGAAGAAGACACTGTACAGCACACGCAGCAATTCGGGGCGGTGTTCGGGGCAGGCACGGACGACGCGCGCCGCAGGGTTGACATGCAGCGGGCGGGGCAGGCCGTGCAGGGCAAAGATGGGGTTGCTGACGCGCTCTCCGAACCGGCGAGAGACCAGCCACGCCGCCACGTCGGGAAGCATGGTGTCGTCGAAGACCACGCTGTACTCCGCGCCGAAACGCCGGAAAAATGCGCCAGCCGCCGCGAGCAGGCGATCATCCAGCGCGTCGGGGTGGTGCAGCCAGAGGTGGTTGACGCTATGGAGCCAGGTGACGCCGCTGTAGGAGAGCGTATAGCCGGGGGTGGTGTGCGTGACGGCGGTGGGGGATTCCCAGTAGATGCGCCGGTAAAAGTCCGCAACACTGTTCAGCGCGGCGCTGAGGGTGAGGGCCATCGCTCAGGCCAGCGGCAGCGTCAAGATGAAGGTGCTGCCCTGCCCGTAGACGCTTTCGGCGCGGATCGTGCCGCCATGCCGTTTGAGGATGGCCTGCGCCATCGTCAGGCCGATGCCGCCGCCAGGCAAGTTGCGGACACGCTCGTCGGGCACGCGATAGAGCCGGTCAAAAATCTGGCCCAACTCGTGTTCCGGGATGCCAATGCCGCGATCCGCGACGGTACAGCGAATCTGGCCGCGATCCTCGTAGGCATGAATGGCGATGGGGTGCTCGGGCAGGGAATATAACAGCGCATTGTGGACGAGGTTATAGATGGCCTGCTTGAGGCGCATCGGGTCGCCCATGACGATGGGCATGGGCTGCTGGGTGCTGACGGCGATACTGATCTGCCTAGCCTGAGCCTGTGGCGACAGCTCGGCCACGACCTCGCTGATCAGCCTGTCCAGCGAGACGGGGACGCTGCTCATGGGCATTCCGGCTTCGACCCAGGTGAGATCGACCAGCGTCTGCACGAGGTCGCGCAGTTTATGCGAAGTCTGACGGATGCGCGTGACAAACTTCTGCTGGTCGGTATTCAGCGTGCCATACATGCCGATCAGTTCGGCGAAGCCTTCAATGGCCGAGATAGGATTACTCAGATCGTGCGAGATGCGATAAATCAACTGTTCGCGGCGCGACTCCAATTCTTCGCGTTCAGTGATGTCTTGCAGAAGCACCAGCCGCCCGCCACCAGCAGCCGCGTCCGGGCCTGTCTCTTCGCCATTAACCTCATCGTGCCCGATCCCGATGGCAATGCGCTTATCGGGCAGCGGGATACGGCGGGTGGTCTGGCCGCTCTCGGTCAGCAGGGCGAGCAGCGCGGGCTGATCTTTGAAGAGGGAACTGGCATGTTTGCCCAGGCAGTCCTCCGGGGCGCAATGCAACATGGCGGCAGCCGCCGGGTTCATGCGCACCAGGACATCATCGGCGTCCAGGATCAGCACACCGTCGGAGGTATAGCGAAAGAGCAGATCAGAAGCAATTTCAAATTGGGATTCCATTGGTTGACCTCACCTTTCCAGCACGGCAAAGGCGCGCACGGGGAACGTGCCAAAATTCTTGACCTTGACCGGGACGGCAAAGAACTTGAAGGGCTGACCCGCCGGAATCTGTTCCAGGCCACACAGGTGCTCGACGATTAAGATGTTTGCACCGAGCAGTGTTGTATGCACAGGCCGCCGCAGGTCGGCGGTGTCGTCGATGTTGTACGAGTCGATACCGACCAGGGTCGCGCCGCCGGCCTTCAGCGCCTGCGCCGCGCCTTCGGTCAGGAAGGAATGGCCCTCAAAATACAGGTCAGTTTTCCAGTGGCGTGCCCAGCCCGTCTGCACCAGGACCGCTTTGCCGCGCACGTCCAGACCCGCAAAGTATGATTCGCCAATCGCCCGTCCCTGTTCCGCCGGGATGCGCACCAGCACGCCATCCAGGCTGGCAAGCTGTTCGAGTGCCAACCCGGCCAGGTCAGTGCCGTCCGCAAAACGATGGAAAGGCGAATCCAGGTATGTGCCGGTGTTCGCCACCATCTCGATCTTGCCGATGTGGAACTCCGTGCCCGGCGCGTAGATTTTGCGCGACTCCTCGCGGCTCAGGTAGTCGCAGATGATGGGCGCGGGCAGGCCCTTGTAGGTGATCAGGCCGTCCTCGACGGTGTGGCTCAAGTCGATCAGATGGATAGGTGAAGGCATGAGGTCTTTCTCCTGATGACCAGCAGTATCAACACGCCAAACGATAGCACCGGGCGGGGCGCCATTGGCTATGCTCTGGCGTCGAACGTCTCAACATGGCGCTTCAATTTGGCAAAGGCCGTGATCTGGTCTGCGTAGAAGATCACTGCCGATTGTACCTGATCTTCGGGACGGCCTGTATCGTTATATCTGAGTGCGGTAAGATGTCGATTGGCGGCCCCGCCCCCAACAGGTACAATCTGCGCAGGTTCAGCCTTGAACACGATAGGAGCCTTTCATGGCGAAAGAGTATGATGTGGTCGTCGTCGGCGCCGGGCCGGGCGGCTACGTGTGTGCGATCCGGGCTTCGCAGTTGGGACTCAAAACCGCCATCGTCGAAAAGAAGTGGTGGGGTGGCGTCTGCCTGAACGTGGGCTGTATTCCCTCCAAGGCGCTGCTGCGCAACGCGGAACTGGCCCACATCGTGACGCACCGGGCGGAAGATTTCGGCTTCAAATTCGGCGGCAAGGTCGAGCTGGACTACAGCGTGGCATACAAGCGCAGCCGCCAGGTGGCAGATCGGCATGTCAAAGGCGTGCGCAGCCTGATGAAGAAGAACAAGATCGACACCTATGACGGTTGGGGCACGTTCAGCGGGGCCAAGACGATTGAAGTCGCGCTCAACGACGGCCAGAAGGAAACGCTGAACGCCAAAAACGTCGTGATCGCTACCGGAGCGCGCACCCGGCTGCTGCCCAACACGCAGGTGACGGATCGCGTGCGGACGTACCTGGAAGTGATCATGGACGAGAAATTGCCGAAGAGCATCATCATTGCGGGCGCGGGCGCCATCGGCGTCGAGTTCGGCTACGTAATGCACAACTACGGCGTGGATGTGACCATAGTCGAGTTTCTGCCGAACATGCTGCCGCTGGAAGATGAGGAAGTGTCGAGGGAACTGGAAAAGCAATACGTCCGTATGGGCGTCAAAGTCCACACCAACACGCGGGTGGATAAGATCGATGAGGATGCCAACGGTGTGACCGTGAGCGTGACCAAAGATGGCAAGCAGGAACAACTTAAAGCGGAAATGGTCTTGCAGGCGGTAGGCTGGCAGCCCAACACGGAGGGCTACGGACTGGAAAAGACAGGCGTCAAGCTGACCGAGCGGGGCTGGATCGACATCGACGATCACATGCGCACCAATGTTCCGGGCGTATATGCGATTGGCGATGTGACCGGCAAGCTGATGCTGGCGCACGTCGGCATGGCGATGGGCATTGTCGCCGCCGAAACGATTGCCAACGCCGAGACGATGCCTCTCGACTACGTGATGCTGCCGCGCTGCACCTATTGCCAGCCGCAGGTCGCCAGCTTCGGCTATACCGAGAAGCAGGCCAGAGAAAAGGGCTACGAGATCAAGGTCGCCAAGTTCCCATTCATCGCCAATGGCAAAGCTAGCGGCCTGGGTGAAAACGTGGGTTTCGTCAAGGTCATCTGCGACGCTAAGTACGGTGAAATCCTGGGTGGGCACCTGATCGGCCCGGAAGTGACCGAGCTGCTGCCCGAGTTGACGCTGGCGCGCCTGTGGGAGATGACCCCGGCGGAGATTGCACGCAATGTCCACGCGCACCCCACCCTGAGCGAAGCGCTCGGCCAGGTGGCCGAGGGGCTTGAAGGGCACATGATTGACCTCTAAGGGCAATACCTTTTAGATAAGGAGGCGAGGGGCGGTAGTTTGCCTCACCCCCAACCCCTCTCCACCTTGTGGAGAGGGGAGTCTGGACCGGTCGGCTGCCCCTCTCCGCTGCGCAGAGAGGGGCAGGGGGTGAGGTATATCGCCTTAACTTAAAGGTATTGCCTCTAAGGGCCGTGCCGCAGCCTTAAAGCCCGGCGCCCCATCCCGGGTCGTTGGAGAGCGCCGGGGCCGGGGTCGATTCTATATACAACTGAACAGGAGCAAACGTTTTGAGAGGAAGGCGATGGACGCTGATCGGGTTGGCGGTTGGATTGGTGGTGACGGGCATTTTTGCTCATGTGATCCAGCCGGCCAGCGCACAGGATGGCACAGACCCGCGCGTGAGTTTTGCGCTGAGACAGGCAGCGGATTTTCTTGGCAAAAAGATCGGCAAGTCGATCCCGAAGGTAGATAACTTTACCTACGAACTGACCACGTTCCCGGACGCGGGGCTGGGCTGCCCCGCCGACGGCCAGACGTATGTGCCCGCGCCCACCCAGGGCTACAAATTCGTCATCACGTTCGGTGGCATGGCCTACGACCTGCACACAACAGCCGACGGGGTGCGGGTGGTGTTGTGTTCCAGTACCCCGGTCAAGACCGTCGTTTCCCTGGCAACGTACCGCAGCCCGCTGTTCAGTATTCCCTACCCGGATCGCTGGAATTTTGTGGATCGCACGACTGACATCTATTTTGGCATGAGCGCGACCCCCGTTTGCTCGCAGCCGGGCATGACGGTGACGGCGCTCGGCGCAGTGCCGGCGGACAAGACGGCGGACGCGCTGCTGGATGAATATGCACAGACGACGCCCGGCGTCCACTACGAAGGAGACCGGGCCTCGATTGGCAACAATGGCCGCAGCGCATTGTATACCGCTCCCTGTACCAACGGTGCGCCGCGCACGCACCGTGTGACAACGTTTCTGGCGCTGGGGCGCGGCTACCGCATCTTACAGTTCGCGCCGCAGGCCGACTTCAGCCAGTGGGATGAGACATTCCACCAGATTCTTCAGCAGTTCAGCCCCGGCGCCGCAGGCAGCGCGGTGAATGGTGGGCTGGCAGTCAGGCAGCCGGAGCAATCGCCGCTGGCGATGATAGCGCACGTGTTTGCGGGCAATGTCTACGTGGGCACGCTGGCCGATCTGCCGGGCACACCCATCACAACGGATGCGGCCAGCGATCATGTGTATCGAGACATCGCCATCTCGCCAAGCGGGGATCGCCTGGCCTTTGTCGATCCAGCCAGCGAGACGCTGCTGGTAGCATCGGGCAAGACCGGGACGGCGCGCAAGATAGCCGATAAGCTGGCCCCGCGCTACCCTGTCGCCTGGAGTCCGGATGGGAGCGAGGTGGCTTACCTGGCTGACCAGGGGCAACACGATGGCGACCACAGCGTCTATGCGCTGATGGCAGTCAAACCGGATGGTCAGGGCGCTCGCAAGATCGGCGACACGCCGCGCCTCCTGAGCGAATGCAGCGGCAATACGGCTGATCCTGCCGAGCAGTTGTACTGGTCGGAGACAGGTCTGGCGGGCAATGAACTGCTGCTGGCCTGGGCACGCACCGGCGTAATTTATTTCTCGCTGGGCTGCGATGGGATCGGGGTCGGACAGCTCCCGGCGAAGGGCGGGAACGGCGGGGTTGTCAACGACAGGCTGCGTCGTGCCCGTCTTTCGCCCGACGGCACGGAACTGCTGGGCATTGTCGGCGGGCCGAACGAGACGCCCGGCCTGGTCAGGCTGCACCTGCCGGACGGGAACTTGAGCGCAGTGACAACGGCAGCGCCGCCCGATCAGGTGGCATGGAGCGCCGACGGCAAAGCTATCTTTTACGCCACCGCGACGCTCAAAGAGACGGTGACGCTGGACGATCCGTCGATGCAGGAGCGCGGCCTCAAAGCCTTCGGCGTCTGGCCGTTCCAGACTCGAACCTATGACGTTACGCTGCATCGCATCGATCTGACGAGCGGTGTAGATGCCCCTTTGTACGCGGCGGTGGGCCGTGCTATCGGCCATATCGTGCCCAGCCCCGACGGTTCGGGGGTGTTGTTCACGTTGGTGAGGGGCGCCTCCGAACTGGTAGAAGCCTTCAAGAGCAACGTATCGCCAGGCGACCTGCGACGACAAGCGCCGAGCATCGCGCTGTACTGGCTGCCTCTGCCCGACGGCCAGGCGCTGCTTGTGGCGATCACTGCCGATCCGACGTGGGGGCCGCCTGGCTCCGCCGCTGCGCCCACTCCGACCAGCGGGCCGAACCAGCCCGCGCCCACCGCCCGGCCCGTGATCAGGGCCACATCTACGCCACCGCCACCGCCGCCCACCAACACACGCCAACCGGGCGCGACGACGAGTCCGTAGGCTTTCCGTCTTGGACGTTTGCATTCCGTTTGCGACTCATTGCGGCGTTGAGCGGGCGGCAAGCGGCATCAAAAGTTTGAAAACGTATGTTCGATAAAGTTATAAAATTCATACAGGCTCATTTTCTTAACAGTCTAGAATCTTGGGCTTCAAAAATTAATTTCTCGATTGTTGTGAGAAGATCAGGAGCTTAACGCTTGGCCGGACGATCTTAACCTGATCTGGACTTGTGAAAAGCCCTTAAAGCCTGTAAACTGTCTAAACCTACGAAAAACAAACCGAAACGCTACGATCAGACCACTTGAATTTAACGCCAGGTTATGATAAAGTAGTGTTCCAACTACCGCCACATATAGGGCTATGAAGGCATAGTACCCCCATATATGGCGCTATTGGGGCGTGTCACGACGGGCACGTGTCTTGGCGGATTCGAGCCAACGGATTCGCACTCGGCGGGGAGTGCGTTATGCAGTGTCCCTATTGCGGCAGCGACAAGCTCAAAGTTCTGGATACGACGGACATCAAGAACGGTATCCGGCGGCGGCGAGAGTGCCAGACGTGTGGTGAACGATTTACCACCTACGAACGCCCGCTGACCGCCACGCCGGTGCTGATCAAAGAAAATGGAGATCGGGAAGAGTTTGACCGCGAAAAGCTGAAGCGCGGCATCTGGAATGCCTGTGCCAAGCGCCCGATCCCTGCCGCCGAAATCGAACGGCTGACATCGCGCATCGAAGCCTACTTGCAGTCACTGGGCCGATCTGAAGTGTCGAGTCGGGTAGTGGGCGATATGGTGATCGAGGGGTTAAAAAACCTCGATCCGATTGCGTATATCCGTTATGCTATCGTGTATCTGGGTCTGGACAACCTGTTGAGCGTCCGAGCAGAGATCGACAAGCTCCTGGCCGAGCAGCAGGATCAGCCCGAAAACCGCAGCACGTCGGAACCGATGGGGGGGACAACCGAAGACCATGAAACCGTTGTCTCGAAACATCCATCCACCTCTACCGTCGGCCAGATGGCCGGCACTGCACTGGAGTCAGGCGCATCTACGGATCGTCCTCGCCGGGTTCGTGACGTGCTAGCAGGCAAAACGCCTGCACAGAGCGTCAGGCCATCAGAGCGTTAGTGTAATCGGGGTCACGCGGCGCCGCCACCCCCGACGGCGGCGAGTGACCAACTCTCGCGGGTGGGGCGTAACCTGTCACAAGGACGCCCTAGGATTTTGACAACCGTCTTAACGGCAAAAACCAGGGAGAATTGCCATGCATTTAGCCAGGGTTAGCTTAGATTTGCCAGGAACCAATATGTTGCCCACTGCGCCGATCCCCGAGGACTTGAAAGCGCGTCCCATCCGGTTGACGGACAACGCGCGCACGGTGCTGCGCAAGCGCTACCTGCGGCGCGGCGAGGATGGGAAGCCCATCGAGACCGAGCAGGAGATGTTCTGGCGAGTCGCCTATCACGTGGCGCTGGGCGAGGCCGAATTCAATACCAATGTCGAAGAGACTGCACGCACTTTTTATGACATCCTGACCAGCCTGTATTTTTTCCCCAACAGCCCAACCTTTACCGGGGCCGGGACGCCGCTCGGCCAGTTGGCGGCCTGCTTCGTTCTGCGTATCGACGACGACATGGGCCGCACCGAGAGCGGCATTTTCCAGACCTTGCGCAACGCGGCGCTGATCCAGCAGACGGGCGGCGGCAACGGCTTTGCCTTCTCGCGGCTCCGTCCGAAGGGAGCGCTGGTCAGGAGCAGCAGCGGCGAGGCGACTGGCCCCGTCGGGTTCCTGCGCGTGTACGATCAGGCATTCGGGGAGATCGCCCAAGGGGGGTCCAGGCGCGGGGCGAATATGGCCGTGCTGCGTGTTTCTCACCCCGACATCCGTGAATTCATCACCTGCAAGAGTGACGAAAGCCACATCACCAACTTCAACATCTCGGTGGGCATCACCGACGACTTCATGCACGCTGTCGAAGCGGATGGCAATTTCGATCTGGTCAACCCGCAGGACGGTAAGGTCTGGGAGACAGTACGCGCCCGCGAGCTGTTCGATATGATCGTCAAGCAGGCGCACCACAATGGCGAACCGGGCGTGCTGTTCCTGGATGCGGCCAACCGGCAGAATCCTGTGCCACACCTCTATGAATTGGAAAGTACGAATCCATGCGGCGAGCAGTTTTTAGGGCCTTTTGAGAACTGTTGCCTCGGTAGTATTAACCTTGCGACGTTGGAGAAAGACGGCAAGGTGGACTGGGCCAAGCTCAAGCAGTTGACCGTCGACTCGACGCGCTTCCTGGACGACGTGGTGAGCGCCAACAGCTACGTTCCTGCCGTGCCACAGCTGGCCGAAGCCGCCCACCGCGTCCGGCGCATCGGCCTGGGGGTCATGGGCCTGGGCGACCTAATGTACCGGCTCGGCGTGCGCTATGGGAGCGAGGAAGGCCAGGAGTTCGCCGGGCAGATCATGGAATTTGTGCGCTATCACTGCATGAAGACCAGCATCGATCTGGCAAAGGAGCGCGGCGCGTTCCCGGCCATCGAGGGCAGCATCTACGATCCGGACAACCTGAAGTGGGAACCGCCCACGCCGCTCTTCCCGTACAGCCGCGATTGGGGGCGTCCCAAGCTGGACTGGTCGAAGATCGTCAAGGGCATCAAGAAGCACGGCATCCGCAACGGTGCTCAGATGACCGTCGCGCCAACCGGCACCATCGCCACCGTGTCGGGTTGTGAGGCGTATGGCTGCGAGCCGGTATTCGCGCTGGCCTACATCCGCCACGTCAACGACAAGGGCCAGGACCTGCAACTACAGTACACCAGCCCGCTGTTCGAGAAAGCGCTGCGCGAAGCCGGGCTGAACGATGCGCAGATCAAGGCCATCGTCGAGGAAGTGAACCTCAAAGGCTCCTGCCAGAACGTGGCCGGTGTGCCTGAGCACATCCGGCACACGTTCGTGGTCAGCGCCGACGTGACCGTTGAAGAGCACATCCGAATGCAGGCGGCCATGCAGCGCTTCGTTGATAATGCCATTAGTAAAACGATCAACGCTCCTGCGGACGCCACACCCGATGACGTGGCGAAAGCCTACATGCTCGGCTGGAAGCTCGGCTGCAAGGGTCTGACCGTGTACGTGACCGGCAGCCGCGAGAAAGTGGTGCTGGAGACGCACGCCACCGCCAAAGCCAAGCAGGGCGATGAGCAGGCACTAATCGTCGCCAAGCCCGCGCCCGTTATCGAGAACTCGGAGCCGCCCATGCTGTTCCCGGAGGCCGTGAAGCCGCGCCCGCGCCGTCTGGACGGCCACACCTACCGCGTCGGGACGCCGCTCGGCACGACCTACGTGACGATCAACGAGAACGGCCAGGGCAGAGGCCAGCCTTTCGAGCTGTTCATGCAGACCTCGAAGGCCGGGTCGGAGACTGCCGCCATCTCGGAGGCGATTGGCCGCCTGATCTCGCTCAATCTGCGGATGTCCTCGCCCATCAAGCCGCGCGAACGGCTCAAGGAGATCATTCGCCAGTTGGAAGGGATCGGCGGCTCGCAATCCATCGGTTTTGGCGCGGCGCGGGTGCGCAGCCTGCCCGACGGTGTGGCCCAGGTCTTGCAGGAGTACATTGACGAAACCGAGGACAGGCTGCCCTACGACGAACAGGCGCGCGCCGAACTGTCCACGCCTGCCCACAAACAACTGCCGCTGAAGCCGATTGGCGACCTGTGCCCGGAGTGCGGCGAGGCAACGCTGGTCAGGGAGGAAGGCTGCCGCAAGTGCTACAACTGCGGGTACAGCGAGTGCTAATTTTCGGGTGCATTCCGGCAATGTCCTGCCCGGATCGCGCCTGTCGGAATGCACCTGATTGTGTCGCTAGAAGGAGTGATGGATGGAACGGCAGGACGTTGAATCGAGCGTGATCGAGTCGGCGGGCTACTCGATGGTGCTGGAAATTGAGTTCGAGAACGGCAGAATCTACCAGTATTATGACGTGCCCGTGTCGGTCTACCTGGAACTGATGGCCGCCGAGTCGAAGGGCAAGTACTTCAACGCGCACATTCGCAACGAGTACAAGTACCAGGAGATCGAACTCAAGTCCCGGACACGGCGGGATGTGTGATACCCTGCGAGAAGTTGCTTTATGCTCACTTCTGCCCGTTGCATGTCTGCGGCGACCACAGCCCTAACTGGCGTGCCTGGGCGTCCTGCTGCGCCTGCCTGAACTGCGCCTGATACTTGTACGGCACACTGTACGTATATTCGTAGGCGTAGCCCTCCGCGATCATCTGCAAATTGAACAGCCGCCCATCGGGGAACCAGACGTAGCGCAGCAGCCGGTCATACACGTCCCGATCCTGCTGGCTGGGGTCGCTTTCCAGCAGCACCGTCTGGCCGTTCAAGAGCGCTTTGGCCCTGTTCGACGCCTCTTTCCCATAGCACTCCACAGGCTTGCGCGGATCAACCGTCTCTGGGGTATTGATCCCGATCAGGCGCAGGCGCGATACCTGGCCGTTCAACTGCACGTCCACCGTGTCGCCGTCCACCACCTTGACCACCTGGGCACGCGGCAGGTTGGCCGGCATGGGAGGCTGCTGCACGACAACCACCGAGGTGGCGGCGCTGCCGTTCCCGCCGTCCGAAACGGTAATGCTGAAGCCCGGGCCGCACGCCGAAAGCACCAGGCACAACAAGATCGCCCATCGCCGGATATACATTGCATTTCCTCACTGGCCCGCACTGCGGGTATTGTGGCGGGGTTGCGCGGCGGATACAAATTGTATATTATATATAATATGCAAGAAGGTCAATAGAGGGCTTACTAGCCACCTGCCGGAGAGATGAGATATGCAGCAGATCATGGAATTGACCCCTGAATACTTCATCGAACTCGAAGAGAAATACGGCGCAAACAACTACCACCCCCTGGATGTGGTCATTCACGAAGGATCGGGGGTGTGGGTGACGGACGTGGAAGGCAAACGCTATCTGGATTGCCTGAGCGCGTACTCCGCCGTGAATCAGGGTCATGCCCATCCCAGGATCAGGCAGGCGCTCATCGAGCAGGCCAGCCGCGTCACGCTCACCTCGCGCGCCTTCCGTAACGACCAGCTTGGCCTTTTCTACAAGGAGCTTTGCGAGCTGACCGGGTACGAGAAAGTGCTGCCCATGAACAGCGGGGCCGAAGCGGTGGAAACCGCGATCAAGATGGCCCGCAAGTGGGGCTACAAGGTGAAGGGCGTGCCGGAGGGCCAGGCGGAGATCATCGTCTGCGCGGGCAACTTTCACGGACGCACGACCACCATCATCAGCTTCAGCACGGAAGCCCAGTACCGCGATGGCTTCGGGCCGTTCACGCCTGGCTTCCGCATCATCCCCTATGGGGACAGTGACGCGCTTGAAGCCGCCATCACGGGCAACACCGTCGCCTTCCTGGTCGAGCCGATCCAGGGCGAGGCGGGCGTGATCGTGCCGCCTGCGGGCTATCTGGCGCGTGTGGCCGAAATCTGCAAGCGGCGCGGCGTGCTGCTCATCTGCGACGAAATCCAGACGGGGCTGGGGCGCACGGGCCGGCTGTTCATGCAGGACTACGACAACGTTCGTGGCGACGTGCTGCTTGTCGGCAAGGCGCTGTCCGGCGGCTTTTACCCGGTGTCGGCGGTGCTGTCCAGCAGGGACATCATGGGCGTGTTCAACCCCGGTGATCACGGCAGCACTTTTGGTGGCAATCCGCTGGCGGCGGCGGTGGCCCGCGCCGCGATCCGTGTGTTGGTCGAGGAAAACCTGATCGCTAACGCCGCCGAGATGGGCGCTTACTTCCTGGATCGGCTATCCGAGATTAACAGCCCACACATCCACGAGGTACGCGGGCGCGGCCTGCTGATCGGCGTCGAACTCAAACCGGAGGCGGGCGGGGCGCGGCGTTTCTGCCAGGCGCTTCAGCAGCAGGGCATCCTCAGCAAAGAGACGCATGTCAACACCATTCGTTTTGCGCCGCCGCTGGTCATCACGAAGGACGAGATCGACTGGGCCATCGAGCGCGTCCGGCCCGTCCTGTTCATGCGTTGATTTCGATCCCGTTCCCCTCTCTGCTTGCGGAGAGGGGTGTAGGTTCGCCTTTTTCATAAAAGTAAACGCGAAACGGCGGTATTGATACCGCCGCTTGATGTTTGCCCGATTTGCCCTTGCCGCCAATCCCACTACAATCAAGTTATCGTTAGTTCTTGCTGGCGCAGCCGCACGCGCCACCGCAGGCACAGCCCCCGCCCGCCGCGTAAGAATCGCGGGTCGCTGACCGGGCATCGGCTGTGCCGCTGACCGTGACGAACAGCGAGAGCGTGCGCACACTGTTTTCCTCGTGGCAGGTCGGGCAGGCGATGGGCGCATCCGCTTCTCGCTGCGGGCGCAGCTTATCGTAGCGCGTGTTGCAGGTGCGGCAGAAATATTCGTAAACAGGCATACAATCCTCCACGTCTTTTGGGAGCGATTCTAAAGTCGGGTTGCCGTGAGGTCAAGAGGGCAAAATTAGTGACTACTCCACCAGCTAAAGCAGATGGCTTCTTAGCGAAGTACCCGCCTCAACAGCGGCTTCTCAGGCAACGCATGAGCCACTGCCCTACGTTGACGCCTGAAGGCTCAGTCCGAGCCGACCTGGTCACGCGGTCTTTACGACGTTTCAAGTCTTACACGCAGGACTACCCTGCACAGCCGACGAACTTGAAGTTGGTAAAGAGCCTTGTGGCCGACCCCGTATATTGGGGGCAAGTGTTGAGGCAGATTCTAGCCCAGAAAGGAGCAGCGCGCAATTCCTCTATCGCCTCAGGCGACAGTCCCCTTGCGCAAATTACCTATGGATGACAAGCATCATATTCACCCGCCAACGAAGAACCGGCACAAGCAATGGACGGCCAACCCTTCCGAGCAGTGGGCTTTTGCGCTCGATCATATGGACGTGGGCGAATGGGACCTGGCGATCAGCCATTGCCAGCGCGCGATTGACATCCTGCCGACCTACTACGACGCCTGGCTGCTGATGTCCGGCGCGCACGAGGCCAAAGGCGATCTTGACGCGGCGCTGGATGCGGCCCAGCGTGCCTCGGAGATCGCCGTCGGGGAACTCAGCCAGGCATGGAACAATCTGGCGGCGCTGCACGTCATCCGCGAGGAGTACGACGAGGCGATCACCATCGACCGGGTGCTGTCGCTGGTTGATCCCTCACGCCTGCCCATGACCAGCTACCGGATGAGCGTGTCGTACACGGCCCTGGGCGATCACGAAGCGGGCGAACGCTGGCTGCGTGAAGCGATTGAACATCGCCCCGACCTGTATGATCGGGCGCTGAACGAACCCCTGTTACGGCCTCACCATGACTGGCTGCGCCAGGAGGAACACCTCTTTACAAAACGAGAGAGGACGCGCGAATGAGGCGGGCCTGGATCATGCTGGCCGGGGCAGCGGGCGCGTACTGGCTGTACCAGCGCTTGCAGCCGGAGCCATCGCGTCTCGTCCTGAACGAGCGTGTGGTCGTCATCAGCGGGGCCTCGTCGGGGATCGGGCGCGCCTATGCCAATGCGTTTGCCCGGCGCGGCGCGAAGGTCGTGCTGGCGGCCCGTCGTGATGAGTTACTTGAGGCCGTGCGTGCCGAGATCGCCCCTTATGCTGCCGACGCGCTGGCCGTGCCGACGGACGTGACGGACGACGCTCAGTTGCAGAACCTGGTCGATACGACCTTGCAGCGTTTCGGACAGATCGACGTGCTGGTGAACAGCGCAGGCATCGACGCGAGCGGCCCGCTGCACAACATCCCGCCCGACAGCATACGGCGCATGATCGACACCAACCTGTCCTCGGCGCTGTGCCTGATCGGGCTGTGTCTGCCGTCGATGCTGGCGCACGGCAGTGGCCGGATCGTCAACGTGGCGTCGGTGGCGGGGGCCATTGCCACGCCGTATTATGCGTCGTACAGCGCCTCCAAGCACGGGATCATCGCCCTGTCCGACGCGCTGCGGCGCGAACTGGACGGAACGGGCATCGAAGTTGTCTCGGTGCTGCCCTACTGGACGTACAGCGAAATCATCACCCCGGAGGTCGCCAAAACGCTGGTGGAAGCCGGGTACAAGATCGATTCGCCGGAACACGTGGCCCAACGTACTATCGAGGGATTGGCGGACGGCAAGCGTGAAATCTATTTCGGCGGCCCGACGACCCGCGCCGCGATCTGGCTGGAGCGGCACTTCCCCGCGCTGATGTCCCTCGTGTGGCGAGCGCAGGTCACGCCGTCGTTCATCGAGACGAGCCGCGCCGGGCGGGAGTGAATGGGCTGCGATGAGCCGACGGTTCCTGGTACAATCACCCTCAGCTTGGTTCTGACCGGGGAATGGCTGCATGAGCAAACTCATCGCTTTCGGATGGTATGGCGGCAAATACAGCCACCTGGATTGGCTCTTGCCGCTTCTGCCGGAATGTCAGCATTACTGTGAACCGTTTGGTGGCTCGGCTGCCGTCTTGCTCAACCGCGCACCCTCGCCTGTTGAGACTTACAACGACGTAGATGGCGAGGTCGTCAACTTCTTCCGTGTGCTCCGCGAGCAAAAAGATGCGCTGCTGGAAGCGATTGGCCTGACGCCTTTCTCGCGTGAGGAATTTGAACTCGCCATATCTGGGCCAGCCGAAGGGATTTCGGACGTGGAGAGGGCCAGACGCTTCTTTGTCCGTGCCCGGCAGGTAAGGACGGGGCTGGCACAGACGGCCAGTTCGGGGCGGTGGGCCAACTGCCTGCTGACCAGCCGTGCCGGGATGGCTGGCGCGGTGTCTCGCTGGTTGGGCAGCGTAGAAGGGCTTGCCGAGATCGCACAGCGACTTTTGCGCGTCCAGATCGAAAACGCCCCGGCCATCGACGTGATCAAGCGCTACGACAGCGAACAAACGTTGTTTTACTGTGATCCACCCTATCCCCATGCCTCACGCGGTGACAGCAAAGCCTATGCTTACGAGATGAGCGACGATGAACATCGCGCGCTGGCCGCTGCCCTGAGAAGCGTGAAGGGCAAGGTGGCGGTATCGAGCTATCGGTGCGATCTGATGGACGAGTTGTATGGGGACTGGTATCGCACTACTGCGCCCGCCAAACATGCCCACTCGATCAAGCAACTACGGGAAGAAACACTCTGGACAAACTACGACCCCGGTGGACAGGCATGGCAGCACCAGGCCCTCTTGTCAGAAAGGCATTACTCTCTTCGGCCAGAATTTCTGGACGAGATTGCGGAGACATTCGACGAAGATTATTAGTCCATAGGGCTGCGATTGCTATCATAAGGAGGTCTCATCATGTGGAAACTTGCCGTCGTTCAGGGGCCAAACGTCACGATGTATGACGCATCGGGGGTACAGCGCAAGCAGTTCAGCGACTTCCAGACGGCCATCTCCGCCATGCTCAAGGACGGCTGGGAACCCTTCTCCGCCGACAGCGGCAACGCGGTGATGGTCTGGTTTCGGCTGAGGGTCGGCTAGGGGCAATACCTTTTAGATAAGGAGGCGAGGGGCGGTAGTTTGCCTCACCCCCAACCCCTCTCCACCTTGTGGAGAGGGGCGTCTGGAGAGGGGGCCAGGGGTGAGGTATATCGCCTTAACTTAAAGGTATTGCGGCTAGGGGCGCGTCAGAGCACACCCTCTTTTTCCAGAATATCGCGCAGCAGATCGCGCCGGGCTGCGCCGCCCAACGTTTCGAGCCTGCGCACGCCCAGCGGATCGATCACGTCGCGCAGCAGGTGCAGTTCCTCGGCGGTGGGTGGCGGGGTCTCGTGAACGTCGGGGGCAACCGCCAGTTCAAAGCCCGTTTTGGCCTGAATTTGCTGGATCGTCACGCCCCGGTGATAGGTGGTCAGGCGCATCCGCCCGTCTGCCCAATCAAACTGGCCCAGGTCGGAGATCAGGTAGCGCGCGCCCGCGCCGCGCCGCCGCGCCGGGTGATGGCCCAGGCCGCTCAGGTAATCCAGGCGCTCCACAAATATCACCCGCGAATGGCGTGGTACGTACAGGTAAATCTCGTCCGAGTACACGGTCACGTCGGGAATGCCTGCCGTCCCCGGCAGCCGCAGGCGCGGGTTGGTATAGTCTTTGCCCATTGCCACGTTGTTGAAGTTCCCGGCGGCGTCCACCTGCGCGGGGCGGAAGAACTCGGCAGGGTGCAACTGCGGCAGCGCATCGGCGGCCACCGACACGAAGCCGATGCTCATCAGCGCGTGGCCGAGCCACAGTTCCTCGGCGCGCGCCAGACCAATCGGCGACCAGTTCTGGCAGATGCCCTGCCCGATGGCGGACGCAAAGCGCAGATTCGGCGCGTGCGTACACTTCGCCAGGACGTAACCCGCTGCTACCAGCGGCGTCGCCATGCCCTGCGCGACGATCTCTCCATCCCTGATCTGGTGGGCGATGCACACCGCGATCAATTCGTCAATCGTGTAGTCCAACGGCGCTCCGATCCGGCCATTGACCTCACCCCTGGCCCGTCTCCGCTCCGCAGGCAGGAGAGGGGGTCAGGGGGTGAGGCAAACCGCTCTTGCCTGCTCAGAACTCCCCGCGCAGCATCCAGATGGCCTGGTAAAGCTGAATATCGAAATCGGGATGGGTGTCCACGTCCCAGGGCACAATCACATCCGGGGTCAGGCCGACCTCGTTGATAACGCGGTTGGTTGGGGTGAAGAAGTGCGCAATCGTGATGCGCAGCCCGCCGCCGTTGCTCAGGCTGCTCCACTCCTGCACCGACCCCTTGCCGAAGCTCTGCTCGCCCAGGAGCGTCGCGCGGCCCCGGTCGTGCAGGGCGCCGGCCACCAGTTCGGAAGCGCTGGCGCTGGCCCCGTTGATCAGCACGATCATCGGCACGTCGGGCGCCAGGGCGTTGCCGTTGGCGCGGTACACCATATCGCGGGTTCCCGCCTTGCCACGCTCGATGACCACCGGCCCGGACTTGATAAACTGGCTGGCGACCTCGATGGCTGTTTGCAGGTAGCCACCCGGATCGTCGCGCAGGTCAAAAATGAGGCCCTTCAGGTGGTTGGCGTCGAGCGCCTTCAGCGCTTTGGTCAGGTCGCGCGTGGCGATGTCGTTGAACTCGGCCAGCTTGATGTAGCCGATGCCGCCCTGGTAAAGGGCCGATTCCACCGTCGGCACTTCGATCTTGGCGCGGATCACCGTGATCTCAACCGGTTTCTTTTCACCCTTGCGGATCAGCCCCAACCGCACCGGTGTGCCGGCGGGGCCGCGAATCTTGCCGAGAATCTGCGTCTGGCTCAGGCCGGTAATATCCTGGCCTTCCACTGTCACGATGATGTCCCCGACATGAATTCCGGCCAGGCGTGCCGGTGCGCCGGTGATGGTGGAAATGATCTGCATCCCGCCTGTCGCGGTGTCCTTCTTCACCGTCGCGCCGATGCCCTCGAACACGCCACTCAGGTCATTGCTCAATGTCTCGAACAGCTTCGGGTCCATGTAGGCCGTATGCCGATCCCCAATGGCATCGACCATGCCGGCGATGGCTCCCTGCATCAAGGTCTCGTCGTTCAGCGGGTCTACGTAGCGCCGGTGAACCTGGTTCCAGGCTTCCCAGAAGGGCGCAAATAACTGTTCGGTATCGGCGGGTTGGGTCGCCCCGCCCTGGGCCAGTGCCGTCGGATGGCTCGTCCCGACCAGGACCCCTGCGCCGAAGACCGCGCTGATCAGCGCGACCATACTGATAACTCGAATGACCCGTCTCATCGCAGCCTTACTCCACTGATCGCCCCAATTACGTTAATTGTGTTCGACTGTGCTTGACAAGCCCTTTGCGCCCGCCTATGATCCAGGCCATTCGCAAAGAGTGGGACTAGTATACTCCATCGTGAGCAGCGCGGCCCTTCCCGATCATAAACAGTTACGCAACGTCGTGCTTGACCGCCTGCACGAGATGATCTCGCAGGGGGAGCTACAACCCGGCGAATGGGTCCGCCAGGAACGGCTGGCCCGTGAGCTAGGCGTCAGCCACACGCCCATCCGCGAGGCGCTCAAACAGCTTGAGGCGGAAGGGCTGGTCGAGCACGTGCCCTATCGCGGCGTCCGCGTGGTCGAGTTTTCGCTCGATGACGTGGTGGATATTTATACGATGCGCAGTGCGCTGGAAGGGCTGGCGGCGGCGGCAGCAGCGCTCCGGGCCAGCGACGACGAACTGGCCGAAATCCGCCGCCTGCACGAAGCGATGATCGCCTGCAAGTCCCCTATCGACGATCTGCCAAAAATCCGTGAACTGAACCGCAGTTTTCACCGCCAGATTGTGCTGGCCTCGCGGCGCACTTATCTGATCCGAACCCTGGAACAGATGTGGTCGTGGTTTCCGACCATGCTCTGGAACCGCTACACACTGATGGCGGACGCCTCCACCCCGGAGCGCGCCGACACCGACAACCGCGAACACGAGCAGATCGTGGCTGCGCTGGAAGCGCGCGACCCACAGCGCGCCGAGCACCTGATCCGCGAGCACATCGATCATTCCCGCCAGGCCCTTCTGACCCATCTGAGCGCCAGACGCCAGGACAGCGCCAGTTAGCCCGGAATTATTCATCGAAAATTCATAAAGACGATCAGCAGTGGCGATTCCGGCAGAGTCATCGGGCCGAATGATTACGGCAGTACTGACTACTACCTTGCCTCCCTCAACTAAAATGAATATATCCGCTACCAACCCGTAACTTTCAACGGTGCATTGCGGTATGATTGATGTGGTATCGAAACATCCTGACCTTCACAACGCAGCTTGCGGTTCGGCGGCGGTTCGGCGTTGTGGTTACATTTGCTGACGCGCCCTCTTGTGCCTTGCGTGTAAACCGCTGAGGGCCGATTGAAAAAAGTGCAGGTGGATGAGAAAGTTGGAGTCACAATGCCAGCCAAACGATTCATTGCCAGCCTTATCATCCTGGGTATCAGCACTATTCTGGCGCTACCCCCGGTAGGCAGCCAGGCACAGAGCGTGCCAGCCGGTGGAACGGTTGAGCGTCTGGCTGACGCCGGCATGTGCCAGGATATACTGACGCGCGCCATGAACACCGTCCAGTCCACGTGCGACGGATTGGGGCGCAACAAAGCCTGCTACGGCAATAACAAGGTCACCGTTGAGCCGAATGACGGCGCGAGTCTGAAATTCGATGCTATTGGAGATCGGGCCTCGATCCAGGACATTCGCAGGCTGGTCACCTCGCCACTGGATACCACCGCAGGGACGTGGGGCCTGTCGCTGCTCAAGCTGCAGGCGAACCTGCCGGACAGCCTGCCGGGCCAGAACATCACGTTCCTGGTTTTTGGCAATACCGCAGTCGAGAACACGTCCGGCGATATGAGCGCGTTCTATTTTACGACGGGGTTAGGCAGCCTGGACTGCAAAGAAGCGCCGCGCGACGGCATTCTGGTGCGTTCCCCTCAGCATACCGAAGTCACGTTCACGGCCAACGGGCTGCAGATCAGCATTGCCTCGACGGTCATGCTGCGCGCGGTACGCAACCAGTCGATGAGTGTCGAATTGATTGAGGGGCACGCCCGCCTGACGACGCCTGCCGGATCGCAGACGTTGCAGCCTGGCGAAGTCTCCAGCGTGACGCTTGGCGGCCCGAATGGGCTGACGGCTACCAGCGCGCCCTCTGCGCCCGAGAAAGCCAGCCCGGACCCATCGCTCGACCCGGTGGTGACGACGGCAGGGCTGATCGGCGATCCGGACGCGGCAGTCAACGTTTCACTCGATGGCTGTATTACCGCCACCGATGGGAACACTGTCACCGTCAACGACTACACGATCAACGTCGGCAGCGACCGCGTATTGAAGGACGCCAAAGTCGGCGACTGCATCCACGTCGAGGGCCAGATCAAGGCCAATATAGGCAAAGGCAGGGATTTTATCCTGATCAAAGCCAGCAGACCGAACCGGTTCAACGCAGGTGATAACGGCCACAAGGGCAACAGCCGCAAGGGCAACGCCAAAGACAAAGGCGGGAATAAGGGCGGCAACAGCGATAACGCGAACAAGGGCGGGAATGACGGCGGTGGGGGCGGCAAGAAGTAACGTCTCAAGCCCCTGACGCTACCAACCGGCCCCTTCGGAATTTGCCCCGAAGGGGTCTTCATTTCCTGGGCGTGCCGCTATCAGCCTTCCCCGGCGCGCTCCGGGGGCTTGCCCGCTGACCGCAGATTGGTGATGCGGTTCAGCAGATCGAACCAGAACGGCGCGCCCTGATAGACGGCCAGCGTGGTGATGAACAGACCGAGCGCCTTTGTCACCCACCACATCAGTTGAACGCCCTGGCTCGGATCGGGCATATTGGGGTCGGGCCAGCCCAGCGGGATGTTCAGTTGGTTGAGTTCGTCCTGCAAGTCGTGGACAATGTTGACATTTTGCCTGACGACCTCGACGTTGCCCGGCTGCGCGGTGGCAACTGCTGCCGGTGTCGGCGCTTCGGGCGTTGCGCCTGGTTGGGGCGTCAGCACAGCCGTCGGCGTCAGCACGAAGTTGGGCGCGCTCGCGGAAAGGTGCTGGGCTTCAGCCTGCGCCTGCGCCGCAATCGCCTCTCGGAGCGCCGGGTTTTGCAGCAGACGGTTCGCAATTGAAATCGTGTCCAGGTTGAAGATCACGGACAGCGCCAGCCCGATGAAAAACAATGCGAATTGAGTCCGGCGCTTGTACCAGCCGGAGACGCGATCCATCGAGCGGTCATACCAGTCTTCCAGGTTCTTGCGCACCTTGTCAAGCTCGCTGCTGGTTGTGCTGATGTCATCCTGGGCCTTGTCCAGCGCCGAAGTCAGCACGTTCCTCAGGTTGGCGGGCATCTTGGCGTTGATGACCACGCTCTTCCATTCTTCCAGGCTCAGGCCCCGCGCCGATTGCTCTCCGGTCTGGGCGTTGCGGATGGCGCGCATCATGTCGAAGATCGACTGGGCGAAATCTTCGGCTTTGATGTAGGAAGGCATCTCGCGCAGCAGCGCCAGCCGGTTCCTGAAGCCCATGACCCCGGCGCGCACGCGCTGTGGCACAGTGACGGGCGTCGTGCTGCCCGTCGTGGCGGGCGATGGCAGTTCCAGATGCAGGGCCAGCGGGGTATCTTGAAAGAAAGTCCGGATCAGTTCAGGGTCTTCCAGCAGGCGTTCCAGGAAGTTGACCAGGAACGCCGAGCGCCATTGGAACAGGTTGCTCAGAATCTCGTTGAGCGCAGAGGCCAGAATGCTGAGGATCAAATAGAGCAGGATCAGCCCGATTGCCACGTCGAGGAGTGCCGAAAACATAGAGTCCCATCCTGAGTGTGAAAACCGGCGACAGCAGGTCGTGTCTGTGCGGAGTGCGCTCGACACGTGCGCGACAGCCACTATAATTTGAGGCGCGACAGGTTGCTCACCGCCTCATCTGTTTCTGCGCCATCCGATTGTATCATGGAAAGGAGAAGTGCGGCTCGCGCCGCGCTAGCGATGGACAACATTCTGATGTGGGTACGACCCGTATTGACGACCACCCCCACGCGCTGGATGAATCTGATCCAGGCATTGCCGCCGGAACTGCTGGCCGAACCACCCGCGCCGAAGGAATGGTCGGCGCTCGACTGCCTCCAACATCTGGTCGATACGGAGCGATGGGTATTCCCCGTCCGGGTGAAGGCCATATTGGCCGGGCAGGACTTTCCGGCTTTCGATCCTGACGCGCAGGGCACAAAGTCCGAGATTAACCAGTCGATGACCGATCTGGTGGCCGAATTCGCCCGCCTGCGCAACGAGAGTCTGGACGTGCTCTCACGTGTGACGCCCGACGATCTGCCGCGCCGGGCGCGCCACGCGGAACTGGGCCTGGTCACGATGAGCGAACTGGTACACGAGTGGGCCGGGCACGACCTGATGCACACCGTGCAGGCGGAACGAGCGATGATGCAGCCCTTCATTCGCGGCTGCGGCCCCTGGCAGCGCTATTTTGCAGACCACGCTGCCAGACAAGCCTGATGCACCTGCAAAAAGAGGTGAGGGCCAGTGGAGGCCCTCACCTCTCGTTGTATCAGCTAAAAGGCCCACAGGAACCGTATGGGCACTCGATGGGCGTGGGGGTCGGTGGTTTGGGTGGGCCGCCCCAGCCGTCCTTCGGAGGCGGTGCGCCGCAGTCCTCCGGGCAAGTATATGAGTTCTCGCCGTTCTTCGGATCGTCGCACTTGCCGTTGCGGTCACAGGCCACAATGCCGATGTTAGGTATGCACACCTTGCCGTTGGAGAGGAAGGTACGTTCGGAACAGGACGTGATCTCTTCCGTAGGTGTGCTCGTGAATTGCGGTGGCGGCAGCGGTGGCGGCTGGACATTGCAGCCAGTAACGGTCAGCCCGGCAGCCTCAGCCACATCGCAGAGCGTTCGGACGTAGCCGGGAGCCGTCGGGTCTGAACCAAGCGGTAACAGGTTGCCGGGTGGGCCGATGAACTGCAAGCCATCTGGCCCGCCGAGGGGGAAACTGGCTTCCGTGCCGCCCCGGATCGTGTACGGCCTGCCGCCGACGATGACCTGCACCTCGCCTTCGATCACCTTGACTTTGATGCGTGGGGGCGGGCCGGGATCGACGCTGAAATCCGCCGTCGATCCCATCACAATGTCGGCGCCGTTGAGGCGGAACGTCACTTTGATGCCCTTCGGCGACTGCACAAACATGCCGGCGGGTGGAATGTCCTTGCAGGTGGACTGCGCGCCAACGCCCGTCGAGAAGAAGAAGGCATTGACGTTGGGGAGGGGCTTGATGACCGGATCAGTCAGTGGCAGGCTGCCCAGGTCGCACTGGGTTTTCAGGTTGTCCATGAACAACCAGCCTGTTTTACCGTTGCCCTCGGCCTGCACCCAACGCCCGTCGGCGCGGCGGCCCGTGATCTTGACTGAGGTGTTGGCGGGCAGCAGTTCAACCTGCTGTTCGTTCGGGCCGGGGCTGGCCCGCAGGTAGGTGGAGCGCGTCGTGGTTGCGTCGCAGGACGGTGGGGGTTCCGCCTGCTGATCCGCCGTCTTGCCCACCGGGACGGTCTTGCCCGTCACGGTGGTATCGCCATAGACGATGAACGTGACGACCTGCCCGGCAGTCGTGCCTTCCAGGTTGCCGGGCTGCGTCTTCAGCACAGCGACACCCCACTCGTCGCGTTCGGGGTTCAGGGGGCCAGCCGTCAGCGACTTGACCGTGTTCAGGGGCGCGATGTCGCCCTCTTTGGCAAGCGTTTTCTGGCCGCCCGCTTCTTCCGTATATTCGACGGCGATGATCTTATTGCCGTAACAGACTTGATCTGGCGCCAGACCCTGGCAGCCGGTGACGTGCTTCTCGATATTGGGCAGAAGTTGAGCGCACGCCTCGCCGCCCGACGTCTGGGCCGTCGTCACCTGCGTACCCCATACCGCACTGACCAGAACCAACCCTATTAACAATAAGACCCCAAGATTAACCTTTCTCGACAGTGTGCGCATTGAGACTCCATGTTTCCAGAATGATGTGGCTCACTATCAGTATAATCGAAAACTGCGCCAGCGATAGCGGGCAACAGGCAAAGGGTGGATTCTGGTTAGCACTGACCGAGCTTCAATTCGGCGGCGCGCAAGGTGTTTTCCAGCAGCATGGCAATCGTCATGGGGCCAACCCCACCCGGCACGGGCGTGATGGCGCTGGCAACGGCCTTTGCCGCCTCAAAGTCCACGTCGCCGACCATACGTGTGCCGTTCTTGGCGGTTGGGTCTGCAATCTTGTTCGTCCCCACGTCGATGACCACCGCGCCGGGCTTGATCCAGTCGCCCTTAACCATCTGGGCGCGGCCCACCGCCGCCACCAGTATGTCGGCACGGCGCACCACGTCTGGCAGGTCGCGCGTGCGGCTGTGGCAGACGGTCACAGTGGCGTCACGGTGGATCAGGAGCAGCGCGACGGGCATCCCGACGATATTGCTGCGCCCCAACACGACAGCGTTTGCCCCGGCTATCTGCACCGCGCATTCATCCAGCAGGCGGATCACGCCGGCGGGCGTGGCCGGGACGAAATCCGGCTGGCGACCCTTCATCGCCAGCCGCCCGATGTTGACGGGGTGAAAGCCATCCACGTCTTTGTCCAGGCCGACGGCGCTCAGGACGCGGGCCTCGTCCAGGTGCGGCGGCAGCGGAAGCTGCACCAGGATTCCATTCACGTCCGGGCGCTCGTTCAGCTCGCGGACCAGGCGCTCCACTTCGGCCTGGGTGGTATCGGCGGGCAGTTCAAAACCAAACGACTCAATGCCGACCTCGGCACAGGCTTTGCGTTTCATTTTGACGTAGGTGTGTGAAGCCGGGTTGTCGCCGACCAGCACCGCCGCCAGGCCGGGGCGGACGCCGTGCTGCTCGACCATGTGGCGCACTTTCTCGGCGATCCGGGCGCGGATGCGGCTGGCGATTTCTTTTCCATCAATCAGCGTTGCGGTCATGGGTTGTTTTACCTTTCGTGTTGTTCGGAGGTAAGCGGGCGAAGGAAACGTACTGAAGAAAACGTACTAAGGTTGGGAAAGGAACTATGTGCACCTGTGGAGGGCGCGCGGCTGCGCCAGACGTTTCGATACTAATTTACCACCAGTCTGCGGTAAAGCGAGAGCATACAAGTATCAACCTTAGGGCTGGCGCCCACTGCCGGCTATGACCATCTCATCCCCCAACCTGTCTTCATGCTCTACAATAGGGTGGGCATTGTCGCCACGAATGGAGGGTGAAGGGATGAGACAGGCTTACAAGACGGCGCTGGCCGGGGCCGGGCTGCTGGTTGCACTATGGCTGTTGGGTGGCGCACCGCAGAGCGAGACACTCCGGGCGCGCTCCGCCTTGCAGGGGACGGCCACGCCGCCCGCGCAGGAACTGCCACCCGACGCCAAGACCCTCGAACTCGACAAACCGCTGACGGAGAGTATCGACCCCAATACCTCGATTCGCTTCTACACCTTCAATGCGAAGGGCGGCCAGTTATACCGGATTACGCTGGAGCCAACATCCGGCACGTTCTACACCACAACCACGATCATGACGCTTGATCTGGAAACGATCATCGGCGGGACGATTGGCGAAAACCTGATCAGCGGGTCGCTGGTGGTCAGGCCGCCCGCCGATGGAACGTATGCGATCAGCGTCGAATTTGCCGACATCAAGGAAAACAGCCCGGCGACGGGCAGCTACGAAATCGGCATTTCGCTGGTGCAGCCCAAATAATCCACCCGACGCGCTCACTTGAAGCGATCCGTAAACACGTTGATCTGCGCGCTGTGTTCGCGCTTGTGGCCGTAGAAACCGTAGACGATGAAGTCGTCCAGGGCATACTCCGGGCCGTACCAGGGCAGCGTGCCGACCATTTGCAGCGTTGGTATGGGGACTTGCGTGATCAGCGACATGACCTTCGCATGGGTGTCGTTATATTCCGCCAGGGTCTGTTCGGGCGTCAGGCCCTGGCGCTGATCAACCTGGTTATCATTGAACTGCGCGCCCGCCGTAAATTCGTTCAGGTAAGGGGTGGGGCCGCCGCCCAGGAACGAGGTCAGCACTTCGACCAGCACGCATTCATGTGACGCCAGGTGCGCCACGATGTTCTTGACCGACCAGTATCCGCACACACCGCTCGTTTCCCACTCGTTTGGCGGCACGTTGTTGAGGCTGGCCTGAAAGGTGCGATTGCCGTACTTCAGGATGTCCGTCGCGTTCATGGTTGCTCCTTTTGATAGCTTGATCGATAGCTCGATAGAATTGCATTCCGCGCTGACATGAGGCTGGCGTAATCATACTATCGGTAGAGCGGCAACGCGACTTGCCTGGTTAGTTACTTATCGCGCGTGAGGGCGAAGCCACTCATGAACTGCTTTTGGAGCAGCACGAAGACAATCACCGGGGGGATGCTGGCGATGACTGCGCCGAGCATGAGCGGGCCGAACGAGATGGCGCTGCCCAACCCGACCAGCGCTTGCAGGCCTACCTGGACAACCTGCCGCTGCTGATCCGAGATCACCAGCAAGGGCCACAGGTACATATTCCAGGCGTAGATGAACTGGATGACGGCCAGCGCCCCAATGGTGTTCCAGCTCAGGGGGATCAAAACCCGAAACAGGAATTGCAGCGGCGTTGTCCCGTCCAGCTGTGCGGCCTCGGATAGCTCCGCCGGGATATTGGCGAAGTGCTGCCGGAACAAGAACGTCCCGGTGGCGCTTGCCATGAAGGGCACGACCAGGGCCAGGTAGGTATTGCCCCAGCCCAGGTCACTGACGAAGCGCAGCAGGGCCAGGATCAGCACTTCGGTGGGCATCATGAGCGTGATCAGGACAAAGCCAAAGACGATCCATTTGCCGGGGAAGCGGAAATAGACGAAGGCCAGCCCGGCCAGCAGCGAGAGGACGGTCTTGGCAACGGTGATGGCGACGGCCACACCCACACTGTTGGCTATATACTGCGGCAGGTTACGGTTGAGAACGACGGTCAGGTTGTCGGACAGGGCGCTGCCCGGAACCAGCCGGAACGTGGCGACATCGGCGTTGGTCTGTGTGCTGATGAGCATGGCGTAGATCAGGGGGAGCGCCAGCAGGAAACTGCTCACCCACAGGAACACGTGGATGTACCAGCGTTTGGGCAGCCACGCCATCGGGCGTGTTCGCCGGGTCGTCGTTACTGTGGCAAGCGCCTTGTCCGTGAGTGTCGCCATCGCCGTTCACGCGCCGTAGTTGACGCGCCTCCCTGTGGTGATGAACTGCACGCCCGTCAGCGCAATGACGAGCAAGAACAGCACAATCGACTGTGCCGAGGCCAGGCCCAGATCGCTGCGGCCCGTCAGGTAAATCTTGTACATCATGACTGTCGTGGCGCTGCTTGGCCCGCCCGTCGTGAGCAGATCAATCGTGCCGAAAATGTCAAAGAAGGCGTAGCTCATCATCGTGATGATCAGGAAGAAGGTGATCGGAGACAGCAGCGGCACAGTGATGCGGAAGAAGCGCTGCACCACGTTCGCGCCGTCGATGGCCGCCGCCTCCTTCAGATCGTTGGGGACGTTTTGTAAACCCGCGATATAAAACAGGATGCCAAAGCCCATCGTCTTCCAGACACTGGCGAGGATCACCGCGATGGTGGCCTGCACGGGGTCGTTGAGCAGGGGCAGCTTCATGCCGAACACGCGATCCAGGATTTGATTGACGCCGCCCGTGACCGGGTTGAATATCAGGCTGAAGATGATCCCGGCGACGGCAGGCGACACTGCATAGGGCCAGACCAGCAGCGTGCGGTATAGATTGCCACCGGCGATAGGCTGGTAGGCAGCCGTCGCAATCAGCAGCGACAGAATCAGCCCAAGCGCCACGATGGCGCCCGCGATGACAAAGGACACGATCACGCTCTGCACATAATCCGGATCGCCGAGCATGGTCGTGAAATTATCCACGCAGACGAATTTAGTGCGGTTCAGGCCCACAAAGCGCAGCAGCGTCGAAACGCGCAGCGTATCCAGCGAGGGGTAGTACAGGAAGAGAACCAGGATCACCAGCGTCGGCGCTAAGAGCAGCCAGGGCGTCACACGACCTTTGAAATGGCCCGGCGTGGAAACCACTGCACTGAGCGAAGCGCGAAGGCCGCGCTCGAACTGCCAGCGCGACAGCCACGTTGCGCCGTAGATCGCCCCTGCCGCTCCGACCACGATCAGGAACACGCCGACGCCAACGTCCAGCGCCGTGCGGGTTGGATCAAAGGTACAGTAGTTGAGGGGAACCATGAACAGCATCGAGCCGAGCGCGCCCGCTACGGCCCCGATGCCCGCGCCCAGCGCCGTCGAGCGCTTGAACCGGGCATAGACGCTGCCCACCGCAATCGCGCCGACGATTGCGGCCACGACCCCGGCCAGGAGTGCGATACTCACCATGCTTCCACCCACGTCGTGAGAATAGTAAAAGGCGTTAGCCTCACCCCCGACCCCTCTCCACCCTGTGGAGAGGGGAGCCAGAACCCTGCCTCACTTCTGAGCAGTTCCCCCTCTGCGCAGCGGAGAGGGATCAGGGGGTGAGGCTAACTACCCGATTTAGCTGCCGTACAGAGAGTTGTATTTCTTGAGCAGGTCGTCGGCCTTCTTCTTGACATCCTTGAAGGTCGCCGCCGGGTCGCCGCCCTTGAGCATCAGGTTTTCAAGGGCCTGCGTCACCAGGTCGCGCGTCTCGGCGAACGTGCCCATCAGCGCGCCAGCCGTGTTCGGCCCGACGGGCGAGTCGGCAAGCTGGCCGCCTGCGACGGCAAAGACCGGGTTCTCCTTGAACCAGCCCTGCTCCTCGAGCAGTTTGGCGGCGCTGTTGCGGATCGGCACATAACCGCTGATTTTGTGCCAATCGGCGGCATTCTTGGTGTTGGTCAGGAACACCATCCAGGTCAGCGCGCCCTCTTCAACCTTCGGGTCGAGGTCTTTGACCAGCCACAGGCTGGCGCCGCCGATCAGGTTACCCTTCCAGCCGACCTTGCCGTTGTAGGGCATCCGGCCACCGACCACGTTGATCTTGTTGCCTTTGGCCGCTTCCACCACCGAGCCAGCGTCGCCGCTGCTGCTGATCACAAAAGCGATCTTGCCGCTGGTGAAGGCCGCTTCAACGCCATCCCAGTCGCGCTGCTTGCCCGTGTAAATCAGGTACTTCTTGTTGTACATGTCCTGAATCCAGGCAGCGGTGGCGATGGCTGGTTCGCTGTCGAGCAGGGTCTCGGTGGCGCGCGCCTTGCGTCCATTCTCGTTATTGGCGAACAGGCCGCCCTGCGAGGCGATCCACTGCTCCATGAACCAGCCGTGATTGGGGAAGGCAAAGCAGCCGTCGAGCTTCAGATCGGCTTTCTTTTCCATCAGCTTGGCGCAGGTGGCTTCCAGGTCTTGCCAGGTGGCGGGAACCTTATCGACGCCGACGGCCTTGAGCATGTCGGCATTGGCGTAGGTGATGGGGGTGGACGTATTCCAGGGCATGGAAGTCCACTTGCCGTCCAGCGTATAGTAGTTGGTGATGACGCCGATGATGTCGGAGAAATCAACCGGCAGGCCGTTGATCTCCTTCTTATCGCCCAGGGCTTCGGCTATCGGCTTGAACAGACCAAGATCGCGGTTGCGCTGCGTGGCAATCTCAAACATCTGCACGACGGCCATCGGCAGTTTGGTTTTCTGCTGGACGGCGTTGTCGAGCGCCTGATTGAGTGGTTCGTAATCAGCGAAGCCGTTGATCGTGACCTTGAACTGCGGGAACTGCTTGTTGAATTCATCAGCGCGGGCCTTGGTCCAGTCCAGGCGGTGATCATTGAAGGCGATCCACATCACGACTTCGGCGGGGGCCTGCGCTCTGATCGGTACGGCGGAAAGGGCCGCGCTAACCGCCAGCAGCAAACAGACAAACAGCAGCAAACCTTTTCTCGGCGACATGAACTATTTCTCCTCATAACTGATGTTTCGACCAAAAACTAAATGTACACATCCTATTTTAACAGCACTGCAAAGAAATGTTAAATCACGAGCGCTTGACGAACCTGAACATATGTGCTATTGTTCGGGCCGTTTTTCGCTAAGGAGGCCCAAATGCGTTTTGGAATATCCCTGCCACCTTTTGCCGATTTTGCCGAGGCCCGCTTTCTGGCCGAGATCGCCAGAGAAGCCGAGACGCTCGGTTGGGATGGCCTGTTCATCTGGGATCACGTTTTCTTTGCCCCGACATTTCACCCCAATGTCGATCCCTGGGCGGCACTGGCCGTGATGGCTTACAACACCTCGACCATCCGGCTCGGCACGATGGTCACGCCGGTGGCGAGGCGGCGCGCCTGGGTGCTGGCCCGCCAGACAGTGGCGGTAGATCGGCTTTCCAACGGGCGACTCACGCTGGGGGTGGGGCTGGGCGATCCGGCTCAGTGGGATTTTGGCTTCTTTGGCGAACCGACGGATGCCAAAACCCGCGCACAGATGTTGGACGAAGGGCTGGACGTGTTGTGCGGGCTGTGGACGGGCCAGCCTTTCAGCTTCGACGGTCAATATAACCACATCCGGCAGATGATTTTTCGCCCTGCGCCTGTCCAATCGCCGCGCATCCCGATCTGGGTGGGCGGCAACTGGCCCAACAAAGCGCCGATGCGCCGCGCGGCGCGCTTCGACGGCTTCTACCCGATCAAGTGGGACGGCGGCATGACGGCCGACACCTGGCGCGAAGCGCTGGCCTACATTCGGCAGCACCGCACGCTCCTCACGCCATTTGATGCGGCGCATGGTGGGTGCGTGCCCGACGATCTGTGGCACAAGGCCGCGCCTGCCGTTGAACCCTTTGTGGAAGTGGGCGTCACCTGGTGGATCGAGGACGTCAGTCCCTGGCGCTTTGGCGCGAGCTGGGAAGAACCCTGGAAACCGGAACACACGCAGCGCATGGTGGAGCTGATCCGGCGCGGGCCGCCGCGCGTGTAGGGGGTAGCGCCTATCGTTTACCTCACCCCCTGTCCCCCTCTCCACTCCGGTGGAGAGGGGCCGGGAGTGAGGCACAGCGAGCTTAACTACCCGGCGTCAGGCGTTCCGCGTTGACGAGCGCGGCCATCATCCGGCGCACAAACTTGATTTCATCCGGGCTGACCATGTGCCCCATGCCGGGGTACAGGCGCTTGGTGACGTTGGCGCCCAGCCGTGACAGCACTTCCGCCGTGTGCTCGACCCGCTGGCGCGGGATGTGTGGGTCTATGTCGCTGCATCCCAAAAAGGTCGGCGTGCTTTCCAGCGATCCTGGATAGTCGCGCGGGGTGTCGTCCGGGCCGATCAGCCCCCCGCTCAGTCCCACGAGTCCGCCATAGCGCCGTGCGTGCCGCGCCGCAAACTCAAGCGCCAGGCACGCGCCTTGCGAGAAACCAAGCAAGATCGTGCGTTCCATCGGGATGCCCGCCGCTTCCACACGGGCCAGGGCCTCCTCGACAGCCATCAGCGCCGAGGAGAGTTTCGGTTCGTTGGCGGAGAGCGGCGCGAGAAAGGGATAGGGATACCAGGTATTGCCCTCGGCCTGCGGCGCGAGATAGGCGAAACCACGCTGATCAAGCTCCTGGGCCAGCGTCAGGATGCTTTCCGCCGTCGCCCCGCGCCCGTGTACCATGACCATCGCAGCCTGGGCGCGATCCAGCGCTTCGCCCGCCGCCAGGACAGGTTGTCCCTGATGGGCGCCTTTCATCTTGTTGAGGTCGGTCATGGTCTGGCTTCCTCCGGCGCTGTCCAGCGCGGCGCACTGACCGGATGCAGCACTCGTTCGATGTCGGCGCGGTGCGGTTCCAACCAGGGCGGCAGTGTGACGCGCTGGCCCAGTTCGGCCACCGTCTCGTCGGCGGCAAAGCCTGGCCCCATCGTCGCCAGTTCGACAATATGCCCATCCGGATCGTTGGTGTAGATGCTCTTGAAGTACATGCGATCCATGACGGGCGAGACGCGCAGCCCGGCCTCGATCAGCTTTTCGCGCCATTCGAGCTGCACTTGCTCGTCGGGGACGGCCAGGGCGAAATGGTGTGTCTGCCCCGTCCCCATCTGGCTGCGCGGCGATTGACCCGGTTTTCGCTCGAAGTAGGTGATGAGCGTGCCCGGCCTGCCATCGCCCACGCCCCAATACCAGTGCGCTGAATCCGGATCGTCAAAGTTGGAGGTCATCTTGACCCGGCGCATTCCGAGCAGTTCGCCAAAAAAGGCGTGCGTGCGCTGGATGTCGGCACCGATGGCCGTGATGTGATGCATCCCGTGCAGCAGGGCCATATCCGCCGTGATGTCCGGCACAGGTTCAGGCCAGGTCGTGGCCTGGATGCGCGCCTCGTCGCGGTTATGGACGATCATCTCCGGCGGGATGGCGCGGTACTCTGTCCCAATCTGGTCGGGCGCCTCGTCCACCGTCCAGCCCGGCCCGATAGTGGCAATTTCCAGGATTGCGCCGTCGGGGTCGTTGAAGTAGATGGAGGTGAAATAGTGCCGATCCAGCGGGCCAGTGACAGACAGGCCCAGGTCAGTCAGCCGCCGTTTCCACTTGAGCAATGCGTTGTAGTCTGGCACTTGCAGGGCAAAATGATGTGTGCCGCCGATACCCGGACGGCCCTTGGGTGCGTAAGGCCATTCGAAGAAGGTGATGGCCGTGCCGGGTCGGCCCAGTTCATCGCCAAAGTACAGGTGATAGCTGCCCGGATCGTCAAAGTTGACAGTCTTCTTCACCAGCCGCTGGCCGAGCACGCCCGTGTAGAAATCGATGGTGCGCTGCGCGTTGGCACACACCAGCGTAATGTGATGCAGCCCCAATACGGTCACGGCAACCTCCTCCTCGTGATCAACCTCACCCTCTGCCGGATCATAACTCATGTTACGCAGAACCTCACCCCCGGCCCCTCTCTGCTTGCAGAGAGGAGAGTTAGTGCCTATCGGTTCCCCCTCGCCAGTTGGAGAGGGGGCCAGGGGGTGAGGTCAACAACGTGGTGTATAAGAGGAGGTAGGCGGTTTACCAGCCACGCCGGGCGTAGCGCTCCTCGTCCCAGATGCGCGCCGTCATCGAGTAGCCCGCCTGCTCCCAGAAACCGGGCTGATCCTGCGCCTTAAACTCCAGGGCACGCAGCCATTTGCCGCCCTTCCACAGGTAGCGATCTGAGTCCTGGTGTTTGCCGGGGATCGCGCCGATCACGCCGCGCAGTGGGTAGCCGTGATCCGGCTCCAACGGCTTGCCATCAAAGTGCGTTGCCAGCAGGAAGTTATCGGCCAGCAGGACCGAGACCGGCACGTTGACTGTGAAGCCGTATTCGCAGTGCTGAATGCAGAAGTTGGCTTCGGGCTTGAGCTTGACGAAGCCGCCGTCGATCAAATCCTTGAAGTGGACGCCTTCCCATTCGGTGTCGAACTTGCTCCATCGCGTGACGCAGTGAATGTCCATCGTGACCTTGCGGCGCGGCAGCTTGTTGAACTCGTCCCAGTTCCAGGTCTTTTCTTCCTCGACCAGCCCGTAGACCTTGAACGTCCAGTTGTTCAGGTTGTTGTACAGCGGAACCGGGCCGTAGTGCAGCACCGGGAATTTCTGCGTCAACGACTGGCCGGGGGGCAGCCGACCTTCTGCTTTGATTTCTTCTTCTCTCTGGCGGCGATCAATGAAGCTCTTGAACATGACGCTTTCCCCTCTCTCCGGTACGTTCAGCAGATTATCGGCTACGGCCTACAGGGTAGGCCGGATTTCTTTCCGAAACCTAACGTGGAGTCCTGGCCGCGCGGCGAAACGTTACAGCAGCGCTGCGGTAACGCTACCGGGAAGTCGCCACGACAAAGGCAATGGCCTGCTCGTGGGTGTGGCTCAGGCTGATCTCCCAGGTGGTCAGGCCAAGCTGTTCGGCCAATCGCGCCGCCTCGCCATGCAGCCGCAGGATGGGCCGCCCCCGGTGGTCGCAGTCGACCTCGATCTCTTTCCAGCCCACGTCGCCGATGCCCGTGCCCAGCGCTTTGGCTGCGGCTTCTTTGGCGGCAAAGCGGGCCGCCAGGCGCTCCGGTCTGCCCATGCACTGGGCGCACTCGTTCTCGGTGAAGAAACGCGCGTAGAACCTGTCGCCATAGCGCTCCAGGCTGCGCGCGATCCGCTCCACGTCCATCAGGTCTACGCCGACTCGCAGCATATCATTCCCAACGATTGTATCGCCCCCTGGCTGCTTGCGGCGAGGGGGTTGGGGTGAGGTCAAGACTCGCCTTCCGGCCCGGCGACGGCCAGCGCGTAGGCGCGCGGCGACAGGTACTTACGTGCAGCGGCCAGCACGTCCTCGCGGGTGATGGCGTTGATCATGTCGGCGTACTGGCGCAGGTAATCCAGGCCCAGGTTGTATGTCTCGATATTCAAGATAGACGACGCGACGCCCTCATTGCTTTCCAGGTTCAGCGGTAAGCGCCCGGTGAAGTTGGCCTTGTTGTCGGCCAGATCGTCCTCGCTGACCGGTTCCGAGGTGATACGCTCGATCTCGACCAGGATGCTGTCGATGGCCCGCTTGACATTGACCGGGTTGACGCCTGCGTAGATCTGCCAGGGGCCAGGCCCCATCCCGCCATTGACGCGGCTGCTCGAATAGTAGGCCAGCCCCTGATCCTCGCGGACGGTCTTGCCCAGGCGGCCCATCATGCCGAAGACCCCCAGGATACTGTTGGCGAGGTTGGCTGCCTGATAATCCGGGGCAAAGCGCGATGGCCCCGGCCAGCCAAGCACGATGTCCGACTGCGTTTTGCCGGGGACAAAGGTGAACTGCTGGCGCGTTTCAGGCAGCGCAGGCGCATCAGGCAAGGCCGGAACCGCTGGCTGCGCTGGATTGTGCCAGTCGCCCAGGATGTCGCGCACCTGCCGGATGGCGTCCTGGGTTTTGACCGCGCCCACAATGACGATGATCATCCCGCGCGGCCCGTAGTGCCGCTGGTGGAAAGCCGCCATCTCGTCCAGCGTAATGCTGCTGACGGTGTTGATCTCGCCCTGCGTGCTGCGGCTGTAAGGGTGAACTTCGGGATAGGCCAGCTTGCGAAAGGTCTCGTTCGCCACCGAGCGCGTATCCTGGGCGCGGATGCGCAAGCCCGTCAGGATTTCGCCGCGCAGCCGCTCGGTCTGATCTGCCGGAAAGGCCGGGTTACGCACGGCATCGGACAGCAGATCGAGCAGCACAGGCAGGTCTTCGGCCAGACTTTTGCCGTTGAAGCTGGTGGTATGGACGCCCCCGCCAATGCCCAGGCTGGCCCCGATCCCTTCCAATGTCTCGTGGATGGTGTCGAAATCGCGGGTGCGCGTCCCGCGCAGGAGTGACCCGGCCACGAAGCTGGCAAGCCCGGCCTTGTCCGCCGTCTCAAAGAGACTGCCCACGTTCAGCGACCCGGCAATGACAACGGAAGCAGTGGTGAAGTTTTCTCGCGCCAGGACGACGATGCCGTTGGGCAGCACCTCGCGGGCAATGTCATCCGAACCCGGCAGCGCGTTTCGTTTGCCGGACATTGTCGGCTCAGGCATGGTTGCCTTCTCCCTGCTCCTCGCCGCCATCAGGCGCGGTAGGAACGAACCAACCTACCGTCCGCTGCGAGGGCCGGAGGTATTTCTGCGCAACTTCGTGAACGTCGTCCAGGGAGATAGCCCGGAGGCGTTCCTCAAAGGTCAGGAACCAGTTGTAGTCGCCGGTGACGTGTTCGTAATAAGCCAGCATAAACGCCTGGTTGGTGACGGTCTCCCCGCTGTAGGCGAACAGCGCGCGGGCCTGCTTCTTGGCCTTGTCGAGTTCAGGCTGCGTGATCTGGCCTTTGACCGCCTTATCGAGTTCGGCAAAGAGCGCCGCCTCAACTTCTTGGAGCGTGTGACCTTCACGCAATGTCACATCGATATAGTACAGGTAGGGATCGATGGACGGCAGCAGCCCGGAACTGATCGCGGCGGCCAGTTCCGTCTTGACCAGCGCCTGGTACAGCCGCGAGGTCTTGTTGCCGACCCCGCCGCCGCCAAAGCCGCTGGCCCCACCCAGGATGCTGTCCAGCATATACAGCTTCATCCAATCCGGGTGCTTGGCCTCCGGCACGCGATAGGCCACCGCCAGGTATTCCGTTGGGCCGGGGCGCTCCACGCGGACGCGCCGCTCGCCCTGCTGCGGCGGCTCCGGACGGACAAAAACAGGCGGCGTTGGCCCGGCTGGAATCTGGCCGAAGATCGCCTCGATCCGGGCGATCATGGCCTGCGTATCGAAGTCTCCTACCGCGGCGGCAATGGCATTGTTTGGTACGTAGTAGGTGCGGTAGTGCCGGTATAAATCGTCGCGGGTCATGGTTTGCAGGTCGGTCATGTCGCCGATGATCTCATGGTGGTAGCCGTGTACCCGGAAGGCCGCGCCTTGCAACTCTTCGCCGAGCCAGAACATCGGGCTGTTTTCGCTGCCCTGCCGCTCAGAGATGATCACAGTGCGCTCCGATTCGACTTCTTCGGGGTCGAATTTGGCGTTGACCATCCGATCCGCTTCGGCGCGCAGCGCCAGGTCGATCCGATCCGAGGGCAGCGTTTCAAAGTAAGCCGTGTAGTCGAAGGAGGTTTGCGCGTTCCAGATGCCGCCCTCCCGGTCAATGGCTTTGTCCAGGTAGCCGGGTGGGAACTGCTCGGTTCCCTTGAACATCATGTGTTCGACCCAGTGCGAGGCTCCGGTCAGCCCGGTAGGTTCGTTGCGGCTGCCGATGCGATAGAGCACCCACCAACTGATCAGCGGGGCGTTGTGCATCTCTTTGAGCAGGATGGTCATGCCGTTCGGCAAAATGTGGCGGGTCACGTTATTGTTTCTCATGGGCCTTCCCGTCGTCCATTGAACCCCGATAGCCACGCCCAACCCCACGATACTGGAAGCCCAGCGCTTTCATCTGCGCCGGATCGTACAGGTTCCGCCCGTCGATCAGGATCGGCTGTTTCATGGCCCGGCAGATGCGCTCCATATCCAGCGATTTGAACTCGTTCCAGGGTGTGGCGATCACCAGGGCATCACAGCCCTGCGCCAGCTCATACGGATCATCGCACAACTGGAGATATGGCGCTACTCGTGCCGCGTTTTCGCCCGCCACCGGATCGTAGCCGCGCACGATGGCGTCCTGATTGTGCAGCTTGTTGGCAATGTCCAGCGCCGGGGACTCGCGGATGTCGTCGGTGTTCTCTTTGAATGCGAGGCCGAGGACGCCAATCACCTTACCATTCAGAGAACCCAACACGTCACGCAGCTTGAGGACTATCTGGCGGCGTTGCGTGTCGTTAATATCCATGACGGACTTTAGCAATTGAGGATGTGTGCCGTGAATCTGCGCCATGTAGGCCAGGGCGCTTACGTCTTTGGGGAAGCAGTTGTCGCTCACCAGGCCAGATGCGCTTATGACTGTGCGTGTTGTCGTCTCAAGGCTGTACACTGTTTTTTCTGAATCCTCGTATTCTACAGCGTTCACAGTCAGTACAGCATGTACCTTATTCCTGACGAAGCCGCGCTGCGCAACGTGGCGCTGATAGCCTGACAGGATCGTCTCAATTTGCTCCCGGTGCTTGCCGCCGAACACCTCTTTGAGCATCTCGAACTGTGCGTAGCCACTCACACGCAGAATGTATGCAACCTGCTTGGACTTGTTCATCAAGCGAGTGCGGATTGAGGGAATGACGCCGATGGTTTGCAGTAGCAGGGCCATTCCATCGGCCAGCCGTTTACTGACCGTTGCATATTCAAGCATGACGTTTTTGCCGTTTTGTACGGGTGTCACCGCGCCATCTCCGCTGAATGCGCCACGAACCAGTTCATAGCGCAGTTCTGGCGACACATTGAAGGCCAGCGACGGTAGTGTTTTGTCGTCCGAGCGCGTGCCGCATTTCAGCACATCACGGAGCAACCATGCAAAGATGCGCGACGATATAATAATAGTCGTAGAACTCGTGTTGTGTCGTTCGATGAATTTCAGGCCGTAGTGAGCCAGGATACGCCGCAAATCGTCAATGTACTCAAGTTCATTCTCGTGGAAACTGAACAGAACACGATCCCGCTGTGCGTCTCCTCGCCCGGTGTCACGAGTGATGCAGCCCTCCGCAAGATAATAGCCGCACAGTCTCAGCCAATCGGCGTCCACCGGGATCAGGGCGTCGATCTTGGTTGCGGCGCCTTTGGCCGTGTAGAGCCGCAAGTTCTGGGCAGGCACATCGAGCAGATTTTGCTCGGTCAGGTAGCTATACAGCCGCAGAGACATTCGATTATTCTGCTTGATCTCATGGGGATGGCGCAGCATTTCCGAGGGAACGTGCCTGCCAAATTTGGCGTACTGTTCGGTGAACGCCCGGTCTTTGGGCGATACGTAAACGTCACCTTCCAGTTCCGTTCCTCGCAGCAAATCGATCAGGTTGAGCACTTCGGGCTGTGCGTCCAGCGCAGGCACCTCGCAGAGCGTCATCAGTTGGTCGCCGGGCGCTACGTCGATAGCCGGAACGATCTGAAAGCCGGAAGCGGTGTGCAGAATGACTGGATGATCCGCCGTGACTGTCACCGTGCGACCCATACTGGACAGGATGTTGACCATCGTTCCCTTGTAGGGGCGGCGCGTGAATGCTTTCACGTTGGCGATGGTCGGGCATCCTGTTTCTAAATCGAAGGCCAGGACACGTTTGTTGGTTGGCGCAATCACTTCCACCTCGTCGCCCTGGAATGGCTGGCCTGCCTCAGCAAACAGCGATTCCAGCGATCTGGTAACGATATTGCCGCCTTCAAAGGCGAATATCGTTTCACTGCCGAGGAAGCAACTCCCCCCGAATCCGACGCCCGCTTCCAGGAAGTGGTGGCCGATACGCTTGTCGTAGCCCATGCCCTGCGCCACTTCTTTCACGTCCGCGCCCAGAGCCTCGCAGATGTTGGCGATCTCGTTGATGAAGCTGATGCGCGTCGCCAGGAACGCATTCGAGGCATACTTGATCATCTCGGCAGTGCGCAGATCGGTGATGACGATGGGCGCGCGCAAGGACAGGTGCAACTGTGCAACCCGGTTGGCCGCGTCTCTGTCGGTGGAACCGAGCACCGTCCGATCCGGGTTGAAGAAGTCGCGGACAGCGGACCCTTCGCGCAGGAATTCGGGACAGCTGACGACGGAAAACGGGATCGGCTTCGACTGGTTTTCCTGGATGATGCCTGCCACCCAGTCGCCCGTGCCAACAGGCACAGTGGACTTGTTGATGACGATCAACGGGTGATCCATGTGCCGCGCGATCTCCTCGGCGGCCATGCGGACGTATTGCAGGTCGGCCTCGCCGTCCACCCCTTCGGGCGTCCCCACACAGATAAAGACAAACTCGGCATCGCGCAGCGCCTCGTCATAGCGTGTCGTGAAGTTGAGGCGGCCTGCCTTGACGTTGCGCTCAACAATTTCCTTGAGGCCGGGTTCATAAATGGGCATGATGCCGTTTTTCAGGTTTTCGATGCGCTTCTCGTTAATGTCCAGCGCCACGACCCGGTTGCCCAGGTCGGCGAAGCAGGTTCCCGTCACCAGACCGACGTAGCCGACGCCAATTACGCAGAGGTTGTTCATAGTGGTCCTTTCCAGCTATGTGCCAGAAGAAAAGTCGGACAGGACGCGCGCTGCAACTTCACGCCCGATCCGCACAGCATAATTCGTGCCACGATCCCAGGGGTAGACCTGGCTCATGCTGGCAAGGTATACGCCGGGGATCGGTGTTTTCAAATCGGGGATATTCCGCGAGTGGTTGACGAACGGGATAGGCTGCGCGTAGGGAGCACGGAACACCCAGCGCTTGCGAATCCAATCCGGCTTGAAAGCGGGGTTGAAGGTTGGCAGCGCGGCAATGAAGCGCTCGGCCAGGGCATCCTCGCTCCATTTGAAATACTCGTGCTCGGTGGCGACGTAATCGCCACAATAGACCAGATGATCGCCACCATAGTGCTCCGGGGGCAGGTAGTTGGTGTGCTCGACTAGTGCCAGGAACGGGAACTGGCTGATCGACTTGTCCGGGCTGCTGGCGGGTAGGTTCAGCCAGTACGTGCCGTCGGTCAACAACTGGTGCTTGAGCGCCAGGATGAGCACCACCGCGCCCATACTTTTCAGGCCGCGCAGCTTGTCGGCATACTCGCCCGACAGTTCAGGAGCCATCCTGAGCATCGCCGCCGGGGAACTGGTGCTGATCACGGCGTCAAAATCGGCGCTCTGGTCGGCCACCGTGACTTTGACGGCGCCGCCCTCGCGCCGGACATTCTGAACGGGCGACTTGAAGCAGATGGTCACACCTTGCGCTTGCAGGCGCGCGGCGAACATGTCCAGGAAACGCTGGAAGCCGCCCTCAAACGTGCCGAGCCGGGTGGTGCGCGTGTAGATACGCGCCCAGAACCAGGCCATCGTCACGTCGCGGTACACGTCGCCAAACTTGCCGATCAGCATGGGCTTCCAGAGCATGTCATAAGCGGCCCGGCCCATGTACCGCACGAGCCATTCTTCCGCCGTGTATTTTTCCATCGCCCGCCAGTTGGTGGTCAGACGCAGGTACAGCCCGACGAATCCAAAGCGTAGTTTCGGGATCAGAGGCAGGTTGGGGAAAAGCAGCATCGAGAGGGGATTGTCGAACAGGTAGGCTTTGCCCCGCGACCACAGGGACGTTTTCGGGCGCGGGAACAGCACCTTATCGCGCCAGCCCAGTTCCTCGATCAGCCTCAGGATGTCTTTGTCCGACTGGAACCAGTGGTGGTAATACTTTTCCAGTTCCCAGTCCCAGTGCTCGTCACGGAAACCCGCCGCCAGGCCGCCAACGCGCTCCCCGATCTCAAAAAGCGTAACGTGATGCCGGGCTTTGCTCAGGTCGTAGGCAGCGGCCAACCCCGCCGGGCCAGCGCCCACAATCGCAATGCGCATCAGGCCACCACCTCACCCTCTACGCTCTTGTGCTGTTCGGTAGCCACCACCTCAGACGCTTCCTGGAAGGAATGCCACGACAGGCCCTGCTGTGCCAGGTAGACGAAGCCAAGCAGCGTGATCGGCAGCCACAGGGCCGCGTGAAGCACCAGCGTGTAGCCGGCGGCAAGCTGCTGCGGCACGCCAAACGTCGCCAGCACTTTGATGCCCGGCCCGTCGAACGTGCCGATGTAGCCGGGTGCGCCGGGCAGTGTGGTCGCCAGGTTGACCACCGCTGTCATCAGCATCAGGACGAAAAAGCTGACCTGGAAATTGAAAGCGTGCATGACAAACCAGTATTTGGTCGTCTCCGTCAGCCAGATGAAAACCGAGGATACGAGCGTCATCAACAGGTCGCGCGGGCTGCGCAGACTTTCCAACCCTTCCATGAAATGATCGGCGGTGCGGTGAACAGGTTCTTGCAGGGCGTGGGGCAGAAAGCGCGCGATAAAAAAGCCATAGACGCGGCGGGCCTGCGCCGGGCGCAGGGCCAGGAAAAAGAAGACGGCCAGCGCGCCGAAAAAGGCCACCGTGCCCAGGATGACCATCGTGCGCAGCCAGTCCTGCTGGATGGGCGCGAAGGGCAGCGCCGCGAACACGAAGATCAGCATGACCAGGCCGTCAAAAATGCGCTCGACAATGATCGTGGCGAGGCTGGCCGTGATCTTCACGTTCTCGTTGCGCTTCAAGACGTAGGCGCGGATCACTTCGCCCGCCCGAAAGGGGTAGACGTTGTTGCCCATATAGCCGATCACGACGATGGGGAAGAGGGCCTTCAGGGGCACGGCCTTCAGCGGGCGCAGCAGGTAGTACCAGCGCCAGGTGCGGCCCCACACGGCCAGGAAGTAAACCACCACGCCCGGCGCTAACCAGATGAAATTGGCATGGGTGATCTTATCCCAAACATCGGCGAGGTTCAGTCCTTGCAGCCCGTAGATCAAAAAGATTACGCTGACAACAATGCCCACACCCAGAACGAACCAACGCCTCATTCACGTCTCCGCATACAGCGCGAACCTTCGGTACAGACCCGGTACAAACTGCGGGATTCTACCCTGCGCAGCAGTCCGATACCAGTACACACCGGGCGCGGCATTACCTCACCGCGAACGGGATGGAGCCACCATCACAGCCCAATCTCTATGCAGCGCTCTCCCCGACTTTCGATCTCAGGTAAGCATCCATGAACTCGTCCAGGTGTCCGTCCAGGACGGCGGCAGTGTTGCCCGTTTCGTAGTCAGTGCGGTGATCCTTGACCATCTGGTAGGGGTGCAGCACGTAGGAGCGAATCTGGCTACCCCAGCTCTGCTCGACGTGTTCGCCCTTAAGCTGGGCGCGTTCGGCCTGCTGTTTCTGCATTTCCAGGTCGAGCAGCCGCGCTTTGAGCACCTGCATGGCGCGCTCTTTGTTCTGCGCCTGGCTGCGCTCGTTCTGGCAGGTCACGACCAGGCCCGTCGGCTTGTGGACGATGCGCACGGCGGTTTCGTTCTTCTGGACGTGCTGGCCGCCCGCGCCACTGGAACGGTAAAAGTCGATTTCCAGGTCTTTCTCGTCGATCTGGATGTCGATGTCGCCCTGCACGTCCGGCACGACCTCGACCAGCGCAAAGGATGTATGGCGGCGCTTGGAGGCATCGAACGGGCTGATTCGCACCAGGCGATGTTCGCCGCGCTCGGATTGCAGGTAGCCGTAAGCGTAGTCGCCCTTGATGGACAGCGTGACACTTTTGATGCCGGCTTCCTCACCATCGGTCTGATCCAGAATCTCGGTTTTCATGCCATGCATTTCGGCCCAGCGCAGGTACATGCGCAGCAGCATGGCCGCCCAGTCCTGCGCCTCGGTTCCGCCTGCGCGCGCATGGATCGAGAAAATGGCATTTTCGGCGTCGTATTTGCCGCTCATCAGCGCCTCAAAAGTCAGCTTGTCCACGACCTTGCGCAGCGCATCGACCTCGGTGGTCAGATCGGCGTTCAGGCTGTCATCGTCCAGTTCGGCCAGTTCCAGCGCATCGTTGATGCGGCCCTGGATTTCGCGCCAGCGCGCCACCTCCGCCTTAAGGCGACTCAGGCGCTGCATGACCTGCTGCGCCGCGCGCGGGTCATCCCAGAAGTTGGGCGCGGCGGATTGCTCCTCAAGCTGCGCGGCCTGTCGCTCCTTTCCGGCTATGTCAAAGACGCTCCGTGAGGTGTTCAATCGTTTCCTTCATTTCGTTCAACTGGCTGATCAAGGCTTCCATATTGTGCTGTTCTCCTCAGTTAGTGGCTCGTGATCTTTCAATGCAGTTTACCTCACCCCCTGACCCCCTCTCCACCCTGTGGAGAGGGGGAACTGGTTGGCGAATATCGCTCGTTTCCCCTCTCTGCTTGCGGAGAGGGGCTGGGGGTGAGGTTTTTCTTATTCTTCAAACAGGCTGTCCACGAACGAATCGGGGTTGAAAAACACCAGGTCTTCCATGCGCTCGCCCAGGCCAACGTAGTGAATGGGCAGGCCCATCTCCTGCTGGATGGCAAACACCATGCCGCCTTTGGCCGTCCCATCCAGCTTGGTGACGATCACGCCCGTGAGCTTGACGGCCTCGCTGAAGCCTTTGGCCTGCGAGAGCGCATTCTGCCCTGTCGTGCCGTCCAGCACGATCAGGACTTCGTGCGGCGCGTCGGGCACAACCTTGCCCATCACGCCTTTGATCTTGCGCAGTTCTTCCATCAGGTTGTACTTGGTTTGTAGGCGGCCCGCCGTGTCTACAATCAACACGTCGTAGCCGCGCGACCTGGCTGCTTTAACGGCATCGTAGACCACCGCGCCCGGATCGCCGCCGGGCAGCCCGGCGATGACTGGCGAGCCAGCCCGCTCACCCCACTGCTGCAACTGCTCGATAGCAGCGGCGCGGAAGGTATCTCCGGCGGCGATCATCACCTTGCGGTTGTTGTTGACGAGCCGCCTGGCGAGTTTGCCGATGGTCGTCGTCTTGCCGGAGCCGTTCACCCCGACGATCAGGATCACCGACAGTTCGCGCCCGCTGATGTTGAGCGGGGTCGGCGGCTTGAGCAAAGCGCGCAGTTCTTCCTTCAAGGCTTTGCGCAGTTGGTCGGGGCGGGTCATGCCTTCGCGCCTGTAGCGTTCACGCAGGCGCTTGATGAGCAGTTCGGTGGTCGCCACGCCAACGTCAGACTGGACAAGCATCGCTTCGAGGTCTTCCCAGGTTTCCTCGGTGATGTCCACGTTGCCAAGCGCCTGATTGATGCGCCCGAAAAACGATTGGCGCGTTTTGCTCAAACCCTGACGAAAAATATCCACTCCGGCAATCTCCTGTTCGTTCTGCGCGGCAGGCTCCGATGAGTCTGCTGTGCTGGTTCGGGGCATTCGGCTACGGATTGCTGCCAACGCGCATACCAGTATCGGGACGGCGGCAGCAATCCCTGAGATACAATCATCGGATCATTCACGCTGATGTGCCTGGGGTACGCTTGCAGGCGAGCCAGATCACTGTGGAGAGTATAGCTTACTCACGAAGATTGCTCATCCGGGTGAAAGACCTTCGCCGGATGCCAGCGATCTGCGCCCTGGCTTTCCAGGATGGCGATCAGGCGTCCGGCGGCGTAGGCGCGGCACAGCGGCGCAGCCTTATGCTCAACACACTGGATCATCCGGCCATGCAGCACGTCGTCGGCCTGCTGGTCGTCCAGGTAAAGCGCGGGCATATCGGCCAGCGCAATATGCTCATCGATCAGGTAGCGCCGCCATGTGCCATCTTGCATAGCTGTCGTCAGCGTATCCCAGCCAATCGGCTCTCGCAGCGACCCGCTGCGCATCCGGCATAGCGACGTGAGATGCCCACCCACGCCGAGCAGCGCACCGAGATCGTGCGCAATGCTGCGAATGTATGTCCCCGGCGAACAGCCGATCAGCAACTGGACTTCGGGCAGGGCCATATTGAGCAGCACCGTTTCAAGCTGGACGGTGCGCGGCTGCCGTTCGATTTCCTCGCCCTGCCGTGCCAGGTCGTACAGCCTGTGCCCCTCGTGCCTGAGGGCGCTGTACATGGGCGGTCTCTGCTGCACCTCGCCCCGGAAGTGCGCCAGCGCGGCCTCTACAACTTCTGGCGTCAGGTGGCTGGTGTCGGCGGTGGCGACGACCTGGCCGTCGGCGTCGTAGGTGTTCGTCTCCACGCCGAGCAGGATGGTCGCCTCGTAAACTTTGTGCGAGTTCATGACGTACTCGCTCAGGCGAGTGGCTTCGCCAATGCACAGCACCAGGATACCTGTCGCCATCGGGTCAAGCGTCCCGGCGTGGCCGATCCGCCGGATGCCCGTGCCGCGCCGCACCCTCGCCACCACGTCATGGCTGGTCATGCCGCGCGGTTTGTCGATCACCAGAAAGCCAAATGGTTCAGGCATTGACTTCACCCCACTACTGGCGAGCCGGCACGGGCCGCTTCCTTCAACATCGGGATGACCTGCCTCTCGATGTCGGACAGCGTGCCGCTGACCGTTGCACCCGAAGCCTGGACATGCCCACCTCCACCCAGGCTGGTCGCAACCTGCGAAACGTCGAAGCCCGGTATGGCACGGAAACTGAGTTCGATCTTATCGCCGTCTTTTTCCGTCAAAACGCAGGAAATGTAGGCTTCGTCGGCCTGAAGCAGCAAACTGACCAGCCCGCCGTCTTTGGTGCTGCCGTTAACGTTCGCGGCGCGGCGCGCTTCCCGTGTGACGACGGCCCAGATGACGTGATCCTCGATGCGCACGGTGGGCATGACCTGTGCCCACAGGCGGATGATGTCGGTAGACATGCGGTTGACCGTATTCTGCACGACAAAGGTCAGGTCGCCGCCCGCCTGCATCAGGCGCTGCGCCTTGCCGAGCGTATCCGCAGTCACGTTGCTGGTGCGGAAGCACAGCGTGTCAGTCACGATACCGCACAACAAACATTGGGCCACGTCGGGCGTCAACGGCCAGTGCCAAGTGTCCAGCAGGTCAAGAACGACCTCGGCGCTGGCGACGGTGCGGCCCTCCACGATGTTGGCGTCTCCGAAGCGCGTGTTGGTCGGATGATGATCGATGTTGATCAGCGGCACGGCCAGGGCACGGGCAGCCTTGCCGACCTCACCCATGCGGCTTTCGTCACCACAGTCCACCGCCACGATCAGATCGGCCTGAACACCCGTCAGATTGTCGCGCACGTCGGCGGAACCGGGCAGAAAGCGCAGACCCGGCGGCACACCCTCGTCCACAGCCAGCGTCACCGTTTTGCCCAAGTGCCGCAGCGCGTGGCCTATGCCGAGCAGCGTGCCGATGGCGTCGCCGTCCGGCGAAACGTGTGTCAGGACGATGACACGGGAGGCGGCCTCCAGCAGTGTCCGGGCACGCTCACGCTCCATCGCCGTCCTCAGCACCGTCCTCAGCGTCACCCTCAGACAGGGGCGGCAGGTGCAGCCGATCCAGGGCCTGCTCGATGGCCTCACCCCGGCTCAGGGTGATGTCCCAGTGGAAATAGAGGATGGGCGTCCGACGCAGCCGGATACGCTTGCCGAGTTCGCGGCGCAGGAAGCCGTTGGCGCGTTTCAGCCCGGCCATCACCTCCTCCTGGCGTTCCTCATTGCCGAGCGCATTGACATAGACGTTGGCATACTCAAGCTCCTGATCGAGCACTACCTCCGTCACCGTTACGTCGTGGAGCGCCGGATCGGTCACTTCCAACAGCAGCAAACCACTTAGAATCTCCCGGATGCGATCCGCCATCCGTTCCTGTTTAAGAGTCATTCCAACACATCTCCATCCGATTGGCCTCACCCCCTCTCCAACTGGGGGAACCGGTAGGCATTAGCACTGGCATTGGTTCCCCTCTCTGCCTGCGGAGAGGTCAGGGGTGAGGTGCCGCTAGTTCACGCGCTCGCGGACGGTGAATTCCAGCAGATCGCCGGGCGCGAAGTCTTCAAAGCCATCCACGCTCACGCCACACTCGAAGCCGGCGCGCACCTCACGCACGTCTTCCGTTTCGCGTTTGAGCGAACTGACCGCTGCATTCTCGATCAGCAGATTAGCACCCCGGCGGACGCGCACTTTGGCGTTGCGCCGAATCTCGCCCTCGCGGACGATACACCCGGCGATCTTGCCGACCTTCGAGATTTTGAAGACCTTGCGCACTTCCGCCACACCGATCACTTTGTCCTCATAGACGGGTTCAAGCATCCCCTTGAGGGCCTTTTCCACGTCCTCGATCAACTGGTAGATGACGTTATACAACCGAATCTCGACGCCCTGGGATTCGGCGAGGCGACGAGCCGCATTGTCCACATCCACGTTGAAGCCGATGATGATGGCGTGTGACGAGACGGCCAGGTTGACATCGTTTTCGGTGATGTTGCCCGTTTCAGCGTACAGAACCTTGACCTTGAGTTCCTCGCTTTTGATATCCTTGATGGAGTTCTCTATCGGTTCCAGTGACCCCTGCACGTCCACTTTCAGGATCAGGCGCAGTTCCTTCACGTCGCCTGCCTCTGCCCGGCTGAACAGGTCTTCCAGGGTCAGCGGACGGCGCTCACGCCCCATGGCCGCACTGGCGCTGGCCTGCTTGCGCTCCTCGACAACGGCTCGCGCGGCGCGTTCGTTCTTGTAAGTGGTGAAGGTGTCGCCTGCCGCAGGCATCTCATTGAGGCCCATGACCAGCACAGGCGTGGACGGCCCGGCCTCACGGATAGGTTTACCGTTCTCATCGAACATGGCGCGAATGTGGCCGATGGCTGTACCCGCCACCACGATGTCGCCGTTTCTGAGCGTGCCGTTCTGGACAAGCAGAGTCGCCAGGACGCCGCGCGCCTTTTCGATGCGGGCTTCCAACACCACCCCGGCAGTCTTGCCCTTCGGGTTGGCGACGATCTGCATCTCCTCTGCCGTGAGCAGGATCGCCTCCAGGAGGTCATCAATGCCGATCTTTTCGCGGGCCGAGACGGGGACGACCATCGTGTTGCCGCCCCAATCGTCGGGGGTGAGGCCGACATCGGCCAGTTCTTGCTTGACGCGATCCGGGTTGGCGTTGCGCTTGTCGATCTTGTTGAGCGCCACCACAATCGGCACGTGGGCAGCCCGTGCGTGGGCAATCGCCTCCCTGGTGGTCGGCATCACGCCGTCGTCCGCCGCGACAACCAGCACGGCGATGTCCGCGCCCTGTGCACCGCGCGCGCGCATGGCCGTGAACGCGGCGTGGCCGGGCGTATCCAGGAAGGTGATTTTACGCCCGTCACGGTTGACCTGGTAGGCGCCGATATGCTGCGTAATGCCGCCGGCCTCGCCTTCGGCCACGTTCGCCTTGCGGATCGCATCCAGCAGCGAGGTCTTCCCGTGATCGACGTGGCCCAGGATGGTGACGACGGGCGGGCGCGGGACGAGGTTTTTCGGGTCTTCGTCCGCGTACAGGCGCTTCCACTGCGGGGTCTGTTCTTCCTCGGCAGCTTCCTGAACTTCCTCGACGTAGGGTTGAGCCTCGAAGCCCATTTCTTCGACCACGATGGCGGCTGTGTCGTAGTCAATCTGCTGGTTGATGGTCGCCATGATGCCATTGCTAATCAGGCGCTTCATGATTTCAATGGGGCTGGCGGAGATCAGGTTCGCCAAGTCACGAACCGTCAGGAATTCGGGGATCTCTACAATCTGTCGTTCTTTTGCCATACGTAACCCTCCATGCGGGGCCGCACAGCAGGCACGTTTGGCGTCAGGATCAAAGGCCTACATGATGCCCCTCACCAGTTGCACAGTGCCATGCGGTCTGCTTCTCAAATCCATTGCTATCGTCAGGTAATAGATAACAGAGTCTGGAATCCAGACGCTGCGAGTGCGGGAAAACATACGTCCGTCAGGCCCGTGTCTCTGTTATCATGTGTAATGCCTCGTTTAGTCGTTGTTTATCTTCCGCCGTCAAGGTCGTGCGCAGCGCCCTGTCCAAGACATCCGACTGGATGGCACGCTGCCAGCAACTCACCTGGCTGCACAGATACGCGCCGCGCCCGTTGCGTTTGCCGGTGGGGTCAAGCTGCACGCCCGCGTCGGCGGTGCGCACAATGCGCGTCAGCGTGCGTTTAGCGCTGGTCACCTTGCATACCACGCACGTGCGTTGGGGAATGTGTTTGCGTCGTCCCTGCTCTTTCATCACGTGACACTCCCGCCCCCCTCTCCGCAAGCCGAGAGGGGGCCAGAGCTAAGTTCCTCGGTTCACTCGTCGAAGTCCGCCCAATCGCGGGCGCGGCCACCCTTGCGTTTGCGCTTGGCGACAACCTCACCGCGCCGCTCATCAAAGATCAGTTCGCGGCGACGATTCTTGCCCTTCTTGCCACCCTTCTTCTTCTTGTCGCCCGGCCCTTCTTCCGCTTCTTCCAGGTCTTCCGGCTCTACGTAAGGCTCGTAGTCCACCGCTTCCACCTCAGCCGGTTTGGGCACGGGTCGCCGCACGACTGGCACCGCAGGTGACCTGCCGGCGACAGGTTCCGGCGCGGGCCGAGGTTCCTCATCGACGAAGGCCGGTGGCGCTTCTTCCTCTTCCTCTTCACCGCTCACCACCGGCACTTCCACCGGCGCGGCGACGGCGAGTGCTGCTTGCGTTTCCGGTGGCGCTGCTGGCGAAGGCGCGGCCTGAACAGGCGCTTCGGGCTGGCTCAGGACCAGCGAGTCGATAGCTTCCTTGATGGCATCCATTGCGTCGTCACCTGCATTGGCTGCATCAAGCGTCGCCCTCAGGTTTTCTTCGTCGGCTTGCAGGCGAACCATCAATTCACCCACGTTGTTGATCGCTTTGAGCGCCTGCACAATGTCGTCGGCCAGTTCGAGTTCTTCGAGTGGCATCTCGAAGGCGCGGGCCGGGATGTTCGGGCGCACCTTTTCCATGGCCTTGAGCCGCTTGGCGCGCCCAGCCTCGCGCTGCTCCAACTGGCGCTGCTCGACCATCTGCACAAAACGCGACAGGGTCTGGTATTCTTCGGGCATGACCGCACGTTCGGCGCGTTTCTTCTCCAGGATGCGCTCGACTTCGGCCACCAGATCGGGCTGCTCGGCAGCCAACGCGGATAGCGGCGGCTCGTGAATACTCGCCATCGCCGTGATAGCAGCCTCGCTCACGCTCTTGATGTCAATGCGCCAGCCCGTCAGCTTGGCAGCGAGGCGCGCATTCTGTCCCTCGCGGCCAATTGCCAGCGACAGTTGGTCATCGGGCACGATGACAATGGCGGTGTGGCCCTGGTCGAGATCATCTTCCAGGTACACGCCCGTGACGCGGGCCGGGCTGAGGGCCTTGGCAATGAACACCGCCGGGTCGGCGTTCCACTCGATAACGTCGATTTTCTCTTCGTTGAGTTCCTTGACGATGTTCTGGATGCGCATCCCGCGCAGGCCAACGCAGGCGCCTACCGGGTCCACGCCGGGTTGCAGCGCCGAGACGGCCACTTTGGAGCGGTGTCCGGCTTCACGGGCAATATTTTTGATCTCGACCTGCCCGTTATAAATCTCCGGCACTTCGTATTCCAGCAGGCGGCGCAGCATGTTCTTGTGGGCACGCGAGACGACGATCTGCGGGCCGCGATTGCTTTCCTTGACTTCCAGCACGTAAGTCCGAATCTTGTCGTGCGGACGGTAGCGTTCGCCCTGAATCTGCTGGTTGCGGGGCATGATCGCTTCGGCACGGCCCAGACTCAGGGTGATGTGCTGGCCGCTGACGCTTTGCACCTGCCCGGTGATCAGGTCGCCTTCCCGATCCCGGTATTCCTCATACAGCGCCTTGCGTTCGGCCTCTCGAATCTTTTGCAGGATCACCTGCTTGGCGGTCTGCGCCGCGATCCGCCCGAAGTTCTTGACGTTGTAATCGACAGGAACCATGACCATATCGCCAAGCTGCGCGTTCGGATCAAAATAACGCGCTTTTTCCAGCGACACCTCGGTGCGTTCGTTCATGACTTCCTCGACGACTTCCATCTCGACGAGGATTTTGTGCCGGTTGGTCACGAGGTCCACCTCGGCCTCGACGCGCTGGGCCGGACTGGCGCCACTGTCGCGTCGGTAGGCCGACACCAATGCCTGTTGAAGCGCATCGACCACGATTTCTCGCGGAAGGTGGTGCGCTTCGGTGATCTCGTTGAAGGCCAGCGTAAATTCGCTCTTTGCCATCGCCCTTACAGAACTCCACAATTTCTCTTGATATAAGCAAAAAGTGGGGGTTGCCCACTTTTCCGCCCAATCTCAACTCGTTTGTTAGGATACCATATTTTGGCGGGGTTGGCAAGGGGCGGCACAGCCGGGTTAGAATTAAGACCTGGTGCGGGGAGTTCTGCATTGAAAGGCGGAAATTATGAAACGTGTGTTGCTCGGTCTATTCGCCGTTGCGCTGATCGTGATTTCAAGTTCGACTGGTCTGACGCTACAGGCAGCACCGTTGAACCAGACAACGCCTGCCCCGTCGGCGGGCTGGGGAGTGGGCGCGCTGCTGCGCGTCAAAGCCTCTGTGCCGTTTAGCTGGCTGCGCAGCGTGCCGTCGGTTGGCGGCAGCGTCCTCGACACTGCGCCGCGGGGTGATTACCTGGTGGTGGCGTCGGCTTCGCCGGCCTGGGATGGCGTGCAGTGGTGGTGGCAGGTTCGCCGGGGCAGCGTGGTCGGTTGGGTGGAAGAAGGCTCGCTGGAACTGGTGATCGCGGCGCCCACGCCCGGCCCCACCAATACCCCCGCGCCCACCGTCGTTGTGCCGACAGCCACCCCCAGGCCGCCTGACCAACCTGCCGACTGGACCATTGGCACAACGCTGCACTTGAAGGCGGGTGTGCCGTTTGGCTGGCTGCGCAGCGCCGCTTCTCCATCGGGCGTGGTCGTCGATACGGCACGCAGCAACGACCTTCTGACCGTTGTTTCCGCGCCACCGCAGGCCGATAACCTGGGTCAGTTGTGGTGGCTGGTACGCCGCACCAACGGCACAGCCATCGGCTACCTCGAACAGAACTCAATGGAACCGTTCGTGCCCACGCCGACACCTGTGCCCTCCTCAACGCCGACGCCTGGCGCGCCGACTCCAACCAGAGTGCCGTCTAGCGCGGCCAACTGGCCGCTGGGCGCGCAGGTGCGTGTCAGGCTGAGTGTGCCATTTAGCTGGCTGCGCAACGCGCCGTCGTCCGGTGGCGGAATCGTGGATACAGCGGTGCGCGGTGAACTGCTGATCGTGGCCTCCGCTTCGCCGCTACAGGACAGCTTGCAGCAGTGGTGGTGGCTGGTGCGGCGCAGCAGCGGCACGGCCATCGGCTACGTCGAGCAGGATTCGCTGGAAACCGTCGGGGCTGGCCCAACGACTACGCCCGTTCCGGGCGCAAGCAGCACGCCCGGCGCGACGCCCGCCGCGCAGACGTGGCCGGTGGGCAGCATTCGTTCGATCAAGGCCAGCGTGCCGTATGTCTGGGTGCGTACCTCGCCGTCGTCGGGCGCGGGTGTGCAGTTGACGCTGTACCCCGGCTGGCTGGTACTGGTGCAGAATGCCACGCCCGCCTGGGACGGCGTGCAGTGGTGGTGGCAGATCTGGGTTCCGGCACGGAACATCGTCGGCTGGGTGGAGCAGAACTCGCTGCAATAAAGGCTGCAATAATGTGTTTAGCGCGGCTCCTTGCCTGGCAGGCAAGGAGCCGCATGTGAGGCGCTACCAATTTCCGCGTCCGTCAGGCCCATCAATGCCGCCCATCAATGCCGCTGAAAAGCATGGGCTGTCTCGATGGCGGCTTTCAGATTGTCCCAGGGCGTGTCGTTCGGCACGGTGCAATCTGCCCCCAGGATGAACTTTTCCGGCGCCGCGGCGAGCACCGCTTCCGCGGCCTGGCGTACCTGTTCAGGTGTGCCTGTTGCGATCACGCCCAGGCGCTCCATGCCTCCCATGTAAGGCCGGGCAAACATCCGGGCTGCCTCTGTGGGCGAGAGCTGCCTAGCGCCGAGCTTCAACGGGCAGTTCACCACGTGTCCCGGGTAGTCCAGGAACGGTGAGAAATCGGCGTAGTCACGGCGGTAGTCGCAGACGTGCAGAATGTTAAAGTGGCAGGTCTGGTTGACCTCGTTCATAAGGGTCAGGTCGAATGGCTTGACGTACTGCTCAAAGACACCGGGATTGGTGAAGCGCCCGGCCTCACCGCCCTGCGTGGAAGTGTAAAATCCATCAACGCCGAGCCGGATGCACGCTCGCACGAATTGCAGCAAGCTGTCCGTAATGACTTCCAGCCCTTTCCGCACTTTGTCCGGCTGCTGGTCGAGATGGCTGGTCAGCGTTTCGTCGCTGGTCGTATGCCCGGCGCACATGAAGGGCGAATACAGCGTCTGGACAATGACAGCTTCCTGCTGCGCCGCCTTCACCAGGCCCTCCACAGCCTTCAACTGTCCGTCGTAGAAGTCCAGGCCGTAGAAGGGCATCCTGGCCCAATCATCGGGCGTCTGAATCTGGGCCAGGTGAGGGAAGTTGGCCTCGTATTGTATTTTGACGAAATCCATGCCCGTATAGCGGAAGTACTCCAGGTGCTTTTCGACAGCGGCCTGCCCCGCGTGAAACTGGGCAGGGAAGTGAAGGAAAAAGGCCGCTGGAACAAACAAAGGCGAACGATTTCCCGCTACAAGGCTCAACAGATTTTCGCGTTTGTCCACGTGCACCTCTCAATTTGCGAACGCCCGGCCCTGGTGGGCGGGGCCAGGTGTAGCTCGGCTCAATTGTAACGCGCTCTCACTTCACCGTCAGCCGCAGCACCTTGTCGTCGTCAGCCGCCGGACGGCCCCGCCCGTCGCGGTTACTGGTCAGGATATAGAGTGCACCATCCGGCCCTTCAACGACATCTCGGAGCCGCCCAAACTGGTTGGCGAGTAACCGCTCCAATGGTGCTGTTGGCGAACCTATCTGCCCCACAGTGGGGGAAAGGCGTCGGGGATAGAGGGGTTCGCCCACAGCATCGGTTGATTAGCATATCCCAAACGTTGTCTGATCAGGTAGTAAGCGTCGGTTGCCAAGCCCCGCCCAACGTTCTTATACTCAGGACAGCACGTGCTCTTTAAGGATTCTCGAAAGGATCACGGTCATGAGGCGAATTGTGTTGTGGCTGCTCGCCGGAGCAGTCCTGTTTACCCTCGTCCTGAACGCCTCCGCCCGCATAACCGCTCAGGCTCCCGAACCGGCGGTCATCATCGATGCCATTTTGAAAGACCTGAGCCAGAAGCTCGGTACGACGATCAGGCGCACCAGCAACGTGGCCTGGACGTGGGAGCAGATCAATTTCCCGGACACCAGCCTGGGCTGCCCCCAGCCCGGCCAGAGCTATGCACAGACCGTCACGCCCGGTTACAAGGTGGTCGTGACGTTTAACAACATGGCCTACGACTACCGCGCCAGGTCCGATGGCAGCCAGATTTTCCAGTGTGGTGGGGCCATCGCAGCGCCCACCACACCGACGCAGGAAGCGCCCACCCCGACGACCACCGGGCCGGGCACGGCGGCTCCAACCGCGCTGCCGTCGGGCACCGCAGGCCCCACCGCGCCGGGCACCGGGATCGGGCAGGTCGTCACCTATCAGAAGCCGCTGGCCTACGTGGGCGCGGATGGCAACGTGTTCCTGACGACGATTGGGCAGGGCGCAGGCACGCCCATCACTGCCGACTCGACGGCTTCCACGTCGGAGTTCACGCCATTTTTCAATACCTCGCGCACGTATGGGCAGTTCCGCTGGTCACCGGATGGGCAGAAGCTGCTCTTCACCGAGCTGACGACCAATTCGCTCTACGTTGTTGTTTCAGGACAGAAGCCCGTGCGAATCGCCACCGGGCTGGCGACGCTCTATCCGGGCGCGTGGTCGCCGGACGGCACTGAAGTGGCCTACGCCGTCGATGCCCGGCAGGTGCAGGACAACGGCGAGGTGCGGCAGATACAGGCGGTGCAGGTGGCCGGAGCGACCATCGGGCAACCGCGCGTCGCCGGTTCGTTCGTGGAAAGCACAGGCTGCGGCGGCGGCTCGGTAGACCCGGCCCAGTTGCTCTACATGCGGGAGGCAGGCTACCAGTCCAACGGCTTGACGCTGGATTGGACGCCGCAGGGCTTTGTCTATTCAATGGCCTGTACGGGTATTGGCCTGGCCCTGGCAAACCCCAACGGGCAGGTTCTGTGGACGGCTGCCGACGTGGGCCGCGCGGCGGTCTCGCCGGATCGGACGCGCGCCGTCGGCATTCAGAAGAACGCGCAGCTCGTGATGGTCGATCTCGCCAACGGCAGTGTCACGCCGATGCAGGCCGAGGCCAACCCCGATCAGGTCGCGTGGAGCGGCGACGGCAGCACGATTGTGTACAGCACCGTGACCCCCGGACAGGTGATCAAGGGTGTGGCCTCCCCGGTCTGGCAGCAACTCTTGCGCAGCGACGCCCCACTCGACGCGCAGACTTACACCGTCAGCCTATGGCGGGTGGCGGCGACGGGCGGGCCATCGACCCGGCTATTCCGGCAGCAGGGCTTTGCCATCGGCGTGATTGCGCCCGCCCCCGACAGTTCCGGCGTGGCCTTCAGCTTCATCCCGTCGGACGCGGAACTGGTGCAGCAGGTCAACGGTGGTGCGCCGGCAGTCCAGGCGCGTAGTCTTGCGCCCCGCCCGCAAATCTACTTTGTGAACTGGAATGGCGACTCGCAGTCCGGCCTGATCGCGCCCGCCCTGCGGTTCAGCGGACAACCCGCCTTCAGCAGCGGCGAATTCACGGCCATTTCCGCAGGCGCGACCAGCGCGCCGGGTAACGTCAGCAACCCGAACGTGCCGCCGCCCAACCTGGTGATCGGCGGGCAGGCCGTCGTCTCGACGACGGGCGGCGACACGCTCAACCTGCGCCGCGACCCCAGCCGCTCTGCCCCTGTGCTGCGCGTCCTGAAACAGGGCACGACGGTCACGATCCTGGCCGGGCCACAGAATACTGAGGGCTTTCGCTGGTGGCAGGTGCGCGCTAACGATGACAATAGTGTGGGCTGGGTGGTCGATCAGGTCACCGATCAGAGCGGCACGGTCAACACCCTGACGCCGCAGTAAGACACCGGACTGAGCACCGGGGACTGAGCGAGGGCCAGTATTGCAGCCGCATCTTAAGGTGGCTGTAATACTGGTTATGCCCTGGTGGGCAAGCATTCACTGCTTACACCCCATCATCCAGGTTTGCCTCCGTCAGCAGATGTCCTCCGCACAAGGGACAAACTGGCTCGTGGGAAGCGATCAACCACTCAGGTTGGTCTGGCTCGGTAGCCACACTCCAGAGTTCGGGATTCCAGTCGCTTCTCTGAACAAACAGGGTCTCAACTTCGCAGAATGGCGTGTTGCAGAAGCGCCTCTCCCATACACTCACTTCCGATGCGGTCAAATTTCCGTACATGACTCCTCCAGGCTCATGAGTGGCCGCTTACAGGTACGAGACGAGTTTGCCCTGACAAGCGGCGCTGACTGATCCATCACGGTTGTGCTCCCACCGGATGAATACCAACGTTTTCGGCTTCAAGGTACACCGGCATTCAAGGAGCAGGTGTGAAGTGGTTTACACGTTACCAGATTTTTTCGAGTTTTCTGCGCTGTCGATCCTGGGTGAGCATTGCCTGACATCTTCGCACGGCAAAATTCGCCTTGCGTTGATTGCAGGGGGCGCTCAACCAGCCACGTATCATTTTCGTTACCCCCGGTGACATTTGTGTATCAAGCCCGGCCCCTCATTGCGGCTGTTTGGCTCTACCACAACAAAAACGCCCGTAGCGTACTTGATACCCCACCCCCAGGATCGCCTTGCAAGGGGTCGTCGATTCTGGCGATTTATTGCATAATGCGACCCTCAAATCTTGATACCATCCGTTCGCTAGTTTCACAGCGCATTCACCGAGGGAAAGATGACTTATGCTGTAGAACTTCTGAACGTCACGAAGCGTTTTGATGGTTACACTGCCGTAGACAACGTTTCACTGCAAGTCCGGGATGGCGAGTTTTTCTCGCTGCTTGGGCCGAGCGGCTGCGGCAAAACCACCTCCCTGCGCATGATCGCCGGGTTCGAGATGCCGACCAGCGGCGAAATCCGGATCAAAGGGCAGGCTGTCGGTGATACCCCTCCTTATAACCGCCCCGTCAACACTGTTTTCCAGAACTACGCGCTGTTCCCCCACATGAACGTAGCGCAAAACGTGGCTTTCGGGCTGGAAATGCGCGGCGTCTCGCGCAGTGAGACTCGACGGCGCGTGTGCGAAGCGCTGGAACTGGTGCGCATGGAAAAGTTCGCGGAGCGCCGCCCCCACCAGCTTTCCGGCGGGCAGCAGCAGCGAGTCGCGCTGGCCCGCGCGCTGGTCAACCGCCCGGCGGTGCTGCTGCTGGACGAACCGCTGGGCGCGCTCGATCTCAAGCTCCGCAAGCAGATGCAGCTTGAGCTGAAGCAGTTGCAGATGCAGGTTGGCATCACCTTCATTTACGTGACGCACGACCAGGAAGAAGCGCTCACCATGTCGGACAACATCGCCGTGATGAGCCAGGGCAAGGTGCTGCAATGCGCCACGCCCAAGCAGATTTACGAGAAACCCCAGACGCGCTACGTGGCCGACTTCATTGGCGAGACGAACTTCCTGCCCGGCAAGCTGACGGGGCTGAACGGCGTGGCCGAAGTACTGATCGACGGCCAGCTGCCGGTGCTGGCTGCGCCCGACGGGTGCCGCGCCCCCGTCGGCTCGGACATCACGCTGGCGATCCGCCCTGAAAAGATCAACCTGTTCTCGCTCACCCAGCCCTTCAAGAACGACCCGCGCATTGCCGCCAGTATGGGCGACGTGGAAAGCGCTCTGCGCCGCGAACCGCACAGCGTCGTTTTGAGGGCTGTCGTCCGCGATTCGATCTACATCGGGACGGATACACGATACGTCGTCCAGCTTACCGATCAGTCGCAGTTGGTGGCGCGGATGCAGAACTACGGCCACCGCTACGATCAGCAGATTGACCGGGGCGAAGAAGTCCTGGTGCATTGGGTCGCTGAAAACGCCCGCGTGCTGCTGGATTGATAGGACGCAGCGGTATGTCGGCCATTACGGGAGCTGCGGCGGACGCCGTTGCTGATTTTGATCTCCGCCCGGTGCGCGCCTACCGGTTGCGCTTTGACCGTGTGGCGGGCTGGCTTTTCCTCGCCAGCGCCCTGCTCTGGATCGGGCTGCTGGGCGGGCTGCTGGCGCGGCCCGACATGCCCGAACCACTGCCAGTCATCCAGACGCTTGCAGCGCTTGGCAGCCAGACCTGGCCCGCACTGGTCGCCGCCGGGCTGCTGGCGCTGGCCGTCCTGGACGTGGCAGTCGGCGCGGCCTTGCTGCGCGGTCACCGGCTGGCGCATGTCTCGGCGCGTGCCCGCGCATTGATCGGGCTGGCTCTGTGTGCCTTCTATTTCGCTGCCGTCCGCGATTTTCCCGGTGCGTTCGCGTTTGCGGCCATGCAGGGCCTGATCCTGGTCTTGTTATCTCGCAGCACCGGGATCATCATGCTGTATCCGAGCATGGTCTGGCTGGTGGTGTTCTTCCTTGTGCCGCTGGTCAGCGTGGTCGCCTTCAGCCTGGGGCGCGGCAGCACGCTCGGCGCGGTTGACATGAGCGTGCTGACCCTGGAAAACTACCAGCGCATCGTCTCGCCCGTCGGCATCAGCGGGTTGGTCTACCTCAACATCATCGTGCGCACGGTCTGGTTCTCGCTGGTCGCCACCATCCTGTGTATGCTGATCGGCTACCCGTTTGCCTTCTGGATGGCCCGCCAGCCGGAGCGCGTGCGCAATGCGCTGCTGCTGCTGGTCATGGTTCCCTTCTGGACAAGCATCCTGGTCCGCACCTACGCCTGGCTGATCATCCTGCGCAAGGACGGTCTGGTCAACAACCTGCTGATCGACATCCTGCACCTGATCGACAAGCCGCTGGAAATGACCAACACGCCGGGCGCGCTGCTGCTGGGCATGGTCTACGATTACCTGCCGTTCGCCATCCTGCCGCTGTATTCGTCCATCGAGCGGCTGGATTGGTCGCTGGTGGAGGCCGCCAGCGACCTGTACGCCAACGGACGGCAAACGTTTCTGCGCGTGATCCTGCCGCTGACCACACCGGGCATCGTGGCCGGGTCGATCCTGGTCTTTATTCCCTCCATCGGCACTTATGTGGTGTCCAACGTCCTGGGCGGCGGCAAGGTGTTTCTGATCGGCAACCTGCTCGAACAGCAGTTTATCGGCACGACGGGCGACAGGGCCTTTGGCGCAGCCATTGGCTTCATCCTGGCTGCGCTGATGCTGGTGGCGACGGTCATCTATTTCCGGCTGGGGGTACGCAACCGATGAACCGCTCAGGCACACGACGCTGGGCGCCGGGCCGGATCAGCCTGACGACGGTGGGCGCGCTGGTCTTCCTGTTTCTGTACCTGCCGATCCTGATCGTGATCCTGTTCTCGTTCAACAGCGGCTCCAAGATCGGCCAGTGGGAAGGGTTCGGGCTGCGCTGGTACGCCGAACTCTTCGAGGATCGGCAGATGGGAAAGGCGCTCGAAGTGACGCTCTGGGTGTCCACCCTGTCGATGATCATCACGACGGTGTTGGGCACGGCGGCGGCCCTGGCGATGGAGCGCTTCCACTTCCCCGGCAAGCTGACCTTTGACGCGGTGCTGTACCTGCCGGTGATCATCCCCGACATTGTGATGGCGATCTCGCTGCTGCTGTTTTTTACCTCGGTGAACCTGCACCTGAATCGTTACACGGTGCTGATCGGGCACGTGGCGTTCAATATTTCCTACGTGGTGGTGGTGGTGCGCGCCCGGCTCGCCAGTATGGACCCGCGTTTGGAAGAAGCCGCCGCCGATCTCTACGCCCGGCCCTGGCAGACCTTCCGCCGGGTGACGCTCCCGCAGTTAATGCCGGGCATCCTGAGCGGGGCATTGTTGGCCTTTACGCTGTCGTTCGACGAGTTTGTGATCACGTCCTTCATCAACGGGCAGGGCGATACGACGGTCCCGGTCAAGATTTATTCGATGCTGCGCTTCGGCCTCAAGCCAGAGATCAACGCCATTGCGACGCTGGTGCTGCTCACGTCCAGCGCGCTGGTGATCGTCTCGCTGCTCTTGCAGAGGAATTCGCCCAGGGCGGGCGGATCGCTGGTCACGGGTCTGTGAAGCCATAGGAGGTAAGGATGAGGAAGAGTTCGTTGAGGATGGCCGTGCTGGTGGCGGCCATGATCGTGATGCTGGTGCTGCCGCGCGCCGGTGGAACGCTGGTGACGAACGCACAGGAACCGGCGCTGGATAAAGAACTGAACGTTTATAACTGGGCCGATTATATTGACGAAGACGTGCTCAAGGAGTACGAAGCGACTTACCACGTCAAGATCAACTACGACAACTTTGCCTCCAACGAAGAACTGCTGACCAAGCTGCAAGCGGGGGCCAGCGGCTACGATGTGATCTTCCCCTCGGACTATATGGTCGCCCAGATGATCGATCTCAAGCTGCTGGCAAAGATCGACAAGAAGGCGCTGCCCAACCTGGCGAACATCGACCCCTACAACCTGAATCCCTGGTACGACCCGGATAACCAGTACTGCGTGCCGTACATGTGGGGCGTGACGGGCATCGGCTATCTGGCCTCGCTCGAAAAAGCGCCGACGGGCTGGGGCGCGCTCTTTGACCCCGAACAGGCCAGGTACTACAGTGAGCATGGCGGGATCAATATCCTGGACGACGAGCGCGAGGTGTTTTCAGCCCTGTTGAAGTACCTGGGCTACTCCGTCAACGACACTGATCCGAAGCACCTGGCGCAGGCCCGCGACACCATTGTCAAGGTGCTGCCGTTGTTCCATTCCTTCAACAGCACCGATTACCAGACGACGCTGCTCATCCCGAAGGAAGTCAGCATCTCCCATGCCTGGATCGGCGACGTGATGAAGGCCAATATGTCTACGGCGACAAAGGACAACCCGAACGGCGATTGGAAATTCATCGTGCCGAAGGAGGGCGCCATCCGCTTCCAGGACAATATGTGCATCACCGCGACCAGCAAGCGCCTGGCGACGGCGGAACATTTCATCAACTTCCTGATGGATGCCAAGAACGCGGCGCGCATCAGCAATACGACGGGCTATCCAAGCGCGAACAAGGCGGCACGCGAGTTTATCAAGCCCGAAATCCTGAACGTCATTCCGCCTGCCGAGGTGCTGGAAAAGCTGGAATGGATTCGCCCGCTGGACGACGATACCTCGAAGCTCTACGACCAGACCTGGACGGAGATTCGCGCCACGCAGTAAGCCGTTGACCTCACCCCCTCTCCGCAAGCAGAGAGGGGGAATTTCGGACGCCCGGTGCACCTCGCATCGGGCGTTTTAATTTCTGCTTAAACCGGTGGGCAGGGTGACTTAACAAACCTGTGCAAGATTCAGTACTGTTGACCGATGCACCCGAACCGATTGAGGCGGATAATGACCCTGTTGGTGAAATAACGGCGTTAAGGAGCCAATGTGTCGTCGTGAGTTATGCAAAGTTGACTATCGGACCGCGTAAACGGATCGCCCTCGTAGCGCATGATAACAAGAAGCGAGACCTGTTGGAGTGGGCACGCTATAACCGTCTGCTCCTCGCTCAACACGAGTTGTATGCCACCGGTACAACCGGGAAATTGATCGAGGAAGAACTCGGCCTGACAATCACGAAACTGCGCAGCGGGCCGCTCGGCGGCGATCAGCAGATCGGTGCAAAAGTGACCGAGGGTGACATCGATTTTCTGATCTTCTTCTGGGACCCGCTCGAACCGCAGCCACACGACACGGATGTGAAGGCGCTGCTGCGAATCGCAGTGGTTTGGAACATCCCGGTGGCCTGTAACCGGGCCTCTGCTGATTTCATGATTGCGTCGGCGTTGATGGGCGAAGAGTATCAACGGCTCGTCCCTGACTATTCTGCTCAATCGTGGGACAACGACGACGTGCCTATGCTCGCCGCTGCAGAGGACTATCGATAGCGGCCAGCCTGAAGTTCGCGTACTCGATCACGCCGTCTGCCGCGATGGGCACGCGGGCTGCACATTCTGCACATGTCAAACCCGTCGAGTCGCTGCGCTGCATGGCCCGTTGGCCGCAGTGCGGGCAGCGCAGCACCGCTTCCAGCCCATGATCGGGCGCGGGGGTTGCCTCGCCCGGCTTGAAGGCCCATACCTGGTCATAGTCTACCTGCCAGATGTTGGCAAGCACGGAATTCAACCCGAAATCGACTCGCAGCTTTTCAACCAGGGCCTCGCGGGGCTGCGTTTTGCCGGGCATCAGCCGCGCCTCCAATCCCTTACGATTCGTGATCAGGATCAGCGCGCCGGGGCGTGCCACACGGATCAGTTCCGCGATCACGGCGTCCGGGTCGGGCATGAATTCCAGGGCTTCCAGGCAGGTCACGGCGTCAAAGGTGTTGTCGTCGAAGGGCAATGCCTGGGCGGGCTGGTAGATCAACTGGACACGGTGGCCGAGCGGGGCGATCTTCTCGGCGGCGACGGCCAGCATCCGACGGCTGTAGTCCAGACCGATCACGTAGCCATTGAAGGCGGGCTGGCCGAACAGCGCCAGCGGCAGGCGAGCCGTCCCTGTCGCTACGTCCAGCACCATCGGCGCGGGAATATCCAGCAGCGCGCGCAGGATGGGCCGCCCCAGCGTGGCCGCTTCCATCGCGCTGTCGTAGCGCTTGATTTTGTCGTAGCGGCGGGCGTACACGTCGTACAGCCAGACCACGACGCGCCGCCCCAGGTACACGCCCTCGGTGGTGATGAGCAGCCACCACAAGATCATTCCGACGACGAACACCACGATGACCAGCAGGGCGAGGGTTTCAAGCACCATATGAATTAAAGAGTCAATGTTTGATTATGAAAGAAAGGCTTATCAAATTGGATTTTCACAAAAAATTAGTTTGACACAGAATTAACTCATGATTATCTTACAAATACATGGTTCTCGTTGGCTGAATGATCCCCATTAGCCGCCTACTTTGGATACAGCTTCATGACAACCTATGGTGAAAATCTCATTAGAAATCTTCTCAAATCATTGCCCAAGAACGAGTACGATTGGTACGCAGAGCCAGAAATTGTAACCAATGGCAGATCGAGCTACAAAGTACCCGATTTCATCATCGTTAGTGCACATGCAGGCGTATTCGTCCTTGAAGTGAAAGATTTTGTCGAGATCGTCAAAGCCGATCAAAAAGAGATTACGGTAAGGATGCGGGATGGTGCAATACGCTCCTATACTAATCCAATCAAGATCGCTAGGGAGTACGCACTCAATCTTGCTGATCGTTTTCAGCAGCGTGACGAGTTATTGGTAAAGAGAGGACGGAAGAAAGGCCTCAACTTCCTATGGCGGTATGCAGTTGTTCTGCCAAACATCACTTGCAACGTTATCCGGCAAATTGGGAGACAAGGCATATGGGAGCAGGGAAACGTTCTCGGAAAGGAAGATTTGACACCTTCAGATTTCGCCAAAAGACTCGATCAAATCCCTGGCCCATTCAAAATGGAGAGACCTATTGATAACGACACCTTAAACGTTATCAGAGGAGTCATCAACCCGAGCTGGATCGTGACCGATCAGGATGGGGAGGACATAGGAACAGTAACGCGGGCACAGGCTGCGGAAATAACCAGGCCCATTCAACTCAGTAGCCCATCAACTCCACAGCAGAAATTGTTTGCAGACGACACCTTATCTCCCGAGGCGGCAAGTCTTGTTCAACGCCTTTCTGTGCGTCTGGTGCGAGGTGTAGCAGGCAGCGGGAAAACGCTGGTTCTGGTAAGGCGGGCGCAATACTTGGCCGAACAGCATCCCGACTTACGGATTCTGGTAATGGCCTACAATGTCGATCTTGCAGCCGATCTCAGGCGGCGCATTGGCAGTTTGCAAAACGTCGAGGTCATTAACTTCCATAAAATGTGCAGCACTATATTGGGCAAGCAGTGGCGTTCACCAAGTGAAACGAAAGGATGGCTCAAGACACAGTTTTCGTCGCTGATTGATCAACTGCAACTTTCGGTCGATTTTGTTGCGGATGAAATCGAATACCGGAAAGACCTGGAGTTGTATGATGGCGCGCAATATCTCGAATTTGAACGTCTGGGGCGGGGCCAGGCTCTCACCAGAGCGAAACGTGAAGTCATCAACCGGATTTTCGATGAATATATCCAATATCAACATGGCTCTGGTGTGATTGACTGGGCGGATGTGCCGCGCCTAACGTTGGCTGCCCTACAGCCGGGGCACCCCTACTGGCATCGCTACGACCTTATCCTAATTGATGAAGCGCAGGATTTCGCTCCGACCTGGATCAAGGTAATCAAAGCACTTCTTAAGCCGAGTGGTGAACTGTTTATGTGTGACGATCCCACGCAAAGCATTTTCCGGTATACCACGTGGCGGCAGAAGGGTATTCCGGTCGCAGGCCGTACTCGCGTTCTCAGAGTACCCTTCCGAAATACGCGCAACATTAGTGAGGCCGCCCATGCGCTGGTCGCTGCCGATCCCGTTTTGAGTCAATCCGGTGAGATTACCCAACCTAAGCTGGACTCCTACAGCATTCCAATAGGTGAAACGCCATTGCTGGTTGATTGTCATACATTGCAGCAAGAAATCGGCTTTGTCAGAACGAAAGTTTTGTCGCTGATTGAGTCAGGAGTTCCAGCCAGTCAGATCGCCATACTATGTCACAACAAACATCTCACTGAGTACTGGCAAGACCTTTGTGGCCGGGGAGTCTACGTGCAGTCTTTCTGGAAAATGAAAGGGCTTGAGTTTAGCGCAGTGCTAATACCGCACTTGCACACCCTATGTGATGGCGCAGGCCGCGTGCTGGACGAGGGAACGATCAGCGAAATACGGCGCCGAGTTTTCACAGCAATGACACGGGCGCGTGAAATCCTGATCATGTCGTATCAAAGCCAATTTCCTGCCGAATTGTCAGCTATTGAACCTCATATGCAGGTTGAGCATTTGTAACAGTCACGTCAACTCTGTTTGTTGTCCAGTCCTTTCAGCCAGGGTTCGGTGCGAGTCATGCCCTCGGCCAGGCTGACACGCGGACGCCAGCCCAACACCTCGGCGGCGCGGGTCATCCGGTAGGTGGGGTGATGGGTCACGTAGCACAGCATCCCCGCGAAGTCCATCGGGCGGCCCGTCAGCCGTGACACAACCGTCGCAGCGACGGCCAGCGGTTTGAGCGGACGGGCGGGGATGACGATCTGCCGGGTGTTGCCCGCCATTTCCGCGTAGTACCCCAGATATTCGCGCAGCGTCGGGGCGGGGTCGGGCGCGGCGTGAAAAGCATGGCCCGGCGCGTCCGGGTGTGTCGCCACCGCCACCAGCAAATCCACCACGTCGTCCACGTGGATCGGATGGGCGTGGCCGTGCCCGCCGTCGATCTGCGGCACGGGGTAACGGCGGCACAATTCGTACATGGCGCGCGACCACACCGTCGATCCGGGGCCGTAGACGAAAGCAGGCCGCACTGCCACCATCGGCAGCCCTGTGCGGCGCGCGTATTCCCAGGCGCGGGTTTCCCCAATGGATTTCGACTGCATGTAGAAATCATAGCGCGATGGACAGTGGAGGTGCGACTCGTCAATCGGGCCGTCCACGTTGTAGCCATAAACGGCCACCGTACTGACGTGGACGTAGCGCAATGCACTGCCTTTGCGGGCGGCCTGAATGACGTTGAGCGTGCCCTGTACATTCACAGCATATTGAAGGGCGGCGCTGCCCGATCCACGCGCTGCAACGTGGAACACCACGTCGCAGCCTGCGCTATGCCGCTCGACGCTCGCCGTGTCCTGCACGTCGCCCACCACGATCTCCGCGCCCGCTTCCGCCAGGGCACGCCCCTTGCCCACCGAGCGGCACAGGGCGCGCACGGCGACTCCATCCGACAGCAGGCGTCGGCACAACGCCGAGCCGATAAACCCGCTGGCCCCCGTCACAAGCGCACGTTGCATGGCTGCTTCCCGTAAAGCGCTGAACACAAAAGTTGCGAACGCAGGATGATTGTAAGACAATCCGGGACGGAATTCATTCACGATACGATGAAGAAAAGCGCATGAACCCCCTGCATCCCGATTGTCATTTCTGCAAATTACTGGACGACCTGACTGGCGTCTCCATTGTATACCACGACGCGCATCTGGTCGTGATCTTCGAGCAAAACGAGGCCACCGATTGCCACGCTGTGCTCGTGCCCCGTGCGCACGCGGCCAGCCTGCTCGACCTGCCGCCGGAAACGGCGACCAGGATCATGTACGTGGCTTCGCTGCTGGAAAAGGCTGTTCCAGAGGTGGTGGGCAGCACGGGGCTGGCGCTCTGGCAATCTGACCCGGAAATGCCCGAAGTGGGCGTGGATTTCCATTTCCATATCCATCTGGTATCGCACCATGAAGGGGATGGGCGGGTAGTCTGGCTGCCAACCAGGGAATCGCCCCCTCCTGAAGAGGTCGAGCCGATGGTGGTCCGGCTGCGCGATCACCTGCGGGATACGCCGCCGGAAGGGTTGCGGCTGTCCGTCGTGCGCCGTATCCTGGAACAGCGCCACATCCAGGGGCTTTGAGAGGAACCTGTGGGGAGGGACAACCATCCCGTTTGTTCCCTTGCCTCATGAGGTTTTACCCGCGCACGACCAGCGTCCCGATCTGGACACGATCATCGGGCTGCTTCGCGCCGTTCAGCGTGATCGGCAGGCGCTGGCCGTTCTGCCAGTAGTACACGCCCACCAGCACCCTGTATTCGCCGGGCGGCAGCGCGGCGGGCACGTTCAGCGTGAGGTGATCGCGCACCCTGTCGCCCGCGCGCCACGCTCCGGCAGGGTACGTCCCGCCCATTGTCGCGTCGGCCTGGGCGGCTGGCGGCGCGTTATCGGCAGCGCTCAGGTGCAGGAACACCGAATAGTCCAGCGCCGGACGCGACAGCGCTTTCCAGGTCACGTCTACGGCCAGCGATTGGCCCGGCGCTGCTTCCCACGTCTGGCCTACCTGCACAGCCGCGCCGTTCACCGCCACGTCCAGCCCGTCAAGCTCGAACGTATCGCCAAAACGGATGGCCTGCGGTGGCGGCGTCCCGGGCACGGCGGGTGGCTGCGGGCGGCGCAGATCGGGGGCTTTCACAAAGTTGAGCGCCGGATCAGCGTTCGCCCCGGTGACGGGTAGCCGCTCGTTGCGCAGCAGGCGCGACAGGCCGACCACCAGCGTATAGCGGCCAACGGGCAGGTCACTGGGCAGGATCAGCCAGTGATGCGTCGCCACGATCTCGCCTGGCTGCCAGAGGCGCGTGCGATACATGCCGCCGTAGGGGAAATCCTGCGCGCTGGCGATAGACTGCTGTCCGTCGTTCCAGAGCTGCACAATAATGTCGGTGTCTTCCGCGGGCGGAGTGAGGGCCTGCCAGTACAGTGTCACGTAGATGACTCGCCCCGGCGTCAGGTCCATGCCCGGCACGGTATAGCCCCGCAACCGGACCTGGCCGGCAAAGGTGGCATCCAGCGGCGTATCGATGACCGGGCGCGGCGCGAACAGGCCGGGCGGCGTCGGCATGGTGTAGAGAGTAGCGATCTGCGTCTGGCTGCCATCCAGCAGCGGTTCGCCCCGGGCTGCGATCAGCGTGCTTTGCAGCGCCTTCGCCTGGTCGAGGGTCAGCGGCGGCAGCAGGAGCGTTTGACCCCGGTACAGCAGCACCCACAGCCGCATATCCGGCTCGGCAGGATACCCGTCGTGGCGCGGGCGGTATGGATCGGCGGGCCTTACGACGGTCAGTTCGGCGGGCGGTTCAGGAACGTTCAACGTGCCCTCGGCGTTGATGGCGCTGCGTCGTTCGCGGAAGGCCGCCGATACCATCCACGCCACACTGGAACGGCTGTACTCCGAGTAGGGCAGCAGGTACGCGCGGTCCGCGTCGGCGGTGATGCGGCGGCTAATGTCCACATCGATCTGGTTGGTGCGCCAGCCTGTTTCCGGGTCGGCATACTGGGCCGGGATAACCTGGTTCAGATAGCGGTACGTGCCGATCAGGGCGGGCGCAACGCCGAACAGCAGCAGCGCCGGGGCCAGCACGGCCCGCAGCCTCGGCCAGTCAGAACGGAGCCGGGGCTGCGCCGCTTCCCAGGTGTAGGCCAGCCCGACCCCGCACAGGATAAAAGTAAATGGCAGCACGCCCATCTGGTGCAGGGCATGAATTTCGATAGCTGCCCCGCTGATCAGATCGGTGATCAGCATGACCGGGATCGCCAGCGCGGGCCATGCCACCGCGATCCAGCGCGGATGGCGGATGAGTATCCCGGCGGCGAACAGCAGGCCGAGGGCGAACAGCGGCCCGACCATCGGCTGGCCCATAATCGTGTACGGGCCGTTCCAGTAAACGCCAAAGGCCAGCAGCGTCAGCCCGATCTTCTTCAACAGTATGACCAGCAGGCCGCCCTCTGCCGAGGTGTCAAAGTTCCACAGCCAGCCGCCGGTGATGGCCGTCCCGGCGTCGGCACGCGCCGAAAACGAACCGGGCAGCGTCACAAAGAGAAGGAGGGCGGGCAGCGCGACGACGAAGGATGACACGGCCATGACCAGCCAGCCGCGCCATTGCCGCCGCAGCCGATCTCGATCCGCCAGCCAGCCGTGCCCGATCCACACCGCCAGCACGAGCGGCAGCAGCCGCGCCGGGAGGTACACATACTGTGCCAGGCCCAGCGCCGCGCCCGCCAGCGTCCAGCGCCGCCAGCCGCCGCGCGCCCAGGCCCAGGCCGTCAGCCAGATCAGCAGTGTCAGCGCAGCCAGGAAGGGCGGCGATTCCATTCCCAGGCGGCTCAGATACATGGCGTGGAGGCTGGTTGCTCCGGCCAGCGCGGCCAGCAGCCCGGCCCGTTCCCGGATAGCGCGCGGCTGGCCGTCGAGCAGCCACCAGGCTGCCGGAAAGAGCAGCGCGACGAATAAGACCCCGCTCGTGGCGGTCACGATGCGCGCGGGCAGGTACGAAATGCCCGTGATCGGCAGCAGCAGGCCGATCAGCATGGGCACGAATGGCTCGGGCGCGTACAGCTCGCGGACGTAAAACGGCCAGATACCGCGATCTACCCAGTCCAGCGCATTGATGCCCATCCAGGCTACGTCACCGTGCCCGCCGACGGGGGCGCTGTTCAGTTGGGTGAAGCGCAGCACTGCCGCCAGCAAGACAATCAGCGCCAGCAGCGCGAGTGTGCGCGGCGATACACGGTCTACATCGGGAATGGTCATCGGCGTGGACGGCATCTCCTGGTGTTCATGTCGGGGCAAGGGACAAGCCAACCGGGTTTGTCCCCTCTCTCCTGCCTTCTGGGAGAGAAGCCGGGGTGAGGTCAGCGTCAGACACCAGGCGTGGTGTACAGATACCAGTATTTGTCGCGCGGGTAGGCCGGTTGCAGCCGTTTGTCCCAGATGAAGTCGCCGCCCTTGTTGACATAGCGGCGCAGTTTGTTGTCCACGTTCGTCACGGCGGCTGCCAGTTCGTCGGGCAGTATATTCCGCGCCGAGGCTTCGTCGCGCAGTGCTTCGGCGATGACGCGCTTTTCGATGCTCGACGGGTAGTTGTCCAGGCAGTGCTGTGGACTCTCCGCACATTCGCTCAGGAACTGTCCGAGCGAACTCAGGCGTGCTTTTAGCTCCTGCTTCAGTTTGCCTTCGTAGGCAACGGGCCACTCCTGGCGCACCTTCTCAAGCTGCTCCTGTCCCGCCCTGAGCGCCTGCTGCTGCGCAGGCGTGAGCAGATCGGGCAGCGCAGACAGGCGATGCAGGCGCATCAGCAGGCCGCCCAACGTCAGCCGGGGCAGGTCGCCCGGCATCTGCCCATAAAGCTCCGATTCGTAGATGTAGGGAACCAGACGAACAGCCATTTCGTGGGCAGTGCGGACATCGCGTTCGAGATCAAACCTGAACACCGGCTGTACGGCACTCATGGTTTTCCTCGTTTTCACTAGGGGGCCCACCGGCCCCACCGGACGAGTTGGCCTCACCCCAGGCCCCGCTCCACAGAGCGGGGCTGGAACGAGGTGCAGGGAGGAGACTACTGGTTCTTGTAGGTCTTCACATTCGTATACTGGGCGTGGCCGCGTATTTCTTGCAAGCGCTTGTCGGCATCGACCCGCCGCCACTCGGCAACGAACTCGCCGTTCTCGTTGATGTAACTGAGCGTGGGCGGAAATTGCAGCACCTGGGCGAAGCCCGCGATCAGGGTGCGATCTTCCTGGCTGCTGGTCAGCTTGAACCAGTTGTTGGGGACCCATTCGATGACGACGTTGATGCCTTTCCAGACGCCTTCCATGCGGAAGGGCGGCTCGGCGCGCACGCAGTCCAGATAGATCGAACCGAACCGGTTGGCCCACAGATTCTGGTTGACGCGCTCCTCGATGTAATACGGGCGATGCTCTGGCTCAGTATAGAACCAGGTACGCGAGTTCGTGGTCATGCCTATCTCCCGGAGAAACGAAAGGTTGTTGCAGCCCGGCTTGATGATACATCAGATTGGGCACGTTCCCCAACCTTTTGATCGGGAACTTTTTCCGGTTTGAAGCGGGTTAGATTACAATAGCGCGCTGTATGCTGTCGGCAACCAACCCATAATGTCGGTGATGTCGGTATGAGAGAGCAGCCACCGCGCAGACGCAGAGAATCATCGCAACCGCACTGGTACAGCGTGACCGCGAAACTTGAAGATTCGCCACCGCGCCCGCTCCGGCGTGGAAGGGCACGTGAGCGCTCTCGCCGCCGTCGTGAAGAGAAAACCTTGCCCACGCCAAACTGGACGTGGGGCGTGTTTGCACTGGCCGGGATCGGGATCATCGGCGTCATCAGCCTGATCATGGTCGTGGCGTCGGGGGCGCAGTCCAACGCCATGCCGACGGCGACGCGCCCACCGCTGCGGCCCTCACAAAGCGCCGCCCCGACTTTCAATATTCGCGCCTGGGATGGCAAACAGCGCTACACGGTGCTGGTCATGGGTCTGGATAAGCGCCCCGGCGAAGAAGGCACGGGTTCCCGCACCGATTCGATGATCCTGATCAGCATCGACCCGGCCACCCGATCCATCGGCATGTTGAGCATTCCACGCGATCTGTACGTGCCGATCCCTGGTCAGTCCGACATGCAGCGTATCAACGCCGCCTATGCGCTGGGCGAATTGCAGCAGCCCGGCCAGGGGCCAAAGCTGGCGATGCAAACCATCCAGTACAATTTCGGCATCCAGGTCAACAGCTACGTGCTGGTGTCCTTTGAGGCCGTGATCGGCGTGGTGGACGCCATCGGCGGAATCGACGTGGACGTGCCCAAAGCCATCGACGATCCTGAATACCCGGATATGAACTACGGCTACGATCCGCTGTACATTCCCGCCGGGCGCATCCATATGGACGGCCAACTGACGCTGAAATATGCCCGGACACGCCACCAGGACAGCGATTATGACCGCACCTATCGCCAGCAGCAGGTGATCCTTGCCATCCGCCAGAAGATCGTGAAGCCCGAAGTCCTGACGCAGGTCGTCGGGCAGGCCCCGGCCCTCTGGAACACATACGGCAAGGGCCTGATCACCGATTTCACGCTCGACCAGCTATTGAGCCTGGGCTGGTACGTCAAGGACATCCCGCCATCCAACATCAAGCGCGGCACGATCCAGGATCAGTATGCGCAGGCCGTTCAGTACCAGGGGGAGACGGTGATCACGCCCAACCGCGCCCGGATCGGCGAACTGATGACGCAGCTTTTCGGCCCAGACTACAGCCGTTAGCAGTTTCTTGTCGCCTTTTTTACTTCCGGGCCGCGCCATCCTCCAATAGAATAAGGCTGGAACCTCACCACGCACTACGTGCGTGGGGTACATCACTTCACTGCATACGTCGTTCAAGGGGGAACTATGTCCCGGCAAATAGCCTGGCTCGTCTTGATGTTCATTGTGGTGGCGCTGGCGTTGCCAGTTGCGCCTGCCCGCGCGGGCACCCAACGCTGGTCGGCGTGGATGTACGATTCGGAGCACGGCCAGTTGCTGCTGCTGACCGAACCGATGCACGGCAACGCGCAAAGTCTGCAACTGCCCTTGCCTGCCGGGTTCAACGCCTACTCGCGTAACGTCGCCATTTCGCACGACTGGCATTACATCGCCTACGACGTGGAAAACACCGCCGCAGGCACAAAGGCCCTGCTCGTCTATAACCGCGATACCAATCAGCTCGTCCTGACGTTCCCGATTCCGGGCAACCAACTGAGCCTGGATTTTGGGGCGAGCGAGGACATTTTCAACGAGGCCGGGACGAGCATCGCCTTCGCCTACAGCATCAACCAGCAGGGCTGGGAGATCAAGGCGTTGAACCTTGCCAACCCCTCCGGCGTGCCGACGCTGCGCCATGATACACCGGCGGTGAAGACGCTCGGCATCGGGGCCGATTTCCTGCTGCCCGTCATTCGCCTGTACCAGGCGAATCAGGTGAACTTCTCGATGATCCGGCTGGCGACGGAAGGCGCGCCGACCTATGACAACTACGTCTGGGATGTGACCAGCGGCGAAGTCCGCAAGAGCGATCTGTTCCCGACACTCGACCTGGATCGGTATAGACCGACGGGCGAGTTGATCTTCGGGGCTTCCGATCCACGTTTTGCAAGCTGCGGCGAGGCGTGCAGCCCGTTCTGGGTGTTCAACGCGCTCCATGTCCGCGTGCCGGGCAGCCCCGCTTTCCCGTTCTATACCACGCCGCAGTTGTCGCTGTATCACCCGATCTTCATTCAGAATGGCGAACGGATTCTGGTGGGCGGTTCAGCCGGGAATGGGCAGACGCGCTGGCTGGTCGTGGAGCGCAGCGGCGGCCTGGTCAGCTTCCTGCCGGACGGCATCGATGTGGACAGCGTGATCGGGACGCAGGATGGCTTTCTGTTTATGCCCGCCGTTGTCAATCCCTCCGGGTCACCGCAGCTTTACGAGGTCAGTACGCGCCAGGGCATCAACCCGGGTCAACTGGTCTGGACAGGCACACAGGGTACGCAAGTTCACCTGGTGCAAACGCCCTCCAACCAGCAGGGCACGGGGCCGTTTGCCCCCTGGGCGCAACTGGCCGCGCCGTCCGTCCTCGGCCCAACTGTCGCGCCCGTCAATCCGGGGACGCTGGCCGTCGGCAGGCAGGCCGTCATCAACACGACGCAGGGCGATAAGCTGCGGCTGCGGAGCGGCCCCGGCACGAGCTTTGCCATCATCACGATGCTGGACAAGGGCACGCTGGTCACGCTGCTCGAAGGCCCGCGCAGCGCCGACGGCCTGACCTGGTGGCGGGTGCGCACGCCCGGCGGCGTCGAAGGCTGGGTCATCGAAGGCATCAATGACAGCGGCACGTATATCCAGACACTTGTGCCCGCCTAGCTGGCTGAATGTGCTGTGAGCGTGTCCCTGGTTTTCTCACCGAATTCCGAGGAAGCCAGGGATGAGCTTGCGGCCAGTCTGTGCTAAAATCAAAGCAAACCCCCCATCAGGAAGCACGGAAGGGCGCGATCAATGTCGCAAGCGATCATTCCCCGCTACAAACTGATCATGCAATACGACATCAACCAGGCCACGCATGAGGTCTACTATCAGTTTGTCATCGGCGAATTTGTCCCGACGTTGCAGAGCCTGGGGCTGTACATGCTGCAAGTCTATCACACCGCTTATGGGCACTACCCCATCCGGCAGATCGAGTTTGTCGCGGAAAGCCTGGAAACCATTCATAACGCGCTGAACAGCGAACCCTATAAGCAGGCCAACACGAAGCTACAGGGCTACATCAGCAATTACAGCCACAAGATCGTCCACTTCCGGGATGCCTTTCAATTCTAGCCGCCCGCCTCAGCGATAATGTCCGCGCGCCACATTGATGATGTCCACCAGCAGGCCGTAGGCGGTGGTGGCAGGCCCGGCCTCGCCTTCGCCAATGGTTAGATGGCTGATCATGTCGGTTTCCAGACGGATGATGTTGCCCGTGCCGGTGATCTGCGCCATCGGATCGCTGAGGGGCAGCGCGATGGGTTTGACGCTGGCCCGCACCTGGCCGCCGTCGTTCACCGCTTCGCAGATCAGCTTGATCGCCTTGCCGCTCTGGCGTGCCGCCTGCACTTCGGCGACGGTCAGCACGCCGATTCCCGTCCGGTCAACGTCCACGGGGCGCAGGTTGGCGTGCATCAGCACGTTCGCCAGGATGGCGATCTTGGTGGCCGCGTCCCAGCCGTCCACGTCGTAGGAAGGATCGGCCTCGGTCACGCCCGCCATCTTCATCTCCAGCAGCGCCTCGGCCAGCGGCATGCCGCTTTCCATGCGCGTCAGGATGCTGTTGGTTGTGCTGTTCAGGATGCCGCGAATCCGGCGGATTTCCGACACGGGCAGCGTCTCGCGCACCAGCCCGAAGACGGGCACGCCATCCATCACTGTGCTCTCAAACAGGAAGCCGCAGTCATTTTGCTCGGCCAGCGCGCGCAGTTCGTGGTAGGCAAAGGCCACCGGGCCTTTGTTCGCCAGCACGACGTGCCGTTTCAATTGCAGTGCCAGCCGCGCGTAATCGGTGGCGGGCTGGCCTGTGGTCGGGTTCAGGACGGTGTTCTCCACGATCAGATCGGCGGGCACTCGGCGAATGAAGGTCGGCACGTCGGGAACGGGCGCGCCCACGTGCAGGCGGTCAATCGACCCCTGTTCGACAGCTTCCAGCGTCCGCGAGATGTTCAGGCCGTGCTCGTCGATGGCACAACCATGAGTGCGGGTGATGATGCCCATGATTGAGATGTTCAGATCGTACTGGGCGCGCAGCGCGTCCTTCTTTAGCTCGATGAGCCGGGCCAGCGCCTTGCCGACGTTGCCGAACCCGATCAGGCCGATACTCAGTTCCATATGGCTATCCTTCTGGTGCAGCGCTCGATTGGCAGAACGCCGGGTTGGGATTATAACCTAGCAGGCCCTATCTCCCGAAGGAGGCGCGATGCTTCGCCGTGTACTGAGTATGTTCTTCAGGCGCGGGCTGGAAACCGCCTTGCAGGTGACGGCGGAGTCGGCAGCCAGCGCTGCCTCAAAATCGTTTGTACAGGTCTTTGAGGTGACATTGCCGACGACGGTCTACGTCCGTGCCAGCCAGTGCGAGATCACGGTGCTGCGTGCGCCGGGCAGCCGGGTGGAGCTATCCGCCAACCTGCGCGCCGCCTTTGGCTGGGAACTGGCGGCTGAACAGGACGAGGCCGGCGTGTACATCGTGGCCCGGCGCAAGCCCGTCGTCGGGGCGATGTCCAGCGCGCGTTTCAGCCTGAGCGTACCGCCGGAAGCGAACCTGGTGTTCAACGTGACGCCCGGCACGATTCACCTGATGGACGTGGACGGCAAACTCAGCATTCCCGCCGCGGTGCTGCCCGGCAAGGAGCCACGATGATCCGGATTCGCTCCGCTACCGCCGCCGATCAAGACATCATCCGGCACATTGTGCGGATTGGCGAGCTTCCGCCCTATTCGCTCCGGTGGCAGCAGTTCCTGGTGGCGGAACAGGATGGACGGGTGATCGGTGTCGGGCAGATTCGGCGGCACGGCAGGTACAACGAATTGGGCAGCCTGGCAGTTTTGCCCGAATATCGCGGGCAGGGCGTCGGCGCGCAACTGATCGCGGCGCTCGAAGCACAGGCCGGGCTGCCACTCTATCTGTTCTGCCAGGAACCTGTGGAAACCTATTACCGACGTTTCGGCTATCATCGCATCCGGTTCCTCGAAGCGCCCGGCCCGCTCAAACCGCTGGCACTGATCGGCTTTACCTTGCCGCGCCTGTTTGGGGTACGCATCCGGTTGATGCGCAAGGATGGATGAGTCCCTGCCCGCTCATCCGGTGTGATTCTCGCCGAAGCGTTTCAACAACTGCTGGATGGCGCTGCCAGGATCGAGCGTGCGCGCCGAGACCTGCTCGACCAGCGCGGCCAGCAGTGCCGGATCGGTTTGCGACAGCAGGCGAGTCAGCAGGGCATCCCGCAGCCGATCCGCGATCTCCGCCTCGATTCTGGCCTGTTCACGCACGGCCAGCGTGCCGCTGCTGCGCAGATAAGCGCGGTGCGCCGCCAGTTTTTCGGCCAGTTCGGGGATGCCTTTGCCGTCCAGGGCAACCGTCTGCACGATAGGCGGCTGCCAGGCCGCATTTTCGTTTTCGTCCGGCGGCGCGGCAGAGACGTTTAGCAACCGTCCGTGATGCAGTGCGCGCTCGGTGCGGTGGCCGAGTTCGAGCATGGCACGCAGGGCGCGGACGGTGTTCTCGATGCCGGGCCGATCCGCCTTGTTGACGACCAGAATGTCGGCGATTTCCAGGATGCCCGCTTTGATGGCCTGCACGTCGTCGCCCAGGCCCGGCGCTTCAACCACCAGGGTCGTTTGCGCGGTACGGGCAATGTCCACCTCGCTTTGCCCGGCCCCCACCGTCTCCACGAACACGAGGTCGTACCCGGCGGCGTCCAGGGCGCGGGTGAGGTCGCCTGTGGTGCTGGCAAGCCCGCCCAGGCTGCCGCGCGTCGCCATGCTGCGGATGAACACGCCCGCATCGCCGGACAGGTCTTGCATCCGTATACGATCCCCCAGGATCGCGCCGCCTGTGAAGGGGCTGCTCGGATCGACGGCCACGATGCCCACCGTTTGCCCTTCACGGCGGTAGTGCCGCGCCAGGGCGTTGACCAGGCTGCTCTTGCCTGTGCCGGGCGCGCCCGTCACGCCGACGATGTGCGCCTTGCCGGTGTAGGGATAAAGCGCGGCCAGTTCGGCGGCGGCCTGCCCATTCTCAATGCGCGTCAGCAGGCGGGCCAGGTCGCGGCGGCTGGATCGGATGGCGGCGACGATGGGCGGCAGCCCCGGCGGAGTGGAATCGGCGGCCCTGTCCTGAGCGCTCAATGCACGACCCTGCGGATGTGCTCGGCGATGGCTTCGGTGCTGGCGCCGGGGCCAAAGACGGCGCTGACGCCCATCTTTTCCAGTTCGTCAGCGTCCTCGTTGGGGATGATCCCGCCGATGACGACTTTCACGTCGTCCAGGCCATGCGCCTTCATCAGTTCCAGGATGCGCGGGACAATCGCCATGTGCGCGCCGCTCAGGATGCTCAGGCCGATCACGTCCACGTCCTCTTGCAGCGCCGCGTCCACGATCATCTCCGGCGTCTGGCGCAGCCCGGTATACACGACTTCCATCCCGGCGTCGCGCAGGGCACGCGCCACCACCTTCGCGCCCCGGTCATGGCCGTCCAGGCCCGGTTTGGCGACCAGCACGCGGATTTTGCGTTCCTTGCTTTCGGTTGGTTGGTTCATAGGCGGTTTCCTATGGCAAAGTCAGTTGACCTCACCCCCAACCCCTCTCCACAGGGTGGAGAGGGGAGTCTGTACCCCTGCGTTCTCCCTCTCTGCTTGCGGAGAGGGGCTGGGGTGAGGTTCTGCACAACACGACTGCGCAGTCATTTCTCCGTAAAAGGACACAGGTCAGGCAGCGCATACGTCCGGTTGTTGAAGCCGTAGCTGTTCAGGGCAGCGAGCGTCTCTGGCCGGTTGGTGGCAGCGTTCAGCGCTTCGGCGCACGCCTTCTTGCGATCCCGCGTCTTTTTGTAATTATCCATAAACGACTGCCCGATGATGGCGTAGCCCTCGCCCGATGTCCCGGCAGGGTTTTCGGTCAGGAGTGTGGTCAGGGCGTCGTCGGCGGCGCGCGTCTGCTTGTTGGCGACAAGGGCCAGCATCTTCTTGAACTCGGCATAGGCCCGCAGGATGGTTTGCTCGTCGGCCAGCGTCCAGGGCTGCAAGTTGGCGTCGTCCCGCACCCTATCATAGAGCCGGATCGCGTCCCGCCAGTTCCCCTGGGCAAAGCGATAATCGGCGTCGTGGACGGCGTGGATGCGATAGACAGGCGGTTCCAGTTGGGTCAGCGCCAGCACATAATTCGCGCCATCCCAATCCCAGATGTCGGTGCTTTTGCGGGGCGGCCCGGCGTTGGGGTCGGGCGTCGGGTTGAAGTGAATCGCCACTTCCAGAATGCCGTCCTTGTCCAGATCGGCGATCTCGACCTTGCCGCTGGTGGCGTTCATCGGCACATCATTCAGCGGTTTGAATGCGCCGAGCGTGCCGTTCCATTCCAGAATCTGCATGACGGCGGTGCACTGCCCGGCATTGCACGTCTGCTGGGTATAGGCGACTTCGGCACGCAGATCGTAGTTCATGTCGCCCACGCGCTTGAGTTCGGGGATGAGCGTGTTCGGGCTGTACAGGGTGCTATACAGCAGCCGGTAGCCTTTCTGCGCGCAGCCGTAGATCAGCAGTTGGCCGGGCGAGGGCACGCCCGGTTTGTAGTTGGCCGGGTCGTAGAGCGTAACCAGAATCTCCTTCACGCCGTCGCCCGTCAGGTCGGTGTCGGACTGCACCTGTGCGCCCTCGGCAATCGCACCCCAACTGCGCAGGGTGGCTTCCAGCACGGAGGGCGGGCCGCCTGCGGACAGGAAGCGCCCAATCACCTCCGGGTACTGCGTGAAAGCCGATGGCTTGGGCGGCGGCGGTGGGCTGCCTGCTTCTGGGCAGTCATTGGGCTGGTAGACCGGGCCGCTGAGGGTTGCCCCGGCCATCGCCGTCGCTGCACGCAGCGTGGCAAAGGCGGCGGTGGCCGTCGCGGCGGGCGCGACGATCTGGCCGAACCCGGTGGGTGTCGGCCCTTGCTGATCGGGCGACTGCCCGACAGGCGTGACCAGCCACACCGAGATGCGCCCGCCGGGGGTGGCGGTGGCGAAAGCGGGCGCAAGGGTGGGCGTCGGGCCTGTGCCGCGCTGCCCGACCACGTCGTTGACGCTGCTGCAAGCCAGAGCCGCGATGAGCAGCACGATCAGAGCGAGCCAGACGGGTGGTTTGCTCAGGAATGTTTGCATGGTGGCTAGTATAGCACGGCCAATAGCAGACCCAAGCACCACCCCGAAATGTGAACCTGTCCTCTGGCAGCCCGACCTAGTGCGGTACGGGCAGCCCTTCCATCCTGGCATACTGCTGGATGATCCGCCGGACGTGCTGCGGGTCGTCCAGGATGAAGTAGTGATCGTGGTAGTTGTAGACCGCCGATGGCGTTTCGGCCACGCGCCGGATGTCGAAATCGAACTTGGGCGTCTCCGGCTTGAGGGCGTGCTGCAACTCGCCGTGCGAGGACAGCAGCCCCGCCCCAAAAATCTTCAGCTTGCCATCCTCGCGGATCAGCCCGAATTCGGTGGTATACCACCACAGCCGGGCGATCTCCAACTGCTGGCGCTCGTTGGCGGCCAGGTACAGCGGCCCGAACATCTGCGCGGTGTCGGCAAAGTCCGGGTCGGTGAAAAAGGCCAGATGTCCGAAATACTCGTGGAACAGGTCGGGCAGCGGCGTAAAGTCCAGTTCGTGCGGGCGGCGAATGTAATTCGTGACGGGGAAGCGGCGCTCCGCCAGGTGCTCAAACCACTGCGTCGCACCCAGGTATTCATTCTGGGCGTCGCCCAGTGTCCAGCCGGTCATGGCGCGTAGGCGTTCACTGAACACGTTTGGATCGGGCAGGCGATTCGGATCAAGCTGCAAGCGCGGCAAACCTTCCAGGAATAGCTGACAGGCAACATCGGCCACCAGCGCGATCTGCCGTTCGTAGAGGGCTGACCACGTATGGTGATCTTCCTCGGTGTAGGCGGGAGTCGTGAGCAGTTGAGGTTGTGCGGTCATAGCGCACTCCTTTGACGAGCACTCGGGCGGTATTGATATGTGGCTCTGCGGACGAGTTCTATGAACACGATAGCAGAAATCGTGAAAAATAACAAGCGTTAGTTAGGAAAGCCTTAACAAGAGTCGGTTGGAAGGGGGTTAGTGGCGGGTCAAACAGACGGAACGACCAGATCACACGAACGGGGGATTCTTTGTAAGCTGGTACAGGAACAGCATCACCTGCTCACTCAACGTTGGATCGTTGTAGTCGCCACCGGCGTCCAGGTAATCCAGGACGCTGGTCAGGTCGGTCATTTCCAGCCAGATGCCCTGGCACTTCGGGCATTGTTCAAGCTGCACATCACTGTGTTCGGTGAACTTGTGCTTGTGGAGCGGCGTCTTATCCTGCGGGCAGCGGCGTGTGCTGCTGACCAGCGAGATGTCGCCGATCTGGATCGGGTTCAGGTGCGCGCCGTGCTTCTCGGCCAGGGTTTCTAGTTCCCCGCGATCCAGCCAGTAGCCGCCGCATACGGGGCACTGATCCACCGGCACACGCTCGATCTGGACTGTGGTCAGCTCGTTGCCGTCATTCGGGCAGGTTAACATGTGCTGTCCCTTCCACGCTCATACCCTCGGCAGAACGATCCCGGTTTGCCCCTGGTATTTGCCTTTACGATCTGCGTAACTGACCTCGCAAGGCTCGTCCGCCTCAAAGAATAACACCTGCGCGATACCCTCCCCGGCGTAGATTTTGGCGGGCAGCGGGGTGGTGTTGCTGATCTCCAGCGTAACATACCCCTCCCAACCCGGTTCGAAGGGTGTTACATTCGTCAGGATTCCACAGTTACGAACGAAAACCCCGGCTTCAAGCGCAAAGTTCCCGGCTTCGGGCACTGTCAGACAATACACGTCATGATCGCCAGGCAGGTTACGAATAGCCTGCACCTTGTGATTGTTCGCTGTGGTTTTCTTCGAGGAAGCACCCTTGAAGGCAGCAATGACTTCAGGAAAGCGGCGAAAGACTGCACGATCACAGTTCAATAATCGGGCTGCTCCTCGAATTGAACCTGTTTCGTCCAGAGCCTTACGAACGACCTCCGCTGTTATTTCGGCCCTGGTTTTTAGTTTTCGCATAATCTCACGTTGCTGTTCGCGTCGCGCCTCACTCGCATTTGCCCAAACTTGACGCGATAATTCCGCCCTCTTTTCACGGTTGGCAGGATCATCATAATAGTGCCGCATCAATTCGGCCTTTTGTTCGCGCCGTGCTTCAGTCCAATACGCCATACGCTTAGAGTGTAGTGTTTCTCGCTGTGCTACATAATCAGCGCTATGCCAGAATGCCAACATTCTTTCGCGTTGCGCCCTTGCATAGTTTTCGCGCCATTCGGCATCTTCTTGCCACAAGCGTTGAAGCGCTGCACTGATAGCGGCTCCATGCTCGACAGGATCAAAATCCTCACCGTAACTATTGGCATTATGTAAGCGTATGTGTTGGCTTGCATCCATCCGTGTCAGGTTCCAGGGCCGGTTATTTCGCCGATCAAAATCAATATGATGGCGGTGGGTGTTCGGGGTGTCTTCATAGATTCCATGTCGAACATTCCACTCATCGGCAAGGCGATGCGTCGGATGGAGTTGCCCGTTGAGCGGCTGGTATACCATTTCATAGCCACGTGCCACCTGGCGATACAGTGGCATTAGGGCGTCGTCAGGGTGTAAATCGCTCGCCTGCCGCAATTGCCCATCACGGGTCACAAATTCATGATCGGGTGTGCAGAAAATTGACTCGTTATTATCGAGGATAATTTCAATTAATGAGTCGCGCCCGATATAACGTGGTGCGGTTAGTTCCGTAACAATGATCCGTCCAAACGGGCCGACGCTATACCCGAAAAACATCTCGCCCTGTTCGGCGCGCGTAACCATCTCCTCAAGTGTCGCCGATGTGCCGTCTACCAAAGCCACGCGCGTATCGCCGCGAAAGCAGCGCGCGTAGGTCGATTTTCCGACGGTTACCGTTAAAACTGACCTCGGGATGCGGAAATACTCCACCGTTACGGCCAGCGCAAACGAGTTGGGCGGAATGATGCACACGTCCCCCTTGAACGGGATCAGCGAGCGCTCGTCCAGGTGCTTCGGATCGACCACGGTGTTGTAGGGATTCGGCGTGAAGATTTTGAATTCGTCGGCCACCCGGATGTCGTAGCCATAGGAACTCACCCCATAACTGATCACCCCATTTCTCACCTGCTTTTCCTCGAAGGGGTCGATCATCTTGTGTTCCAGGCACATTTTGCGAATCCAGTGGTCAGGCTTCAGTCCCACGCTGTTCTCCTGTGTGATTGTCGGGCGGATAGATCAGGCAGCTTCTTCCATGTCGGGCGGCGCGGTTTCGGCCTGCGGCTGCTGTGCCGGTTCGGCCCGTTCGCGGCGCTCCATGAACTCCGGCGCGGACATGCCCATCAGCTTGAGCGCGCGGGCAAAGACGACCTTCGCGGCGCGGTAGAAGCGCAGGCGGGCCTTCTGCACGTCGTCGGGGATGTGCTCCTGGTCGGACATGACGCGCACCCGATCATAGACCGGGTGGAAGATTCCGGCCAGATCGAGCGCATAGTAGGCCAGCCCCTGCGGAGCCATCTCCGTAACGGCGCGGTGGATCACCTCTTCCATTTCGAGCATCTTGCGGACGACGGACAGTTCGTCGGGGCCGAGCTTGCTCAGGTCAGCGCCTTCGTCGGTCAGGCCGCGTTCTGCCGCTTTGCGGAAGATGCCCGCGCAGCGCACGTGCGCATTCTGGATGCGGTACACCGGGTTTTCGTCGCCCTGCGTCCGCGCCAGGTTCAGGTCGAATTCCATCGCGGTATTCGGATTCTGCGCCAGCATGAAATAGCGCACCGCATCCGCGCCAACGTCGTCCACCAGTTCATCCAGTTCCACAAAATCGCCACGCCGGGTGCTCATGCGCCGCGCCTCGCCGCCCTCCACCAGTTCGACCATCTGGTGAATGATGGTGCGGACGGCCGCCGGGTCGTAGCCCAGTGCCTTGACGCCGAGCAAGACCTGCGGCGCGGTGGCGGCGTGATCGGCCCCGAACACGTCCACGATCAGATCAAAGCCGCGTTCCAGTTTGTTGCGGTGGTAGGCCATGTCCGGCAGGCGGTAGGTGGGGTCGCCCGTCTGCTTGACGATCACGCGATCCTTTTCGTCGCCCAGCGCGCTGGACTTGAACCAGACCGCGCCGTCCAGGTCGTAGGCGTAGCCGCGCTTGCGCAGTTCCTCGACGGTGGCCCACACGGAGCCATCCTCGTACAGGCTGTTTTCCAGGAAATATACGTCGTGGACGATGTTGACTCGGCGCATACTGTGTTTGATGCGCTCCATGATGGCCCGTGCCGCCAGCACGCGAAATTCGGAAGCCGGGGCGTCGCGCATTTCGTCGCCGCGAAAGGCCAGGATGGTCGCCGCGATCATGCGGATGTACATGCCCTTGTAGCCGTTGGGCGGGAATTCGGCGGGCAGGCCGAGCATTTCCAGGTAGCGGGCGCGCACACTCTCGCCCAGCACGTTCATCTGCTGCCCGGCGTTGTTGAAATAGTATTCACGGGTCACGTCGTAGCTCACCGCCGCCAGCAGGTTGGCAATCGTATCCCCGATCACGCCGCCGCGAATGCGGTGCACGCTCAACGGGCCGGTGGGGTTGGCGCTCACGTACTCGACCTGCGCCTTTTTGCCCGCGCCCAGGTCTTGCTGGAAGACGCGCTCCCCGGCCTGGATAATGGCCTCGACCTGGTTTGCCAGCCACCTGTCGGACAGCCGGAAGTTCAGGAAGCCCGGCGGCGCAACCTCGACGGCGCTGATGAATTCCACCTGCGGCAGGTGCGCCTGAATAGTTTTGGCGATCTCAATGGGCGGTTTGCTGACCTGCTTCTGCACCTGCATGGCTACCGCAGAGGCATAGTCGCCCTGCTCAGGGCGCTTGGGGCGCTCAATTTTCAAAGTCGGAATGTCGAAGGCGGGCAGCGCGCCTGCCGCCTGCGCAGCCGCAATGCCACGCCGGACGACGGCAGCCACTTCCTGGGGAATTAGACTCACAGTGTTCTCCTGATCAGGCCAATGCGCCCCAATTCTAACAGGGCGTCCCCCGCCGATCAATTGGCTGTTGCGAATCGCGTTGATCCCTCGTGACGGATACCAATTGACAATTTGCCGTTCGCTGCTATACTGGCAAACAATTGAATAGGTCATCGGTCAGGGTCGCTCAATGCCCCGGATGGCAGAGCGTAACGGCGAAGCTGGTGAAGCGTGCTCTCGTCAGGAGAGAAGCCAGTCCAGCACTGTCCCGCAACTGTAGCGTAAGCGTCGCTTACGAAGTCAGGTCGCCCGCCCTGATCGTGTTCCAGCCTTCGTGGTGAGGGGTACGGAACGCGGATCGTGACAGCCACCTCAGCAATCCGTCTAACCGACGGGTCCGGCTGTCCCACCGGTTTGATGTTCCGGCCCCGGCGCGTCGCAACAGCGCCGGGGCTTTGCGTTGAGCACCCCGATCCACCTGGCCCTTGAGGATCGGGGATGACGGTGTTACCGGGCGCACAATCTGCACCCTTCTTACTCTCCAAACAGCCTGTGATCGAGCGGCGGCGCATGGTGTGCGGCGTGCTGGCCGCGCTGCTGCTGGGCGCGATCATCCTCTCGGCGGCGCACGGCCCCGCCAACATCCCCTATGGCGATGTGGCCCGGCTGCTGCTGCGCGGTCTGGGGCTGCCTGTGGGCCTCGATCTGCCGGATAGAGACTTTGCCATCGTCAACGCTATCCGCCTGCCGCGCATCCTGATCGGCGCGCTGGTCGGCGCGGCGCTGGCCTGTTCGGGCGCGGCCATGCAGGGCATTTTTCGGAACCCGCTGGCCGATCCGGGACTGCTCGGCATTACGGCAGGGGCAGGGCTGGCGGCGGTGGCGGCCATCACTGGCGGGCTGGTCAATATCGGTTTACTGGCGCTGCCTGCCTTCGCCTTCGGTGGGGCGCTGGTCGCCAGCCTGCTCGTGTACAGCCTGGCGATGGTGCGGGGCCGGGCCGACACTGCGACGTTGATCCTGGCCGGGATGGCCGTCAGTGCGCTCCTAAGCGCGCTGACAACCCTGCGGCTGCTGTCCGCCAACGATTATACGGCGGTGCAGGCCGCTCTAAGCTGGCTGTTTGGCGGGCTGCAAGGGCGCGGCTGGGAGCATTTTCGCGTGGTGGTGCTCCCGATCTTGCTGGCGCTGCTGGCGACCCTGGCCTACAGCCGCGACCTGAATATCCTGCTGTCGGGCGAGGAAGGGGCGCAGTCGCTTGGCGTCAACGTCCCGCGCACCCGGTTCGTGGTGCTGGCACTGACCTCGCTGATGACGGGCGCGGCGGTCAGTATCGCGGGTGGGATCGGCTTTATCGGGCTGGTCGTGCCGCACATGCTGCGCCTGATCGTCGGGCCGGATCACCGCGTCTTGCTGCCCGCCAGCGCCCTGGGCGGAGCCGTCTTCCTGGTGCTGGCGGATACCGTCGCCCGTCTGGTCATCCAGCCCGCCGAGATTCAAGTTGGGGTGCTGACGGCACTGCTCGGTGCGCCGTTCTTTCTGTTCCTGCTGGCGCGCCAGCGCAAGCAAATAATCGGCCCTTAGAAGGAGAGAAACATGCTCAGGTTTGCCACTCGATGCATACTGATTGCCGTTGTCCTGCTGGCGGCTTTTGCCTACGTAGCCGGGAGGCCGGTTCTGGCCCAGGACAGCGGTTTCCCGCGCACCGTGACCGATGGCTCCGGTACGCCGGTGACGATCAGCGCGCGGCCTACGCACATCGTCTCGGTGGCGCTGGTCAGCGACGAAATTCTGTTCTCGCTGGTCGATCCGTCGCGGCTGGCGGCGGTGACGGCCAACACGATGGACCCGGCCCAGAGCAACGTGGCCGAACTCGCCAAACCGATAGCCAACAAGCTGTCAAAAGCCGACCCTGAAGCCGTCATCGCGCTGAAGCCCGACCTGGTGGTTCTCAGCCCGTTCACCGACGCGGGCGTGATCAAGCAGTTGAAGGACACCAAGCTGCCAGTTTTTGTGCTCGCCAACATCAGCACCATCAAGGATATTGAGAACAACATCCTGCTGCTGGGACAGGCCGTCGGCGAAGAGCAAAAAGCCGCGCAGATCGTGAGCGACATGGAGGCCAAGCTCAAAGCGGTGGCCGATGCCGTCAAAGACGTGAAGCCGCTGACCGTGCTGTACTACGGCCCGGATGGGTACTCGGCGGGCGCGGGCACAACCATTGACGAAGCGATCACCCGCGCAGGCGGGATCAACATCGTCACAAAGGCGGGTGTCAAGGAGCCGTTCCCGCAGTTGACGGACGAATGGGTCGTCACGCAGGACCCGGACGTGATCTTGCTGGCCGGGTTCAACAGCTACTCGCCGGGCTTCGTCGAGAAGTTCTACAACAATCCCAATTTTCAGACCCTCAAGGCCATCAAGAACAAGAAAGCCGTCGTCGCCAACGACGCACACCTTGCCACCATCTCGCAGTACATCGTCGAGGGCGTTTCCGACGTGGCGGCGCTGCTCTACCCGGATGCCTACAAGCCCACCCCCGCCGCGACCATGAACGCCACTGCGAGCGCAGCCGTGAGCGCCACGATGGCCGCCACTGCCGCCCGCTAGAACAATCGGGAGATACGATGATCGCGCAACCACAGCCAGCTATTCATACGGACCTGCCTCACCCCCGGCCCCTCTCCACTCAGGTAGAGAGGGGAGTAGAGTCGACGGCAAGACCGCTGCTTGAAGGCGCGGGCGTCGGTTTTCGGGCGGGAGACCGGCAACTGCTCAAGGATGTGTCGCTGGTGCTGCGCCCCGGCGAAATGGTGGGGTTGATCGGGCCGAACGGCGCGGGCAAATCGACACTGTTGAAGGTGCTGTCGGGCCTCTGGAAAGCCGCAACGGGGCAGATTATGCTGTGTGGGCAGCCGCTATCGTCGTATCGCCCGCGCCAGATCGCCCGGCTGATCGGGCAGGTCGGGCAGTCAAACGTGCTGGATGCGCCCTTCACCGTCCGCGACGTGGTGCTGATGGGCCGCAACCCGTACCTGGGCCGCTTCGAGATCGAGCGCCCGCAGGATCGCCAGATCGCGGAGGAGGCCATGCGCGCCACGCATACGCTGGCCCTGGCGGATCGCGCCATCACGACCCTGAGCGGCGGCGAACGGCAGCGTACCTTCCTGGCGCGGGCACTGGCTCAGGAGCCGTCGATCCTGCTGCTGGACGAGCCGACCAGCAACCTGGACATCCGCCACCAGATCGACATCCTGGCGACGGTGCAGCGCCTGGCCCACCAGCGCGGCCTGGGCGTGCTGATCGCCATTCACGATCTGTCGCTGGCGGCGCGCTTCTGTGACCGCCTGATTCTGATGTGCGAGGGCGCGCTGATCGCCGAGGGAACGCCGGAAGCCGTCCTCGCACCGGAGCATCTCGCCAGCGCCTTCGGCGTGCAGGCGCAGCCATACCGCGATCCCTTCACGCACGACCTCAAGCTGTCGATTCAGGAGTGAGATGCGCGCACCCTCAGCCGGAGCGGTCAATCCGGCTGATCGTCCTGGGCCAGCGCCGCGTTTTCGGCCAGGATCGTTTCGGCAACGGCGGCCAGGTCGAGCGTCTGGCCGCGCTTAAGCGCCAGCCGGATCACGTCTTGCTCCGGCCTGGCCTCCAGTTCAGCCAGGAAGGGGAGCGCTTCTTCCTCTTTGAGATCGCTGCTGATGCCCGGATGGTTGAGCGCCAGCCCCAGCAGTTCCGCGCCCCGTTCGATCTGGCCCTCCTGGGCCAGCAGCCGCCCGAACCCGACCAAAGTGCCCAGGATCAGCGGAACTGAGCCAATCTGCCGGCCCATTTGCAGCGCCCGGAAGAAATAGCGTCGGGCCTCGTCGTAAGCCTGCCTATGGTAGGCCAGTGCTCCCAGACTGTACAGGGTATTGGCCTGCCCGTAGCGGTTGTCCACTTCGATGTCGATAGCCAGCGTTTCCCGCAGGTATTGCCGGGCCTCGTCGTAGCGGTGTTCGATACGGGCCACTTCACCCAGGTTGCCAAGCGCCTGCGCGACCCTGGCCCGGTTGCCCGATTCCTGAGCCAGTCGCACGGCCTCGCCGAAGCACGCTTTGGCCTGCTCGTATTTCTTCTGCATCGAGTAGGCAATGCCCAGCATGTTCAAGGCATTGATCACGAACGGCAGTTTGCCGGTGCTGCGCGCCAGCGCCAGGTTTTCTTCCAGGTACTCCTGCGATTGCCTGTAAGCGCCCACCCGCCACGCCACGTCGCCCAGGCCCGCCAGCGCATGAGTCAACACGTCGGCATTGTTGATGGCCTGGCCGATGCCCAGGCTTTCGCCGTAGTACGCCTCCGCCTCGATATACGACCCCTGCTGAAGCGCCACATCGGCCAGGCCATTCAGGGCCGCCGCAATGACAGGCTGATCGCCGATCTGCCGGGCACTTGCCAGCCCTGCTTCAAAGTGCGAACGAGATTCGTTCCAGCGCCCCATCCAGAACAGTGTGCCACCCAATTGCTCGTTCAGGTAGCCCTGCCAGCGGAGTCTGTCGTCCACTATGTTTGCTGCCAGTTCCAACGCCCGTTGAAAGAAGGCAATCGCCTCCACAAAAGCGCTGACGTTGCGGGCCTCGACGCCGGCCTGGCGGGCATACTTCATTTCCTTCACCGGCTCACCCGCAATGCGCCAGTGATAGGCCAGCGAGGCCGCGTGTCGCGGATCGCCTGGATACACCGTTTCGATGGCACCGGCGGCCTGGGCATGCAATCTGGCACGCGCCTGCGGCTCCAGCGCGGACAGCACGGCCTCGCGCAGTTTATCGTGCGCGAAACGCCAACGCTGGTCTTGTACCTCTAGCACTGCCGCGTTGGCGCAGTCCAGCAGCCAGCGCTGCATGTCAATGCTGCCAGCGCAGACTTGTAGCACGGCCAGATCGAGTTCGCGGCCCAGGACAGCAGCGGTCTGCATCAAGGGCCTGGCAGACGGCGGCACGCGATCCAGGCGGCGTTGCAGCAGACGCTGCACGCCCCCCGCCGACACGCTGTCCGGCAGAGCCGTCCGGCCTATCTCGGCCAGCTGGCCCGCTTCCTCGGCCAGCGCGCGCACCACCTCCACCAGAAAGAAGACGTTGCCCTCCGTCTCCCGTTGCAGCAGTTGGAGCAGATGGGGCTGGCGGCCCGCCTCGCCCAGCATCGACTGGCTCAGTTTGGCGATGCCCTCCTCCGTCAGCCGGTTGAGCTTGAGCAAGTGCATACCCGGCAGCACGTCCGGCAGGTCTGGCCGCTCGTCGTCGCGGTACGTGCCGACGACCAGCAGCCGCAGTTTCGGGGCCATCTGCGCAAGCTGGGCCAGCACCGCCAGGCTTTCCACGCCCGCCCAGTGAATGTCTTCCAGCACGACCACGACGGGCTGCTGGTGGCGGCGAAACACAGCCGAGACGACGTTGAGCAGCCTGGCCTGGGCCGCCATCGGCTCGATGTCCGGCACGCGCGCGATGGGCCGATTCAACAGGGTGGCGATGTCGGGCGTCAGCACGGACAGCACGCCAGCCTCGGTATCGTTCAGATCGGCGGCCAGCGCCAGGCGGCGCAGTACGTCGCGCCAGACCTGGTAGGGCGCACCGCCTTCGCTGACGGCCTGGCCGCGCAAAACAAGCGCGCCCCGGATCAGGCCGAGCGTCGCCAGTTCGTTCAAGAGCCGCGATTTGCCGACTCCGCTCTCGCCGCCGATCAGCCAGGCGCTGCCTTCGCCCCGCAGCGCAGTGTCCAGGGCCGCCGACAGCCGCGCCAGTTCCTCGTCGCGCCCGACCAGCCGCGCTGCTTGCAGGAAGCTCTCCCGGATCGCCAGCGTTTCCAGCGCAGCCGGTTGGCCGGTGGCGGCGCTCAAATCGCGGATCACCTCGCTGGAATCCGCGTAGCGCTTTTCGGGGGCTTTCGCCAGCAACTTTCTCAAAACGCTGGCAACTGGGGCGCTGACGCCTATCGGGTCCAGGTCGGGTTCCTTGCCCAGCACCTCGTCGATAAGTGCGCTCAGGGAGGTAGCGCTGTACAGGCGTCGGCCCGACAGCAGTTCAAAGGCGATCACGCCAACGCTGTACAGGTCTGCGGCGGCGCTGGCCGTGCCGCCTTCCAGGATTTCGGGGGCCATGTAGGCCAGCGTCCCGGCGGCGGCGCTGTGCTGCCCGATGCCAATCGACAGCCCGAAGTCCAGCACCTTGACTGTGCCATCGACGACCATCACGTTGCCTGGCTTCAGATCGCGGTGAACGATCCCGCGCCGGTGCAGGTAGGTCAGCGCCCGCAGCATCTGGATCAAGATGTCGATGCGGCCAGCGAACGACTGCTGATGCCCGGCCTTGAGGATGCTTTGAGCGCCCACCAGCAGATCCATCGTGAAATAAGGCTGCTGCTGCTCGTCGAATCCGTAATCGAGCACACTGATGATGTTGGGGTGGCGCAGCGAGGCCAGCGTCTGGAATTCCTGCGCCAGCGCCAGCCGCGCGTCAACCGTTTCGCTGCGGGAATTAAAGAGCAGTTGGTCGGTGGGCGCCAGCACGCGCTTGAGGGCCACCGGTTGGCCTGCCAGCCGATCCTGCGCGCGATAAACCGCGCCCATGCCGCCCTCGCCGAGCAAATCCTGCAAAAAGTAGCGTTTGCAAAACAAGGAAGACACCGTCAATGCCCCATGTCATCAACCGTGTTGTCGGGTGTTTACATGATGATACCATCCTCCACCCCAGGCAAGCGAGCGGTCTCGGCACTGCGTGAGTCGAAGCATGGCGAACCTGTTACTATTGACTGGAGGGTATAATGGTAAAATCGACAAAATCTGTTAAAATAGTGGTACTCTAGACAACCCGATTAACCGCCCGCGTCTTTTATCTGTTTTCCGTACCTAACCGCGTTCTCGCTTTTGCATCGTACCCAGACCCATTTGTTGTGATCAGTGTCTAGCAGCAGCTTATTCCTGGCGCGGCGGGCGACATGTGCGACATGTGCGACATATGGAGGTGATGCAATGCTGGAATCAATTCTTGTCCCCCTGGACGGTTCGACCCTGGCCGAGTGTGTGCTCCCCCACGTGGTAGCGCTGGCCGACGCCTTCGGCAGTCAGGTCGTGTTGTTGCGGGTCCTGGATCAGCACCAATCAGCGGAGTCGATACACACCGTTGACCCACTGACCTGGCAACTCAACAAGACGGAGGCTGACCTGTATCTGGACAGCGTCTGTGCGCGGCTGCAGGAGGCCGGGCTACAGGTGCAAACCGAACTGCTCGAAGGGCCAGCCGCCGAAAACATTGTCAGCGCCGCCCAGAACCATAACGCTGACCTGATCATCATGAGCAGCCACGCGCGCAGCGGGCTGACCGGATGGGGTATCAGCAGCATCGTGCAGAAGGTCGTTCTAAGCGCGCCCACTTCGCTGATGATCGTGCGGGCACGCCAGGCCGTCGGGCTGCTGGCCGAGCAGCGCTACAAGCGCCTGTTTGTGCCGCTGGATGGCTCACTGCGCGCCGAGTGCGTGCTGCCCCTAGCCATCCAACTGATCCGCGCTCACCAATCGCAGCTGGTTCTGGCGCACGTCGTCGGGCGGCCCGAACTGGCCCGCCGCACGCCCGCCACCCAGGAAGACCTGGATCTGGTCAACCGGCTGGTGGAGCGCAACCAGGAGGAAGGCGCACGCTACCTGGAACAACTGCTTTCCCGCCTGTCTGTCGAGGGTCTGGACGTACAGACGCACCTGCTGGTCAACCAGAACGTCGCAGTTACCCTGCACGATCTGATCGAGCGCGAACAGATCGATCTGGTCATCGTGAGCGCTCATGGTTATTCCGGGGAAGCCCGCTGGCCCTACGGCAGTGTGGTGAGCAACCTGATCTTTTACGGCACAACGCCCTTGCTGATCATGCAGGACTTGCCTGTCGAAAAGATAGCACATCCCCAAACCGAGGTCCGTGTCAGAGAACTCCCGGGGCATTGATCCATGCAGACGACGCCTGATCCGATCACCCTTGACGCGCTGCCCGAAGCCGATCTGGCGCTTGTGCAGCACAACCAGCTTGAAGAACTTGCCCAACAATTGGCCCGGAGCCAGGCCATCAGCAGCCAGGCGGCCACGTCCTTGCCGCTGCTTGACCGTATGCAGGGCCAGGCGAAAACGCTACAAGCGGCATACGCCCGCTTCAAGGGCGCGTCCAGAGAAGACATCGCCTTCTCCTATGCGGCGGAGTGGATGCTCGACAACTTCTACCTGGTCGAGCAGACGCTCCGCCTGATCCGCGAGGACATGCCGCGCGGTTATTATCGCCAGCTGCCGGTCCTGGTCAGCACGCCGTTGGCCGGGTATCCGCGCATCTTTGGGGTCGCCTGGGAGATTGTTGAGCACAGCCTGAGCCAGCTTGACATCGACCACGTCCAGAAGTTTATCCAGGCATACCAGGTGATCACGCCGCTGACGATGGGCGAGCTATGGGCGCTGCCGACCATGCTGCGCCTGGCGATCATCGAAAACCTAACTGGCGCGGTGGCGCGCATCACGGGCCTGATGGTGCAGAGCGACGCGTCGTTTTGCACCCTGTCCCTCGTTACCCAGAAGCCGACGGATGACACGCTGGTTGCCAATTGCTTCCACAGCCTGCGCTTGCTCTCCACCCAGGAATGGAAGCGCTTCTTTGAAGCAGTCAGCCATGTCGAGCAGATTTTGCGGCGCGACCCGGCGGGCATCTATGCGCAAATGGATTTTGAAACGCGCGATCAGTACCGCCGTCTGATCGAGGAACTGGCCCGAAACAGCCGTCAGAGCGAAGAAGCGGTTGCGCACCTCGCCATTGACCTGGCCGCCCGGAACGCGGCCCGGCTGGACAGCCAGGGCATCCTGCACGTAGAGCGGACGGCACACGTCGGCTTTTACCTGATGGATCGGGGCCGCGCGCAGCTAGAGGCTATGCTGGGCTACCGGCCCGCAACGGCGGCGCGGCTGCGCGGCTGGCTGCTGGCCCACCCGACTCTGAGCTACGTGGGGGGAATTCTGCTGCTGGCGGCGTTCTTTCTGGCGCTCTTGCTCTCGCATGGCGCGACGGCGGGCGCAAGCGGGCCGCAAATGTTGCTCGTCGCCGCCCTGGCGCTGCTGCCCGCGACGATGGTGGCCGTTGACCTGATCAACTGGCTGGTTACGCATGTCCTGCCGCCCCGCGTGCTGCCCCGGCTCGACTTTGAGGAAGGCATTCCCGCCGAATGCCGCACCATGATTGTCATCCCGACTCTACTCGGCCACGAGAGCGAGATCGACGCGCTGCTGCAAGCGCTGGAACTTCACTATCTGCGCAACAGCAACCCCCAGCTATCCTTCGCCTTGCTGACCGACTTTCCCGATGCGCCTGAACCACACATGCCGGGCGACACGGCCTTGCTCGAACGCATGACGGCGGGCATCCGCGCCCTGAATGACAAATACCGGGAGCGCGGCGTCGCTTTCTTTTTCTTCCATCGGGAGCGGCGCTGGAACCCCGCCGAAGAATGCTGGATGGGTTGGGAGCGCAAACGCGGCAAGCTGGCCGAATTCAATGCCCTTCTGTCCGGCTCCCACGACACTTCGTACATCGTCCAGGAGGGCAACCTGGACATTCTGCCCACCATCCGCTACGTGATCACGCTGGACGTGGACACCATTTTGCCCCTGGGCAGCGCCAGTCGTCTGGTGGCGACGCTGGCCCATCCGCTCAACCGCGCCGTTTTCGCGCCCGATTCCGATAGAGTCGTCGCAGGCTACAGCATCTTGCAGCCCCGCATCGACATCAAGCCGACCAGCGCCAGCCAGTCGCCCTTTGCCCGCATTTTCTCCGGGGACATCGGCCTGGATTTGTACACGAAGGCGGTGTCGGACGTGTATCAGGATTTGTTCGGCGAAGGCACTTACGTCGGCAAAGGCATCTACGACGTGTCGGCCTTCGAGCGCAGCCTCGCCAACCGCGTCCCGGAGAACAGTCTCCTGAGCCACGACCTGTTCGAGGGGATTCACGCCCGCGCGGCGCTTGTGACGGACATCAGCGTCCTGGAGGACTACCCGTCCAGCTATATCGTGTTCACACATCGTCTGCATCGGTGGATACGCGGGGACTGGCAGCTTTTGCCCTGGCTGCTGCCCAGGGTTCCTACCGCGAATGGGACGGCCCCTAACCGGCTGCCCGTCATCGCTCGCTGGAAGATTCTGGACAACCTGCGGCGCAGCCTGACTATGCCGGCGCTGCTGGCGCTCCTGTGTGCGGGCTGGTTGGGGCTGCCCGGCTCGCCGCTCGGCTGGACGGTGGTGGTGTTGCTGGCGCTGGCCGTGCCGCTCTTGCTTCAGGCTGTGACCAGCGTGGTGCGGGGCTTCAGCAAGCAGTTTGCGCCGGAGATCCTCCGTGCCATCCAGATCGATCTGGATCGATGGCTGCTGGCGGTGTTCTTCCTGCCACACGAAGCGTTGGTGGCCCTGGATGCTATCCTGACGACCCTGTATCGTCTGCTGGTGTCACGCAAGCATTTGCTACGCTGGACGACAGCCGCCCACACGGCCCGCCTGTTCGGGACGGAAGCGGGCGCGGCCCTGGTCTGGCAGCAGATGCTTACCTCGCTGATCCTGACCAGCCTCGTGGCTATTGTTGTGGCGCTCGCCAACCCGGCAGCCCTGCCCGTCGCTGCGCCATTCATCGTTGCCTGGCTCGTCGCGCCTGCCCTAGCCTACCGTATCAGCCGCCCTATCGCCTACAGGCCGACCCCGCTTTCCGCCGAGCAGCACGAGGAACTGCGGGCCCTGGCCCGCCGCACCTGGCTGTTCTTCGAGCAGTTCGTCGGGCCAGCCGATCACTGGCTGCCGCCCGATCATTTCCAGGAATCACCGCTGGGCGTCGTTGCCCATCACACCTCGCCGACCAACATCGGGCTTTTTCTGCTGTCCATCCTGGCGGCGCACGACATGGGCTACATCGGCTTGCTCGGCCTGGCCCTGCGTTTGCGCTCCACCTTTGAAGAGATGGGGAAACTGGAACGCTATCGTGGGCATTTCTTGAACTGGTACGACACCCAGACCCTCGCCCCCCTGATGCCCCGTTATGTCTCGACAGTGGACAGCGGCAACCTGGCGGGCTGCCTGCTGGCGCTGCGGCAGGGCTGCCTGGCGCTACCCCGTGCGCCGGTGGTGGGTGCGCAGCGCTGGCAAGCACTGGACGACATTTTGATACTGCTGGATCATCTGGTGGCTCGCTTTGAGGGTCACGACCCGGACCAGACGGCTGCCGCCTTTCAGTCTGAACTGCGCCGCGTGCGCCAGCAGATTGCGGCTATGCAGGACAGGCCGGAGCAGTGGGCATCGCTGCTGCTGTGGCTGGCCGATGACGCCTGGCACAGGCTCTCCGAGCGACTGATGGCGCTCATCGACTCGAACCTGCCCGCGATGGACTCCGATACCCTGAGCGAACTGCGCCTGTCGATGGACCGTCTGAGCCGCACCCTGAGCAGCATCCGGCGCAACATGGACTTGCTGCTGCCCTGGCTGGTTCCTTTCAACGACCCGCCCGCACTCTTTTCGCAGCCGGGAGCGCCGCCGCGCGTGGCCGAAGCGTGGCAGGCTCTCCACGACACCCTGCTGGCGGAGGTTCCCCGCCTGGGCGAGGCCACGACGCTGTACGAAGAGGGCAAGCGCCGTCTGCGTGAACTGGCCGATCTGCTGGACGACGAGAGCGTGCCGCCGCAGCAAGCGGCGAAGGACTGGTGCCGGCGGCTCATCGACAGACTGGATACGGCCCGGCTGCGCGTGCAGACCCTGCTCATCGGCTTCCAGGATGTGGCGGCGCAGGCCGAGGCATTCTTCGAGGCAATGGAGTTCGGCTTCCTGTTTGACGGACAGCGCGAGGTCTTTCACATCGGCTACAACGTAACCAGCGGCAAGCTCGACAACAACTACTACGATCTGCTGGCGTCCGAGGCTCGCCTTGCCAGTGTGATCTGCATTGCCAAAGGGGACGTGCCGCACAGCCACTGGCTGCACCTGGCGCGGCCCGTCACCGAGGTCAACGGCACGCAGGTGCTTCTCTCGTGGAGCGGCACGATGTTCGAGTACCTGATGCCGTACCTGCTCATGCGCGACTATGCCGGGACCTTCCTCAGCCACAGCGACCAGGCCGCTGTCGATTACCAGATTGACTATGGACAGGCACAGCGTGTGCCCTGGGGCATATCCGAATCGGGCTACTACGCCTTCGACGCCAACCTGAATTATCAGTACCGGGCTTTTGGTGTGCCCCGGCTGGGCTTCAAGCGCGGCCTGGCCGAAGACCTCGTGGTGGCGCCCTATGCCTCGCTGCTCGCGCTTTCGCTGCGTCCCCAGGCCGTGATCGATAATCTGGCGCGATTCAAAAAGCTGCACATGATCGGTCACTATGGCCTGTACGAGTCTGTGGATTACACCGGGGCCAGGCTGCCCCCCGGCCACAAGCACGCCATCGTCCAATCCTATATGGCCCACCACCAGGGTATGATCATGCTCTCGCTGTGCAACTACCTCCACGACGAGGCGATGATCCGGCGTTTCCACACGGACCCGCGTATCCAGAGCGTGGAACTGCTGCTTCAGGAAAAAATCCCGCAGGAAGCGCCCGTCGAGTACCCGCACCAGGGCGAAGTGAGCGGCGTGCGCCCGGTGGCGCCGCCCGTCAGCCTGATTCCCTGGCGCGCCCCGGCGGACTCGGCCATTCCGCTGGCGCATTTCCTGGCACAGGGGCGCTACGGGGTGCTTGTGACCAGTGCGGGCGGTGGCTATAGCCAGTGGCAGGACATCGCCCTGACGCGCTGGCAGGCCGACACAACCCTGGACAACTGGGGAAGCTGGCTGTACGTGCAGGATCGGGAAAGCAACGTGCTCTGGTCAGCGGCGTACCAGCCGACGGCTGTCCAGCCGGACAGCCAGGAAGTGCTGTTCTACCCACACAAAGTCGAGTACCGCCGCCGCGACGGAAGTGTGTCGCTGTTGATGGAAGTTGGCATCGCGCCTGACGAAGTGGAGGTTCGGCGTATCACGCTGACCAACGACAGCGATCAGCCGCGCCAGCTCAGGCTGACCAGCTACGCCGAGGTCGTTCTCGCGCCGCAGGCCATCGATCTGCGGCACCCGGCCTTCAACAAACTCTTCGTCGAGAGTGAGTACGTAGCCGAAGTCAACGCGCTCGTCTTTCGCAGACGGCCTCGCTCCGCCAAAGAAAAGCCGCTCTACCTGGTGCATGCGCTGGTCGTCCAGCCAGGGCAAACCGTGACGGGCGCGTATGAGAGTGATCGCGCTCGTTTCCTGGGCAGAGGCCAGACGCTGCGCCGTCCTGCTGCGCTCCAGGTGGGTGATGAACTGTCCGGCGCTACCGGCGCCACCCTCGACCCGATCATGGCTCTCGGCCAGGACATCGACCTGGAACCGCATACACACGCCCAGGTGGCCTACCTGACTCTGGTGGCGGCCTCGCGCGACGAAGCGCTGGCGATAGCCCGGCGCTACCAGGCATGGGCCGAGGTCGAGCGCGCCTTCGATCAAGCTCGCACCCAATGCGAAATCGAACTGCGCCAGCTTGGTCTCGACACATCCGATCTGGCAGGCATTGACCAGCTGCTTTCGGTGCTGCTGTACCCGGCCAGCGCACTGCGCGCCAGCCCCGAAACGCTGGCCGCCAACCGCAAGGGACAACCGGGCCTGTGGGCCTATGGCATCTCCGGCGACTACCCGATCCTGCTTGTGAAAGTCACCGAGCCGGAGACGCCGCTGGTGCGGGAAGTGCTGCGCGCTTTCGCCTACTGGCACAATCGCCAGATCAAGCTCAATCTGGTCATTCTCAACCAGCAGGATGTCGGCTACTCGATGGAGTCGCACAACCAGTTGTACCGCCAGATCGCGCGGGCCGGGGCCGACAGGTGGCTGAACCAGCGCGACGGTATCTTTTTGCTGCGCGGCGACCAGATGCCTGACGAGGACAAGGTGCTGCTGGAAACCGTTGCACGGGCCGTGCTTGACAGCGAGCGAGGTTCGCTGGCCGAGCAGCTTGGCGTCATCGGCGTGCAGCCCGTTCGTCTGCCGGCCTTCCTGCCGACTCTGCCAGATCGCCAGGATGTGGAACCCACACCGCCGTTGCCTCGCCCGACAGGTTTGATTTTTGACAACGGCCTGGGCGGTTTCAGCGCCGATGGCCGTGAATATGTCATTTATCTAGATCAGGGGCAATGGACGCCCCTGCCCTGGATCAACGTGATCGCCAATCCGCAATTCGGCTTCCTGGTCTCGGAAGCAGGGACAGGCATGACCTGGGCCGAGAACAGCGGCGAGAATCGGCTGACGCCCTGGCGCAACGACCCGGTTGGCGACGCGCCCGGCGAGGCGCTCTATATTCGGGACGAAGAAACGGCGCAGGTCTGGTCGCCCACGCCGCTGCCCGCCCGTGCGCCATTGCCCTATCTGGTGCGGCATGGCGCGGGCTACTCCATTTTTGAGCATCACAGTCATGGCCTGAAACAAGAACTGCGGCTGTTCGCCGTCCAGGACGCGCCGCTCAAGGTGGTGCGGCTGCGCCTGGAAAATCTGTGGCAGCGCCCGCGCCGCATCACCGTGACCTACTATGCCGAATGGGTGATGGGCACGAACCACGACACCTTCCAGCAGCACATCATCCCCGAATTCGACGGCGAATGCCGCGCGCTGCTGGCCTATAACCGCTACAATGTGGAGTTCGGCGGGCGGGTGGCCTTTGTCGCTGCCAGCAAAGAACTGCACGGCCTGACGGCGGATCGCACCGAGTTCCTGGGGCGGATGGGCAGCCTGAGCAGCCCGGCAGCCCTGGGCCGGATCGGGCTGGCGGGCACAATGGAGCCGGGCCTTGATCCGTGCGCCGCCTTGCAGTTGCACATCGATCTGGCGCCCGGCGAGTCGGAAACGGTGTTTTTCCTGGTCGGCCAGGCTGCTGACCGGGCAGCAGCAGTCGAACTGATCGGCCAGTACCAGACGCTCGAGCAGATCGAGACGGCCTGGCAAGCCGTCACGCGCTTCTGGGATGAGCTGCTCGGCACCATCAGTGTGCAGACGCCTGACCCGGCCATGAATCTGCTGCTGAACCGCTGGCTGCTCTACCAGGCGCTTTCCTGCCGCATCTGGGGCCGCTCCGCCCTCTACCAATCCAGCGGCGCGTTCGGCTTCCGCGATCAGTTGCAGGACGTGATGGCGCTCGTCCACGCCCGGCCCGACCTGGCCCGCCAGCACATTCTGCTGTCCGCCCGCCACCAGTTTGAGGCCGGGGACGTGCTGCACTGGTGGCATCCACCGTCGGGACGCGGCATCCGCACGCGCTTCTCGGACGATCTGCTGTGGCTGCCGTTTGTCACGGCCCACTACGTCTCGTCCACCGGCGACAGGAGCATCCTCTCCGAGAAAGTGCCTTACCGCCAGGGTGAGCCGTTGAAGCCCGAAGAGGAGGAACGCTACGGCCAGTACGAACTGACTGCCGACTCCTACACGCTCTACGATCACTGCCGTCGGGCGCTCAGGAAGGGCCTGACCGCCGGGCCACATGGCCTGCCGCTGATGGGCACTGGCGACTGGAACGACGGCATGAATCGGGTTGGCGCGGAGGGCAAAGGCGAAAGCGTCTGGCTCGGCTGGTTTGTCTATGCCACGCTCTGCCAGTTCGCCCCGCTCTGCGAGCTGATGGACGATCCGGAGCAGGCCGCCCTGTATCGCCAGGAGGCCGACAAACTGCGGCAGGCCCTTGAGGCCGCCTGGGACGGAGCCTGGTATCGGCGTGCCTACTATGACGATGGCTGGCCGCTCGGCTCGAAGCAGAACCGGGAATGCCAGATCGATTCCATTGCGCAGTCGTGGGCGGTGCTGTCCGGCGCTGCCGATTCCGAACGCGCCACGCAAGCAATGGAATCGGTGGAGGCGCGGCTGGTGCGGCACGACGACGGCCTGATCTTGCTCTTTGCGCCGCCCTTCGACAAAACGTCCCGCGATCCGGGCTACATCAAGGGTTACGTGCCGGGCATCCGCGAGAACGGCGGCCAGTATACGCACGCGGCGTTGTGGGCGGTCTGGGCCTTCGCCCTGCTCGATCAGGGGGATCGGGCCGAAGCGCTATTCCGTCTGCTCAACCCGATTTACCACGCCGATACACCAGAGCGTGTCAATCGCTACCGTGTTGAGCCTTACGTCATCGCCGCCGACGTATACAGCGTCGCGCCACACGTCGGGCGCGGCGGCTGGACGTGGTATACCGGCTCCGCCGCCTGGATGTACCGTCTGGGCATCGAGGCCATTCTCGGCCTGTACCGCGAAGGCCAGACACTGCGCATCGACCCGTGCATTCCCAGGCATTGGCCGGGCTTCGACGCGATCTATCGCCAGGGGTCTACCTACTACGAGATTCACGTCGAGAACCGGGAAGGCGTCAGCCGGGGCGTCCGTCTGGTCAGTGTGGACGGCAGCGCGCTGCCCGATGCCAGGCTTCCGCTGCTGGCGGACGGCCAGCGACACCGGGTCGTCGTTCAAATGGGCCAGCGTGACGAGACGGTGCCTTCCGTGCAGGGTGAAGCCAGGCCGGATCGCAGCGCCGAGTAGGGGCATCCATACACATCGGTTGTGGGGAAGCCCAGAACAAAGGCACTGCCCATCGATAATTGCCCCGTATTGTTCCGCCAAAATATTAGTATAGGCATTACATCGGTTTCCCGCCTGTTTTTTTCAGGTGATCGAGTCCGGCTGTAAGCGCTGGCAAGACCCCCTGACGGCATGCGCGGTTGACATCCGAAACGTTTTGGATTAGCATGACTTTAGGGCCGAAACGTTTTGGAAAGCGTCATTTATATTTTTTGGGTAGTTCTTTTATGCAGGTCAAACTCAAAGATTTGGCTCGAATGACGGGCTACTCAATTACCACTGTGTCGCGGGCGCTGGCCGGATACAGTGACGTTAACGAGCAGACCCGCCAGCACATCATCGAAACAGCCAGGCAGTTGGGTTACGTGCCCAACCAGGCAGCGCGGCAGTTACGCAACCAATCGAGCGCCACGCTCGGCATGATCATTCCCGCCATCGAACGCAGCTTTTCCAACGATTTTTTCAGCCAGCTTATGCAGGGCATCGGGGACAGCGCGTCGCTCTACCATTACGACGTGTTGATCAGCGCGCAGCATCCGGGGGAGGAGGAAATGGCGGCCTACCGGCGCCTGGTGGGCGGCTACCGCGTGGACGGCATGATTCTGGCGCGCACCCGGCAGCACGATCCCCGTATCGCCTATCTCAAGGAGCGCGGGCATCCCTTTGCGGTATCGGGCCGGGCGGCTCCCGGCGAAGTCTCGGATTTTCCCTACATCGACGTGGATAGCCAGGCTGGAATTCGGATGCTGGTCGAGCATTTCCTCGAACTCAACCATCGCCACATCGGGTTGATTCTGCCGCCACCCGACGTCGCCTACACCGGCTATCGCTTCGAAGGCTACCGCGAGGCGCTCCGCAGCGCGGGCCTGGCATACCGTCAGGAGTACATCGTGCACGGCGATCTGACCCGCGTCGGCGGCTTTGACGGCGCGCAAAGGCTGCTGGCCCAGAACCCGGAAATCACGGCCATCGTCGCCTGCAACGATCTCATGGCTCTCGGTGCGATGAGCGCCATCCAGTCGGCTGGCCTGCGCGTTGGTGAGGATGTTGGCGTGGCGGGTTTCGACGATGTACCTGCCGCTGAGTATGCCCATCCACCGCTCACGACCATTCACCAGCCGATTTACGAGATCGGCCAGCGCCTGGTGCGGATGGTGATCGACATTATCAAGGGGCAGCCCCCTGCGGAGACGCAGGTTGTGCTGCCGCCTGTCCTCATTGTTCGCGCGTCCAGCGGCCTACGAAGGAGGTGATCAGCGTTAAATAGCGAAGGGTTTTCGGGACTGAACTGGCAGTGGGCCTAACTTATAAAAGGAGCAAAAACATGTCCAACCGTTTACGTACTTTAGTGATGGTCGCCCTGGTTGGTGCGCTGCTGTGTATGGGCAGCGTGCCGCAGGCCCAGGCGCAGGGCAAAAGCGTCACCTTTTTTTCCACGCAGTTCAATATCGTTGAAGAGACAGCCAAAATCAAAACGATCCTGGCCGATTTCCCGGATGGCACGGTGAACTTTGTGCCGTCTGAAGAAGGCCCGATGATCGACCTGTTGAAAGCCGAGGGCAAAGCGGGCAAGGGCGCGAATGACGTGGTTGGCGCGCTGCATGGCACGTTCCCGAGCCTGGTGGAGGGCGACCTGCTGCTGAATCAGGCCGATCTGCTGGCGGAAATCTCCAAAGACGAGGAGATCGACCCCACGCTGGTCGAACTGGGCAAGCTCGGCACAAAGGACTTTCAATACTACATACCCTGGATGCAGGCCACCTACGTCATGGCGGCGAACAAGGATGCCCTGCAATACTTGCCGCAGGGTGCGGACATCAACAGCCTGACCTGGGCACAGGTGGCGGCCTGGGCCAAGACGATGAAGGACAAGACGGGCAAGGCGCAGCTTGCCTTCCCGGTCAAGGGGTTGTTCCATCGTTTCCTGGAAGGCTATGCATTACCCGCCTTCACGGGCGGCACGGTCACGACCTTTAGAAGCAAAGAAGCCGCCGACATGTACAAGTTCTTCCGGGATGAACTCTGGCCGAACGTCAACCCTGAATCGATCAACTATGACTCGATGGGCGCACAGCTACTATCCGGCGAGGTGATGGTCACCTGGGATCACGTGGCCCGGTTGAAGCCCGCTTTCGACAAAAGCCCCGATAAGTTCGTGGCGTTCCCGTCGCCGGCTGGCCCTGCCGGGTTGGGCTACATGCCTGTCGTGGCCGGGCTGGGCATCCCCGCAACCGCGCCCAACCCCGACGGCGCGAAGGCGCTGGTCAAGTTCATGCTCTCGCCCAAGACGCAGGCGGCGGTCATGAGCCAGTTGGGGTTCTATCCCGTCGTCAAGAACGTTGACACGAAAGACCTGCCCGCCGGGGTGGCGGCCCTCTACCAGGCCGTCCAGGCTCAGTCCAGTGCCAAGAACGCAATTGCCTCGCTGCTGCCGATTGGCCTGGGAACGCGCGGTGGCGACATCAACCAGATTTACCGCAATGCCTTCACGCGCATCGTCAACGACAAGCAGGACATCGACACGGTGCTTAAGGAAGAAGGGGATAACCTGCAAAAGCTCATGACCGACACCAGCGCCGCGTGCTGGGCGCCTGACCCGCCCAGCAAGGGCGCGTGCCAGGTCAAGTAGACTCGTCATGGAATAAAGACAGTGGGTCACGCTCACTGCCGTGCTGGATTTACCTCACCCTAAATCCCTCTCCACCAAGTGGAGAGGGACTTTCAGACCAGCCAGGCTCCCCTCTCCACTTGGTGGAGAGGGGCCGGGGGTGAGGTTACACGAAATCGTTGTCCGTAGAGCGTGTGCGAGGTCGAGATGAGAAAGATTGCCTGGACGCCCTACCTGTTGCTGCTGCCTTCGCTGCTTTACCTTGCGCTCTTTTTTGCCTATCCCATCTTCCAGGCTTTCCAACTGGCTTTCACCAAAAACGTGGATTATCTGAGCGTGCGGGCGGAAGCGCGGCCCGATGCCGCGTCGGTGGGTTCGCTGGCAATGCAGACCATTGTTAACGTGGTGGATCGCATCAGCCAGGAGGAAACCCTGCCCAACGGAGTTAAGCGGCCCGTCTACTGGTTCAAGGTCGAGGGGCAAGACCCCTCCGGCAAGACCGTTCAGGGTTGGGTGAGTCAGCGCAACGTGTTCATCGAATCGCGCACCGAATCGACGACGGCCAGGGTCACGACGGGTGAACCAATCAAGGTATGGACTCTTGATTTTGTGCAGCGTATGGTCGGGGACTTCCGCTTTGGCCCCGCGCTGCTGACGACCCTGCTCTTGATCGTGATCATTCTGCCCATCCAGTTTGCCCTGGCGATCATCATGGCGCTTGTGCTGCAAAGCCAGATTCGGGGCAGCACTATCTTTTTGTACATCTACGCAATCCCGCTCGGCATCTCGGACTTGACGGCAGGCATTATCTGGTATGCGATCTTCACGCAGCAGGGCTTCCTGAATTCGTTTCTGGTGCGGCTTGGGCTGATGGATCAACCCTTCATTTTCATCCAGGCAGGCCACCAGGGTTGGATGATCGCCATCGTGGTGCTGGCTGAAGTCTGGCGGGCCACGTCCATCGTCATGGTCATCGTCGTGGCCGGGTTGCAAGCCATCCCGCGTGACTATCTGGAAGCCGGGGAAGTCTTTGGCGCGTCGCTCTGGCAGCGTCTGCGGCACATCATCCTGCCGCTGCTCAAGCCCAGTTTGCAAGTTGCGCTCATCCTGCGCACGATTCTGGCCTTTCAGGTTTTTGCGGTGCTGGTCGCCATCACGGGCGGCGACGTACTGACCGTGCTCGGCAATGAGACGTTCCGCTGGTACGATCCGCAGCGCTTTAACAACCCCAATGTCGCCGCTGTTTACGCCGGGTTCATCCTGCTGCTGTCGCTCGGTATCTCCCTGTTCTACCTGCGGGCTGTCCGTTCCCAGGAAGAGGCTGCGAAAACGCTATGAGCAGCGCCCACTCCTACCAGACGACTCTTGGCGCCGCGCCGCCCATCCCCGCGCTGACAGCGGCACAGCGGCGCGCCAGGCTGCTGCATAACGTCCGCCGCGCCGCTGTTTACGGAGTGGCTATTGTGCTGGCTGTGTGGATCATTCTCCCCATGTGGCTGATCGCCACGATGGCTCTGACCACCGCCGATAATGTGCGCTCCTTCCCCAAGCCTTTCTTCCCAAGCCCGTTTTCGGGGGAGACAATGGCCTTCTTCCTGAACAGCCAGGGCATCCTGGAAGCGACCTACAACAGTGTGGCTGTCGCCGTAATTACGCTGGTGCTCTCGACCCTCATCGCCGTGCCCGCCGGGTACGCCATCGCCCGCTATCTGTTCCGCGGACGCGACGTGATTCGCCTGGGAATCCTGGCGGTGCGTGCTTTCCCGATTGTGGTGCTGGCCGTGCCGATTGCCACGATCTACATCCAGCTGGGCATCTTCGACAGCCCGTACAGCCTGGCCCTGATGCACGTCGCCCTGACCCTGCCCACGACGATTCTGGTCATCGCCAGCGTCTTTGCCAGCGTGCCCTATGAACTGGAAGAGGCGGCGCAGGTCTTCGGCTGTACGCCAATCCGAGCATTCTTGCGGGTCGTGTTGCCGCTGGCGACGCCGGGCATTGCGGCGGCTGCGCTGCTCACGTTCGTCCTGTCGTGGAACGAAGTGTTCGCTGCCATCATGCTCACCCTGCTTCACCGCACGCTCCCGGCACAAATTCTCTACACGCTCGATAAGTCCGGCGACCCGTTCAAGTTCGCCGGGGCATTCTTTATGCTGCTCCCGGCTATCGTCTTTATTTTCTTTGTCCGCCGCTACCTGTTCAACATGTGGGGCCAGATCAACAAGTAAGGATCGTGAACTATGGCGGAAATAGTTGTTGAACATGCCGTGAAGCGTTTTGGCAAATTTACCGCAATCGACGACGTGAGTCTGTCGATCCATGACCACGAGTTTGTGGTGCTGCTGGGGCCGAGCGGCTGCGGCAAGACGACTCTGCTGCGTGCCATCGCGGGCCTGGGCACGGTCGACTCCGGGCGCATCCTGATCGGAAACCGCGACGTGACGTACCTGCCGCCCCGTGAACGTCACATTTCGATGGTCTTCCAGAACTACGCCATCTTTCCGCACATGACGGTTTTCGACAACATCGCCTTTGGCCTCCAGATGCGCAAAATGCCGAAAGCGACCATCCGGGAGCGGGTGGGGAACGCTGCCAGGCTGCTGCACATCGAAAACATGCTGGATCGCTTTCCGAGCCAGATGAGCGGCGGGCAGCGGCAGCGTATTGCCGTCGCGCGGGCCATCGCCGTCGAAGCCAACGTGCTGCTGATGGACGAGCCGTTGAGCAATCTGGATGCGCTGCTGCGGCTGGAAATGCGCGCCGAACTCAAGTCGCTGCTGGGGCGGCTGGGCGCGACGACCATCTACGTGACTCACGACCAGATCGAAGCCCTGAGCATGGGGGATCGCATCGCCGTGATGTACAACGGCCAGATTTTACAGTTCGACAGCCCGACCCGCGTTTACGACCAGCCCGTCAGCCGCTTCGTCGGCAGCTTCATCGGCAACCCGCCCATGAACTTCCTGAAAGGCCAGGTGCAGCGCAACGGCGCGCTCACGGTGAAGATCGGGGATTTCGCGCTGACGCCGACGCCCGAAATGGCCGACGTGCTGGCCGCTTACGATGGCAAGCTGGTCCACATCGGAATCCGGGCCGAGAACATGGAAGCACTCGCCAGCCCTGCGCCGGACGCGCTGCCGGTCACCTGCCAGGTGGTAGAACCGCTCGGTTCGCAAAACCTGCTGACCATCCACATCGGCGACGACGTGTTGAAAGTGTCAACGCATCCCGACTTTCCGGCTCGAGTCGGTGAACGGCTCTGGCTGCGCTTCCCCGTGCACAAGATTCGCTGGATGGATCGGGACACGGGCCGGGCCATTGTACCTGACCTGGCGAAAGTCGTGGCCTGACATGCCGCCAGTCTGGGAGGGGCGGCCCTATAAGCCGCTCGATTTTGGCGGCGGCGGCATCACGGGCAGTGTGGATCGCTGTGGCCGGATTATCGCGCTGAACTGCTACCATCCGCAGCACGGCTACGTGACGCTGACCTGTGCGCCGCCTTTCCCCGAATCGGAGCGATACAACCCGGCGGCGGTGCGCGCCTACCGATCCGGGTTGACGGCGTTGGAAGGCTTCGGCTTGCAGTTTGATGCGGAAATCGACAGTTATGCGGCGTTGGACGACGGGGCGATTCCGCATTTCCAACTCATGTTTGCAGACGGCAGTGAAGCCGAAGTATCGACAATGGCCTGCGAGGGCGGCGTCATCCAGCAGTGGGACATCGAAGGGGCAACGTTTCATTGGGGCGGTCAGTTCTCCTTGCAGCGCTGCGCCTATGCGCAGTTGACCGAGGGCGGCCCGCTCCCCATGCCGTCAGTTGAGACACAGGCCCGCTTCAAAGACGGCCTGCTGACCATCGAAAACCTGGCGTTGGGCTGGGCCGCTGCGGTGGCGGGCCTGCCAGCCGAAGACGAATGGGAACAACACACCATTGGCCCGCTGATGGTTCGGTTAAAAGACCAAAGCGCTAACCATATCGTACTCGCGTATGGTGTCGGCCCGACAGTGCAGGTCGCTGCCGACAATGCGCTTCGGCTGGTGCGTGACGCCGAACACTGCATCGAGCAATCTCGCCGTCGATGGAAGCCGATTCACCGGTACGGTGACGATCTGCTGTTACAGCGCGGCCTGAGCTACAGCCTGATGATGGCCGTTCCCGCAGACGAAGGCGTTTGCCTGTTGACCGATCACATGATCCTGCCGCTCTCGTGGAACCGTGATGCGTACTACGTGGCGCGGGCGCTCTTGGGCGTGCGGCCTGAAACGACGGACGTGGTGCGCCGCCACCTGATCTGGACGTTCGAGCAGGCACAGCGCGCGGACGGGGCCTGGGCACGCTGTTATCTGGCGAACGGGTATATCAAGGATGCTGCCTTTCAACTCGACCAGCAGCTTTTTCCTCTGCTAGAATTGGCCGAGTACGTGCTGGAAACAGATGATCGCGCCACACTGGATCGTTTGCAGCCGCACATCAAACCACTGATCGAAATGCTGATGCGACGCAAAAAGCCGGACGCCATGCTCTTTCCCACCGACGAAACGCCCGCCGACGATCCGATTGCGCTGCCCTATCACCTGTCCAGCCACATCCTGTTCTGGCGCGTATTAGGCCAACTGAGCCGGTTGGGTCTCGAAGGCGATTGGGCGGGCATGGCAGAGCAGATTCGAGGGGAGATTGATCGCGCTTTCATCGCGGAACACGAGGGGACGCGCCTGTACGCCTATGCAACCAACGGCGCAGGCAAGTGTCACTTCTACCACGACGCGAACGATCTACCGCTGGCGCTGGCTGCCTGTTGGGGGTTCTGCTCCGCCAACGATCCGGTGTGGCGGGCAACGATAGACTTTGCCTTTTCGGATAAAAACGCAGGCGGCTACTATGATGGGCGGCTCGGCTCGGTGCATACCCGGGCCGCGTGGCCGCTGGGCGACATCCAGGAACTGATCATTGCGCGCGCCACCGGAGACTCGGAAAGGGAGCAGCGGGCCAGCGATCATCTGCACGACGCGGCGCAGTGGGATGGCGCGCTGCCCGAAGCCTGCGACCCGGCGACGGGCGAGGTCGTCTCGCGACACTGGTTCGCCTGGCCGAATGCGGCGTTGGTCTGCTTAGAGCGGGGAGTCCTGGCGTCGTGAAGCCGGAGGCGATTCCCCATGAATGCTAACCAGGAACGCATTCACGCCTTGCTGCGCCAGCTTTATCCGGGTGAACAGGCCGACTGGACCTATTCAGAAATCATCGCTCTCATGGCGGGCGCTCACCCTGCTGTGAGTTACCCCTCTCCGTACTTCTCCGAGCGCACGGTGACACTTATCACCTACGGCGACACGCTTCAGAAAGCGGGCGAAGCGCCGCTGCAAACGCTCCATCACTTCCTGAACAGGCGGCTCAAGGGCATCCTCGACACAGTACACATCCTGCCCTTTTACCCGTATTCGTCCGACGATGGTTTCTCGGTGCTCGATTACACTGCTGTCGATCCAAAACTCGGCAACTGGGATGACGTATCTGCCCTCAGCGCGGATTTCCGGCTGATGTTCGACGCGGTCATCAACCACATGTCGGCGCAGAGTGAGTGGTTTCGGCGCTTTCTGGCGGGCGATCCCGCTTACCAGGGCCTGTTTCTGACCGAATCGCCGCAGACCAATCTGAGCGATGTGACGCGGCCCCGGACGAGTCCGCTGCTGACTCCGTTCGTCAGGGATGACGGGCAGACTGTTTACGCCTGGACGACCTTCAGCGCCGATCAGGTCGATCTGGATTACCGTGATCCGCGAACGCTGCTTCGCATTCTGCGCGTGCTGCTGTTTTATCTGGAAAAGGGTGCGCAGGTCATCCGCCTGGACGCCATCGCCTATCTGTGGAAAGAGGTCGGGACAAACTGCATCCACCTGCCGCAGACTCATGCGGTTGTGCAATTGATCCGGGCCGTGCTGGATAGCATCGCGCCGCACGTTATCCTGATCACCGAAACCAACGTGCCGCACGCCGAAAACATCTCGTATTTTGGAGATGGTCTGAACGAAGCGCAGTTGGTTTACAACTTCACGCTGCCGCCGCTGCTCTTTCATACCCTTCTGTCGGGCAATGCCAGCAAGCTGTGCGGGTGGATCAATGCGCTGCCTGCGCCCAGAGAGCGCACCGCTTTCTTCAACTTCACCGCTTCCCACGACGGGATCGGCGTTCGGCCTGTCGAGGGCATTTTGAGCGCGCAGGAGACGCGAAACTTGATCGAGGCCGTCGAGCAGCGCGGTGGGCGCGTTTCCTACAAAGCCAATGCGGATGGCACGGCTAGTCCCTACGAACTGAATATCAGCTACGTGGACGCCGTTGCGCCGCCGGACATGCCCGAAGCCTTGCGCGTTTCGTGTTTCATACTGTCGCAGGCCATCATGCTGACGCTGGCCGGAATCCCCGCCGTGTACATCCACAGCCTGCTCGGTTCGCGGAACAACGTCGAGGGGATGCTGGCGACGGGCCACAACCGCACCATCAATCGCGCCAAACTGCACGAGGCAGTGATTGAGGAACAGCTTGACAACCCGCACAGTTTCCGGGCGCAGGTCTTTAACGCTTACATCCACCTGTTGAAGCGGCGCACGGCCAGCGCCGCCTTCCACCCACACGGTAGCCAGCGCGCGTTTGAACTTAACGAGGGCCGCGTGTTCGCGGTGGAGCGGACTTCGCCCGACGGGTCAGAACGGATTCTCGCCGTCTTCAACGTGGCGCCGGAGGTCCAAACTGTTCAACTGTCCGAGCCATCCTGTGCGGATATTCTGACCGGTGAAGTCTGTGCCGGGAGGACGCTGACGCTGGCCCCCTACCAGGTGCGCTGGCTTCGCTCCTAGTCTCAAGAAAGGTTTTGCTATGCCCGACAAACCCCTTATTCTCGTCGATCCCCATTTCCGCCAGATGTCCGAAATCTTCTCTCCGGCTGATCGGCAACGCCTGTACGACCAGTACGAGGTGATCTGGGGCAAGGATGAGCCGATGCCGCTCGAAGCTGCCCAGGAAGCGCTATCCCGCGTACAGGCGGTGATTTGCGCCGATTGGCGCTACGGTGATGCGTTATATAACGCCAGTCAGTTACGCGCCGTCCTCACGGTGTCCGGCGGCTTCCCGCGCAGCCTGGATTACGAAACATGTTTTTCGCGCCGCATCCACGTGCTTTCGGCTGCGCCGGGCTTTGCGCGCGCTGTCGCGGAAATGGCGCTGGCGCTGGCCCTGGGCGCTTCTCGCGGCATCGCCGCCGGTGACCGGGCGATGCGGGCGGGCAATGAGCAGTGGCTCCACGCGGGCAACGTCGGCGCATTTATGCTGTACGGGCAGCCGGTGGGCTTTATTGGCTACGGCAGCATCGCCCGCGCGCTGCGACCTTTACTCGCGCCCTTTGGCTGCCAGATTTCCGTATACGATCCCTGGCTGGTCGATGGCTATCTGCGTGCTCAGGGCGTGCAGCCTGCCAGCCTGGAACGCCTGATAGAGTCCTCGAAGGTGATCTTTGTGCTGGCCGCGCCGACCAGCGAAAACCGCGCCCTGATCTCCCGCGACCTGCTGGAACGCATCCAGCCCGGCGCGGTATTTGTACTGATCAGCCGTTCGCACGTGGTTGACTTCGACGTCCTGACAGAACTGGTCTGTGCGGGACGCTTTAAGGCGGCTATCGACGTGTTCCCCATCGAGCCGCTGCCCCTTGACCACCCGATCCGGCAGGCGCAGGAGGCGGTGCTGTCGGCGCACCGGGCCGGCCCGGTGGTCGAAGCGCTGTGGGAACTCGGCGAGATGGTGCTGGACGACCTGGAAGCCATCCTGCGCGGCCTGCCGCCGCAGCGGATGCAGGTGGCACAGTCCGAACTGATCGGGCGCTACGCCAGCCTGGCCGTCAAGAAAGCACAATCCGAAACGAAGTAACGCATGACTTCGAGGAGATCAAACGTGAATCCACTGCGCAGTGGGAATGCTCGCTATGTTCGCCCGAATTCCTTCGCAAGCTGGTCGGCGCTCATGTGGATCATGGTCGGGCGGCCATGCGGGCAGGTGCGCGGCGAAGTGCAGCGCTCAAGCTGGCGCAGCAGCGACTGCATCTCGTCATAGCTCAGGGTTTGCCCGGCTTTGATGGCCGCCGCTTTGCACACGCGCAGGATGATCTGCGCTTCGAGGGTGGCTGCCCCTGGCTCGTCGCCCTGTTCGAGATCGTCCAGGATCGCGCCGATGGCCTCCTCTGGCAGCCGCCGTGCAAAGATGGCCGGGATGGCACGGATACGGAAGGTATTCACACCGAACGGCTCCAGGTCGAAACCAAGCGCCGCCAGCCTGTCCAGGTGTTCCTCAAGCAGCCGTGCCGAGGCGGGCGGAAGCTCCACCGAGACCGTCTCCAGCGTTTGCTGCGCGATCACCTTGCGGCTGGCCTGTTCCAGCATGAACTGCTCGTACAAGATGCGCTCGTGCGCCGCGTGCTGGTCAACCAGGTACATCCCGGCTGGCCCCTCGGCGACGATGTAAGTGGCGCTGATCTGCCCGACCACGCGCAGCGGCGGCAGGGTGCGCGGGCGCTGCGAGAGATCGGCGGGCGGCTGTGGGACGTTGTGGGCCACTTCCTGCGGCGGCAGTTCGCGTTGCTCGCTGGCGGCACTGGCGATCTGCTGGCCGCGCCGTCCGGCATCCGATACGGGCAGGTCAAAATCAAGCTGCGCTGCGCCCGATGGCGGTGGTTGGTAGTCCGGGCGCGGCGCTTGCCAGCTATCGGACGCAGCTTCGCCGTACCCGCGCGGGCTGATCACCGGCACAGGCGACCCGGCCACGACAGCCCGCCGCACGGCGCGCTGCACGGCGGAAAAAACCGCCTCCTGGGAACGGAAGCGCACCTCGGACTTGGCCGGATGGACGTTCACGTCCACTTCCTCCGGCGGCAGGTTGATCATCAGCACCGACACGGGATAGCGATCCGAGGGCATCAAGGTGTGGTACGCCTGACTGACTGCATAGGACAGGCTGGTATCCTGGATGTGCCGACCATTGACAAAGAGGGTGATGTGGGCGCGCGTATTGCGGTTGACGTGCGGCGCGGAGGTATAGCCGTGAACCGTGATGTCGGGCAGGTCGGGGCGCTGCCGTTCTACCGGGTTGACGGGCAGCATCTCGCGCATGATTTCGGCCCCCAGCGCTTCGATCAACACGTCGGCCAGGTCGCCGCTGCCTGTCGTAACGAAGGTCGTCCGGCCATCCTGCACCAGCGAGAAGCGCACGTTGGGGTAGGCCATCGCGTAGCGCGTTACCACCACGTCGATGTGGCGGCGTTCGGTGGTTTCGGCTTTCAGGAATTTGAGACGGGCCGGGGTATTGAAGAACAGATTCTCGACGGTGATCACCGTCCCGACGGGCGTTCCGGCGGCGCGGTGTTCGACTAGGCGCCCCCCTTCCAGCCGCAGGAGTGTTCCGGCCTTTTCCTGGGCGGTGCGCGTCAGGAGCGTGACCTGCGCCACCGAGGCGACGCTTGCCAGCGCCTCGCCACGAAAGCCGAGGGTCTGGATGTGATCCAGGTCATGCAGGGTGCGGAGTTTGCTGGTAGCGTGGCGGGCAAAAGCCAGTTCGGTTTCCTGAGCAGGGATGCCGCTGCCGTCGTCGGTGATGCGGATCAGGCGCCGCCCACCGGCCTCGACCTCAATCCGGATCAGGTGCGCGCCCGCGTCCAGTGAATTCTCGATTAGCTCCTTGACAACGGAAGCAGGCCGCTCCACGACTTCGCCAGCCGCGATCTGCGAAGCAACGACTTCCGGCAGAATCTGAATAGACATGGCTCAATTCCTGGTTTGCCTCGCCCGGCATGGCGAAGCTCGAACCTTATTGGGGCTTGCGGGCGTCTGCGCCGAGCAAATTGGCGCCTTCGAGCGGGATGCTGATGTTGAACGTGCTGCCTTCGCCCTCTTTACTTTCGATCCAGGCGTCGCCACCGTGCCGCTGCGCGACGCTCTTGACGATGAACAGGCCCAGGCCGCTGCCTTTGACCGTCTGGTGCTCGCGGCGGCGTACCCGGCGGAAGCGCTCAAAGAGGTGCTTCTGGTTTTCCTCGCTGATGCCCAGGCCGGTGTCTTTGACGCTCAAGACCAGGTCGTTATCGCGGAGGCTGGCGCTGACGGTGATCGTGCCGCCGTCGGGGGTGTATTTGATGGCGTTATCGACGAGGTTGTTGAGCGCGCGGCGCAGCATCACGTCGTCCAGATTCAGGATGGGCAGGGCAGGATCGACGTTCGTGATGAGGGCCAGGTTCTTCTTTTCGGCGGGCTGTGCGTGGGCCGCCACAATGTCCGTGACGATCTTCGTCACGTCGCACGTTTCCCGGTTAAGCTGGTAGTTGCCTTCCGGGTCAAGCCTGCCCGCGTCCAGAATCTTGTCCACCAGGTCGGTCATCTGTGCGATGCCGCTGATGATTTTGTCCGCGAAGCCTTGCTGCTTCTCGTTCAGCGGGCCAACCATCGGCAGCATCGTGGCATAGCCCTGCATATATGTCAGCGGGGAGCGCAGATCGTGAGACACCGTGCTGACAAATTCGGACTGGTTATCGCGCAGGTTCTTGTAGCGGGTGATGTCGCGCAGCATCAACACCCGCCCCGTGCGGTTGTTGTCCTCATCTACCACATCGGAGAGGCGCGGCGCGAACGTGTGCCCTGCCTCGTTTTGCCACTCGATGCCTTCGGTGTTGGCCGTGCCGTTCTTGAGCAGCTCGACCAGCGGCGGCGCGTTGATCACCCTGCCGACAGGCTGGCCCATTGCGTGCGCGGCGCTGACCCCAAAGGCGCGTTCGGCGGCGGGATTCAGCACCAATACCGCCTCGTCTTCGTCGATGACCAGCACCGGATCGGCGCTGCTGGAAAGGATGGCCGCCAGCTGCTCGCGGCCCCGCCGGGCGGTGTCGTAAGCGTAAGCATTGGCGATGGCGACGGCGGTCTGACCGGCCACAATGGACAGGAAGGTATGTTCTTCGGGCGTGAATTCGTGAGGCTGCTCGAAGGCCACCCACAACACGCCCAGCCGCGTGTTCTGCGCGTTCAGCGGCAGTGCCAGCAGTGCGCCGAAGGCTCCCTTCAATTCATCCAGTTCGCCGTCAGCGGTGGCGGTGCTGGCGAGTTCCGTCTCGCCGTGCGCAGCGACGTGACGGGCGACCAGCTTATCAAACTTCAACATCTGGCCCGCCAGCGGGCCGCTGGCGTAGGTCAGTGGAACCACCGTCGTATCCAGGACGATCCGGATGCCGTCTGCATGCGACCCGCGCAGTGTCGCGTTGGTGATGTCTGGCAGCATCGCGCCGAGCGACCCACCCTGGGCAATGCGCCGGGTGATTTGCAACAGCAATGCCTGCCGATCTGTATACAGTTTGAGCCGTTCACTAAGCTCTTGCAGCGAGTCGCTCAAGGTCGCAACCTCGTTGGTAGACGTGCTAAATGTCTGGTGTTAGCCGATAACGCAAAGAAGGCCGTTTTTGGGACGCCTCAAGCATGGGCATTATAGCATCAGGGAGAGGGTGGGGCAAAGCGCGCCAACGGTGACTGCATTCGTCAGGTTTGGGAGCGGTTGGGGACGGCTCAGGCGGCGCTTGTTCGATTGCGGACTTGGAGTTAATTTTGAGTCGCCAGCAAGTCGGGTTTTGATCCGGTCAGCGCGTCCACCAGCAATACATTTGTAGGTTCTCATCGGCACAAAACTGGTTAAACTTACAGAGAACATCCCTTTCAGCACAGCACACTACCGGGGGAATAGTGCGATATGCCTAACCGTGTTGTTGACTATCACATCGAGCGGCTCAAGAACAAGAGCGTCGAGGTGCGCCTGAAGTCAATTAATGAATTGAGACTCATTGGCGACCCGGCAGCGCTGGAACCTCTGGAACAGCTTTACCATAACGATCCAGAACCGGAAGTCCGGCAGGCAGCCCAGGCCGCCGGGCTGGAAATCTTCATGAAGAACCGCAAGAAGTCGTGACTCTGCCGCGACGCGCTCCCAACACAGGATAACTCATGCCGCCTACTGACCGGTTCGTTTCCGAGACGCGCTTCCCGGTGCGCTATGCCGAGACGGACGCGATGGGCATTGTGCACCACGCCAGTTTCATCGTCTACCTGGAAGAAGCGCGCTCGCATTATGCGCGTGCCCGCAACGCCGACTACGCCACATTGATCGAGATGGGGTACTACCTGACCGTCGCGGAGATCCATGCCCGCTATGCTGCACCGGCCCGATATGGGCAGGTGCTCGTGGCGCGCTGCTGGATCGACGATCTGAAAAGCCGGAGTGTCACCTTCGGTTACGAAATTGCCGACTCTCAAACGAAATTGATCCACGTCACAGGTCAATCTCACCACATCTGCATCACCCATCAGGGACAGGTGGCACGCATTCCACAAGCGTGGGTCACGGCACTGAGTGGACAGCACGGAGCGGACAGTACGGAGTAGACAGTACGGAGTTTAGACTGCCTTTCAGCCGGGCGTCGCCGTCGTGCTGGCAACCTGGTTGGTCTTTTCACCTGCCCAGGGCAGGGTGAAAGCAAATTTGCTGCCTTTGCCGGGCGCGCTTTCGCACCAGATTCGCCCGCCCATCTCCTCGATCAGCCCTTTACAGATAGCGAGGCCCAGGCCCACCCCCGCCCGCGCCGTCGTCGCGCTGCCGTCAATCTGGTAAAAGCGCTCGAACACCCGGCGCGTCTGTTCAGGCGTCAGGCCACTGCCCTGATCTCTTACCCAGATTTCGAGCGCATCGTCCCAGACACGTGCACCCACCTCAATGGGCGCGTCGGCGGGTGAATATTTGTCCGCATTATCGACCAGGTTCTCGATCACCTGGCGCACCCGTTCGCCATCGGCCAGAATGGGCGACAGAGTGGCCGGCAGTTCCCATCGGAAAGGGCGTTCCATGTAGCGCGTCTGCATGGCTTCGCGCAGTTCGTCCAGCAGGGGCAGTGGTTCGACGTGCGTCAGCTTGATCTCCAACCGCCCGGCTTCCAGCCGGGACATGTCCAGCAGGCTGTTGATCAGCTTTGTCAGGCGATCTGCTTCCTCATTGATGGTGGACATGTAGTGGATGTGGCGCTCTTTGGAGAGCTTGTCGTAGTAAGAAAGGGTGGTCGTTGCGTGGGCCTTGATGACAGCCAGCGGGGTACGCAGTTCGTGGGATACGGTGGACAGCAGTTGCGTCTTAAGCCGATCCGCGTCTTCGGCTTTGTCGAGGGCAATCGCCAGCTCCTGCGTCCGCTCGGCGACGCGCTGCGCCAGCGTGGCGGCGTGCTGTTCGTTGGCCTCGTTTAGCTCGATGTTATCGAGCGCAACAGCAACCTGTGCGGCCAGGATTTCCAGCAGCCGCAGTTCAAAGACAGAGGGAATATAGGGCCGCGTGTAGTAGATGGCGATCCAGCCGAGCACGTGCGCATGGCCGCGCAGCGGAACCATCATGCCTGACTGGATATTCTCGATCTGGAACATTTCTTGCCAGACCCGCCCTGCGGCAGCGATCTCGTTGGGGCCAATGATCAGGGCACGGTAAGCGCTCGTACCGGCGCTCGCCGGAACATGCCACACGCTCATATCGGCCCCGATCAGAGCATCTCCGAAAGTACCGGGCAGGCCGCAGGTGTGGACATCTTCAACCTGGTTGTCCACGGTCAGGAAAATGGCGCAGCGCTCGGCGCTCAACAATACTTCCGTAATGCGGTTGACCCGGTCAATGACCTGGACAGCATCGGGCAGCAGGTTAAGCTCCATGGACAGGCTGCCGAGGTATTCCAGGGCTTGAATGTAATACTGCTGCGCTTCATACACGCGCGCCGTCTCCAGCGCCAGCCCACAGCTATCGACCAAACGCTGGACAGCGCCCCCGTCAAAATTCGTGGGCAGCGCCGCTTCCCAGCCCAGCGTCGCGCTGCCGATGACTCGATCCTGCACGACAATGGGCCATACAACCAGGTGGCTCAAGCCGAAGTCAGCCTTGTCGTCCCTGGATAGCTCCTGGTGCACGAAGGCGCGGTTCGCAGCCGCCCGCTCAACCAGTGGCCTTTCTACCGCCACGATCCGGGTTCGGCTCGTCACGTTGCCAGCCCATTCCGCATCGAAACCGGGAAACCCCAGGCTGCTCAGGTGGATCGCTACAAACGCCGCTCCGGTCACAGCTTGCAGGGACTGGAGTGCCAGCGCACTATGCTGCTGCATGTTGAGTGAGGTGGAAAGAGAAGCGCCCAGGTTCGCTATGGCACGGGCTTGAAGTTCGTTAATCATTGTTGCTCGATCATGAACATTCCGCGTCTCCACGCTCCCTATTATAGCGGTTCAGCTCACCGCGCGATATTCAAAGCAAAGCGGCTCTACCCACGCGGGTAGAGCCGCCAGCCCTGCCACTCCGTCCTGTGCCTGGCGCTGCACCTGGCTAACGTTCCGCTTCGTTCCAGTGGGCCAGACCGTAGGCCCCGACTTTCATAACTTTGAGCGAGAGCAGAGCACATTTCAACCGAACCGGCCCCAGATCGATGCCAAGCCGTTCCAGGATGTCTTCTTTGCGGATGGCCCGCGCCTCTTCCAGCGTCTTGCCGATCAACATTTCACCAAGCATAGAGGCCGACGCCTTGCTGATGGCGCAGCCATCACCCTCCCAGCCAATATTGGCGATCTTACCGTCCTTGACCTGCATCGTCAGCCGCAGCCGATCTCCGCACAGCGGGTTGCTTTCTTCGTGATCGATGTCCGCCGGAGACAGGATGCCCCAGTGACGTGGGTGGCTGTAGTGATCAAGGATGTCCTCGTGATAGAGATCCACGTGCTTATCCTCATCGGGCGAACAGCGCCCGGACTCTTTCCAGTGCCTCGACGAGATGATCTACCTCGCCGGAGGTATTATACAGGTAAAAACTGGCCCGAACAGTGGCCGGCAGGCCAAACTTTTCATGCAGTGGCATGGCACAGTGATGCCCGGCGCGAACGGCAATGCCCGCGCTGTCCAGGCCCTGCGCAACGTCATGGGGGTGGATACCCTTCATGGTGAATGACACGACGCCCGCACGCAGATCGGCGCTCGGCCCGAAGATTTTCAGACCCGCAATCTGCGAAAGTTGCTGCATCGCGTAACCCACCAGCGCCGATTCATGCTGGTGGATGGCCTCCATGCCGACCCCCGCCAGGTAGTCTACCGCTGCGCCCAGGCCAATCGCCTGTGCGATGGCGGGTGTCCCTGCCTCGAATTTCTGCGGCAGGTCTGCATAGGTCGTCCGTTCGAGCGTCACGCTGCTGATCATGCTGCCACCGCCGAGGAAGGGCGGCATTGCATCCAGCACGTCACGTTTGCCATACAGCACGCCGATCCCGGTTGGGCCGACCATCTTATGGCCCGAAAAGGCGAAAAAGTCTGCGTCGAGCGCCTGCACATCCACGACCATGTGCGGGACGCTTTGGGCCGCATCGACCAGGGCCAGCGCGCCAGCCGCATGTGCCCGGCGAATGATCTCGGCCACCGGGTTGATAGTTCCCAAGACGTTGGAGACGTGCACAACCCCTACTAGGCGGACGCGCCCGCTCTCAAGCAGTTGGTTGTAGGCGTCCAGATTGAGCAGACCGTCCTCCGTCACGGGGATGTAGCGCACCCGCGCCCCTTGCCGCTCCGCGACGATCTGCCAGGGCACGATGTTGGAATGGTGTTCCATTTCCGTCAGCACGATCTCATCGCCCGGCCTGAGTGCGGACAACCCCCACGCATAGGCGACCAGGTTGATCGATTCAGTCGTGTTGCGAGTAAAAATGATCTCCTGCGCCGATGCGGCGTGAATGAAATCGCGGACTTTGGCCCGCGCGCCCTCGTAAGCCGCCGTCGCGCGCTCACTGAAGGCATGGATGCCCCGATGCACATTGGCATTGCTTTCACGGTAATAGCGGTCAAGCGCCTCGAGGACGACGCCTGGCTTCTGCGACGTAGCCGCACTATCCAGGTAGATGAGCGGCACACCGGGCCGGACTTCCTGCGCCAGGATCGGGAAATCACCACGAGTTAATTCGACAACCGAACTGGTGGGTGCTGCAACCATCAGATTTTGCTCCAATATTCACTGTATCCCTATAGGATACACCCTGAGTATTAGATTATCACAATATTTCTCAGATTAATATCTGACAATTTACCAGTTCTTGTATGCCGAATGGCACGATCAGGTCGGCGGTTGGGCGTCCTGCACTGGCACATTCAAGCAAACTGGAAGGCTATACTTGTTTCTCTACGACATGCGACAAGCTGACTGCCTAGCGGAAGGACAATCTTTCATGAGCATTCAACGGTTGAATCACGTCCAGATCACCATTCCGCGCGGCGCGGAAGCCCAGGGCCGCCGATTCTATTGCGGCGTGCTTGGCCTGCGGGAAATCGACAAGCCGGCCTCCTTGCAAGGGCGTGGAGGGTTCTGGCTCCAACTCGACGCTATACAGATTCACGTGGGGACGGAAGACGGCGCAGAGCGGCTGGCGACGAAGGCGCACCTGGCTTACGAGGTGGACGACGTAGAATACTGGCGGGTACTGCTGGAAGGGCAGGGCTGCACCATCCTGGACTCCGTGCCGATCCCCGGCTATCTGCGTTTTGAGACACGGGATCCCTTTGGCAACCGCGTGGAATTCATCCAGCCGCTCAATCCGACGGGCTGATCCTCATCGCTCAAACAGGTCCAGAATGTACTCAAGGGACAGGCCCTGGCTTTCCAGGTGGGTGCGCAGCTTGCGGCGAGCGTCATGCACCAGCTTGTACAGCGCGTTGCGGTTCGTGCCCATCCGATCCGCAACCACTTCCAGCGGCACGCCTTCGAGAATAATGGCTTCCAGCGCGATCCGCTGGCGATCTGTCAGGGCTTCCTCGAAAGCGCGGGTGATCTTCTGCATGACATCCTGCTTCTCCATCGCCGTTTCAGGCCGCTCCGGTGCGCCGCCATTGGCGACTGCCGTCGCGGTGGGTTGCAGGTCGCCGTCCATTGTCAGGGCATCCAGGCTGAAATCTTTGTAGCGGGCGCGCCGCATCTCGCTGATCGCTACACGCACAGCCACTTTGGTCGCCCACGTCGTGAACTGGCTGTCCCCACGAAATGAATCCAGGCTGGAGAGCACTCGCAGCGTGGCGTCCTGGGCAAAATCTTCGGCCATCTGTGTGATTTCTTCCGGCGCAAGGTCAGCCAGGTCACTGCGCTCGCGGCTCAGGTAATAATAGATGCCCCGTTGCAAGCGTGTCCGTAAATCCTCGATTGCCTGTTCGCGTGCTGCGCCTCCGGCGGTCAGATCGTGAATCCATTGAGCGTTGGAGCGCTCCGCCATCGAAAGTATCCCTTCGTCGTACAGCGCCGGTAAGTCCGGGCTGCCTGTGTGCCAGGTAATTATAGCGGTTGAGTGCGCCTCGCTCCTATGAACGACCCAGGGCGGGAATCGCGGACTGCGGTACATCGTACATAGACATTGGCCGCGTTTGTGGTACAATAGGCAACAGGTAGGGTTACTAAACCGCCGGGCTTGATTACTGCAATTTGTGCTTCCCGTCTCATCAAAGCCAGCCACTTCTGCATTTGTCTGCCACGTCAGCTTAATGGCTCTATCTAAACCATTAACCCATATGCAGGAGTGTCTCATGACCAAGAAGTTGTACGTCGGCAACCTTTCCTACAGCGTGACCGAAGAGCAAGTACGCGAACTGTTTGCGCAAGCTGGAGAGGTGGACAGCGTGGCCCTCATCACGGACCGTGAAACGGGCCGCGCTAAAGGGTTCGGCTTTGTCGAGATGAATACCGAGGAAGGCAGCAAGGAAGCCATCCGGCGTTTCAATGGCTACACGTTGGACAACCGCAACCTGACGGTGAACGAAGCCCGCCCGCGTGAAGAGCGTTCGGGCGGTGGCGGCTATCGGGGTGGTGGCGGCGAGCGTCGCAGCAGTGGACGTTCGGGCGGTGGTCGGGGCGGCTATGGTGAAAGCGGCTACACTGGCAACCGCAAGCGCTTCTAGTCCGGCGCTCATCGGCCAATGAAAAACAACGGCGCAGTGGCATCTCGCCCCGCGCCGTTGTTTATTTAGCGAGGTGAGGGAAATGAACAAAAAGCGCGTATCGGATTACTATTGTGTGGCCGTGCGCCGGAATTACGAATCGATCTGGCGCGTCATCAGCAAGCATGATACCCGCGAACAGGCGCAGGCGGCGCTCGACGAGCGCCGGGCCTACACGGGCGTCTTCAATTACGATAACGCCGAGCTGCGCATCATTTCGCGCGCCGAGGGCAAAGCCGAATTTGGCGCCAATTGGGAATATAAGCCCATCGGCGAAAGCAGGTCGAGACTATCTGCCCACAAGGCGAAAACCTGAAACCGCATCTTGACCAACCCGGTCACATCCGCTACAATGACGCTTCGTTCGCACCGCAGACAGCAGGGGCCGCGCCGATAGCGGCTTAATTAGCCTGCCGAGGTGGAGACTGGTCGCTCTGGCATTAAGCAGCGGTCTTCGCGCGTAGTCTGCGAAGACCGTTTTTTTGTAGTGGCTGCGTAGTGCGCGGCCCACATCATTTTGGGCGAAAGGAGGAATTGTCGCTTGGCTATTACAAAGGCGCAAAAGAGTGAAATCCTTCAGGGCTACCTGGACATGCTCGCCAAGGCACAGGGCATGGTCATCACCGAGTACCGGGGCATGGGTATGACGAATTTCAATACCCTGCGTTCGGCACTGCGCCCGCTGAAGGGCCGCTACACCGTCACCAAGAACACGCTCTTCAAGATCGCGCTGCGCGAGACGGGCTTTGCCGTACCGGAAGATTTGTTGAACGGGCCAACCGCTGTGGCAGTGGCCTATGGCGACCTGGCTAGTCTGACCAAAGCTGTGCTGGCGCGCGCAAAGGAAGACGAACTGCTCAAGCCCAAGGGCGCGATCATGGGGCAGACCATCTTCAGGGCCGATCAGCTTGAGGTGTTGTCCATGCTGCCGAGCCTGGAAGAAGCCCGCGCCATGCTCATCGGGACGCTGCAACAGCCCGCCAGCCGACTGGTCGGCCTGCTGGCGCAGCCCGGACAGGGCCTGGCCGCGCTGCTCAAGGCGTATACTGACCAGCAGCAGGGTGGTGGAGAGTCACAGGCCGAAGCGGCCTGACCGAACAATTGACATCGGGATGAATAACCAAACCAAAGACAACCCGGAACTGAAAGGATAATCCGACAATGGCTGATATGAACCAGATTATCGACGCCCTGAGCAACATGACGGTCATGGAAATCGTCGAACTGACCAAGGCGCTCGAAGACAAGTGGGGCGTCAAAGCTGCCGCCGCGATGCCGATGATGGCGATGCCGGTGGCGGGTGCTGCTGCGGGCGCGCCTGCTGCCGCCGAACCGGTGGAAGAAAAGACCGAATTCACCGTCGTGCTCAAGGAAGCTGGCCCCAAGAAGATCAACGTTATCAAGACGGTACGTGCTCTGACCAACCTGGGCCTGAAGGAAGCGAAGGACCTGGTGGAAGGCGCGCCGCAGAACGTCCTGGACGGCGTGACGAAGGAAGTGGCCGAGGACGCCAAGAAGAAGCTCGAAGAAGACGGCGCCGTGGTCGAGATCAGGTAACCTCACCCCCTAGCCCCCTCTCCACCCCGGTGGAGAGGGGAAATAGATGCTTCACTGCTCTGCAAGGGTTATGTAGCGAGGGCTGAGTGCAAAACACCCGTATTCGCTCAGTCCTCAGTTCTCAGTCCTCAGCCCTGAACCGATGGGCGCTTCTGGCGATCCTGGCCCTTGCCGTTTTTCTGCGCTTTCAAAACGTCAATGCCATACAACACAACGTCGATCACGCTTACCCGATCTGGCAGGCGCTGACCACGCTTGACCGGGGCGAGTTGCCGATCATCGGCCAGTACACGTCGGTGCTCATCCCCAACCCGGCGCTGATGGGCTACCTGCTGCTGCCCTGGGTGGCGCTGACCCGTTCGCCGCTGGGCGCATACCTGTTCGTCATTGCCCTGAACACGCTGGCCGTCTGGCTGGTGTATCGGGTGACGGCGCTTGTCTTGAGCCAGGCACACGGGTTGATCGCCGCCTTTCTGATCAGTGTCAATCCCTGGGTCATCGAGTACAGCCGGGCAACCTGGGTACAGGCCCTGATCCCGTTTTTCGCCTGCCTGGTGTTCTGGTTGTTGATCCCGGTACTGCTCGGCAAAGCAGCCAAACCGGGCCGCCGCACGATCCTGGCTTTTGTGGCGCTGGCCGCCACGACACAGACCTACCTGCTGGCCTTCGCGCTGGTGATCCCCGTCGTGGCCCTGTTGATCGTGTTTCGTCGGCGTGCCATGTGGCGATGTGTGGCGGTGGGCGCGAGCCTCTTTGGTATTGTAACGACCATCTATCTCGCGGCGCTCGTCGCCAACCATGCCTGGGAGTCGGAACGGCTGGATGACTTCGCCAGCGCGCACCTGAGCGGCGAAGCGTGGTCGCACGCAGTCCGGCTGGTCACAGGCAGGAATTACGCCGTTTCGCGCGGGCTGGATGCGCCGACCAACGACTGGCAGCTCCGCGAAACCGCCTCCGAAGTTGCCCACGCGCTGATTCTGAGCGCACTGTTGGGCGGGATCGCCCGCGCCCTGTATGGCGTCTGGCGCAAGGACTGTGCCGACCTGGGCCTGATCCTGCTGATCTGGCTTGCGGTTCCGGTGCTGCTGCTCACTTACGTCTCGAAGCCTGTGCATCCGTTCTATCTGCTGCTCACGCTTCCGGCGGGCTACGTGCTGGCGGCCTGGGGCGCGGGCTACACGCTGCGCTGGCGCGCAGGACGGCTGGCGCTGGCGGCTGTGTTTGTGATCGTGGCAGGCTTGTTCAGCCTCAACACGCTGCGCTTCTCGGAGGACACCCTGGCACATCCCGGCACAAATGGGCCGGGCGTGCTGCCCATCGGCGCGGGCATCGACATGGTGCGGGCGCTGCTGCCCTCTGAAATGCACGCTCCCGGCGCTGTCGTTTTCGCCGACGTGGACGAGTGGTTCCTGAACAGCCTTTCGGGCAGCCTGTTTCCGGTGGATCGTGATCTGAACGTCAACCAGACCACTTACCTGCCGGTGGGCGGCGCGACGTATCTGATGTTCACCAAGAACAGCAGCGTGCCTGCGCCTGAGCCGATGGGCGCGAGCAACGCGGCCACCTTCGCGTTGAACGATGGCGCACTGTTCCGGCGCTACCGCGTCAACCTGACCGTTCCGGGCGATCAGGCCATCAGGAGCGACAAAGGCATTACGTACCTGGGTATGAGCCTGGAACAAGCCTTAGCGCCCGGCCAGACGGCCACTCTGCGCACGTACTGGCGGGTGGATGGCTTGCTGCCGGAACGCGGGGTGTGGCTGTTCGGGCCGTTCGTTCACGTCTACGACGCGGCAGGCAAGCGCGTCGCCATCGGGACGGGTGCGGTGGTGCCGGGCGTCCGCTGGCGCATGGGCGACATCCACGTGCAGCGGATCGCCTTGTCTGTCCCGGCGGATGCGGCAGGGCCGTTTACACTGCAAATCGGCCAGTACGACGGCGTTCATAATGCCAACGCTATCTTCACGCTGCCGGATGGCACGTCCAGCGCGACCATTGCCGTCGAGCCGGACATCAAGCCGTGACGGGTCAAGATTTCGCTGACCACGTTCGCTTTGAGGTTCGCTGCTAAAATCCGCCCTGGCCGTCGATGAATGCCAGCGTTTCGGCAAGCGTCGGCATGTCGTTGGCGCAGCCCTGGCGCGTCACGACGATTGCGCCCGTCGCGTTGCCCATGCGCGCCGCCTTGCCCCAATCCCACCCCTGCAAATGGCCGTACAGGAAGCCGCTGGCGAAGGCGTCGCCCGCGCCCAGGACGTTCAGCACTGTCACCCTGAAAGGCCTGGCCGGGTACACCTGTCCATCTTTGGTATAAACCGTCGAGCCGTCCTCGCCCTGCTTGAACACCACCGCCCGGCGCACCCCTTGCAGCAGGCGGGCAATGGCCGTCTCTGTGCTGTCCGCGTCAGTGGCGACTCTGATCTCCGTTTCCGTGCCGATGACAATATCGACCAGCGGCAGTGTGGCCCGCACCGTGACGCCAAAAGCGCGCGGATCGTGCCACAGATCGGCGCGGTAGTCGATGTCCAGTACGACTTCTGTCCCTACGCTGCCCGCCAGTTCCGCCGCGTATTGCGTGGCGCTGCGGCTTGGCTCCTTCGACAGCCCTGTGCCGCTGATCAGCAACAGGCGTGTGTCGGCAATGGGCGCGGTCAGCACATCGTCAATGGTCATGTCGTTGTCGGGGGCGTTGTCCCGATAATAGATCAGCGGGAAGTGATCGGGCGGCTGGATGCCGAGCAGCACGGCGGGTGTGCGGCGTCCTGGCTTGGTGAGGGTGTAGCGCGTATCGACCCCTTCCTTTTTCAGAAAGTGCAGCACAAAATCGCCCACCTTGTCATCGCCAAGCGCCGTCATCAGCGCCGATTTCAACCCCAGGCGGCGCGTCCCGACGCTGATGTTGGTCGGGCAGCCGCCGACCAGCGCCGCGAAACCCGTGATCTCCTCGAAGGGCGCGCCAATGTCATTGGCGTACAGGTCAATCGACACGCGGCCTACGCACAAAACGTCATACGTTCTTGCCATAACGACGATCCTGAAAAGCACCCCGACGCCCGGACTGCAATCGGCTCACCTGCTTCAGCCATGCTCGATCTCGTCCGCGTGCCCATCGTAATGCTCGCAAAGCTCACCGTGGCGGCTTCAAGCGCACGTCCATCCCCACCGCGCGTGTTGATGTGTCCTTTGCCGCCGCATCTTTGACCACCGGCACGTCGAAATACATGCCGCCCAGAGCTTCCAGGTTGTCGAACTCGAATGCCTGGAAAGCATCCACGCGCACGCGCACGATGCGGCCTGCCTGCGCGCCGTCGGGCGTCAGCCGGAGCCTGCCCGGTTTGGCCGCACTGTCGGGCGGAACATCCAGCGAAAGATTGCTGGCCGAAAGCGCGCCACCCACCGCGCTGACTTTCAGTTCGAGCCGCGCCGTGCCCGGCAGACGCTCCTCCCCTGTCGGCGGGTTGACGCCGATGTACAGGTCGCTGGGGCGGCCCGCGACCAGCGAGCGCGGCGTGACGACGGTCAGGTGGCGCTCGACAGGCGGCGTGTCCTGCCGGGGCGGGCCGGCAGCGGTGTCCGGTGCTGCTGCATCGGCAGCGGCGATCTGCTGTACGGCCATGGTGCCATCAGTGGTTAGCTGGTACGTGCCATCCCCGGCCAGCAAGATGTAGTCATAATTGACCAGCCGCCGGATCGCCTTGCCGATAGATCGAGCGGCGATACCCGTCCCCTGCTGAAGCTCATCGACGCTGGCCGACGAGTGTTGGCCCAGGTAACGCAGTACGTCCAGGGCTTCCGGCGGCAGCTTTTGAAGATTAAATGGCAGCGACATGGAATAGCCTCACAGGATCAGCGCGAATACATTCAGTTTATCCAGCCTTGCAGGCGGGACAAGTGGGAATCAATATTTGAATTCTTGCATAAAAGCGTCCAGCAGCGCTTTGGAAGGAGCCGTCACGTCGAAGTACCACCGGCTGTGCGACCAGACAAAGCGGGCCGGACCCTTCTCGCGGGTCTGCAATACGAAACTGGGGTCGGCATTCAATTGCTGGTAGCCGCTGGAACCCATGCTGCTGGCCGTCATGGACAGGCTGGCCTGCGCAGCGCGCGTCGAGACGGCCTGCGAACCCTGGATGGTCACTACGTCTTTCCCATCGGTGTAGGTGGCGCTGAAGTCGGCAAGCGAACCGCTCAGGCTCGTGCGTTTGAAGGAACCCAGTTTGTCCGGCAGCAACTCGGCCAACTGGCTGGTGGACGGCAGTGGGCGCTGCGCAACGCCGTAAGGGTTGGTGCTGGCGGGCTGCGCTGGCTGGATGACGCGGCTACCTACCAGCCCCACCAGCAGGATGATCATGATGATAATCACGAAAATGGCGGACACGGCGGCGAAGCCCAGGATAATGCGTGTCCGATCATCGTCCGGCTGACCTGCCATAATCGATTCCCGTAGCGGCCCGCGATTCCAGATGAGCTTTGCTTTTAACACAGGCCGCTTAATTGTGCAAACACTGCAACTTCTCTTCGGTGCGCTCGTATTATTAGGACGTAGGGCACATATCATCTTACGACGCTTCCTGCGTGGAAGGGAGCGAGGAGAGAGCTATGACACCTATTATCGAGATACACAACCTGAAGAAGCGCTACGCGCCCAACGCCGAATCCAGAGAGGGCAATCTGGCCGTCAAGGGCATCAATCTTGACATTGAACGTGGCGAGATTTTTAGCCTGCTTGGGCCGAACGGCGCGGGCAAGACGACGACCATCAGCATGATGAGCGGGCTGCTCACGCCCACCGAGGGCGACGTGATCATCGACGGGCACTCCATCGTCAAGGAGCCAATTGAAGTCAAGAAACGGATCGGCGTCGTTCCGCAGGAGATCGCACTGTACCCGGAACTGAGCGCACGTGGCAACCTGGAATTCTTCGGCAAGATGTACGGCCTGAGCGGCGCTGATCTCGCCAGGCGCTGCGACGAGGTACTGGAATTCATCGGCCTGAAAGATCGCCAGCGCGAGCGCATCGACACCTTTTCCGGCGGCATGAAGCGCCGCGTCAACATCGGGGTCGGCCTGCTGCACCGCCCCCTGGTCGTCTTCATGGACGAACCCACCGTCGGTGTCGATCCCCAAAGCCGCCGCAGCATCCTGGATGCCGTCAAGGAACTGAACAGACAGGGCATGACGGTGCTTTATACCACGCACTACATGGAAGAAGCCGAAGAACTGTCGGATCGCGTCGGAATTATCGATCACGGTGAGTTGATCGCCTGCGGCAAAGAGGGCGACCTGATTCAGCAGGTTGGCGAGAAAGACGCCATTTTGCTCAAAATTGGCGAGAAAGCTGCGGAGGCGCTGGAAATTGTCCGGCGTGTGCCGGGCATCGATAGTGCCACCTTCGAGGACGGCGACGACGGCAAGGTGCGCGCACTGGCCGGGCGAGGCCGCCGGGCGCTGCCCGCCGTGCTGAAAGCGCTCGACGACTCTGGCTTTCTCCCACAGTCGATTGAGGTGATCGAGCCGAATCTGGAAAGCGTCTTCCTGCACCTGACGGGCCGCGCGCTGCGGGACTAGCCGCCAGGAGAGCGATCAACAGGAGAGCGATCACATGGACTTCAAGAAATTCCTGACTATTGCGCTCAAGGACATTCGCGTCCTGTTTCAGGATCGTGCCACGCTGATGATCATCCTGGTAGCGCCCTTTGCCCTGACGCTTGTCCTGGGCGCGGCCTTTGGCGGCATCTCGACAGGCAACGACTCGCCGATCAAGGATATTCCGGTGGTGGTCGTCAACCACGACCAGGGCGCGATGCTCGCCACACAAGCGCTCAACTTCGGCGAAAGGCTTGCCGACGCGCTTCAACACGTGGGTGGGCTGCTCAGGGTCGAGGTGCTGGCCGACGAAGAACAGGCCAGGGCGCGTGTCCGGGACGGCAGGGCAGCGGCTGCCGTCTTGATCCCCGCTGACTTCTCACAAGCATTGAACCCCACCAATCCGGCGTTTGGCGATGCCAGGATCAAGCTGACCCTTTTCCGCGATGCTGGCTCGGCCATCTCCGCCGACATTGTGAGCGCAGTCGTGCGGCAGATCGTCAATGGTTTTACCAATGCCGACGTAGCGATCTATGCGGCGGGCAAGGCCAACGCCAATCCCTTGTTCCTGATCACGCAGGCCAGCGCCGTTGCCCAGGACGTGGCGACCCGCTCACAGAGTGGCGACGCGCCCATTACCGTCACAACAGCACAGACGACACCGGGACAATCGGGGCCGGGCTTCAACCTGCTGGCGTTTTTTGCGCCGTCGATGGCCGTCTTCTTTCTGAACTTTGCGATGGCTTTCGGCGTGGTTACCATTCTTGAAGAGAAAGACAATGGCACGCTGCAACGGCTGATCGTGTCGCCCACGCGGCGCATGACCATCCTGGCAGGCAAGCTGGGTGGCACTTACGTCAGCGGCGTGATTCAGATTTTCCTGCTCATCGTGGCGACGAGCCTGGTGGGGCCACTGCTCGGCAGCAAAACGCCCATCTGGGGTACAAACGTCCCTGCGCTCGTGGTGCTGACGCTGTGCGTGGTCGCCGGGGCGCTTGGCCTGGGCACGATCCTGGCTGCCGTCGCACGCACACGCCAGCAAGCCAGCATCTATGCCAGTGCGGGGCTGATCCTGATGGGCATCGTGGGCGGCTCGTTTTTTGCCAGCGGGGACCGGCCCCCCATGGGCATTGCCAGCCAGCTTACCGTGAACTACTGGGCCACCAGCGCCTACGCCAGGCTCTCCCAGACCAACGATCTGATGAGTGTTTTGCCCAACATGGCCGCGCTGCTGGCGATCTTCATCGTCTGCTTCGGGGCTGGCGTGTACCTGTTCAATCGACGCCTGGACGTGTAGGAGATGGCATATCATGCGTGCAGTATGGGACATTGCATTTAACCAACTGCGGACTCAGTTCAGCGAGCGGGAAACGCTCATGTTCCTGGTCGTCGTGCCAGTGATCATGTCCGTTTTCCTGGGCGCGGCGTTCAGCGGTTCCGGCCCGTCCGGGCAGGTGATCGACGTGGTGCGCGGCGACCCCGGCGACGAACTGGCAAACAAGTATGTGGACATGCTGCGGGCCGAAGGTAAAAAGCAGGTGCAGGGCCAAGACCGTTATGTCATCTGCGACCTGGCGAAGCCATCCGAGCAGCCCGAAGCGTGTAAACTGGCGGACGTCCAGGCGAACAGCGGTCAGGTTGCTGTTGCCAAAAAGCGGCTCGACGACGGCGTTTCGGCAGCTTCCCTGAACCTGCCCGCCAATTTCACCGCCGACATCCGTGCGGGCAAGAATGTGACCCTGACCGTCGATACCAAAGGCGGCTTCAGCGTTTCGCAGACGGTGCAGCAGTTCGCGCAGGCCGTCAGCGCACGCCTGGGCGGAGCAGTGCTGGCAGCGCGGATTGTGACGGAGCGTGCCAAAGGCGACGCTGCCTTTTACAACAACGTCTACAACGCCGCTGAAAGCGTCTGGGCCAAAGACCCGGTGCAGATCGAGGAGCAGTACAGCACCGTCACCGGGACGCAGGCCGGGTCGGGCTACGGACAGAGCTTGCCGGGCATTGGCGCGATGTTCGTGCTGATGAATGCCCTGACGCTGGGCGAGGTCTTCATCCAGGAACGCAAACAGGGCACGTTGCAACGTATGATGGTGCTGCCTCTGAGCCGTGCCCAAATCCTGGCGGGCAAGCTGCTCGGCCAGTACCTGGTCTGCGCGCTCGCCTTCGCGTTAATGATTGTCGTTGGAACCGTGCTGGGCGTGCGGTGGGGTGACTGGCCTGGCGTGGTAGTGATCGTTGCTACCTTTACGCTGGCCGTGACGGCGATGGGGCTGGCGGTGGCGGCAGTGGCACGCACGGCGGGACAGGCGTCCGGGGCACGTTTCCTCCTGGGCCTGATTCTGGCCCCGTTGGGTGGCGCATGGTGGACACTGTCCATCGTCCCGGCCTGGATGCGCACCGTCGGCATGATTTCACCGATCTACTGGTCGCAGGATGCCTTCACCAAAATGATCTTCTACGGCGCGCGCCTGCCGGATGTCCTGCCATCGGTGCTGGTCTTGCTTTTGTTCTCAGCCGTCTTCTTTGCGTTTGGCATTGCCCGCTTCCGCTACGAGTAACCTCACCCCGGCCCCTCTCCACCAGCGTGGAGAGGGGAGTCTTCGCTGCTCGATTCCCCCCTCTCTGCAGAGCGGAGAGGGGGTGTGAGGTTAATCCTATCTATGCTTCCGCCGGAATCTGCGGCTGCATGACCAGATAGCTCATAAACAGTCCAACCGCACCCGCCATCACGATCACGCCGGCCCACATGTGGATCGACCACCAGACACCGCCCATGAGCGCCAGCGCGCCAAAGTACAGGGTGTAGAAGATCGCGGGCACGGCAAAGGCAAACGTGCGGCAGCGGTTCCTGCTGCCTGTGATCGGCTTCCAGCGCCACAGCAGCACATCGGCGGCCAGCCCGGCCAGCAGCGCCACCGGGATCAGGCTGTACCAATCATGCTGCGTTGTCATGAGCGCGCCGTTGGCCGTAAACAGCAGTGTCAGGCTACCGAATGGCAGCGACCAGCGCCGCAGCACCAGCAAGACCACACCCATCAGCAGGGCTGAGTGCAACAAAATGTCCACCGTGCCCAGCCCGACTGGATAGAAGTTATCGCGGCTGGCCGGCTTGAATTGAACAAACGGGAACGGATTCTGGAAGGGGTGCGAGAACTGCGTGATAAAGGTCAGGATCGAGTATACATACAGCGCTGAGAGGACAATTGGCAAGTACGCCGCCAGCCCTCGCGCCTGGGTCTCAGCCGTCGTGCGGTGCCATGCGGCCCGGATTGGCCCGCTGACCATCAGTACGACGCCGGTCACGAGCATCAGATGGGTAGGACTGAGCAGCGCCTCGATGTCCACCTCGAAGCCAAACAAGTTGTGCCAGATCAGATCGCCCACGCCGCCAAGCGCGAATACCGCAACGCCGATCAACGACAGTTCGTAGCCGCCCGGCAGCGCCCGGCCCCAGGAGACACCGCGCAGTTTGTTCAGAATCATCGCCCCCAGGATGACCACCGCCACCGCCAGATATCCCGAATACAGGACGGCGTGCCAGGGCGTGAAAAAGGTGTTGTCCACTTTGCCGTGATTGTGCGCCCATCCATCCAGGAACGCGCCGCCCACCAGCCACGCCGACGCGGCGATGACCGCCCAATCGAATCTCAGCCCACCAATGACTTGCGCCTGGGCTTCTGCGTTCGCTACGTTGAGGCCCAACGTACCCTGTCGTGTCGCCATCTTTCTCTCCACAACGACTAGCTTGCTGACGATGAACTGCTATACGTTACGGAACGGCAATGGTTGCGATGGTTGAGCGATTTTGCTATTCCCCTGCGCAGTCCCCTATCTATCGATGTTCAATTTCCTAACATTGTTCAGTGTAATCACTTTCTGGTAGTCTGTCAACAGGTAGTTTTCGGCGGGCGGCGGCTGAACCGGACAGTCTGTGAACCGTCACGTCGGGCTTCCGGTCAAATGTGTGTTATAGTCTGGATCATTACTTCAACGAGTTTTCATCAAACTGAAAAGTATCAAAAGTCGGCCTTGTGGAAAGGTTCTTCCATGCGCCCACCTTTATTTTCCGTGCGTTGGTTGATCATTCTCCTCGGCGTCGCGTTGTTTGGCCTGCCCCGTCAGGCGTCTCAGGCACAGGAGACTTCTAAAGCTATGCTGGCAGTAATCGGCGTTGATGGCAACCTGTCGGTGTACGATGCCAACGCCAGGCACCCGTTCCCGGTCACCAGAGACGCGCAGCCGGGCAAAATCCTGTACCAGTGGCCCACCTGGTCAACGGACGGACGGCTGGCCTTCTTTGGGGCAAGTGCGGACGCGCAAGACCCGTACTCGCTGCGCGTCTTCATTCAAGATCAGGTCAAGCCTGGTGGGACGTACCGAACAGCGTACAGTTCCCTGGATGAGGTCTTCACCTACGCCTACTGGTCGCCCGGCGACTGTTTGAAGGGCAACTGCCGCGACCTGGCCCTGCTGTACACGCCGCCAACGGGTGACGGGTTGGGCCTGCGCCTCATCCGCGACGAAAACGGCATGTTCACCCACAAACAGGTCGGCATCGGCGCGCCTTACTATTTCAGTTTCTCGCCCGACGGCCAGCGAATGATCTGGTATCGCAACGCCAGCCAGTTCGATATCTACGATACGGCGAGCGACAGGATCACCCAGTCGTTGGACGACGCCCCCGGCAAATTCCAGGCCCCCATGTGGTCGCCTGTCGATGATCGCATTCTATTTGCTGTGGCCGGCGATCAGGCTGACACCAGCAATGTGGTCGTCGCCGACGGCGAAAAGCGCACCACCATTCTCAGCGGCCTGGATAGCCCGGTGTCGTTCGCCTGGTCGCCAGATGCAACGCTGATCGCGGTAGTTTCCAATTTCCACAAGTTGACGGTCCTTGACGCAAAAAGCGCCCGCGTGCGCGTCACGGCGCCAGAAGCCAATATCGTTGCACATTTCTGGTCGCCCAGAAGTGATCGCATTGCCTACGTCGTGCTGAGTCGGCAGCAGCCCGACACGCAAACCAGTATGCGCAGCAACGGGCGCTACCGCATGGGCCAGGCGTCCGCAATCTTGCGCTGGTATGTGCTGAATGTCACAACGGGTCGCTCCGAACTCTTCGCCAGTTTCGCCCCTACACGCGATATGGTGTACTTATTGAACTTCTTCGATCAGTTCGCGCGTAGCCACAGCCTGTGGTCGCCCGATGGTCGGTATCTGGTCTACGCCGCAACCGACAGCGCCGGAAAATCGGCGGTGATGCTCCTGGATATGCAGAATCGGGGCAGCCCGACCCGGGTGGCCGACGGGACGATGGCCGTCTGGAGTTGGAAATGAAGGCACGGCGCAGGTGCTGTCCGGCTGATCGCCAAGCAGTGCATCTCGGGCAAAGCGAGTGAGCAATGCGGCTGGGTGGCAGGTCGGCGATGGTGCAGCGTTTGCGACGCATTGCCTGGCAATCGATCCGCACGCGGCTGATCCTGGCCGGGATTGCGCTGGCGTTCATGGCTGCTGTCCCTGCCGACACGCCCGGCGGCAACAGCCTGAATGATCGGGTACTGGGCAAGGCCAGAAATGTTTTGTTCAACTATGTCGCCTGGGAAGCCGAAGCGATTGCCGACAAACTCAACCAGCAGACAGGCATTTCGGCCTATCTGACTGAGGCGGAGCGCTCTCGCTATGTCCACGACTATCTGAAGCTGGTCGGCAGGCTGCAAGACCTCAACAGCCGCATCAACGCTGTCTATACAGACCCGGCTGTGCGCGATCCGGTGTCGTCCAGCGTCGATCTGCGGGCGCAGCGCGATGCCGTCCGCGCGGAGGTGGACAGGCAGCAGCCGCTGGCCGAATCGATCATCGAAGGGCAGGTCGCCTCGGTGCTGCGCGACGAAGGCTTTACCACGCTGGGCGAGGTGCTGCCCGCCGTGTCCTCGCACATCACCGAACTACCCATGCTGCTGGTTGTCTCCCCACGAGACCGTATCCGGTTTGATGTGGCTGTGAACGTGATCAACCTGTCCGCCGACCAGATGACCGCGCTCGAAGACAGTATTGACCGTGCTCTGAATGTCTCGTCGCTGATTGTGCCGCTGGGCGGCCTGAGCCTGTATCCGAGCATGGTCATCCAGTCTCCGTATGCGGCGTCGGTGTTCGAGGTGGTGGCGCACGAATGGACACACCATTACCTGTATTTCTTTCCGCTCGGCCTGACCTACGCCGAAGCTGCCGACACGCGCACCATCAACGAGACGACAGCCACGCTGCTCGGCAAGGAAGTGGCGCGTAAAACCATTGAGCGCTTTTACCAGGACTATCCCGACATCCTGGCGCAGTTGCCCAAAGAGCAGCCCAAACCCCAGCCCGGCGCCACGCCGCAGGCCAGCCCGGCACCGCCCGCTTTCGACTACGGCGCGGTCATGAACCAGACGCGCGTCATTGTCGATCTGCTGCTGCGCTTCAAGCTGATCGTCCCGGCAGAGCTATTCATGGAACGCCAGCGGCTTTTGTTCGTGGCACACGGCTACCCGATTCGTAAGCTCAACCAGGCGTACTTTGCCTTCTATGGGGGCTATCAATCGCCGGGCACGGGCGCGGGTGGCGCTGACCCGATTGGCCCGGCTATCACTGAGATTCGGCAGCGGAGCAAATCGCTCAAGGCATGGCTGGAAACGATGCGCAGCATCACCAGCCGTGACCAACTGCTGGCGGTGCGTGACGCGCTCGAACGTGAGGACGCACAGCCCAGGTAATAAGGGCCGCACGTTGTGGGCTACATGATTGGAGCGCTCGTATCTTTGAGCGGCGAGGTCTGGCGAACCGTAAGGGCTGGCAATGCCGCAACCGCCGGTGAGGGGCGGGCAAAGGCAGGTTCAGGCAGCGGTTTGCTGTCCAGCTTGCGAGATCGGCTGGCTCGCAGATCCATGACCTCCTCGACAGCGCGGATCAAATTGTCCATGCCAAACGGCTTCATGAGCACCAGGTCGGCCCCGGCTTCGCGCCGCCGTTCTTCCAGGTCCATCGGCGCGTAAGCCGTCACAAACATGATTGGAAGGTCTGTCGTGGTCGGGTGCGAGCGCATCATCTTGCACAGATCGAAGCCGTTCAAGCCCGGCATCATCACGTCCAGCAGCACACAATCCGGGCGCTCGGCTTCGGCCAGCGCAATCGCATCCTCGGAGTTGAGCGTTGTGCAGGGCTTGTAGCCGCTCAACTCCAGGAACAAACCGAGAATTTCGAGCGTTTCCCTTTCATCGTCAACTACCAGCACGCTTGTCATGGGTGTATCTCTCTTCTACAGCCCTCAGCCCTGAGATGCCTGCGTTACCCTTGAGAGCATTGAGGTAATTATAAAATAGAATAGTTGTCTTAACTGTTCCCGGCTCGGATTTTCACAAAAATTTGGGAAATAACTGGCGGGTGGCAGAGGACGGTTGGAAAATCCAAACGCGGTGTATAATCGGCGGCGAAGCATGAGGGTGGGCAGAGCGCCAGGAATGAACACCAGGACTTTATGAACGCAAGCGGTCACGATCCCGACCAGGCGCGGCAGTTAACTGCCCTGAGCCTGCAAAAACTCGTGGATACCACCGACCAGCTCACGCATCTGTCGCTGCCGGAACGGACCGCGCTGGTGGAGGAGATCGCCCGCATCATCCCGGCGGGCAACGTACCGAGCCTGGTGGCGGCGGGCCTCGCCAACCTGCCGGGGCGCAGCGTGCCCGTCTCCGATACGCGCCGCAACCTGGCCCTGCTCATCCAGGGGATGCAGACCTTCCTCGACAAGGCTGTCTATCAGGCGTTTTTCGTCGGCCCGGCAACGGTATTGTCCGCTTACCAAATGCTGCTCAAGCTGGCGGGCAAAGACCTGAATGCGTCCTTCCCGGAGGGGACGTGGCAGTTTTACGTCGAATTTGGCCTGCGCGAGGATAGTGGTCGCCACGCCTGCGAATCGGTTGGCTTCCACGCCGCCTTGCAGCAGGAAAACCTCCGCCTGAGCAGCGCCGACGAGATGGCGGCCTGGCTGCTGGCCTGTGCCTGGCTGCTGGAACAGTACGACGCGCTGCTGGCGAACGAGTGGACGGAGCGCGTCTACCTGCGCCACCTCGCTTCGATGATCCCCGATGAGGGGATCACGGCGCGCTGGCTCAAGCAGCGCCCCTATAAAGTCGCCCACAATGCCACCGTAGATTTCACTGAGTACCGCCGCCTGGCCTTTGAGGTGTTCTGTAATGGCGAACTGGCCGCCCTCAACGCCCGGCTGCGCCGCAAGATCGAAGACAGTTGGAACGATAAACAGGCGGCCAGCCAGCGGGCCGCTGCCCTGTCCGCTTACCAGCGGCAGATGACCATCCGGGCCACCCTGAACCCCGGCGAGCACAGCGACACCCGTGTGCCCCTATCCCGGCAACAGCTTGGCCTGATCGTGATCTCGAACGGGCGCTACTACCGGATCGATCTGGCAGGCGGTTTGTCTCCAGAGCGGGCGCGAGCGTTCGGCATGGGCATTCTGCGCGACAAGCCGGATATACCGCCCGCCGCACTGGATCGCGTGCTGGTCACGGCCCGGCGCGGCGATCAACCCGCCCTACGCAGGCTGCTCCCGGACGAGACCCGCGCCGACCTGGAACGGCTGCGCACCGCGCCCATCATCCTGAACTGGGATCTGGTGCAGTCCGGGCAGCCGTTGGCCGACATTCGCAGCGGCAGGCGTGGGGTTGGCGATCACGCGCTGACGGTGTTCCGCGCGTCAAGCAGCATGGTGTTCGACCTGTCGCACATCTTCTTTGACGGGGCATGGGGCATGGCCGCCGTCGAGATACTGACCAACCAGGCAGTGCGCTTTGCCCGGCGGTTGTCGGGGTTGCCCAAAGTTGGCAACGGACAGTGCGCCATGTGCCTGACCCTGGATGCGCCCCCCGTCGTCGTGGCCCAGGCGCGCAGGTCGCATCCGCCCGCCGAGGTCAGCGCAGAGACAGCATTGGCCGACCTGGAACGTATTCAGCAGGCCCGCCGCAATCTGCGCAAGCGCAACGACAAGCTGCAACTGACCGTCAATGATCTGCTGGTGCTGTACCGCTCGATCTGCGGGCCGCTGTACCAGCCGTCCTCGAAGCTGATGCAGGCATTGGCGGCACTGGACGCCAGCCCCGACCAACGGACGCGCGAGGCAGGGGCAATGGCCCGCTCCGCGCTCGAAGCAGCCCGCCAGCCCAATCCGGTGCTGCTCATCCCGATGGACGCCACCAGCATCAGTCCCCGCGAACGAGTCTACCCGACCACCTTCCGCAACCTGTTCAGCCATTTGCTGAGGCAGCACCAGCAGGCATTAGCGGCGCTCGAAGCGCTCGCCAGCACGGGCGGGCTGCTGGCCCGGCCTGCTGCGCACCGGCGCTTTGAGGACGCCCGCCGTGAATACCTGACAACGCTGGATGCTTTCGGCCAGTTGATGCGGCGCTACAAGGATGTGTCGCTGCGCGGCGAAAGTGTGAGCACGGCCACCATCAAGCTGCTGGCGGGCCTGCCGAGCAGCGTCCAGCGCGTACTGGATGGACTGCCGAGCCACATTGACGTATTGAACGACGTGATCAAGGGCCAGGAAGTGTTCAGCAACGTCGGACAGGTGGCTGCCTCGTCGTCGCTGACCCGCTTCAACACGGCGAAGGACGACAACGAGAAAAAAGTGCTGGCCTGGGGCATCATCACCGACGCAAAGGGCACGCTGCGCATCTCGCTCCGCGATTCGCGCCCGCACGTCGCTGCGTTGGTCGGCGTCCGGCAGCAGGCGCTCGCGCAGCAAATGACGCAGGAATATCTGGACGCCTACGCGCTCGGATTGAACACATTCGTCGAGGAGCTAACGCGGATCACGCGGGCGAAAGGGTAAGCGGAGGCCTGGCGCTCATGCCAATGCTTCATCTCCCACTGGCAAGTCGCAGGAGGCAGCGTGGACATCAAACTTCACACGTCTGATGTCTGGACGGTGTTGAAACCGTTCGTCAAAACACAATTGATGGGCCTCCCGCCGGACCCAGATGACATCCTAAAAATCCTTGAGATTGTTGTAAACCTCCTCGACGGCAAAAACGAGGGCGAGGTGCTGTCGCGCATCGACGAAAATGTGCGCAGGCTGATCGAAATGCCGATGAAGAGTGGTCAGGACCATCTCAGAAATGCGCTGGCAGCAGCCGATGAAAGCAATCGAAGAATCTGGCTGCATGAAGCCGTCAATGAGTTCACACGTGCCAAGAACGTCGAGCTTCCTCCCCAGAATACCAGAGCGATGACCTACATCGCGCTATGCTTCCAGTGCCTCGGAGAGACGGCCCTAGCCGCTCGCTGGTATCAAGATAGCTACGCTCAAGCTGTTCAACAGTGGCATGGTTTTCGGCAGGCTGTCGCAAGGCTCGAAAGGCCATCAGTGCTGAAGAAAGCTGCTTTTAGCGTAATTGCTCTCATTGCCGCGGAAACCATGATCGGGATGCTTCCATATACTTTATTTGAAGCACGCATGATCAGCGCCCATTATTTAGGGCTTGTCAGGCTTTTCGACCTGGAGAAACAGATCTTGTATCTGAAAGAGTGCATTTCCTCGATAAATTCGCAGCCACTTCCCGACCTGTATTTCTCTCGGATTATCACAAGTATACGCCGCTGGGATTTCAAGACCCTGCTATGTTATGATGAGTCTCACCATGTGGTTAGATCTATTGACCTAAATTTCCGAAACAGACACACGTTCTGGGGCGACTGAGCAGAACACATTCGTCGCCGTTTTAACCTGGATCGTGCGGGCGAAGGGGCAAAAGCTTCAGTGAACCGCCTGCTATACAGCCTACTCATCGGAACAGGGTTGTTGACCGCTATCCTCGCAGTTCTCGTGGTGGGAACCCGTACACGGAGCAAGCCTCTGTCGATCCTCGCCACGACCCCTCAGGGAACACCTTGCGAGGACTGGTGCTTGTTCGGCGTTGAGCCGGAAACGATGAGTTTTGTGAGGGGCCAGTATTTGCTCACGAAACATCCACTGGTACACGGCCTGGACATTATCCCCGCCAATTCTTATGAATACTTTATCGGCCAGGATGTGGATGTGGCGCATGGGCCGGGCTATGCCTCAGTGCAGTTCCACGAGTCGGTGCGCTGCGAGTCGCCGAGTCGTTCCCGTCCTGAATGTTTCAGGCGGGGCAACAATCGCTTTTTGGCGTCGTTACGCAGCACTTTGCCGCTCCATGTTATCATCGAGGAGCTGGGCACTCCCGATTATTTTGAGCGAGGCACTGATAAGTATGGCGCGCCGCTGATCAGGCTCTACTACCGGAAGCTGCGCACCGAGTTTGTCTACCAACTAAAGGACAGCCGATCTGTAGATCCCGGTGAGGAAATTGCTGCCATCTGGCTCTTCTCGACGGAGATGTTCGACGACGTGGTGCAGCGTTCGCCGCGCCTTGCCTGGCCCGGTTTTGGCATGTTGACCTTATCTTCCGCCCTTCCGGGTGTCCAGCAGCACTGATCGGAACGCATCAACAGTGAGGCTCTGTGCCCAACGCTTTCTCTTTTGAGACCTTCCTTTCCCCGTTCACCTGGCGCTACGGCTCCGATCAGATGCGCCACCTGTGGAGCGAAGTCCACAAGCGGCGGACGTGGCGGCGTGTCTGGGTGGCGCTGGCCGAGGCACAGGCCGCCGCCGGGCTGGTGACGCCGGAGCAGGCCGCCGACCTGCGGGCGCACGCCGACCAGATCGACGTGGGAAAAGCCATTGAAGCGGAGCGCACCCTGCGCCACGACCTGATGGCCGAGATCAGTGTCTTTGCGGCGCAGTGCCCGGTGGGCGGCGGGATCATCCACCTGGGCGCGACCAGCATGGACATCGAAGACAACGCCGATGCGCTGCGCCTGCGCGAGTCGCTCGATCTGCTGCTCGAATCGCTGCGCACGCTGCTCGACACGCTGGCAGTGCAGATTGAGCGTTGGGCGGATACGCCTGCGATGGCCTTCACCCACTTGCAGCCCGCCGAACCGACGACAGTCGGCTACCGGCTGGCGTTGTACGGCCAGGACTTGCTGATCGATTGGCAGGAGCTACGGCGCGTGCGGAGTGGCGTGCGCGGCAAGGGCATCAAGGGTGCGGTGGGCACGTCGGCTGCGTATCGACAGCTTTTGCAGGGGCAGGCGATGACGCCCGCCCAACTCGAAAACGAGGTTATGCGCCGCCTGGGACTGGACGCATTTCCGGTTGCCGGGCAGACCTACCCGCGCAAGCAAGACTGGTTGATCGCGTCGGCGCTGGCCTCGCTGGCAAGCAGCTTGTATAAGTTCACCTTCGATCTGCGCGTGCTGCAATCACCGTCCGTCGGCGAATGGGCGGAGTCGTTTGAGGCTGGGCAGGTCGGGTCGTCGGCCATGCCCTTCAAGCGCAACCCGGTCAATGCCGAGAAGGTGGACAGCCTGGGGCGCTTGGTGGCGCACCTGATCGGCGTGACCTGGGACAACGCCAGCCATTCCCTGCTTGAGCGGACGCTGGACGACTCTGCTAACCGCCGCGAGGTCTTGCCCACCTTATTCCTGGCACTGGACGAGATGTTAAGCGTCACGCGGCGTTTGGTCAGCGGCCTGATCGTGGATGAGGCCGCCACGCAGCGCACCCTGGAACGCTATGGCGTATTCGCCGCCACCGAGCGGTTGCTGATGGAACTGGTCAGGGCCGGGGCCAGCCGCCAGGAGATGCATCACGTCCTGCGCGAGCACAGCATGGCGGCCTGGCAGGCCATCCGTGAGGGCGCGCCCAACCCACTGATCGAGTCGTTGAGCGCCGATCCGGCCATCACAACCTATCTGTCTGGCGGGCAGGTGCGCGCCCTGTTGAACGTCGCCGATTACCTGGGCGATGCCCCGGAGCGGGCGCGCTCGTTGGCAAGCGCGATCCGGGCGGCATTGGACGAAGTGATGAAGGCCGGGGACTGAGCGGCGAGGTAGAGTCGATGGGAGGTAGAGTCGGTTCTGCATTGAAAGGACACTGAACACGATGCCACGAGCGCTCCTGAGCGTTCACGATAAGACGGGCCTGCTCGAACTGGGTAAGGGCCTGGACGCACTGGGTTGGGACCTGGTTGCCAGCGGTGGCACGGCGCAACATCTGACGGCGGCGGGGTTGCACGTCACGCCCATCGAGCAGGTCACACACCATCCCGAATTGTTAGGCGGGCGTGTCAAAACGCTGCACCCGGCCATCCACAGCGGCATTCTGGCCCGCGACACCGACGAGGACATGCAAGCCCTCCGCCAGCATGGCTACGCGCCGATCTCGCTGGTAGTGTGCAATCTCTACCCGTTCCAGAACACGGTGGCACGTCAGGGCGTGACGCTGGACGAGGCCGTGGAGCAAATCGACATCGGCGGGGTCACGCTGCTGCGGGCTGCCGCCAAGAATTTTGCGCGGGTCACGGTCCTTTGCGATCCCGCCGACTATACGATGGTGCTTGCCAAGCTGCGCTCGGCGGGGGCGCTTGACGCCGAAACCCGGCGGGCGCTGGCCGTCAAAGCCTTCCAGCACACGCGGGACTATGATACGGCCATTCATGCCTACCTGTGCAACGAACTGCCGGCGGGCAATGGACAGGAAACTGAGGGGCTACCTGAAACGCTGTCGCTTGGCGTGTGCCGCATCGAGGAACTGCGCTACGGCGAAAACCCGCACCAGCAGGGGGCGTTGTATGCAACCCGCCGGGACACCGGCCCGCTCGGTGGCGTGCTGCTTGGCGGCAAAACCCTGTCCTACAACAACCTGCTCGACCTCGATGCGGCCTGGCGCGCCGTCGAGCAGTTTGAGAATCCCACCGTCGTCATTGTCAAGCACCTGACGCCGTGCGGCATCGCTGCCGGCAGCAGCCTGGCCGAAGCCTTCCCGCTGGCACTGGCCTCCGATCCCGTGTCAGCTTTTGGCGGCGTGATCGCCGTGAACCGCACGGTGGACGAGGCGTTTGTCGCGTCCCTGGGCGATCTGTTTGTGGAAGCCATTGCCGCACCCGACTACACGCCAACTGCCCAACAAATGCTGGCTGAAAAGCGAAAAAACTGTCGCTTGCTGTGCCTGAAGCCAGAAGTCGCGCCGCTGCCTTACGAAATTCGCACGGTGCGCGGCGGAATCCTGGTGCAGAGCCTTGATCGGGGCGACCCCTCTGCCACCGAGTGGCGCAGCGTCGGCAAACGCCCCCCTACTGCGCAGGAGCTAGAAGCGCTGCGCTTCGCCTGGAAAGCGTGCCAGTTTGTCAAGTCCAATGCCATTGTGCTGGCGGTGAGGAACGCGACGGTGGGCGTTGGCGGCGGGCTGCCCAGCCGCGTGGACGCCGCTAAGATCGCCGTCGAGAAGGCCGGGGCGCGCAGCAAGGGCGCGGTCATGGCCTCCGATGCGTTTTTCCCCTTCCCGGATGCGCTCGAAGTGGGCATTGCAGCGGGCGTGACGGCAGTCGTGTCGCCGGGCGGCTCCATCCGCGACGAACAGGTCATTGCGGCGGCAGACGCAGCGGGCATCGCCATGATCTTCACCGGCGTGCGGCACTTCCGGCACTGAGGCGGACGTGGCTCCCTATCCTGCACTACGCCGCAAACTGCTCGGATATGCGACCTTAGGCCTGATCCTGATCGCTGGTGCAGTGGTCGTGGCCTCTGCTTTTGAACAGATTCCGATTGAGGGTACGCCGCTTGCGCTTGACTGGCGCTCTCTGTGGCAAGGGTTGAAGGGAGGGCGTATCACTTACGCGGGGGGAAGTGTCATGATCGCCCCCTGGGCTTTGCCGGCGGTGTGGCCTCTGGGGTTTTTCTCTGTTCAAGCAAGCTGGGGCTTGCTAACGCTCTGTACGGCTGGCGTTCTGATCGCCAGCGTTCCCCGGCGAGTCAGCAAGCCAACTTGGTGGCTGTCAATCTTTCTGCTCGTATTCTCCTGGCCGGCACTGCGTCATGCTGCGGATGGCAATTTGGAAGGGGTCGTTATCGCCGGTGTACTGTTGGTTGTTTATGGCTATCGTAAACAGAACCAACTTGTGCTCGCTGCGGGGTTGCTCCTGGTGACTGCCAAGCCGCAGGAAAGCTGGTTGCTTGTCTGTGGCGTTGGCCTGTATGTCCTCGCTGCCTGGCCCCTGCGCAAGTGCCTCAACGCCGGGTTCATCGTCGCTGCTGTGGCAGTTCCGGCGCTGTTGCTATTTGGGCCAGCCTGGTTCGCGGCGATGACGGGTATCGTCCCACCGCCCCGAACCGTAATTGACATCAGCCTGGGAGCTGCTTTAGCACGCCTGGGATTTGCGGAATGGGTGTACTGGGCGGTTGGCCTGTTGATCCTGGTTGTGAGTGCTTTCGTTATACTCAAGAGTCAGCGCACTCTCAGCCGGGAAAAGGCCGCCTTTTTGATTTGCGCCTCAATGCTTCTGGCCCCTTATGCTGCCGGGAATTCCTTTCTCACGGTGCTGGCTATTGGAATCATTCCGCTCTTCCAATCCCGCCGTTGGTTAGGGGGGTTACTGATTATCCTGAGCGATGCCCAACTGGTATTGCCGCGCGATTTTCTCTATTGGAATGGCGCCTACTATTGGACGGCCATGCTGCTCACCGTATGGGCCATTTGCGCCTACCTGATATACCGAGGCGAGCGCACTGCAGCAGAAACTGGACAAACAGTTGTCGGCACAGCTTGAATCATTGCGGCGACTATTTTTCTCAAAATTTGCGAGAAAAATCGGCGGGATTGATACTATTGAGCATCGGCACACTGAAATTCCTGGCATCTTGCCCAACAAGGTGGTGCGACCGGGTCAGTTTTGCAGAAACCAGTTGTGCAAGGTGGCAAAGAGTGCCATAATGTTCCAAAAGTTTTTGTGCAGTTTGCAACCCATTTTTCACCGGGCGGGTTCGCTGCACAGCCCATAAATGTTGGAGGCTCCAGTGGCAAGCGTATCGTTTAAGAACGTTACTAAGCGTTATGCCGGGGATGTTGTGGCGGTCAAAAACCTCAACATCGAAGTTGCGGACAAGGAGTTCCTTGTCCTGGTCGGGCCGTCGGGCTGCGGAAAGTCTACCAGTTTGCGTATGCTTGCCGGTCTGGAGGAAATTACCGAAGGCGAAATCTGGATCGGGGATCGCGTCGTGAACAACATCGCGCCCAAAGACCGGGATATTGCGATGGTCTTCCAGAGCTATGCCTTGTATCCGCACATGAGCGTGTACGACAACATGGCCTTCGGCCTCCGGCTTCGCAAGACGCCCAAACAGGTCATCGATCAGCGCGTCCGTGAAACGGCCAAAAGCCTGGGCATCGAGCAGCTACTGGATCGTAAGCCCCGCCAACTGTCCGGCGGTCAGCGTCAGCGCGTTGCGGTGGGCCGCGCCATCGTCCGCGAGCCAGCCGTGTTCCTGATGGATGAGCCGCTGTCCAACCTCGATGCCAAGCTGCGCGTTGAGGCGCGAGCCTTCATCAGCAAGCTGCACCAGCGCCTCGGCACGACCTTCATCTATGTCACCCACGACCAGGTCGAAGCCATGACCATGGGCACGCGCATCGCCGTGATGAATGCAGGCGAATTGCAGCAAATCGATACCCCGCAGAACCTGTACCAGCACCCGCAGAATGTCTTTGTGGCCGGGTTCATGGGCAGCCCGTCAATGAACTTCTTCGACGCCAGGCTGATCGAAGTCGATGGTAAGCTGTGGGTTGATGCCGGCAACTTCCGTGTTCCGACGCCGCCCGAACGTAATGATCTGTACAGGCCGCACGTCGGTAAGGCCGTCACGCTCGGCATCCGCCCCGAAGACATTCACGACCCGCAATACCAGCCCGCCAATATCGTGCCCGCGCCCGTGGAAGCCAATGTCGATGTCGTTGAGCAGATGGGCAACGAGAAGATCGTCTACCTGGAAGACCAGGGGAAGACCTTCCTGTCTCGTATGGATCCGCGTACCTCGGCCACGGTAGGCCAGCGGATGCAGGTTGTCGTCGATATTCACAACATGCATCTCTTCGATGCCCAGACCGAGAAAGCGCTCCAATAACCTAATACTTCGCACAGGTCAACAGCCTGGCTCGATCATATCAGGGGCGACTCATGCAGCAATGGTGAGTCGCCCCTTTTAGTGGGAGTGTCGCGTGGCCGAAAATCAGAATCATCCGGCGCAGAGTTACCGGGTACTGGCAAGCCGGATTCGGATGCGGGTGCTGGACTGGCCTGGCGCCGAACCGCCTGTGCTGTTCATTCACGGCTTTTCCAACAATGCGCTGGCCGCCCTGCGCTTGGGCAATCTGCTGGCCGGGCGCCGCCGCGTCATCGCGCCGGACCTGCGCGGGCGCGGCGATAGCGACATGCCGTTCGGCGAATATGGTATTCCAACGCACCTGCGCGATCTGGTCGCCTGCCTGAATCGGCTGGGCGTACAGCGCTTTGTTGTGGCCGGGCACTCGTTGGGCGCAACGATTGGGGTATTCCTGGCGGCGCAGTACCCGGACCGCGTGACCGGGCTGATCCTGTTCGATGGCGGCGCAATTCCTAACCCGGTGGCCGTCGAAATGCTGAACGCCTACTACGACTCGCTGACCTATCGCTATCCGTCCCTTGAGGCTTATGTGGCGCGTTTCAGAAACGCACCGGCCTACCAGCCCTGGACGGATGAATTGGAGCAACTGGTGCGCAGCAACCTGATCCAGCAGCCCGATGGCAGCTATTTCCGCCGCGTGGCGCGCTACGTGATCGAGGCAGATCGCCGCGCCGAACACCTGGAAACATGGAAACAACTTCCTGACCTATACGCGCGCGTGGAATGTCCAACGCTGATTCTGCGAGCCGGGATGGGCATGGTCGGCGTCGAGGATCGCGTTCTGTCCGACGAAGCAGTCGCGGCGATGCGGGCCGGGCTGCACTCGTCGCGCGTCGTGACCATCGAGCGCGCGGGGCACACCAGTCTGCTCACGATTCCGAGCGAAGAACGGGACTCGGCCATCCTGGAGTTTTTGGGCTTGAAGTGAAACCGTCTAAAATAGTTGGTGAAGGCAATTGCCGCGTCTGCTCGATGAGAGTGAATAGATGCCGAACGTGTCGGAGCAATTCCTGATCATTCATGCAGCCATCCGTGAAATGATGGGGCAGAGCACCCTGGAAGAGCGCCTGCGTTCCGTCGTTCGCGCGCTGCATGACCTGGGTTGGGGACAGGTTCAACTGACCTTGTACGATGAGCACCTGACGCTGACCGTGCCGGAAACTGCTGGATCGGTAGCGCAACCCTTCGTTCAAGAACATTCGGCTCTGGAGTTGATCTGGCGGCGGGGCGACGGAATCGAAAAGTTCGAGCCGTATCGCATGGGCGCGGGCTATTTCTTTCCGCGCGGGAATCCGGTCATGGCTGGGCATGGGGCCGCACCAGCGGTGGCCGCCGAGGCGACGTGGTTGCCAGGCGATCATTTGCTCTTCCCCTTGCGTTTGAGCGATGGACAACTGGCCGGGCTGGTCAGCCTGGACGACCCGGCGGACCGCCAGCGCCCAACTGACGAGCAGGTGCGGCCCCTGGATATTTTGATCACGCACGTTTGCTCGGTCATCGAAAACCAGCGCTTGCAGCAGGCCCTGGCCGATACCACCGCCCGATCTCAAAGCCAGATCGACGAACTGATGATGGTTCAGCGTGTTGATCAGGAATTGAGCGCCACACTCAATTTTGAGAACGTGATGATGCTGACGATGGACTGGGCCATGCGCCGCACCGGTGCAACGTCGGGAATGCTCAACATGGTCACGCCGGACGGTAAGGGGCTGCTGCCGGTGGCGGCTTTGGGCTATCCGCTGGAAGTGTTGGCCTACCAGACCAACAACCCCCTGTCCTTTGAGCAGGGCATTGTTGGCCGGGCCGCCCGCACACGAGAAATCCAGATCGTCAGATCGGTGCAGGACGACCCGGATTACTGGCCGTTATTGAGTTCTGTTCGGGCCAGCATCGCTGTGCCGATGGAAATGCGAGGCCGGCTGCTGGGTGTTTTGAGCCTGGAAAGCGACGACGCCGAAACTTTTGACAATCTGGACATTGCCTTCATCAAGCGCCTGGCCTCGCGCGCGGCAGTGGCGCTGGACAATGCCCGGCTGTACCGGGAAGCCGAAGAACGTGCCGACGAAATGGGCGCGCTATACGCGGCCAGCCGGGCGATCTCGTCCAGCCTGGAACGCAACGAGGTCTTAATCAACTCCGCCCAGGCCCTGGCAGCCGTCCTGAGCGTATCCGGCATTCTGCTGGCAGAATACCAGACCAATCCCAAACGCCTGATCATCGTGGCGGCCTATCGCCTGGGTACGGCGCGCAATGCCCCGGATATTTTGCCGGAGGTGGGCGAGGTCTTCCAGATCGATACCCTCGCTGAAATTGAGGACGCTGTCCAGAACCAGCGGGCAGTCGCCGTCCAGGCGTCTGACATCACCGTATCACGCGGGGTGCAAGCGCTCCTTGCCTATCGCAATTTCAAATCGCTCCTGGTTGTGCCGCTGGTCGTGCAGAACCAGGTGCTTGGTGCGGCCATGCTGGTCGAAGGACGGCAGGAACGGCAGTTTGCGCCGGATGAAATCTTGCTGGCCGAAGCGCTTGCCAGCCAGTCCGCATCGGCCTTGCGACAGGCGAAATTGTACGAAGACGTGCGTGAATTGGAGAAGTTGAAGTCGGAAATGATCCGCATGGCTTCACACGACCTGCGCAACCCGCTTGGCAACGCGATGGGCTACCTGGAACTGCTCATCATGGCAATCGGGAAGTCGCTTACGCCCGAACAGTGGGAATACGTGGCGAACGTGCGGCGCTCCACCAATGCCATGAAGGCCCTGATTGAGGACCTGCTCACGCTGGAACGACTGGAAAGTGAACGGCAAACATCCTGGACGCCGCTAAACCTGAGTCAATTGACGCACGACGTGGTCGAAGCCCAGCAGGACACGGCTGCCCTCAAGCACCAGCAGTTGGCGGTCAAAATTGAGGACATGAATCAGTGGGTGCGCGGCAATACCACGCAACTGCGCCAGGCAATCACCAACCTGGTCGGCAACGCCATCAAGTACACGCCCGACAATGGGCGTATCGAAGTCAGGCTGGCACGGCAAGGCCAGCGCCTGAATTTCGAGGTCGAAGACAATGGCTATGGCATCTCGCAGGAAAAGCAAAGTCACCTCTTCCAGCGTTTCTACCGCGCTCACGAGCCGGGCACGGATCACATTCCGGGAACGGGCCTGGGCCTGAGCCTGGTGAAGACGGTGGTCGAACGGCACGGCGGCGAGGTGTGGGTCAAAAGCGAACTGGGCAAAGGCAGCACTTTTGGCTTCTGGCTGCCCGCCACGGAGATGGATTCCTGATTGGCTCCCAATGGCGTCGAATGCCACCGGGTATGCTTCCTTCTCTCTCCCGGACAGACTCAGGAACGATCCCGGCAGAGACCGTGCGGCGCAGCGTCGCCAATAACCTGAATGACATTTCCAAAGATAACCCGGAGGTCGTCATCGGCGCATTGCAGCGCTGACGATAGACAGGCACAACACCCGAACTGCGCTGGATCATGCGGCAGGTACTCTGCATGCTCATCAAGGCCGGACACCCCGGCGCACTGGAATTGGTGGGCGTGAACGCCCGGCCCCGTGCTACTCTGTCGAGTTCACGCTCGGCGAGTAACAATTGCTGGCATTTCCCGCCATCCCGGTTAATAATGGTAAACAGCATACTCATGTGCAGAATGATCCGTAGTTAGCGGGTTTGGCGCGGGTCATGATACACTCTGGGCAAGGGAACTCATCGTTCGTAAGGGGGCGTCATGCACAACGTTTCGCGTTTCATGCTGCTGGCGTTGGTCGGACTCCTGTGCTTATCCGGGGCGATAGCGGGCCGCATCACTTCTGCGCAGGGGCAAAATCTGCTGCAAAACCCAGGGTTTGAAGGCACGTATGTCCAGTTTGCCGGGGACCCCACGCGGCTGGTTGCGCCGGGGTGGTCGGCCTGGAATGTCGCCCGCAAGGCCGGTGATCCTGGCTTCGTTAACCTGACGCCGGAATACCGCCCTGCCGCCAACTCGAAGCGCATTCATAGCGGCAGCAGCGCCCAGGAGCTGTTCACGTTCTTCGCCACGCACACCGCCGGAGTGTTCCAGCGCGTGCCACTGCCAGCGGGCAGCAAAGCGCGTTTCAGCGCGTTCATCAACGTCTGGTCAACCAGCCTGGACGATCCGAACGCCAGCGAGCAGCCGGGACGTGTCAAGGTGCGCGTTGGGATCGATCCGACAGGCGGCGTGGATGGCACAAGCCCCAGCATCGTCTGGTCGGCTGCGCAAGAATTTTATGATCAATACAAGGAACTGTCCGTCGAGGCGACCTCGGCAGCCGATTTTGTGACGGTGTTTGTCGAGAGCGCGCCTGCCGACCCGGTCAAAAACAACAATACTTATATCGATGATGCCTCGCTGGTCGTGACCGGCCAGGGCCAGCCGCCTGCCTCGAATACGCCGGTCTCGACCACCGTTTCGCAGGCGCCCACCGATACACCTGTGCCTGTCTCCACACAGGCTCCGAGCGACACCCCCAACCCGTTCATTCCGACCCGCGAAGGAACGTTTGTGCCCGGCGCAAGTGAGACGCCGTTCCCAACCCCCGAAGTCATTCCGGGTGGCCCGACCCCCACGCCGTCCATCGCTGGCACGCCGCCACCGAATCTGCCGGGGCGAATCGTGTATACAGTGGTCGCTGGCGATACGGTGATTGACCTGGCCCTGCGCTTTGCCAGCACCGTCGATGCCATTATCAACGCCAATAACCTGGATGCGTCGGGCCTGATTTTTGTGGGCCAGCAGCTTGTCATTCCGGTTCCCGCAGTACAGCCGACACCTGCGCCCACAGCGGCGCCTGGCAGTGGCGGCGGGCAGGCCAGACCACCTGCCCCGGTGGATAGCGCTGTCCTGAATGGGCCGACGGTCAACGGCATCGGCACGTACATTGTACAGCCCGGCGACGATCTGAACCGGATCGCGGCACGCTACGGCCTGAGCGTGACGGCGCTGGCGCAGCTCAACGGCATCGTCAACCCGGCCAACGTGGTGATCGGCCAGGTGCTGGTCGTGCCGGGGCCGGGCAACAACTATCCGGGTGGTTCTGTGCCGCCTACCGTCATCCCGACCTCGCCCGCGCCGCCGCCTGTCAGAACGCACGTCGTCCAGGCAGGCGAGAACCTGTTCCGTATCTCGCTGCGCTACAACGTGCCGCTGGATGCGCTGATGCGCGCCAACGGCATTGTCAACCCGAATCTGGTTTACGTCGGGCAGGTGCTCCGTATTCCATGACCCAGTATCGCGTCCTGCGGAATGCCAGAACGGGCGCGATACTGCTCAGGCGTGCAAAGTGGTGCCAGAGCTTCTGGTGCCACTTTCGTGGCCTGATGCTGCGCCGCAGTCTACCCGAAGACGAGGGGCTGCTTTTCGTTTACGAACGGGAAAGCAAGATCGATACCAGCATTCACATGTTGTTCTGTTTCTTCCCGATTGCCGCCATCTGGCTGGACAAAGAAGGGCAGGTCGTCGATAAAGCATTGGCAAAGCCCTGGCGCCCCTTCTACGCCCCGCGTGCTCCTGCTCAGTATGTGATCGAGGCCCGACCTTCACTCCTGGACCGGGTTGCGCCCGGTGACCGCCTGAGTTTCGACTGAATGTGGCTGCTGCGATGACTGCCCGGTTGGGCCGCGCGCTGGCGGCCCTCTGTCTGGTTACGCTGCTTGTTGCGTCGGGAGGCGCCGTCCGAGCGCAGGACGGCCAGGGCACTCCGCCTGCCACAGCCCCGGCCACCTCGCCGCCAGCAGCCAACACGACCACCATTCACGTCGTACAGCGCGGCGAAAACCTGTTCCGCATCGCGCAGCGCTATGGAACAACCATCGAGGCCATTGCACAGGCCAACGGCCTCCGCGACGTGACGCAGCTTCAGATCGGCCAGCGCCTGCTGATCCCGAATGTCGCGCCCAACGCGCCCGACGCGCCGCCGGGGACGGTGCCAGGCAGCCCCATCGAATACGTCGTACAGCCCGGCGACAGCCTGCTCAACCTCTCGCTGCGCTACGGGACGCCCATCGCGGCCATTGCACGGCAGAATAACATTGTCAACCCGGCCCGGCTTTACGTCGGGTTGAGCCTGGCCCTGAAGGAAGGTTCCAACCCCCAGGCAGAGATCAAAACCGGCTGGCTGCACGTCGTCCAGGCCGACGATAACCTGTACCGCATCGCGGCGCGCTATCACCTCTCGATGGCGCGGCTGGCGAAGGCCAACAACCTGAAACGGACTTCGGTGGTCTTCCCCGGACAGCCCCTCGTTATTCCGGGCGGGGATGACGGCCCGGCGCTGGTCGATGTCCCGGAGCCGTTCGCGCAGATCGCCATGCTGCCCGCGCCCGCCGAACAGGGACGGACGTTTACGCTGCACCTCAGCACCCAATCTCCCGTCAGGCTGACCGGTACGTTTATGCAAAGGGCGCTGGTCGTCCACAGCGACGAAAGCCGCACCCATTACACCATCCTGTTTGGTGTGAACTCCTTCGCCGACCCCGGTATCTACCCGCTCGATCTGGTGGCGACGGACGATCAGGGCCGGCAAACCGAGCTGGCGCGCCCGGTGCAGGTGGCCGACGGCGGCTATGCTTCGGAAACGATCCAGTTGCCGCCCGATCAGTCCGATTTGCTTGACCCGAAAGTGACCGGGCCAGAGATGGACAAGATCGCGCGGGTGGTCAGCAACTACACCGCACAGCGCTATTTCGATGGCCCGTTCGGACTGCCCTGCCCTGCGCCTGTGACCTCCCAATATGGGACGCGCCGCTCGTATGACGGCGGCCCCTACGATCAGTTCCACACGGGGACGGATTTCGCGGGCGCGCCCGGCTCACCCATCTACGCACCAGCGGCGGGTGTCGTCGTGATGGCAGAAAGACTGCATGTGCGCGGCAACGCCACCATCATCGATCACGGCTGGGGGGTGTACACCGGCTACTGGCATCAGGCGGAAATCAAAGTCAAAGTGGGCGACATCGTCAAGCCGGGGCAGATCATCGGGCTGGTTGGGGATACAGGCCGCGCCACCGGGCCACACCTGCACTGGGAGCTATTCGTGGGTGGCGTCCAGGTCGATCCCTTGCAGTGGGCGCGGCAGAATTTTTCGTAGTTTACGGCCAGAATCGCCAATTCGGTTCGTCGTGCAGCAGTTCGTCGATCTGCCCTTCGATTTGCCAGAACTCGTCAACCAGGGCTTCCACTTCGGCCAGCTTTTGAAAGAACGTCTGCGCGGTCTTCCCCCGCTCGTTCAGCGCTTTGACGAGCGCAGCCTGGCGACTGCGCAGTAGATCGATTTCCTGGACAGAGAAGAATTTCCCTCCTACATTTTGGAACGAAGCAGCCAGCGCTCTGACCACCGCCTCGCGCAGTATCGCTTCGCCCGCACCGCCCAGTTCCTCGATCAATACGTCATCGCAGTCCGACGCTTCCAGGCTGATGTCGTGGTAGACCAGCAGGTTGATGCCGATAGCCGACAGCAAGGCACTCATAAAGCGCGCTTTGGTTCTTGGATCGTTCAGCGCCAGCTTGAAATCAAGGGGTGTGCGGAGTTCCCCGGGGCGTCTTTCGGCGCAGGCATTCGCGGTGGACGTGAGGAACGGGTAAATGCGGTGATGCAGTTCATACTTTAGCGCGGCGGGCGGGGGCATTCCCAGTTTGATCGACTGGGCGGTGTGGGTCGCCAACCGGTGGAGCATAGCATTGGTCGGCGGCGGGGCGAGGGGTCGGGCCATGAGCTATCCTCTCCTTATCAGGTTTCCTATAGTATAAGCTGATTCGGCTGTGCCAGAGATAACAGTCTGCTAACTTCTGGCTTAGACTATAATGGAATGCAGCATTCACGTAGATATGCGCCTGGAAAGAGGAACCGCTGGTGACGCCATGAAAATCCTGATTGTCGATGATGAACAGGCTATCCGGGATGCCCTGGGGCGCAAGCTGCGCCGTGAGGGGTTTAACGTCTTTCTGGCTGGCAGTGGGATCGATGGGCTGCGCATGTTCCACACGGAACGCCCCGATGTGGTCGTGCTGGACATCGTCATGCCCGAAATGGATGGCCTGACCGTCTGCCGCCGCATCCGCGAGATCGCGGAAACCCCGGTCATGATGCTCTCTGCCAATGCCATCACCGAGGAGGACATCGTGGAGGGGCTGAATGCGGGCGCGGATGAATACCTGGTCAAGCCGATCCGCCTCAACGAATTTGTGGCGCGGGTGCAGGCCCTTTTGCGCCGCTCGCAGATGACCGGGAACGAAGCCAAGACCGGCTATAACGACGGCTACTTGAACGTCGATTTGCAGCGGCGGCAGGTTCACGTCGAGGACACGAAAATCCACCTGACGCCGACGGAGTTCAAGCTGCTGGTGGTGCTGATCGAGAATGCCGGGCGGGTCGTCTCGCAGCGCGAATTGCTCGAACAGGTCTGGGGGCACGAATACGTGGACGACATTTACTATCCGCGTGTTTACATCAGCCAGTTACGCCGCAAGATCGAGCCGGACGCTGCTAACCCGATCTACATCCTGACCGAGCACCGTGTCGGCTACCGCTTCGAGAAGCAGAACCGCACGTAGGGCCGACAAGAGGATGAAACGGTAGGATAACGCATGTCCGATGCCAACACTGTCGCGCTGGTCATCAACAGCCTGACCATCGCGCTGGCGCTGCCCATGCTCATGCTCCTGCTCTGGCAGGATTCGCGCAGCGGCGTCAATCTGTTCTTCGGCCTGCTCATGGTCATGGTCATCGTCTGGTCAACCGGGATGCTGCTGGGCCGCATCAGCGCCTATGTCGGCAACCTGACCTCGCTGACCGAGTGGGGCGTGCGCCTGCTGCAGATCGGCTTTACGGGGGCGTGCGTTGGCCTGTACCTGTTTGCCGTCATCCTCAGCGGCGGGCAGGGCCGTTTCTTCACACGGCTGGCCGTGCTGGCGATCCTGGTCGTGCTGGCCTACCAGGGCTTCATCGCCTTCTCGACGGTAGCCCCTGCCTTCGACGTGCAGCCCGACGGCACACTGCGCTACTCGTTCGGCTCGGCGGCCACCGTCATCTATGCCTCCTTCGTCCTCATGACGCTGGCAGTCACCTGGCAGCGTCGGCGCAAAATCCGAGATCGCGGGCTGGTGATCGGCATATTCGGTTTTGGCCTGGGGGTGCTGGTCGAACTGATCAGCCCGGAACTGCGCAATCGCTCCATCGGCATCGACCTGAGCGCCGTTTCGTCGCTGGTCATGAGCTATTCGATGGTGCGCGTCCAGATCATCGAGCCGCTGGCGGGCCGCGCCAACCAGTTGAAAGCCGTCCGCGATGTAGGGCTGGCGATCACCAGCCACGTTCGTCTGGAAGAGGTGCTGAGAACCATCGCGGGCCAGGCCGCGGAGATTTTGCAAGCCAATGGCGCGGCGATCTTCCTGAACCAGGGCGGCACGCTGGAACTGGCGGCGGTGCATAACATGCCGCAGGCGTTCATTGGGCAGCGGTTGGCGATGGGCGAAGGGTTGGCGGGCCGTGCCGCCGTCACCCGCCAATCGGCGCGCGTCGAGGACTACCGCCGCGACTGGACAGGCCAGGCCGACATGCCCTTTGCCAAAGAAACTTTTGGGGCAGTCATCGCTGCGCCCTTGATCTTTGCCGACGAAGTGATGGGCGTGCTGGTCGTCATCGAGGGGCCGCAAGGGAGACGCTTTGATCGGGAGGACGTGCGCCTGGTGGACTTGCTCGGCCCACAAGCTGCCGTTGCCATCACTAACAGCCGCCTGTTCGAGCGACAGCGCGGCCTGACCGACGAACTGGAAGCCGCCAAAAACCAGCTTGAGACGGTGTTGACCAGCACTGAGAACCCGGTCATTGCCCTCAACCGCCGCTGTGAAATCATCTTCGCCAACCCCGCCGCCGCTGAACTATTCGACAACCAGTCGCTGACGGGCCGCCGCATCCGCGAGATTGCACCGACCAGTATCCTGCCCACCAATCCGGGCCTTGCCCTGCGCGAACTGAACCAGCGGCGGGTTTACATCTACGAGGTCACCATCCGCGAGCGCACATATCTGTGTCACGTGGGCCTGCTGGGTCGGCCCCGCGCGCAGGGCTTCGTCGCTGTGCTGAACGACATCACACAGCTTAAGGAACTGGATCGCATCAAGAACCAGATGATCCGCATGACCAGCCACGATCTCAAGAATCCGCTCTCGGCAGCCATGTTCCACATCGAACTGCTCCAGGAGGAAGGGGCTGGCCTCTTCACCGATGAAATGCGCGAGGACATCAACACCGTCTGGACACAGTTGCACCGCATGAATCGCATCATTCGCGGCATCCTCGACCTGGAACGGGTGCAGTCCGGCACACTGACCTTTGAGGAATGCGTGGTCGGGGACATCATCCGTTCCTCTGCGCACGAGTTTGAAGATCAGGCCGCCAAGCGAGGCGTGAAACTGCTCATCGACGTGCCCGACAGTCTGCCCACCGTGACTGGAGATCGCCAGCAGCTTGTCCAGGCCGTCAGCAACCTGATCGAGAACGCTGTGAAGTTTACGCTCGAAGGCGGCACGGTGCGCGTCAGCGCCGAACGCATCGAGGATCAGGTCGTCATCCATGTGGCCGACACGGGCATCGGCATTCCCCCGGAAGCGCAGCCACGCATCTTTGAGCGCTTTTTCCGCGCCAAGCACCCCGGCGCGGAGCAGATCAGCGGGACAGGCCTGGGCCTCAGCCTGGTCAAGGCCGTGATCGATGCCCACAAGGGTCGTATCTGGCTGGAAAGCGAAGTCAACAAGGGAACGACCATGCACCTCGTCCTGCCCGCCCGCCAGGCCACAGAGATGAAGAAAAGTGAGCCAGTATGAAGAAATCCGCTATCTACACCCGCACCGGCGACGAAGGCCAGACCAGCCTGTTTGCCGGGGGCCGCACCAGCAAGGGCACGCCGCGCCTGCACGCCTATGGGACCATCGACGAGCTGAACTCGATCCTGGGCCTGGCGTTAGCACATGGCTTGTCCGAGCAGGTGGCGAACGCGGTCCGGATCGTTCAGGACGAGCTGTTCGTGATCGGCGCTGATCTGGCAACGCCCCTCGAAGCCGAAGCGGCCTGGATCACGCGGGTCTCCGAGGCGAACGTGACCCGCCTGGAACGTGAGATCGACGCGATGGACGAGCAGTTGCCGCCGCTCAAGAACTTCATCTTGCCGGGCGGGACGGTGGGCGCGGCTTCGCTGCACGTGGCCCGCACGGTATGCCGCCGCGCCGAACGGTGGATCGTTGCCCTGAGCCAGGAGGAAAACATCAATCCGAGCGTTTTGCATTACGTGAACCGCCTGTCCGATTGGCTGTTCGTGGCGGCTCGCTACGAAAACATGCTATCCGGCGGTCAGGAGTCGATCTGGCGCTCGCCGAGATCAGCCTGACCGCTAAACGCGCGGGCTGTGTTACAATCGTTGACCTTGCCCCCTGACCCCTCTCCGCATGATCGAGGGAGAATCAATTGGCACTTATAGTTGGCGAACCTCTCGACCAGGGGTATATGGCGGCTGTTCTGGACGTACCTGGCTTCGAGGAAATGGAAACCCATGCAACAACGCCACTATTCGCATCGCGCAGGCCCTATTGATCGCTGCACGTTGTGTCTGCTGTATCGGGCCGACCCGGGAAAATACCGCCACCGGCGGGGCATGTTGGGGCCGCTCTTGAAGATGTTCCTGGGCATCCCGGAGCGGCGCTCGAACTACCGGCGCTACCGTGACTACGACCCGAACCCGTCCAGGCGGCGACGCCGCGTAACAACCACCACGACACGCGTTGCGCACGTTGCCGCCGAACAGCCGATGACGCTGGCCGAGAAACACGCCGCCGAGTTTCGCCAGCACACCGCGCCGGTCCCTGTCGCAGCCTCAACTGCTGCAGCGTCCTCTCGCCGCTTTGAAGAGCCGCGTCCTGCCACACGCGGCGTCCGTTCCAGCGTGACGCCTCAGCGACGTGGCAGGCAGCAATTCCAGCCGTTGCCGCCGCCCACCGGCCAACCGCCCTATCACCTCTCGCTGGACGACGTGCTGCCCGCCGAGCAGATGACCGCCATTCGCAACTCAGGTCGCATCCTGATGCACGTGGCGGGCGACACGGGCGGGGTCAAAGCGCCCCAGTCGCAGCAGATCGTGGCAATGGCGATGGAGACGCAGTTCCAGTTCCCGGACGTGACGCTGCGCCCGGCCTTTTTCTATCACCTGGGCGACGTGGTCTACTACTACGGCGAGGCCAAAGAATACTACTCGCAGTTTTACGATCCCTACGTGCATTACCCCGCGCCGATCTTCGCCATTCCCGGCAACCATGACGGCGACGTCACCGAAGGCAGCCCGCCCTCGCTCACGGCCTTTGTGAATAATTTCTGCGCCGCCACCCCGCACATCACGCCGGAGGCGGGTGAAACCGCGCGCGACGCCATGACACAGCCCAACGTCTACTGGACGCTCGAAGCGCCTTTCGTGACCATGATCGGGCTGTACTCCAATGTGCCCGAAGGCGGCCAGATGGACGACGACCAGATCAACTGGTTCATCAACGAACTGCGCACCGCGCCGCCGGACAAAGCGTTGATCGTGTCCGTGCACCACCCGGCCTACTCCGCCGACAGCCACCACAGCGGGAGCCGCTACATCCAGGAGACGCTGGACAACTCGTTCAGCCAATCGGGGCGGCTGCCGGACCTTGTGCTGACGGGCCACGTCCACAACTACCAGCGCTTCACCCGCCAGGTCGAGGGGCGGCATCTGCCCTACATCGTGCACGGTTCGGGCGGCTACTGGCACCTGCATTACCTCGCCAAAAAAGAGGATGGCAGTGTCATGACCACGCCCTACCAGATGCCAGACAACCCCGACGTGACGTTGGAACAAGCCTGCGATGACCGGCACAGCTTCATGCGGTTGATGGTCACGCCCAGGTTCCTGACGGGCGAATGCTGGACGGTATCGCGCCCGCAAGAATCGTGGCGCGCGCCCGCCACCCGGCTGGACGGCTTCGCGCTCGATCTGCAATCGCACAAGCTCGTCAGGGGGACGGGGCTGCGATAGGACTTTCAGTAGCAAGTTATCGACTTATTTAACGGCAAAGGATCAACCTTGAAACCGAACACCACTAAAGCAAAACTTAAATCCGGCGGGACGGTTTTCGGCTGCTTCGTGCGCTACCCGCAGGCCAGCCTGATCGAGGTACTGGGCTACCAAGCCTGGGACTTCCTGCTGGCCGACGCCGAACACGGCACGATCCAGCCCGCCGACCTGGAAAACATGGTGCGTGCCGCCGAACTGCGCGGCGTCACCTCGATGGTGCGCGTCACCACCAACCAGCCCTCGATCATCCTGCGCTTCATGGATACGGGCGTGCAGGGGCTTCATGTCCCCTGGGTGAACTCGGCAGCGGAAGCCGAAGCCGCCGTCCGCTCCGTCAAGTACTACCCGCGCGGCATTCGCGGACTGGCGGGCGTGCGCGCCTCGGACTACGCCCAGGCCATCCCGATGAGCGAGTACGTGCAGCAGGCCAACGCCGAAACGCTGGTCGTCCTGCAAATCGAGACGGCGGCAGGCATCGAAGCCCTGCCGGAGATCGTCAAGATCAGCGACATCGACGTGATCTTCATCGGGCCGACGGACTTGTCGCAGTCGCTTGGCTTCCCCGGCCAGCCGCAGCACCCCACCGTCCAGGCCGGGATGCAGCGCATCATCGACACAGTGGTCGGAACCGACAAAGCCCTGGGGATCATGGTCAGCAGCGCAGCAGCCGCCAAAGAGTGGCGGCAGCGCGGCGCGCGTTACATCGCTATCGGATTGGAATCATTGCTTGGCCCGGCGGCCAGGGATTACCTGAGAGCCGCCCGCGAATGAGGGGGAAAACGGAGAAAACATGGAAAACGCCAGATTCATGAGGGAAAAAATCCAGCGCGGTCAGACCTGCTTTGGCACGTGCATCACCTTCAGCGATGCCACCGTCACCGAAGCATTGTGCGGCACGCTCGACTTCGTGTGGATCGATGCAGAACACAACCCGCACTCGCTCGAAGGCGTGCAGGCACACTGCATGGCGACCAAAGGCAGCCAGACCACGCCGCTGGTGCGCGTCCCCTGGAACGACCCGGCGCTGATCAAACCGGTGCTCGACCTGGGCGCGGCGGGCGTGATCGTGCCCATGATCAAGACCGCCGACGATGCGCGGCGGGCGGTGGCAGCCTGCCGCTACCCGCCGGAGGGCATACGCGGTTGGGGGCCGCGCCGCCCCTCCAACTATGCGCGCTATAGCAGCGCCGCCGAGTTTGCGAAGTTAGCGAACGAGACGATCATCACCATCATTCAGATCGAGCAGATCGAGGCCGTGCAAAACCTGGACGAAATCCTGGCCGTGCCCGGTATCACCAGCATCCTGATCGGCTCGAACGACCTGTCGGCGTCGATGGGCCACACCGGGCAGCCGCGCCATCCGGAAGTGCTGGCTGCCATCGACACGGTGATCGAAAAGACGCGCAGGACGAACGTCTGGATCGGCATCGCCATCGGCGCGGATGTGGAGCTGCTGCGCGGCTGGATGGACAAGGGCGTGCAATGGCTGTCGGCGGGCAACGATTACTCGCTGATGCTCAAGGCCACCCATCAGGTCGTTGATGCCCTGCACACAAGGTGACGTGGAACCTCACCCCCAACCCCTCTCCACAGGGTGGAGAGGGGAGTAAGGTCAGTGGCCGATACTGCTTAACTTCCGCAAGCACTGGCGAATGCGGCATTGGCCCTGAAAGGGCTTCGTAATCTCAGCCCTGCGGCTTGAGCATCAGGGCACAACTGCTCTACACACAAGCTGACGCTATAATTAACTCACCCGTATAGCACAGGGGACACCACCCCATGTCCGATCTGGTTCCACACCAAGCGCAGCCCGTCGGCTTTCCCGAAACGGAAACGGTCAACGCCAACGTGGCGATGGCCGGGCTGTCCCCGCATACGCGGCGGGCTTACCGCCGCTGGATACGCCGCTATCTGTCCGACTACAACCAGATCGATGGGAAGACTATCGACTTTAACGCGCTGAACGTTAACCTGGTGGTCAGCAGCGTGGGCACTGCACCGCTCAAAGCCTGGTTGGGCCACCTGAAGTCGCAACGCCTGGGCAAGCAATCGATCACCCAGGCGAAAGCGGCTATCGTCTGGATCGCTCACCTGATGGCCGACCTGGAACGGCTGGATTACTCTGTGCCCGCCGGATTGAGCAAGGTCAAAGCGCCGCGCGCCGAAACCGGTCAGCGTTCTGGGACGTGGCTGACCCAAGACGAGATCAGGCAGTTGCTCCGGGCACTGCGCCGCGTGGACTCCGGCAACGCGCCGCTGCTGGCCCGCAACACGGCCATCATCGTGCTGATGGTGACCTGCGGCCTGCGCCGTGACGAAATCTCGACGGCCTGCTGGTCAGACCTGGGCAGGCAGGGCGGCAACGCGGTACTGCGCGTTCACGGCAAGGGCGAGAAGATGCGCATCGTCAAACTGCCCGAAATGGCGGTACAGGCCATCGAAACCTGGCGCGCTCACCATCCGCTGCCAGAAGGGAACCGGCCCATCTTTACCCGCATCTGGAAGAACGGCAACGTCATCACCAGCGGCATCACGGATCGCGCCATCTGGCTGATCGTCCAGCAGGCGGCCAAAGCTGCCGGGCTGCCCAGGGTGTCGCCCCACGACCTGCGCCGTTCGTTTGCACGCGGGGCGTATGAGGCGGGCGTGTCCTTCGAGTTGATCCGGCAGGCGCTCGGCCACTCCAACATCGCCACGACGGAGCGCTATGTCAACTCTGTGCTGGAACTGGATCGGGCCGCGACGGACATCTGGGCGAACGTGCTGGACGAGGAATAGGCGCTACAGCCGTTCCCAGGTCAACTCCGTCCCTCCTGCTCGAAGATCGTGCCGAGCGCGGCGGGCGGCTTGGCGCGCAGCACCGTGCGCACCAGCGGATGCAGACCGGGCGGCAGCACCTTCAGCAGCCGATCCAGGTACGGGCCGCTGACCGCCAGCAGCGTGCCGACCATCAGCAGCCAGGGGATGGCGTTCAGCAGCGCAATCGGGACGCCGCTGGCCTGCCAGCCCGTTGCCAGTGTGCGCAGCGCCGCCACCAGGTACACGCCGAGCGCCACCCGCAGCGGATACCAGCCGCCGAAAATGACGATTGCCAGCGCGATCCAGCCGTTGCCGCTGATATCCGAGTCCGACCATTTGGTGGTCACGTTGAGCGTGTAGGCTGCGCCGCCCAACCCCACCAGCGCGCCGCCCAGCGCCGTGTACAGGTAGCGCAGGCGGTTGACGTTGGCCCCGCGTGCGAAGGCCGTCGCCGGGCGCTCGCCCACGCTGCGCAGCGCCAGGCCCGGCTTGGTGCGGAAAATCCAGAACCAGGCGGCGATGATCGCCAGCAGGCTCAGGTAGGTAAACACGTCCTGACGGAAGAAGATTGGCCCGATGAGCGGGATGTCGCTCAGGATCGGGATAACCAGGTTGGGCGCGGGCAGGCCCGGCCTGCCCCGGTACGACGTGCCCAGGAACACCGCCAGATCGCGGCACAGCAGCGTCAAGACGAAGCCGACGGCCACCTGGCTCTGCTTTAGCTCGATGCTGGACGCCGCCACGATCAGCGCTACGACTGCGCCGACGAGCATCGCCGCCAGGCTGCCCAACAGGATACTCTGTGTGTTGATCCCGACGGCGAACCCGGCCAGTGCCGACAGCATCAGAGAGCCATCCAGCGCCAGATTGACGACGCCCGACCGCTCGGTGAACGTCTCGCCCACTGCGGCCAGCACCAGCGGCGCGCCGCCCCGGATGATCCCGGACAGGTCGTTGATGAAGGTGTTGTCTGCCATAGCCTGTGATCTTTAGTTACTTTATGCTGGCGGATTTTTGCAGGCGACTGCGGATGCCGTTTGCCAGCAATACGGCCAGCACCAGCGCGCTCTGGAAGACGTTGCCGAGCGACGCATCCAGTGTCATCGAGTTTTGCAGTTTGAGTGTGCCGATGGGGACGATGGCGAAGAACAGCGCGACGATGGGAACCCAGGTCGCTTGCGTGTTGACCAGCATCACGATCAGCACCCCCAGGAAGCCCACCCCGCCCGATACGCCTGTCAGCAACCGCCCGCGCGCAATCGGGGACAGGACGAGCAGCGCGCCCGCCAGCCCGGCCAGCGCCCCGCACAGCATCATGGACAGCAGCACGTTGCGGCTGGTGCGCACCCCAAGCAGGTAGGCCGAGCGTTCACTCTTGCCCATCGCTTTGAGTTGCAGGCCCCACCGCGTGCCGCGCAAAATGAAAAACACGAGCACAAAACTCGTCACCGCCACCAGGATCGCCGGGAGACTGAGCGATAGCCCCGGCATCAGGCGGGGCAGCAGTGCGGGCTGCTCGAAGACAGCGGTCTGCGGGTACGTCCCGGACTTCCACGGCCCGGTCAGCAGGTAGATCAGCACATTGGTGGCGATGAAATTCAGCGCTACGCCGCCAAAAATTTCGTTGACATTGCCCTTTGTCTTGAGGATGGCGGCGACGGCAGCCCACAGCGCCCCGCCGATCATCGCCAGGATGAATTCCGCCGGGATGACCAGCAGCGAATTGGCGTCCGATGTCACTTCTTTGGCGATGATCGTGGCGAAGATCGCGCCCATCGTCACCTGCCCCTCCACGCCGATGTTCCACAGCCCGGCGGTGAAGGTCAGCAGCAGGCCGCTGGCGCACAGCAGCATGGGCAGCGCCATCATCAGCACGTCGGCCCGGCGCGCGTCGCTGCCAATCGCGCCCTCGATGAAGTTGCGCGCCGCCAGCGCCGGGTCTTTGTCGATGGACGACAGGATCATCCCGATCAGGACGAGCACGACGAACAGCGCCGGAAGGAGGGTGACGAACAGGTTGGCGACCCGGTTGGTGGAGGTGCGGATCAGGGTGGTCACACCGCTTTCCCTCCAATAAGCTGCCCAAGCTGGCTCACCGAGGTCTGTGCCGGGTCATCCACCAGCGTGGCCTGCCCGCCGAAAAAGACCACGATCCGGTCACTGTATTCCATAATTTCGTCCAGGTCAGGCGACATGAAAATGATCGCCGTGCCCTGTGCGCGCCGATCCAACAGCTGCGTCCAGACCCAGCGGGCGCTTTCCACGTCCAGGCCGCGCGTCGGGTTCTCCATGAGCAGCAGTTTGAGATCGGAGGGCAGCAGCGCCAGCAGAGTCCGCTGCTGGTTGCCGCCCGAAAGGGTCTGGATCAGGCTCTCGGGCCTGCCCCGGATGTTGTAATGGGCAATGCGCTTCTCCGCCTGCTGCTGCGCTGCCTTCCAGTTGACCCATGCACCGCCCGGCATCGCCAGCGCGAAATGCTCAGTCAGCGTCAGGCCCGCCACCAGCCCCTCTTCGAGCCGCCCGGCGGGCGCGTAGGCCACGCCGCGCCTGACCATCTCGTGGTAGCCGCAGCGCGTCACGTCCTGGCCTACCAGTACAATCCGTCCTTCTGTGGGCGGTTGCAGCCCGGCGCAGGCTCGCAAAAAGGCATTCTGCCCGCTGCCGTCCAGCCCTGCCAGCCCAATCACTTCGCCCGCGTGCACGTCCAGGTTCAGGTTGCGCACGACCAGGCGGCGGCCCGGTATGCTCAGGTTCTGCACGCTTAAGACGAGCGGGCCGCGCTCGATGGGGGGACGCGGCGTGCGCTCAATCGACTGGCCGAACATGAGGGCCACCAATCGATCCGTCGAGCAGGGCATGGCCTGCTGGCCGACGACTTTGCCCTGCCGCAGCACGTACACGTGGCTGCACAGCGCCTCCACGTCCTCCAATTTGTGCGAGACCAGGATGACCGTCAGCCCTTCATCGGCCACCAGACGCTTCAGAGACTTGAACAAGGTGTCTTTTTGCTCGGCGGAAATGCCCGTCGTCGGTTCGTCCAGGATCAGCACGCGCGCCCCCAGACTGAGCAGCCGCACGATCTCCAACTGCTGGCGCTCGCCGATGGTCAGACCGTCCACGTAAGCGTCCGGGTTAAGCAAGAAACCCAGGCGGTTGGCGTGATCGGCCAGGGCGGCCCGTGCCGCGCGGCGGTTGGGCAGCAGCCCTTCACGGCGGCCCAGCGCGAAATTTTCCAGCACCGTCAGCACCGGCACGTCGAGCGGGTCCTGGTGCAACATTCCGATCCCGTAAGCCAGCGCGTCGGCGGGAGTCTCGAAGGCCACTTCTTTGCCGTCCAGCAGGATACGCCCCGAGTCCGCAGGCTGGTAGCCCGACAGGATTTTCATGAGTGTGCTTTTGCCCGCGCCGTTCTCGCCGAGGATGGCGTAGATTTGCCCACCCTCAAGGGTCATCGAGATGTCGTCGTTAGCTCGCAGCTTTCCAAAAGTCTTGGTGATGTGTTCCAGTTCAACGCGCATCGGCGTTTCCTCAAAGGGGCTGACGGACGTTGTGGAGGTGCGTTTCCGGTTAACTATACCTGAAAAGGCATACCCGGCCAATCCGGTTGATACGCTGTCCGGCCCGATCAGGCGGGCAGATTGTCGCTGACTTCGGGGCGCGGATCGTTTATAATCTGCGGCGCAAGGCAGGGGTTGACAGGTGACAGCGATCAAGGTCTCGGAATTCGTCAAGTTAGTGCCGCAGATGGCGCGTTCCCAATTGCCGCGCCATCTGCAAGATTTCCGGGTGTTCCTGATGCCCTGGCTGTCGCAGGTTTATTACGACGAGAAACTGCTGCACTACGAAGTGGTCAAGCTGCCGCCCCGCTACGGTGAGAACCGCCTGGAGATCGGGCTGCACTTCGAGAGCAAGGACAAAACGCTGAATGACCTGCTGCTGGCAGGCTTTGACCGTCACCTGTTCGAGATCCGTGCCGCGCTTGGCGACGACTGGTGGGCTGAACCCTGGGATCGCAACTGGACGAAGGTCTACACTGCCTTCCATTACCAGATCATGGATGAGCAGTTGCTCGAAGAGACTGCGGCCCGTCTGGTCAGCGCTATCACCGTCATGCAGCCTATTTTCTACCTTGTCTACAAACGCAAGTGATCGCCTTTTTGCGCTGAACTGAAGGAGACCTTTTTATGATTGCTGAACTTGCAAGCCGTCACTACCCGCTGTGGCTGGTGCGTATCCTTCGCATCGCCTTGTTTACGGCGCTGCTGGCGCTTGCTGCCAGAGTCCGCATCGAGCTACAACCCAACACACCCGTCCCGATCACCGGGCAAACCTTGATCGTGTATCTGGCAGGGATGGCACTGGGGCCAGTCGAAGGCGCAGCCAGCGTGATCGCCTACGTCGCGGCTATTGCGGGCGGGCTGCCGCTCGACACGCGCGGGCTTGGCCCGGCGGTGTTTGTCGGGCCGACGGCGGGCTACCTGATCGGCTTCATTCCGGCGGCGTTTGTGGCGGGCCTGGCCTGGCGTGCATCGGGCTGGCGCAAGCTGATCCTCTCCGTGCTCTGTGGGCTGGCCGGCGCGGCGATTTTGCTGGCTATCGGGACGCTGGGCGTGGCGCTGTTCGTCCAGACTTCTTGGGGCACAGCCTTGATCCTGGGTCTCTTCCCGTTCGTGCTGATCGAGCCGGGCAAGGTGCTGCTGGCGGCATCACTGGCTCAACTGGGCCGGGAGTCGTGGCGGCGCTGGATTACACCGCATTCCGTCTAAATGCGGTTCGCAGAGTCATGATCATACTGACAAGCGCCGAGTTATTTAGAGAGGGGGAACCGGTGGGCGTTATTGCCGCGCTTACTCCCCTCTCTGCTTGCGGAGAGGGGTTGGGGGTGAGGTTCTCCGTAAGATGACCGAATCGGCTCCGCACGTGCCTGTCCTGCTTCCCGCTGTACTCGATGGCCTGAACGTCGCAGCCCATCCGGACGGGCTGTTCATCGATGGCACGGTGGGGGCAGGCGGACACGCTGCCGCCATCCTGACGGCTGCTCCGCGCGCCCGGCTGCTTGGCTTTGACCGTGACCCGCGCTCGCTGGATGTGGCCCGCGCCGCCCTCGCGCCCTACCAGGATCGAGTCACGCTCCTTTATGCCAGCTTCGACCAGATGGGCGAACTTGCTCCTGCACACGGCTTCGCCGCTGTCGAGGGTATCCTGCTCGACCTGGGCCTCTCGTCCATGCATGTGGACGACCCGGCGCGGGGTTTTGCCTTCCGCGCCGATGGGCCGCTCGACATGCGCTTTGACCCTGCCGGCCACGCTCCCACCGCCGCCGATCTGGTCAACACCCTCGATGCCGATGAACTGGCCGATCTCATTTACCAATATGGAGAAGAACACGACAGCCGCCGCATTGCCCGCGCCATCGTCGCCGCCCGCCCGCTGCACACCACGCGCCAGCTCGCCGAAACCATTGAGCGGGTGCAGCGCGGGCCGCGCGAAAAGATTCACCCGGCCACTCGCACCTTCCAGGCACTGCGCATCGCGGTCAACGACGAGCTAGGCGCGCTTCAGCGCGTGCTGCCGCAGGCCATCCGCCTGTTGAAACCCGGCGGACGGCTGGCCGTGATCAGTTTCCACAGCCTGGAAGACCGCATCGTCAAGCAGTTTTTCCGGGACGAATCCACCGATTGCCTGTGTCCACCCAGGCAGCCTGTGTGTACATGCGGCCACAAGGCCACTATCGCGTTGATCCATCGTAAACCGCTGGTGGCGGATGACGCCGAGGTTGCCGCCAACCCGCGCAGCCGCAGCGCGAAGCTCAGAATCGCAGAGAAGATCAACGCTGACAAATAAAAACGCCCACCGAAGTGGGCGTCTGGCTGGCGGCGCTCTCTACAGGTTATTGATGGTATTCGAGTAGAGATTGCCGATAGCCCCACCGAATAAACCCACTAGAATGAAGACGACGATTGCGACGAGCACCAGGATCAAGGCATATTCGACCAGCCCTTGCGCCTCCTCGCGCGGAACGAATAACATGATGAGATCTCCTGACTATGAAGGCCCGATGAGATGGGCTACCCACAAGATAGCACGAACTGTGCCATACGGTCAACCACCATATTGTTCTGCGCCGACGGCTGCCACAGGTCTGGCCTACTGTCAGATTCGCCTGCCCCGCTTGTCTGTACCGTTCGCACCGTTCATCGCCGCCGGGAGACTCGGCAGGAAAATGATGTCTTTGATCCGTTGCAAGTCTTGAATTTATTGGTTAACATGCAGTTCGCAACATGACCCAATGTGAGGATCGCGGGTCATTGCTTTTAATTACGCAACCTGGGAGAAAACAATTATGCGTACCAAGCAATGGCTGCCTTTTGCAGCTCTCCTATTGATCGTGGCGCTACTGGCGGCGCCGACCTACAGCGGTGTCCAGACCAGCAGTGCACAGGCCAGCGGGAGTACGGTGGTCATTCCCAAAGGCAAAACGATCAAGATTGGTTGGGCGGGCGACCTGACCAAACAGTTAGTCGTTCCGAGCAAGGGTATCTTGTTCGGGGCGCAGGTGGCCGTCAATCGCCGCAATGCAGCAGGCGGCATCAAGGGCTTCAACGTCGAGATCGTCCAGGGCGACGACCAGTGCGTGGGCGAACAGGCCACAACGGTAGCGCAGAAGTTCGCCAGCGATCCGGAAATCCTGGGCGTGGTCGGCCACGTCTGCTCCGGCGCAACGATCCCGGCCTCCGATGTCTACGAGAAGGCGCGGATCGTGATGGTTTCGCCGAGCGCAACAGCCTATGCCGTGACCAATCGCGGTCTGACGGTGGTTAACCGCGTGGTCTTCACGGATGACAAGCAAGGGCTGGCCGACGCGCTGTATATGATCAACGAGCTCAAGGCCAAGACGGTAGCGACACTGGATGACAGCGCCTCCTATGGCAAAGGGCTGGCCGAAACCGTACAGCGTGAATTCGCGCGTCTGGGCGGGCAGGTCGTGCTGGCCGAAAGCATTGATCCTGAAGCGAAAGATTACCGCCCGGTGCTGACCAAGCTCCTTGCCAACCCGCCAGACGTGCTGTTTTTCGGCGGCTACGAGAAGCCTGCGGCGCTCCTTACGCAGCAGATGAAGGAAGTCGGGCTGACCAACACCAAGTTCTTCAGCGATGACGGCGCATACACCAGCACTTATATCCAACTGGCGGGTAAGGACGCCGAGGGGGTTCTGGTCAGTTCGGTGTCGGTGAAGGCCAGCGACGAGCAGGCGCTCAAAGCCTTCCAGGAAGAGTTTGCCAAAGTCGCCAATGACAAGTACGAGGTCTACGACCCGTACCAGCCCAATGGCTACGACGCCGCGTCGGTCATCATGAATGGCATTGAAAGCGTGGCGAAAGTGGACGACAAAGGCGACCTGACGGTTGACCGTGAAGCGCTGATCAAGGCGGTGCGGGCCACGAAGGGCTTCAAGGGCCTGACGGGTACGTTGAACTGCGACTCAAAGGGCGACTGCGGCGCAGGCGAAGTCGGCATTTCCGAGATCAAGAATGGTCAGTGGGAGCTGCGCAAGAAATATACTGCGGACGAATTGCAGGCTGCTGCTGAAGCGGCCCCTGCCGCGACGATGGCTGCCACGATGAGCAAGTAGTCGGGTTTTTACCTCACCCCCTGCCCCTCTCCACCCTGTGGAGAGGGGGAATCCTGGCTGCATAGGCCAATTCGGCTACTGGCAGGGGGCCGGGGCGAGGCGATTCGCGTTACAATACCTCCCCGTTCGTTCGTCGGGGACAGGCCCCCGGGCCGTCCCCTTACTGAGAAGCACAAACTCACTCGGAGCCTTCATGGCAGAACTGGCCGCCCCCGCCGCTCCTATCACCCTCAAATTAGACCTCGATGGGGTGATGCGTGCTATTCAACGTTTAGTACCCGTGTTGGCTATTCTCAACATACTCTGGTCGATTGCCCTCACAGGCGGCCTGTTGACCGGGCTGGCGATCCGTTATCTGCATACGCCTGCCTATGGCTTTACGATAGGCTTCTGGCTGATTCAGCAGCAGGCGCTGCGCGTTCTGATTGCGTTCACATTGATCGGCTTCGTGGCCGGGTTAGCCACTCACAGCGCGGATCGCACCCGGTACGCCACCCGAATGGGCGTGAACGTCTTCGGGCTGGTCGTGTTCTGGCTGATTGCCGAGCGTGTGTTCTACGTGGTCCAGACCACGCCCTACATTCTGACGTTGTGGGGCTTGCAGTTGAGCAATGGGCTGGTACTGGGCAGCCTGTACGCGCTCATTGCGCTCGGCTACACGCTGGTCTACGGCATTTTGCTCATGATCAACTTTGCGCATGGCGAAGTGATGATGATCGGCTCGTATTTCGGCTTTTATGCGCTGCAATTCTTCCGGGGCGACCCGACATTGTTTGTGCCTGCGGGCGCACCAAAGGAAGCCGCCAGCGTGCTCGGCACATTGGTCATGATGCTGGTCGTCGTCGTGGTCGCCATGATCGGCTCCATGTTCACCGGGCTGGCTGTGGAGCGTATCGCCTACCGTCCACTGCGCAAAGCACCGCGTCTCGTCCCCTTGATCAGTGCCATCGGCATGTCGCTGTTCTTGCAGCAGGTTGTGCAGCGCATTTTGGGGCCGCTGCCGCACGGCTTTGACCGCCCGACGTTGCTGGCCGGCGTGCTGCCGCTCAACCTGGGCCAGGAGTTCGGTGCACCGATCCCCATCTCCAAGATCGGCATTATCGTCTTCATCGCTGCGATGGCCTTGATGTTTGGCCTGTATGCGCTTATCCAGCGCACGCGGATTGGCCGGGCGATGCGCGCCGTCGCCGAAGACAAAGACACTGCTGCGCTGATGGGCGCAGATGTGGATCGCGTGATCGCCGTCACATTTGCGCTCGGCGCTGCGCTGGCCGGGGCTGCCGGGGTGATGTGGGGCTTCCACACCGGGCAGACCGATCCGTTTGCCGGTTTCGTTCCGGGCCTCAAGGCATTCACCGCCGCTGTTCTGGGTGGCATTGGCAATATTCCCGGCGCGGTCTTTGGCGGGTTGTTCCTGGGGTTGGTGGAGGCCGTCGGGCCGCTGGCGCTGGGCATCCCCAACCAGTACCAGAACGTGATCGCCTTCTCGCTGCTGGTGTTGATCCTGATCTTCCGGCCCACCGGTATTCTGGGCGAAATCCTGGCGGAAAAGAAGGTATAGCCATGCGATCTTTGCAGGCGCGACGTGCCCTCAACAACGGCTTGATGGCCGGGGCGACTATTATCTTCTTCATCCTGATCGGCATACCAGGTGGGGCGAGCGACGCCGAGGGCCTGCCGGCGTGGTTCGTGTGGGGCTTATTCATGCTCACGGCGCTGGTTTTCGGCTTTCTGGCGGCGCGCGTGCGTGGCGTAGTGGAACGCCGAACGCAAACACTGGCTGTGTCGGCAGCGCGTGGCCTGATCGTTGGCCTGGTTGCCGCCTCCATGACCGTCGCGGCGATGTGTGCCATCAATGCCGCGCAGCTTCTGGAACTCAGCTTGCCGAAGGAAGCGGCTACCCTGCCGAACGGTCTGAAATCGAACATTACGCGGGTACAGGATGTTCTGGCGAACGTCAACGCGCGCACGACGGCGGTCATGGCCGGGCTGCCGGTGGCGGCCATTCAACAGAGCACCCCGCGTGCCGACCCGGTTGGCCGGTTCTTTTTGATGGCTGCTTTGCTGCCCATTGCGGCGGTGGCGGGCGGGGCGCTCAGTTGGGCGATGCGGCTGGCTGCCGAACGCCGCGAACAGCGCGCTCGTACCGCGCCGCCTGCAGAGCACCCCGCCCTGCGCTGGCTGCCTATCGCGCTGCCGCTCCTCTTTTTTGCGTTCATCGTATTTAATGCTGTCGCGCCGGGGGTCAGCAGCCAGTACCGGGCCTTGATCGGCACGAGCGGGCAGTTGGCCGGGCTGCTGGCTTCGTTTTTCCTGATCGGCACAGGCTTGATTGGCATCCGTTCAGTGAGCGATGAACGGGACGCGAGGCCGTTCTGGATGAGGGCAGCGGTGCTGGTCATCATCACCCTGGTCATCTTCAGCTTTGGTTTGCTGGCACCAATGCGCAGCGCCAGCGACCTGATGTTCTCGCCCAAAGCACCCAATCCCGTACAGGTGGTCACGCCGGGCGGTGTGCAGGTGGTTACTGATACACCTGCACCTGTCGATGACAACACGCTCGATCTGTACCGAAAGCTGGTGATCATCGGGATTGGCCTGCTGGTTGTAGCTGGCAATTTCCTGAGCGCGCGGGGTGAGACTCCACTGCGCAAACTGGTTGCGACCAATGTCCTGCTGTGTACGCTGGCCGTTGCGCCGCTCTACCTGGATAAATACCAGCAAAGTGTCTTGCTGCTGGTTGGCATCAACATCATGCTCGGCCTGGGCCTGAACATCGTCGTTGGCTATGCGGGGCTGCTCGACCTGGGCTACGTTGCCTTTTTCGCTATCGGCGCCTACGTTTATGCGTTTCTCTCCAGCAACGAGGACGTTCGCAACGCCGGGACGGTGATCGGGCTAAAGTTTGGCGGCAACGATCAACTGGTGCAGATGCTGGCTGTAGCGTTTTTGGTGTCGATCATTGTCGCGCCGATTGTGATTGCGGGTGGGCTGCTGCTGTGGCGCCGTCGGACTACAACACCTGAACGGCGGGCGACACAGGTCGCCCAGCCCGCCTGGTTGAGCTATGCACTGGTTGGTGGCTCGGTCATCGTCAGCCTGATCGTGATCGGGCTACTGCGCGGTACGCCATTTTACGATTCGTTCGCGGACTTTCCGGCGTTCGTGATCGGGATTTTGCTGGGGATGGGAGTCGCGGCCCTGGCCGGGGTGCTGCTCGGCATCCCTGTGCTGCGGCTGCGCGGTGACTACCTGGCGATTGTCACGCTGGGCTTTGGCGAGATCATCCGGCTGTTTCTCAACAACCTGCGCGACATCACCGGTGGGCCACAGGGCGTAGTCAGTATTCCGCACGCCACCTTTGGCAACGTCGAAATGGGCAGCAACGAAGGATTATTGTATCTGGTGCTGACGGGCTGTCTGTTCGTGGCGTTCCTGTCGCTGCGGCTCAAGTCGTCGCGGTTGGGGCGGGCCTGGGGGGCGCTGCGCTCTGACGAGGACATTGCCCAGGCGATGGGCATCCACATGGTATCGACGAAGGTGCTGGCCTTTGCCATCGGCGCCGCCTTTGCCGGAATCGGCGGCGTGATCTTTGCGGCACGGCAGGCTAATATCTTCCCGGACAACTTCACGCTGAATACGTCGATCAACGTCCTGTGTCTGATCATCATCGGCGGCATGGGCAGCGTGCCCGGCGTCATCGTCGGCGCGCTGGTGCTGATCGGAGTTCCGGAATCGCTGCGTGTTTTCGAGAGCTATCGCGTGATGGCCTTTGGAGCGCTGCTGGTCGCCATGATGCTGCTGCGTCCGAGCGGCTTGCTCCCGGAGCCGCCAGAACCAATGGAGCGCCGAGCACAGGCACTAGCAGGGAAGGAATTGCATTCATGACGTGGGATACCTGGCCTCGGCCCCTGCTCATCCTCGCGGGCAGGCAGTGAGGTATGCGATGACTGACCAACCCCTGCTTCACGTCCAGAACTTGACGAAACGCTTTGGCGGCCTGACAGCGGTGAAGAATGTGTCGCTGGATATTCCCGCACGCTGCATTGCGAGCATCATCGGCCCCAATGGGGCGGGCAAGACGACCTTCTTCAATTGTGTCACCGGTTTTTATGCACCAACCGAGGGTGACATCATCTTCGAGGGGCAGTCCATCGCGGGCCTGCGCCCCGATCAGATCGCCCGGCGCGGCATCTCCCGCACCTACCAGAACATCCACCTGTTTGCCGGGATGACTGTTTTAGAGAATATCCTGGTAGGGATGCACACGCGGCTGCAAAGCGGGCCGATCAGCGCCTTTTTGCGCACGCCAGAACAGCGCCGCGAAGAGGATATGGCGCTGGCCCGTGCCTATGAACTTCTGGAATTCATCGACCTGCGCGGCCTGGGCGACAACAGCGCCGTCAACTTGCCGTATGGCAGCCAGCGGCGGCTGGAAATTGCGCGGGCGCTCGCCAGCGAACCCAGGCTACTGCTGCTGGACGAGCCAACAGCAGGCATGAATCCACAGGAAACTGAGGAAATGATGCACTTCATTCGCCGCCTTCGGGACGAGCGCGGGCTGACGATCATGCTGATTGAGCACGATATGCATGTAGTCATGAACATCTCGGATCAGGTCAGTGTCCTGGACTACGGCCAGAAAATTGCCGAAGGGAAGCCTGCTGAAGTCCAGAACGATGCGCGCGTGATTGAAGCCTATCTGGGCGCGCCGCCTGCGGAGGTAGCCCAACTCGCCACTCAGGCAGTGGGAGAAGCTGATCATGGCGCTGCTTGAAGTCAAAGACATCCATACCTACTACGGGAAAATCCACGCCCTGCGCGGCATTTCATTCAACGTTGAAGAGGGCGAAATTGTGACGCTCATCGGCGGGAATGGCGCAGGCAAATCGACCACGCTCAACACAATCTGCGGCATTACTCCGGCAGCAGAGGGCGAGATCTGGTTGAACGGCGAAGAGATCACTCATCTACGCCCGCACGAGATCGTGGCGCGCGGGGTCTGTCAGGCTCCCGAAGGCCGCCGCATCTTCAAGCGGATGAGCGTCCTCGAAAACCTGATGATGGGGGCGTACAGCCGCCGGGACGGGGCCGAAATCGCCAAAGACCTGGACTTTGCGCTGCATACCTTCCCACGTCTCAAGGAGCGTCTTTCACAGGCCGGCGGTACGCTTTCCGGCGGCGAGCAGCAAATGCTGGCGATTGGCCGGGCGCTGATGGCCCACCCCCGTATTCTGCTGCTCGACGAGCCGTCGATGGGGCTGGCTCCGTTGCTGGTGCGCGAAATCTTTAACATCATCAAATACCTCAATGAGCGGGGGACGACGATCCTGTTGGTCGAACAAAATGCGCTGATGGCGCTCGGCGTGGCGAGTCGCGGCTACGTGGTGCAGACCGGACGGATCACCCTGAGCGATTCGGCCAGCGCCCTGCGGCAAGACGAAACTGTGCAGAAAGCGTACCTGGGCGGCGGATGATTTGTCGCGCCTGCCTCTCCCTAGCGGAGCAGACCCCGTCGGCTGGCAATTATACAATTGGAACAGAACAAGCAACGAGAGACCGGGGCGTGGAGTCGCTGAGGTCAAGCCGGGAAGTTCTACGTCTTTCAAGCTCATGGGCGCGACTTTCATCTCCAACTTGCCACAGGGGGCAACCCGCGCCAGAATCAGGGCATATTATCTTGCCGATTCCGGGAGAAAACATGGCACAAGGGGAAAAGCCTGTCCTGATTATTCACGAGGGTGAACGAGCAGGCCAACGCTGGACTATCCAGGGCGATACCTTGATTGTTGGACGCGGGACGGAATGCGACCTGGTGCTGCCAGAGCGGCAGGTGTCTCGTCAGCATATCAAGATTAAACTGATTGATGATCGATACTGGATTGAAGACCTGGACAGCAAGAACGGCACGTGGGTGAACGGTCAACAGTTGAAGGGCGAGCGGCCACTGCGCGATGGTGACGAGATTCACCTGGCACTGGCAGTCAAGATGGCCTTCGTCGAGTCGGAAGCCACCGCGCCGCTCAATTTCCCCGCACCGCCCACCCTCAGCACTGGACGTCTACGCCTGGATCGGGACTCCCGCCGCGTATTCATTGGGGACAAGGAAATCGACCCGCCCCTCAGCTTGCCGCAATACCGACTGCTCGAAATGCTGTTTGATGCCAACGGCGGCGTTTGCACCCGCGACGACGTCATCGAGTCGGTGTGGCCGGAGGCCATCGGCGAGGGCGTGAGCGAGCAAGCCATCGACGCGCTGGTACGCCGCCTGCGAGATCGGATCGCGGAGATCGATCCCGATCATCAGTATGTGGTGACGGTCAGGGGGCATGGGTTCAGGTTCGACAACTCGTAAGAGACGGCCTTCTAGCCTCCGTTGACATTTCAGCGTAACCAGATGAGCGAATTTGTCGAAGCGAGAAAAGACAGGTCGAAAGGCTTGATCTTTCATTGAAATCAGCAGTCGCCACTTTCAAATGAACCACTGTCGCATCGCTTTGCTACCGCTCTTACGTCGGCGCTGAATGATATGGCGTCTGCGCCGCATTTGCGGTAACAGCCGTATGAAATCCCAAATTGCGGGTAGAGAAGATTGTTCAAAAAGGATGAGATAGGCAAGTACCCTCAGTTCGTAACCAAGAATGTAGGGCAAATCTTGAAGCATGAGCAGTGGCAGGTCGTTCTTAAAATTCATCAGCCAGCGATTCTTGACAGCATCCCGCCGAATGGCCGTCGCAAGGTGAAGCCGTTTGCCAGGTCGAAAACTCCGAACGTGATAGGCGATGGCATCCGGTGTATAGATGCTTCGCCAGCCATATAGCTGCGCTCGCCATGCCAGGTCAACGTCTTCCTCCGAGGACTCAACGCTGATTCTGGGGCAATTGTAGATAAAGTGCGTTATATTTCTGTTGAGCAAATGGAATGCCAGTATAGGGAAATTTAGCTGGGAGTCGCTTGGGCATCTCTTCGATGCAGGGGTTATGGTCATAAGGAAATCTAAACACGCACAGACGACCTTCCAACCATCTACTCCGCAGATCACCAAGCGGGAATCATGAAGTTCATGCGCTTACTCTACACGCTCACGAATTATCCTCCCTCAACTGGCGGCGCACAAATCCATCAGCATATGCTTGCCCAACATTTGCAGGCTCGCCATCACATCCAGGTAGTCAGTCAATGGGATCGCAATCGTACTGACTGGTTGTTGGGTACGACGCTATGTGCTCCAAGTGAAGACTATGATTATTCCATCGATGGTGTCAACGTCCACCGCATCGGTTTATCACGATGGGACAAGATAAGCATCGCACCGTTTGTCGCCCTCTACTACCCGTTGATGGATATTGCTTTGCCGCCTATCTCAGAATGCTTGGAGAAGCATCTGCAGAAGGAAGCGAGGCAAGCCGATCTAATCCACAATGTCAGAATCGGGCGCGAAGGGATCAGCTACGCATCTTGGCAGGCCGCACGGAAGAGAGACATCCCGTTTGTGTTAACGCCTGTGCATCACCCGCGCTGGGTGGGCTGGCGCTACCGGGTCTATAATCGACTGTATACGATGGCGGATGCGGTGCTGGCCTTGACTGAGGTCGAAAAGCAAATCTTGATACAGATCGGCGTGCACGCCGAACGAATTACCGTGACCGGTATTGGTCCAATACTCGCTAAGACAGCGTACCCCGAAGCATTTTTGCAGCGCTACAAGATCGACGGGCCAATGATATTGTTCGTAGGACAGCACTACTTATACAAAGGCTATCGACAATTGCTTCAAGCGACGCAGTCAGTATGGAAGCGAGTGCCGGAAGCGCATTTTGTATTCATTGGCCCCGCAGTCAAGCAGTCAGAACGAGATTTTGCGATTGTTGCTGACAGGCGCATACACCGACTGGGGACGGTATCACTGCAAGAAAAAACGGATGCGCTGGCGGCTTGCACGCTCTTTTGTATGCCATCGACACAAGAGAGCTTCGGCGGTGTCTATGCAGAGGCATGGAGTTTCGGGAAGCCTGTGATTGGCTGTAATATTCCCGCAGTGGCGGAAGTGATCGATGATGGCGTAGATGGCTATCTGGTTGAGCAGGAGCCAACACAGATTGCCGAGCGAATCTGCTTTCTCTTGCTCAATCCGACTTTATCGCGCAATCTGGGTAGTACCGGAAAGCACAAAGTAGAGCAACGATACAATTGGGCTAGGATAGCAGACCAGACAGAGCAGGCATATCTGGCTGCTGTGAATGACTAACATACGAACTAGACGATGAAAATAGGCTTCGATATAACCGTTACCAAGATTAATGAAGCTGGGAGTGGCATTTACGCAAAGCAGCTTATCGATGCGCTGCGAATGGACAAGGAGAATAGCTACCACTTGTTTTCCGCTCGTGCCAACCGTAACATGCAAACTGCCAAAACGCTTGGTTCTCGATTGAATACTATCTACCGCGACATAGTCTGGACACATTTCCTGTTGCCATTCAAAGTAGGCCAAGCCCATATTGATGTTTTGCACGTACCATCTGGCATTGCGCCGTTGATGTCTCCGTGCCCGACGGTAGTGTCTATTTTAGATACAACAGTCTTGCTGACCCCCCAGAATTTCACTTTCTGGCACGGCCATTATTCACGGCTTCTTCTTCCGATATCCGCCCAGCGTGCCTCAAGAATCGTGACGATTTCCAAGCAATCCAAGCGTGACATTGTCAAAATGTTGCATGTTTCACCGGACAAGGTCACTGTTACTTATCTGGCGGCAGCTACTGTTTTTCGTCCAGTTGCTGCAAAGACAATAATGGAAATCAAGAGCCGCTATAATCTGGATTCATTTATACTCACCGTTGGATCGCTCGAACCACGCAAAAACATCATCCGTTTGCTGCAAGCCTATGCGTTGATTCCAGAGCTACATGCCCGCTACCCATTAGTACATGTTGGACCACGAGGATGGCTGAATGCCGACATACCCAAAGAGGTGGAACGGCTTGGCCTACATGATCGAGTGCGCTTTTTAGGGTATGTATCGGCACAAGAGTTGGCAGCACTATACAACGCTGCATCCTTATTTGTTTATCCATCCCTATATGAGGGTTTTGGCTTACCTGTAATAGAGGCAATGAGTTGCGGTTGCCCCGTAGTCACATCGAATCTCTCATCACTTCCTGAGGTAGCAGGGGACGCCGGACTCTTGGTCGATCCCTACAATGTGAAAGCTATTGCGCAGGCAATTGAAAGGGTACTCATGGATCGTCAACTCGCCGATTCGATGCAATCAAAAGGCCTTGAGCGTGCAGGCATGTTCTCGTGGGAGCGTTGTGCCCGCGAAACGTTGGCGGTGTATAAGCAGGCAGTATAGGACAAAGTGAAGACTTTCTCACCATTTGCTACGCACTCTAATCCAATTGTGACTGAGCACGCTCATAATCGGAATGCGGGTTTTTGCTTGCACAATACTCATCAATAGCCAGAACAGCCTGGGGCGGAACAGCCGATAATCTAGACTAGCTCGCAGGTATTTCCATGCATTCGTCACCTGATTCGCCCTCGCGAAATTTATTGCCATTTCGAGCTTGAGATCTGCAATCAACACATTGCGTCTTTGGCGAATCGCTTGTGGCACTCCATCATACTCAAAAAACCTGATCACAATACGCTCAATTTCCGGGTTGAAGCGCACTATTTGGGCGATTGTTTTCGAGTCCTCATGAAGCCGGTATTGGGCTATCTCTGCAGATGAATAAGCGAAGTTATTATTTAGCGAGGCTCGAAGCCAGTAATCATAATCGAGCGCGTAATGTAGCGATGTATCAACTATTCCAGTACGTTGCACGAGGGTGCGGCGAACAAATACCGTTGGTTGTGGGATGAAACAGATACGGAGCAGCTCATATTGGGAGAATTTCCGCGCCCAATATTTTGTGAGAGGTGTCCCCTCGTTGTTGATATAAATGGCATCGCTGTAAACGGCATCGATCCCCGGATGGGATATTAAATAACTCACCTGGGAACGGATCGCTCCAGCACAGTAAACGTCGTCGCTGCATAGCCAGGCCAGGATGTCCCCCCGACAGCGACTCCAACCCTTGTTGATCGCATCACTCTGGCCCTTGTCCGGCTCACTAATCCAGTGAAAACGCGGATCGCGCTCATATTCGCGGAGTACGTCCAGTGTGTTGTCGGTGCTGCCGCCGTCGATCACCCAGTACTCGATGTTCGGGTAGTCCTGGGTCAGCACGCTTTCAATCGTTTCGCGGATGAAGCGCCCCTGGTTGTACGAGGGCGTTACGATGCTGACAAGGGGTAGCGATGGATCGCCAATAACAACCGGCGGCAGGTTTTCAGGAACAGGATAGGTGGCCCACAATGATTCAGCCATATTTTAACCGTGATGGCGGACACGACTTTGTCCCGCTGGTTGTTCCGTCAACAGGTAATTATCTTCATCAGTCAAAGGCCGCTTGGCGATACGGCGATAATGGGCCCGAAACAGCCGGGCAGTCCGATCCCAATCGTATCGACTCACACGCTGTCTGCCTCGCTCAACCAGCGTGAACCGCAAGGTATCATCGGTCCAAAGTTTATAGATTGCCTGCGCAATGTCCGCGTAATCGTCGGGATCAAAGAGAAGACCCGCATCACCAATCTGCTCTGGCAAGCATGTCGCATTGGAACAGGCGATAGGGACGCCAGCCATCATAGCCTCGGTGATTGGTAATCCCCATCCCTCGAACTTGCTTGGGTAAACTAGGCAGCGACACAGCTTATATAAGCATTGCAACTCAACAGGATTGACAAAACCGAGAAAGTGAACTTGCTCTGTAAGATCGAGCTTTTGCACATATTTTCTGATAGTAGGAAAGAACTCATTAAGGCGGCCTGACGAAACAAACGGCACTCTCAATTCATATTGATCACGAAGAATCGCCAAGGCTTGCAACAAACCAATATGGTTCTTGTGAGGCCATGTCTGAGCCGGGTAAAAAATGAAACCGTCGGGCAAATTGAACTTGCGCTTATTTGAGATGATCTCATCTTGATCTGGCGTAGGATAAGCCGTCAAAACAGCTCCCCCAGGTATAACTGCTATTTTCCCTTCGGGGAGTCCGTAATTTTCTAGAATATCTTGCTTACTCCACTGTGTCATTACAACGATCAGTTGGGCTTGATTGCAGAAAGTCCGGTACTGGATCTCGCGGATCGCATATTGTCGGCGAGTGAAATACTCCGGCAAGTGGAGGTGTTGAAGATCATATGGTTGATAGATACTGGGAACAGTAGTTATGAAAGCGCTTTGTGTCGTAAAATGCATTACATCCACGTTGGCGTTCTCAACGAACCCTTGAGAAGAAGGCAGAACTTTTGAACGGCGCACTGTCAATGTGCCTGAACGTTCCCAGATAGTCCGGATAATGGGGGGTAGAATCGATTTGATTGCTTGTTTCCATCTTGTGGTTCTGGGTGCTTGAGGTCCTGGTAAAATACGACATGGGCCTTGCATATATGGATTTAGCCATTGATTGTGGTCGGAGTAGGCTAAGAATAGATATTCTTCATCCCCCGCCTCAAGTTTTGCTAAACCGCTTGCCAGCCCGATTATTACTTGCTGAACCCCTCCAGCATTGCCATCTATTAGACACGCATCCAGGCAAACACGTAACGGTTTCATAGTCATATTCTCTTGGTGAGAAGTGAAAACATATGCCCCACATGCAGAAGCGCGTTTCATTTCTTAGTTGAGCATATCTCTGTTGGTGAGTGTCTGAAAGATGAAGTTTTGCATTTGTTGATGGAAGTTTTCACGGGAAAATTGGCGCAAGGCATAAGTTTGCGTAGCCGTCGTTTGCCTGATAATTTCTGTCTTATCCATTTGATATGATGTTAGCACCGCTTGTTCGATTTCGGCGATGCTGCACGTTTCCAGATAAAAACCACAACCTGATGGCAGCTCAACTCCTGTATTCCGGCTTACGAGGGGATAAAGACCGATTTGTAGACAAGTTGCAACTGCTGGCGATAGACCCTCGCTACACGATGGAGCCACAAAACAAAAAGTGTCAAGCACAATTCTCTTGAAATTGTCGCTATTAGGGAGTAAAGGACCATGATAGCGAATGTTGGGCGAATGCACCAATTCACGCTTGTACATCTCCATGAAATCCCGTTCATCCGCAGCGTTGCCGACCACGTTCAGAGTCAAATCCGGATTCCTGGCAAAGACTTCTAGAACAAGATCTAGGCCCTTGTGTACTGCACCACCACCAAAAAACCACAAGAATTCACGTTTTTCGGGAACAAACTCCGAGGGGGACTTGACCATTTCTTGATCTAGCTTGGACGCTGAAACTGTCACCGGAGTGATTTTGGATCTGAAGGCTTCAGGATACGTCATTTTGGTGAATTCACCCCCAATGAGTGAACATGCATCCGCAACTTGCAGGGAGTAAGTAGCAAGTTGCGGATTGGCAACTGTCCGCTTGGGTTTGTAACGTCCTTTACGTCGGGCATTGACGGCTTCTACACGTCGCAACTCTGCTGAATTCTGATAGTAGGGATCACTCCCTGTGCAATGCAGTATTTTTGTCACATGCTTATCGAGGTAGGGCATCAATCGTCCAAGATTCAGGCATATGTCAAAGACAACATCATAATGTCGCTTTGGGACAAATCTTTGATCTGCCCAATGAATCGCCTCTACCACATATCCAAAATTTGCAAAAATACGTGCTATTTCACGGCTTTCCCATAAGGCACTATGTCCATTCAATAGTGTCGCATTTTCGGCAACGCAGATGGATTCCGGTAAATAACTATATAAAACGTACCCACGAGGATGTTCGGAAGGAGGATAGAGTCTGACCGGATATGGCGAGGGCCTCAAGATGCCTTTCGCAAGAGCCTTAAGTCGTCGGGGAATATGCCGTTTCAATCTGTCAACATAAGCACTCATGTAGGCATTCATTTACCGTGTTGTGGCCTATAGATGAACGGCGAAAGAGTGAGCGTATTCTCGACAACAGCACTACTTCTCGAAAATGGACCTTCAAATGGCCCGTTAAGAAAATTCCACTCTATCTTTGGGCTATGCGCTTTCAGGATCGAATCCAGTTCTTCAAAAGACCATTCGCGTAGATGCCAGTAGTTTTTCGGTGTACCATCTGGGTTAGTGTATTCCGGGCGACGATTAGGGGTACTAATAAAGACCCCTTTTCGGGTTACACGCAGTAGTTCTTTCAGGAATCTATCATAATCTTGAATGTGCTCTAGCACGTCCACGCACGTCACCACATCGAACTGCTGATCGGCGTACTCTAGATTGTAACCATCGTACAAGCGCAACTCTTTTAGGCGCGGATTGCGCCCCACAACTGTGTCTCTACAGTAATCATAGACTTTCCAGTCAACATCGACGCCTGTCACCTCGCTCGCTTTTATAGCAAGAATGTTTAGACCATAGCCCAAGCCAAACCCAACATCCAATACCGTCGCTTTCTCTTCCACGTACAAGTTTAAGGCCAGGAAATAGGCTTCAACTTGACAAGGGATGAATTGGCCCTTGCCAACGATAGTGGAGTATTCAGAAGGATCAGGTTTTCGGAGCTTGGACTTCAGATTGCCTGTCAGGGTGGGACCAAGAACCCTTTTCGCCAATTCACGAATAGTACGGCTCATTTGGTGCTCAGGCTCCATTCCAAAACCGGTAAGATCAAACCACGACGATCCTGTCCCAGCTTGAGAACTGGGCTTGAGTCATCCAGTAAGTCGAACAACACCGGGTGTTCTACGATGTCAAGCATTTCGACACCTGGAATGGACGATGATACCTTGATCTGGTACTGGCCTGGCCGGAAGATGGACAGCTCGATCGGACAGCAAAGAACGTACTCGCCTGCCTCAAAGACTGGCTTATCACCTATCACATCCTGATTGGTGCTTGAAAACAGACACTCGTCGAGCATCGTCAAGAACTCAAACGCAATTTGTGCTCCCGCCAACCGCTGTCGCAATATGAATTCAATTTGTACAACGAGTGTGTCCGATGTGTAGAAGGTAGTCGAGATTTGTCCATTCCTGAGAAGGGCAACCCGCTTGATAGTCAGTTTTTGCCCTGGCCGATCAACCTCGCGGCAGAATTCACCGTCCAACATGCCAGTTCTCAAATAGCTGCTCACTGTCTGAGATGCGTTGGCATCTACTGTAATTCTGCCGTTTTCAAGCAATAGCGCTCGGTTGCAAAGTGAAACGATAGCCGACATATTGTGGCTCACGAAAAGCACAGTGCGCCCTTCCTTTGCTACATCCCCCATCTTGCCCAGGCACTTCTTCTGAAACTCAGCGTCCCCTACCGCCAACACCTCATCGACCACCAGTATTTCCGGCTCCAGATGGGCGGCAACGGCAAAGGCCAGCCGCATGTACATGCCGCTGCTATAGCGCTTGACGGGTGTGTCCAGAAAGTTCTCGACCTCGGCAAAGGCCACAATTTCATCGAAACGGCGCTGAATGTCGCGGCGCGTCATGCCCAGGATTGCGCCGTTGAGGTAGATGTTTTCGCGTCCCGTCAACTCAGGGTGAAAGCCGGTTCCGACTTCCAGGAGCGAGCCAACGCGCCCGTAAACGTCCGCATACCCCGTTGTTGGGCGCGTGATCCGGGACAGGATTTTGAGCAGCGTGCTCTTGCCGGCGCCATTCCGCCCGATAATGCCCAGGGCTTCACCGACCTTGACCTCGAACGATACGTCCTTGAGCGCCCAGAAGGTTTCGCGCTTGTCTGCGCTGCGTGAAAATGGGCGTTTGATCGCGCCGATGATTTCCTCTTGCAGGGTACGGTAACGGCTCCGCCCCTGTTCATGGCTGATCTGGTAGGCTTTGCCCAGATGTTCGACGCGAATGGCAATATCACTCATCAGACCACATCCGCAAAGCGGCTCTCAACGCGCTGGAAGGTATAGGCGCCGCCCAGGAAAAACAGGCAGCCGATCAGGATCGACAGGCTCATCGAGAGCCAGGGGAAATTGGGCATCCCCAGCAGCGCCCAGCGGAAGCCGTCGATCACGCCGGACATCGGGTTCAAGGCGTAGATCACACGCCAGCGATCCGGGACCATCGAGGCCGAATAGACGAGCGGGGAGGCATACATCCACACCTGGACGACAAAGGGCAGCGCATACATAAAGTCACGATAGTAGACGTTGAGGGCGGAAAGGAACAGGCTGACGCCGATGGACAGCAGCAGGACAACCAGCAGCAGGAAGGGCAGCGCCAGGATATTCCAGGTCACGGACACCTCATCGCGGTAGACGAACAATAAGCCTACCATGACAACGAAAGCGACAGCGAAATCCATCAGCACGGCGGCGGAGCTTGCAATCGGGATAATCACTCGTGGAAAATAGACCTTCGTGATTAACTTGGCGTCACTGATCAGGCTGTTGCCAGCCCGCTGCAAGCACCCCGCGAAAAAATTCCAGGGCAGCATTCCGGCATAAACAAACAGCAGGTACGGTTTGCCATCGGAGGGCAGTGAAGCGATCCGGCTGAAGATGATGGTGAAGATCAGCGAAGCGACCAGTGGTTGCAGGATAACCCACGTCACGCCCAGCAAAGTCTGCTTGTAGCGCAATTTCACGTCGCGCAGGGCGAGAATGACAAACAGGTCACGAAAGGCCCACAGTTCCCGAAAATCGAGCGGGAACCACAAGCTTTCCGGTTGAATGCGAAGGTGCCTGGCGGATCGGTAGACCATTGGGACTTACCAGTCTTCCCAAGTTCGCTGCGAATATCTGCGTGATTGCAAGGCTCGCCGTTGAGAATTCACTGTACCATTTTCGTTGCTCATGGGCTGGTTGGCAACTGCTGACAAGTCGATAATCGAGAGACGAGGATGTGATTGAATGACGAATGCACCGACGATGCCGCACATGATTGGCTCACAATGTCCCGATGGTATGTCGGCAGAGTCTGGTGAAACCACATGAGGATATTATAGCTGGGCTTTGTGGTCCTCCGTATCTCAAAAGCCTTCTAATTTTCGTCACGCTGACCAGGTTAACCCCCGTAAGCCTCCAAGAGCCTTATGATGGCATTTACGAATTCCGAGCCAATACAGCATCTGGGAGCGGCACGCAGAGCAGTCGCGTTAACGCCATTGTCTTTCCCGTCGGCGCGTGTGCCCCAAACCGGCTTCTGCACCATCGCTTCAGAAGTGAGGAAAAGTCAGAAGATGAAAACAACGGCTACGGGAACAGACGGCGTGCTTTAACCTCGCGCTTGGCGTCCTCACGGAAGCGGTACAGGGCCGCCGGGCGGCCCTTTGTCTTGCGTACCTCGCCCGTCGGCTCGACGATGGGCGGTTCGTGGCGCAGCCGTTTGCGGAAATTCGCCTTGTCCAGCGTGTGATCGTCCAGAATGATCATGTAGGCTTCCTGGAGTTCGCGCAGCGTGAACTCGTCGGGCATCAGCTCGAAGGCGACAGCCGAGTATTCCAGTTTGTAGCGCAGCCGCTTCAATGCATAGTCCAGAATCAGCTTGTGATCAAAGGCCAGTTCCGGCAGGTGATACATGCTGTGCCAGGCCGTTTCGCCTGCGTCTACATTCGCGCGGCGCTGCGCCATGTCTGGCTGCATCAACGCGAAGTACGTCACGCTGATCACGCGGGTGCGCGGGTCGCGGCCAATGTCGCCAAACGTATAAAGCTGTTCGAGGTAGACGTCCTGAAAGCCCATTTCCTCTTGCAGTGTGCGCAGCGCGGCGGCTTCCAGCGACTCATCGCTGTGGACGAAGCTGCCCGGAATGGCCCACATGCCCTGGAAAGGCGGCGCGTTCCGGCGGATCAGCAGCACCTTCAGGTCGTCGTCCAACAGGCTGAAAATTACCACATCAACCGCTACCGTTGGCCGATCATAGTGAACCGGTTCTACCGGGTTGGCGGCCTGCATAATGACGTCCATGATTGCGTACTACTTCTCCGCACCGTTTGCTTTGTCGATGGCAAGCCCCAGCAGTTCGATCTGCGGAATGCTGACCGGCTGGCCGCTGTTCGGGTCGCTCAGGAAGCTGTAATTCGTGCCGTCCGTGGAGACGTAGACCGCCGGGACGCCCTGCCCGCCCAACTTCTTGAAAAGCTCATCTGAGCTTTGCAGCACCTTGACCATCTCCTGGCGCTGCATACAGGCCAGCATATCCGAACTGTTGGCCTTCAGGCTGTCGGCGGTAGCCTTCATATTGTCCAGCGTAAACGCCTGATAACCACGCGTCTCCTGGAGATTGAACAGCGCATCGTACATCTCGAAGAAGCGGTTCTGCTTGGTCAGGCATAACGCAGCCAGCGCGGCAGTTTCCGAGTAGTTTCTGCCGACAAAGGTCTCCAGTTGGATGACCAGCCGGGCTTTCCCCTTGCTCACATAGTTGTCGATGAGCGACTTGATGGTCGGGTGGTATTCCAGACAGTGTGGGCACGAAAAATCGGCAAACTCCATCACCGTGATTTTCGCGTCGGGGCTGCCCAGCACTGGCGCGCCTTCGGCGGTGGTCGTCTGCGGAATCTGTGCATAGCTGCCGGTAGGAACGGTGACTGCGCCCGTATTCAGTTGGTTGATCAGCAGCAGCAGTACGACGGCAAAGACCAGGACAATGATCGCTATGCTGCCGATTAACAGGCCCTGGTCTCGCTTCGCACGTGCTTTGCCGTTGCCGGGCCGGGGTCGGGTGCTCTGTTTAGCCATAACATCTCCCATGATCGCGGGTTGCCCGTTGACTCTAACGTGCACAGGGGGGTTGTCAAGAGTATAATGTGCGCTCCTGCGTAAGGAGAGATCAATGCGCGCCGTTGATGTCATTGCTCGGAAGCGCGATGGGGCCGAGCTTTCCACCGAAGAGATCAACTTCTTCATCAAGTCTTTCACCGAAGGCACAACGCCCGACTATCAGGCGGCAGCCTGGCTGATGGCCGTGTACTTGCGCGGCATGAGCCGCCGTGAAACGATTGACCTGACGATGGCGATGGTCCACAGCGGCGAGGTGCTGAATCTGTCAGACGTTCTGCCTGTCTCGGTAGATAAGCATTCGTCGGGTGGCGTTGGCGACAAAACCTCGCTGATCGTCTTGCCGCTGGTGGCGGCCTGCGGCGTGCCCGTCGCCAAGATGAGCGGGCGCGGCCTCGGCTTCTCTGGCGGCACGCTGGACAAGCTGGAAGCTATCAAAGGCTATCGGGTGGCGCTGACCCAGGACGAATTCCGCGAGCACGCCCGCAAATATGGCATTGTGCTGGCCGGGCAGAGCGCCCGGCTGGCTCCCGCCGATGGCCGGCTCTACGCCCTGCGCGACGTAACGGCTACCGTTTCCAGCCTGCCGCTCATCGCCAGCAGCATCATGAGCAAGAAGATCGCGGCGGGCGCGGACGCCATCGTCCTGGATGTCAAGGTCGGCCTGGGCGCATTCATGACGCACATCGACGAGGCCAAGCAGTTGGCGCGCCTGATGGTGGATATTGGCGAGGGCGTCGGGCGGCGGGTCGTGGCCTTGCTCTCGGACATGAATCAACCGCTTGGCTGTGCGGTCGGCAATGCGCTGGAAGTGGCTGAGGCGGTGGAATGCCTGCACGGCCAGGGGCCTGCCGACCTGCGCGAGCACTGCCTGGCCGTCGCCGCTCACATGCTCCGGCTGGCCCGCAAGGATAACAGCGAATACGCGATGGCGGAGTGCATGGCCGAGGCAGCAAAGAACCTGGACAACGGCCAGGCGTTCGAGAAATTCCGAGTGCTGGTGCAGGCGCAGGGCGGCGACGTCAGCATGGTTGACGACCCGGCCAGGCTGCCCAAAGCCAACATTATCGAGACGCTGACGGCCACCCAGAGCGGTTATGTGGCGCAATTGAACGCGCTGCAGGTCGGCATGGCCTCGGTTGACCTGGGCGCGGGCCGCGAGCGCAAGGAAGACAACATCGATCACGCCGTTGGCGTCGTCGTCCACAAAAAGGTCGGCGATGCGATCACCGTCGGTGAACCGACCTTCACATTGCACGCCAATGATCGGGCGCGGCTGGAACAGGCCCGACGACGCCTGGACAACACGATTGTCTATAGCGCCCACCCCACCGCGCCGCTACCGACCTTCTACGACATCATCGGGGCGCAGTGAAGTTCAGCCTGTTTTGACCGGAATCTTGCTCAACCCCTCAAGGAGCGCGATTGAGGTCGTGATTCCTTTGTAGAAACCCGTCAGCCAGAACTTTTCGTTGGGGGCGTGCGCATTGTCGTCGTGCAGCCCGAAGCCGATCAGCAAGACCGGTGCATTGAACAGGTGTTGCAGCGTAGCGACAATCGGCAGGGTGCCGCCTTCCCGCATGAATACCGGCCTGGCCCCGAAGCCCCGCTCGTAGGCAGCGATTGCCACGTCCATCGCCGGGGAGTTGATCGGCACTACCGAAGGATAAGCGTAGTTCAGGCCGCGCACTTCGCTGGTCACGTCGGGCGGTGTGAGCGCCCTGACGCGGGCACGCACCAATTCTTCGACCTCGAAGGGGTCTTGATCCGGGACGAGACGGCAGCTTATTTTTGCCAGCGCTCTGGCGGGCAGCACTGTTTTTGATCCCACACCGGTGAAGCCGCTGATCAATCCGTTGACTTCCAGCGTCGGGCGCGCCCCGATTCGCTCGTGCAGCGTGTATTCGGCCTCTCCCCAGGGCTGGGGCGCGCCCGTCTGGCGCTGCCATTCTTCCACCGTGAAGGGAACCTTGGCCAGTGCGGCACGCTCGGCGGGATCGAGCGGGCGCACTTTGTCATAAAAGCCTGGAACAGCCACGCTGTTGTCGGGGTTATGCAGCGCGGCAATAATCTCGCACAGAGCCTGCGCAGGATTGTGCACTGTACCGCCGTATCCGCCGGAATGCAGATCGCTGCGTGGCCCTTTGACTTCGATCTCCATGTAGGTCATGCCGCGCAGCCCGTAGACAATCGACGGCTGATCGGGTGACAGGATCGCCCCATCCGAAATGACGGTCGCGTCAGCACGGAGCAAATCCTGGTGAGCGTGAATAAAATCGTCCAGGTGTTTGGACGAGACTTCTTCTTCGCCTTCGATCAGAAACCTGATGTTGAGCGGCAGCTTGCCGTTGTAAGCCTGTCGCAGCGCTTCCACCACTTTGATGTGGACGAAAACCTGTCCTTTGTCGTCCGAGGCGCCGCGCGCTACCAGGTCATCGCCCCGCAGGGTCGGCTCAAAGGGCGGCGTTTGCCACTCATCCAGCGGATCGACAGGCTGCACGTCATAATGGCCGTAGATCAGCACGGTGGGCGCGCCCGGCGCGCCGTTCCAGTTGGCATAAACGATGGGATGCCCAGGCGTCGGGAAGATTTCTACCCGCTCCATGCCCGCCATTTTTAGCTGGTCGGCTACCCACTGTGCGGCGCGCTGCATGTCGTCCTTGTGCTCTGGCAGCGTGCTGATGCTCGGAATGCGCAGGAAGTCCTTTAGCTCCTCAAGAAACTCTGCGCGATGTGAATCCGCATACTCATATGCGTTCATTGAAACGCTCCAATTTGATCAGTTCCGATAAGTCCACTTATCACGAACTGTCCCGCCCTGACCGCGAGTATACCGAGGGTGAGCCGTCTTGATCAACGCCAGTGGCAACAAAAAGCTCGCCATAAAATGGCGGGCCGGACTCTGCGGCTGTGCAGCGCGGGTTGCTACTCGGTGGTCTTCTGCTTGACTTCGGCTTCGTCGGTCACCAGGGCAATGCGCTCGGTCAGGCCAACCATGTTGAACAATTTACGGTAGTGTGAGCCGAGGCCAAAGGCATACACTTTGCGGCCCGCCTGGGTCGCGTCCTCGACCAGATTGATGACCAGCCCGATCCCGGCGCTGTTCATGTAATCGGTGGCCGTGAAATTGAGCGCCAGCACTTTCACCTTGTTGCGGGCCAGCTCATTATAAGCGCTGTATGCGGTTTCGCGTGTCTGCGCAGTCACATCTCGTGGGAAGTCCAGAAGGCCGAGCGCTGCCTCCTGCCGAAAGCCAACGTCACCTTTTGCCATAATGTGTCTGTCCTGCTTCCTCTTGATGAATGCTCTGCGAAATGGCGTTGCGCCGGATTCGGAATCACTCATATCAGGGAACATTCTACCATTGTTCCACACCGGGTGCTCTCGTGGGTTTTGTCGAATCGCCCGCCGTCCACCATAATGGATGAGCAGAGCGACTATCCCATTGCCACCCACTGGGGAAGCACACCTATGTTAGCTGATACAGCTATTCCTGTCGTCGGCAAACGATACCTTTTGCATGAACAACTTGGCAAGGGCGGTATGGGCGCAGTGTACCGTGCCACAGACCGCCTGACAGGTCAGGAGGTGGCCGTGAAGCGGGTCTACGTGCCGACCTCCAACCTGCGATTCACTTCCTACAGCCAGGATGCAAACAGCGATGACCTCCGGCTGGCGCTGGCTCAGGAGTTCCGGGTGATGGCCTCGCTACGCCATCCCAACATCGCCAGCGTGCTGGATTACGGCTTTGACGACGCGCGCCAGCCCTACTTTGCGATGGAACTGTTCAAGGATGCTCAATCGCTGTTCCGGGCGGCCTGGAAGTCCGACAACGACAAAGCCAACATGCTCATCCAGATCATGCAGGCGCTGGCTTACTTGCATCGCCGCGCCATTGTCCACCGCGATCTGAAGCCGGGCAACATCCTCGTCAGCCGGGGACAGATCAAAGTGCTGGACTTTGGCCTGTCCGTCACCGGCGAACAGATCGATCCGAATTCGGACCTCATCGCCGGAACGGTGGACTATATTGCGCCCGAAATCTTCTGGGGCGACCCGCCCAGCGAATTATCCGACCTGTACGCAGTGGGCGTGATCGGCTACGAGTTGTTTGCCAACAAAACGCCCTGGACAGCGGAAGTTGTCGATAGCCTGGTGGAGGAGATCGTCAACAAAACGCCGGATATGAGCGCGATTCCCAACCGGGCCGTAGTTCCCGTGCTAATGCGGTTATTGAGCAAACGCCCCGAACAGCGCTATGCTTCTGCCGAAGAGGCTATCGAGGCCCTGAGTGCGGCCATGGGCCAGCCCGTCCCAGCGGAAACCACCGCCATCCGCGAGAGCTATTTGCAGGCGGCGCGCTTTGTCGGGCGGGAGACCGAGCTTTCGACGCTGGTCGGCACGCTGAACCAGGCCAGAAACGGCCGGGGCAGCACGTGGCTCATCGGCGGTGAAAGCGGCGTCGGCAAAACGCGGCTGATGGACGAACTGCGCACGCAGGCGCTGGTTCAGGGCATTCTTGTCCTTCGCGGGCGCAACACCAGCGAAGGCCACAGCCCCTACCAGATGTGGCGCGCGGTGCTGCGCTGGCTGTGCCTGCTGACTGACCTGGACTCGACGGAACTGAGCGTCCTCAAGACGCTGGTCCCCGACCTGGATTCGCTGTTGGGGCAGGAGATCACGGAAGCCTCCAGCGTCAACCCTCTCTTTGCACAGGAGCGCCTGCTGCATGTGGTTGAGTCCGTCTTTCGCCGCCAGCAGCAGCCCATCTTGCTGCTCCTGGAAGACCTGCACTGGGCAGGCAGCGAAAGTCTCAATCTGCTGCGGCGGCTTAACCAGTTTATTCACGAACTGCCGCTGATGATCATTGGCACGTATCGCAACGACGAGCGCCCCGATCTGGCGCACACTCTCCCTACCGCGCAGTTGATGGAACTCAGGCGGCTGGACGAACACAGTATCGTCGAGTTGAGCGAGGCCATGCTCGGCGAGCAGGGGCGGCAGCCGCAACTGCTTGAATTCTTGCAGCGCGAGACCGAGGGCAATGTTTTTTTCCTGGTCGAGGTCGTGCGCAGCCTGGCCGAACGCGCCGGACAACTGGGACAGATACGCGACCTGACTCTGCCTGAACACGTCATGGCGGGCGGCATCAGGCAGATCATCCAGAATCGCTTGAACCGCGTGCCAGCGCCATATCGCCCCACGCTGCAAATTGCGGCGGTGGCCGGGCGCGAATTGGACTTAAAAATCCTTCGGCAGTTGGCCGGAGAAGACTTCGACCTGGAACAGTGGCTGACGGTCTGTGCCAATCTGGCAGTGCTGGAAATCCACGACGGAACGTGGCGCTTTGCCCACGACAAACTCCGCGATGGCGTTCTGGATGACCTGCCAGAAGAGCGCAAGCGCGAACTGCACCGGCAGATAGCGACGGCCATTGAAACCGTCTATCTTTATGCGCCTGAGTACATTCCTTCGGTAGCCTACCACTGGACGATGGCGGGCGACACCGCCAAAGAAGCTCACTATGCGGCACTGGCGGGCAAACAGGCGCTCAACAGCAGCGCCTACCAGGAGGCGGTGCAGTTTCTGGAACGCGCACTGATCCTGACCGAAAAGCAGGAAGCATCCGGCAAAGCCAACGCCGATCTGAAACGGCAGACGGGCGAGGCGTACCTGGGCCTGGGCGAATACCAGAATGCCAAACAGCGCTATCAGGAGTATCTGCAAATCTGCCAGCAGATCGATTACCAGTGGGGCATTGCCGCCGCCCTGAGCGACCTGGGCAACGTTGCCTACATGCTGGAAGAATACGTCGAATCAAGGAGCTATTTCCAGCAGGCGCTCAAAACGGCGATGGGCACGCGGGCTATCCCCATTGCGCTGGCCTCCATCACCGGGATCGCTACCCTGCTGGCGAGGGACGGTCAGCCGGAACGCGCGCTGGAACTGGCGAGCTTTGTGCTGAACCAGTCCGTCACAGATCGGCAAACCGCTTACCGGGCCGAGAGGCTGCTCTCCGAGTTGAAGTCAAGACTCGATCTGGAACAGTTCGACGCCGCAAGCGAGAGGGGCAGGGCGGGCTATCTGGGGGAAGTCGCCAATGCTCTCCTGGGAGCGTGATCGAACAGTCATTGCGAATGGCGATGAATATCATGAGGATGAGACAAGCAAGGTACTACCAGCATGTGGCGGGAAGGTGCACTGAGCAATTTGTGTTGGGGGTAGGGCAGAAAGATAAAAACCGGACAGGGGAGTTGGCGTTGACCTACGCTCCCGGGACGAGAGGTCCGAGTACCATCGGCGCTGGCGGGCTTAACTGCCGGGTTCGAGAAGGGACCGGGTGTACCCCCGCCGCTTGAAACA